>Ga0207710_10000043_pt1 | contig 223494 bp, 234 predicted proteins | sample KBSS24metaG_FD_184400 | JGI IMG/M metagenome (GOLD analysis project Ga0207710, IMG submission 184400) | Switchgrass rhizosphere microbial communities from Kellogg Biological Station, Michigan, USA - KBS S2-4 metaG (SPAdes) (version 2) | ecosystem: Host-associated > Plants > Roots >...
GAGTCACTCCGGCCAGCCGGACCTCGCTCATCCTCGGACGCACGCTGTCCGACATGGTGACGCTCGCCGTTCAGAGCACGGTACTGGTGCTCGTCGCGCTCCCGTTCGGCCTGCGCGCGTCCTGGCAAGGCGTCCTCTCGTCCCTCGCGCTGATCTGCCTGCTCGCCCTAGGTATCTCCTCCGCCTCCTACGCCATGGGGCTGATCCTCAAGGACGAGGACTCGTTCGCTCCGTTCATCCAGGGCGTGACCCTCCCCCTGCTCCTCCTGTCCGGGGTCCTGCTGCCGATGTCACTCGCCCCGGCCTGGCTTCGGCATACGTCGCAGGTCAACCCCCTGACCTACGTCGTCGACGCGAGTCGGGCGCTGTTCCGAGGCGACTTCAGCGATCAGCACGTCTGGATCGGAGCTGTTGTGACGCTGGCGTTAGGCGTGCTGTTGGCCTACGTAGGGTCCCGGACGTTCCAGCGCCAGAGCGCCTAGCCCGCGGGGAAGGCACCTGGCCGTCAGGCGGGCGTCAGCTGACCGCGGCACCCTTGCCGGCCGTCCCGTCCGGGCGCGACGGTAACGCTGTTGATCATGGTGTCGAGGTGAACGAGAGGCCGGACGTCAAGGGCCGATGGGAAGGCGACACATGACGGACGAGACCAGGCGGCTCGACCGGGCCGACGCTGACGAGCAGGGCCGCTTCCGTCAGCGCCGGCGGACCAGACAGGGGATCGTCAACGCGGCGATCGCGTTGCTACAAGCCGGCCACGATCCGTCGATAGCGGAGATCGCCGAGGCGGCCGACGTGTCACGTCGGACTGTCTACATGTACTTCTCGACGCTCGAACAGCTACTGATCGACGCGACGGTCGGCATGCTCAGCGAGGTCGCGATGGAGGAGGCGATAGATGCCGCCGACAACGGTGACGACGTCCTCGCGCGGGTGAGCGCGATGGTCCGAGAGATGATCGCCCAGTCGGCGGAGACACTACCGCTGGGCCGAAGACTCGTCCGACTGACCGTGGAGAGCCCGGACGAGCCCACGACGGCTCCCCGGCGGGGCTACCGAAGGGTCAGCTGGATCGAACGGGCACTGCGGCCGATCCGCGACCAGCTCGCGCCCGCGCGCTACGACCGCCTGGTGTCCGCGCTGACGGTCGTCATCGGCTGGGAGGCCATGATCGTGTTGGCTGATCTGCGCGGACAGCCGAGTGACGCCCAGCGCGAAACGATGTTGTGGTCGGCTCGGACACTCATCACCGCCGCCCTCACCGAAGAGAAAGAAAGGGGAACCTACGTATGACGCCCTGAGCACTGCCGTTCGGCTCGGATGAGGGTCAGGCTGAGCCTCCGACGCCGCCCGGCGCGCGCCGCAGGCGGGCCGACAGGTGTGGCTGGAGCGGCTCGCCCTCCGCCTCCATGTCGATCGCGTAGGCGAGGTCACCCTCGACGAGGCCATAGAGCCGAACCGATCGCTCGACCGCGCGGGCGGTCGTGGTCCGGATGACGACGTTTTCCTCGAGTTCGATCTTCGTCCCCGTGATCGGGCCGACGTAGACCTCAGCGATGCCGAACGGATGCGCCAGCGTCACCTCGGCCACGGAGATCCCGTCCGGCCGCTCGGCCACCCGCCAGAAGCCGACCTCGCTGGCCAGCGGGCTGTTCTGGGCCCGCTGCGGCGGCGAGTCCGGAGCGGCCGTCCCGCCGTCGGATGGACCGATCCACCAGGTCCGGGACACGTACGACAGTGATGGCTGCCCCGAGCTGAAGAAGGTGATCTCCTGGCCGTAGCGGAACGACTCGATCCCGGTGTATCCGCCGACGCCCTCGCCCCGCCAGGTGCCGACAAGGAACGCCAGCGGCAGCAGGCTCGGGTGCAGGTCGACCAGGCCGGCCGAGCCCACGGCGGTTCCAGGCGTGGCGGTGCCGGACGACGCGGTGCCGGACGACCTGGTGCTGGCCCCGGCAGCGGACGGCATCGAGCCCGGAGCAGCCGAGGGCTTGGACCCCGGAGTGGATTCACCCATCGTGTTCAGCGCTGCCCCTGGTAGAGCTTGTAGACCACGTAGACCGAGAACCACGCGATCAGCACCGTGATGAAGATCAGCAGTCCGGTATAGACACCGTCGAGCACGGACACAGGGCCAGCCTAGTCCTCGGCTGGTGGCTCACCGGGCAGGACCAGACCGAGCGCCGGGCCAGGCCACCAGGTTGGCCCGGACTCGGCAGACTGGGAGGATGAGCAGGTCTCTCATCATCAAGGTCACCGCGGGCGAGGACGCGCCCGAAAGGTGCTCGCAGGCGTTCACAGTGGCCGCGACGGCCGTCGCGGCCGGGGTGCCGGTGTCGCTGTGGCTCACCGGCGAGTCGGCCTGGTTCGCGCTGCCCGGGCGGGCGGCGTCGTTCACGCTCCCCCACGCCGCGCCGCTGCCCGACCTGCTCGACGGGATTCTGGCCGGCGGCACTGTGACGCTGTGCACCCAGTGCGCCGCCCGTCGAGAGATCACCCCCGAGCAGCTCCTGCCCGGCGTACGTATCGCCGGAGCCGCGGTCTTCGTCGAGGAGGTCCTGGCCGAGGGCGCGCAGGCCCTGGTCTACTGACACCGATTCTTCCGCCGCCGGAGCCAGGCCCAAGGTGCACCGCGTCCTGGACGCATATGGCGGGACGCCGTCTGGCGGCGCGGATGTGCGGTGGGGTCGGGCGGGCGCCGGTGCCGGCCTTGTCGACGGTGGGATGCGCCGCGTCCGGGGAACGCGTTGCGGGCCGCCACCGAAAACAATCGGTGGCGGCCCGCGGGAGAACATGGCCCTACGCCGCGACCTCGATCTGCGCGTCGACGGGCTCACCCTGGCGGGCAACGACCGTCCGCTCGCCCCTCGCGCCGGGAACCAGGGCTCGGACCGTCCAAGAGCCGGGGCGGGCGAAGAACCGGAACTGGCCGGTCGCCGAAAGCGGGACCTCGGCGGTGAAGTCGCCGCCCTCGTCAAGCAGCCGGACGTAGCCGGTGGACACCGGCGACCCGCCCTGGACGACGATCCCCTGAATCACGGTTTCCTTGGCCACGTCGATTCCCTCCACAGATGGTCCGCCAGCGATCGCGCCGCACATCCTCAGGCTCCCTTCTCGATCGGAACCCCGACGAGCGAGCCGTACTCGGTCCACGACCCGTCGTAGTTCTTCACGTTGGGCAGGTCGAGCAGCTCGTGGAGGGCGAACCAGGTGTGGGCCGACCGCTCGCCGATGCGGCAGTAGGCGATCGTGTCCTTGCTCAGGTCGACCCCGGCGTCGGCGTAGAGCGTCGTCAGCTCGTCGTTCGACTTGAAGGTGCCGTCCTCGTTGGCCGTCTTCGCCCACGGGATGTTCTTCGCGGTCGGGACGTGCCCGGCGCGCTGCGACTGCTCCTGCGGCAGGTGGGCCGGGGCGAGCAGCCGGCCGGAGAACTCGTCGGGCGACCGCACGTCGACCAGGTTCTTCGTCCCGATCGAGACGATCACCTCGTCCCGGAACGCGCGGATGTCGGTCCGGGCGTCCTTCGCGACGTAGCTGGTCGCGGGCCGGGTCTTCACCTCCTCGACGAGCTCACGGCTGTCGAGCTCCCACTTCTTGCGGCCGCCGTCGAGGAGCTTGGTGTCCTGGTGGCCGTAGAGCTTGAAGTACCAGTAGGCGTAGGCCGCGAACCAGTTGTTGTTGCCGCCGTAGAGCACGACGGTGTCGGAGTTGGAGATCCCCTTCTTCGACAGGAGCGCCTCGAACTGCTCCTTGTTGACGAAGTCGCGGATCACCGGGTCCTGCAGCTCCGACTTCCAGTCCAGGCGGACGGCGCCGGGGATGTGGCCCTTGTCGTAGGCGGAGACGTCCTCGTCGACCTCGACGAAGACGACAGACGGATCGTTCAGGTGCGCCTCGGCCCAGGTCGGGTCGACGAGCGCGCTCTCGCGACTCATGCGTGTGCTCCTCTTCTGATGGAACGCAGTGCTAGGTACATCTGGCAGCCGAGGCAGAGGCCGAAGGCGGCGTTGAGCAGGGCGGCGACGAAGGCGAACGCCGTCGCGACGTAGCCGAGCGGGTCCAGGCCGGTCAGGAATCCCACTGTTCCGATCACGCCGAACGCGGCCCCGACCGCCTGAGCGAAGCGGGGCGGCTCCTCGGGCTCGAGCTCCCGCGGCGGTCCGAGTCGGGGGCGGATCGCCAGTCGGTAGATCACGCCATACGCCGCGTAACGGAGTCCGAACAGAGCGGCGACCGCGAACACGATCGTCTGGGCCGCCAGCAACCATCCGCTGGCGGTGAGTAGGGTGATAGCGAGAATGACGGTGGTCACGGCAGCGACGAACCGCATCCCCCGGGGGTCGACCACTGCTGTCTCCTGACGCGCGAACCCGGACCGGACAGGTCTGGACGCCCCAGCTGAGCGCCGCGAACGCGGCGAGCTAGAGGTCCGTCAGCGGCTTCGACACAAGCAGCTACGCACGAGGCACAGATCAACCTCGCGGCGCTTGACCAGCTCAACGGAGAACATGACGGTCCAACGGTAGCAGCGGACGTGAAGGTTATGTTACCGATCCGCCGAGCTAGGCCGCTCCGGATCGATATCACCGTCGGCCGCGGCGCCGGTCACCCCGGCCGCCGCCAGGATCGCCAGAACGGCGGCCCGTCGCGGCGGAGCGCCGCTCGCCCGCCGCACCTCCCGGCCGGCGGCGTCCAGGATCAGCACGGTCGGAGTGCGCCGGATGCCGAGCTGCCGGGTCAGGTCCAGCCGGTGCTCCGCGTCCACCTCGATGTGCGAGACCCCCGGCAGGCGGTTGGTGATGTCGGCCAACAGGGTCCGGGTCGTCCGGCAGGGGGCACAGAAGGCCGAGGAGAACTGGACGAGGGTCGCCCGCTGTCCGAGCGGAGCGCCGAAGTCGACCGGAGCCTCCTGCGACGGCAACGCGGCGGGTGTCACCAGAGCCGGTCCCGGTGCGGCCGCGGCCGATTCGTCGGCTCGCGCCGACGTCCGGAACACGCCGTCCCGAGCTCGTAGACCGGCACCCACGGCGACCGCGACGATCACGGCGGCCAGCAGCACCCACACCCCGACCATGCCAGATGGAGCGTCACGGGCGGCTCCGTTGTTCCCGGGCCGCCCCTTCCCCGCTGTTCCCGGGGTGGCTCCGTCCGGCTCAACCAGTCGTTGTCGTGCCCGAGGTGATCGTCGGCGGGTTCGCGGGCAGCAGCACATTGTGCCCGTCGGCGACGACGGTGACGCCGTTCGCGCCGACGGTGGCCGAGCGCAGCCGCAGGTTGAACGGCAGGCCCTGGACCGGGACCGTCACCGTCAGCAGCCGAGCCGCGAGCTGGCCCAGGGCCCCGGCCAGCGGCGCGTTGGCCGAACCGACCGAGCGCGGGGTGAACGTCAGCGCGGCCGGCTGCACGCCGATGTCGGCCGTCGCGGTCACCGGGTAGGCCTGGCCGAGCAGGCTGACGGTCCCGTTGATCCGCAGGGCCGAGCCGTCCGCGGCCACCGCGATCGGTGGTTTCTGGGTGGCGAGGTAGGCGTTCAGGTCGGTGAAGGTCATGAAGACCTTCGCCGTGACCTGGTCGACCGGAAGGCTGCCGACGTTCCGGCGCACGACGCTGCCCAGCGGCAGGTGAATGCCGCTCAGCGAGCCGGAGACGTCGTCCACCCGCGGTCCGGACTGGGTGTAGCCGCGCACGTCAAACCGGACGTTGCTGTAGTGTCCGGCCACGACCTGGGTCAGGAACGGGAAGCCGCGGATGTCGACCCGCGGCCTGGACGGCAGGTTCTGCGAACGCTGGGCTCGCTGCGCGATCTGGCCGTCGACCACCCGGACCAGCACGCGGTCGGCCACGACGAGCAGGACAATGAGGACCGCCGCCGCGATCAGCAGGTTTCGCGCCAGCCGGCTCATCCCGAGCCGACCAGCCAACGTCCGACACCGAACATGACCGGAGCGGCCAGGGCGACCGGCACGAGAGCGGCGCCCAGCGCCGCCCCGAGCGCCTGGGCGGCGGTCGGCCAGGCCAGTGCGGTCACCGTGTGGGCCGCGCCCGGCGTGGCCGGCGTGGCCGGCGTGGCAGACTCGGCGGCTCCCGCGGGCCCACCTGAGATCGCGGACGTGACCGGCCGCGGCTCCGTCCGGGCGGCCGAGACGGCCAGGTCGATCAGAACGGCGCTCAGCGCGGCGGCGGCCGCGATCGCGACCAGCCGGTTCAGGCTCAGGACAGCCGAGTCGGCGGCGCTGGCCCGGGCCAGCGCCGCGGCCCCGACACCGGCCGCGACCGCGAGGACGAGACGCGCCGCCGCCACCACGAGCAGCAACCCGGAGCCGGGTACCGGGCCGGCCCGCTCCGGTGCCGCGGGTCCTCCGGACCCGCGGCCTGGCGCCAGGGCGCCGACGCACCGGCTGACCGCGACCGCCCCCGCGGCGGCGGCCAGCCCGACCACGGCCACCGCCTGCCCGAGACCGCGCCCGCCGACCGGCCAGGCGGCCGAGGTGGCGATGATCGGATAGGCGCCCAGCAGCACGACGACGGCCACGCCGGAGAACGCGGCCGCCATGTCGGCGCTCACCCCGGCACCGGCCGGCGACGCCGACCCCGCGCGCCAGGCCCGAACCCGGCCCAGCTGGACACCGATCAGCCCGACGACGGCCACGCCGATCACGGCCGCGCACACCCCGAGGTCATCCCGGCGCACCACGACGGCGGCGACGTCCACGGCGACGGCGGCGGCGGCGATCGCCAGTCCGCTCGGCCCGCTGGCCCGCGCGGCCGGCGGCCACAGCGCCGTCAGGACAACCTGGCCGATGGCGACGGCGGCGACCAGCACGGCGAGCGGCGAGCGAGCCGACGCGGCGAGGCCGGATCCGACGACGAGCGCGGCCGCCGCGACGAGGAGTCCAGACGGGCGGCGATCCACAGGTCATCCTCCCATGGACCATCGGACATGGGCCGACCGACCGGTGACGACCACCCGAAAGACGACCAGCCGAAAGTGTCACCCGCCCGCGAAAGGCGGGAGAACCTCCACCACCGCCCCCGGCGCCAGTACGACAGCCGCGGGTGGTCTGGTGCCGGTCGGAGCGCCGTCGACCAGGTAGGAGCAGCACCGCAGGACGTCCGGCAGTCGCCCGGGGTGCCGCCGGGCCACCTCGGCGAGCGCGTCGGCCAGAGTGGCGGCGACCAGGGTCTCCTCGGGGCTGCCCGCGGCTTCGCGCGCGGCTGCCCAGTACCGGACGGTGACCGTTCCGTCCACGCCAGCCCTCCCGTCCACGCCAGCCCTCCCGTCCACGCCAGCCCTCCCGTCCACGCCAGCCCTCCCGTCCACCGCGGCCCTCCCGTCCAGCCCACCCGAGCCACTCATGCCACAGCCCCGGCTGACGGGGCGCCGTCCAGCCCGGCGTGCCCGGTCCGCCCGGTCCGCCCACGGGGCAGCGGCGGGAGCCGCACCGGACCGGGGCCGATCGGCGGCGGGAGCGGCCGGCCGGCCAGCAGGTCCGGCAGGGCTGCGCCGATGGCCTCCGCCAGGTCCGGGGTCAGCGCGGCCTCGGCGTGCCCGAATCCCGCCGGCAGCCACAGCCAGGACGGCGCCCCGGCGGCGGCCGCCAGCGCGTGCGCGTGGTCGAGGCCGAAGTAGCCGTCCTGGTCGCCGTGGACGATCAGAACGGGAGTGGGCGCGATCAGTCCGATCACCTCGACCGGCGACGGCGGCACGTCCGGCCAGACGTCCGCCCCGAGCCGGGTGTTCAGCAGAGTGGCCGCCACCCGGCGGCCGAGCGCGGTCTCGGCCAGCCACATGACCCGCCGCATCGCGGGCGTCCCTCGGGCGTACCAGCGACTGGGCGAGCTCACGCTGATCACCGCGTCCACCGGGTTGCGCACCGGGAAGCCCCGCGCCCGGGCCCCATGGCGGGCGAGGGCGGCGTGGCGGATCACGACCGACCCTCCCATGGAGCAACCCAGCGTGACGACCCGTCGAAAGCCGCGGCGACGCGCCTCGCCGACCACCGCGTCCACGTCGAGGACCTCACGGTCACCGAACGTACACACACCCGAAGAGTCGCCGTGGCCGCGCAGATCGGGCACGAAGACGGCGGCGCGCGGGCGCAGAGCGCTCACCAGCGCTCCGACGGCGGGAACCCGCCGGCCGCCGGTGAATCCATGGGCGAGAACGACGGCGACATCATCGGACGCACCGCGATCGACGTCCTGGTCGATACCCTGCTCGATACGGCGATTGGTTGGACCAATGCTTTCCCGAGTGGTCCAACCAATATCGCCGGTTGTGAATCGATCGTCCTCGCGTTCGTTCCCGCGACCAGTAGCGAGTGCCCGCGGGAGGCCGTCGGTCGTTACACCGCCGTCACATGTCTGCGTAGCCATCCGAACACGGGCAAAGTAGCTGGTGGCGAGAATCTCAGCATCCGAGGTAGGGAGAACCGCGGAGTCGGTGGGAGTCGGGGCCGGCACTCCGCTATCCTCCCAGGAGGCCGGTGTTCGTTTCACGCCCATGACGGTCGTGGAACGTGGACGACCGGCCGGATCGGAATTCATGGGTCGACGACGCCCCAACGTGAATCGCACCGAGGAGATGTCTTGAGCGTCGTCCTGTTGCTCACCAACGCCCCTGGTCCGTCCGCCGAGTCCTTCCCGTCGCTTGGTCTGCTCACCCACACCGTCCGGGTCGCCCCGCTCGAAGCCAGTGCCCTGCTCGACGCCCCTCCGGTGGACGTCGTAGTAGTAGACGGTCGACGGGAGCTGGTAGTTGCGCGGGGGCTGTGTCGGCTTCTTCGCACCACCGGGCTGGCCACTCCGCTGCTAGCTCTGGTCACGGAGGGTGGCCTCGCCGCCGTCTCCGCCGACTGGGGTGTGGATGACGTGGTCCTGGACACGGCGGGCCCGGCCGAGGTCGAGGCCCGGCTGCGGCTGGCCATCGGCCGCGCGGCGGCCGCCGGCGGGACCGCCGAGGCCGGGGTCATCCGGTCTGGTGACCTGTCGGTGGACGAGACCACCTATTCGGCGAAGCTGCGGGGCCGCCCGCTCGAGCTCACGTTCAAGGAGTTCGAGCTGTTGAAGTACCTGGCCCAGCACCCGGGACGGGTCTTCACCCGGGCGCAGCTGCTCCAGGAGGTCTGGGGCTATGACTACTACGGCGGCACGCGGACGGTGGACGTGCACGTCCGGCGCCTGCGGGCCAAGCTCGGTCCCGAGTACGAGTCGATGATCGGTACCGTGCGGCACGTCGGCTACAAGTTCGTCGCTCCGCCGATCGCGCCCCTGCCCGACGACGCGGTCGCCACCCGCGCCGGCCGGGAGGACTTCCGCGCACCCGAGCGGGTCTGACCGAACGCCCCGCCGGCCCAGGCCGGCGCACGGGCGGCAACCGGGACGCTTCCCACGGCGATGGGAGGCGTCCCGGTTGTCGTTGCGGGCAAGGTTGTCGTTGCGGGCAAGGTTGTCGTTGCGGGCAAGTCGCCGTCGGGGGCAGGTGTCGTCGGGGCCGAGCAGCCCGGACCGGGTCGACCCGCCGGAGGGTGCACACCCGGCCCGACCCGGCATAACGTGCTGAGAATGCTTCGGCTCTCGCGCGGCGACACCCTGGACGAGACCACGGCGATCGCGGTCACCGCGCTGATCAGCGCCGCGACCGCCGCCGACGGGGTCGCGCCGGCCTCCGAGGACGTCCGGCTCACGCTGCGTCCCGGCGCTCCGGCCCGCGGGCTGCACATCGTCGCATTCGACGAGGGCGACGACGGCGACGAGGGCGACGAGGGAGGCAGCGAGCGCGCGATCATCGGCTACGCCCACCTGCTCCCGCCCGGCGAACCGCCGGGCGAGCGCGCCGCCGAACTGGTTGTGCGGCCGGACCGACGTCGGCAGGGAGTCGGCGCGGCGCTGCTGGCCGCGCTCACTGAGGCGAGCGCCGACTCCCCGCTGGCCGTGTGGGCCCACGGTGACCTGCCGGCGGCGGCCGCCCTGGCCACGCGGTCCGGGCTGGTGCGCCAACGCGTCCTGTGGCTGATGCGACGCACCCTGTCGCCGGCCGAACCCGAACCGGCCGTCGCCGTGCCGGCGGGGACGAGCGTGCGGACGTTCGCCGTCGGGCGGGACGAGGACGCCTGGCTGGCGCTGAACGCGCGGGCCTTCGCCCACCACCCGGAGCAGGGCGGCTGGGGACCGGCCGACCTGGCCGCTCGCGAGGCCGAGCCGTGGTTCGACCCGGCCGGCTTCTTCCTGGCCGAGCGGGAGGGCCGGCTTGTCGGCTTCCACTGGACGAAGGTCGACCAGGACACGGCGACCGGTGGGACGCCGGGCACCCTGGCTGGCGAGATCTACGTGCTGGGGGTCGATCCGGACGCCGCCGGGGACGGGTTGGGGCGGGTCCTGACCGCGGTCGGGTTGCGGCATCTGCGCTCACGCGGCGTGCGCTCGGTGATCCTCTACGTCGACGACACGAACCGGGCCGCGCTGCGGCTGTACGACTCAGCTGGTTTCGCCCGGGTCAGCGCGGACGTCTCCTACGTCCCGGCTCCGGCCACGGGCTGACTCCCTGGCCTCCGCCAGCTGACCCCGCGGCCAGCTGCGCGGCGGCGCGGCCGCGCGGCCGCGGCAGCAGGCACCGACCGGCTCAGCTGGCGGCCGAGGTCTCCTCGACCTCGATGACGTTGTCCAGGTTTGTGACGTGCAGGAGGCGTTGCGTGTCCCGGCTGGGGTCGCGCAGGACCAGACGCCCGCCGACGGACCGCTGTCGCTGGTGCGCGAACAGGATGACCGCCAGACCCTGCGAGTCCAGGAAGCTGACCTCCGTCAGGTCGACGATGATGTCGTGGACGCCCGCGACGCGGGCGTCGAGCAGCGCCTGTCGCAGCGGTTCCAACGACGAGTAGTCGATGTCACCGGACGGGTGGACGATCACCGTCCGCTCATCCGCCACCTCGACCCGAACGCTGGGGTACATAGCTCCCACCCGCCCTGAACCTCCCGCCGTTTTCGACCCGGCCACCACCGAGAGCGGCCACGCCGAGCGCTGCTGTCCAACGCGCTCGAAAGCGGGTGTACCCCTCCGCCCCCGGCACACACCTGCGACGGGCCGAGTCGTGCATCCGACAGTCACAACGGATGTCCATAGGGTGATGACCGCACCGTAATCGACCCCGGTCAAACGCTCCGGCCGGCGCGCAGCATGTCCAGGTCGGCCCGGTCAACGCACCAGAAAGGCCCCTCGTCCTCGACCACGTCGGTGAGGACCACATGATGGCGACCCTGATGACCGGCCGGCAGCAGACAGGTCATCTCCTCCGCCCGGCAGCCGGCGGCGGTCACCGTCCGCGGCGTCGTCCAGACCAGCCAGGCTTCCTGGTTCTCCCAGCCCTGCAGGACAGCCATGTGCGCATCGACGTGCCCCTCCTCGAGCGCGCACGCGACTGCGTCCGGCACCTCGTAAGCCGCGCCCGGCACGTCACCGAAGCGGCTGATGACCTCGTCCGGCACCTGCTGCCAGGCACCGCACGTCCCGTCGTCCACCGAGCCCTCCATAGGCCGATGAAAACACGGGCGGTCCAGCTCAGGCGGCCGCGGTACCCGACGAACCCGAGGTCGAGCCGGATGAGGACGAGCCGGCGGACGATGAGGTGCTCGAGGCCGGGGTCGAAGATGTCCCGGATCCGGACGAACCGGACGACGAACCGCTGGATTCGGTCGACCCGCTCGACGATTCGGACTTGGCCCCGTTCGACGAGCCCTCGCCCGAGTCCTTGGACTCCTTGCGGGCGGAGGGTCGGCTCGAGGAGCGGCTGTCGGTCTTGTAGAAGCCGGATCCCTTGAACACCACGCCGACCGAGCCGAACACCCGGCGCAGCTTGCCGCCGCAGACCTGACATTCGGTCAACGCTGGGTCGTTGATGCTCTGCACTGCCTCCAGGTCGTCCTCACAGGCGGTGCAACGGTACTGGTAGCGGGGCACTGACTCCTCCGGGAGCTGGCACTCGGGCGGTCTGACTGCCAACTGTAACGCGCTCCGGCCGGAGATACTCCCCGACTCCCTCCCGGGCCGGTCAGATGGCGGCTCGCCGACGGGCCGGACGGCGGCCCCGGCGGGGCGGGATCTGGTCCGTCACCGCCCTCAGCACTGCCGACGGATCACGCGGCGCGGGGTGACGATGGCGTGGACCGGCTGGTCGTGCCGGTCGGTCGGCACCTCCTCAAGCACCTCGTCGTCGTGGAGCAGGGCCACCACGAAGGCGTCCGCCCGAGCGCGCCGCAGCGCGCGGTCGTAGGACCCACCGCCTCGCCCCAGCCGGCCGCCCGTCGGGTCACCCGCCAGAGCCGGCACGACCACGACATCCGCCTCAGCCAGCTCGCGGACCGGGCCGGAGCGGGGCGGCTCCCGGGTGCCGAGCGCCCCCGCCACCAGCACTCCGGTGTACTCGCGGAAGTCCAGATCGAGATCGGGCCGGACGGAGGGCAGCAGCACCCGAACGCCGCGGGAGCGCAGCGCCTCGGTGGCCGCGGCGGCCGGAGGTTCGCCGGCCAGGCCGACGTAGGTCGCCACGCAGCGGGCCGCGGCGACCTCGGGCAGGTCCAGCAGCCGGCGGGCGATCGCGGCCGCGTCGAGCCCGTCGTCAGGCCCGGCGGCGGCCCGAGCCGCCCGCGCGGCCCGCGCGCGGGTCAGGCGTCGGCGTAGCGACTCCTTGCGGTCGTCCGTCGTGAGCGCCGGCTCACCGTCCGCGTCCACGTTCACTGGCAGAGTCACGAGCTGTCCCGGTCGACGTGGTGTGGAGGTCGCTGCTCCCGAAGCCAGCGCAGGTCCGGCCCGTCGCCACCGGACGCCTGCCCGCCCTCGCGGGGTTCGTCGGTACCGGCGCCGACGTCCTCGTCGTCGTACGCCCCACCTTCGCCCCAACCGATGTCACGATCGTCGTCGGAACGGTCGAGCATTCCCATCGCGAACTCCCTTCTGCTTTCCGACTATGACGCGCTGCCCGCGGCGCCGATAGAGCATCGCCGCGGGCGGCGTCATCGGACACCGCCGCGGGTCGCGCGGGGACGGCTGGACCGCCGGCCGCCCGGCGCCGCTATCGGTCCCCGGCCGAGCCCGACTGTCCCGAGCCCGACTGTCCGGGCCCCGGCCGGCCGGAGCCGGACGTACCCGACCCGGGCAAATCCGCACCAGACGGATGTGAACCAGATGGATCGGAACCGGACGAACCGGAACCAGCCTGGCCGTGGCCGTCCGAAGCCCGACCATGCCCCTCAGAACTCGGCAACCATGGACCGGACCCATCGAACCCGGACGAACCCCGCTCGGGAGCGCCCCGGTCGGATGAGTCGGGACCGGTGGACCCCGCGGGCCGCGAGGCGGGGTGGCGCCGCCGGACCGGTTCCCGCGCGCCCGGCCGGCCGCGGTAGGCATCGAGCTCCCGGGGCGCGCTCGGGTCACGAGGCGCCCCGAGGCCGCGGGACGGGCCGGGGTCTCCTGACGCCCCGGGATCACGGGACGCGCCGGGATCACGGCGTTCGGGCGGAGTATGCCGCGTGGGCACCGCCCGATGTGGCGGCGGCGGGACCGCGCCCAACACTCGGGCCACCTCCTCGACCACAGCGTCGGTGACCGCGCGCACCCCGGTCACGAAGCCCTCGCGGCCCTCGTCGGTCCAGCCGATCCCGGGAAGTACCCAGTCGTCCGGTTCGATACTGAGTACCGCCCGCAGCGCCCGGCGATAGCGCGGCACCGTGATTGGCGGTTCGCCCTCCGGGGCATCGTCATATGATTCATCGGTATCCAAGATCAACCGGATCTGGTAGCGCAGAGTGGACGGTACTGCCACGGCATCCCTCCGGGTGTAATTGCGGGATAGCAAATGAAACCCTAGCCGGTCGGTTGACGCCCAGCAAAAACGCTACGATGCGGGCCGTGGACGAGAGCGAGCGGTTGGTCGGCATCGGGGATATCGCGTACCAGTTGAAGATCACACGTCAGGCCGTCGACTACTGGACGCGCAAGGACCCGCGCTTCCCCGAGCCGATCGAGATCATCAACGCTCCGACCAGCGGTTCCAAGGGAACGCGCGTCTGGCGCAAGCGCGACGTCGACGCCTGGATCGTCGAGTACTACCGGCGCCGCAAGGACTGACCGCGCCACTCCTCGGCGCCTGGAGCCCACCGGTCGGCGGCCGCGAACCCGCCACCGGGCCCGAGATGAGGCACCATTCGGATCACATCAGGACTACCGGCGGATCACACGTCGAGCATCCGACCCCGGGTTCTGGACCCCGCCCAACTCGGCTCTCGCCGCGCCCACGCCGTTTGGACGCGCTCCAGCGGCCGGCTGAACGAGCGACCGCTAACCTCTAATGCCTATCTGGCCAATAGCCAGTCCGCCGGCCAGAAATCGGCTGTCCCGACTGGGCGACTGGGCGACTGGGCGACTGGGCGACTGGGCGCGGCTTCCGCGCATCTCCGCTGCCGCGGTCGACCGCGACCGACTGCCCGCCGCCCCAACCTGGCCAGTGTGAACCGGCCCAGGGATGGTGACCGGCGAGTACCCGCTCTTGTGAACACGATTAATGGCCATTTCGCCTGGTCACCCGACTATTCACAGCAGCCGGCCTCTCGGCGCCGATCACACGGCGGCCCGACCCGGCCGGGCCGCGACCTCCACCAGGACGGCGGCGAACAGCGCCGGCTGCTCCAGATGCACCGCATGGCCGCAGCCCGGCAGGACCCTGACCTCGACCCCCAGCTCGCGCTCCAGCGCGGCGGCGGCCCGATGGCGAATGGCCGGCGAACGCTCGCCCACCGTGACGACCACGTCCGGACCACCCGACGGCAGCCGCTCGGGCTCGAAACCGAGGAACATCGTCAGATCCCGCGCGACCGCGTCCGGGTCGGCCGGCGCGTCGGCCGGCGTCCAGGCCGGTCCGTAGAGGCGGCGGCCGAGCGCGCTGACGCCGCCCTCGGCATGAGCGGCCGCGACCGGCGCGAGCAGCCCCGGCAGGAGCGACCCGACAGCCGGCTCGTGCAGCACCGCCGCGGCCAGCGGAAACCGGGCCGCCAGCATGGCCAGACCCAGGGTCGCGCCGCCGCTGACCCCGCCGAGCACCGTGCCCGGCGCCGCGTACCCGCGCAGCGCGGCCAGTTCACTGGACAGCGCGCCCGTCGACGGCCGGTCGGGGGCGGTCACCGGCCGGCCCGGAGCCTGCGCGCGCAGCGCGGCCCCGACCCCGGCCCACACGCCCGCCGTCGTCGCCGTCCCATGGACCAGCAGAAAGCGATCCTCGCCTCGCGCCATCCGCCCCTCCCGGCCTCGCGTCGCCGCTTCAGTCCACCGCCCACACCACCGCCCACGCCACCGCCCACGCCGCCGACTCGGGCCAGGCCCGTTACCGCTGATTAACGAAGCGGTGGAGGAACGTAACCCCGAGAGCGTTGACCCGGAACAACGCGGCATTTACCGTGCCGCTTATGTACACAACACTGTATACAGAACTGTATTCTTGCGGCGGCCAAGGGAGATCGCAACCACTGCGAGCCCCGCCGCGGCCCCCCAGACCCCAGGTTGCCCGCCGCCATGACGGATGCTCGGCGGTATGACGCAACCGTCCGCCGCGAGGAACTCGACCGCGAAGAGCTCCGGGACAGGAAACCTTCGGGATCATGCGTATGTCGCCCTGCGAAGCCGGCTCATGTCCGGGGAGTTCTCCTTCCGGGACCGCCTGGCCGAGGAGCGGCTGGCCGCGCTGCTGGGCGTCTCGCGCACGCCGGTCCGGGAGGCCCTGGCCCGGCTGGCCAGCGACGCCCTGGTCGAGAAGCGCGCCGACGGCGGCTACTACCCGACCGAACCTGATCTCGGCGGCCTGCGCGATCTCTACGAGATCCGGGTCACCCTGGAGCTGCGCGGCCTCCAGCGGGCGATGGAGCCCGGCGCCGACCGCCACGACCGCCGCCGCCTGGCCGACCTGCGCGCCCGCTGGAAGGAGCTGGAGAGCGCTCCGCCCCGGCCCGACCCGGACTTCGTCTCGATCGACGAGAGCTTCCACATCACGCTGGCCCGCGCCTCCGGCAACGCCGAGCTGGCGACCATGCTGCGGGCGATCAACGCCCGGATCCGCCCGGTGCGGATGTACGACTTCCTCACCTCGGACCGCGTTCACCTCACGATCGACCAGCACCTTGGGATCGTCGAGAAGGTCCTCGACGGCGAGCTGGCCGCCGCCGTCGAGGCCCTGCGCAGCCACGTCGGCGAGTCGATGGAGGTCGTCGAGCGCCGAGCCGCCCGCGCGATCACCCAGATGGTGCTGCACCGAGGCCGCGCGCACGCGGGCCGCGACGACGTCCTCGCCGCCGACCTCGCCGCCGACCTTGCCGACGGCCGGGAAGGCGACCAGGCCCGCGAGAGAACCAGCGACCGGGCCGAGGCCGAGGACGAGGCCGACCACCGACCTTAGGAGCATGCAGTGAGCCTGAGCACGAACGCGAGCCCGGCCACGGACGCGACCAGCGAGAGCCCGGCCGTCCCAGCCCCAGCCGTCCCAGCGCCAGCCGCCCCAGCGCCAGCCCCGGGTACCGGCTCGCCCCGCCCCCCGTTCGGCACCGTCGACGCCGAGCCGTACCACTGGCCCTATGACGGCGGCTTCAGCCCGGCCACGACCGCCGTCATCAACATCGACTGGCAGTACGACTTCTGCGGCCCCGGCGGCTACGTCGACGCGATGGGCTACGACCTCGCGCTCACCCGGGCCGGCCTCGAGCCGACGGCCCGGCTGCTCGACACCCTGCGTCCCCTCGGCTTCCAGATCATCCACACCCGCGAGGGCCACCGGCCCGACCTGTCCGACCTGCCGCCGAACAAGCTGTGGCGCTCCCGGAAGATCAACGCCGGCATCGGCGACCCCGGCCCCCTTGGCCGCATCCTGGTCCGGGGCGAGGCTGGCTGGGACATCGTGCCCGAGGTCGCGCCGCTGCCGGGCGAGGTCGTCATCGACAAGCCGGGCAAGGGCTCGTTCTACGCGACCGACCTCGACCTTGTCCTGCGCACCCGCGGCATCACCCACATCATCCTGACCGGCATCACCACCGACGTCTGCGTGCACACGACGATGCGCGACGCCAACGACCGCGGCTACGAGTGCCTGCTGCTGTCCGACTGCACCGGCGCCACCGACCCCGGCAACTACGCGGCCGCGCTGCACATGATCAAGATGCAGGGCGGGGTGTTCGGGGCGGTCGCGACCTCGGCCGCGCTGCTCGCCACCATCGCCGCCGGTGCCGGTGCCGGTGCCGGTGCCGGCGCGGCCGCCTGAGGCGGGCACCCCGGGCCGGACGAACCGATGACCTCTGACCTCGCACCCCCTGACCCCGCGCTGCCCGACCTGCAGGCCGACGTCCTGCGCTCGGCCTACGCCGCCGGGACGTGCACCGTGCGCTCCGTCGTAGCCGAGGCGCTCGAGCGGATCGCCGCCCGGGGCGACGACGGCGTGTGGATCAGCCGGACGCCGCCGGCCGCCGCGCTCAGGCGGGCCGATGAGCTGGACGTGGCGCTGGCCGCGGCTCGGGTGGCCGGACGCGTCGACGGCCTGCCGCCGCTGTTCGGCCTGCCATACGCGGTCAAGGACAACATCGACGTCGCCGGCCTTCCGACCACCGCCGGCTGCCCGGCCTTCGCCTACTCCCCCGACGTGTCCGCGCCGCTGGTGCGGGCGTTGGACGACGCCGGCGCGGTCTGCCTGGGCAAGACGAACCTCGACCAGTTCGCGACCGGCCTGTCCGGCGTCCGCTCGCCGTACGGGACGCCGGTCTCGCCGTTCGACGCCCGGTTCGTCGCCGGCGGGTCCAGCTCGGGATCGGGCGTCGCCGTGGCCGCGGGCCTGGTGTCCTTCGCCATCGGGACGGACACGGCCGGCTCGGGCCGCGTCCCGGCCGCGTTCAGCAACACCGTCGGGCTCAAGCCGTCGCGCGGGCTGGTCAGCACGGTCGGGATCGTGCCCGCCTGCCGTTCGCTGGACTGCCCGAGCGTGTTCGCGCTGTCGGTGCCCGACGCCCGGCGGGTGCTGTCGGTGATCGCCGGTTTCGATCCGGACGACCCGTACTCGCGCCGCTTCCCGGCGAGCGTGAGCGTGGACGGGGTGGTGAGCCTGGCGGAGACACCCGCCGGGGCAGGGCGGCGGCCGGCCAGGGCTCTGGGGGGGCTGGCCGGCCGCCGCCGGACCGAGGACCGTCGGCCCTGGCGGCTCGGAGTTCCCGCCGAGCCGGTCACCGACGGTGACCCCGAGAGCGGCCCCGGCGGCGCGGCAGTGTTCACAGCCGCGTTCGCGGCGGCGCTGGGCCTGGCGCGGGCGGGCGGCGCCGAGCTCGTCGAGGTCGACCTGGCGCCGTTCCTCGCGGCCGGCGACCTGCTCTACGGCGGCCCCTGGCTGGCCGAGCGCTACGCCGGGGTCGGCGCCTTCATCGACTCACACCCCGACGACGTCCACCCGGTCGTGCGCGCGGTCGTCGCCCCGGGCGCCGAGGTCAGCGGAGCCGAGGTCTTCCGCGGCCAGGCCAGGCTGGCCGAGCTGCGCCGGGCGACCGAGCCGGTCTGGGCGGACGTCGACGCGCTGGTCGTGCCGACCGTGGCCGGGGCGTACACGCTGGCCCAGATGCGGGCTGACCCCATCGGCGCGAACGCGCGGCTCGGGCGGTACACGACGTTCGCGAACCTGCTCGACCTGGCCGGGCTGGCCGTCCCGACCGGCTTCGCGGGCGGGCTCCCGTTCGGGGTGACGCTGCTCGGGCCGGCCGGCTCGGACGCGCTGCTGGCCGAGATCGGGGCCGACCTGCACACCCGGGCCGGCCTGCGCCTCGGCGCCGGAGCGCATCCGCTGACCGTCCCGAAGCCAGCGGATGCGACGCCGGCCATCCCGAAACCAGCGGATGCGACGCCGGCCGTCCCAGTCGCGTCGAACGGAGCGGGGCCGCCGGCCGAGACGTTCGTCGATCTGGCGGTCGTCGGCGCGCACATGTCCGGCCTGCCGCTGAACGCCCAGCTCCGGCGGGCCGGTGCCACCCTGGCCCGCCGGGACCGGACGATCGCCGGCTACCGGTTCTTCGCGCTGCCCGGCGGGCCCCCGCACCGGCCCGGCCTGCTCCGGGTCGAGGCGGGCGGCGTCGCCATCGACGCCGAGGTCTGGCGGGTGCCGGCGGCCCGGCTGGGCGACCTGGTGGCCCAGGTTCCGGCGCCGCTGACGATCGGCACGGTCGAGCTCGCCGGCGGCCCGGTCCTGGGGTTCCTGTGCGAGAGCTACGCGACGGGCGCGGCCGACGACATCTCCGCCACCGGCGGCTGGCGGGCCTACCTGGCCGGGCGCGAGCCGGCCTCCCCGTAAAGCCCGAAAACAACCCGCGCGAAATGAGTTCACACCGCCGCCTGGCGGTTCGATTGCCGTCACGGCGGCCGGGCGGCGCGGCGAAGAACGGACATCTCGCCGCGGCCTATGGAATAATCTGATCGGCGCTTCACGATACCGCCGGGCACCCGGACGATCGGCGGGCGCGACGGGCCGCCTCTCTGGCCGCGCCCGGTGGACCGGCGGGATGCCGCAGGCGAGAGGACGCTGCCCCATGGTCGCGGAACAGGTCCAGTCCGAACTCCCGAACCTGGCCGACATGCCCCTTCGGGAACTGGGCACCAGTGCGGACCCCGTGCTGCGCGCGGGCGTCCAGCGCCTTCTCCGGCGAATCGACCGGCGTGATGAACGCATCGGCCAAAACAAACAGCGCGGCTGATGGCTCCCGATCAGACCGACAGCGCGGCCCGGCTCGGTTTCCACACCCTTCCCGGGGCCACGTTTGACGCGATTGCCGCCGGCACGGAGAGCCGGGCCGACATCTCGACACTGGCCGCGGGCGAGATCAGCCACCGCCTGGCCGTTCTGCGAGCGGTCCTGGACCGGACCCGGCACCTCGGCGGCGGCCCGCTCGCTCCGGTCGAGGCGGCCTGGGCGCTGCTGACCCGCGCGGACGAGAGCGACTCGCGGGCCACCCGAACCGTCATCCGGCATCCCCATGCCGGAACGTGGGCGGCGCGGCTCCTGTCGCGCCTGCAGGGACGCCTCCACGACGACGTGCCGCTGTGGGCGGACGTGGGCTACCTGCACACGCTGGCGGCGGCCGCCGCCGCCCGGGCCGGGCTGGCGTTCGAGTTGGCCGTCCCGACCCGCCGGGGCACGCTCATCGTGCCGACGGTGGGGTCGATGCGCATCCCCGGCACGGACATCTGGGACGTGGTGACCCTCAGCTCGGACGGAACGCCAGGCCTCGGCGGCCTGACCGTGAGCCGCGCGGGCCAACCACCAAGGCCGGCCGAATGGCGGCCGCCCGCCCGTGTGCGGGCGGCATTCGCGGACCGTGAGGTCTCGCTGGTCCTGGATGACACCGATCCGTTCCGCCGCTACCACTCCCTGGCATTGCCAGAACGGATCGGTGACCAGGCCGTAGCCCGGTGGGAGCGCGCGCTGAGCGAATCCCTCACCCTGTTGACACGGCATCACTCGCGGATTTCCGCGGGTTTGGCCGACGTGGTCTCGATGATCGTCCCACTCCCGCCAGCCGAGCGTTTCCGGAGTCGAAGCGCGTCGTCCGGCGACGCCTTCGGCGCCGTGATCGCCTCGTTTCCCGATGACCCAGTCGATCTCGCTCTCACCCTGGTGCACGAGTTCCAGCACGCGAAACTGGGCGCGATCCTCCATCTGGTCGACCTCAGTCGCGTCGACACCGGTCTCTACTACGCGCCCTGGCGGGACGACCCCCGCCCGCTGCCAGGACTTCTGCAGGGTATTTATGCCTTTTTCGGGGTGGCCCGGTTCTGGCGGCGACAGCGCGAGGTGGCGGCCGGGGGCCACGCCGCCCGGGCCCACTTCGAGTTCGCCCTGTGGCGGGAGCAGGTGGACCGGACCGTGGCGGCCATCGGCTCGTCGCCGGCGCTGACCGGTCTCGGCCACCGGTTCCTGGCCGGGGTCGCCGTCGGCGTGAGCGGCCTGTTGGCCGAGCCAGTTCCCGCCAGCTGCGGCGAGCTCGCGGCGATGGCCGCCGCCGATCACCGGGCCACCTGGCGCGCCGCGCACCTGCGGGTGGATTCGGCGGCCGCTGACCAACTGGCCGCGCGCTGGCTCGGGAGCGACCCACCCGGCGATCTGGCCGCGGCGAGCGAGGTCACGATCTCCCCGCGCGTGCCCGCGCCCGAGCTCGACGTCCGGGCTGCGCTGATCCGGTACCGGCTGAGCGACCGGGCCGCCTTCCAGGAACTGGAGCGGCTGGAGGATCTCACCCGCGCGGTGGCCGGCGCGCACCCGGCCGACCTGTCGCTGGTGGCCGGGCGTCCGGAGGAGGCCGAGCGCCAATACCTCGCCGTTGTCGGGCGCCCGCTCGCCGCGCCGAGCGCGTGGACCGGCCTCGGGCACGCGCTGGCCGCCCGCGGCGAGCGGGTCGCGTCCAGGGCGCTGCTCACGCGGCCGGAGCTGGTGTCCGCCGTCGCCCACGCCGTCGCCGGGCGCCGAGGCCAGCCGCCCCCGCCGGTCGCCCTGGCGGCGTGGGTCGGTAGCGGGCTGGCCACCCGCCCGAAGCGACCGGGAGAATGGGCGGAGCCCCCGGTCGCGGAGGGCGGAAGGTTGCCCACCCGCCCGAAGCGACCGGGAGAATGGGCGGAGCCCCCGGTCGCGGAGGGCGGCAGGTTGCCTGGGCTGGGGTGACCCCGGCGGCTACAGCGGGATCGGGTCGACGTCGCAGTCGGCCCGCACGAAACCGACGGCGCCGAGGGTCGCCGGATGGTCCTTGCCCAGAACGCGGGTAAGTGTCGTCACCGCCGCGACGCGCAGTTCGTCGGCCTCGTCGGACCGGCCGAGCGCGCGCAGGTCGAGTGCCAGGTTCACCTGGCAGGCCAGCGTCGAGGGATGCTCGTCGCCCAGGGCCCGGCGCGAACGCTCCAGCGTGGCCACATCCAGGTCGTGTGCCTCCTGGAAGCGGCCGAGACCGTAGTGGTCGCTGGCCAGGTTGGTCGCGGCGATGAGGACGGACGGATGGTCCGCGCCGAGGCGCTCCCGCAACCCCCGCCAGCTGACCTGGTCGAGGTCGAGCGCGACCTGAGGGTCACCGCTGAGCCGGGCGATCACGGCCAGGTTGACCAACGCCGCGTGGGTGTGCGGATGGTCGGAGCCGAACGCCCGGCGGAACCGGCGCAGCGCCGCGTCACAGAGCTCGCGGGCCTCGTCGAGCTCGCCGTTGTGCCGCAGGTCGATCGAGAGCCCCAGGGACGCCGCGATCGTGCGCGGGTAGTCCTCGTCGTACCGGTTCGTGAACCGCCGCTGGACGTCGCGGGCCAGCGCCAGCGCCTCCTCGTGGTCACCGGCCTTGCGCCGGGACACCGCGAGGTAGCTCGCCGCGCGCAGCAGTTCGGGATGGTCGTCGATGTTCCCCACCACGGCCCGCATCCGCGCCACCTGGTCCTCATGGCGCATCCTGGCGCCCAGGTAGTCCCCGAGCTCGCGCTGGTCGAGGACCATCGCCCCCAGCGTGCGCAGACTGTCAATCTCGTCCTCGCCGACGAGCTGGGTCCGCCGCTCCCAGGAATCCCCGTCGATGGCCGCGGCCTCCCGGAACCGCCCGAGCAGCCGTAGGCTGAACCCGACGTTGTGCGCGGCGTCGAGCGTGGCCTGCTCGTCGGGGCCGTAGACGCGCAGGGCACGCTGGTAGCGCTCCTCGCTGTAGCGAAGCGCGTCGGCGAAGTTGCCGGCCACCATGTGGTCGCCGGCGACGTTCCCGAGGGCCTCCAGCGTCTCGGTGTGTGAGGGCCCGTGGACCTCCTCGCACAGCTCCAGCAGTTTCGCGTTCACCGCCCGCGAGTCGTCGTAGCGGCCGACCACGTAGCTCATCCAGCCCAGCCAGCCGGCGATCCGGAGGGTGTGCGGGTCTCGGTCGCCCAGCAGGCGGGTCCAGGTCTCGTGGGCCTGCCGAGACACCTCGAGGCTGCCGAGATGGTCCCCCCACTTGTAGAGATACTCCACCTCGTTGACGACGAGGTCCCGGACGAAGGCGTCGGAGCTCTCGATCGCGCCGGTCGCGATGACGTGCGGGAAGAGCTCGGCGTACTGCGGCCAGAACTCGGGGCTGCTGGGGTCGTCGGGATCGCTCGCGACCAGCAGGGCGTGGGCGCCACTCAGCATCGTCTCGCGCTCGTCGTCGGTCATGGCGCCCCGCAGGACCTGCTGGACCAGGCGATGCATCTGGATCGAGCCCGTCCGGTGATCGACCCGGGCCAGGGCGTACCGGTTGATGTCCCGGATCAGCTCGCTGAGCCGGAAGGGGTCACGCAGCGCCTTGTCGAGCTCGGGCACGATCTTCGCGGTCCGTCCCCGCCGCAAGATCTGGCGGGAGATGGGTTCCGGCGCGAAGAAGGAGCAGACCTGGAGCAGCCGGAGAGCGGCCAGGTTACCCTCCGTCAGCCGCTTGAGGGACATGTTCCAGGCCGCTCGGACCGGTAGCTCGTAGTCCAGCGGCGGCTCGGTGCCGAGGAGTTCCTCGCGTTCCTCCTCGAACAGCCGGAGATACTCGTCCGGCGACATGGCGGTCTCCGCGCGCCAGGTCGCCGCCTGCTCGATCGCGAGCGGAAGGTCGCCGAGGGCCTCCGCGATGCGGTCGGCGTCGCCGTCGGACAGGCCCGGGTCACGCAGCCGCAGCAGATCCTTGCTCTCGGACCGCTCGAAGACGTTCACCTCGAGCGGGTTGTTCACCTGGGACCACTCGATGTTCCGCGAGGTGACGATGATTTTGCCATTGCCGCCCTGCGGGAAGTACTCGCGCACCGCCCGGGGGTCCTCGGCGTTGTCGAACACCAGCAGCCAGTTGTCATACGGTTCCCCCCGCCGCAGCGCCTCCCGGACGGCGGGCACAGCGAGATTGGCCTCGTTCCCCGTTTCCAGGTCCAGCCGCCGCGCGAGTTCGACCAGCGCCTGGCCGATCTGCGCGGAATGCTCGGACGGGATCCACCAGATGACGTCGTAGTCCGCCTGGTGGCGATAGACGTACTCGATCGCGAGCTGGCTCTTCCCGACACCGGCCATTCCGTGCAGTGCTTCCTGCCGCACCTCCGGCAGCACGACCGTCGGCCCGGCGGCCAGTCGGGTGTGCAGTTCGCGAAGCAGGGCGGCACGTCCAGTGAAATATCTGTTACGTTGCGGAACGTTCCCCCAGACCGCCGACGGTCGCCTTGTCCGAGGCTTTCCCACCGTGGACGTCTCGGCGGTGGTCGAGGTCAAGGCTGCTCCTTCGGCATCAAATTTCACGGCCTCGCCACCGGGCCGATCGTTCGGCGAGCGCATCGATGGTGGCGAGACTGTCGGTTCCTGAGAGGCTGTCACGCTGGGTAGCGTAGCCAGCACTTTCTGTGTCTCATCTGGGGCGCGCGAAGGATCCCGCGGCGAGGTCGCCAGGCGCTCGGCGAGGGTGCGGGCTCGAGCGAGGTGGGCCGGCTCGGACAGCGCGGCCAGGGCGGCCTGCTCCACGGCCAGAAACGGTCGGTTCTCCGCGGTCAGATCGGGAATGGGCGCCAGTGCAGGCGCGTCGACCGCCTGACGGAGGTGGCGGACGGCCGGGATCCGGTCGCCCAGGCGGTCGCCGACCGTCCGCAGGACCCGCTTGGTCTCCCGGCCGCGGCCGTGAGCCAGCAGCTCCTCGCGCAGGCCGGGCGCCAGGACGAAGTCGAACGAGACCGGCATCGGATCGTCGCGCGGCGGTGCGGGCGCGGGGCGCAGGAGCCCGTGCATGAACAGCTCGGCGACCTCGCCGCGGCCGGCGGCGGGCACCAGGCCCAGCACCAGCCGCAGAGCCGGCCAGGTGAGCGGAGCCGCCGCCAGGTGCGTGGCCAGGTCGAAGGCCGCCGGGGACGCCGCCGCGCGGAACAGGGCGACCTGGCGCGGAGCCAGCCGCGCCGAGGACGAGCCCGCCGCGCCCTCGCCGACCGGGCCGGGCTCGACGCTCGCCCCACCTGGGTCGGCGGCCCCGTCGGTCGGGCGGGTCAGGATCGCCCTCGTCTCGATCCACTCGGCCTGTCCGGACAGGCCTTCGGCCCAGGGCTCCAGGGCCTCGCGGCGCAGTTCCAGGACCGGCACCGGGGAGGCGCTCTCGCGCGGGCCCGGACCGGCCGAGGCCCGGGCCCGTTCCCAGGGACGGGCGAAGCGCCACGGGAAACCGGCGTGGCGCGGACCGGCCCGGTAGGACATCCGCACCCGGCGGTTGCGCAGGCCGGTGTAGTGCCAGAGGTGGGTCGGCAACGGCGTCACCACCGCCACCGGCTGCCGCCGGCTCCAGAGCCACAGCAGCCGGGAGACCAGGCCGGTTCGCCAGCCGGTACCCAGGCCGTCCGACAGCAGCCAGACGATCCGGCGCCCGCTGGGCTGGATGAGCTCCAGCGGTGACCGCCCCGCGCCCCCGGCCCGAGTCACCCGGGGCCGCAGCTCGGAGAGAAACCGGACGTCCGTGTCGAGATACATCACCCGGACGTCCCGGAAAACACCCAGCTTCTCGAACATCGAGACGAGCGCCGGCGCGATGTCCGCCCACACGGCCATGGTCGGGCTGGTGTCGACGACGAGCATCATGTCCCACCGGAGCTCGGCGGCCGGGCGGTACGCCGGAAAGACGAGGGCACCGTCCGCGAGTCTCTCAGCGGTGGCCTCCTCGTCGAGAACGGTGTCCCAGGTCGAAGGGATGGCCTGTCTGAGGTGAACCAGCGCCCGGCGCAACCCCTTTCCGGAGTGGCCAATCGTATCGGGCAGCTTCGGATCGGCCCCCGGCACCGGTGGCCTGTTACCCGTCTCCGGCGACTGAGATAGATCACCGAAAAAGATATCGCTGAGACTGGGAAATCCCACCTGGTCGTCCGTCTCGGGCCCGGTGCCACCGGACCCGCGATCACCGGCCGGGCCGCTCGGCGGGGGTGGCAGGTCGCCCGGCCACCCGGGCGCGGCCGGGACCGGGTCCTCGCCGCCCGGCGCGCCGGCCGACGCGATCAGCCCATCCAACCAGAGCAGGTCGGCGATCTCCCGGGGATCGGGCGGGGCCCCGTCCGCGACCGTCATCCCGAACTCGGCTCCGCCTCGAGGCTACGCCAGATGATATTAAGCAGGTCGGCGCAGGCCGGGTCGTCCTCGGGCAGGGCTCCCTCGATGGCGAGGTGGACGGCGTTGAGGAGCTGGTCGGCGGCGAGCGTCGCCCCCCGCCCCCGGCGCTGGACGAACGCCGCGACCAGGTAGCCGTAGTCGACGCCGCCGTCAGGGAAGTGGGCTCGGACCATCGCCGCCAGCTGTTCGGGCGCCGGATCGGGCAGGTCGAGCCGTACGCAGCGCCGCAGGAACGCGGGCGGGAAATCACGTTCCCCGTTACTCGTGATCACGATGATGGGAAATGCGTTGCACCGGACGACGCCGCCCCGCACCAGCGCGGTGTGACCACGATCAGCCGTAATCACCTCGACGTCCTCGCGGGTCTCTCGAATTCGTACGAGCTCCGGTATCTCGAACTCGCCGTCCTCGAAGATGTTCAGCAGGTCGTTGGGCAGGTCGAACTCGCTTTTGTCCATCTCGTCGACGAGAAGCACCCGGGGCAGGCGTTGCGGGAGCAGTGCTGTGCCGAGAGCCCGAAGGTGAACGAACTCGCCGATGGCCGGGGGCGTCACCGCCGGGCGCTCCGGCTCCTGGCGACCGTCGAGCCGAGGCCGCCCGTGCCGGCGCCCGCCGCCGAGGGCCTCCCGAACCTGGAGGGTCGCCTGGGCCCGGCCGACCGCGTCGTACCCGTACAGCCCGGAGGCCAGCGTGGTCCGGCTGGTGATCGGCCACCGCAGCACCCGCCCCAGCCGCAGCTCACGAGCGATCATGTGCGCGAGGGTGGACTTCCCCGACCCTGGTCCTCCACTGACCAGCAGGGGCCGGCGCAAATGGATCGCCGCGTTGACCACGGAGATCTGCGCCCGGGTCAGGTAGGGGGCGGCGGCCGCGCCGAGGCGCCGGCGGTCCTCGTCCGCGTCCTCCGGCGGCGCCGGCCGGTCGGGGGCGCCGTTGAAGGCCCGCCAGGGCGGAGGCGGTCGCCAGCGCTGGTCCCGGACCGGCTCCTCGATCGGCTCGCCGGTGCCCTGGAACAGCCACCACGGTTCGGACGGCGGGCGTGGCGGGGACGCCGGCCTGAGGTCGTCGCTCACCTGCTGTCTCGCTCCCTGCTCTCGTCCGGTCCCCGTCCCGGGCGGCGGTCGGGGTCGTCGACCAGGACGGCGAGGTGGGATCCGAGGTGGGCCTCCCGCGCCTCGCCCGGCTTCAGGAGCATCCGGTCCAGCCGGAGCCGATGGGCGCGCCGTCCCAGGTCGTGGAGATCGTCGGAGCCCAGGAACTCCCGGATGGCCTCGGCGACCTGGCCCGCCAGGGGCTCGGCCCGGTGCCACACGACGATCGGCACCCCCCTGGAGAGCGCGATCTCCAGTTCACGCAGCCCGGTCTCGCGGTCGGGGTCCCGGGCCCGGTCGGGCGGCGCGCTCAGGACCGTCGCCACCAGGTTCTCGTCCCCGCCGAGGCTGGAGTCGAGCTTGTCCAGGTGCGAGTCGAGGTCAGGGCCCTCGAGGTGGCACCACATCACGCTCGCCCGGTCGGGCGCGACCAGGAGGCGATGCCAGCGCTGCCGCCACTGTCGCCCCCAGGCCGGCTCCCGCAGGCGCTCGAGACTGCGCAGGACGATCGGGTAGTGGGTGCCCAGGCTGTGGGAGCGCCCCCGGTGCGACCAGTCGCCGCGGCTCCACCATTCGACCGGCAGATTGAGGAGCTCGTAGGGCAGGACGAACTCGACGACCACGTCATCCATGCGGTCCTCGAGTCGCATCTCGACCTCGTCCATAACCTCTGCCGCCAGCGCCGGCAGGCCGTCGCCTTCCACCGGGATACGCCAGTGTCCCGGTTCCAGCACGTCGGGATCTGATGTCCACTGGCCCCACCACGACAAGTACCAGACGCCCGGAACATTGTCGTCGCCTTCGATGAGGATTACCACGTGAATCGCGTCGTCGGTTCGACCTGCGTGGGGCTGCCGGCGCATCCTCGCCTCGTTGAGTTGTTGCGTGGCCATCAGAGCGGCGGCCCGCCGGTTGTTCCACCGCTCGACGCCGACCCGGACCCGCGGTGTGAGCCAGTCCAGAGCCGACTCGAGAAAGACCATGTCAGGCGGGAGGCCGCCCCGGCTGTTGCGGCCCGCGAGATGCACGAACACGTCCCAGCCGGTCCGGCAGTGCACGGGCGGCAGCTGGGAGAGATGGTCGGCGGCCGCTCGGAACACCTTCATCGTCGCTCGCCGGTCGACGGCCGCCAGGTCGGCGTGCAGACCGCGGCCCAGATCGCCCGGGAGGCCCGCCATCACGGCGCTCGCCTCCCACTCGTCGCCGAGGCGCTTGAGGGTGTCGGCGACGGTGCGCTCGACACCGATGCCGGTGGCCGCCCGCACCGCCGCCGCGACGCCTGCCTCGGATTCGGCGCAGGTCTCGACGAACTCGACGAACCACTGGAAGGCGTACGGGATGTCGGGGAGGTGGATCCGGTCCCCCGTCCATTTCTCCGCCAGCCGCAGGAGGCGCGCGCGCGTGCTGTCCGGGCGCAACTCGGGGCAGGCGGCCAGTACGTTGGCGATACGCGCCTCCAGTTCCTGGCGGCCGAGCGCGTACCCAGCACCGTCGGGGTCCCGGTCGTCAAGTGCCACGCGTGCCCGCTCGGACGGTCAGGCGTGCCCCTCGGGCCGCCGGTGGCTGTTCACGAGCCCGCTGTCGCGAAGACGAGATTGGCCGGGTAGACATCCGCCGCGCAGGCGAGCACCCGCCGTCGGCCATCGCGAAGAGCGCCGTTCCCGATGAGCACGTTCACCTCCCGCCAGGCCTGCTCGGGCGTCAGTTCCTGAACACGCGGATGGCGGGCCGCGGGTAGTCCGGCGTCGAGCAGGAGATGCCGGAGGGCCACCGCCGTGCTGAACCCGGCCGCGAGCGCGGCGATCTCCCGATTGCTCAGCGGTTCCTCGCCGGCGGGCGCCGGCGGGACGGCCCCGGCCCCGGGGCCGGCGGCAGGGCCGCCGGCCTGGCCAGCCCATTCCCCGGCGAGGCCCGCCACGATCCGCGCCGTTCTCGACCCGGGTTCCAGGCGATCGACCGCCGCGGCCAGAGCCGTGATCCCGCCCGGATGCGCGGCACAGGCGTCAACGAAATTCTGGTACCACTGGCGGCTGGGAACCTGGTCGTACAGGGGCAACGACGTCACAAGTGTGCGTTCGACGCCACGCTGGAGCATGGCTCGGCTGACCGGCATAGCCAGCGAGAGCGCGCCGTCAAGTGTCGCGACCAGTTGCCGCTCAAGCTCGGCCCGGCGGTTCAATGGCGCAAAAACAGCATTCGTGTACACAGGCACCATGTACATCCCCCGATCCCGACCGCTATGTACATCGGGCATGCCTGACTCTAACAGTGGATTCCTGTCGACCGTTCCATTCCCCGCTTCCGGCAGACCGACCGTCGCCCCGCGCGGAGGCGCGCCGCCGGATCTGGCGGCTGGGTGTGACCGCTTCGCCCCTGGTGAGTTACCTCTGCTACAGATACTATTGGACCGGGAGGGGATGCGCCATGCGTCAGGGGACGTCCGCGCCGAGACCGGCCGCCGCGCCACCGGCCCGCCAGCGGGCATCGATCCGTAAGCTGGCACCGATCCGTGAGCCGGCACCGGCCGGCGGTCGCCGCGTCACCGGCTGGCGACGGCTGCTGGTGGAGCCGCGCCGGCCCGGGAGGATCCGCGAGCACCCGCTGGCCGTGTGGCTGGCGGTGGCGACGGTGTGCGTCGGCGCGTTCATCGGCCAGCTCGACGCCAGCATAGTGACGGTCGCCCTGCCGGCGATGCGGACCGATCTCGGCGTCTCCCTGGGCGCGGCGAGCTGGATCAGCCTGGCCTACCTGGTCACCCTGGTCGGAACGATCACCGCGTTCGGCCGGCTGGCCGACATGACCGGCCGCAAGCTCATGTACTCCTACGGCTTCGCCCTGTTCACCGCGGCCTCGCTGGGCGCGGCGACGGCGCCGAACCTGCCGGTCCTGGTGGCCATGCGGGTGGCGCAGGCACTCGGTGCGGCGATGCTGCAGGCCAACAGCGTCGCCCTGATCGCCACCACCGTCCCGGCCGACCGGCTGAGCCGGGCGCTGGGGTTGCAGGGCGCGGCCCAGGCCGTCGGCCTGTGCCTGGGGCCGGCGCTCGGCGGCGTGTTGCTGGCCGCCGGCGGCTGGCGCTGGGTCTTCCTGGCGACCGTCCCGGCCGGCGTCCTCGGGCTCGTCCTCGGTCTGGTGCTGCTCCCGCGGACCCGCGAGCGGGCGCCTCGGGCACCGTTCGACTGGGGCGGCCTGGCCACCATGCTGCCGGCGGCGGTAGGCGCGCTGGTCGCGCTGTCGCTGGTCGACTCGGGGCCGCGCCCGGTCCCGATCGCCGTCGCCATGCTCGTCGCCGCAGCTGGGACGGCCGCGTTCGTCCGGCGGGAGCGGCGGGCGCGCGACCCGATGGTCGATCTCGCCCTGGTGCGGCGGCGGGTCGTCGCGACCGGCCTGGGCGGCGGCACCCTGGTCTCGCTCGCGCTGTTCGGACTGCTGCTGGCCGTACCGCTGCGCGCGGCGCAGGCCGGCACTGCCGAGCACGACCTGCCCACCGCCGCCGTTACCGGGCTGCTCACGCTCCTGCCGCTGGGAATCGGGCTGACCGCTCCCGTGGCCGGGTCGCTGGCGGCTCGGTTCGGGCAGCGGGTGGTCGCCGTCGGCGGGCCGGCGCTGGCCGCGACCGGGCTCGGCCTGGCCGCCGGCGGCCAGGCGATCGGCCCAGGCGGGCACGGGGCCGCGTCGGTCGTGCTCACCGCGCTCGCGCTGGCCGCCGCCGGGGTCGGGCTCGGGGTGTTCACCCCGCTGAACAACACGGCGGTGATGCGCCAGGTCGCCCCGTCGGAATCGGGGATGGCCAGCGGCCTGCTCAACATGAGCCGAGGGCTGGGGACCGCCCTCGGCGTCGCGTTGGCCGGCCTGGCGTTCGGCCTCGGCGGCTATGCCGCGACGCTGACCGTCCTGGCCGGCGCGGCCGCGCTCGCCGCCGTCCTGACCGCCGTGGGCGGAACGGCGGCCGGGTCAGCGGCATGAGCAGCCCGGCGATCAGCCCCATGTTGTGGGACAGCGGCAGCCACGACATGGCGTCCAGGTTCACGCCGGTGCTGACCGCGCGGTCGCCAGCACCAGGACACGTAGCCCGCTGACGCCGCTGACGGCCCGCCGGCACGCCCGGAAGGTCGGACGTCCCCCCATCTTCCCGGACGTTCTGGACGGGCGACAGCCGCGACCGCACGGTGAACAACCCCCAAGCTCACCCCCTCGGGCCGCGCCGCTTCGGCCCGGGGGAGACTGCAAGTGGGCGCTCGTCGGCGTGGGGCGCCGGTTCCGCCACCGCTCGCCGCGCCCGCCGGAGGAGAAGCACATGTCAGCCCTGACCTACCCCGAGGCTGGGGTGATCGGCCTGCTGCAAGGCGTGACGGAACTGTTTCCCGTCTCCAGCCTCGGGCATAGCGTGCTCCTCCCGGCACTGATCGGCGGCTCGTGGGCCCGCGACCTCAACGTGTCGGCCAAGGACTCGCCGTACCTGACGTTCGTGATCGGCCTGCACGTGGCGACGGCGATCGCGCTGGTCGCCTTCTTCTGGCGGGACTGGGTGCGGGTGGTGCGCGGGCTGGTCAGCTCCGTGCGCAACCGCGGCATCCGGGAGGTCGACGAGAAGATTGCCTGGATGCTGATCGTCGGGACAATCCCGGTCGGGATCGTCGGCCTGACGCTCGAGCACCCGCTGCGGACCGTGTTCGGCAAGCCCGAGTCGGCCGCGATCTTCCTGGCGATCAACGGTCTGGTCCTGCTGGGCGCGGACCGGCTGCGCAACCGGTCGGCGGCGGCTTCGACCACCGGGCTCGCTCCGGCCGCCGGCCCGGCGCCGGCCGGACTCGGCGCGAACGGCGAGACCATGGAGCTGCGGCGCCCCCAGGTGCCGCCGCGCCGGCTCGACGCCTTCGGCCGCCCCGACCGGCGACCGGACGCGTTCGGCCGTCCCAACCACGGTCAGCCGGACCAGCCAGGTCAGCCGAGCCATCCGGCTCAGGCTCAGCCTGGCCGTCCGGCTCAGCCTGGCCGCCCCGGCCGCCCCGGCTACCCTGAGCAGCGCGCCGCCTTCGCCGACGAGCACGGTTACTACGCCGAGGGCCCCGGAGCCGCGCTGGAGCAGCCCGACGCCGACGTCCTGTCTGACCGGCGGCTGGCCAGGCTCGGGATAAAGGAGGCGCTGATCATCGGCGCGTCCCAGATCGGCGCCCTGTTCGCCGGGATCTCACGCTCCGGCGTGACGATCTCGACCGGCATGCTGCGCGGCCTGTCCCACGAGGACGCGGCCCGCTTCGCGTTCCTGCTGGCCACCCCGGTCATCCTGGCCGCCGGCCTGCTCAAGCTGCCGGAGCTCGCCGGTTCGGCCGGCGACGGCATCCGGGGCCAGGTCCTGTTCGGCAGCATCCTGTCCGGGCTCGCGGCCTACGCCTCCGTCCGCTTCCTGACCAAGTACTTCGAGACGCGGACGCTGACCCCGTTCGCGATCTACTGTCTGATCGCGGGTGTCGGCTGCGCGCTGCGCTTCGCCTGACCAGGCCCCGGCCCCGGCCCCGGCGACGCCGGCCCGCCCGCCGCCCGCCGCGCGGCGGGCGGCGGGCGGCGGGCGGGCCGCCCGGAGCGTCCCCATTCCTTTGTGCCAGCGGTACCACCGCCTTTTCCGTTTCACTTTCACTGCACCTTCCTCCGCCGCCAGTGAGGATGTGACGATGCGTTTCAATGACCTGCTTCTCGACGGGTACGCCCGCGTCCACGACGCCGTCCACGCCGCCGTCGACGGGCTGGACGCCGACGAGCTCGCCTACCGGGTCGACGGCGAGACGAACTCCGTCGCCTGGCTGATCTGGCACCTGACCCGGGTCCAGGACGACCACATCGCCGACGTCGCCGGCCACCGCCAGGTCTGGTTGGAGGCCGGCTGGCACGAGCGCTTCGGCCTGGCCCTGCCGCCGACCTCGACCGGCTACGGCCACTCGTCCGCCGACGTGGCCGCCGTCCGGGTCAAGGAGAGCTCCCTGCTCGGCGGCTACTACGACGCCGTCCACGAACGCACGCTCGCCTACCTGCGCTCGCTGACGGAGTCGGACCTGGACGCCGTCGTCGACACGCGCTGGGATCCGCCGGTCACCCTGGGTGTCCGCCTGATCAGCGTCCTCGACGACGACCTCGAGCACGTCGGCCAGGCCGCGCTGGTGCGCGGCATCATCCTGCGCCGCCGCTGACTTACCGGACGCCAGCGGGCGCCGTCACCCTGCTCGGCGGACCCGATGGGGCCGCTGTCAGGCTACCGGCGGCGCCTGACCCCAACTACCCTCCCGCGGGGGTAATCGGCGGACGTTTGTCGCCCGGTGGCCGGTCTCGTATGCTGAGGCTGATCGACGGCTGACGCCGGGTCGGGCTCCGCCCGTGCCCGGGGTCCGCGCTCGGCCCCCATCGTCTAGAGGCCTAGGACACCGCCCTTTCAAGGCGGCAGCACGGGTTCGAATCCCGTTGGGGGCACAGTACAGAATGGTGCATGATCCTTTGATCTTGATGTGCCACTAGGGCGACCTCCCCTTTGTTGATCTTTGCGTGTTCGGTTAGCTGGATGACGGCGGCGTTCGCGCTCGCGCAGACCGCTGGGATCGTCTCGGCCGTCAGAGTGATCTTGCATCTGGCGATGTTGGTCTCTCGGTTGTAGTAGATCTCCAACCGCACGGCCTCGAAGAGCCGGCGCGACAACCCGTCCGGCAACGCTTCAAGATCAACCGAGCCGACGGGTAGTGCCTGGAGGAGGGCCGGGTTGGTTTCCTGGCTGACGTGTTCCTCGATCTCGGTCAGCTGCCGGCGTAGGTCGTCGCGTTCGGCACGGAGCTCGGCGCGGCGCTCGTTGATGTCGCGGATCATGTCCTGGTCGGGCTCGTCCGCGAGTTCGAGGTTGCGGATCAACCGCCGGCTTCTGGTTTCCGTATCGATGATCGATCGGCGCAGAGCCGCGATCTGGCGGTCGCGTTCGCCCCGGTTCGCCTGGTCGAGCATCGTGAGGTTGGCGGCGAGGAGGTCCGCGCGGTACTGACCGAAGACTCGGTCAGCCAGGAACGCGTTGACCCCCCTGACGAGGGCCTCCTCGCGGACCCAGATGCTCGCGTTCCCAGGATGACCTTCCGCGGTGTAGCCAGATTTGGGGGCGCAGACGTAGTAGCTCGTGCCACGTGGAGCCCGCCCGCACATGCGCCGTCCGCACAGCTCACAGAACAGGTAGCTCCGCAGCGGGTACACCCGGGTGGCGCGAGGGTGGCTGTTGACGCCCGCGCTGGCGCGGGACCGCTCCCGTTCGGGCGCGACCTGCTGCGCGAGAACGAACGTCTCAAGATCGACGAGTGCCTCGTGAACCGGCTCCGGCGACCAAACCCATTCCTCGACGGGGTTGGCCCGGTTCTTGCCTTTGCCCTTGCGTGCCCGCCGGTTCCACACCATGTGGCCTGTGTGCTTGGGGTTGGTGAGGACGTCTCGCACGTTGGACCAGGTCCACTGGCCCCGCGCCCGGTCGGCCTCGACCGGGACCGGTGGGGGGTTCATTGCGAGATCACGATTGAGCCGTTTCGCGATCTCGCCGTAGCCCAGACGTTCACCGACTCGCCACGCGAACATTTTCCGGACGACGGGACCCTCGAGTGGATGCACGACCAGCAGGGTTTTCTTGACGCCCTTGGCCCGCTTCGCGGGGACGGGATGCGGGACCCGGTTGGCCTGGTATCCATAGCAGGCCTTGCCGACGTTGTAGCCGTGTTCCGTGTGAACCTCGAAGCCCGCCCAAGACTTCTCCAGCATCTCGACGACGTACCATTCGGCGACGCCCTGCTTGAGCCGGCGGGTCAGCACCTGCGTCGCGGTCTTCGGCTTGACCGTCCGCTCGCCGAGCTGGATTGGCTCGTCCGCGGCGAGCAACGGCACCCCGGCCTGCTCCAGCAAGTGCTCGATCTCGGTCGCGATGTAGGCCCGGCGCGCAATCCGGTCGATCGACTCGCAGATCACCGCGTCGAACCGACGGTCCGACCGGGCAGCCTCCTCCAGCAGATCGGACATCCCCCCGTCGCGCGGAATCGGGATCTGGAACATCTCGTGCGCGCGTCCCCGGCCCCGATCGGCGAGGTCCTTGCGGCCCGACTCGACGTCGTAGAAGTGGACCACGATCACTGCGTTGTCCGGCAATGCCTGCATAGACGTCCGCAACTGCCGCGGCAGCGACAGCGTCGGATCCTGCTGGTCATAGGTGGAGGTCCGCCCCACCCACGCCAGGCGGATCAGGGACGGTGCGGCAGCGACGACGCCTGGTCGCTGGTTGCGTCCCCCTACGCGGCGGGATTCTCCCCATGCCCGGATCGCCTCTGGGCTAGCCATTCCACCACCTCCTTGATCACCTGGGTTTGAGCCCGCGCCAGTGCTGTGCCCTCAGCGCCGCCTACGGTCTTGATCTCAAGCGTCATCTCTGGGATGTCCGCTGGCGCAAGCCGCCCGCCGGGTCCAACTAGGCGGTGAGGCCGTTCCCATCGGCCGACGGAGCTGTGCGCCTCTCCGCCGCGATCCTCCGCACGGCCCGGAGCACCTGGGCTTTCATCGGGAACAGCGGCACCCACGGTCCGATCGCGATCTTTGCCTACGTCGATGGGCTCCTTGATCTCGCTGGCCGGCGGGAGCAGATCCTGTGAATGCGCCGGCGCGAGGCCGTCAGCCCTGGGAAAGACACCGCCCGTCGCGCCGTTCCCCGTCACATAGAGGACGGTCAGCCCGTACTGGCCGGCGACGTCAAGCCGCCTAGCCAGCAGTGCGCGGTTGCGGGAAATCCGATCCGCTCCGGTGCACAGGAGTAGATGAAAGTCACGGTCGGGTTGACGGAGCCGGGTGACAAGATCGTCCCATCCGCCGTCCCGTCGCGGAGGGCCGCCCGCGCGCTGTACCGCCTGGACGAGGACGTCGTCAGGCGGCACGGTAAAGTCGTAAAAGAAATGTGTGATGATGGCACGGCCAGCAGCGGCATCGTGGCACACACGGAACTGGCGGGCAATCGCCTCCGCCCCGTCAGCGCCGCCAACGTTCTTACGGCCATAAAATGCAACCGGTACTAGCTGTGACGGGCTTCCACCATTCCCGGCCTTCATTGCGGCTCCGTGTCAGGTGGGCTGCCGGCCGGGCGACGCCGAACTTTACGCTCCCGGATTCTCCTCGCCGGTTCGCCGATGTCGCGTACGTGGCGATTCCCGTAGCCGTTGGCGTTGATGATAATTTCGCGGGTAAAGCGCCGAGCCCACGCTGAGCACGGTCGGAGAACATCGGGTAGCTCCTCGGCGCTGACGATCGCGAGTTTGTTGCGGCGGGCAAGCGAGCAGCGAGCCTCGAGCTCGACCGGTTTCCTCGCGATTCGATCGAGAGAGGCGCACAGGATGAGGTCGAACGGACGGTCCGTCCCTGTCGCCGAGGCGGCAAGGGCGTCCCATCCACCGTCGCGACGTAGTGGACCGCTCGCGCCACGGACAGCCAGCTCAGTGATCTCATCAATGGGCTGTGGAAGGTCGTAGAAGAACGCGGTGATGGCGACCCTCCTGGCCGCCGCCGTGGCGCACTGCTCGTACTGCTGGGCGATGATGTGCACGGCGTTGATTCCTCGGGCATTCGTCCGGCCGTAGAACGCGGCGTGCGGTATCTGAGAGCGGCTCACGCCCTCCGGGATCTGCCTACTCACCGCGACCTGCCACCGGGGACGTGGCTCTCCGTTGGACGTATCGACGGAAACCGAATGGTAGATCGCTTCACGACGATCACCTTTCTCGCACCGAGAGTAGCCGGCCGAGTTCACCAGGACGCTTGGGCCGGGAAGGGACGGTTCGGAGCGTAACGCCGGCCAGAACGAAGTGGCGAATACGCGATCAGCTGCCGGCGGGCGGCGGATTATAACGCCGGCCTTGACGAATAGCTCGGTCGCGATGTCAGGCCAGCCGATGACCTTCGCGGGCTCGCCGCGCCGGAGCGCCGACCGGCTTCTGTAGTTTCTGTAGTTCATTGGAACGCGTGCCTGGCTCGGACGTCGTCCGAAACCGTTTAATCCGGCGGCCCGGTCGCCAGCGGACAGGCGGACCGTGGTCCGTTCTTCCGGCCCGGACCGCCGGCCAGCACGACTACATGGCCCGGAATCTCCGAAGCCTGGAGCGCGCTCAGATTCCCTCGGCCGTAGGCTACGAGGGCTGAGGGAGCGCCTCCGTTACCTGATGCGCGGGTTCCGTCGGGGTGGTGGAAATGGAGCCGGCCTCGAACGAAAAGGACTCCGTCAGCCAGCGGCCAGACGTACTGATGGAACGCGGTGGTCTCGGTCCGGGCGAAGATCAACGCCGTGCCGTTGCCGTGCTCCGCGAGTCGCCTCAGCCACCGGGCCGCCTCCCTGCCGTAGGGCGGGTTCAACCAGACCCGACCGTGCCATCGCTTCGCGAGCCCGTTGTCCGCGATCGTGTAGTGCTCGGCGGCCGTATCCCATGGGCGTTCGATCGGCGCGCATGGATCGAGGTCGAAGGGGCCGAGGGCCTCCAGTATTCCTGGAGGGGTGAGCCAGTCGTCGGATTGGCGGGCTGACGACTGGTGGCCGCCCATTGCCCGTCCACGACTGGGAGCCGGGAGTCCGTAGGGGGAATGGCGGGGTGCCGATCGTGGTGTACGAATGCTCATCGGCGACCGCCGCCGGCGCAAGCCCCGGCTCCTCCGGAGCAGCGCGGGTCGCTGTGCTCACGGGTGACGGAGCGGAGGTCGCCGAGCAGGAGGCGCGCCGCTTGCTCGGCTTGAGCGGGAAGCACGCCGTTGCCGAGGATCTGCACCTGACGGCTCGGTGGAATAGGCAGATCAGTGACCCACCCAGCGGGGACGATGAGCCATTCGACGAAGGTGGGCGCGAGGCGCTGTCCGCGCTGTCCAGGCTCGAGGGGGGCGGGCGCGGGCCGGCCGGTGATCAGCTCCCACCGGTGGATGGCGGGGGCGTAGCTTCCCCATCTGCCCAGCCTGGCAGGAGCCGGACGGCGATCGCCAGCGGAGCCCCGATCCCGTTCCCGTTGATCCGCATGGCCCGGAGCCGCCGACGCCGGACCAGCCATTTTTCGATCTTCTCGCCGTCGCTCGGGTTGCTCGCGGTCAGAGTCGGGAGAAGGGGTCCACCCACGGGTTCCGTTGCCGAGCGGCCGTCGACCTCGAACACCGCCGGTTCGGTGACCGAGGACGAAGATCCTCTCCCGCTGGTGCGGCGCGCCGATCTCGGAGGCGCGCACGCAACGCCAGATCGCGTCATACCCCGCCTGGGCCAGGTCGCCGAGTACGGCGTCGAGCCCGCCGCCGCGCCAGCGGAGCGCGGCCACGTTCTCCAGCAGCACCCGCGCGGGTCGTAGCAGGCGAATGGCGTCCATGACGTTGGCCCAGACTCCACTGTGTCCTCCAGCGCGGATGCCGGCGCGCTTTCCCGCGCCGGAGATGTCCTGGCAGGGAAAGCCCGCAGTGATCACGTCGACGGGCGGGACGGTGGACCAGTCGACGACGGTGATGTCCCCGAGGTTCGGCGCGTCGGGCATGCGGGCAGTCAGGACCGTCCGCACATGGCGGTCGGAGTCGGCGCACCAGGTGATCTGGCCCTGCCCGTGGAGGGCGGCGAGCAGGCCGAGGTCCAGCCCGCCGTAGCCGGCGCACAGCGAGCCGATACGCCAGCGCGGGCCGGCCCCGGTGTCGGCGCCGGTCATGGGCCGTCCCTCCGCGCGGAGGGCGGGACCGGGCCGCGCGGCGAGCCCGACGGCGGTGGGCCCAGCCGTGCGTGGGGGCCGAAGCCGGCCGGGGCACTGCTGGGCCGCTCGGGCCTCACCTCGCCCCGGATGATCATCGGCCGGGCGCCGTGCTGGGTGAGACGGTGACGAGCGAGGGCGGTGTGGGGCGCGGAGATGTCGATGCCGGTGTAGCTCCGGCCGAGCTGGTGGGCGGCCAGGCCCGTTGTGCCGCTGCCGGAGAACGGGTCGAGCACGGTCCCGCCGGGTGGGCAGCCGGCGGCGATGCAGCGCAGGGGCAGCTCGAGGGGGAAGGCGGGCGGGCCGCCGCGAGGGCTGGGCCGGGTCGGGATGGTCCACACGTCGCCGGGGTTGCGACCCGGCGGTGCCACCGCGGGGTTGCCGCTGGGGGGCGGCCAGTCGGCGCGGGGGGCGGCCGCGCCGTGGGGGCGCTTGCCGCCGCGGTGGGCCCGGCGGGACAGCGGCCGGTCGCCGCTGTAGGGGACGCGGAGCGGGTCGAGGTCGAAGTGGTAGCGCGGCTGCCGGACGAGCAGGAAGATCCATTCGTGGGTGCTGGCGAGCCGGTCGCGGGCTGCCCAGGGCGTTGGGCTCGGTTTGGCCCAGGCGATCGCGTTCCGCAGGATCCAGCCGTCGGCCTGGAGGGTGAGGGCGGTCCGCCAGGGCAGTCCGATCAGGTTTTTGGCGGCCAGGCCGGCGTCGGGCCGGAAGGTGGGCTGGCGGGGATGGGCGGCCCGGCTCCGCTGGTAGCCGTCGGAGTTGGCGGCGTAGCTGTCGCCGAGGAGCAGCCAGACCGTGCCGGTGGGCCGTAGGACGCGGGCCAGCTCGGTGAACACGCTACGCAGCCGGTCGAGGTAGGCCTCGAGGGTGGGTTCCATGCCGATCGGGGCGTCGGCGGGGACGCGGCCGGCGGTGACCTGGGCCGTCCGGTGGTCGCGCAGGCGCCCGTAGGGCGGCGAGGTCACGACGCAGTCGATGCTGGCGGCGGGCAGGGTCGCGAGGGTGGGCGCGGCGTCGCCTATATAGAGGTGGGGATCCGGCAGGTCGGCGTCCGACGGCGGGACGGCCGCGGCGGTCGGGATCATGCCGCCCGCTCGGTGGTGTCGAGAGGACGGGGACGGGTGGGCAGGCCGAGGCGGCGGAGCGCGATGTCGTGGAAGGCCGGGTTGAGGTCGATGCCGATGTAGTTCCGGCCGAGCTGGCGGGCGGCGAGGCCGGTGGTGGCGGCGCCGGAGAAGGGGTCGAGGACGGTCCCGCCCGGGCGGGCGCCGGCGGCGATGCAGCGCAGGGGGAGGTCGATCGGGAACGTGGCGAAGTGCGCCTCGCGCAGCGGCCGGGTCGGCAGCCGCCAGACGTCGCCGGGGTTGCGGCCGTGGGGGTGGGCGGTGTCGTGGCGCCGGCCGGTGGGCCGAAGCGCGGCGCCGGGGAGGTCGGTGAACGGCGCGGTGTTCGCGTACTTGGCGGTGTAGGTGCTCGCGCCGCGGCGGCGGGCGGTCGCGCCGATGCCGCCGGCGGCTCCCTGCCGGCCGCCGATGATGTTGGTGACGTTGGGGCTGGCGAGCGGTTCGCGGATCGGGTCGAGGTCGAAGTGGTAGCGCTGCTGCCGGACCAGCAGGAAGATCAGTTCATAGCGGGTGGAGAGGCGGTCGCGGACCGATTCAGGCATGGCGTTCGGCTTGTGCCAGACAACGCAGTTCCGGATGATCCATCCGTCGGTCTGGAGGGCGAAGGCTACTCGCCACGGCATCCCCAAGAGGTTCTTGGCCCGTAGTCCGGAGTTCTGTTTGCGGGGCGCGAGCGCGGCGCCGATGGCCTGGTTGCTGGCGTCCGAGGAGCCGTCACGGTTGCGGTTTGGCTGGTTGGCGTTGTGTACGGGAGCGGAGCCGATGGAGTAGCTGTCGCCGAGGTTGAGCCAGGCGGTGCCGTCTGGCTCCAGGACCCGGGCGAGCTCGGCGAACACGCGGCGGAGGGTGGTGATGTAGGCGGTGGGGGTGGGCTCGTGGCCGTACTGCCGGTCGGTCAGGACGGCCGGGCAGCGTCGGCAGCGGGTCTCCCCCGCGGATGCGCCGTTGGGGCGGACGGTGGCGGTGTGCTGGTGGGGGCAGTCGGGGTCGCCGCCGCTCCAGGTGCGGGTGCCGTAGTCGCGCAGGCCCCAGTAGGGCGGGGAGGTGACCACGCAGCTGACCGAGGTGTCCGGCAGGGCGGTGAGGACGTTGTGGGCGTCGCCGGCGTAGAGGGTGACCCCGTCGCTGGCGTGGTAGGGGGCGATCATGCGGCGTCCTGGTCGCCGGTCGGGCCGAGGGGGTCGATCGGGGGCAGGGTGTCGGCGTCCGGGTCAGCCAGGTCCTGGTCGGTCTGGAACTGCCAGGCCGGCAGCTGGGGGAGGATCATCCGGGCGGAGCGGGGGGCGCGCAGCTGGGCGCGGAAGTAGGTGCGCCCGTCGATGATCGGTTCGTGGGCGAAGAGAGTGACGATCCACGTGTCGGGGTCGACGAGCTGCCCCCCGCGGGTGCGGCCCCAGACGACGGTGCCGGTGTAGACGGGGTTGGTGAGGATGCGGAGGATCGCTTGACGGGTCCAGGGACGGGGTAGGCCGGTGGCCGGGTCGAGGCGGGGCATGCAGGCGGCGGGGTTGACGCCGAGCTGGCGGGCGATCGCGCTGATCGGCAGGTAGTCCTCGGTGTACCAGCGGTAGATCGCCTCGATGGTCCGGGAGACGAACGGATCGACGACGAGGCGGGTGACCCGGTAGCTGCGGCCGTCCGCGGCGTGGTGCACGTGGGGCCGGCCGGTGTAGCCGTGCGGGATCGGGCCGAGGTGGTAGCCGGCGCGGACGATCTCGATCTGGGCGCGGCGGGCCTGGGCGGTAGTGCGGGCGTGGAACGCGGCCAGAGTCGCCGCCCGGCGGGCGGCGGCCCGGCGGCGGGCCGGCCAGCTCCACCAGCGCCGCCGGGGCTCGACGGGCTCACGTATGGCGATCGGGTGCGTCGGAAGCATCACTGGGGCCGGCGAGCCGGTCGCGGGCGGGATCGGGTCGGACGGGATGGGCATGACGCCTCCGGTCGGGTGGGCGGGCACGGTCAGGCGGCGCGGGCCGGCGGCAGCGGCGGCGGGAGGATCGGGCGGGCGCGCGGGAGCGGGCGGGGCCGCCGCTGACGCTCGGCCTGGCGCAGGCGCGCCGACCGGCGGAAGACGATCACGTCGAGGTGGCGCAGCGGGCCGCCCCGGGCGGCGCGGACGAGCGCGACGCAGCGCTCGAGCGGGATGAGCCCGACCGGCGGGCCGGCGACAGCCAGGGTGGCGGCGAGGTCGGCGCCCGGCCCCGGGGTGGTGATCAGGACGACCCGGCCGCCGACGCGGGGCAGCGCGGCGTAGCGGGTCAGCAGTTGGACCGGCCAGTCCGGATCCGGTCCCGGCCCGGACGGGGTCGGGACGCGGGTCAGGACCAGGTCGACCGGATAGGGCAGGCCGGTCCAGGACGCCTGGCCGCCGCGGGGGTCGAGGACGAGGACCTCGCCGGGCGCGCCGGCGTGTTTCGCCGCGCTGACCCGCGCCTGGGTGATCGCCCACGCCCGGACGTCGGTGGTGCGGGCGATGGTGTGCCGGCCGGCGGCCAGCGCGGCGACGGCGACGGTGCCCAGCGCGCAGGCGGGGTCGTCGACGATGCGGCCGGGCCGGCTGTAGGCGGCGACCGCGTGCGCGGCGACCGTCGGCGGGACCAGCCGCGGGTCGTCGATAGCCGTCGGCGGGTAGCCGGCCCGGTCGAGTTGGGCGGCCAGGTCCTCGGCGGCGGTCGGCCACACCGAGCGCCAGGCCGGCGTGGCACCTCCCGCCAGCGGGTGCGGGATCACCGGCCCACCCCCGCCGGCCCGCCGGCCTGGGTGGTGGGGGCTGGGGTGTAGAGGAGCAGGTCGGCGTGCGCGGGCCGGGAGATCGCCCGGCCCGCCAACGGACGGGGCGGCGCGTCGTCGTCCTCGCCGCCGACCGGCTCGCCGGCCGGGAGCGGCTCGGTCAGCAGCACGATCCGGTCCCGGCCGACGAGACCGGCCCGGACAAGGTAGTCGTCGAGGGCCAGCGTGGCGTCGACCAGCCGCCCCCACCGTGTGTCACTCCACGTGATGACCGCGAGGGTGCCGGCCGGGGGCAGCAGCGCCGTCCAGGGCACGGTCGCGGCCCAGCCGGCCGCGACCGGCTCCAGCGCGACGATCACCAGGCGGGCGGCCGGGTCCGGACCGGCCGGCCCGGCCACGCGGCCCGGGCCGGATTCGGACTCGGACGTGGGTCCGGGCTCCTCCGGCCGGGTCCGGTCCCGGTCCGACCCCGGCCCCCGGCGGGCGAGTGCGGGGTCCGGGTCCGGGCTGGTGCCCAGCGGGACCCGTAGGAGAGGTCGACGGCGCAGGGTCCGGACGATCCCGGCGGCGGCCTCGAGGCGGTCGTCGTCGGAGTCGCCGGGCGCGGCCCGCCGGAGCGGATGGGGTCGGCCCGGCCGCTCCCGGCCGTGCGGCGCGGCCAGGAGCAGGACGGTGTCGTCCCGCTCGGTGTGGCGGGCGACGAGGTGGGCGACGGCGGCGGCGAACCAGTCCGGTCCGCCGGGCAACGTCGGGGGGCAGGGCCAGACCGAGCCGTCCGGCTCGGGTCCGGCCTCGCGCCCGGAGCTGCCGGTGGGGGTGGGGATCACGCGGTCTCCTTCGCGGTGACGCTCATGCCTTCACCTATAGGAAACCGGTTTTTTGGGGGGTATTTGGAAACCCTCCGCCGAACTTTTTTCCGGCGCCCATGCCAGCGATCATCGTACGAATGCCAGCATTCCGGTGGCCGGCGTTCGGATGCCAGCGATCAGACCACCACCGCCGACCGCTGGCATAGCCCGGACGGCTCATCCGACCGCTGGCATTTCCCCGTGGCGGATCGCCCCGGAAAAAAGTTCCATGATTCTTTTCGCGGGTGCCAGCGGCGGCTGACGGGGCGTTGCCGCGCTCAGCCCAGCACCACCCCTCTTGTCACAGAGTTCCAGGTCAGAAGCGGTCTTTCTCGCCGGCGTCCGATGGGGCCCGACCCCCGGGCCGTCCCGATGCCAGCGGCCTGGGCCCGGGCGGTGCCGACCTGCCAGCGGCGTCGATTCTCAGATCGTTCTGGCTTTTTGCTGGCATTGATTTGGTGTTCTTTCCTCGTCGATTTCCGACGAGTGGAGGAGCACCTTCATGGATGCGTTCGCACCACCCGGCGATGCGTCGGTCGAGACCCGGCCATTGGCGATGCTCGGGACGTGCTTCGGCTTGCTGACCGCCGGTCCGGACCCGTTGTCGCTAGACGGGACGGGTTTTGCCGGGCTGCCCGACCGGGATATCCCGCTGACGGAACTGCGCGACTGGCTGATGCGGCTGGCCTGCCCGGCCGCGACCCGCGACGGGGTCTGGGCGGAGCTGATCCGCCGCTCCCGCGCGTCCGGGTCGCGGTGGACGGTGGGCTGCGCCGGGATGGCGTTGCCGACCCTGGTCACGATCAGCCGCCGGCTGGCCGCGACGGTCGGGGGTGAGCGGGCCGACGTCGAGAGCGAGGTCTGCACCGCCTTCCTCGCGGTGATCGCCGACCTGGACCTGACCCGGCCCGAGCTGCCGGTCCGGATGCGGTGGGCGGTCTACCGGTCGGCCCGAGCCGGCCTCGCCCTGACCGGAACCGGGCCGGCGGAGAGTCCGGACCCGGACCTGTTCGCGGCCCGAAGCCCGGCCGGCCTCGGGGGCCATCCCGACCTCGTGCTGGCCGGCGCGGTCGCCGACGGTGTGCTGGACGTCTCCGAGGCCGACCTGATCGGCGCGACCCGGCTCGACGCGGTCACGGTCGCCGCCTGGGCGGCCGAGGCCGGCCTGAGCGCCTGGGCCGCGTACAAGCGCCGCGCCACGGCCGAGCGGCGGCTGCTTCTCCACCTCGCCGGACCGACGAGCACCCCCGCCCGGGCGCCGTCACGGTCCGTCACCGGTCGCGGGTCCGCGGCCGGAGCCGGGGACGCGGCGGGGGTGGCGTCATGCGGCTGATCCCACGGCGTACCCCCCGCGTCCAGGCGCCCGCCGGAGGCAACCGGCGCCGGATCGCCCGCGTCGCGCTGCGCGTGGGCACGTTGATCGGAGCCGCCTTGGTCCTGGTCGTCACGGGGGTGACGGCGGCGTCGGCCGCGCCGGTCCACGAGCTCGCGCTCGCCTCGGACATGAACCAGGTCCTGAACAACATCCGCAACTGGATCATGGGGATCCTCACGGCCCTGGCCACCGTGTTCGCGTCTGTCGGCGGCGTCCGCTACACGATGTCCGGCGGCGACCCCGCCGAGGTCGGCAAGGCGAAAGACGCGTTCAAAAACGCAGGCCTCGGCTACGGCCTGGCGGCGCTGGCCCCACTGGTCGTATCGATCCTCAAGGGAATCGTGGGGGCCTGAGGATGCCCCGCCTCCCCTCCCGGCGGTCCCGACCGCCAACCCCGGCAGCTCCCCCGGGCCGGGGCCAGCGGCGGCGCGCGCGGACCAGCGCGGGACGGGTCACGCTCACGCTGGCGGGGCTGCTGGCGCTGCTCGTCGGGGTGGCGGCCGCCGCCGCGGCGGCGCCCACGACCCCGACCGCGCCGTCCGCGCCCGCGCCCTCGGGCGCCACCCCGGATCCCGCGCCCGGCCCCAGCCCCGCGCCCCCCGGGTCCAGCACCCCGGCACCGTCCACCCCGACGACGCCGGGCTCGTCACCCCCGGGATCCCCCACCCCCGGAACGTCGACGCCCGGCCCCGCCAGCCCGACCACGCCCGCCACGCCGTCCGGTCCCACCCCGGACCCGGCCCCCGGCCCGAGCCCCGCCCCACCCGGATCGAGCACCCCAGCCCCGACGACGCCGGGCTCATCGACGCCCACACCCCCGGCCCCCCAGCCGCCGAAACCGACGACCACGCCGCCCGCGCCGACCAGCGGCGACGGCCAGGGCGGCGGGATCGTCGGCTGGATCACCAGCGCGATCAACAAAGCGATCACCAACCTCCTCGGTGGCCTGATCACGACAGCGCTGAAACCGCTCACGAACCTGCTCAGCCAGACCCTGCTCACCACACCGAACCCCGACAGCATCCCGTCGATCCACCGGCTCTGGGAGACCTCCTGGGAGATCACCCTCGCCGCGTTCGCGCTCCTGATCACCATCGGCGGTGTCCTGGCCATGGGCTACAGCACCACCCAGACCTCCCTGACGGTCAAGGAGCTGGCACAGCGGATCCCGGTGGCGTTCCTGCTCGCCGCCGGCTCCGAGCACCTCGCCGTGAAGGCGATCAGCCTGGTCAACCCGATCCCGTCGATGATTCTCTCGGGCTCGGTGTCGAGCGGCGACGCCGGCGCCGCGCTGCGGGACGTGCTGCTCAGCTCGATCATCGAGCGCGCGACGGGAAACCTGTTCCTGATCGTGCTCGGGCTCATCCTGGCCGGGGCCCTCGCGGCACTCCTGTGCACCTATATCGCCCGCGTCATGCTTCTGGTCGCGCTGGTCGGGGCCGGCCCGCTGCTGCTGGCCACCCACGCCCTGCCGCAGACCAGCAGCGTGGCCCGCTGGTGGGGCCGCGCCTTCAGCGGCCTGCTCCTGATCCAGCTGGCGCAGTCGTTCGTGCTCGCCGCCGCGCTCAAGGTGTTCTTCACCCCTGGCGGGGTCCAGGTGCTGGGCCTGCCGCCCAACGACGTGGTCAACGACCTCACCGCGCTGGTCCTGACCTACCTGCTGATCAAGATTCCGTTCTGGTTCCTCCAGCCGCTGCGCATCGGCGGCCCGTCTATCGCCGGCCGGCTGGTCCGCGCCTATGTGATGGGCCGCGCGCTCGGCGCGCTCCGCGGCGGTGGTGGGGGCCGGGGGAGGACCGGAGGGCGGGCACTGCCGACCGGCCCCGCGAACATGCGCCGCCGGAGATGGCCGCCGCCGGACATGACAGACCCGCGGAACTGGCCGCCGCCGGTCGACCCGTACGACCAGGCGGAGGCCGACCCGGATGGGCAACTGCGGATCCCACTGACCAACGTGGCCCGGGGCCGGCGACCCCGACCCACCCCGGCCGCCCCAACACCAACCCCGGGCCGGCGGGCCGCGCCACCCCGGCCGGGCAGGCCCCGGTACCGCCAGGGTGTCCTGCCCTTCGGCCAGGCGGTCGCGGGTAGCGGCCGCTGGCTAGGCCGCGAAGGCGGCGCCTGGGTCGAGCCCGACGGCCAATACGTCCTCCCCCTCGACGTCCGACCGACCCCGGCCCGGCCCCAGCCCACCCCGCCGCCCGCCCGGCCCACGCCCGCGCCGCCGACCCGGGCGCGCTACCGGCGGCCGACCCTGCCCTTCGGTGAGGCGGTCGAGCCCGGCGGTCAGTGGCTGGGCCAACGCGGCGGCTCCTGGGTCGGGGCGGGCGGCCAGTACGTCCTCCCCCTCGACGTCCCGGTCGCGCCCCGCCCACCCGCCGCGCCGTCGCCACCGCACCGGCCGGGCCGGCCCACCAGTCCCCGCCCCGAAGGCCAACAGCCGCTGCCCTTCGGCCCCAACCCCTCCCGCCGCCGGCGCCGCACACCCCCAGGCCAGGAGTGATCGACATGACCCATCCCTACCGTGTGCCGGCCGACGTCGACCGGGAAGACCGGCTGATCGGCCCGCTCACCGGCCGACAGCTGCTCATCCTCACCGTCGCCGGGTTCCTGCTCTACGCCGCCTACGCGGCGAGCCGGCCCTGGCTGCCGCTGCCCGTGTTCGGCGTCGCCGCCGTGCCCGTCGCCGCGATCACCCTGCTGATCACCCTCGGGTCGCGGGACGGCATGTCCCTGGACCGGCTGCTGCTCGCCGCGATCCGCCACCGCCGGAGCCCCCGCAGCTGGGTCAACGCCCCCGAGGGCATCCCCGACCCGCCCGACTGGCTCGCGTCACGAGCCGTCGGCCCCGACGGCGGCCCACCCCCCAGCGCGCCCAGGAGCGCAGGCGCCGGCCTGCCCGCCCGCCGGGTCAGCCCGACCGGGGTGATCGACCTGGGCCCGGACGGGCTCGCCGCCGTCGCGGTCACCTCCACCGTGCACGTCGCGCTGCGCACCGAACGGGAACAGGAGGCGCTCGTCGCGGTCTTCGCCCGCTACCTGCACTCCCTGACCGGACCGGTCCAGATCCTCATCCGCGCCGAGCGGCTGGACCTGGCCGGGGAGATCCGCTCCCTGCGCGAGCGGGCGGCGGCGCTGCCGCATCCCGCGTTGGAGCAGGCCGCCCTCGAACACGCGGGTTTCCTCGCCCAGCTCGCGGCCGGCAGCGACCTGCTACGCCGCCAGGTCCTCCTCGTCCTCCGCGAGCCCCTCACCCCGGCCGGCGCCCCCGACGGGCTCGGCGGCGCCAGCCCCTGGCAGATGATCACCAGCCGGCGGGCGGCCCGGGCCGCGGCCAGCACGGTCGCCGAGCCGACCCGCCGGGCCGCGCAGACCCGGCTGGCCCGCCGCGTCTCCGAAGCGGTGGACCTGCTCGCCCCGGCCGGGATCGTCGTCACCCCGCTCAGCGCGGGCCAGGTCTCGGGGATCCTCGCCGCCGCCTGCAACCCCGGCGCCCCGCTGCCCGCCGCCAGCGGCCTCGCCGGCCCCGACGAGATCATCACCACCGGCGACGGCCTGACGTTCGACCCACCCGCCTGGGAGGCCCCCGGCCCCCTGGCCGGCGACCCGAGCGGCGCCGGCCCGGCCAGCTGGCCCGCCGATGCGGCCTCCGCCGGCCCGCCGGCCGGCGCGGGGACGGGAGCGGCGCCGTGGTGGGGCGGCGGCGAGCACACCGCACTGCCCACGGGCGGTCAGCCGTGAGCCGCCGACGGCGCCGGTCGGCGCCCCCACGCCCGCCCGCGCACTCCCGCGGCCGCGCCGACACCGACAGCCCGGCGCTGGCGGCGCTCGAGCCGGCGGCGACGGCGGCGTTCCTGCCAGACAGGGTGACGGTCGCCCCCCGCCATCTCAACGTCAGCGGGGACCATCTCGCCACCTTCGCGATCATCGGCTATCCCCGGGAGGTCCACGCCGCCTGGCTCACCCCCCTGCTGACCTACCCCGGCCGGCTCGACGTGTCGCTGCACATCGAACCCATCGACCCCGCCACGGCGGCCAGCCGGCTGCGCCGGCAGCTAGCCCGGATGGAGTCAACCCGGCGGCTCGGCGACGAGCGAGGCCGGCTCGTCGACCCCCAGGTCGAGGCGGCCACCGAAGACGCCTACGACCTGTCCTCCCGGGTCGCGCGCGGCGAGGCGAAACTGTTCCGGGTCGGCCTGTCGCTGACCGTCCACGCGCCCGACGGGCAGGCGCTGGCCGACGAGGTCGCCGCCGTCCGCGCGCTGGCCGCCAGTCTGCTGCTGGACGCCCGCCCGGTCAGCTACCGGGCGCTGCAGGGCTGGGTCACCACCCTGCCGCTCGGCCTGGACCAGCTGCGGATGCGCCGCACCGTCGACACCGGCGCGCTGGCCTCGGCGTTCCCGTTCACCAGCGCGGATCTCCCCGCGCCCGACCCCACCTCGCTGGCCACCCCGTCCGGGGTCCTCTACGGCTACAACCTCGGCAGCCAGGGCCTGGTCCACTGGGACCGGTTCGACCCGGCGCTGGACAACCACAACAGCGTGATCCTCGGCCGCTCCGGCGCCGGCAAGTCCTACCTGGTCAAGTTGGAGGCTCTACGCAGCCTCTACCGGGGCGTCGAGGTCTGGATCATCGACCCGGAGGACGAGTACCGGCGGCTGGCCGGCGCGGTCGGCGGGACCTACCTCAACCTCGCCGAGACGCGGATCAACCCGTTCGACCTCCCCATCCACACCCGGCCGGACGGGCGGCGCACCGCCCCCCGCGACGCGCTGATCCGCCGCGCCCTGTTCCTGCACACCGTCATCACCGTCCTGCTCGCCGAGCCGCTGCCCGCCGCCGCCCGCGCCGCGCTCGACCAGGCGATCATCGCGACCTACCAGCGGGTCGGGATCACCAGCGACCCGCGGACCTGGACCCGGCCCGCCCCGCTGCTGGCCGACCTCGCCGCCACCCTGGCCGCCAGCGGCGACCCCGCCGGCCAGGACCTGGCCGCCCGGCTGCACCCCTACACCGCCGGCGCCTTCGCCGCCCCGTTCGCCGGCCCGACCACGCTGCCGCCCGGCGGGCACCTGACCGTGTTCTCCCTGCGGGACCTGCCCGACGAGCTCGCCTCCATCGGGACGCTGCTCGCGCTCGACGCGACCTGGCGGGCCGTCTCCAGCACCGCCGACCGGCGGCCCCGCCTCGTCGTCGTGGACGAGGCCTGGCTGCTCATGCGCCAGCCCGCCGGCGCCGACTTCCTCTACCGGATGGCAAAGGCCGCGAGGAAACGGTGGGCCGGGCTGACCGTGGCCACCCAGGACACCGCCGACGTCCTGTCCACCGACCTGGGCCGGGCGATCGTCACCAACGCCGCCACCCAGATCCTGCTCCGCCAGGCCCCGCAGGCCATCGACGAAATCGCCCGGGTGTTCGCCCTCTCCGACGGCGAACGGCAGTTCCTCCTCGCGGCCGACCGTGGCCAGGGGCTGCTGTCGACCGGGACGACCCGTGTCGCGTTCGCCGGCGTCGCCTCCCCCACCGAAGATCACTACGCCACGAGCACACCGGCTGAGCTCGCCGCCCAGCCCGACACCGACGGCGACGGCCAGCTCGACCTCGACAGCCCGCTGGATCCCGCCGGCGGCTGGGCCGCCGACCCGGGCCTGTCCGACGAGCCGGGCCTGTCCGACGAGCCGGTTGGCCTGCCCCCCGCCTGACCACCCGGCGGCGGGCGGTCCCCCCAACGCCCGCCGCGGCCGACGCCGCCCAGCCCACGCTTCTCTCCCGCGTCCGGAGCCGCCATGCCTGCCGCCCCGCCCACCCCGCGCCCCGCGCCGCCGGCCGGAGCCCCGACCGTGCCCGCGCCCCTCACCGTCGTGCGCCACCTTGTTGGTCGGCTGCGCGGCGACACCCCCGGCTGGGCGCTCGTCGCCGCCGCGATCCTGCTCGCCGCCGTCGTCCTCGCCGGGCTGCTGGTGGCCCGGACCCGGGCTCGCTACCAGACCCGGATGGCGACCGGCGCCCGCTGCGTGACGATCCTCGCCCCACCGACCCCCGACCCGGCCGGCCCGCTTGCCCTGTGGGCCAACCTCCTCGGCCTGCTGCGGCCCCGGCTGGCCGACCGGTTCGTCGGCGGCCCGCACGTCGCCTGGGAATACGTCGTCGACCACGCCGGCGTCCGCATCCAGCTCTGGGTGCCCGGCGTCATTCCCGCCGGTCTCGTCGAACGGGCCGTCGAAGCGGCGTGGCCCGGCGCGCGGACCCGCACCCGCCCCGCCGACCCCCCACTACCCCCAGGCGCCCGGGCCGGCTGGCGGCAGCTGACCGCCGGCGGCGAATGCCGCCTCGCGCTGCCCGCCGCGCTACCGATCCGCACCGACCATCCCAGCGACCCCGCCCGGCCCCTGCTCGCCGCCGCCGCAGGCCTGGCCCACCACGAACACGCCGTCGTCCAGATCCTCGCCCGCCCGGCCGGCCGCCGGCGGGCCACCCGCGGCCCCGGCGAGGCCGGCGAACCCGCCCGCGGCCCGGGCGGGCTGCTACGCGGCGCCGTCCTCGCCCTGCTCGACCTGGCCAGCCCCGGCCGCTCCCGCGCCCGCCCCGGCCGCGCCGGTCCCCGGCCCGATCCCCGCGCCGCGCTGGAACAGGCCGCCGCTGACCGGGCCGCCGCGGTCAAAGCCCGCGGCCCCCACTACGCCACCCTCGTCCGCTACGCCGTCACGACCACGTTCCCCGACCCCGCCGCCGGGCCCGCCCCGGGCCGGCGGAGCCGCCGGCCCGCCGCTCTCGCCGCCACCCCGCCCGGGACCGGCGGCACCGACGACGACCCGGAGATGACCCGGCCCGATCTCGGCGCCTGGTCCCCGGCCGACCGGGCGATCCGGGCGGAGGCGGCGCTACGCGGCCGGGCCCACGCGCTCGCCGCCGGCCTGGCCGCCTACACCGCGTTCAACCACTACCGTCGCCGCCGGCTCCGCCAGCCGCGGGCCGTACTCGCTGCCCGGACCCTGCCCCGCCGCGCCGACATCCTGTCTCTCGCCGAACTCGCCGCGCTCGCGCACCTGCCGACCGGCGGTGACATCGCCGGCCTCGAACGAGCCGGGGCCCGCGCCGTCCCCCCACCCGCCGGGGTGCCCTCCGGTCCGGCCGGCCCCGGTATCCGCCTGCTCGGCCGGTCCGACAGTGGCCGGACCCGGCCGGTCGGGATCCGCGTCGCCGACGGCACCATGCACACCCAGATGATCGGCAGCACCGGCTCCGGGAAGTCGGAGCTGATGGCCCGCATGGCCCTCGCCGACGCCGACGCCGGACGCGGCTTCGTCCTCGTCGACCCCAAAGGCGACCTGGTCACCGACATCCTCGACCGGCTCCCCGAAACCGCCGCCGACCGGGTCACCCTCATCGACGCCCAGTCCGCCCGCCGCCCGCCGATCCTCAACCCGCTCGACACCCCCGACCGGCACGGCGCCGTCGACTCACTGGTCCACATCTTCGCCCACGTGTTCGCCGACGGCTGGGGAGCCCGCACCGACGACATCCTCCGCGTCGGCCTACTCACCCTCTGCGCGCAGCCCGGCACGCCACTGCTGCGCGACCTCCCGACCCTGCTGCACTCGCCCGCGTTCCGCGACCGAGCCATGAAAAACCTGCCCGCCGACGACCAGATCCTGCGGGGCTTCTGGGGCTGGTACAACGGGCTCAACGAAAACGCCCGGGCGAACATCACCGCCCCGTTGATGAACAAACTCCGGGGATTCCTCCTCCGCCCGTTCGTCCGCGCGGCGATCAGCGGCGGGCCCTCCACCGTCCGCGTCGAGGAAATCCTCGACGGTGGTGGTATCTGCCTCGTCCGCATCGCCCAGGACGCGCTCGGCCCCGACACCGCCGCGCTCATCGGCTCCATGGTCGTCGCCGCGGTCTGGCGGGCCACTATCCGCCGCGCCCGCCTCCCCCAGCACCTGCGCCCCCACGCCTCTCTCTATCTCGACGAGGCCCAGAACTTCCTGAGCCTCCCCCAGTCGCTGGAAGACATTCTCGCCGCCGCCCGCGGCCTGCGACTGTCGATGGTTCTCGCGCACCAGAACCTCGGCCAGCTCCCCAAATCGTTGGCCGACGGAATCAGCGCCAACGCGCGCAACAAGGTGTTCTTCACCGTCTCACCGAATGACGCCGCCCGCCTCGCCGGCCACACCGAACCCCGCCTCACCGCCTACGACCTCTCCCACCTCGACAGATTCCACATCGCCGCCCGCCTCGTCGTCGACGGCGCGGAAACCGGCGCGTTCACCGCCCGCACCGAACAACTCCCCCCACCCATTCCCGGCCGCGCCACCTACATCCGCGACGTCGCCGCCTCCCGCGAACAACCACCCGCCAGCCCCTGACGACTTTCCGGAGCAGCCATGAGCGCCAGCCACCCGCCGGCCCCACCCGTCCCCCCGACCCCCCGGCCGCTGCGCCCCGTCGAGCACCGCACCTCCGCCCGCGTCGCCGCCTCCGCCGAGCACCACGCCGACCTCCTCGCCCGGCTTACCGCCCGCGACCGCTGGATCGCCCGGATGGTCGCCGACCACCGCGTCCTCACCAGCCACCAGATCGCCGCGATCGCCTTCGAGGGCCGGCACACCGCGAACCGGCGCCTGGCCACCCTCTACCGCTGGCGGGTCCTCACCCGCTTCCGCCCCCTCATTCCCACCCGTGCCGGCTCCGCCCCCCACCACTACGTCCTCGACGTCGCCGGCGCCGTCACCCTCGCCCACGAAGACGGCGTCGACCCGGCCACGATCGGTTACCGGCACGACCGGCAGATGGCCATCGCCCACAGCCAGCTCCGCGACCACACCCTCGCCGTCAACGCGATCATGACAACACTTCTGGCGGACAGCAGGCCGGCCGGCAGCCCCGGCCGGCTGATCACCTGGTGGTCCGCCAGCAGATGCCAGCGCCAGGTCGGAGACCTGATCCAGCCCGACGCCTACCTCCGCTGGCACTACCACCCCGCCCCCGCCCCGGGCGGCCAGCGTTTCGCTGGCACCAGCCAGCACCACGCTGGCACCCCCAGCGTCGTCGTCGACGCCTACCTCGAACTCGACCGCGGCACCGAAACGCTGACCACGCTCGGTCACAAGGTAGCCGGCTACCACGCCCTCGCGGCCAGCACCGCCCGGATCACCCCGATCCTCATCTGGCTGCCCAGCCTTGCCCGCGAAGCCGGCGCCCGCCGCGCCCTCGCCCACGCCGTGGGCGAGCTCCACCAGCCCGGCCTCGTGCCCATCGCGACCACCGCGACCGACGCCCACGCCCACCCCACCGACCCCGCCGCCGCCCGCTGGCTCCCCCTCCACCCCCACCCGCGCCAGCCACCCGGCCGCCTCCCCCTGGCCGCCCTCGGCCAGCCCTGGCCCGGCCCAGGCCAGCCCGGCGACCGCGACACCCCCACCGCCGCCGGGCTACGCCCGCCCGACCCCTACCCGCCGACCGCGGGCGGGTGAACCGCCCTGGGCAAGATCGGCTGGGCCGTCCTCGGCGGCCTTCTCGCGCTCGTCCTGCTCGTCGCCGCCGCCGCCGGCGGGGTCATCTCCGTCCTGCTCGGCGGCGGCGGAACCAGCACCCCCTCCGCCACCGCCATCGCCGACATACCCCCCGACTACCTCGTCCTCTACACCCAGGCCGCCGCCACCTGCCCCACCCTCGACTGGACCATTCCCGCCGCCATCGGGAAAATCGAATCCGACCACGGCCGCTCCACCGCTCCCGGCGTCCATTCCGGCGCCAACAGCGCCGGCGCCGAAGGCGTCATGCAATTCCTGCCGGCCACCTTCGCCGCCACGATCCGGCGGCATCCCCCACCCCCGGGCGGCGCCAGCCCACCCTCCCCCTACAATCCCTCCGACGCGATCTACACCGCGGTCGCCTATCTCTGCGACAACGGCGCCGCCACCGACCTCCCCACCGCAATCTTTCGCTATAACAATTCCGACGACTACGTCGACGACGTCCTCGCCCAGGCAATCCGCTACAGCCAGCCGAGTGGAACCATCCCCGGCGGAAACACCACCCACTCCTGCGGAGAATTCACCGCCACCGGCCAATGGGCCACCATCAGCCCCCAAGCCCAGACAGCGATCACCTTCGCCTGCGCGCAGAACGGGAAACCCTACGTCTGGGGAGGCACCGGAAACCCCGGATTCGACTGCTCAGGCCTCACCCAAATCGCCTACGGCGTCGCCCGGGTCCACCTCCCCCGCACCGCCCAAGAACAGTACGACGCCGACCCACCCGCCAATCCCGGCGCCGGCGGGCTCGCGTTCTTCGGCACCCCCGGCAACGTCACCCACGTCGGGCTCATCCTCGGCGAACAAGCCGGACACGAGTACATGATCGACGCCCCTCACCAGGGCGCCACCGTCCGCGTCGAGGCCTTCCCCACCACCATCGGCGCCGCCTGGGGCACCGAGGTCTACCTCGGCGCGACCCAACCCGCCCCAACCCCGCCTGATCCCGCGGGCCCGCGCCGCCCAGCGCGGGCCCGCTACACTGATCAACCGGCAGGGGCTCTGCCCTGGGGGAATCCGGTCCGCGCGGTCGGGAGCCCGGAGTCGAGCACGATTGAATGGCACAAGAATTCGATCATGATGGCAGGCGCTGGCACACGGACACCCGGATCCCATCCGCCCTGGTTAGCGTGATTGGACGATAACCCGCAGCGAGTGGTGAGGTGGCGGTACGGAACGCCGTCGGGAACGAGCCGCGCGGGGCCGCCCGTTCCCCAACGCCCAGGCCACTCGGGACCTGACACGCGGTGTTTAACCTGGTCAGGACAGCAGGACCGCGGGAGCCATCCGGTGTTGCGGCGCGAGAACCCGTCGCCCGCCACCCCTACCGCCCACCCGAGCAGCCGCCCGCAGCGACGTCCAGGCCGATTTGACCACGTCAGAGCCGACAGCAGCCCATACCTCGGCCCGCGGCAAGCGGCCAACCGACCCACCCCGCCCGTCCGCCCAGGTCACCGGGGGGATAACGCCGCCAACCGGCCACTCGACGTCCCACCGCGCCCCTCAACCCGCCCGGCCGGCATCCCATCGTCAGGCCGACGTCACGGCAATCCGCGCGAGCGCAGCCACTCGGCGCGCCACCGCGTCCAGCGCGCCGTCGGCGGACTCGACCACCTCCGCCACCACCCCGAGGACCTGACCGGCGAGGTACTCGCCCGTCACCGCATCGCCCGGCCCGTCCAGCTCGAGACGAAGCATGACCGCATCCAGCCTCCGCAGCATGCCCATCACCCTCTCCGTGAGCGAGTCGGCCGCCTCGCCGGCGGTAAGCGCCGCGAACGACGCCAGAGCATCCGCCGACATCCGCGCGGGAGTATCGACGCCCAGCCGGGGACCGAGTGTTGGGCGGCATTCCAGTTGCCCACATCGCGGGCGCCAGTCGGGCGTCGAGCGTGCCGATGCTCCGGGCCGGTTCCCTCGTTCGTCGGCGGCGGCACCTCGCCGATGAACGTCCGCGCACAGCCGGCTCTGCCCCTTCTTCGACAACGACAGCGCGCCGGTATCGGCACGGTGCCGGTACGCGTCTCGAAGCCGCGTAGCTTGCGGCGACGGGTGATCGAGCGTCACAGTGCAACACCGACCGCCCCTTGCCGACAGCGACGGCCGGCGCGGAACCTGACGGGATGGACGATGATCGAGGTCTTCGACACGGCGGCCGCCCGCCAGGCGCTGGCCCGGCGGCGACTGTGCTGCCCGGGCTGCGCCGCGCCGCTGCGCCCGTGGGGCCGAGCCAGGACCCGCACGGTCCACGACCGCGACGGCGAACAGCTCACGTGCCGTCCGGACCGGGCACGGTGCACCGGCTGCCGCGCCACACACGTCGTGCTCGACGCCGGCCTGCTGGCGCATCGCGGTTACACCGTCGCCGTGGTCGGCCAGGCGCTGCTGGCGGCGGCGGGCGGGCTGGGCCACCGGCCTGTCGCGGCGCGGCTGGCTGTTCCTGAAGGCACCGTGCGCGGCTGGCTGCGCCGCGTGCGGGGCTCGGCCGGGCGGCTGCGCGAGATCGGCGTCCAGACGACCGTCATGCTCGAGCCGGACCTGCTGCCGACCCGCGCGTACGCCGACCCGCTCGCGCTCGCTCTGGACGCGCTCGGCGCCGCCGCGCTGGCCGTCAGCCGCCGCTTCGCGCGCGAGGACGTCGACCCGTGGGCGCGGATCAACGTCCTGACCCGAGGCCGCCTGCTCGCCCCGTCCCCCGCCTGGCTGATCCACTAGCGGCGTTCGTGGTCGCCGCCTGCCCGAACACGGGCCGGACACACCCTCGTTATCGATCATCACGTTGTCCGAGGTTTCCACGCGCGTCACCGCGACACCGTGCCGACGCCAGCCGGCACCATGCCGACGCGGGTGCCCGATTCGCCGGAATACTCATCGGCATCGCGAGCGCCGCGTTCATCGGCATCTTGGGCGTCGCGCAACAACCGAGCCGGCCGGCCGCGTGCGCGACGGCGTCAAGGACAGGAACCGCCTCACCCATCAGCGCCAGCCGGCCGAACCCGGAGTCAGGGCCCGAAACGACCGTGCGCAGGCCGCACGCATGATGTGCCAGGCGGCTGCGAGCAGACGCGATCGTCGCCCGATCCAGCACCTGCCCTACCCGCGGAGTGGTGAACCCCGAGACGCACAGAAGGACAACGACATCGCAACTGGCAAGGCCGAGCAGGAGATCGATCCGACGGCCACCGTCCGCGCGGAACGCCGCAACCGCCAGCGGCCACGGCGCGGCCAGGAGGAAAAGAACGACGGTGACCAGCAATGCCCTCCGCCGCCGACGATAGGAGCCCGCTACCGACCACAACACAGGATCCGGCCGCACGGAACGCTCGCCTCCGATCTCCACCGATCCATCGTGCCCAACCTCCACGAGCGCGGCAGGCCACGGGCGCCGACTCGCCTCTCCGGCCCACGGGACATCACCCACTAGGCTCGGCTCAGGCGCGCTCGTGAACCCCGGAGTAGGTCGCCAATGGCCACACGCCGGCCACGCAGACCTGAGGAACCGCGGCGCCGGGCCAGGACGGAGCCGAGAACGAAGGCCAGCCGTAGTTCGGGACGGTAGCCGGAAAGTGACCAGCCTATGGCCAATCCGTGGACGAGCCTTCCCTCCGCGATCACGGTGGGAGTGGAGAAACGCATCGGGCCGATCCAGTCCATCGAAGTCGTCCGCGGCGGAGAGAACAACCTGCTCACGGCTGTCCTACACGGACGGGACTCCACCGTTTTCGTGAAGGTCGTCCATGGCGTCTCGCGTCCGATGCGCTGGCTGCGGAACGAGATCACGGCCGGGTTCCTCGCCCCCGGCATCGCGCCGGCAGTCCTGTTCACCGAGGAAGACGACGGCACGCTCCTCGTGGCCTTCGAGTACCTGGCCGGCCGCGCCGTCAACCTAGCCCCCGGCTCCCCCGATCTGGCGCTGGTCGCCACCACCGTGGAGCGGCTCAGCGCGCTTCCCGCAGGCAAGACCAAGGGGCTCCACCAGCGATGGAGCGCAGTCGGCTGGTGGAGCCAACTCTCCAAGACCCACCCGGCCCTGGTGGCGGGCTGGGACATCGCCCTCATGGACGCCTGGACAGCCTTGGCTCCGGCGGCCGTCGAGGGAGACCGCCTCGCCCACACCGACCTCCACGCCGGTCAATTCATCGTGGACTCCGCCGACCGCGCCTACGTCATCGACTGGGGATGGCCAGCGGCGGCGGCCCCCTGGATCGACACCACCTACCTGGTCATCCGCCTGATAGGCGCTGGGCACACGCCGGCCCAGGCCGAAGCCTGGGCTCGCGCGCTCCCTGCCTGGTCCGCCGCACCCGACGAGCCGATCACCGCGTTTGCCGCGTTCGTCGCGGGGCTCTGGACCTCCTTCACCGTGACCGACCGCTCCCGGGGCGCCCGCCAACGGGCCCAGATGGCACAGGACTACGCCGCCTGGCGCGTCGCGGGTGCGCCCCCACTATCGCGAGTACCGCCGCTCGGGACCGCGACCGCTGTTCGTAATCGGTGCTCAGCGGTCTCGGTCCCCCGGGGTGGGGAGCGCGGCGGATCCCGAAAGCGACCCCTACCAGCGGGAACACCGGTCGGCCTCACATAACCGATCGCTTCACATAATTGGAGTGATGCCGAGCACGGCATAACTCCAAGGAACGCCGGTTGGAACCCCGATCACCGTCGGGCTGCTCACCGACGCCGCCGGATTCCCGTTGATGGTCCACGCGTTCGAGGGCAACCGGGCCGAGACCACCACCATGCTCCCCGTCCTGACCGCCTTCCTCGCTGCCCACCGCCTGTCCGAGGTGACCGTCGTCGCGGACGCCGGCATGGTCTCTGACGCGAACAAACGCGCGATCGAGCAGGCTGGGCTGTCGTTCATCCTCGGCGCCCGCACCCCCGACGTTCCCCACGTGGTCAAGGACTGGCGGCAGCGGCATCCGGACACCGAGATCCCGTACGGGCATGTGTTCGTCCAGCCCTGGCCCGCCAGTCCCACCGACCAGCGCCGTGATCACACGGTCTTCTACCAGTACAAGGCGGACCGGGCCTGGCGCACCCTGCAGAGCCCGACCTGGTGCGCGGCCGCCCACCGGCGGATCTTCGGAGTCGTGTTCGCGGACAGGTTGTCCAGGATGACGTAGACCGGGGCGCCATCCGGCCGGGCGGCGCGGATCGACTTCAGGGCGGCGAGGGTGTTCTCGCCGCCTTTGCGCTGCCGGGTGACACCCCAGAGCTGGTCGTCACCGATGGAGTAGCAGCCATGGAAGTAGCGGACGCCGTGGGTGCGCCGGTAGGTCGCGGGCAGCCGGTCGGGATGGTTCGCCGGTGCCCAGCAGGTCCCGTGGGTCGGCGGATCGAGAGCGGGCCGAACTGGTCGAAGGCGAAGCAGCGGTAGGGGAACATGCTGGTCACCCGCTCGATCCGGTCGAGTTTGCTCTCCTTGTCCGGGTCGGTCGACTCCTTCCAGGTCCTCGTGCGTTGGAAGGAGATCCGGTGGGCGTGCGGTATCTGGCGCAACCGTTCCCGTCCGAGGGCGACGGTCCGGTCGGGGTTGTCGGCCAGGTAGTCGGCGAGTTTGTGGATGTTCCAGTGCGTGAACGGCCGCCCGAGCTTCACCGGGCGGGTCCGGGCCGTCGCCACGATGAACGTTTCATCGTCAGGGCTGATCCGGCGGGGACGGCCTCCCGCCCAGCGAGGGTCCAACGCATCGAGCCCGATCTCGTTGAACCGGTGGATCACCTGGCGGACCGTGTCCTCGTCCGCCGCGACCAGCCGGGCGATCGCCGCCACCGTCGTCCCGGAAGCCGACGCCATGATGATCGTGGCCCGGCGGACCCGGATCGAGCCGTGCCTGCCTCGCCGCACGATCGCCTGTAACCGGTGGCCTTCCTCCTCGGTCAGCCGCCGCGCGCGGACCGGCTCCGCCATCCCACCCACCTCCGGGATCGAGGACTGTCGATCCCGACAGTGGCCGTCAAACCATCCGATCAGTCGCAGGCATCCCGGCGTGTCGTCACAACCCGGGAACGTATGTGGTCATCGCACTAGCGCGGCGGGGCTCCGGCTGCGACGAGGCTATGCGGGACACCAACTACACGGCGACCTCACGGGTCAACGACCACGCCAGCGATAGGGTCGGCCTCGTTCAAGTAGGACGTATCTTTGACGAGCATGCCTGGATTCGTCTCCAAATGGCGGAGGTGTGACCAGTCCACCAGGTCCTCGGTCGGCATCCGCTGTCCGTCACGCCATCTGGCCCGAGGCGTCTGCTCGTTTGCAAATAGACGGCCGATACTGCCAAGGCAGTACCGGCATGACGGTAACGGATCTGGCGACCTAAGAAACGTCAATAGACGCCCAAGAAAGGCGCCGTCGGCGGCGATCTTGATGCTCTCTGTGTCGTCGAGCGCGTCCAATGCCATGGGAAGGAAGAGACTTTGGGGACAGCGGTAGAGCTGCCCATCCCAGACGGTATGGCATTTCCAGACGTGCGCCATCTGGCAGGTATCGTAGATTCTTCTCACCAGGCGGCCGTCGCTGGTGCCGATCTCGGAGTAGGACTGCCGGAAGTAGTCGAAACGTTTGAAGTTTAGAGACACGCCATGTCGCAGAGCGGTTCGCGCAAGTGCCGTCGCCGTCTCCGGTGATGGTTCTCGTCCCGGGTAGACCGAGACAGAGATCGCCTCGACGCTGTCCCAGAAGGCCGTCGATGCTCTGGACAGATGCAGGCCGTTGGTGATGACACGGACGGAGTCGCATACGCCGGAGGCGCGGATCGCGGCGAGTACCGAGGTGATCTCGGGGTGGAGTAGTGGCTCCCCGCCGAGCACGCGAGCTTCAGATGCGTGGTAAGAGCGGGCCAGTGCGGCGAGGTCTTCGCCCAACCGATTGGGGTCCGCCAAGACCTTGGACTGGATCGGCGAGAGGTAGGCGCATGCGCGGCATCGCAGATTGCAGTGATGCGTGATGACGATCTCTACTCCGTCGGTGTGCACACGTCCCGCGGTGACCGTGTAGGACTCGGGGCCCGTCGAACCATGTTGCCGAGCGTCACCGCTATGGCGCTGGTCATGAGTGATCTCGGGTCTCAGGCCAGCGGCTGAGGCGCCGTCCTGTACTGGCCTGTCGCGGCTCATGCTGGACGGGCGAAGCCGACTTGTTCGCCACGCACGAGGCGGCCTACAAGGATCTTGGCCATACGGAGCCGAAGATCGCAGTGGAACTCCAACGGCTCGTGGAGGGCCTTCGTACGGTTGTAGCGGTCGAAGCTGCAATCTCCGCCGCAGACCGGCGCGATAGGGCAGCGGGAGCACCGGCGGGACGATGCCTTGCTCACGTCGGCCCACGGCGCGAAGGGGTCGACGTCACCTCCCGCGCCGAAGTCCTCGATCGGCTGAGAGAACATCCCCGCCGCGACGAACGCCTGGCACGGACCGACCTGGCCCCCGGGGCCGACGCTGACCTGGCTGCCGCAGGCGGCGCATGGACTCAGCACCGGCTGGCCGGAGAAGTAGGCGAACAGCATGTCCGCGAAATACAGTTCCGGGATGTGGCGGGCGTAACAAAGCTCCAGGCTGCGCTCGTACTGGTCTACCCAGAAGACGGGATCGGCGGCGTTCCCGTCGAGCCCACTGTCAGTGACGGGGAGTTCCCGGGGGAAGTTCAGGGCTATCGCGTGCGGGCCGAGGTCCAAGACCGCGGTTACCACGTCGGGAAGCCGCGCGATGTTGTGCGCTCCGACCGTCAGGAGGATCTTCGGGTTGTGGCCGGCTTCTTGGAAGGCCCGTACGCCATCCACGGTCTTGGCAAAGGTGCTACGGCCGCGATGGTCGAGCCGGAATACGTCGTGGGCTTCACGATCGCCATCCATCGATACCGACAAGTCGAAACTGTATTTCGACAGCAGGTCAAGCACGCGCGGGCCGTGTAGGGTTCCGTTAGTTATAATCTTCGGCAGAACCTGATCTGAGTACCTCCCGTAGATATAAGTCAGGCAATCGTCGATAAGCTGTGGATGCAGTAAGGGTTCGCCGCCGTAAAAGTGGATCACGCTGTCGTTCTTATGTGGCATTCCGAAGTACAGATCGATTCCGCGCTTGGCGTCCGCGAAGGTGAGAAGCTGCTCCTGATGATTGTCAAGGTCGGCCAGCATGAAACAGTATGAACAAGTGAGATTACACTTGTATGACGTGATGAGATGAAGGAGCGCGTTTTCTTTAGGTGCGAGCGCTTTTCTCTCGAAGACCTTCGAGAACTGACGGCTACCCGATTCTGGCCGGAGTAGGCCAAGCTCAAGAAACTTCCGTATTCGCTCGTCAGTAGCGTTTGCCGCTACCACGGTGTCCCGTTCGTCCTCGACCTGACGGTAGGTCTGTTCATCGACGGAGAGTACAGACCCGCGATCGGCTAGGAACACATACCGTTGGGAGCCCAGCGAGACCGGGTACGCGAAATTGCTCCAGTAGATACCGGGAGCTTCGCTGCCATCGGTGCTTGCTGCGTGGCCAGGGTGTGGAATGTCCGCCGCTCCGCATCCACATGGCTTCTGTTCGCTGTGGCTGGCGCCGACGAGAAGGTGACTTAGGTCGCGACCCATAGCGAAGCTACCCCCAGACGTCGGCGCCAAGAAACGCAAAGCCATCCGGTTAGGCGTCAACCGGACGACACAACTACGACCAGCACGGCCCGGTCGCGCTCGTCCAGGCGGCTATGGCATCAGCCAGAGCAAGTTCCCATGACGTTCTTCGCGCCGACAATCGCGCGCACCTCGTCCATCGCCAGTTCCCGCGCCGGAGGGACGACTTCCACGACTCCGGCCGAGGGGTCGACGTCCGGTTCGCCGTCACTGATCACGTTCACTTCAGCCGACACAAGACCACCCCACGCGGTTGATCGGACACGTCTCGTGGCAGTCTAGATCGAGTTCGGCCTGCCGACAAGGCCATACTTCCGAGCCATCCGTGGTGGAGTGGCCGCCGCTCGTCATCGAGTCTCACAGCGGCGCCGCTACCAGCTATTATGCCAGCGTTGCTGGTATGCCGACCTCGGCTGGTGATGCCGCTTCAGGGAGCGAAACGGAGGCGGGCAAGGTCGCCACATACGCCGGCCGGGCGGGCGTATGTGGCGCGGGTTCTCGCGGTCGCCGAGTCTTATAGCCAGGATTTGGCTCCTGCTGGCGCGGACGGCGCTGTTGACGTCGCCGCCGGGCTGAGCCGGCGCGGGCGTCGCGACGCCGCGCGCCTGGGGCTGCGGGTCGGCGCGGCCCATCCGGTCTGGCTGCTGCTTACCGGGCAGGGCATCGACCCGAACCAGCTTGGCGAGGATCTGCTCGCCGGCCTGACGGCGATCTGACCGGACGAGAGGCAGGCTCACATGACGACGCCAGAAGCGGCCACAGCGTCCGACGCCGCCGGCTCGCTGGAGTGCTGGTGCTGCGCTGGCACGTATCAGGAGACCGACTTGGTCAGGCTCGGCCGCCATCCCGAGGTCGGGGTGTGCCTGGCCTGCGCGCACTTCCTGCACCAGCAAGCCCGGGGCCGTGAGGACGCGCGACACCCTTCACCCGCCGCCCGGTTCCGCGACGCGCTACGCGCGGGCCGGCAGCTGGTCGTCGCGCGGCACTGGCATCAGAACCGACTCATCGGGTGGCCGCTGCGCTGGCTGGGACAGCGCCTGCCGTAGTCACCTCCTCACGGTAAGCCGGCCGTCCGGCACGGCAGTCGGGCTGTGCGCCGGTCTCCTGACGTCGATGACGGGGCTTCCGTCGAGCTGGCCGGTAGGCCAAGCTCCCCGCGGAGCTGAGCCACCCACGGCACCCCGACTAGATTGCCGGTCTCGTCCGGTAGAGGCGACACGACAGATTCGCCGAGCTGCCCGGCACGGCGACGGCATGCCTGCCAGGTCGGCCGACCAGGCCAGAACCCCGCCATTCGGCGCGGTGGACACGGCCAGGCGCGTTGTGATGGCCCGTGACGACCACGCCAACGTTTTCGATCACCAGATGCCACTGCTTGGCACCTGGCGGCTGGCTCTGACTCGCCACGCCTTGCGGCCTCACTGGCTGCGAACAGTAGCGGGGAGGTGCCCGTCGCGCGGCCCGGTAGCATCAGGGCTACCGCTATTAGTGTGCTACGTCAGGAGCCCGTGGTGTCAAACGTCCGGATCATCATCGACGGCGCCCCCGCGCGGGCTGAGCACGTCGTGGCGGCCGGCACCACGGCGACGCAAGTCCTCGGCGACAACCGCGCCATTGTGGCCGCCCGGGTCAACGCGGTGCTTCGCGACCTGAACCACAAACTGGCCGACGGCGACATCGTCGAGCCCGTATTGATCGACTCCGAGGACGGGCGGTCCATCGTCCGCCACTCCTGCGCCCACGTCATGGCACAGGCTGTGCAAGACCTCTTCCCGGCAGCCAAGCTCGGCATCGGACCGCCGATCAGGGATGGCTTCTACTACGACTTCGACGTCGAACGGCCGTTCCACCCCGATGACCTCAAGCGCATCGAGAAGCGGATGCAGGAGATCATCAAGGCCGGACAACGGTTCTCCCGCCGGCGTGTCTCCGACGGGGAGGCACGGTCAGAACTGTCCAGCGAACCGTACAAGCTCGAACTGGTAAGTCTCAAGGGCGCGGTGGACCCGGCCGACCAGGACGCCGCCGTGGAGGTCGGCGCGGGCGAGCTGACCATGTACGACAACCTCGATGCCAAGACCGGCGATCTCTGCTGGAAGGACCTCTGCCGAGGCCCACACGTCCCCACCACCCGCAACATCCCGGCCTTCAAGCTCATGCGTACCGCCGCCGCCTACTGGCGGGGCAGCGAGAAAAATCCCCAGCTTCAGCGGATCTACGGCACCGCCTGGGAGACGAAGGACGCACTCAAGGACTACCTGCACCGGCTGGAGGAGGCCGAGCGACGCGACCACCGCAAGCTCGGCGCCGAGCTGGACCTGTTCTCCTTCCCCGACCAGATCGGCTCGGGGCTGGCCGTGTTCCACCCCAAGGGCGGCACCATCCGCCGGGTGATGGAGGACTACTCCCGCATGCGGCACGAGCAGGCGGGCTATTCCTTCGTCAATACCCCGCACATCACCAAGGCGCAGCTTTTCGAGACCTCCGGCCACCTCAAGTGGTTCGCTGACGGCATGTTCCCGCCCATGGAGATGGAGGGCGAGGACTACTACCTCAAGCCGATGAACTGCCCGTTCCACATCCTGATCTTCAAGTCGAGCGGCAGATCATACCGAGAACTACCCCTACGCCTCTTCGAGTTCGGCACGGTCTACAGATACGAGAAGTCGGGAGTTATCCACGGCCTGACCAGGGTCCGTGGACTCACACAGGACGACGCGCACATCTTCTGCACTCGGGAAGAGATGGCCGAAGAACTCCACAGCCTTCTCACCTTCGTGCTCAATCTCCTACGCGACTACGGCCTCAATGACTTCTATCTGGAGTTGTCGACCAAGCCCGAAGGCAAGGCCGTGGGCAGCGACGACGAGTGGACAGAAGCCACAGAGGCGTTGCGCCAAGCCGCCGCCCGGATGAGTCTCGATCTGGTTATGGACGAGGGCGGTGGCGCTTTCTACGGCCCGAAGATCTCCGTCCAGGCCAAGGATGCCATCGGCCGCACGTGGCAGCTATCCACTATCCAGGTGGATTTCCAGCTCCCGCAACGCTTCGACCTGGAATACCAGGCGTCCGACGGTAGCCGGCAACGGCCCATCATGATCCATCGGGCACTGTTCGGTGCAATCGAACGGTTCCTCGGCGTCCTCACTGAGCACTACGCCGGGGCCTTCCCGCCCTGGCTGGCTCCGGTGCAGGTGGTCTGCATTCCGATCTCAGACGCACACGTCGACTATCTAAAGGTCATCGCCGCAGAGCTACGCCAGCGCCGAATTCGTGTAGAAGTCGACAGTTCTGACGACCGAATGCAGAAGAAGATCCGCAATGCCCAGAAACAAAAGATTCCGTTCATGCTACTCGCCGGCGACGACGACATGTCCAAAGATGCCGTCTCGTTCCGCTACCGGAACGGCGACCAGAAGAATGGTGTGCGCGTACACGAGGCCATCAGGGAGATCGTAAAGGCCGTCGAAGAACGCATTCAGGTTTAGGGGTACAGACCGGTATAATTCGCGATTTCATTTATTCCTGCATGACGCGGGCATACTGCTACCACGCATGCCTATTCGTTGTCCTTGCGCGAGCGTGATCCGGGCTCTAATTACCGACGCTGGTGATGGTTGGACGAGGCGCGGCCGGATAAGCTAGCCGCAATTTTCGGCATCGCAGCTACCCAGATCAGGCGCAACTACTTGCCTGTTCTGACGGCTACTGCAAGTTCAGTGACTTCCGGTAGGCCGGGAAATACACTGGCAAGATGTCCGACCAAGCGCTCGACATGCCGTGTCACGCGCGTTGAGCCAGTGGCCATCGCGATACGATGGATCCGAAATGCCGATCCGCACGCCTGCTCGGGCTCTCCGGAATCAATTTGCGCAAATACAAGATGATAGAGATACTCGGCCGCCCACTCGGCGGTCGCAAGATCATCCCTGAGACCGGAGAGTCCTCCAGTCAATAGCCGCACGGATTTCTGGGCATCAGTCCTACTGGTGCGACCCAGGTAGCGATAGACCAAGCCGTACTGGAGATCAAAGAAAGACTGCGAATGATAGTACAGCCAGTCGGGCTGCTGATCAATGCGCTCAGTGCGTCGGGAAACGGGCTCAGCGCTACGGCCTAACAGTTGTCCAGCCATGCGACGGTCGCCAACGATTGCATACCCTCTTGCCTCCTGAATAGCAGATACCGCGTGCTGTCCGGGAAATGCCTTCGGGTTCTTCTGGGCGGCACGCGAAAGGCCGATCATAGGGCCTACCTGTCCCCGCATCCAAGCCAGATATCCTTTCATCGAGAGGATCTCCGAATTGATATCAGCCCCCCCGGACTCCGCGGCTAACGTAAGGCCAAGATCGAAATATCTTTCGGCTTCCTGAGCGCGCCCAATACTCGTGTGCAGCCAACCCGCGAACTCGGCCCATTCGGCCGCAACAGAGACCAATCCGGGCCGGGCGGCACCACCGGCATCGGACAAGATCCGACCTAACACCGATAGCTGGGCGGTGACCGGAACGAGCAGCGGGGCTGATCCGACGACGTCCTCGACGCGCCGCTGTTCGGCGAGGATGCGAGCGAAGGTGTCCACCAGCGACGGGTCAGGCCGAAAACGGCCCGCACCCACGGCGGCTATGCGGTCGAAGTCCAGACCGACGCCCGACGTGGAATCTGACAACGCCGGACGGAAGACAGTAGCAAGATCGTCAGTGCCGGCGGCCAACTTGGCAGCGACAATCTGGTCGTAGGCGTTGGCCAGCTCGGCGCCGGTCTTCAGACGCCGATCGACTTCGACCCAGAAGTCGCGGGCGGGGGGCTTTCCGGTCTCGGCTCCCGCAATCGCGCTCCGGCCGTAGCCGTCCAGCTCGGCGGCGAGGCTGTGCTGTGTGTGACCGGCCTGCTTGCGGAGTGTCGCGAGCCGCCTTCCCAGTTGCCGGTACATCGAGGTCAGGCCGTCCGGGTTGGTCATCTCACCTACCTTGATCGTCACTCTCGCTGTCATGACATTGTCGCAGAGTCATCGCCGGCATAGCCATCGGGCAAAGCTCCCTGACACGCTGCCGGAGGCGTCCCCGGGTCGACAGCGACGCGGCTGGTCCCCGCGGGCCGTGTGGGGAAGCTTGGCCCCGGGGCGCCATCCAGACGGCGAGGACGACGTTCGGGGATCTTGGGATGACGGAGTATTGCCGGCCCTTGAAGGGTTTTGGGTACCTGGCGCTGTGGGCGGATGGCCATCCGTCGGAGTATCAGATCGCCGCGTTGAAGCGGCGCACGGTGGCCCTCGGGCAGAGCCGTGGCCTGACGATGGCTGGCGTTTGGGTCGACGTGCTGCTCCCGGCCAGCAACGAGCGGCCCCAGCTTCGGGCCCTCATCGGGGAGGCGACCTCCGAGCGTCCCTGTGTGGCCGTCGTTCTGAACGACGAGCTTGTAGCCCCGATCCCGTGCATCCGCGTGGCTGTCGTCGGTGAGCTGGTGACCGCCGGGCTCGGGTTTGTGAACCTGCGCGCCGAGCTGGCTCCGGCGTGATTCCCCATGCGGAGGCGTTCGAGTTCCAGCACTCGGACTTCCAGACGTTGGCCATGTTGCCGGGCGGACGGGCCTCGTCCGTGTCCTGCCCACGGCGGCGACGCGGCCGCATGACGTTCGGCTGCCGGACCTGGCTGCGCTCATGACCGCCGCGTTCCTACTGTCGACCAGCCTGGACCAGGGCACGTATCTGATGCACTGGGCGGCCGCGCCGGAGGACCGGACGGCGGTCGCGGCGGCAGCCGCCGAACGAGCTGCGCGGGCAGCGGACACGGGGTGGGGACCTCCGCAACGTGGTGATCTCCACGATTGGGATGGGGGTATCCATGGCTACGGCATGTTCGAGCATGTCGCCTCGGTCGAACAGGACGGCCGGACCTACCGGTTCCGGCTGTTCGAGATTGCCCGGTGGGCGAGCCGGAGCGTCCGGCCTTGGACCGTCCCTACGTGGCGGCCGATCAGCGCCGGAGGGAGAGCGCCCGGCGTCGGAGAGTCAGGCTGTGAGGGCATCGCCGCCCGGCCGCGTGAGAAGCCGACGCTGATTTTCACGGACAGCACCGTGGAGCCGGAGCTTTATTTCGTCGCGCAGGTCGCCCAATGGCGGCGTCCGGTCAGGAGGAGGAGAGCGCCATGAAGTGGGTATTCGCATCGTCCGCGCTGATTCGAATTTGGACGAGGATCGGCGGAGGGCAGGGCCGTTCTCGCGGCCTTGTCGCGTCCTGTCCGATCCGTAGACGACTGCGATCTTCGCGCCCCTCCGGCTCGTGGACCCGGGGGCTTCCCAGCCGCGCGGTTGGGTCGCGGTGGCCGTGGTGAGCCGGGCGGGCCCGGCCGGCCCGGGGCAGGCGGACGAGGTCCTGGACGGGCGGGGTGACGATCCGCTTTCAGCGGCGATGCGCCTGCTGGTGAACAACGACGCCGGGGATCTCGCACCGGACGAGTGGCGACGGATGTTGCTCGGCGTGATCTCGACGCGGCCCACGCCAGCTCCGGCTGATACGCCCGAGCCTGTCCGGGCGGCCTTCATCGACGGCCAGCTGGCGATGCGTGAGCGCATGACTTTGCGGGTGGTCGAAAGTCTGCGGGGCCGTCGCGCAGAGAACGCCGCGGTGATGTCGGAGTCGGTGTGGGTGGGGCCGCTGCCCGAGGCGACGCAACTGCTGGTGCTCTACGGCGATGGGACGGTGGTGGCCGGCGCTGCTGCGTCCCGCATCCAGGAAGTAACAAAATGGGCGTTGGCGGCGGTGGTCCGCAGGGAGACGTCGCTACTGATCTTCGATCTGCGGTCCATGACCTCCTACACGGTGACTGGGGAGGGCTGCCAGCGGGTGCGCTGGCGTCCAGCGGGTGCCGGGTGGGTCCTACGACGGGTGGGTCTTCCTGGGGATGGCGAGCCGTCGTCGGGGCACGCTGTGGGCGCGGTGGCGTCGCGGCTGGGGTGTTCGCTGTGAGCGGCGAGCTGCTTGCCGTGGAGCCGTCGTTTGTCCGCCCGTACGTGGGCGACGTGCCGATCGGCGACCCGGATGGGGCGCGGGTTGCTCGGCCGCTGGGCCCGCTGAGCCCGGGCGAGCTTGCGGTGTGGCGGGTCGCCTTCCCGTTGGCGGAGGAGTGGTCGGCCGGCAGGTGGGCGGAGGGCATGCCGGCGCTGTGGCACGTGATGCGTGTGGTGGAGATCTACCGCGACCTGGTGGCGAGGCCGGAGCCGGAGATGCTCGGTGCCCTGCTGTTGCATGAGGCGGCGCGCTGGGTTGATCAGGACACGGTGATGACGACGGTGAAGGCGTTGCTGGGCCGGCGGGCTTTGTCGTGGATCTGGATGCTGGTCGCGGATCACGAGGCGCGGCTGACCTACGCCTTCGATCCGGTCGAGGGGGAGCGGCGGCTGTCGGCGCTCGGCGACGACGCGGCGCTGGCGGGGATCGCGGTGGACGTGGTGGCCACGATCGAGGCCGCGCTGTACGGGGCCGGGCGGGCGACCAACGCGACGTTGTTCTGGTCGCGGTTTCCGGCGATGCGGCCGGATGGCTACTTCTCGGCGTTCACGCGGGTCACGGCCGAGCGTCTGCCTGCCGCGCTGGCCGGGGCGCTGGGCGCGGCGGTGGAACGGGCCGCGCTCGCGAGCGCACCCGCCGGTCCCTCCGCCGGGGAGCCCCTCCGGCTGGTGGCGGCGGAGCGCGGTGGCGGCGGACCTGTAGGCATGCCGCCCGGGGGCGATCCAGCAGGCCGGGCCGAGGCTTTGCCGGAGGGCGTCGAGCGAGGTGGTTCGCCGCCGCGACGGTGGGAGCCGAGTCCGGCGGGTCAGGGTCTTCCTGGCCGGCGGGCGCCATAGGACGTCGCTGGCCGCTGGCGGTCTGCGCGGACGGTACCTGTGGTCCGCGCGGGCCGGTCCGGGCCGGTGTGCATGGCTGGGACACCCAGGCGTTCCCGGCCGGGGCCTGGCGTCGTGAGCTCGGGCCCACGTTCCGTTGTGGGCTAGTGATCGACGTGTGGCATGCCCAGGTGCCCCACCCCCCGCCCGCCGTGCGTCGCGGCGCGCAGCCGCCACCACGGCGGGCGGGGACCCCCCACTCCCTGCGCGGTAGGCGAGGACTCGCCGCCGCCGACCAGATCAACACGGAAGGACCTGATGATGACCATGCCGAGTGGCGGGGAGGGCTCCTGCCCGGCCTGGTGCACGCTGCCACCGGATCACCGGAAGAAGCCCGATCCGGACGCCTGCTACGTGATGGTGGGCAGGGTGTTGCTGCCCCCGACCGAGGACGAGGCCGAGCCCTGCGTCCAGGTCGAAGCCTGGCAGCATGACGGCACCCTGCCGGTGATCTGCGTCGCGGACGAACTGGGCCACGATCGCGGGCCCGCGCTACCGCCGGCGGAAGCACTGGCGATCAGCAATGCGATCGCTATAGCCGCGGCGGCGGTCCTGACCAACACGGTGCCCGTCCGCGTGCACCCGGACAACGGGCCCGCCCGCGAGCCGAGACACCTCGCGGGCAGCGGTTCCGACCCGATGGGGAGGCGCTCGTCATGACCGCGCCCGAAGCGCGCTCCCGCGCCGGCCGCGACGGGGACACCCCGGTGTCGCGAGGCTGGGCCAGCGCCGTCGCCGACGACGCGCCCGCCTCGGTCGATCTGCGGACCGATGAACCGCACTCGGCGCGGGTGTACGACTACTTGCTCGGCGGGAAGGACAACTTCCCCGCCGACCGCGAAACGGCCGAGAAGACCATCAGCGTGTTCCCGTCGATCGCCGTGGCGGCGCGGGCGAACCGGGACTTCATGGTCCGCGCGGCCCAGTTTCTGGCCGAGGAGGTCAGGGTCGCCCAGTTTCTGGACGTGGGGACCCGGTAATTTCATCAATTACACTGGTCGTATGGTCGCGTTGAAGAACGGTTCTACCCGTCAGAAACTACCGGTCCCCGCCACCTACCCGTCTGCCCCCGCCGTGGCTCTTTCCTTGACGACGTTCGCCGGCCGCCAGTGGGGTCTGTACACCCGGATCTCTGACGACGCGGAGAAGGACGAGAAGGGCGTCGGTCGGCAGGAAGCCGACGAACGCGCGTGGGTCACGTCCGTCGGTGGCGTGGTCGGGAAGCTCTACACGGAGAACGACACCTCCGCGTACAAGAAGCGGAAAATCCGCCGTGCCGACGGGTCGTGCGTCTGGCGGGTCGTGCGGCCCTTGTGGGAACAGATGCTCGCTGATCTGCGAGCCGGCGTCATCGACGGCGTAGTGGTCGCCGACCTTGACCGGTTGGCGCGTGATCCCCGCGACCTCGAGGACGCGATTGAGATTGTCGAGCACTACCACCGGCCGGTGATCGGTCTGACCGGCGGGTTCGATCTCATGACGGATAACGGCCGTTTCGCGGCCCGTATCCTGGTCGCCGCGGCGAACAAGGCATCAGCGGACACCGCCCGCCGAGTACGGCGTAAGCACCTGGAGTTGCAGAGCGAAGGCGCGACCGGCGCCGGCCCGCGCCCGTTCGGCTGGAACGACGATCACCGTACCTTGCACCCGGTCGAGGCCCCGATCGTCCGCCAGGTCTGCGCCGACGTCGCCGCCGGCATCCCGCTGGACGCGATCGTGCGCGACCTCAACGCCCGGGGGATCACCGGCACACGCGGCGCCCCCTGGTACGTCAGCACGATCAAGCCCTACCTCCGCAACCCCCGCCTGTGCGGATGGCGCGGCCGGATCATCCACGAGCCCGACCCGACCAGCGGGCAGACCTGCATCTACAACGCCGTCGTCCGCGACGCCGACGGCCAACCCGTCACCGGCCAGTGGGAACCCCTCATCACCCCGGCCCAGTGGGAGACCGTCACCGGGATCATCGGGTGGCGCAAGCAGCCGGGCCGCGGTCACAACGCCCGCCGCTACCTACTGTCCGGGATCACCCGGTGCGGCGAGTGCGGCCGGAGACTGCTCGGGATGCCCCGCCCCGACCGGGGTTTCGCCTACCGCTGCAACCCCCAGAACCTCGGCTGCTCCAAGATCGTCCGTGATGGCGTGAACGTTGATCGTTACGTGGTCGCCGCTGTCATCGCCAAGATTGAGCTGGAGCTGACCGAGACCGCGACCCGGGTCGAGACCGAGTGGGCCCGCGCCGCCGAGCTGGCCGACGTCCAGGAGCGGATTTCCGCGCTGAACCAGCACTACCGGGCCCGGACGATCTCCTCCGACCGGTATTTCGCGCAGCTTCAGCACTTCGAGACGGAAGAACGGGAGTTGCTCGGTGAACGCCGCGCGCACGCCGCCCAGGCCCAAGCCGTGAGAGACCAGCCCGCGAACATCCGCGCCGAGTGGGACACCTACCCGCTCTCCCGCCGCCGCGCGATCATCGAGGACTCCGTACACGCCATCATCGTCAAGAAAGCCCGTTACAAGGGCAGCCGGTTTGATCCCGACCTTATCGTCATCGAGTGGAAAGGCGGCATCGCCGCATAGCCGGCGTGGCCTGACGGCCGGTCACGGAGTAGACCCACGCTCCGGTGACCGGCCGTCGTCGTTTTCCCGCTCCCCGTCCGCCGGCACCGCGTTGTCCGGCAACATGAGACCGAACATTCCCGCCGCCTGCGACCGCTGTTCGAGCGACCAGCGCGGCGCCCGCGCCGCTTCCCGCCGTCCCCATTCCTCCGGACTCAGCACCGGACCGGCGGACGCCGTTTCCCGCCGCCGTCGCCGAGCTGGACGGGGGAAATCCTCGCACGGTTCCAGGCCGCCCACCCGCCCGCCCGTCCCACCGGTCACCGGCTCACCGTTCGTCGCGGTTTCGCTGTCGTTCACCGGGCACCCCCAGCGCTGTCCCCGCCAGCACCACCGGTTTCCTCGGGCGGACCCGGGGGCGACAGCCCGGCGACCCCCAAACCCGCCAACAACTCCCCGGCAAGCCGTTCAAACTCCGTATGGAACCCCCGGCCGGCATACCGCCAGAACGCGACCACATCGGTCCGGGAATCCCCCTCGTCCCGGCCGAACGCATCCGCCGGCAGACCACCCGGATAGCTCTCACGCCGGGCATGCTCCCGGCGGACCGCGCGCAGCGCCCGGAACGTCTGGAAGCTGCCCCGGCTCTTCGCCAGCCAGTGACCGCCGTAGCCGTACTGATGCGCCCAACGCAGCAACCCCGCCCGCTTCCCGCCCCGCCCGGCCGCCGCATCCAGCGCCGCCGCGAACCCCGGCCGGGAACCCAACGCCCAGCAGGTCTCGACGATCCGCACCGCGTGCGGACGCAGCCGCGACCGGGCCAGATCCCCCAACCCCCGCAACGGACTGTCGAGCGCCCCGCCCTGCCCCACGCTCTTCGTGACGTACTTCGCCAGGTAGTTCGCCACCCTGCGCACGTCGTCGCCCTGGTCCACCAGCAGCGGCACCACGTCGAACTGACGGCCCCAGCGGACCCCGCCCGCCGTCACCGGCACCGCCGCATCCTCGAACAGCAGCCCGCCCCCGGCCGAAGCCAGCTCCGGCAGCGCCGGCACGTCAACGACCACACCGCCGACGGCCCCGCCGATCGCCGCCGTCAGCGTCTCGACCGTCGCCCACCCGGGCAACCCGGCCGCGTCGTTGACCGGCACCAGGCGCACCACCGCGTGGAAGTGCACCGCCCCCCGGCCCTGCGCTTCCCCGACCCGCACCGCGTCCACCCGCACCGACCGGCGCAGCGCCGTCTGCGTGCCCGCGTGCACGGCCAGCCCCCGGCGGATCTCGGCAACGGTCAGCCGCCACAACCGGGCGCACATCGTGTTCCACACGACCAGCCCCGGATAGTCGTAGCAGCGCCAGCACAGCGGCTCCCCCAACCGGGGATCATCCTCGCCGTGCCGTTCGGCGCAGCCCAACCGGACCCCGTGCACACAGCTACCGGCGCGTTGCCGGCAGACCCGGCCCGGCCCGTGCCGATCCCGCCGGGAGTGCACCGGCCCGAACGACGGCGCGGTCAACGTCACGAACACCGCCGGACCAGCCGAACCGCCGCTCAGCCCGTCCCGCACGATCCGCCGCGCGTCGCCCTTATACAGCGCCGAGCACGACGGGCACGCCGTCTCCCGCCGGTTGCCGCAGCGGACCCGCAGCACCCCGCCCGGTTCATCATCAGTCGAGTAGGACCGCCGGGTCTCACCCGACGCCACGTCCACATGGTCAATGTGTCCGGCCAGGCGGATCGGGCGGGCACAGCCCCCGACCCCCACAAGCTGACGCACCAACCGGCCATCCGAACCCGCCGCCATCCCGCATACCGCCCTCGTATGAGCGCATGCCGAACACACGGCGGAGCCCGGCACGCGAAGCAGACCGACCGGCAGACCACAGCCGTCCGCCACGCGGGCAGCCACGCCCTACCGTCGGCCGCGCCCGGACACATCCCGGACCGTCCCAGCGGCCCCCAGTGGGGTCCCAAATATGGACGCGACCCGTACAGATAGAGATCAGTTAGGTGGGAACATTCCGTTCAACCACCCACGACGCTACCCATCACCGGGCCCAATTCCGACCACCGAACCGGCATCGTCCGCAACCTGCCAGACCCCCACCACCAGCCCGACCAGTGCGCTAACCCCCCGCACCGATCACTGTCAACCCCCGTGTTTTACGCGCACGCTGGCAGCACCCTGCCCGCTCCCCAACCCTCATTCCGGCCCGTTCAGTGCTCATCCCAGGTCACTTCGGCCTGTGTGCTTCCCCACCCGAGCCCCGTCCGCTATTACCGACAGAGACAGCCCGACCACGCGAAGGACGGCCACGATGCGCGGCGCGAAGCCCAAGCCACCCCGCAACCGCCTGGCCGTGCAGGTCCGGGCCCGCCACTGGACCCGTGAGGACTTCCGCGCCGAGTTCGCCGCCGCCGCCAAGGCCGCCGGGAAACCACGCTTCGAGATAGGCCCCAGCACCGCCCAGCGATGGCTTGACGGCCGAACGATCCTGCCGCGCCCGGCCGCATCCCTCATCTTGGAGAGGATGTTTGGCTGTACCGTGGAAGAGCTGTTCGCACCGACCGACAACAACACGAGCGCAGCCGCGCCAGCCGCCGTCGTCCGCCACGAACCCGAACCAGCCCAGCCGCCCCACCAGCAGGCGACCGCTGGACTCGAGCAGCTCTGGCACGGCGCCGAGCTGACCGGCGTGCTCAAGGAGGTGACGGCCACCCTGACCGGAACCGTTGACCGCCGCCGCTTCATCGCCGTCAGCAGCGCGTCCATCCTTGCCGCGCACGCCTGGCTGATCGCCGAGCCCGCGCGCCTGTCCGCCGCCCTGTCCGGCAAGACCGCCGACGCGAGCGTCATCACCGACTTGACCACCAGCGTGGACACCCTGCGCCGTCTAGACGACAAGCTAGGCGGACAAGCCGTCTACGGCATGGTCGTCGAACAACTCCGCCTCACCACCGGCCTACTCCGCAACGCGTCTTACAGCCAGGCCAACGGCCGCGACCTCTACGCCATCGCCGCCGAACTCTCCCGCCTCGCCGGCTGGACCGCCTACGACGCCGGAGCCCACGGCACCGCCCAGCGCTATTACCTCATCGGCCTACGCGCCGCCCATGAAGCCGACCACCCCGGCATCGCCGCGAACATCCTCCGGTGCATGGCCCAGCAGTCCCGCTCTACCGGCGACCCTCGCACGGCCGTAGACCTTCTACGATCCGCCCAAAAAGGCGCAGACGGCCGACTCACACACACCGAGGAAGCTGTCATCAACGCCCATCTAGCGCGCTCATACGGCCGCTTGGGCGACCGTCAATCAGCACTTTACGCCACCGAAGCGGCGTACTCCGAGTTTGAACAGGCGCAGCCTGCCGACGACCCGCCGTATGTTTACTGGGTGGGCTACCAAGAGATAGCCTATGCGGCCGGTGACGCGAGACTCTATCTCGGCGACAGTGCCGCAGCGATTCCATATTTTGAATCGTCGATCGACAGCGCACCCGGAGACCTACCTAGGGATTTACTAGAGCAGAAAGCCCGGTTAGCGCTGGCTCACGCCATGAGCGGAGACCTTGACTCCGCGGTGAGCTTGGCCCATGACACGATCAGCGAGAGAACTCTCTCGTCCGCCATCGTAGGTACTCATTTCACCGATGTTGTTCGAGCGGTCACAAATGCTCGCTATCCAGGCGCGAAGGAACTAACCGAACATCTTCAAGCGACGACCAGTACCGAAGTCGCGTGACCACCGTCGAGCCTCAAGGAACAGGCGGTACCACCTGTTGGGAAGACATTCGGAGCCAGAGTCACGAAAGTGCAGTGCCTGCAACGGCGACGGGACCCAGGAGGTAACCGGCGACGGAAAAGACGGGGACAGTGCTACCCAGACCGTACCCTGCGGAACCTGTAATGGCACGGGTAGGGTATGAAACGCGACGCATTTATCCCTGACACTATCTGGGTCAGACGTAGCGATGGTTGGATGACGCCGATCAGCAGGGCGGACGATCCTGCGAGCTGGAGCGAGCACGTTGACCGCGACGAGCCCGTCATCATCCAGGTTGATGACGGCAACCTTCGCGATGGCAAGGGCATAGTACCTACCAGTTCCAGCAGCGCCCCTGAGGTTATGGCCGAGATGGTAGACCTACTCGACCTGAAGCCCGGCATGAATGTGCTAGAGATCGGCACCGGCACCGGCTACAATGCTGCACTCATCGCCGAGAGGGTCACGCCAGGATCAGTGACCACCGTAGAGATTGACCCGTCTATCGCTGATCACGCCCGCCAGAGCTTGCGCCGCGCAGGACTACCCGTGACGGTCATCACCGGGAACGGCTCTGACGGCTATGCTGACAACGCGGAGTATGATCGAGTGACCGCGACAGCGAGTCTCCGCACGGTGCCCAAAACCTGGATAGCGCAGGCGCGCGTAGGCGGATTGCTCGTTCTCCCGTTCAGCGGCAGCTTTAATCGGGGTGCGTTCCTCCGCTTGTCCGTCGACTCGCCAGGAGTGGCGTCCGGACACTTCCACGGCACCGCGTCGTTTATGCGGCTACGGGATCAGCGACCCCCAAAGGCTGTGTGGTGGGACAGTTACGATCAGCTTCGGGTAACCACCACAGACGTAAACTCACGGGAGCCCTTCGATCGGTACGAAGCCGGCTTCGCCTTGGGCTTGGTTTGCCCCGGGTTGGTGACCGGCAAGCGCACTGAACCTGACGGCGAACAATTTCTCAGGCTGTCCGATGCGGAATCGGGATCGTGGGCATCCTTCGCCGGCACACCGGACGACGGCCGGTACGAAGTCGCCCAGCATGGCCCGCGAAACTTGTGGGACGAGCTGGAATCGGCGTACCAGTGGTGGACTCAAGCAGGCCGACCCGAGCACACCCGGTTTGGGCTCACAGTCACCCCGGACGCACAGACAGTCTGGCTGGATACGCCGAGCAATCCCGTTCCCAGCTTCGGGCCTTTCTCTCTCTGACCCGAACCGGGCGCCGGACACAAGCTAGTCCACGGAACAACGCTGCGAGCGAGAGCCGAGTTCTGTTCGAGTTTCAATCAGTAGGAGAACAGACCATGATGAGCAGCAGCGCCCCGGGGGTCACTGTGCAGGCCGGTAAAGGCACGTGTCTATTCATGGTTGACCTTGGGATGAGCATGGAACGCTTGGTTGACCGGCTAGAAGTCTACGTGCCCCTGGACTACGTGCTCCAGGCTGCTAACGACGGTCCGAACGGACTTACCCTGTGGTTCGTGGCACCGTCCGAGGCCGAGTAGAGGGCCCCACCGCTCCGGAGCCCAGCCAGGGCGAGGCCAGGAGCCACCACAAATTTCTGTACGAGTTCAAGGCGGCCTTCGGCCGCGGCCGGGTGGCGCCGCGCCGGCCGCCACGGGTCGCCGCGCGAACGGGTCCCGGCCCGATCCGCCACGCCACGAGCGGGGCCCCGCCTTCGGCACCCCACTCGGCGTGTCGGCCGGGCCCCCGTTCGGCGTCGCCGCGTCGGGCCGCGTCGCCACCCGTCCCAGCCCAGCCATGTTGACCACGAACAGGAATGAATGCTCACTCCCACCAGCACGCGGCCAGCGACGGCCCGAGCACCGTCCGGCGTGTTCCCCTGGCGCTGGTGTTGCCGGTGGCTCCGCCCCCGGACCCCCGGCCCTTCCTCTGGAAGAGGGGAGCCGCCTAGCCGAGCAGCCGCCCGAGCTGGGAGCCGGCCCGGCGGTTGAGCGGGTGGCGTGGCAGGGTCGGGCCTGCCTTCCACCGGTCGGGCCCCACAGGGCTACCTCGGAACCTCCCGACCGCGCAAGACCCGCGCAGCCCCCCGCTGTGGTCTCGTCCCGCCGGCGGGTCTTGCCCGGCCAGGAGAACCCGAGATAGGTCATACGACGCCCGCCCGACGGAAGACAGCCCCTCAGCCCCACCCCTGGCAGAGGAAGAACAACCCCGAGCCCCGCCCGGGCCACCGACCGCGCCGGCCACCAGGCCCAGCCCCACCGGACCATGACAGCCGACCATGTCATAACACCGGTTATGACATGACACGGTTGTTATGACATGACATGGTATGGCCGAGCGGCGCCGCCGCCCCGCCCCCGGGCCGGACCGCCAGGCCGCCGACCACCGTAGAGCCGTAGACCTACGTCTACGTAGAACCGTAGATCTACAGTCTACGGTTCTACGGTTGGCACTCGGGTCCCGCCCCGTCCCGGACCCCGGACACGACGATGCCCGTGGCCCGAACCCCATCAGGGGCCCTGACCACGGGCATCGAGTCCCGCCAAGCCGCCGGCCACGAGCACCGGCCTACCGCGAACTACCAGCCGGGCGGCTCACAGCACGCCGCCGCGTAGAGCGCCGTCACCGCCAGCTCCCGCCACCAGGCCGCCGCCGCCGGCCCCGACGCGCCCGCGTCGACCGACACCCGCACGTTGCCCGGCAACGTCACCACCGGACCCGACGACAGAACGCCCGGCCCCGGCCGGTACAACCGCACCCGATCGCCCGGCACGGCGACCACCGACAGCGCCAACGCCGACCCGACCACCACGGCCCCGGCCGTCACTGGCCCGCCCCCGGCATCCAGCCACCGGCCATCCCCGCCGCGACCCCGTGCCACATGCCCGCCGCCGTCGCCGCCTGCACCAGCCCGGCCCACCAGCGCACCGCCGCGAAGTGATCCGACGTCGGGACCATCGCCACCCGCAGCCCGCCGGGCATCTCGACCTGGGGACCGACCGGCGTCCACCCCTGCTCCGAGGGCAACACCATCCGCGCCATCTCATGCGCCGCCGGATCAACGAGCACACTCACGAACAACCGGGACACCTCGCCGCCGGTACCGGCCGGCCCGCTCCCGGACGCGTCTGAAAAAATCACTGTGGGTCCTCCTGGCGCAATCAGGACGGATCAAGGGCCGGGGTTCGGTGTTACCAGCACCGGGCCCCGGACCGCCCTCCCCGCGGGAAGGGCGACAGTGTCAAGTCTAGCCAGCCAACCGCGGGCAAGTCACCGCTAACGGGCACATCCGCCGCCAAGCCGAGCAGGCCCCGACGACCAGCACCGCCGGACGGCCGTCCGCCCCGCCCCGCCCACTTGGAGTGACTTGGATCACATATTGCGGTGTATTTCGTCAAACTTGTGCACCGGGATCCCGACCTCGCCGAACCTACACGAGGTCGTCCAGACGATCAATCCTGCCGCCCGGATCATCTATACCGATAACGACCCGCTGGTCCTCGCCCACGCGCGGGCGCTGCTGACCAGCCATCCGCTGGGCCGGACGGCGTATCTGGACGCCGACCTCCGCGACCCGGAGCGCATCCTGGCGGCGCTGGCTCCGCGGGACACGATCGATCTGTCCCAGCCGGTCGCGCTGTTCCTGGTCGCGGTCCTGCACTTCCTTCCCCCGGACGCCGACCCCCATCGGATCGTCCGCCGTCTCCTGGAAGCACTGCCGGCCGGCAGCTACCTGGTGTTCTCCCATGCCACCGCCGACGCCAACCCGGCGGTAGAGCAGGCAGCCGTCGGCTATCGGGAGCGGGGCGTGCCGTTCCATCCCCGGCCCCGGGCGGAGGTCGCCCGGTTCGCTGACGGTCTCGACCTGCTGGAGCCGGGGCTGGTGATGGTGGATCGCTGGCGCCAGCCCGACCCGGGCGGCGAGCACGAACCGGAGCAGGTCAGCTGCTACGGCGCCGTCGCCCGCACGTTCAGGTGAGCGACCGCCGGGAGCCGTCCCTGGCTGCACGCGGCCCGCGCGGCGGTCCGCCGGCCGTGGCGGGCCGGGCGCTCCCCAACGGTCCGCGCCGCCGTGACCCGGCATCCGGCCGCCGGCCGCGGCGGGGCGTGGCCGCGGCGGAACGGCTCGTCGCCCCGCGGCGGAGCGCCGCCCAGCGCACCGCCCGCCCGCGCCGGATGATCCCGTCCGGGCTGTGGGAGCACTACCGGGGCGGCTACTACTGGGTCCTGTTCGTCGCGCTGTGCAGCACCAACGGCCCCGACGAAGGCCGGCTCATGGTCGTCTACATGGGCTGCGATGTCGACGGGACTCCGCGTCCCGGCCCCCGCCCCCGGACCTCCACCGTCGAGCACTTCCTCGAGACCGTCGTCTGGGAGGGCCGGCGAGTCCCGCGCTTCACCCACCGGGGCCCGGCCTGGCCCCCGCACCACCGCGACAATCGGCCGTTCGGCCGCCCGACCCGGCAGGCCCCACGGCCAGCCCGCCCGACGGCGACGGTCCGCTCCCAGCACCGCGACCGTCACCGGTCCGCGTGACGAGCGTGTCAGGTGCGCGCGCGGACGCTGATCGCTCCACCGCCGCCGTCGGCGGTGGTGGCCGACGGCGTTGATCGCCGGGGGTCCGGGTGCTCGGGTCTGCTCCCGGCCGCGCGACGCCAGCCAACGCGATTCTCCCGCTCCGGCTCTCAGCCCGCCGGTACCGACGGGACCTACACCGCGAAGGGAAATCAGGCATGGTTGTGGCACGAACGGCGGAGGCGGCCGTGCTGGCCGTTGTCGTCATGGCGGCGTTGTGCCGGCCGGGCCGGCGGCGCGGCGGGTGGTTCTCGGTGCCCCTGGCCGCGCTGATCGTCGCCGAGGTCGCGGTGGCGGTCACCGCGACGCTCTCAGGCCCGCGCGTCGAGGTTCCGGTGGACTGGACGCTGGCCGGGGTCACGCTCGCCGCCATGCTCACCGTGCTCTGGTTGACCGGGGGGCGGCTTGCGCGGTGGGCCGACGGCCCGTCGCGTCCGGCCAGGATCATCCGGGAGCTCGGCGACGAGCACGACCCGCTCGCGCAGCTCATGACCCAGCTCGACGAGACCAGCGACTGCGAGCCGACCCTCACCTTCTGGACTGACCAGTGGACCCTCGCGGTCATCGACTGTGAACACGGATCCGTGTTCGGAGACGGGTCGAGCAAGGTCAGCTTCCTTGAGGCCACGCGGGCCGCGGTTGGACAGTGGCGAGCCAGCCACGAGGAGCACTCCGCCGGGCCGGACAGCCTGGCCCCTGCGCGGGGCGCGCGGTGAGCCGCGAGGCGATCGACGCCGGGTTCGCGGCGGCGATCCGCGCCGTGGTGGGGCCCGATGTTCACGTCGCGGCGCACGTGTTCGACAAGGGCGGGCTCGGCTGCGCCCTGCGCTTTGGGGAGCGGCGGGTGGTGCTCGACGCGAGTGTGGACGGGGAGTGGGGTGTGGACGACCAGCCCGGGAGCGCCGGCTACCGTGTCATCGGACGGTCGATGACGGAGGCGCTCGCCACCGCCGCCGCGATGCTCGGGCGCGCACCGGCCGGCGATGGCGCGGCCGAGCCGGCCCCGGGCGGTGAGGCGCTGGTCGCCACCGCGCCGTGGCTGATGATCGACGGGGCGGGCGGGGTGACCAGCATCGCCTACACCGAGTATTCCGACCTGGTCGCCGTGACCGAGACGTTCCGCCGGGCGGCCCTGCCCGAGACCGTCCTGCCGCTATCCCTGGTCGATCCGCGGACCGGCCTGGTCATGGCCGTCCACACCGGCGGGGACGTGACCATCCGCCGCTTCCAGCGGGCTCCCCTCACGGCCGCCGCCGACGGCGCCGGCCAGGCAGCGGTGTCGAAGCAGCCGGAGGGAATGCCCGCGGCGCCGGCCGACAGCGCGGGACAGCCCGAAGGCGACTCGCGGTGAGTCCCACGCCCGACGGGCCCGAGCACCAGACGGGCGGGCCCAGGCCGGGGGGACTCGACGACCTCGACCGAGAGATCATCGACCTGCTCCGCGAGGACGGCCGGATGAGCTACACCGACCTCGGCCGGAAGACCGGCCTGTCCGTGTCCGCCATGCACCAGCGCGTCCGCCGGCTCGAGGAGCGGCGGATCATCATCGGCTACACCGCCGTCCTTAGCCACGCCCTGCTCGGCCTGCCGTACAGCGCGGTGATCTGGGTCGAGGACAACGGCATGCCCGAGGACGGCCAGGTCGAACGCTTCCGCGCCCTCGAACAGATCGACACCTGCCACAAGGTCACCGGCCGCTACCGCTACCTCCTCCACGCCCATGTGCCCGACCCGGCCGCCCTCGAATCGTTGCTCGAGGAGATCCGGGCCGCTGCCCACGCTCCGATCACCGCTGACATCGTGCTGGACACGGCCTGGGGGAACCGGCCACAGCCCCTGGGCCCAGGGTCGGCCACCCGCGTCGGGGCTGACGCGACCGCCCCCGGATCACCGCGCCCGACGGTCAGGCCCGAGGCTGGCGGAAGCGCCGACGAACCCGACCCCACGACCGAGCCACCGCGATGAGCCACTCCGCCACGACACCAGGCCCGGATCGTCCCGCTCACCCAAGGCCCGACGAGCCGCTGACTGCCCTCGGGAGTGCGCCCGTAGCCGACGAGATCCGCCCACCCGCGTGGGCGGTCAGCACCGCCCGACGGCTCGAGTTTCCCGAATTCACTACTGGGGCACCGCACTTAGAGGGCGTCTCACGTGGCTGTGTGATCTTGTCGGATGATGTGCGGGTGGACGATCGCCTTGCCCTGCGACTGGTGCCGGATGAGCTGTGGATGCTGGCGGAGCCGTTGTTGCCGGAGTTCACCCCACGACCACAGGGCGGTGGGACATCGCCGGTGGACCAGCGGGCGGTGTTCACCGCGATCGTCTACGTGCTGAGTTCGGGCTGTGCCTGGCGGCTGCTGCCGTCGTCGTTCGGCGTGTCCGCACCGACGGCGCACCGGCGCTTCCAGGCCTGGACCCGGGCGGGAGTCTGGCCGCGACTGCATCGGGCGGTGCTCGACGCCCACGGCGCGGCCGGTGACATCGACTGGTCGTCGGCGATCGTGGACGCGGCCAGCCTCCGCGCGAAATGGGGGGCACGCTGACTGGTCCCAATCCTGTCGACCGGGGCAAGAAAGGGTCAAAGATCCACGTCCTGGCCGACGCGAACGGCCTGCCGCTCGTCGTCGGCGTCTCGGGAGCCAACCTGCACGACAGGCAGATGCTCGTCCCGCTGGTCACCGGCATCCCGCCGATCCGCTCGCGGCGCGGACCCCGTCGGCGGCGGCCCGCGAAGCTGCGCGCCGACAAGGGCTACGACCAGGACGAACTCCGCGCCTGGCTGCGCCAGCGGCGGATCGTTCCCCGCATCGCCCGCCGCGGGATCGAGAGCACCGAACGCCTGGGCCGTCACCGGGTGGAAAGATCGAGAGAACGATCGCCTGGCTCGGCGGCTACCGCCGCCTGACCGTCCGCTACGAACGCAACGGCCACAACTTCCTCGGGTTCGTCGCCCTCGCGGCGGCGTTGACCTGCTGGAAGAAACTTGCCACGTGAGACGCCCTCTTATTCGAAGTGTGCGGTATTCCCCCGCTCCCGCGAGCCTGGAGGTTTTCGGCCGCGGCTGCAGCGCGTGCGGCGAGGTAGTCGGTCCAGTCTCTGCGGGCGACGCCGGCCCAACGGACGGTTGTGTTGACGTGGAGGCCAAGGAGGTCGGCGAGGATCGGCGGCGGGATATCGGCGACGAGTGCAACGAGGGCCCCGTTGCGGGCGGGCCGGGGGTCGATGCCGTGCTCGAGGAGCTTGCCGCTGAAGGCCGAGGGGCCTGCGGGCCGTCCGGGGAGCAGGCCGGGGAAGTGCCAGCCCGGCCCTAGGTGAGCGCCCTTGATCCGGGGCTGCTGGGCGGGGTCATCGGCGAGCTGGCGCAGGAGCGCGGCGAGCTTGGGCGGGATGGGTAGCGCTGGCGTGCCGATGTCGAGGTAGGTCTCTTCGCCTCGTTGGTGGAGGTGCTCGCTGCGCAGGAAGCCTGGCGCGAACTCCAGCGCACCACCGTCGTCCTCAACCGGCGCTGGCGCGACCGGCTCGACGTCCAGGAAGTCGCCGCCCAGCGTCAACGCCGCTGGCACGGCGGCGGCCAGCTAGCGGGCCGACGTCCGCGACCTTCCGTGCCACACCGGCCACCGAAGGTAGGCGGACATGGGCGAAGAGGGAGGCGCTCCCATCCGGCGCGCTGACCTGGTCTACAAAGCCGAAGATCATATTCGGTCCAGATGTCTCTACGGAACCAGGGTAAGCCCGCTATAGGGTCCCTGGTCTGGCTGTGGCTCACACTGTGGATCGCGGTCATCGTCGCCGTGGTCGTGCTGGTCGGCATCCTGATCGCGGGCCTTCCCGGCGGCCACCACTACACGCCGCCACCCAGCGGCGGGCCACCCAACGAGCACTGACGACGGTAAGATCATGACTATGACGTCCAGGGACTACATCGAGCGGTGGCAGGACGAGCCCGGACTTTGGACGGTTCCGGCGCCGTTGTCGATCTACCGGAAGGGACCTTCAGGAAACGAAGGTTTGGTGAAGATCGGCCGGTAGTGTGCTGCTGTGACCGATCGCGTTGTACGGGCGGATGTGCCCGGTCCAGTGACCTTGGACATGGCGGTGGCCGGGGTCGATGTGGAGCTGCTGGCTCTCTCGGCGACTGGGCAGGCCGAAGTCACCCTGTTGGCCGAGGGTGAGGCGGCCAGCCGCCTCGTCGACGCCGCGCGGGTGCACGAGCTCGCCCCCGACCACGTGGTCATCGTTCTGGCTCTCCCGCCGTCGCGGAGGCAGAACGGCGGGGTGGTGAACGTGGTCGCTGGTGGCGTAGTCACCGGCTCGCTGATCCAGGCCGGTGACATCGCCGGCCCGGTGACGTTCGGACGCGGCAGCGTCCAGATCGGCGGCACCGGCCCTGGCGCCGTGCGGGTGCGCGCTCTCCTGCCGGCCGGGACGAGGGTCACCCTGACCGGGCCGCCGTCGGCGGTGCGGGCCTACGGCGAGGGGCTGACCGTCATCATCCCTGAGCCCGGCGATCAGCGGTAGGCCCACAGGTTGGACGTGTCGGCCAAGGCCAGGTCGAGGGTGACCTTCACCCCGTGGTGGTCACTCGCGCCGGCCGGGATGTCGAGCAGTCCGTAGCCGCTCAGGGCCGGGGCCAGTGGGGCGGAGACCCAGATCTGGTCGATGCGGTCGTCGCTGCCGGTCCGGCCCAGCAGGTCCTCCTGCCCGGTGCGCTGGTAGAGCGCCCAGGCGGCGTCCACGTAGCCACATCGCGCGAGAAGAGCGGCGACCCGCCGGTCAGGAACCGGTATCCCGTCCGGTCCGGGCTGGGTGCGGGCCGCGAGGTTATACGGCCGCATCTCCGCGTAGTCCGGCTCCGGCCCGGCGATCGGCGGATAGTTGACATCACCCCCGATGGAATCCGACGGGTTCGCAGAATCTCGCGGGAGATGCCAGGGGAACCCGAGGGTAGGTGCGGCACCGGTGAGGGGCGGCACGTGGGTTCCCTCGATCACCGGCCAAGTGTTGCATGATCGGCAGCTTTCGGCGTGTCCGGCGTGTCCGGCGTGGCGGGCTGCACGGGGCCCTAACGTGGGCGCGAATCGCCGTGCTGGCAGGGCATGGCGACGCCCCGGAGAGGGACGGCCTGTGGTCGAGATGCGGTTCAGCACCTACAACACGCTCAACCTGTTCGAGTCCGACAGCGCGCAGGAGCGTGATCGGTACGGATGGGTCGTGGAGGTCATCCGCCTCTTGGACGCCGACGTCGTCGCCGTCCAAGAGATCATCGCACCGGATGTCGAGACCGCCGCGGCACGGTTGCGGATGCTGGCCGACGACACCGGAATGGAGTGCGCCTACGAGCTGGGCCGGCCCGCGATCGCCGCCGGCCGGCAGCGGTTCCATGTCGGTCTGCTGTGGCGACCAGGGCTGACAGTGGTCCCGGGGTCGTTCCGGACCTACGGGTCAGCCGATTTCTGGCACGCCCTCGCGAAGATCACTTTTGAGATCGGCGGGCAGCGGGTGCAGCACGCGAGCCATCACGCGACGCCGTTCGGCCGGCACATGCGCGCCGACCAGATGGAACGCGTCGTCGCCGTGATGACCAGGCCCGAGGGCAGCCCGCCCGGCATGGTCGGCGCGGACTGGAACTGCGTCGGCGCAGACCGGCGCGCGGACGGCGGCTACTACGACCCGGATCCGTATGCCAGCAGCGACTGGTATGCGGATCTGATCTACCAGACTGTGTGGGGTTACGACGAGCAGGGCCGCCGGTGGCATCGGGCGGACCGGGAGCCTGGCGAGGTTCTGTATGCCGGCGGGCTCGCCGACGCCGCGGTCGTCCTCGACCAGCCGTGGGAAGCGACGGTCGGGCACTGGAAGGCCGACAACCCGTTCGGCTACCGGCGGATCGACGGGATTCGCGTGACCGCCGGCATCCTTCCGGCGCTGCGCGGGATCGAGGTGACGCGCACCGAACTGGCGGTCGGTGCTTCCGATCACCTGCCGGTGACGGTCACCTACGACACGTCCTCGTTGCATCCGCGTACGTAGAAACCTGATCTCCAGGCCAGGATCCGGGCCAAGCCGGGTCACGGCCCCGGATGTAGGAACGGAACTGCGGCGACCTCGATACGACCGAGGGCGGCCGATTTGGACATGGGGCTCACGCCACGTCACCACGTCAACTGGTCGAAGTACGGGTCGAGTTCGACGAAATCGTCAGCGGTGTCGCGCAGGCGTCGGTTGACCGCATGAGACCAGGACACGACCTTCACCCGCAGGCTGCGGGCCTACAACGACTCGATCGTCGGCAGGAAGTCTCCGTTGCCGGCGGCCAGCACCGCCATGTCGCCGCTGGCCGCCTTCATGAATCTGAAGGAGTCCTCCATCATGGTGGTGCTCAGCGCGACGTCGACCTGCTTCTCCTTGTTGGTGAACGGGCTACGGTCGAAGGTCACGACCTAGAAGTCGGCATCACGTACCCGCTGCCAGATGCTGTCGTTGTCCGGAGGTCTGGACCCGAACAGGATGGACCTTCCGACAGCCTCACCGTGCGGGCAGAGCAGGCCGTAGAGGCGGCCGAAGCGTAGGTCCACGGCGCGGTGATCTTCCGCTCCAGCGCCGTGCGGATGTCTGGAGCAAGTCCCATGCGCACGGCCTAGAGGCGCTGGCACCTCACAGACACTCACAGAACCTACACTTTATTCTAACCAGTGCTGCACCACCGGACAGCGTCCGTACTGGATAGGTCAAGGTTTCAGGTGGCTGGACGTCGGTCCTGCGTGTTGATTATCGCGTCCAGGTTTTCTTGGGCGTGCACCTGTCGAATATTGAACGCGATGTCATGGGAGTTGGGCTCGGCGAGAATTGGTTCGAAGCCGTCGTAGTCGATGCAGTCCCAGCGCTTGCCCGTGGCGTCGATAATGGTTCCTGTCAGGTCGTACACATCGCCGGTGTTAGGGTCCGTCCACGTCGTGGGTAGAGTGGCGAGTTCTCTTGCGGGGGGTTTTCCGTGCAGTCGCATGTGGACGTCGAGGTTCCATACACGTGCCGTGTGGTCGAGACTGCCGGCGACGATGAGGGCGCGGCCGTCGTGGTCGCCATGCGCCACGGAGGTAATGGCGCCCTCGGTGCGTCCGTCGATGAGAGGAGTACCGATCTGCCTGTGATCTTCCAGGTCCCAGATGCGGACAGTCAGGTCTTGGCTGCCGGTGATGGCGATGGGTCGACCGCTGTGGACGGCGTAGGCCACCGCTCGGACGGGTTCGGTGTGACCGGTGAGAGCGGGTCCGATCTGGATATGGCTGGTTAGGTCCCATATTCGCACGGTGGCGTCATCGCTGCCGGTGATGGCGATGGGCTGTCCATGGAGGGTTCCGTAAGCGATGGCATGGACTTGGTCGGTGTGGCCGAGCAGTGGAGGGCCGATTTCGGTGTGGTCTTCGAGATCCCAGACTCGCCCGGTGGCGTCCTCGCTGGCGGTGAGGGCAATAGGTCGTCCCGCGATTTCGCCGCATGCCACCGACCTGATGACGCTGCCGTGGCCAGCGAGAGGAAGGCCGATCTGCTCGCGGGTATCTAGATCCCACAGACGGACGCTTGTGTCGTAGGCGCCCGTAATAGCGGTAAGACGCCCGCCGAGTTGGCATGTGGCGACAGAACAGATCCCCCCGTTGCCGAACGACGGATACTTGCGCTGAATAATGTCAGGGCCGGTCGGCGCACCAGCAGTCAAGTCCCATAGGCGCATACTTCCGTGCGCGCTGATGGCGATGGGCCGTCCATGTAGCTCGGCGTATGCGACAGACCAGACGCTGCCGATATGGGCTGCGGTGAGAGGCGAGCCGATGGGCTGGTGAGTGGTGAGGTCCCATACTCGAATGGTGTCGTCCGCGCCGCCTGTGACCGCGATGGGTGTGTCGTCGAGTACTCCGTAGGCGACGGAGCTGATATAGCTTTCGTGGCCGACAAGTGGTGGGACGATCTGCGTTCCGAAGGCAAGCGGCGCGCGGCCGGCCGGAGGCGGCGGGGGCACGTAGTCGGGATGATCGGCCAGCACCGCGGCGACTAGTTCGGCGTCGGCGTCGTCCAGACCCTCGAAGAGGCTGTCCCCTCGTTCACCGTCTTCCCACGCCCTGCGTAGAGCATCCTTCCAGTCACTGCCCTGGTGGGCGATCATCGATTCGCGGGTGACGGCGGCTGCCGAACGTAGTTTGCCGACGACTTCGTGGAAGAGTTCCTGTTGTTGCTCGCTGTCGGGCAGCAGGGCGGCGAGCAGGCCACCGAAAGCGACTCCGGGCACTCTCTCGACCTGAGCGGCGAGTTCGTCGAGCGAGCTGGGGAACATGTCTGCGCCGTATTGGAGGACGTCGTTGGTGTCGAGGACGGTACGGCCGCTGAACGTCGCTTCCGAGGCCGCGCGGAGCATGATGGCGACGAGGCGGTGGGCGAGGCCGTCACGCGCGCCCCGTCCCCTTGCGGGGAGGCAGGTGGCCAGGGCGTCGTGCGTGTTGGCCAGGGCGCCGGGCTGGGGTCGCTGGTATCCGTAGCGCAGCGACGCCTGTAGCAGGGTCCGTGCTTCCTCTGGCCTGCCGCGTTGGCTTCGAGCATGCGCTCGGAGAGCGAACACCTCGCCGATCAGTTCGAAGTCTTCGGCTTCTTCGAAAACGTGCTGGCAGGAGAGGAGAAGTTGCTCTGCTTCATCGAGTCGCTCGAGGCTCAGGAGCGCCAGGCAGTCGTTGAGGCGCAGGCGGGCTTGCTCGTACTCCGACGCTCCGCGCTGCCGAAAGACGTCTTGGATGAGTCGCCCGACGCGCAGGACCTGGTTCCAGTCGCCGTCGTTCGCGGCGCTGGCGACTGCCGCGCTGAGGACCGTGTCGCGAATGCTGGGGATCGTGCTGCGTTCAGGCAGGCCGGCGTCCGCGGGCAGTCTCTCGATCAGGTCGACAAGCGCGGCGATCTGCCGGGGAACCTCGGGACCGTCGGGGTGTTCGTCCATCCGGCGGACGATCGACAGTCGTAGGCACTCGTCGGCGGCCCGCGTCCAGGGGCCGAAGTCGGCAAGGAACGACAAGTGTGCGAGCTGGTCGGCGACTGCCAGCGCCTCCGCCAGGTGCCCGGTATCGGCCAGAAGCTCGGCCAGATCAGCCGCCACGGAGGAGGCTTCGCTGAACCTCTCGTCTTCGACGGCGGCAGTGAGCCCGCGCTGGAGGAGAGCCGTAGCAGCCTCGGGATCAATTCTGGCCAGGAGTGCGGCGTACAGGTTGTCGACCTCGGGGCGTGGCACGGAATCGGCGTCGCCCTCGCGGAGGCCACGCAGGTATCCGAGAGCGCGGTTGGTCGTCGCCGGACTAGGATCGCGGTCGGCGGCGCCTCCGAGCAGGGTGACCGCGTCGCGCCACTGCCCTTGTCGCAGAAGGTACCCGGGGCCGGCGAGACCGGCCCACACGACCAGGGGGCTCGCCGGTTCCCCCTGGCTTTCTTTCTCGATGCCGACATTGAAGGCACTGGTCACCAATGTGATCATTGCGGTGTCGACCCGCGTGGCCAGCTCCGGCGCGGTCCGGGCACGGATCGCCTCACCGACGCCGGGGTGCAGGCGATAGGTCGCGCGCGCATCCGCGTTCGGGGGGTCGTCCCGCTCAATTTCCACGATGACGGAGCTCACCAGCGGCTCCAGCGCGGCGGCCAGGGACACGCCGACTCCGTCATCGTGCAGTTGCCGCCAGAGCGGCGGCCAAAGGAGGCCCAGGACAAACGACGTCCGGTGGTCCTCGTCGAGGTGGGCGAGTATCTCGGCGAGGGTCCGCGCGGCGGCGGGCAGCGCGGCCAGTGTCGTCTCGGTCCAAGCGGTCAACAGCGTCAGGAACTGCCCACCGTCGAGATCGCTGGCGCCGGTGGTGAAGAAGGCGGTGACGGGCGTGTCCCGGCCCGCGGCTTCCGCCGCGCTGAGCGCGGCGGCGAGGTGGTCTGGGTCGGCCGCGGCGGCGTCGGCGAGTTCCAACAGCTTGGGGAGGCCCTGCGCGACGCTCAGAACGCGGCGGACGAGTGCCCGGTCCCCCTCGATGCGGCCGGTGATGCGGTGTGCCGTGGGCTCGTGGTGCAACAGACGGCCCAGGTTCGGCAGCTCCCGCGCGAGCAGCGCCGACTCCGCGACCGAAAGCGCGTGCGTCGGCAACGTCACGATCCGCGCCGTATCCAGATCGGCGGGAGTCACCCTGCTGGTGAGTACCACCCTCGACAGGCCACCGTGGTGCGTCAGGCCACGCATCAGCAGACCCCACATCGGGTCACGCCACTGTGCCGACGCGGTCAGAAGGGTGTCAAGATTGTCCAGGACCAGCAGGACGGCCTCCTCGCGGAGCACCGCGGCGAGTCGAGGCAGAAAGCGCCGCAACGCATCCTCACTGGTTACCGCCTCCAGCATGGGAATATCCAGCTGGACCTCCAGGGCATGCGCGAAGCTCGCCAGCGCCTGACCGAAATCATCCGGCTGGTCGGGGCCCTGCCACCACGCCAGCGCACCGAACCGGCCCCGGTGCTGATGCGCCAGCTCTACTGCGCACGAGGACTTCCCCGCACCCACCATCCCCACGAACAGCACGCCAGCGCGTCCGCTTCGCGGTGCCAGCGCGGTACTCGCTTCGACCAGCGCCCGGGTACGGCCAACGAACCGTTCAGGTTCAGGCGGAAACCACGCCATCCGCTCGGCATAGGGATCGAGCACGGCACGCCCAGGTGGCGGCGCGACCCGCAGGCCGATCGCCGAGGCACCGATCAGCATGGGTGTGCCGATCGAGGCGGCCGGCACAGCCGCGGACGGTTGTCGACCAGCGGCCTTCGGAACCGCGAGCGCCACCGCGCGGTCGACCGGCTGCCCAGCACCCAGCAGCCGCGGATACAGCTCCGCGGCGAGCGCGACCGCGAAGCCGTCTGCGACGGGATACCGCATCGCCAAAGCAGTGATTCCGAGATCCTCCACCAGACCCCGGGCCAGTCCCACCTGCGTCGACCGGTCAACCTCATCAGGCTCTACCTGGTCGGCGGCCTCATCCAACCCTAGCGAGCGTAGGGTCTGCGCAGCCTCCATCGCCCCGGAGTTGCACGCGGAGAGAACCGCGAACTTCAACCGATCCCTGGCGGGGCGAAGCAACTCGACGAGCTCGCCGGTCGACACCACATCGGGCTCACCGTTCGGCCGCTCCAGCAACAACGCACCGGCCGCGCCGTGCCCGGAAACGTGCAAGACGTCCCATCCCGGGTATTCCTCCACAGCATCGGCGAGCCGATCTCGCGTTACCCCGTACTGCAAGACCCGCAGCTCGATCGCCTTCCGTGACTTGGCGGCTATGGTACGAACCGTCCGGGCCAACTCGAAGCGCTCTCGCCGTAACGCAAGAACCGAGGAACGCGACGGCAACGAGAACAAGGCCAAGACCCGCAGGCATTCCGACGGATCTTCTTTGCTCTCCGACGGCGCAGCCCCAGGCAGCTCATACACCAAGCTCACCTGCTTCCGGGCGAGAGACACCCCCTTAACCACGGCAAGCTCTAACGGCCTCGCCAGCAGAAACTCCGCCTCGGGTGGCACGACGACCCGCACCGTCCCCGACAACTTCCCAGCGAGGCGCTGCCCGAAGATCTCCGTTCCTATCCAGACACCTAGCCGGTCGACGATCTCCTTCTCCGACCCGACTGGATCATGTGGCAGCCGCCGTCGGTCGATCTGGGAGTAGAGGTTGCAGAACGCCTCGTACTCCGCAGTGTCCGCATCCACCGCGACCTGATGGTCAGCCAGCAAACGCCCACGATCATCGGAGAGCAGCCAACGCCAGCGAGTCGGCCCGCTGATCTCGACAACCCGAAGCCTCAGCGCCACAAGCCCCCCTGTCGGACGACCCTGACGTTCACTAATCGCTCAGAGCCCCACAATTACCCCACAGAAGCCTAGTCGGCTACGCTGCGTCATGGCCGGCGGGTCGATCAGACGACGATGACCGGTCAGGCCCGCGAGCTGGGGAAGGGGACACACGGCTGCGGCGGATCCCGGTCGCGGTCGAATCCCCCCACGGCCTGCTCGTCACCGCACTGCGCCGCGACCGGCCGGTCTACGCGCTCAACCCGCTGCAGGTCCGTCGCTACCGCGAGCGGATCGCCAGCAGCCGGGCGAAATCCGACAGCGCCGATGCCTACACGCTGGCCCGGCTGCTGTTCACCGACCGCGACCAGCACCGGCCGCTGCCCGCCGTGTCGGCCGCGACCCGCCAGGTCGCCGCCCTCAGCCTCGCGCACCACGGTCAGGTCCACCGGCGTACCAGCGCCCAGCTGCGCCTGGCCGAGCATCTCACCGGCTACTACCCGGCCGCGCTCACGATGGCGAGCCGCTACGAGGAACGCTTCGCCCACCGCGACGTCCGCGCGCTGCTGCGTGCCGCGCCGACCCCCGGACAGGGCCGGACGCTGACCCGGGCCGAGATCATCGCGCTCCTCCATAGCGCCGGACGACGCCGCCAGCTCGAGGACCGCGCCGACATCCTGCGGGCCGACCTCCGCCAGGACCGGTGGCGCGACCTCGACATCGAGGCGGCCGCCGGCACGATCACCCTCCTCCTCGTGGAGGAGCTCGACCGATCGCTCCAGGCCGAGCAGTCCCTCGAGACAGCTGTGGAGGCGGTCTTCGCGGCTCACCCGCTCGCCCCGACCCTGCTCAGTTTCCCCGGCCTCGCCACGGTCCTCGGCGCCCGGCTGCTGACCCACCTCGGCGACCAGATCCCCGACCAGTTCCCCACCCCGGCCGCCCTGCGCGCCTACACCGGTATGGCGCCCGTGACCATCGCCAGCGGGACCAGCCTCTCCGCCGTCGTGCGGCGTACCCGCGGCAACACCGCGCTGCGCGACACCTGCCGCAACTGGGCGTTCTCCGCGCTCACCCCGTCCCCCGGCGCCCGCCAGCTCTACGACCACCGCCGGGCCGTTGGCGACCGCCACTACGCGGCCCTGCGCCGGGTCGGCTACCGCCTCGTCAGCTGCCTGTGGCACTGCCTCACCCGCTACCGCCACTATGACGAGGACCTCGCCTGGCCCTCTGGGAAAAGGTGAGCCGCGAACAGGCCCGAGCCGTGAGATGCGCCCCGGCCCTGCCACCCCCCGGCCGGGTCAGGCACCGTCCGGGATCTCGTCGACATCGCTGGTGGCGTCGAGCACCTTCCATAGACGGAGACGCTCGACGAGCTGGTTGAGGCTGAGGTCGTACATGGTCGCCAGCGCGCGCAGGTCCTCCGCGCGGATGGACAGGACCTGGCCGGCCCAGTCGTCGCGTTCCCGACGGATCTGCTCGACCCAGCGACGCAGCCCGGCCGACTCGTCCACCGGCGACTGGGCCAGCGCGGGCAGGTTCAGCACCACCCGCGCCGCCCTCGTGGGCGCGGCGGCCGATCCCTCGTCGGCCAGCAGCACGTGAAGGGGAACATCGTAGAAAGAGGCGAGCGCGGCCAGCTGGCCGACGCTGATCATGCGGTCGGCTCGCTCGTAGGAGCCGACCGCCGCGGTCTTCCACCGCCCGCCGGACCGGGCCTCGACCTGCTGAAGCGACAGGCCACTCTGGGTGCGGATATCGCGGAGGCGCGCTCCCACCATCATCGCGAAGTCTCGGGAACGGCTGTCAGACATGATGATCCTTTCGTGAGGGTTGGTGCGGGACGACGGCGGAGGAAGAGGCGGGGCGACCGATGCCGGCCGGGCTTCCCGGAGTCCGCCACGATCGGCGGCACATGCGGACGGGCGCGGCCAGCCCACGGGCAGAACCACCCGGAGGCCTGGCCGGAAGCAACGGCGCCGTCGCCGACGCGTGCGCGCCTCCCCGCGTTGGAGGGCAGGGACCGGTAGGCCGGAGCTGGGCCGGGAATGCGGAGGCCGGTCGCTCTCGCCCTGGACAGGGCGTTGAGCGCGGCGGCGACCCGCACCGGACACCGGTCGTGTCGGGAACTTGGGACGACCCGCCGCCGGGAGGCCGGCCCGGGAGGTGGGCGACGAAGCCGGGCCGCGCCGTCGAGCGTGAGGTCGCGCCGTCAGGGCACCTCGTGATCGTCCCCGCTGTCGAGGCGGCGCAGGAAATTGAGGAGGGAGCGGGCGGCCCGCGCGTCGCGGATGAGGGTGAGGGTCTCGGCGCGTTCGGCCAACGCGCGGTCCTGCCAGGCGTCGTCGGTGAGGACGTCGCCAAGGGCGATCAGGACGTGGGGGCCGAGATCCCAGATGACGGCGTTGACGGCGCACGCCGCGAGCGCGAGCGCGTCGGTGTCGACCGCGACCCAGTAGAGGGAGCGTGGGTCGCCGCCGGCGTCGCGGACGTTCATCGCCACGGCGCGGAGCAGCCCACCGGTTCCGGCGGTGGGTTCCACGACCCGTTCTCCGGGCTGGGGTGCGCGACCACCGAGCCGGGCGAGCAGCACGGCGATGTCCGGCGGGGTGTAGAACTGGCCGCGGGCGGCTCGAGCGCTCTTGGTACGCAGCACCATCAGCAGGGGGCCGAACAGATCGACCTCGTAGCGGGCCGCGGCGAGCAACTCGTGCAGGCCGGCGTCCAGCGCGGCCCGCACGATCCGGCGGGCAACGTCGAGAATCGCGGGGTCGGGAGTGCGATCGACCCACGGTTCGGCCAGCACGGTTACGCGGTGCGCGAGGTCGGGCCGGACCTCGACGTACATCGCCCACGTCGCCCGCAGGAAGGCCAGCAGCTGGTCGTTGTCGGCGGCCCGAAGCCGCCGGGCGACCCGCGCGCGGTCCTGGGCGTCGTCGGGCGGGGTGCGCAGCGCGAGCGCGGCGAGCACCGATACGGGTATTGCATAGTCGCCGGAGCGGTAGTGGGACGCCTGCCATGCCCGGTCGACAGCGTCAGCGATACCGTGCGCCCGCGCGAGGGCGTCGGCGCGGCTGGTGATGGGCCGGCGGACAGGGCCCGAGGCGGAGGGCGGAGGGGCGCCCATCAGAATCTCCCTTCCTTGGCCGTGGATAGATGAACGCCCCCGCCGACGAGGCGGGGGCGTTGGTCGCGGGACCCAGTGGCGGCGGCGCGCGGAGCAGGTCGACGCCAGAACCGTGCTCGGTGCTCACGGGCTGGTGTCGGCCTCGGCCGGAGACGGCTGGTCCTCGCCCGCGAGGTCGACGTGCAGGTCCTCCTCGCCGGCGGCGTCCACGCGACGAAGCTCGGCGAGAACCCTGTCCGCGAACGTCCGCATACCGCGCTTCCAGTAGCGGCCCACGTCCAGGCGGCGGCTCCACACCGGGTCGTTGAGCGCGAACCGCTCGACGACGAAGCCCTGATCGGTGAGGGTGGCGTTGCGCAGCTCGGCGTAGTAACGCTTTCCGCTTTGGTCGTGCCGGACGGTCAGCTGGACGACCAGCAGTCCCGGGTCGGTGGCGTCCTCGACCCGGCGGAGGGCCCACCGAAAGGTCACCTTCCGGTTGGCGTCATCCACCCGAATCTCCGGCTCGCGGTCGCTGATAAGGCTCATCAGTTCTTCTCCGTTCCGTTCGTAACTGGATCGCGGCGCCAACAGGCGGCACGTTCGGCTTGCTTTTCGTGTGGCACTGCGCGGCGGATGTTGATGAGGTTCTACGGGTCGTTTGCGCGGCGCGGGCAATACAGCGGACCCAGAATCGTGGGATGGCGTCGTCAGACTCGTCGGCGCGGATCAACACTGCCCGCGCTGACGCTGACGGCGGTGCCGCCCGTTCTCCCTGTACGGACCGAGGCTGTCAGCGGCCGGTAACCGGTGAAGTGGGGGCGGCGCGGTCGTTGTCGAATTCGTCGAGCGGCTTGGCCTGGTTCGTCCTGTGGAACGGGCTAGGTCGGCTCGGTGAGGATCGGATACCGCGCGCTCTCGAGCCCTTCCAGCATTCTTTGGTCCAGCTCCGTGTCGAAGCGGAACCGGGCCGCGAGACGCCAGGCCAGCGTGGTGTGGTCGGCGTCGGGATAGGAGCGGCGGAGGCCGGTGGCGTCCGCGTCGCGGTAGACCTCGATCCGGTCGGGGCGGATCTCGCGCGGGTCTCTGGCGACGAGGTAGAGGAATTCGGCGGTGCTGGTGTTCGGTTGGTCGAGGCTGATCCAGGGGTCAGCGCGGTCGGTGTTGTCGTTGGAGGGTATGCACTGGTAGCTTTTGTCGCCGATCTCCACCCACGCCGCGGAGCGGGTCAGGAAGTCCTCTACCAGGATCGGGCCGTAGGTCAGGACGAGGCCGCGAAGGGCAGGGACGACGTGCGCGGGGTGTCCATTGCGACGGATCCAGACAGCCCATGACTGTGGGAATCCGTCGAGTGGATAGGCGACGACACACGTCGTGTCTCTCGCCATCTGGCCCTCTATTCATCGGTTGGGAATGGAACAGGACGGGACGTGGAGGGCAGCCGCAGCTTTCCCGCGTTCTATGGGTGTGGCGAGCGTTGACGGGCTTGGTCGCGACGCCACGGCCGCCGGGTCCATGCGCGGGACGTCCGGCGTGAGCGACGCGGCTGCTATTCCGGCCCCGGGGTCGCGGCCGTGGCGATGCGTGAGAGAAGGTCGTCATGTGTGGACGGGCATCAGCAGCTGGCGGTAGGCCGTGGGGTCGGCGCCGCCTTCGGGGGTCTCGGTGAACAGCACCGGCGTGCTGGTGTCCCACCGGGTGTGGAGAGTGACCGTCGGTCCAAGGACGCGGTCGATCGCGTCCAGGAGCCGGCCAAACGACCCGTCCCGGTCGAGCCGGGAGTCGTTGGCCGGTCACGTCCAGGCCGCCACTTCTTCGGCCGTGTAATCCTCCATGTAGAGGACCGCGATACCGGAACCGAGATCGAGGGCCACGAGCCGCAGCCGGCCGCCGCTCTTGAATCCGAGTTCGATCGACAGCAGGCCGTACGTCGCCATCTCGTCCGGCCCGTCTGGGTACTCGAGAATCCCGCCGTAGCCCAGACGCTTGCAGCCCTTCTTCAGGGTCGCATCCTGGGCCAGCCATACATTGAGCATCGACATCGGCGAGAACTGGCCTTCCAACTTGTCCTTGCCCCGTTCCAGCCAGGTCAACTTTCCGGCCTCGGTCAGGATCTCGTCGATACGTTCCGGCGAGTCCAAATAGTCCTTCGACAATGGCGTCCAGTTTCTTTCCATTCCCCGCTCTCCAATCCTCCGAGCATCCGACACATGCAGATCCCCGCCGGAAACTGTGGCCCGGTGGGCCCGGCGTACACGTCGAAGGCGATGCGAAGCCGTCCCTGCGCCGAGAGACAGCCTTGGAGACGGCTTCGGCTTTCACTCGGGACCGCAAGCACCGTTCACTCGGGACTAGCTAGTCGGTCACTTCGGTCGCGTGGATGTAGAAGTCCGTCACGTCGTCGCCCGAATCGCTGCCCAGGCGCCGGATGATGTTGTCCGCGTCATCTTCGGACCTAGCCGACACCTCGAACATCACCTCAACCCGCCACGTCCTGAGTCGTTCCGGAAGCTTGACCGTCAGGCTGTCGTTCAGGTCGTCGACAACAGCGTCATATTCGGAGCACCAGTGGCGATCGGTGGCCTCTTCGATCAGACGCGAGCCGATGGTGGCGATGTCCTCGCGGTGCTGACGCTCCGCGGCCTCCTTCTCGTCGTGAAGCCGCGTAGACGCTCGCTCGTAGACGTCCCGCCAGCGAGCGGCGTCAGCCAGCTCCGTTTTGGCAGCGGCCAACTGGTCGCGGAGTGCCGTCACAGCCGTCGGCGCAAGGTCGAGACCGTAGTCGTCCATCATCTTCTTTTCCCACTTCCATTTTGGATGTCCTCGACGCTGACGGGGTGATCGGCCGAACCGTGGCGTCGCGCCGAGGTGCTACGGTCCGGTCCGCGGTCGCCTCTCGCGGCGTCCGGACTGGTCGTCAGTTCGCCGGGGACGCCAGACGAGCCGTCCTCGCGCCTCGGCCCGTTCGTAGCGCACTGCGCGCGCCCATTCACCACAGTTGTGGCAGGGCTCCGCGCAGCCCGCGCACTCGCCTTGGAGAAAGCCCTTCCACAATTTCTCCGCGTCGGCGCGAGAGATCCGGTCGCGGCGCCATGTGTCGATCTCCGCGGGCAGCGCGTCGCGGAGCGCGGTCAGGACCCGCACGATCCGGTTGGGGTCGTAGTTCGCGTCGGTGTGGTCGTGGAGGCGGTCGGGGGCGAGGGGGCCGGGCCCGAATCCGATCAGAGGGCCGAGCAGGCTGCGGGCGTCGGCGTGGTCCTGGTCGGTGAGGGGTCCGCCCGGGTTGCTCGGCCGCCGCGCGCGGGAACCGGATCGGGCCGGGGACGGAGGTGTCATCGCCCCTGGCCACCTGATGGACGACGGACCCGGCGGCGACCAGGGGCCCGGTCGGTATGGCGGATGTCTGGCCGTCCCGGGACGGCCGAGGCTCTGGGCACGACGAAGGTCTCCTTTCGTGATGGCGGAGGTGGGGTAGGCCGGATCAGCCGACGGTGAAGCCGGCGCGGCCAGACACGCACAGCGGTTCCGGGCACACGACCGTGTTCCGGTTGGGGCGGCGGGCCGAGTCGAAGTCGAAGCTTGTGTGCGCGCGGTTGGCATCGAAGGTCCGCGAGCCGTCGTGGGCGTACCAGTCGGCGTCGCAGGTGTCGCAGGAGGCGTGACAGGTGCAGACGTCCGATTCCGTCCTGATCGCGTCGATCAGGGCGTCGGTGTCGAGGTCCGTCGGGCCGGCGTAGACGACGCCGACGTGCCGCCGCTGGTAGTCCCCGACGGTTCCGTGGACGTACACGCCGGGCCAGATCACCTCGGAACGGGAGACGATGTCCCGGGCGTCGGCGGGGCGGCCCGGTCGGGGGGCCATCGGTAGACGGCGCCGGTCGTGTGGAACGGCCGGGCAACGCGAAGCGCGGTCAGGCCGCGTCCTTCGTCGAGGTAGCTCTCGCTCGAGGTTTCGTACGCGAGATCGTGCACCGTCAGGAAGCGGAGCTTCTCCAGTTCCCGAGGCAGGTCCCGGTCGGCGAGGGCGTCCGGGCTGGAGACCCCGGGCGCGGCCTCCGCCGTTCCGATCTTGGCGAGGCCGTCGGCGACGTACAGGATGCTGTCCGTGTCGCCGGTGTCACGCGGGCCGGCCGCGGGCAGCGCCCGTGCCGGCGCGGGCGCATCGGCCTCCCGGACGCGGCGGAGGATCGCTTCTACGGTCGCCCGCGGGTCGATCGATAGGGTCTGCCGGTCGACACATGCCTCGACCTCCATCGATGGTTCTCCTTTCCGTGTCTGGTGCGCCGCGCGGTCGTGGCGGGCAGGGCGGCGGCCAGCGGGACTTTCGTGTGAGGGCCGATCAGGTCGGCGTCGGCGCGCGGCGCCGGGCCGGGAAACGGACGCCGTGGAGCGCGCGACGTGCCGGGCGGCGCCGCCGCGGACGGTCATCGATGCGGGGCGGGGCGATCGGGTCGAGGATCAGATCGGCCAGGTCCCGGTATCCGATGATCTGCCGGTCGGGGTAGCGGATCAGGCGGCCGCAGCGCAGGCAGGCGTAGGTCCCGCGCCACCGCGGAGACGCCGGGTTGATCTCTCGGTGGCCCCGTACCGGACAGAAGCCGGCGGCGTCCGGGGTGTTTCCGCAGCGGCAGAGCCAGGCGTTGTCCTCGCCCGCCCGCCCGCGCGATGTATTCGCGCATGGTGAAGCCTTCCTTCTCCACGCTCCCCGCGCTGGGGAGCCGTTTGAGGTGGGACGTCGGATTGCGCCGGCGCCACGAGCGGGTGGTCGCGGGTCCGGTGGGAGGGCCGGCGCGTTCTAGTGGCTGCCCGGTTCGGCGTCGGGTGGGCTGGCGTCGGCCGCGGGCCGGCGCCGCTCGGTGACCTTGCTGTAGGGCAGGAGGTCGTTCCAGCTCCCGCCGACGATGGAGGGTACGGTCAGACTCTTCTTGTTGACCTTCAGGACGCGGTGCCATTGGCCTGAGCGGCCCGCGAAGTCGCCGACCTGGAAGTCGTCGGGGCCCCACACCTTGGACCCGTCTGCTTCGGCCCGCGCGAGGAGCTCCCGCCAGTAGGCGAGCTCGTCGTCGAGTTGGGCGGCGTCCGCGACCAGCCGGCTCCGGTAGACGCCTTCCGCCGGAGCGGGGCCCGGTTCGGACCTCCCGTCCTCACCGAACGTGCCGGTCCCAGCGGGCTCCTGGGTGGCATCGAGCTGCCGCTGAATGCGCCGGCGCTGGGCTTCCAGTCGCTCAATCCGCCGGCGGGTGGTCGCGGGGTCCTCGCGGTGGCGCTGGTAGCCGTCGGCGGCCTCGGCGCGTTGCTGCCAGTAGGCGGACCGTTTCCCGTCGGCGATCGCCGCGTGCATGTTCCGGTCGTGGCGATCCAAAGCCGCGAGGTGACGGGGGGCGCTGTGGTGGCCGCGGAGGACCGGCTGCCCCGGCGGGATGCCGGCGATCGCGTTGTCCGCGGCCTGGTGGTGGGCGTCCCGGGACGCCGCGGCGCGCGCCGCGCGGCCGTGGTCGCGCTCCGCTCGGGCGGCGGCGTGCTCGACCCGCTCGGCTTCGGCCTCGGCGAACGGCCGGCTGGCGGTGTCGTCGATCGTGACCTCGACCGTGAACCCGACTGCGCGCAGCGCAGCGGCGAGCCGGTCGATCGTGAACCGGTCGGCCGCCCGGTCCCGGGAGCGCGGCTGGTACCAGAGGTCGAGGTCGCGCGACCAGCGGAAGCGGTGAGCCTTCAACGCTGGAGCGCTGCCGTCGCCGCGCGCGGTCCCGTCCACCAGCGTCCCGTCGGCCCGCCGGTGCGTGATGGTGATCGTCGCGGTCACGTTCCGGCCATCCGGTCGGTGATCTCGGCGGCGGCCGGCACGACCCGAACCCGAAGGGCGTCCTCGCTGCCCATGACCAGGCGCAGGGCATGCTGGTAGGCGACGAAGGGATCATCGAAGGGGCCGCCGATATCGATCCACGCGCCGGAGTCCTCCATCGCCTGCGCGCGGACGACGGGCGAGTCGAGAAGTAGTGTCACCAACGCCGACGGCGTGTCGGTGAGGTGTCCCTCATCGTCCGCGGGACCGGTGATGAAGGCGTCCCCGACGAACACGTCCCATCCCCGCATCGGCTCGTTGTGCAGCCACATCACGGCGGTGGCGCGCGGGTTGACCGCCAGCCCGCGCGCCTTGCCCTCCTGGTTCACCCAGACACACGCGTCCGGCTCGGAGAGACCGACCCGCTCGATCAGTCCTCCGACGAGCCCCTGAAATCCGGCCAGGTCAGACGCGTCCAGCCGCTCGAGTCGAGGCGGTTGCGCCTGACCGGCTGGAATAACAACTACGGAAATCATCATGGCTGTGACCTATTTCTTGAGAGGAATACAACACCGGACGAGAACACGCCCGCAGCGCGGCCGAAACGACGGATGGGGGGTGGCCACGTTGGCGCTTGAGGTCCGGCCGGGTGAGGTGAGGCACCCGGGTAGTGTGGCGCTGAAGAACCGGAGCGGTGACGAATGATGGGCCCGCCCGGGCCGGCCTGGCGGCGGACCATCGCCCGCGCGATTTTTCACCTCGGCCTAGGGGTCGTTGCCGTAGGCTGGCGAACGTGGGGCCGAGAACCCGCGGCGGATATCTTCTTCGCCACGATGGCCTCGGGTTTGGTCACGTACTCTTTCCCTCAGACTTGGCGGCTTAGGCCGAGGAGCATGAGAAGTGTTCAGCCCAGAAGACGGGGGCTGTATGCGTGCTCGACCGGAACGAGACGGGTACGAATGATCTCTTCACATATCCCACGGGCGCGCTTGACACGTTCCTCTGTGTCGGCGCCGGGTCCTTCCAGGGCGCCGTTGGCGACTGTCCGCGGAACTGAGCTGGCACCGCGGGGGCACCGCACCCAGAAAATGACGCCTGTGGCGTTCTCTCTGACCTAAACTCCCGCGCTGAGGCCGTTGCCGCCCGCGGCTGGCGCACGGTGATAGCGTCCGTTTTCGCTGATGGTCCAGTCGATCGGCGTCTCCATATGTCGGGCCATCTCCTCTGGGCGTGGGGCCTGGTTTCTTGGTGCTTCGACCGGAATGCGGAGCATGCTCGGCTTCCGGCGGGTGTAGAGGTGTTCAGGAACGCGGCCAGCAAGAGCCGCGTGGGTCAGTCGATCCGGATCGGCATGAGCAGGTGCTGATAGGACGGGAGATCATCGGCGGTGAGGATCACCGGCTTGTCGCTCGCCCGCCCGTGCAGGGTGGCGCGCTCGCCCGGGAGCGCGGCGAGGGCGTCACGGAGGTAGGCGGCGTTGAACGTCCAGCGGACCAGGCCGTCCGTGATCGAGGTTGTCGCGGGCAGCGTCGGGGTGTCGACCCGGCTGGCGTGCTCGTCCAGCAGCGGTGCCACCCGCAGCCCGTCCGGGGTGAGCGTCAGCGTCAGGGTCAGGATCGGCCGGACTGCCCGAACCCCGGACCTTCCCGCGATGCCGCTGGCGGCAGGGTGGGCGGCGAGGATCGCGAGGACGCGGCCGACGTGAGCCTGCACCGTCGCTCTGTCGAACGAGGCGGTGTGCTCGGTGTGCTGCGCGGCCAGGAGACGGCGCCAGGGTGGGAAACTGCCTCCGGTCTCGGTCAGGCTCACGGTGGTCTGCCCGCAGGTGAAGGTGGCCCGGTCGGCGTGGTGCCCGCTGTCGGCGCGGCTCCGGCCGACCGTCACCGACTGCCCGGTCCACGTCTCGGCGCAGGCGGCGAGGAGCCTGCCGGGCAGCAGCAGTTCAGTCTCGGCCGGGCCGGTGACGGTCGCGGGAAGCGACTCGACAGCGAGCCGGTAGCGGTCGGTCGCGGCGACGGTTGCCTCACCGGGCCCGAACGAGAGGTGCACGCCGGTGAGGACGGACAGGATGTCGTCTCGTCCGAGCGCCGGGAGGACCCGGTCCAGGGCCGCCCGCAGCGCGGCGGGGTCGAGGGTCGCGATCGTCGGCGCGGGCTGGCAGGCTCCGGGATGCTTCTCCCGCGGCAGGTTCGTCAGCGGGATGGTGTAGTCGCCGATCGTGACGGTGGCGGCGGGTGAGTACGAGCCGTCGAGCAGGACGGCCAGGTCGCCGGTGTCGCGGCGGCTTTCGCCCTGGACCAGCGCCTTGCACAGTCGGGTCAGAGCCCCGCCGTCGACCAGGAAGCTGCCGGCGGAATGGGCGACGCCGGGCAGGCGGACCGAGACCGTCGCCGCGGGGCTGGCCCCGGTGATGGTCAGGTCACCGTCGGGGTCGGCGGCGAGCAGGGCGCCGTTCCACGGCGCGTCGGCTTTGCGGTTGATGACGGCGCCGACCGTGGCCAGCGCCGCGAGCAGATCGCGGTACGGGACGACGGCGCTCGCGCCGCCGACGACGGCGGCCGGAGCGGTAAGGGTCATGGGCGGTGCTCCCGCGGGGCTCGAGGGGGTCGGTCACCGGCCCGCCCGCGGCAGAGCGAACGGCCGGTACACGTCGCCACGGGGGGCGCTCGGGCCGCCGTGGCGTGCGCGACGGATCAGGGTCCGGCCCACGGGCCGGACCCTGATCGCGGAGATCACGACGAGGCGTCAGCCTCGGTCGGCGACGGCTGGTCGTCGCTGGTGAGGTCCACGTGCAGGTCCTCCTCGCCGGCGGCGTCCACGCGGCGAAGCTCGGCGAGCGCGCGAGCGGCGAACGCCCGCAGGCCGCGCCGGGAGTAGCGGGCCACCTCCTCCTGCCGGCTCCACACCGGGTCGCCGAGCCCGAACTTCTCGACCTGGAAGCCGCTGTCGGTGAGGGTGGCGTTGCGCAGTACGGCGTAGTAACGCTTGCCGCTCGGGTCGTGGCGGACGGTCAGCTGGACGACCAGCAGTCCCGAGTCGGCGCCGTCCTCGATCCGGCGGAGCTTCCACCGGTAGGTCACCCGCCGCTCATCGTCGTTCACCGAAATCGCGGGCTCACGCTCGTTGATCACACTCATCGTTTCGTTCTCCGTTTCCATTCGTCTCCGGGCGCCGCGGGACGGCGCGGCCTCGGGTTCTCGTTACGTGTGAGGTCCCGTCAGCGCCGCGGGCGACGATCCGGGGGCGCCGGAGTCGTGCTGGCCGCGGCGGCGAGGTCAGAGTCGGTAGTCGGCGCCGTCGCTGTTGACGCCGACCCGCGGGCCACGTGCCTTTCGGCCGGCCGACGCTCGCGAGATAGACGTGGACGGTAGGTCCCACGTCCGCCGGCTGGCCGTCGCCGCCGGCGTGGGATCAGCCGGAATTGGATTTGCGCGCCGTCAACAGCTGACGGCGGGCGGCGCCAACGCGCTTGGTGCCGAGGTCGGCGCGCTGGCCGGCGTTCCAGCCCGCGCCGGCTCCGGATCCCGTCGATGGGGTGGGGCGGGGCGTGCGCAGCTTGGGGTACGCGGCGTTTACGAGCGCGGTCACGCGGGATTCCCGGCTGGCCAAAACCAGTGCGACGGACGTCGCGGTCTCGGTCTCGCGGTGTGCTGCCTCGTCATGAGCCCGTGCCTCGGCGGCCCGCAGCCGAGTGCCGACCGCCGCGGCGAAGCCGATCATCCATGACCGCCTGTAGGACCGCGTGTTCTCGCCCCGGGGGACCCTCGCCGCGGCCAGGCCGTACGCCTGTTGCACCAGGAGTGAGGTGTAGAGGATCTGCGTCCGGTGCAGGTCGGGGGTCATCCCGAACAGGTGCGCCACGTAGTCCGTGGCGCCGCTGCCGGGGCGCTTCGGAAGCTTGATAACCCGGCATCCGAGCGACGTCGCCACGGTCGCCAGAAGTTCCAGTTTGGCGGCCGCGTACGGCGCGTCCACATCGAGGCGCAGGTCCGCCGCGGCGGCCCTCTCCTCGTTCTTCTCCTCCACCAGCGCCCGATCGATCCCGTACTGGGCGATGAGGTCGGCGGCTTTGGTGGTGTAGCTGGCCCGCGCCGCCTCTCCCAGTTCTTCGGACTCGGCCATGGCGAGGAGCTTCCGGACGCGAGCGAGCAAAGCCTCGGTTTCCACGGTGATTCCCTTCCACGTGCGGCGGCTGCCCGGGCCCCGGACGGGCAGGGTGCGCAGCGTTGGGGCATGCGGCAGTGCCGCCGGGTATCTGTCCGGCGGCGGGCATGCGGGTGGGGTATTACGCGACGGGTACGCGGGCGGGGAGCAGGTCCGCGCGGGCCTCGGCGAGGGACGCCCAGGGGCGGACCTGCTGCTGGCCCGGGTAGGTGTGCGCGCGGGCGATCGCGACCGCGCGGTCCGGGTCGAGTACCGACGCGTCGACCAGAGCGCTGATCTTCCAGGCGGTCGTGGCGACGCGGGTGGGCCGGCCGCCCGGCCACATCTCTTCGTACGCGCGGACCTTGCCGTCGCGGGTGACCGAGCGGATCACGATCAGCTCTACGTGGACGGCGTCCGGGCCGCCGCCGGTCAGCGGCTCGTGGTGCGGGGACACCAGCAGCGCGACCTGACCGCGCCGGGCCGGGGCGCCGTTCGCCAGCGCCAGCGACTCGACCCGGCTCACGCCGGATCCCCGGGCAAGGACAACTCGGGCGCGGCCGGGTCCACCCGTGGAGCCGCCGGGGGCCGGCTACCGACGGGCCGGATCCGCAGCGGTGTGTCGCCGGCGTAGGAGGCGGCCAGGCCGCCATGGTCGACGACCACGGTGTAACGCCGCAGCCAGACCGCGAACCAGGGCTCGGCATCCGCGCCGGCCCGCAGGGCGGAGTCCGAGGCGCGGACCATGCCGGGTGCGAGCGGGACCGGCGACGCGCGGTACTGCTCGAGCCGACCAGCGACCATGGGACAGGCGTCCATCGTGTATGTGGCGCAGACGGGATGGAGCGCCGGTTCCCCGACGCGCTCGCGGGGCAGGTCCGACTGCCGCGCGAGCAGGACCAGCCGGTCCTGGAGCGGCCGGCCGCAGACTCCACACCGGCGGTTAATGAGAGCCCACTGTGTCCGGTCAACGTCGATCGCGCCGAACAGGAAACGCCCGCCCGCGCGGGACGTGATCCACGGGACGACCAGGCCACCGAGGGTCGGTTGATCGGCCAGCGCGACCGGGATCGCGGGTATCTCCGGGTTGGGCATGAGCCGGCTCCTTCCGGATGGGCTCGCTTGACGCTCCGCACGAGGGCGTCGGCGGCAAGCGAGGAATGATAATTCGTTTCTCGACGGGAATCGGCCCAGTCGCGGGAGCCGAGTTCAGGCGCCAGTCAGGCGACTATGAAAATTCCTCGGCCACTCCGTCACGTACACGACGTATCGACTCTCCGGCAACCCTCGGGAATTGCACCAGACGGGCGAGAAACCGCAGGGGCAGCTCAGCGAGGGTGCGGAATCGCGCGGGACGACCGGCCGAGGCTGCCGCCCGACCAGGGCTTTCTCTTGCGATCTCCCGTCTGGTGCACGATCGGCCCATCAGACGGTCCCGGCAGCTGGTGGGAACTTTTCAAAGCGCATCGAAGAAAGGTGCGGGTCATTCTGGGGAATCGGGCGCCTCGGGAGGGCATTCGGACAGTTCCAATATCCGACGTTGCCATTACTCATGAGAGTTCCGCTCCGCCGCTAGCACCGGCTGTTGATGACTCCGTAGGGCTAGGGCAGGGACGTTCCGGCGGTACTGAAAGGCGATGCGCGGTTCGGCCCAGGGTTTGATGACGTCGACTTCTACGTAACCCAGCTCCGCCAGCTCCGCCCGCGCGGCATCGCGCGCCCACCACAGCCGTCGCCACGCTGTCGCTCCGGCGTCCCCGTTGGGCGTCCACATCTCCACCGTCACGGTTCCGTCATCCTTTGACGTTTTGAAAGTCGGCCATTCGGTGTAGGCGAAAGCCCGGCGCACCTTCTCTCCGTCCTGACGGGTCATGTGGGTCTGCTGTTTCCAGGTCTTGGACAGCATCGGCCGGGGGATGATCTCGAAGGACCTACGCGGCCCGTAGCGCTTGTCAGTGGGCGGATACACCCGTAACCGGGTAGCGTCCGGGTAGGTCTCCACAATTGGAACGTTCCTCGGTACGCCGCGCCGGTCGTGCTCATGAAGAACACGCGGCCCATCAGGTGAGACGAGGAACCGATCGGGTGGGGCGAACTTCATGTGATCCCCTGTAGTTCTCTGACAGTTTGGCCGTCGTCGGGACGGGCCCAGCCCTGTCAACGCACCGGATAGGGTGCGTTTCGGCCTCGGGGCCGCCTCACCCGGGGAGGGCGGGGTAGGTCAGACGGAGGCCAGAACCTTGTCCAGGGTGGCCAGGGTCTCGGCCTCCTGGTTGCGCCACTCGTTGCCGAGCGTCTTGGTCTGGTTCCGCTCGGCGCGGTCGGTGCCCTTCCGCACCGTCGCCACGTGGTGGGCGTGGGTGCTCACGGCCTGCAGGACGCCCCACGCCGTGCCCTTCCACGGCTCGACACGCGGGTCCTTGTTCCAGAGCTGACGCAGCTCGTCCTGCTTCTTCAGCGCCTTCGTTCGACTGGCCTTCTCCTTGCCGGCGATCTCCGTGTGCGCGTCCAGGAAGGCGGACCAGCTTCGGTCACTCACGTCGATCTGGCACAGCCGGGTAACCTCTCGCTCGAACTCGGCGGCCGTGTCGTGGACGAGCTGGAGGGCCTCACGGGCCTTGTCGATCTTGAGTCCCGAGTTCTTCGAGTGCCGGGCCTTGAACTGCTGCCCGATCTCCGAGAGTCCGGCCGCGTGCGTGTTGTCGCACACGACGTTGGTCACGATGCGCTTGTACGTCGTGGCCAGCGAGCCGTCGAAGCTCGTGGTGGAGATCAGGTTGGGCCGGAAGGTGACTCCCTCCCGGGTGGTGATCGACTTGGGGACCTCGAACGACACCCAGGCAACGGCGCCGTTCTTCAGCAGCCCGGCCGACCCGATGCCCAGCTCGCGGCCCACGATCTCCGTGGTGATCTCCAGCAGCCACTTCTTGTACTGGTGTCCCTGATAGCCGGCCTTGAAGATGCCGAGCACGTCACCCGTCTTCGAGTGAATGAACGCCTGACGGTCCTCAGCCACCACCTTCTCGATGGCCGGCGGCGCTTGGACGAGCGTGGAGGTCCGCCCAAGGATCTTGTCCAGTTCCGCGTCGATCGGGTCCCGTTCGGCGGCCTGGACGTTGCCCAGCAGCGTGGCCAGCGAATCCGTGTAGACGGGCGACGGGAGGGCCTCCCAGTCGAACAGGCGCTCCCGGACGTCCTCGACCGGGATGGCACCGGGGTAGTGGTTCGGCCGGTCGCCCTGGTCGCTGGCCCGGTAGTGCCACGCCGTACCGCGCTCCTCCGTGAAGCCGACAAGAACGTACTGGTTCAACCAGGCCGACGTCTCCTGAGACATGATGTGTTCCTCTCTTCCACGCGAGATCGCTCGTCTCGCGGAGTGCTCACGGCAGGCGCCGGCCCTGCCCGCGCTGGAGGCGCGTCTAACGACCTAGAATGAGCCACCGGCTATAGAACCCAGCGGACTACCTGACCGTTCAATCAGGTACAGCGGACCCGAGTTGAAGACAACCCGGATGAGGTCGCCGTACTCCTCCGGAGCTTCCATCACCCGCCGAACCATTCCGGTGGAGTCGACGACTTCAGCACCGATTCTGACGCCCGTTGTAAGCGGCCTCGCGATCCACTCGATCCCGTGGGTAAAGCCCCGATCCCCGTCCTTCAGATCGTCGGGAGCGCTGAAAGGGTCTGTCGGCATAGCTGTGCTCCGTTTTCTGGCCGGCGATACAGCCGATGATGAGTGAGGGTAGGGGCCAGACCTGAATTCCCCGGATTGCGGGAGTGATCTCGTAAGGCCGACTGAGATCAGTGACGTGAGCTCGGCGGGCCGTACAGGAATGGAGCCAGTTTCTCAGTGGTCCGCGGACGTCACGGCGGCGGTGTGGCCGGGACCGGACCGATCTCGGCTGGTGGACCGCGGACGGGTGAAGACGTACTGGACGATCACGTCGGACAGCCCGGTGCCGTAGAGGCCCATGGCGTGGTCGATAAGGGCGGCTATATGGGTGGCAAGAATGGTCATCATCACCGTTTCTTTCGTGAGGACGCTTGTAGGGGTGCTATCGGGTACGCGTCGGCGGTAGGTCCTTGGGAGGACCTGGAAGCACGAGGGCGCCAATGGAGCCCCCTCGGTCCAGCGCCCAGCCGAAGCGGCCGGCGGATTCAGATTTGTCCAGAAACCGCGGGGTGATCATTAGTTGGATCGGCGTTGGTCTGGGCCCAGTGGAGGGAAGCGAGCAGCCGCCGCGCCCGGTTTCGGTGTGGTCTCGGCAGGCGGATCCGGCCGCACGGGCGGTCGGTGTCGCGGTCGGGGATATAGCCGTGCTCGGCAATCGCGTCGAGGTCGACGTCGACGTCGTCGGCAAGCTCCTCGAAGCGGTGGTCGTCTCGCTCACCGGTGCAGCCGAGCGACCCCAGGACGAGGCCGGCGCCGTCCTCGACGGTCTGGAGGTGCATGTGGACGCCTTCGTCGTCCCGGTAGGGATAGTCGACGACGATGGCGGCCGCGGTGGGGTAGAGGTCGCGGATCGTCTCGGCGACGAGGGGAAGGGTCGCGGTCCGGTAGCGCCGTTGCGCGGCCTCGACGGTCCTCAGCGCGCGGTCGGCCCGCGCGACGAGCCGGCGCGCCTGCCGGTCGCGGGCCCGGTCGGCTCGGGAAGAGACGGCGGTGGTGGGCATGGTGGGGCACGTCCTCTCGGTGTCAGAGGGACAGGGGCCGGCGCGCGGCATGAGGGTGCTCGGGTGCCGGGGTCGAGCGGCGCCCGGTAGGCGCCGCGGGGAGTGCTCCTCGGGTGCTGCGCGCTGTGGTGCTGGTGGCGTCAGAGCCCGGTCGGGTCCGCGGCGGGACGTTCCCAGCCGCGGCCGCCGGCCCGGACGTAGCCCAGCGCGTGGGCCCACTGGTCGCAGGCCTCGCAGGCCAGCTCACCTCGGGCGCAGTCGTCGCCGAGCAGGTAGACCTCCCAGCGTCGGGCCATCTCGTCCCGGCTGGGCTGGTCGCGGCTCCACCGGTCGATCTCGCTGGTGAGGAGGTCCCGCAGCGCGGTGAGGATGCGCACGATCCGGTCCGGGTCGTAGCTGGGCGCCGTGGGGTCGCCGATGCGGGCCGGGCCGACCGCCGGCTCGTGCGGGTACTACTCGCGCGTGATCGCGTGCAGGAGTGCGCGGGCGTCCCGCGCGTCGGCCGAGGTGATCCGGGCATGCGCGGCGGGCGCCGCAGGCGCGGTCGGCGACCCGCGGCGGCGGGACGAGCGGTGCTTGGCCATCGCGATCACCTCCTGTGCCGCGTTCGCGGGATGGGTGGAACGCTTCCGGGATGGCCGCCCGCGGGGACGGCCGCCGCTCGGGCGTCGGCCTTACGGGTGGATCAGTCGTCGTCCGGACGCGGGGACCCACCGGTTCCGGCGGGTCGGCGCGCCGCGTTCGGCTTGGATCAGTTCGGCGACGGTGCCCGACCGGAAGCGGGACGACGCGCGTCCCTCGCGAGGGCCGGTTGACCGGCACCGGGTCGGCGACCGCGTCCAGTAGCCATCGGCCGGTCAGCGGATCGTGACGGCCCACTGGCCGGGATCCGACTCCGGCCCGTCGATCCAGAGCACGATGTCGCCCGGCTTACGGGCCAGTTCGTCCAGCCGGTCGCCTTCGGCGCCGAGGCCCTGGGACCACAGCCCCTCCTGCCCCTGGCGGGAGCGGACGTAGTAGCGGCCCAGCGCCTCCGGCGTCGGGGCCTGATCGCCGAGGCGACGGTCAGGCTGAGGATGTCTCCGAGGCCAGCGAGCAGGAACGCCGCGATGTGGTCGGCGGGTCGGCCGTCGAGCAGGTGGAGTTCGCCGCCGTCGAACCCAGCGTGGAGAAGGTCCGTCGGGCCGTCGGGGTGCCAGCTCGTGTTGGCGGCCGAGATCAGTTCGCGGAGTACGCCGCGGGTGAACCGGCGGCGGGTTCGTCGAAGACGCCGGCGACGGACGCGGGGGTGATCTCGGTCGGCAGGACGATCAGCCCCGTTCCCGACGGGGGCCAGTAGCCCTCGCGCGCCATGTGCTCCAGGCGGGATTCGAGGGATGGCGGATCCGCTCGAGCGCGGCGGCGCGCGGGTCGGCGGGGTCGAGGGCCGCGTCGGCGAGCGTCTCGATGCCGCCGGCCTCAACACTGCGCAGCCGTGCCGTGGCCTGCCTGTTCCCGGGCGTGAGACCGGCGACGATGATCGCGTGGGCGTCGGGGAACTCCTCGCGGACGACGGCCGCGATCAGGTCGAGCATCGCGCGCCCCCAGAGTTCCCGTGCGGGCCGCACCTACCGATCGAACAGCCGGTCGGCTTCCTCCGCCAACCGGCGGGTCTCTGGATTAGGCATGGTGTTCTCCTCCTTTCACGAGGTCGACGGGCTGTGCGCGGGATGGTCGGGACAGCAGTACGAGTCGCCGTACATCGTTTCCCAGAAGCGCCGCCCCTCCTGGGTGACCATTTCGTGTACGCCCTCACCGCAGTGAACGCAAGCCGGCAGCCACACGGCGGCGTGCTCGGCGCTGCCGGAACCGTAGGGATCAATATCAGCCCCGCAGGCATAGCAGCTTCGCGCGTTCTCGAGGATCGCGCAGATCATCCCGCCGCTGCCCTCGCAGGTCTCCGCGTCGCAGGAGCTGAGTGAGATGTGCAGGCCGGGCCAGCGCGCCTCGGTTCCAGTGACGGAGGGGCACGGAATGGGCTCGTCCGCCCAGATGCACTGTTCGTGATCGCACTCGCCGTTGGCCAGCACGAGCACGCACGACCGGCAGACGATGATGTCTTTCGGGATTTCTCGGCGCATGGTTCAGCCACCTTTTCTAGGCGATGACCGCCCGGCCGGCCGTAGTGGTGCTGAAGGTGTCTCGGAACAACAGGCCGGGCACCGGCGCCGGTACGGGCACGTCGGCTCGCACCGACGCGCACAGCTAGGCTGGCAGCGCCGCCAGGTCGGACGGTGAAATCACGGATGGGGAGAAGTCCGCGCCGTCGCCAGTCCAGACCCGGCCGGAACGGGCAACCAGCGGGCCGAACACGTCGAGGAGACGCAGCGTGTAGATTTCCGCGTCCGTAACCTTGGGAAGGCCGGCCAGCCACTCATCCGCTAGCGCCGCCTCCGTCAGGCGCCGATAGGCGTCCGTAGCGTCGTCCACGCATCCGAGCGAACCCACCACGACGCCATCAATGGTCATCGTGACGTACTCACACGTCATCGGTTCTTCGTCATAGGCGTCCGGGTATTCATCGACGTGGGAACCGCAAAGGTCCCAGTCGTCGAACCAGTGAAACTCACCTCCGACCGCCTTGGCCTTCGCTTCCGCCCGCGCGTAGTCCCGGGACGCCCCGGGGGAGCATCCTTGCCCGCGAAAGAACAGGTAGGCGTCCCATGGGACGCCGGTCCGGTTTCGCATTTGTCAATCCTCCGTCAGTGAACGCTCCCGGTAGACAATGGTTCCGGGCGTGTCGAGTTCGGGAACACGCACCGGGTTTCGCCACACGCGCGGGTCCGCGTTTTTCTCGCGGGCTGTGAGTTCGTCGCGTAGCGCTTTACGCGCCTGCAATAGACGGGATGTACTTTCGGCGTCCACGCGCACGTGCCAGACACCGAAACCGTTTGCCCAGGTAGTGACACGCATTATCGTTCTCGGTTTCTGTGGGCGGGGGCAGCGAGAAGATGGGCACGGTGTCCGGCCAGATAGCCGCGCGCCATGCCCGGCCGTTAGCAATGGATGTACAGGTCCCACGGGTCGTCCTGGTCCTCTTCGCCGCTGACCTGCAGGGAGATCTCCCCATACGACTTGGCATTCTCGTGCAGCCGGTCCCCAGCCGGGCCCAAGCCGCAGTCCCACAATCCGGCACCCTCACCGTTGCGGGAATTGACCCATTCCTGGCCAAGGTAGAGCGGCGCGGCCTGGTGGGGCGAACGCGTCCGAATTTCCTGAATCAGCGTCTCGTGTTCGCGAAGGAAGGTCAGGATTTGATCACTAAGCCGGCTGCCCAGGTGTTCCGTTTCGGTTCCGTCGAAGCCGGAGCCGATCAGGTTGACCCGCTGACCTTGATTCCATTCGACGTCCGCGAGCGCCGCGAGGGTTTGCCACACCCCTCGCCGGAAACCTTCGACGAATCGGTAGTCGAGAATGTCCCCGTCTCGATCGAAAATCTTGTCCATTTCAGCCCCCTGGCTACAACGGTTTAGCTATCATCAGGCGATTCCCTACCTGCCGACGGGCCGTACCGGTACGTTTCGGCCTCTACGTCTGAGGTAGGCGGACGTGCTTCGGGACGCCGGTCACGGTCTGGCCAGGTGACACGGTTCGGGTACGGGGGCCCGTGTCCCGCGCTAGTAGTTGCTCTGAGGTTCCGGCCGGGCCGGGCGTGATCGGGCCTGTGATGACGGCCGGGCGCCACCGGTTGCCCGAGAGGATTTCCACGCGCGAACCGATCGTGAAAGCCTCACGCTCCTCCCTGGTGAAGCGCTGCCGGATAGATGCCATGATCAGACCTCCTAGTTTCCAGAGCGGGTCAGCGGCGAGCCGACCCTTTCCACGGGGCGATGGCCACGTGGCGGCGAAAGTCGTACGTCGCGTATCCGCCGCAGGTTATGGATCTCCAATGTCGGCGGGATTCGCGCGGATCCGAACACGCCGATCCGCGCGCGAGGACTAATCCAGATAAGTACCGGCGGATAGCCCGGTCTCGCCGGTTGTCATGTGATTCGTCGCCCGAGTCGACGACGTCGGCGGGCTTGCGGCGGAGCGAGACGCCTCACCGTTCACAGAGATGGCAGCATCCGGCGGCGTCACTTCCGCCAGTTCCTCGGCGCACGCGTCAACGACGCTGATCGTCTCCGGGTCCCGACGGGGTGGTGCCGGGCGGAGCGACGGCGAGGATGCGCGTTTTTTTCGACGTCTGGTGTCGCTCCGGCCATATGCGCCGGACTATCGGAACCGGGTCGGAGTCACGCTCGGATCAGGCGGGTGATCGCGGCTCGCGTGCCACTTGTCCGCGGAGAGCGAGTCAGCTCGCTCGCGGAATCCGCGTGGGAGCCAGCGGACTAATCGGGAGTCACGAACAGCGCGCCGCGGCCGGCGTGGACCGGGCCGCGCGATGGGGCCCGGACGGGTTCGCGGAGTCAGAGGTCAGCGGGGGTCTATGCCCTCGGCGGTGCTGGTCGCGGTGTCCCAGACATCGCTGGCGTTGGTGTCGGTCCAGCTCACTCGGATTACCGCGCCATGGGACGCGGTCAGGTCCAGGAACAGGAGGGATTCGTCGGCCTCGGGAAAGGCATGGATGGCGACCACGGGGCCCGACGCGCCGGTGTAGACCGAGTCGACCGCGGTCACCGTGACGGGCCGCCGGCCGATTTCGGCGAGCGTCCGCGCGTAGTCCGCGCGCATCTCGTCGAAATCGGCCGGGCTGTGGTCAGCGACGCCGCTGATGGTGACAACGTCGTCGGGGATGTCAGCCGGCTCGGGGATGGGGTAGCTGGGCAGCGTCATCATCTTCTCGGTCCTCTGTCTGGTCCCGGACCGCCGGTGGTTGCCCGGGAACGGGTGCGGTGTGCCGCTCAGGCGGTCCACCCCGCCCCTTGATGATCTCCGCGGCGTGTCCGGGGGTGCCTTCATCGGCTGGGCCGGCCGCCGCGCCCTGGTTCGGCGAGGGTTCAGCCAGCGGACGGCGGCGCGGGATGGCCCCGGCTGACGAGGAAACACCGATGGTCGTCGACGATGTGGAAGTAGTCGCCGACGGTCTCGCAGTAGTAGAGCGCCTTGCCGCAGTCGGCGCACGTCAACGCCTGCTCCGGCCGGGGTTCCTCGGGACCCGTCCGCTCCTCGTCGTCGGCCGGGTCTCGATGGTGCGGGCCCGGGCAGAGCAGATGGCGAACGATCGTCGTTCCGGGCAGACCGGGAGCGGGGTCCATGCGGATCGGCATTGGTGTGCCGTCGAACATCTCGATCGTCAGCCGGCCGGTCGCGTCCCGCTGGCACGGGACGAACCCGAAAGTGGGACCCTCACCGCTGTCCCACACCATCCAGACGATCGCCTCCTCGCCGTCCTCGCCGTCCTCCCGCAGCGGCCACACCGAGAAGGTGAGCCGGTCGCCGGCCGTGCGGCGGAACAGCGGGCTCGTGATCGCCACCCGTTCCGATCGCGTCTCGCGGACCATGGCCGCGGCGTCGAACTCGAGGAGCGCGGCCGCGTCAGGGTCGACCGGGCTGTGCACGTCCTCCCGGACCGGCGCCCCTTCGACGATGATGATCGTCAGGCGGCGTCCGTTGGCCAATGTGCGGGCGGCACGTTCCAGAATCTGGTCCAGGAGGATGTCTCCGTCGAAGCTCACGTCGCGTCCTCCATCACCGGGTCCTGTGCAGCCTGGGCGTACACGCCCACCCTGACAGAATCCTTCCCCTCCCCCCGTGCGCGGGCAGGGGCATGGTCCCGACCGGATGCCGCGACGCCGGCGGTTCCCCGTCACGGGCGTTCGCCGGCCGCCGATGATCCGACCAGGTCCGGCGGTGTGCCCGTCGGAGCACCGATCAGCACCGTGCCCGGCCCTATCGGCTCGAGCCGCTGCTCCGCGCACCCGTCCACCTCGAGCACCAGCTGACCGGCCCAGGGAGAGTCGTCGGGCATCCGCCGGACGGTCAGCGGCAGATGGGTCCGCTCGCCCCCGACGGACAGGCGCAACGTGAGCGCGTCCCGGCCGGGATCCGCGCCGATCCGGAGGCCGTTGCACCACGCCAGCGCGCGGCGCCGCGGAGCGTGGGCCACCGGTGGCCGGTCGGACTCCTCGGCGTCGCCGCCGAAGCCGTCGCCGACGCAGGCGGCGGCGCCCTGCTCGTCGACGAATCCTTCGACGGTCTCGACCAGCTCGACGCCGCAACGATCACACTCGTACTCCGGGCCACCGTAGGCCAGATCGAGCTCGACCTGGGTGCCCGCCTCGACCATGTCAACAGGCTTTCCGTCGACATACAGACAGCCGAACATCATTCTCCCTTCGGGACGAGTCAGCGCGCACGGTTGGCGGCGGCGTGCGCCTGGATAGCTGCCTCATTCGCGGCGAAATACTCCTCGGCGATCCGCCGGAACTCGGCCTTCGTGGCCGGGTCCGGGTAGGCCGGGTTCTCGACGCGGATGAACTTTCGCGCTGCGCCTGTGGCGGCCTGGAACGGGTCCATGACCAGAAACAGCGGGCCCGCGTCAACAGCGCTAGAGGTAGTAATCCAGTACAACGCGCTGCCTACCGGCTCGTCTGGTCGCGGAGCGGGATACGCCCAATAGCCGGTGGGCGTTCCCTCGATACGAATGGTCATATATCGGCTCCTCTCTCGGAGACCACGACACGGCGCGGCAGGCGGAAATCCACCCGCCGTCCTCTATGACGCGTCGGACGACGGGCCATGGACTGTTTCCCGCGCGATCAATCCGCCACGTCGCCAGATCCAACAGCCGCCCAAAAGGCGTCTAACGCCCGCTCGGACGTACTCCGTCGAGCTCGGGCGTAGTCCGATCGGGTGGGCTGAATCTCATCCGTCAGGCCGCGACCCCAGCCGTAAGCGCCACCGGCCGGAGTATCCCGCCCCGGAGGTAGTCCTCGGAATAGCTGAGATCCGGGCCCCCCGCGGACGAATCGAACCGGCCGGCCCACAGATCGTCTACGTCAGGCAGCGACCAGGGAACGGCGGAGAAGGGCGCGACTTCTCCGCATTCACAGAGTTCCGGCATCGTGACCCGCTCGAATGCCGAGCCAACGTTCACGAGACCAGTGTCGGGATAGGTCTCGGCGAAGCCGTCGCGGCCGCGGTAAGTCGCGAGGCTGGTGCGGATCACCGCGTCCGGGGCGTAGTCGAACGCGGCCGCGAGGACGTCGCGGTACGCGTGCCAGCACGCGCAGGGCAGACGCCGGCCGCGCCACGACCGGCGGGCACCGGGGCCCCGGCTATCGAGCGCGCCAAGACGGGCGACGCACCGTGGGCGGCGGGTCGAGGGGAGGTCATGCGCGTCGGAGTTGACGGTCAGGTTCCCGTCATACAGCGTGCCGACGTCACGGGTGATAGCGCGGAAGTCGTCCAGGCTGACGCCAGAGATGTTCATCGTGATTGGCCTTCGCTTCTCAGCGTATGGGAGTGGAGAGCGATCTACGCGCGTAAACCGAGTCGAGTGCGCCCGCGTCCGGGGCGGACCCGTGCGCCCGTCCTCGGGGCGCTCCGGGGAGAGAGACCGCGGAGCCAGGGGCTCCAGGAGGCCACGGGCCGGCAGGCGAGAAGGCGGACGCCCTGTGCACCCGCCTGCCGCTACCCGGCGTCCTCCTCGCGCGATCCGCCGGCTACTCGCCGATGGGCCGAGCGGCGGCCCAGCGCCGCCGCGGGAAGAACCACACCGCGATCCTCTGGACGACCGTGACCGCCCGATGCCCCATCGACCGCCAGGCCAGCGCCCGCCGCTCACGCCCGTCCTCCGTCAAGACCTCCACGGTCTCCCGACCGAACAGCCCGATCGTCACCAGCATGTGGACGATCAGGATCTCGACGTTCAACTGGATCCCGATCTCGACCGCGCAGATCGCGCCAGCCACGAGGATCTGGTGCCGGCGGGAAGGGTCAGCGATCCGGTTGCGCAGGGAGGGGGTCATGACGAGTCTCCTTTCACAGGGGCGTCCGACAGACCGGACAGAATGCGGGCCGCCATTGGGTGTAGGGAAAGCTCACGGGCGAGAGCGCTCCGAACGCGCGTTGAGGTAGGCCCATCGCGGGCCGTCGAGAGGAGCGGACACCACCCAGGAAGACGGGGGCATACGCAGGCCGCGCATGCCCTCACATTCAATACCGGACGCGATCACGCCAAAACGTCCGCCCGGACAGAACGAAATCCCGCCCGAGCCGAACACCGGCACGACCACGACCAGCCGGACACACGCGCCGCGCATGCCCTCACATTCAATACCGGACGCGATCACGCCAAAACGTCCGCCCGGACAGAACGAATACCCGCCCGAGCGGAAGACGCGTGGATAGCCCAGCGGCGCGGCGCCGCTGGGCTATCGCTGGGTTGTGGCGGGTTACCGTCGGGATCCGGCGTATACGATCATCTCGCGGGCATCGTCCATACGTTCCGTGAGTTCGCGGTACTCGGCTAGCGCGTCGCGCTTGGTTCGGAGGACCTGACGTCTCGAGCCGTGGGCGCCATGGTGCAGCTCCTGGGCGACGTCCGCCAAAATGGGATCATGCTTTAGATTGTCGGCCCGCTCCGCACGCGCCAGGATGCTCGAGATCACAGGAAAGTCGGATCCGTCGCCGTACGCCATCCTGAAAATGATCTCGCTCATCCTGGCGGCCTGGTAGGACGCGGCCAGGAATTCCGCATGGGTGAGCGCGCGTATGGTCTGCTCCCCCGGGGCGGAGTCGTCCTCACCAGGCCAGCGGAATTGGTTACGGTCTGCGGCGAACACGACGGCCCATTTGTACATCTGTCGCCGTAGGACGACGATCATTTCCCCGTCGGTCTTGCGTTGGTATAGCCAACCATCGGGCTCACGAGTGGCGACGGACTGAGACGCGGTCACACAGTTACGGATCATGGAGCCGAGCCGCGCGGCGAAAAAGATCATTGCATCCTGGGCGACGTCGCTTGACGCGTCGTCCGTCCCGTACGGCGCGTAGCCGTGCCGTGAGATGGTCGCGCTTCCGTCCGCCCGCTTACGCGATCGAGTAGCGTCAACCGTGTGGCAGTAGCCGCGGGCCAACCGGCGGATTGCGGCAACATCGTCGGGCGTCACTCGGGCCATGTCGTCTTGCTCGATGTTGACGGCGGGAAGGTACGCGGGAACCTCCCGCGCAAACACGCGTTCCACGGAAACCTCCGAAACGGAAATGGGACTCTGTCGCGCGTCTCGCGCAACGCCATACATCAATGAGAACGCCGGCCGAAAGGCGATGCAAGCGATTTTTGAGAATCGATGATACCAATCATGTGACGTGCGACACATGTCCCATTCAATCCTGTTTGATCATCCGGAGAATCGGGCCGAGGCCACCCGTACCGACCAAACATTCCGGGCCATTCAGGCAAGTGCAATCAAGCCAAAAAGCAACATGCAAACTCAAGGACAGGGAACGACCAGAGAAAGGCATTAGCGAACGATAAACAAACAACATACATACATCACATAGACAAAACCTCAGCCACTGACCACATCACCAAACACGCCGCCACCCGCCCTAGGATTACCTAAAATGACTTCTATTCGGGGCCATCATCGGACCTGCCAGCATGGCCGCCACCAGCCGTTTCGTCATTCCTCGGGGGGTCCTCTCCTAGCGGGACCACCGAGCGGATCACCCATTGGCCGCCCGGCAGGACCACGGATCGGACCGTCGGGATCAGGGATAGATGATCAGTCGGCGTCGTAGTGGAGCAGTCCGTGAGCGGTCCGGAGCGGGCTATCTGAGCAGTCACCGCGGATTATTGCCGCGCGGTTCGTGGGCTCGGCGTGGCCTCATTTGGTGGGGCAGGGATATCGCGGTGGCGCGGCGCCCGATTCGCTATCTAGCCTCGCGTCCGCGAAGTGACTGATTTGCCAGTCAGTGATCCCGCTGGGATATCTGCCGGGGAGCGGGCGGTAGGTCGGCCGGCCGTGCCGGTTGGATCGCTGTGCCTGGCTGACGGCGGTGCACGGCGCCGGCCGTTGCGGCTGGTGCAGGCGCGGGACATGGTGTCGGCGGTGCCGTGGCGCGCGACGCGCACCGCCAAAGGGCAAGCACATTTCCGGGCTTCTACTGACCGCGACGACCCGGCCACGGCTGAGTTATCAGGTCTGGAGCGGCGCTGGCCCGGCCTATCTGGCGAACGTGCGCTTCCTCGCGGGTTTCGGCGGCCGGGGCTGCTGGCCGACGCGCTGCTCGAGGAGGTCCTGGCCGTGGTCGGTCCCGACGAGTGCGTCGCGTCGCTGGTGGGCCGGCAGGGCGCCTCCCGCCCGGCGCCGGGGGTGAAGGCGGCGGTGCCGCGGCCGCGGCGGCTGAGCACAGACCTGGACCGCCGCCTCGACGGCACGAGCCGCCCGTAGTCGGCGCCGTGACCGCCGACGGCCAGGTGGGAGTCGGGGTGGGCAGCCGGCTCGCCTACGACGGGCAGATCCGGGAGGTCCGGAAGCTAGGCGCGGCCAGCGTTCTGCTGGCAGCCAGCCTGGGCGGTGTCCGGCAGGTCGCCTGGCCCATCTGCTCGCCGATCCCAGCACCCGCATGGTGGACGCACAGGGGCAGGCCGGGCCGGGTGTCGGGCGGCGCTGCAAACCTGACCGGCTCCGAGCGGGAGCGGCTGGCCGAGCCGCGGAGCTCGGGATCGGCGTGTCCACGGTGCGCCGGTGGTCCGCGCGTTCGAGACGGAGGGGCAGCAGGACTGGTCGATGATCGCTGGCCGCGGGCCGCGGGCGCCGCTGGTGTCGGGCGAGGTGGCGACCGAGGCTGCTGACCGAGGCGCTGCTCGAGGGTGTCCTGGCCGCGATGGTTCCCGGCGAGCGGGTCGCGTCGCTGGTGGACCGGCTGGGCGCGTCCCGCCCGGCGCCGGCGGCACATGCGGCGGTGCTTCGGCTGCTGCTGTCGCGGCCGTTGAGCACGGACCTGCACGGCTGCTCGTCCACGGTCGGGGAGGTCGGCACCGGCGTGTCCACGCGCGGGCAGCGCAATCGATTCCAGTTTGGTCTCATGGCGCGGGCCACTGACCTCCGGCGAGCTGCGTCGCGGGTTGAGTCACGGCTGTCGCGCCGATGGGATAGATACCGGCATCCGGCGGGTCGGCGCGACTAGAATTGATGGGTGTATCCACTGTGGAGGGCCACTGATGAGTGACGCGGCTGAGTCTGACGAGGCATCCGGCGGGTGGGTCACACTCGCCGAAACGGCACCGGTCCTCGATCTCCGTACTGATCAGCCGCACACGGCCCGGATGTACGACTACTATCTTGGCGGGAAGGACAATTACCCAGCGGACAGGGAAGCGGCCGAAGCGGCTATGACGGCCAACCCGAATGCGCGGGCGACGGCGCGGGCGAACCGCGCGTTTATGACCCGTGCCGCGCGTTACCTCGCGGAGAGCGGCGTCCGGCAGTTTCTCGATATCGGAACCGGTCTCCCGACGTCACCGAACCTCCACGAAACCGTGCAGGCGGTGGATCCCCGCGCGCGGATCGTCTATGTTGACAATGATCCCATTGTTCTCGTTCACGCGCAGGCTCTGCTTACCAGTCATCCCGAGGGGATGACGGCCTATGTCAACGCGGATCTCCGTGACCCCGCGCGGATACTGGAGGCCGACGGCCTACACCGCGCGCTCGATCTCAACCAGCCGGTCGCGGTGTCCCTGATCGCGATCCTGCACTTCGTCCCTGACGACGATGAAGCCCTCCACATTGTCCGGACCCTCCTCGACCCTCTGCCCAGCGGCAGCTGTCTGTCGATCAGCCACGCCGCGGGCGACCTCGACCCCGCCATGGACATCGTTGCCGCCGGTTACCGCGACCGGGGCCTGCCGATGGTCACCCGCGACCGTCGCCGCTTCGCCGCGTTGTTCGCCGGTTTGGACCTCCTCGAGCCCGGGGTCGTCCCGTTCGACCGGTGGCGTCCCGACCAGCCTCTGACTGATGATGACGCCGTGGCCGGGGGCTATGGAGCCGTGGCCCGTAAGTCCTGATGCGCCACAGGATGGCCGGGGCGGGCCAGTCCTCCGCCTTGGGCCGCCCGCGACAGCGGCCGGGGCCCAGTCTGTGGCATCCAGCGGCTCGGCGGGTTAGGACGGCTGGGCCACCGGGCGCCGTCGGCCGGGCGCGTTCGCCTCGCGTGTCAGGGCCGCGAAATGCGCGAGGGTGGCTGGGCTGGGTGTTTCCCCGACCTCCTTCAGGGCGCCGGTGAGCAGGCTGAGGGTACGGGGTACGGCGTCGTGGCGGCCGAGGTGGGCTTGGAGGCTGGCGATCTGCAGGTAGATCTCCTCGGCGAGGGGATCGAGCTCACGGAGGTGTTCGAGCAGGTTGAGGCGGACGGTATCGGGGGCGCCGCTGGTGCGGGCGAGGTCGGTGAGGGTGTCAAGGACCTCGCGGCGAAGTTGTTCGCGGTAGGGCTGCATCCATTGGCCGCTGATGTCGAGGGCGATGTGGCCGGTGTAGGCGGTGGCGAGGTCAGAGACGGCGTTGGGGTCGCCGGCGCGTCGCCGGGCGAGAGCGTCCTGGACGTCCCAGAGGTCGACGCGGATGAGTTCGCGGCGTAGGCGATACAGGGTGCCGTCGTGGTCGACGAGCTCGATGTCGGGGTCATCGGTGGCGGCGCGGATGGAGCGGCGGATCTGGCTGAGCGCGGCGTAGAGCCGGTTGGCGAGCCGGCGGTCGTCGCCGTCCCGCCAGATCGCGGCGGCCAACGCGTCCCGGCTGGCTCCGTCGGGGTGGAGTGCCAGGTAGGCCAGGATTTCCCTCGCCTTGGGGCCGACGCCGCGGATGGGCTCGTACCGGCCGGTGTCGGCGTCGCGGCGCAGGAACCGCTGGCCGCCGAGGAGGGTCAGCGCGAACGGGGCGGTCGAGGCCAGCCACGCCGCCGGGTGGACCGGTCTGGGCGCGGCGGGAGCCGCGGGTGCCGGCGGTGGAGGCTCGGCGGCCTCGTCCGGTGGGGTGACAGCGACGGCGGCGGGGGCTGGAGGCGCCGGGGCCGCTCCCTGTTCGGGTTCCGTGGGGCTGGGCGCGGGCGCTGGCCCGGGCGTGCGGGGCGGCGGCGGTTGTCCCCGGCCGGGTGGTTCGGGCGGAGGCGGCGGCTCTGGCGGCATCGGCGGTGGTGGCGCGGCGTCGCCGGTGTCGGCGGGCTCGGTGTCGCGGAGCAGGTCGAGCAGGTCGTCGCTCTGCTCGGCGGGCAGGGTCACGAGTCGGGCGCCGGTGAGGTCGTCCGCGACCGGCGGGTGCACGGAGTCGACGACGCCGTCCGGGCCGGCGACGACGGTGGCCCCGTGCGGCCAGGGGCCGAGGATGATCCCGATGATCCCGAGGGCGGCGCCGGTGTCGAGCACGCCGCGTAGGCGCTGCTCGGCGTCCGGGTCGGCTCCCGCCATGACAATCAGCCGCGGTCCGGGGGATTCGCCGGCCGCGGCGCGCCGGGCCCGGGTGAGCAGGTCGGCTTCGACTCGGTGCAGCAGGCCGGGGAGGTCCGGGCTGATCCGTAGGCGGGTCGGCGGGTCGGCGGCGGCGCGGGCGCCGAGGAGGCGGTGGGCGTCGGCGGCCGGCATGAGGAGATCGACCGGGGCGGCGCCGGGCCGACGGCGGTCGGCCAGGACGCTGATGAGCAGCGCGCGGGCGGCGGCCGGCGCGCCGGGACCGACCAGGCCCAGGCCGCGGCGGGCGGCCAGCTCCAGCGCGATCGGCCGGCCGTCGCGGACGGCCACGATCGGTCCGGTCGGCGCGGAGGCGGCGGCCAGGGCGCGGGCCTGGTGGAGCAGGGCGATGTCGGGATCGGCGGGTGGGTCCGGAGCGGGCTCCGGGGCGGCGGGGCCGGCGGTCTGGTTGTCGAGCCCCAGGTCGTCGTCGTCCGGGTCCGGGTGGGTGGTGGTCGTGTAGCTCGCGACCAGTTCGCGGATGGTGGGTCCCTCGGCGAGGTCGTCGCGGGTGCCGCTGCCGGGGACGTAGCGCTGGCGGCGGCGCAGCCGGGCCGTGGCCACGGCGGCGACGAGCACCGCGAGGGTGCTGATGCCGATCAGGGCGCCGGAGCGCAGGGAGATGACCTCCGGGTGCCCCGGTGCTGTCGCGGGCGGTGGGAGCCGTTGCGGGGGCGGCGGTGACGCGGGCCGGCTCGGCAGGGAGCCCGGCGGTGTCGGCGCGGGGGCGGCGGACGGCCCGGCGGGCCGCGGGGCGGATGGGCTCGGCGCGGCGGGTGTCGCTGGTGCGGGGGTGGGGGCGGGGGTGGCGGGTCCGGGCACAGCGGGAATGGTCGGAGCCGGTTCGGCCGGTCGGGGGGTGGGTGGGCTGGTGGCCGGGGGGACCGGGATGATCAGCGTCCAGCCTGGTCTGATGAGGTTGGGCGCGGTGAGGACCTGCCCGTCGGGTTGCGGGCGATTGTGGTTGTGCCCGTAAAGGCCGCGCCAGTAGGCGCCGTTGCCGAGGTGATGCTGGGCCAGGTCCCAGAGGTTGTCCCCGGGCTGGACGGTGTAGGTGGTCCAGCCGGTGGGGTGGCTGAGCCAGTCGGGATCGGGTGTCGCTGAGGCGTACGGGTTCGGGGCGGGGCCGGCGGAGCGGTCGGGGGCGCGGATGTCCAGGGCCGGGTAGAGGCGGCTGGCCGCGGGCGGATGGGCGGGGGCGGTCGCGGCGGCGGTGGTGGGCCGCCCGGCCAGCGGGCCGCTGGTGCTCGCGGTGGCGGGCGTCGACGGCCGGGCCCGGCTGGCGAGGGTGATGACGCCGGCGATGAGCGCGGCGACCAGCACGCCGCCCAGGGCGCTGGTCGGGTTGAACGGGAGTCGCCACCGCCGGCCGAGGATCTCCCCGATGGCTTCGGCGACGACGCTCCAGAGCAGCAGGAACGTCACATACCAGTAAAAGGTGGCGACGATGTCGATGAACAGGTCGTCCGACATGGGCGTGGTCAGCGCCGTCACGACCTGGGCTTTGGTGGGGATGTGGTGGGGCAGCGGCCAGCCGATCAGCCGCCACATCACGTAGGGCGCGACACCGAGCAGGCCGATCAGTCCGACGAGGGCGGTCAGTGCGCGGCAGGCGGCGGCCAGCCGCTCCCATCGGGTGGGTGGCGGTACGGGTGGGGGTGTCAGCGGCCAGGTCACGGACCACCTCCGGCGGCGGCGGGCGGGGTGCTGACCGGGACCGCGCTGGCTGTTCCGTGCTCGGTCAGCGTCCGGACCCCGAGGAAATCGATCAGCTGAGTGCGCACGACCTGGGTCACGGTCACCGTGACCGTCCGCGGGGTCGCGTTGACCGTGCCCTGGGCCCCGACCTGGGCGAGGAAGCGGCCGGCTCGCCGCCGGGCGTCGACCGGGTCGAGGCGGATGATCCCGGAGGCGCGGTAGTAGCCGAGGTCGAGGCCCTGCGCGCCGGCGCGGGCCGCCTCGGCGGCGGTGTCGATGGCGTTCCCCTTCGCGGCCAGCGCCTGTCCGCCGTCGACAATCAGCCCCAACCCGCCGCTGACGATCAGCGGGACGATGAGGACCACGACGACGAAGATCTGTCCCCGGTCGTCGGCCAAGCGCCGCGACCGCCGCCAGCGGGCGAAGGCACGCCGCGGGCGTGTCGTGGGGCGGCCCGTCACGGCATGCCTCCGCTGATCGACCGGAACCGGTCCAGAGGCGCGTAGGCCGTGCTGGAGATCGTCCGCTGTCCGGGGAGGCGAACACCCGTAATGTCGATCAGGGAGACGCGGCAGGAGATCGCCGCGCGGATCGTCCCGCCGGGCACGAAGCCGCCCACGGTGGTGATGGACACGGTCAGGGGCTGGCAGGCGTGGGTGGTGTCCTGGCCCGCGAGGGCCGTCTGGGCGGCGGTGAGCGCGCTGGCGGGGGTGCGGGCCGTGCTGGCCGCTCGGGCCGCGGTCTGCGCGGCCGCGTCCACGCGCAGGCGGGCGTCGCTCTGCCGGCCGATGGCTATCGCGACTCCGAGCAGGATCACGATCAGCAGTGGGGACAGCATGACCAGCTCGACCGCGGCCGACCCCCGATCCGCCGGCCCTCGCCGCGGCCTCGGCCGGCGCGGGCGGGCTCTCCGCGGGCCGGTCACGGGTGGATCCGCTCGCGGGCCGCGCTAACGTCGATGGTCATCGGGACCTGCACGCCCGGGACCAGTCCGGACGCGTGCCCGTGGATCGTGACGGTCACCAGATCGGCGGTCGTGGTGACGGTGACCGTGGGGTCATGCACGGTGTGCGTGAGCTGGGCGAGCACCGCCCGCGCGCGGGCGGTGGCCACCCCGGCCGGGTCGGTCACGCCGTAGAGGCGGGCGTCCTGGACCGCTAGGCGGCCAGCGGTGCGCGCCGCTTCGGTCCCGTAGCGCCAGACGATGGCCTGGGCGATTCCCAGCAGGATCACGACCAGCAGAGGGAGGACCAGCACCAGCTCGACGAGCGCGTCGCCGCGCTCACGGCTACCTCGCCGCCCCGGCGCCCCGCCCCGGGCCCGTCGCGGCCTGGCGGGGGGCGATGCTGGCGAACCCGCCCGAGCGGGCCTGGGCACCGACACCCGTGGGGAGGATGCGAGGCGATCGCGGGTCGCGGGCTGGCCGCCGTTTCCTCGGCCCCGTTCCAACGTTGTCGTCATCTGTGTGGCTCAGTTCTTTGGATTAAGCACAAGACCATCTCCGGTACACCGGGACTCGCGTGCGCCACGGCGGCGATCACCGATATTCTGGCGGGCCACGTGAGTCCGTGGGATGCTTCGGGTGTTCGATATCGTCGCCGGGCCCTCGATCACGGATTCGTTGGCGACGCTCACGCCGGCGGCCGCCGGGCACAGGTCACAAGTTAAGGCCGTTGATCTTGGCCATGATCTTCTTGCCGAGGAGCGCGACCGCGCCGACCACGACCGCGACGATCGCGGCGGTGAGAACGACGAACTCGGTGCTGTAGCCGGCGTCGGGTTCGGCGCGGTAACGGTCGGCCAGCCGGGCGCCGTAGGCGCGGGCGGAGGAGAGCAGGCCGAGGAGAATAGCGCTGGACAGGCTGATCCAGTGGCCGACGGAAAGGCGGGGACGCGGGCGGCTATTCACCATGGTGTTTCCCTTCCAGCTCCCTGGTTTTCGGGGCTTTAGAAGTCACTGAATACTGTGCTGACGGCCGGGTAGCCGATCAGTAGGAGGTAGCCGAGGGACAGGACCACGACGGGGAGGGTCATCCGCTCGGTGGCCGACGCCGTGTCGGCTTCGACCTCGGCGCGTTGCCGGCCGCGGATGGTGGCGGCTTTGGCGGCGAGGGAGGCGCGGATACGGGCGCCGTCCTGGCCGGCGAGCCGGACGGTGGTCGCGGTGTCGACGATGTCGTCGACACCGTACTGGGCGCCGAGACGTTCCAACGCGTCCCAGGCGGGGGTCTGGGTCAGGGTCGCGTTCTCGAGTGTCTGGCGGATGAGCCGGTGGCCCTCGCTCTGTCCCCGGGCGGCGGCGTGGTGCAGCGCCTGCTCCAGTCCGGCATGGCCGGCCAGCGACACGGCGACCAGGCTGAGGAACGTTCCGAATCCATCGCGGATGCCGCGACGGCGGGCGACGGCTTCCGCGCGCCGCGCCGGGCCGGGCGCCACCCAACCGGCCACGGCGAGAACCAGCCCGGTCAGCGCGGGCAGGGGCAGCGGCACGCGCAGGCCGTAGGCGGCCAGGAGCCCGGCCAGCACGAGGGGCAGGGCCAGGCCGACGATGGCGGACGTAACCATTTCCGCGAGGTGGACCTCCGGCGGGATCCCGATCACGGCCAGGTCGGCGCGCATCCCCGGGGTCAGGACCCGCTCCGGCCCGATGCGGCGGGCCAGCGGAAGCCCCACCCGCCCGGTCCACTTCATCGCCGCGGGCGGGCCGGCACCGGCGGGGCTGTCGATGTCGGCGGGGTCGGGCCCGCGTAGCCGGGCGATCACCTCGGCCAGGTCGGGCCGGGCTGGGCGCAGCCCGGTCCAGATCAGCCACAGGCCACCCCCGGCCAGCAGCCCACAGACCACCGCCACCATGCTCATCGCCGCCACCCCTCGACCGGCCCGGCGGCGGTCCCGTCGGTTTCCGTGGACCCATCGCCTTTGGCGAGCGTGCGGGCGGGCAGCGGCAGGCGGCTCATCCGGGCCAGCCAGCCCAGGCCAGCGGCGAACACCGCGCCGACGACGAGCAGCATCAGCTGCCCGGTGGCGCTGCTGTACGGGGCGGCGAACCCGGGCGACAGAGCGACCAGGCCGCCGGCGAGCAGCACCGTCGTGGCTACGATCAGCCGGGCTGAGGAGCGGATGCGGGCCCGGCCCGCGACCGTGCGCAGCCGAATGGCGGCGTCGTCGCGGGCGGTCGCCGCGAGCTCGCCCAGCAGATCACCCATCTGACCGGCCTGCTGAGTCAGCGCCATGTCCATCGCGGCCACGACCAGGTCCGCCGTCGGGTCGGCCACCGCCGCCGCGAAGGCCTCGAGCGCGGCGGACGGAGAGACGTCCGCGCGTTCCAGAGTGGCCGCGAGTTCCGCGACCGGCGCGCGGATGGCCAGCGGCGCGCGGGGGCCGGTCGCGCTGATCGCCTGGAGCAGCCCGGAGGCGCCGGCGAGGGAGTCCCGCAGCTGCTCCGCCCACGCCGCGACCGCCTCGATCCGCGCGGTCTGTTCGGCGACGTCCCGCCCGACGATGAGCACATCCGGCAGGGTCAGCGCGCCGAGCAGGGCCAGCAGCCCGGCCGCGGGCCAGCCGGTCGCGGCGCCGACCGCCAGACCGGCGGCGAGCGCGCTGGCGACCCGCACGATGCGCGCGCGGGGCGAGAGCCCGGCCAGCCGTCGGGCCACGGCCCGGCGCGCGACCGCGACCAGCGGACCGCTGGCGGTCGCGACCAGCCACAGCCCGGTCCCGGCCAGCACGCCGCAGCCGATGGTGAGCGCGTCCAGTCCGGCCGGCGCGGTCATGGCGGCCACCCCGTCGACCAGTCCGCCGGGGCGCCGTACGCGCCGGGCCCGGGCTGCTCGAGCGGCGCGAACGCTGGCCGCGCCAGCGCCGGTGCCATGGCCGTCGGGCCGTTCAGGGCCGCCACCAGCCGGGAGCTCATTGGCGTACGGGTGACCGCCATCCCCTGGGCCGGGTCGAACCCCCAGATCTCGTTGGTCGCCACACCGCCCTCGGTCGGCCCGGTCACCTCTCGGATCGAGGAGACCACCCGCCGGCCGGTGATCCAGTCGATGTGGACGATCAGATGGACGGCGTAGCCGATCAGCTCGCGGGTCGCCGACGACGGCGGCGCGAGGGGGGTTTGGCTGGCGTAGGTAGTGAGCTTGCCGGTCACCTGCTGCGAGGACTCGGCGTGGATCGTGGACATCGAGCCGAGGCTGCCGGCGCTCATCGCGATCAGCATCGGGGTGACCTCCGGCCCCCGCACCTCCCCCACGATCAGGTAGTCCGGGGCCATCCGCAGCGAGTCCCGGACCAGATCGGCCAGGGTGATCTCCCCGTGGCCTTCCAGGTTGGGCTCCCGGGGCTGTAAGGCGAACACCTGCTCGTGCAGGCCGTCGCGGTCCAGGCCCAGCTCCAGCGGGTCCTCGATGGTCACGATCGGGGCGTCCCAGGGGATCTCCGCGGCCAGCGCCCGCAGCAGCGTCGTCTTCCCCGCCCCCGGGCCGCCGGAGATCAGTAGGTTGCGGCCGGCGGCGACGGCCCTCGCGAGGAACGTGCGTAGATCTTCGCTGATCGTTCCGAGCCGGACCAGGTCCTCCAGGCTGATCCGCTGGTAGCGGTGGCGGCGGATGACGACCATCGGCCGGCCCGAGACCACCATCGCCGCGTACATCCGGGACCCGTCCGCCAACGCGAGATTCAACCGTGGGCTGGCTCGGTCGAACCGTCGCTCCTCCACCCCGGACGCGGCCAGCCGGCGGATCAGCGCGATGAGGTCGTCGTCGGAATGGGCGACGGGCTCGCGCCGCTCCCGCCGGCCGTCCGCGTAGCGCACCGTGACCCGGTCCCCGATGATGTGGATGTTCTCGATCCGCGCGTCGTCCAGGAGGGGTTGCAGGCCGCCCAGCCCGAACAGCTCGTTGAGCACCGCCCGGCGCACGGCCGCGTCCACCTCAGTGGACGGTGGTTGCTGGGCGTCACGCAGCGACGCGGCCGCGAGCCGCGCCAGCACCTGGTCCGCCAGCTCGCCGGCCCGCGCCCGCTCCTCGGCGGGAGCCAGCGGCGGCCGGCCGAGCTGTTCCCGGGTCTGCCGCTCCCCCACCAGCAGTCTCGCGACCTCCTGATGGACCAGCCGGACCGTTGCCCCGACGTCGATCATCCCGGCCGTCGCCATCCTCCCGTGTCGCCGCCCTCGGGCCCGTCCACCGACGGCGGCTGGCCGTCCGCGGTGACCCAGCCGGCGGGAACCAAGCTGTCCGGCGTCGGTGGCGCCGGTGGGACGGGAGACGCCCCGGGGGGAAGGGCGCGCGGCGTCTCCGACGGCGGGAGCACCGGTGGGGGCGGGGCGGCGGCCAGCGGCACCGGGCGCCCGCCTGCCCCCGCCGACGACCCGGCGAGGCGCGGCGTCCATCCACCGAGCTCCGCCGGGGCCCCGCCTCCGGCGGGATCGAGCGGCCGTGACGCGGGGGCGGGCAGCGGCCGCGGCGCTGGCCGGCTGGCCAGCCGGCCAGCGCTGGCCGGTCGGGCTTCCAGCTGCCGGGCGAGCTCCCCGGCTAGCGTCCGCGCCGCGCGGGCCAGCCCCGTCCGTGCCGCGCGGCGATGGCCCACCCGGACCGTCGTAGCGCCGCGCGGATCATCCGGCAGCATCCCCCACACCGGCAGACCCACCGCCTCGGCGATCTGATCGGCGGGCCAGGGCGGGTCGCCGACCAGGACCACCCCGGCCTCCACCCGGCCGCCGGCCCGCAGCGTGTCTCGGGCCGCGGCCAGCCGGGCCAGGTCCGGCGCGGCCGGCCGGGTCAGCACCGCCACCAGATCCACCCCCGGCGGCAGCGGACCGTTCCCGGTGCCGACCGGTACCCGGCCCACGTCCAGCACCAGCGGCCGCCCGGCGCCGGCATGCGCGGCCAGCGCGCCCGAGCTCACCAGCACGCCCAGCGCCGCTCGGGTCTGGCCGCCGTCCACCGGCGCCGGTATCACCCAGCTCCCCTCGGCCAGCCGCTGGGCGTGGCCGCGCACCGGCGTGGACGGCCCCTCCTGGCGGGCGGCGGTCGCCCACGACAGCACGCCCGCCTCCTGATCCAGGTCCCGCCAGCTCAGCAGGTCGCCTCCGGCCGGGTCGGCCTCGACCAGCAGCGGCCGGCGCGCGGCGGGCCAGCCCGCCACCAGCGCCAGCGCCAGCGTCGTCACCCCGGGCGCCCCCTTCAGGCTCGCGACCGCCACCATTCCGCCGCTCATCCCGTCGGCGCCTCGCGGACCAGGCTCACCCGGCTCCCGGCACCGGCCACCGCCACGATCGGCGCCTCCGGGTCGTCGACCTGCAGGACCACCACCACGCCGCCGTCGCCCTGCGCCGCCGGCCGCACGGCGAGCACCAGCCCGTCGACGTCGACCGGACCCGCGGTGCCGCCCGTACTGGAGACGCCGCCGCCGGCGTCAGCGGCGATGACGACCCGGACGTGGTCCCCGGCGGCCAGGTCCGGTGGGTAGGCCCCCGCCGCCACCGCCGCGCCGACCTGCGCCAGGCCCGCCGGCGTCGCCCGCGCCGCGCCCACCGCCGCCGGCGGGAGCAGGCTGTGCGCGCTCAGCGGCACCCCGACCACCCGGCCGACGACTCGCGCGAGCGCCGACGCCGGCTCCACATCCACCCCGTCGCCGACCACCACGCTCACCGCGCGCAGGTCCGCTCCGCCCAGCGTCGCGCCCGCGGGCACATCCCGGGTCACCATCAACACCGACTGGCGACCCGACTCCCGGCGCTGCGCGACCGCGAACACCCCGATCGCGACGGCGACCAGCAGGAGCCCGGCCACCGTGCGCGTCCCCCGCCGCCCGCCCCGGACCCGCGGCCGCGCGGGCGCCCGCTCGTCCCGACGCCGAGTCGGCGCGACCGCGCTCACCGGACACCACCCGAGCCGACCAGCGCCTCCGTCTCGCCCACCACCAGCGCGGCCGCTGTTCCCGTCGTCAGGTTGGGAAGCGCGCCACCCTGGCCCGCGCCCGCCCAGCTCACCCGCCAGGTCTCCGTCACCGTCACCGGCCACCGCCCCGGCCGCGACATCGTGATCCCACACGTCGGTGACGCGGCCGCAGGATCATCAGCGCCCGGCCGGAACGGCGTCCCCGGCCCCTGGCAGGTCACGTGGCCCGCCGCGCCGAAGTCCCACGTCACAGACACCGGTGTCGCCGTCGCCGTCACCGACACCCCCGGCACCGCCGCCGTCGCCGAGACTGGCCGCCAACCCGCCGACGAAATCCACAACCAGACCGGCAGGCCCACCTGGGTCCCCGCCGCCAACGCCGGCGACGTCCCCACCGCCGGGGCCGGCGGCCGCAGCTCCGCCGCGGCCCGCCGCGCGATCACCGCCGGATCCACCGGGATAAGCCCGGCCACCGCCCCGTCCGGTTCCCACACCACACCCGAACCCGTGCTGATGGTCAGGCACTGCTGTTCGTACCAGCTGCCCGCCACGCCCGGCTGGACCGAGGACGCCAGCGCCGGCGGCGGCGTGAAATCCGGACCGACCGGCTTGTAATAGCAGCCGTCATTCGCCAACGTTCCCCACTCGGGGTCAACGCAGTCCACCGTGCCCGCCACCCCGGGAATCGTGCACGTCCGCTGACCGCCACTGCCAGCGGGCTTCAACGGAGCAGGCGACGAAGGCGCACCGGTAGCCGTCGTCTGGACGCCCACGTCACAGGTACTTTCGGTGACCGCACAACCTGCCTGGACTTGCGGCCCGGCGGCCCGCGCCGCGGCGCTCAACTCGATCGACACCATGAAGAACACGACGGTCGCGATAGCTGTTTTTAACATGTTCCTGTTTTCTGAATCGCGAGTTGATCGACTTTCCAGACGCCGTTTACGAGGACGACCAGCGCCTCGGTATGACTTCGCCCCCCGGGAATATTGTCCTGTAGTTGACCGTTCGCCTTGTAGTTCAGCCAGTGCGTGCCATCGAGGCAATCAACGATCTTTATCCGGGTGGGAGACGTCTCCGAGTTAGCCTCGACGAAGCTCGGCGATATGACCGGCTCGCCTTTCGACACGACCTTGTTCCGAAAATTGTCGAACACCACCCGGGTGATGAGGGCGAGCGCGGCGCCGCTCGCGTGCTCGGACAGCCGGGTCGACCCATAATCCGATCTGGCGGCGGCCGCGACCCAGTCGTCGATCATGGCGCGGTAGGCGGCGAGCGCGGCCTGGGTCGGATCGAGACTGGGACTCGGCGACGGGCCGGTCGAGGCGACCGTCGCCGTCGGGACAGAAGCCGGGGAACTCGCGACGCCGGGCTCCGGCGAGCCCGCGGAGCCACCCCCGCAGCCACCGAGCGCGAAGACGAAGACCAGACCCAGGGAGACCATCGCCACGAGGAGGAGGCGGCAGCGACGCCTCCCTGCTTCACGCCCGCTTCTCATGGACACCAACATCACCGACCGTCATCCCCCCTGTCACCTGCGCATCAGGGTTAGACCGACCGGAGCAGACCCGCAAGTGGGACGAAAGCCCTACAGACAGCGATACGTGCACAATCGTAGAATACGCATCACAAGATCAATTTTGCTACGCACCGTGAACCACGCTAGATCGCCACCCAGCCAGCACAGATGGCTACGATCCCGTGACCAGCGCACGCGTAGACCCCAGGCCCTCACGGGCGTCAGATCGCGGCTACGGAACGCATCATTCGCGTCGAGCGCGATCCTGCTAGCTCTGGATCACGATTCGCAACCAGAAGACAATTTCTCAGGAAGCGACCTTGGGACGACAGGTTTCCGTCATGTGTGCTGCGTGTCGAGAGGGATTCCGGACTGACCCGCGAGGAACCCGTCGGCGAGGGCCGCTCGCGTCGGATCGCAGCGACTCGCCGGGCCAGGGACGGCCTAGTCGTGCGTCCGCCAGCCGCCGACCCGCTGGCGTGCTGACCCTGATCCACGAACGGGTGATGCCGGACGCCGAGTCCCAGAAGACTTCCCACGGCCAACGCCCAACCGGCCCCCGCTGGAGCCCCATGTCAACGCGCCTCGGCGCCGGACCGATCAGTCGCGCCCGCTCACCGCAACCCCGGACAGGGTGTCGGTCCGCGCTCGGTTTGACCGGTGGGCGGCGGTCCCAGGATCGCGGCACGGGCCGACCAGGCCAACATGCTCTGTGCACGAGTCGATAGTCCGATGCGGTTCCAGTGAAAGATCGTCAGGTAGCTCGCCACGTCTCGGAGGCCGCGTTCCAGAGTGCCGCCCCGAGCCGCGGCCCCGAGCGTGTGTCCCGCCCGGCGAAAGGCGTCGGCCCAGCCAGCCGCCGACGCAAGAGGGCCTCCGGCGCTCAGCAGCGGCCCGGCCGGACTCGTGTCCACGACCATCAGGCGCCTGAGATCGTTCGCCATCGCCGTCAACTTCGAGGTCGAGACGTCGGTCGGCAGAGACCGTTCCAGACAGACCCGGTGCCAGACGTCTCCCCGCTCATACCATTCCAGGCCGGCCGCGCGCAGCAGGGTCGTGCACAGGAACAGCGACAGCTCCCGTCGGCCGAGGCCGGCAGCGCCGTTCCGAGCGAGTCGCGCAATGGCATCGCTGTCCGCGCAGAAGAGGTCGTGGGCCAGGTCCATGCCTGCCCGCCCACCGAAAGCGGCGGTCTCGGCCTCGTACGCTCCTGGCCACCACCGACCGATCCGTCCGCTGCGCACGAGTTCGTCGAAGGCCGGGGCGAGCCTGGACTTCATCGCGGTCCCGGTAGGGCCGGGCCGGAGCCGGAACCGCCAGCACGGGAACTTGCGCATGAACCACCACGCGGAGACGACGCCGCTGTCGCGCGCTTCCTCGAGTAGGAGGGCGATGTGGTCGGCCGCCGTCTGTTCGGCGGTGGTCCAATCGGTGAACTCGATGTAGAGCTGCAGCCAGTCCGTGGTGTGTCGCGCGCGGAGGGCCTGTCGTCCCGACCTCTGGTAGATCTCGGCGGCTTCGGCGAGGTCCTCCGGAGCAAGGCCGCCGGCTCGTGCGGCTTGGCTCAGCGGCGCCCCAGTCAGGAGTCTGAGAACGGCGCGTTCGACATCGCCCACCGCGAGAGCGGTGCTTTCCGGCCGGCCTTCCCCCTCGGCCGCCTCTGACATCAGCAGATCAGCAGACATGCGTCCCATCCCGAGTACGGCGCGGCGGTGCTGGCGGCGGTGTGCAGGGCGAGCGCCGCGCCGGCGGTCCCGGTCAGGATGCCGGACGCTGACACGGGGACGAAGGTGGTGCAGCGAACCAGCTGGTCGGCCAGGGCGGGCAGGTGGTCGGCAAGGATCGGGGTCGCCGCGTCGTCCGCCGCACGCCAGACGGTCTGGTAGAGGCCGGCCCAGCCGTGGCAGAGCCCGCCATCGGTGATCCGTGCCAGTTGCGCGGGATCATCCAGGCAGCGAAGGAGCACTCGTTCGTACGACTGCTGGTTCTGCGTGTCGCCGAGGGCGAGTGCCGCGAGTTGACCAGCGCGGGCAAGGCCCGGAGTCCCGTAACACCAGCTCGGCCGGGCCGGACCGGGCTGGCTTGGCCACCCCCGGCGCAGGTCGGACAGGCTGATCCACTCTGGCCACCAGGGGCCGGCTTCTCCCTCCTGGCGCCAGTCGTCGAGCCAGGCGAGGAGGGTGGTGATCGCCTCGCGCTGCCCATCGACGCAGATGTCGCGTCGCGTGGCCAAACTGAGCAGGGCGAGTGGCCCGGCGATCCCGTGGGCCATGCCGAAGTTGCCGTGGCCGCAGGGGAAGGCGGGGGAACGGCGGCAGTGCGGATCGTGGCCGACCCACCAGCCGGGCAGCGTCTGGCCGTCGATCCGATGGGGCATGGACAGGGCGACGAGATAGCTGAGGACTCGTTCCATCGCGTCGCCTCGGGGATCCCAGCGCAGCAGCAGCGCGCCGATCCCGGTCAGGCCGAAGAAGACGTCGTACTCGCGGAACTCCGGTAGCTTCCCGGCGGCGATGCGGTCCATGGCCGCAGCGGCTCGGCGGTGGGCGATGCTGGCCACGTGCCCGGCGAGAGCGGCGAGGGCGCCTCGGTAGCGTCCCGGGTCGCCGGCAGCGGCGGCGTTCAGCATGAAGCTGATGGCCGGGGCTCCGAGGTAGAGGCCCGTGTTGTCCGTGATGTTGGCGGGTCTAGCAACGGCCTCGCGGATCCAGTGGGCGGCCTGCCGCCAGGTGCCGAGTCCGGCATGGGCGCGTTCGATGTGCAGGAGGGCAATGCCCGCGGCGCCCGTCGTGAGCGATTGCGCGGCCCAAGGTTCGGCCTCGGGTGGTCGCTCGGGCTGAGCCAGCCGGGCGGCGTAGAGCTCAGCGGTCTCGGCGATGTCCGGGGCCGTGCTGGCCAGGGTCACCGCTTCGCTCCGGCGCCGGCGGCGTGGCGGAGTGCGCAGGCCCGCGCGAGGCGGATGGTGGCCCGTTCGGCGGCCGGGTCGACTCCGAGGGCGCGGTTGTGGTGCAGGTGGACGAGAGATCGTAGGACTGGCAGCGGGTCGCGTTGGTCAGCCAGGGCGTCCCAGTACGTCGCTAACGCGGCGGCGCGGGTGCGCCAGGTGGTCAGGACGTCGGGTCCGCCAGCCAGCGATTGCACGCTCGTTCCCGTGCCGTGCGGGCTGGCCAGGTCAAGTGCCTGTCTCCGTAGCACGGGATCGTGCCGTCCGTGCTCTTGGCGGACGTCGTGGAGCAGCCAGTCCATCCCGGTCTGCGTGGATCCGGAGTAGCTCACGGCCAGGTCCACCAGGCTGGCGGCGGCCAGCGCCTGCGGCTGTACGCCTGCGTGGGTGGCCACGGTGATCTGGGCGATTGCGCAATTCGAGTCCGCGGCGAAGACGTCCTGGGCGTGCTCGAGGGCCGGGCCCGTTCCGTAGCGGCCCGACTGGGGCTCGTACGAGCCAAGCACGACGTGCGCGAGCAGGTGTTGCCGACGCAGTGCCCTGGCCCAGGAGGCGACGCGCGCGGCGGCTGGGCCGTACTCCGCAGGATCCCGTAGCCCGAGGTAGACGGCGAGGTACTGATCGCTGTCCGGCCTGCGCATTTCCCGGTGCCGTCGGAACCACCAGCGTGGCCGGTCGGCGCCGAACGTGTCGATCAGATCGAGGAGATGCTGGGTCAGGAGGACGTCGAACCGGCCGGGATGGGCGTAGAGGTGAGCGCACACGATCGCGGAGTCGCCGGGTAGGTGCCCGGCTTCGACGGACACGGCCCGCGCCGGGCCGATGATCGGTCGGGGTGTGTCGGTGGGACGCGGGTCCAGGACCAGGGGAAGGAGCACTTCGTGAGCGCGCCCCAGCCAGGCCACGTCCTTCGGGGACGAGGTCTCGCGCAGTTCCAGGCGACCGGTGCGTTCGATCCGCGTCCGTAGCAAGAGCCGATGGAACGAGTGGTCCAGGTCGAGCGGTTGGCGCCGGTCGAGATCTACCATCGCGACGTGCCGGGAAACCCGCCAGCGATCACGCCAGGTCTCCAGCGCGGTGTCCCATTCGACCCTCGGCGTGTTCCGACCTGGTAGATCTTCGGCTCTCAGCAGCCACCGCGCCGGTGCCAGCACGGCACGGCGGTATAGAACGCGCGGGAGGTAGGGAAGCTGCGCCGCCGCGCCGAAGTGGAACGCCTTGTACACAGCTGCGCGGGCGGTTGTGATCTCGGCGAGGAACCGCGCCAGGGGCGGGGTGTGTACGCCGGCCTCCAGAGCGTGCGTGACCCGTGGCTCGACGTCTTCGCCGGTGGAGATCCGCGTCAGGTAGAAGCGGCGGTCGTCCGCGGTGACCGCGAGGTCCGCCAGGGGGATCACATGGGCGTCGGCGTCGCGGTACTCGCCCAGTGGGATCACGTGGCCTACGAGCCGCGGCGTGCGAGCGACGTTCTCGTTGCGCCGCTTGCGCGGAGCGAAGGAGAGCTGGGCTGGGATGGCGCCGGCGCTGGCCGCGGCAAATGACCCGGCGATGGCCTCGCGGTCGTCCGGGGCCAGCAGGTGGACGTGGCGGCCGGCCATGCTGCTGCCGGGCCGTGGGGTGCCGGTGACGGCAACTGTGAAATGCCCGCTGGCGAGCGCGGCGACGGTCCGGGAGCGGATCTCCACGGCCACCTCAACGCGGGCGGGCAGGTGCACGTCAGCTGGGTCGCTCGGGGCCAGCTCCTTGATGATCTCGTCGGTCAGGACGATTTCGCCGCTGCCGGTCACGGTGGCTCGCTGGATCAACGCGAGCAGTGTCTCGTCCCGCTCGCTCACCTGTCGGGGGGCGCGGCCGTGCTGCGAGCCGAGATAGTCGGCAGGGAAGCCGAGTCCGCTGTCGGAGACCAGGTCGAGCACCGGTACGAGAGCGCCTATGCCGTAGCGGGCGCGGAACCGGTCGTGGTAGTCGCGCCAGGCGGGATAGCCGAGCGGGTACGGCGAGAGCCGGTAAAGGACCTGGATGGCGTCGCGGGCTTCTCGCGCGACCTGGTCCGGTATCTGGACGTCGCAGTCCAGGGCGGTGTCGACCATCAGCGGCACCGCAGCGGGGCCATCCAGCGCGTCCGCCCGCTGCGCGCTTCCCGATCCGGCCGCGGTTGCTCGCGCGGCAGCCGAGATCCGATCGCGGCTGTTGAACAGGATGGTCACGAGATCGCTGATCTCGGCGATGGTGCGGGCGCCGGCGTCCTCCAGCCGGGCGCAGGCATGGCCGAGAGGATCCCGGCAGGTCATCGGGGCTGACAGGTCGCTGAGCAGGACGCCCTGGTCGAGCAGGCCCGTCAGCATCTCCTCGACGCGCGGGGCCGGGGCGCCGGGGAAGCGGTCCAGAAGCTGGGAGCGCAGCTCGCGGAAGGTGATGGGGCGCCGCGCGATCTCGAGCACGGCGCGGACGGGGCGGCGAAGGCGTACGGACACCTCGATCGGCGCCAGTTCGTGGGCGCCGCCGGCCGACGCTGGCGCCGGGCCGGGCACCACGAACCGGTCGCCGCGCACCGACCCGGCGTCGTTGACGACCACCGACAGCCGTTCTCGCAGGCTCGGGCAGCGGTGGAGACGCCCGAGGACGTCGCCGAGCCAGCCGGCGTCGACTCGGGTCTCGACCCGGTGGTCGTGGCCCCACTGGACCTTCGCCTCTGCCCCGATCCGGGCCGGTCCGACGCCGGCGAAAAAGCCGAAGGGAGTGGGGCGTCGCTGCCAGCGGAGCAGGTAGGACGCGACGGAGAGGACCGTCCGGCGGACGGCCCGGGGGTCTTGTCCGCCGGCGGCGAGGATGGTGCGGACCTGCTGGTGCAGCGCCGGGCTCGCGTGGCCGATCGCCGCGCGGATCTCCTCCCGCCGCCACGTCGCCGAGAGCCAGGCCGCTCCGTCCGCCACGCCCTCGGCGTCGGCGAGGTCCAGGTCGGCCGGCAGATCCAGTCCGCCGGGATCGGTGCTCGCGCGTAGCAGCGCGACGCCGACCCACCGGTACGCCGCCGGGGATTTCATCGCCATGCCGCCTCCGTAAGGGGCGCAGCGGGCCACGCGGTGCCTTCGGGTACGCGGGAGACGCGCACCGACGGTCCCCGCGGACTCGTCAGTCAGGAGGGGTCGTCGGCGAACGAGTTGCAGGAACTGTCGTTGCCCGAGCAGGTGTTGCCGCAACCGTCGCTGGTGGGGCAGTCCCCCATGATCGGCCCGTAGGCCACGAGCACCCGTACGTCCAGCGCGTACTCGTCGTCGTCCTCGACGGGCCGCTCGGCGAGCGCCGTGCCCCCTGCGGGCAGTGGGACCTGTGACATCTGGGCATCCTCCTCAGTCAGCGTGATGGTGGCTGTCCTGGCCCGTCGCGGTGCTCGTTGTTTCGGGCCAGGAGACCGTGATCCGGCTGTGCTTCTTCGTGACGACAGACCCCGCCGGAGAGGGGTCGTCGGCGGGCCCGGCCGGGTCGACGCGGAATCGCGGGCCGGGACCGTGCCGGTGTGCCCGTTCCCATACCTGAAGCTGCTCCGAAACCCGTTCCGCCAGCGCGGCCGCGTCGGGGCCGAACGCGTGCACGCCGAACTCGACGTCCGGGGAGTCGGCGGCCCCTCGTGTGGTGACGTAGGCGAGGCTTCCGTCGGCCACGACGGCGACGGCGGCGGAGTGGCTGCCGGGTGGAGAAACGACGCCGGTGTTCAGCTTCTTGTCGAGCACGATGCGGCAGAAGCCGGGCAGTGCGGTGGCGAGCCACATCTGGGTGCAGGCCCACGGTTCGAAGCGGCCGATCGTGGCTCCGCTCCAGACCTCCACTCGCGGTGTGTTGAAGATGCCCTCCAGCTGGTCTGGATCGGCCGGGGGCTCCTCTTCGAATCGCAGGGTGAGCTCGCCGCCGCGCATGACCAGCAACGTGCCTCGGTGTGCGCCGGCTCCCTGCATGGGCACGAACCCGAAGAGTCGGGACGCTCGGCTGAGCAGGGAAGCGCCGACGCGTTCGAAGGTGATCACGCGGGACAGGCCGCGCAGCTGCAACGGAACGAGCAGGAGACCGCCCTCGGTGAGCTGATCCACCCAGGCGGGCGGAATGTCCCATGCGCCGACAGTGACCAGAATGCGATCGTATGGGGCCTGCTCGGGGAAGCCGAACTCCGCGTCGGCGAGGACGACGTCCACCTGCGGGTAGCCGGCATGCTCGAGGAGGTCGCGTGCCCGGTTCGTGACGTCCTTGTCGATGTCGATGGTGGTGACCTGGCCCGACGGACCGACGAGCTCGGCCAGCAACGCCGCGTTGTACCCGCCGGAACCGATCTCGAGGATCTTCATTCCCGGGGCAATCTCGGCCCGTTCCAGCATGTAGGCCTGAACCTGCGGAGCCGAGACCGAGCTGATGGGGCCGCCCGTTTCGTCGCGTTTGGTGACCACGCCGTTATACAGCTGGTGTGCCTCGTCCAGCCCCACGCCCGGCGCGAAGATGTCCCGAGGGACCCTGCGCATCGCGGCCTCGACCGCAGGCGAGGTGATCGCGCCCTCAGCGAGGAGGTCGTCAACCATCTTCCTACGCAGCTGCGCCGCGGGATCGGAGCTGGTGACGTCGCCTGTCGGCTCTGCGGGTAGGGACACGTCGGTCACACGATCTTCCTTCTCATCGCTGGGCACGGACCGCGGGCCGCCTACGAGCGGCGCCCGTCGCACCGGATTGAGGATGCCGGTCGCCGTCCTGATCCACTAGGCCAGCGGATGCCCGTGTCGGTGGTCAGCAGCCGCCCATCTGGTCATATCCTGGACACCGTGGTGGCCATCCCTTCACTCTCCGTCGATGAGGTCAAGGAGAGCCTGAAGCGGCTCCGTCAGGGGCCCGGCCTGGCCCGTCCCACCGCGCTCCTCGCGGTGCTACCCGGGCCGCTACTGATCCGGCTGGCCGGCGGAGCGGTGAGCGAGCCGGCCTCGGCGCAGGAGGTCACGGTGGCGGTCGCCGCGTTCCGGCGGGCCGTCCAGGGGCTGTCCGACGACGAGCGGCTGTATGTGGAGGTCGACTTTAACCTCGCTGTCGCGCATCGGTATCCCACACTCACCGAGCGGCAGGAGTCGTTGGCGCGCCATCAGAAGTGCGCGGCCAAGACCGTGCGTCGTCGCGCGGATCGGGCGCTGGACACCCTCGCCTACCTCCTCCTCACGACCGGCACGCCCCCTGTCACGCCGACGGCCGGGCCTTCGGAGACGATCTCGGCGCTTCACCCGAACGGGTCGCCGGGGGAGCAAGCGGCGTACGGGGATGAGGATCTACGAACGTTCTGGCGGCTTTCCCACGGGGCGCGGGTCGACATCGTCTGTTCGGAGATTCCCGAGGACGAGCGTCCGGAATACGCTGCACCGACGGACAGGAACTACCTGCGTTACGCGAAGTTCGCGGATCTTGATACCTTGATCTACCTGCGTACGCGAGTCGCGCAACTAGCGCCGACCGTGACAATCCGCGACTTCGCCCCGTCGGAATACTACGACACCCAGGCGGATGTCCTGGTGGTGGTCGGGGGACCCCCGTGGAACGCCAAGTACCGCGAGTTCCTGCCCCGGCTTCCGTTCTTCTTTGAACCCCATCCGCTGGGCGAGGACGATCCCCTGGTGGTGCCCGGCCTGGACAGGCTGGTGCTCGGTCCACGCTGGACCGAGCACCAGGAGCTCTTGGAGGATCTCGCGGTCTTCACCCGGCTCACGCTCGCCCAGGGCACCACGGTCTTTCTGCTGGGCGGGTGCCTCACCCTCGGGGTACTCGGCGCCGCCCGCTGCCTGCTGGAGGCCGACCGCGGGGCACGGAGTTCCCGGTACATCACCGACCAGGTCGGCGACGCGGACTTCGTTCTGGTCACTGAGGCCCGGCGGGTCGGCGGCCTCACTGACGTGGCCGACCTGTCCAGGGTTGGTCCGCTGCTCCTGCTCGCCCGGGCCAACAACGAACCCTTCGCCGTGCACCTCGACAACTCAGCTCGCTACCTCAACGACGAATCCGGGACGGGGATCCGCCGCCTTGGTCACGCCAGCCGACTTCAGCACCTACGTGATCAACCTGCCCCGGCGGCCCGATCGGCGGGCGTGGATGACGCGCACGCTTCCGCCCGAGCTGAAGGTCACCTTCACGTCGGACTGGAGCGGTCCGTTTGACGGGCAGAGCCTCACCCGTCAGCAGCTCGACGCCGCGGGATACGCACTCTTCCCCTGGCAGATCGAGTCAGACAATCCCTGGTGGGCCCGACCTCTGAAGTACGGGGAGGTCGGCTGTACGCTCGCGCACCTCGCCTGCTGGCGCCACGCCGACCAGACCGGCGACGAACAGTTCGTCGTCATCCTGGAGGACGACGCGGTCCTCCAGGACTCCTTCCTCAACGAGCTCCTGGCCGGAGTGCGACGGCTGGCCGGCCGCTGCCCGTTCGATCTCCTCTACCTCGGGCGTTTCCCCCTCGAGCCCAGCCTCGATCAGCGGATGTCCAACGGATTCGTCTCGCCGGCCTACAGCCACTGCACCTACGGCTATCTCCTCACCAGGCCCGCGCTGCGCCTGGTACTCGACGCCAATATCGAGAACGCCATCGTGCCGGTCGACGAGTTCCTGCCCGCGCTCTACACAGACCATCCGCGTCCCGATCTACGCGCACGGTTCCCCCGGAGACTTGCCGCCGTCGCGTTCGACCCGCCGCTCGTCACCCAACGCCCCAAGGAAGAGGCCGGTAGTGACACCGAACGCTCTGGCTTCATCGAGCCCACGAGGCCGGGAGACGGCCTGGTGAACGGACCGACGCCGACGGGAGATTCACACGATCTCCATTGGCAACCGTGAGCGAAGCTCCTCACCGTCCGCCGCGTGGCCCGCGTTCGGCTGTGCCCGGCTGGACCTCTGCCCGCCACTGCCAGTGGCGGATCAGGCCCTGCAGGCGGCGCCCCCGCCAGCGCCCGGCCGGAACGTGGATGTTGACACCTGTCACCACATGATCCGGAGGAACATCCCGGGTGACAATCGCGCCCGCGGCAACATAACTGCGTGGGCCAATCCGGACGCCGCCCACGACTCGCGCGCCATACCCGACAACAGAGTCCGCCTCGACTACCGGAGGCTCCTCGTCCACCTCCCACCAGCCCACATGCGGACGGGTGTACTCGTGCACCAACTCGCCCATCACCGTGGAGCGATCTCCGATGGTGGTCCCGTCGCAGACGAATCCGGCAATACAGACACCCGCGCCAGCCGTCACACGATCACACAGGTATGCCCCATACGCGATTCGGGCTCCTTCACCGATCCGGCCGTCATAGCCGATCCGGACCCGGTCCTCAATAACGCAGTCCGCGTCGATGCGGGTGCCCTCGTGAATGACAACATGATTGCCGATCAGGCATCGCGCCCCCACCACCACCGGTTCACCAGGCGGCGTGCCGGCAACCTGCTGCTGCGCCGCCCGCAGACGCGCCTCCTTGGGATATCCAAGGACGCAATGCTCGCCGACCACAGCACCCTCTTCGATCCGGACCGGAGCGTACAGCGACCCGATATTCACCGTCTAGCCATATCGCCAACGAGCCATTTCTCCGTGACGCTGATCGCCTCGTCCTCGCGTTCCCGCGTGTCGAAACCATGATCCGAACCGACGACGGTGTGAAAATCGGTCCGTGGTCTGGCCTGAGCGGCCAGGCGCGCGATGTCGTAGGAGACCGCTGTGTCCCGGTCGCCGTGGATCACCAGCGCCGGCACCGTGCTCGCCATCAAGGGATCCAGCGGCCGGTAGTGTTCGAACTCCTCGAACACTACCCTGCCCATTTCAAACTCGCCGTCGAGCACCAGGAATCCTTGATCCGCCAACTGTTTCCGCTGATCCCGATCAAAGTTCTCCTGGCCCCACGGCAGCTCAGGCGCCAGGAATGTTCGAGTCAGGTCGAGCACCGGATTCCATAGCACAAGGCCGCTGAGGCGGCTGGCCAACCACGGCAGTGAAAGGGCGACAGATACCGCGCCGAAGCTGGCCGCCACGATCGAGAGCGGGCCCGGGAACCGCGCCTCCACGTACTCGACCGCGGCCTGAAGATCGAGCATCTCCCCCGCGATCGTCACGCCGCGCTGGCTGCCCCCGCTACCTCCGTGGCCCCGAAACGAGAAGCGGAGGACATTGAAGCCGGCATTCGCAAGACGATCCGCGAGCCGCTCGAACATGCCGCCCTCGGTCATGTTCGCGTTGATTCCGTGGAGCTGGATGATCACCCCTGCGGTGCGGCTCCCGGCGGCCGGATGCACCGCGCCTTCGAGCATCACCCCATCGATTGACGCCAGCTCCACCCGCTGCATCCCGCGTCGCTCCCTGTGGCTAGCACCCGCTGAAGTTTGTCGAGTCGGAGCGGGCGGCTTCGGTGTCGTCACCCTGTGTCCTCTGCCCGCCCGCACCGGCTTGACGGACGGGCAAGGACATCTGCGTAGGCCGTCAGATCAGGAATCGAACTCGCCATCGCGGACGCCCGCGGCGAACGCCGCCCACTCGGCCGCCGTGAACACCAGGATCGGGCCGCCGCGGTCCTTCGAGTCCCGGAGAGCGCGCCCACCCTCCGGCAGCTTGGCGACTTCCACGCACGCACCGCTGCCATTGGTGTAGCTGGACAACTGCCAGGCCAGGCCATCGCGGTCGAACTCGATCTTACTCTTCATGACTGCTCCCTCGACAAGCTCGAGATCATCTCGGCGGAGGCGCTGGGGTTGAGCGCGAGGGCTCGGAGATGGTCGAGCTTCTCCCTATACTGCCGCACCTCTTCGGGCTTCTCCACGTACAGGCTGCCGGTGAGAACCTCCACGTAGACGACTTCTGGATCATCAGGGTCTGGGAACCCGAGGTGAGTGAAGGAAGTTCCGAGCGCGGCGTGGCCGCCGACGTCGAACGGCAGTACCTGGATCGTGACGTTCGGTTGGGCGCCGACCTCGAGTAGATACTGGAGCTGGGCGTTCAGCACCTCACGCCCGCCGACGGGGCGCCGGAGCGCGGCTTCGTCGAGCACGACCCACAGTCTCGGCGCCCCGGGGCCGCTCATGCGTTCCTGGCGATTCGACCGCAGTGTCACCCGCCGGCTCACCTCGTCGTCGGGCATCTCCGGCCACGTCGAGCGGATCACGGCGGCGGCGTACTCCGGCGTCTGGAGAAGCCCTTCCACGATCGACGTCTGGTAGGTGTTGATCGACGAGGCGTCGGCCTCGAGCCCGATGTACACCTCCATCCAGCGTGGGACGGCGTCGCTGAACGTGCGCCACCATCCCTGTTGACGTGTCTCCTTGGCGAGGGCGAGGAGCGCCTCCCGCTGGTCGGCGTCCTCCACGCCATAGGCGGTCAGCAGGTCGGCGACGTCGGGCGCACGGACGGCGACTCGCCCGTTCTCGATGCGACTGATCTTGGCGTCCGATGCGCGGATCGCCCGCCCCGCTTCCTCCGTCGTGAGGCTGGCGGCCTCACGCAGCCGGCGGAGTTCGGCGCCCAGTCGGCGACTGCGCACCGTCGGTCCTGCTGACGACCTTGCCACGCTTCCTCCGTCATCGGACGCCCTACCTGATCGCCAGTCTGCCACCGGGCGGCCCCCCGTTCGCCAACCCGCACAATCTACAGATGAGACTACAGATGCAGTTGCATTTAAGATTGCACGGGTTCATCATCGGGTACTGAGGGCGCCCCGGCGGAGACGGGGCTGATCGCGGACCCGGGGTTCGTCTCCAGCCCGGGGCGTCCTCCTCAGTCGCCTGTCCCTGTCGGACGCACCGCCGCAAGGCAAGGCCCGGCGGGGACAGCGCCAACACCATGACACCGGCACACGACGGTCTCGCGGGGCCGGGGGGCCGGACGGGAGTGGCCGGCCGCGGCGGACACAGCGCGGGTGGCCAAGGCGTCTCCGACCACCTCACGGCCGGACTCGATGAGGAAGTAGGTGTTCCGTGCGCTTGCTGCCGCGTGCGTTCGGTGGCGTCCGTAGGCGACGGACGCACGCAAACCGATCACTGCATGATGGAGACCGGCCGTCTACCAGACGTCGGTCCTCCATTCCGGATGGGTTTCCAACGCCCGCCGCGTGCCGGCCAGCCGCTCAGCGTCGGCCGGGCCGCAGGCTCAGGAATCGCGACTTGTTGATGTTCGAGGTTCTGCGTGCCGGGGCCGTCGTGATCTCGGCTGGTCGGTCGCTGTCATGGCCGGTGTGGAGGCCGTTTGTGCTGCTGGACGGGGACGACGTCCGGGTTGATTCGTATTCAACGTTCCCGGCGGCGCACCGGCAGGCGCATGACCCGGCGACGGTGGCGGTGCATCCCTTCCCGCCGCTGATCCTAAACGTTCCTGGCCTGCCGTTCTGGAAGATCGACGGCCGTGGGTGCCCCCGGTTGCGGCCCGGTGCGGTGAACCCGGAGTGGCGCTGCTTGCTGACGGCGCGGGGCGGGATCGTGAAGGGGCGCGGGGATGGCTGAGCCGATGGGCGGTGAGGTGTTCGCGCTGGTGACGGTGGGCCGGGACGGGCTGCTGGTCACGGTCGCGTTCGAGAACGCGCGGGCCGCCTGGCGATACGCGGTCACCCACCGGGTGCCCCACCGATCCCGGACGGCGCGGATCGCCTTCGACACCGGCACGGCGCCGTCGGCGGCCGGCTCGGCGGTGAAGGTCCCGGTGAGGCCGTTGCCGGCGTTGGTCCGCGCCGCGGTCGTGGGCTGGTGGCTGCGCCGCGCGTTGAGGGCGGTGTCGGCATGAGCGGGCCGGAGGGGACGCCGGAGGCGCGGGCGGCCTGGTGGGGCCATCGGGCGCGGGCAGCGCTGAGCTACGACGCGCGGGCCCAGGCCGACCCGGAGAGCTACGACCTGATCCCCCATGACGTCCTCCGCGAGGCGTTGGTGGCCGTGCTGAGGATCGAACCCGGCGAACTGGTCGACCGGATCGTGCCCAACGATCAGGCGCCCACCGCGTTCCTGCGGGGAGCCTGGGCCGTAGTCCACACGCTGCGGTCAGCGGCGGGGCGGATCCTAACCGGCGACGACGACGCGGGCCCGGACGGGCCCCCGCCTGACGGTTCCGCTGTCGTGGACGGAGATGGTGCCGCGGTTCGGTCGGGTCCGCCATACGGGCCGCCGGTCAGTCGGGTCCGCGGCGGGGACGGGGCGAAGCTCCCAACCGTGATCACGGGCAGCGGCCCGCTGTTCATCGTCCTGGACGGGGCCGGCACCGTGCTGGCCCACGACGAGGGCTGGAACCAGGCACACGACATCGCGCACGACCGCGCCGAGCGTCCCGGGGTCGATCTACCCGTGACGATCCTGAGCACCGCGAGCCTGACCCAATGGACGATCAGCGCCGACGGCTGCCACCGCCCCCGCCAGCCCGGAGGCGGCCTGGGAGGCTACGTCTGCCCGTATGGACCCGTCCGGCCTCCCCGGCCGGGCTCACGTGCGCGGCGGCCACGCACACGGGTCTTCGGCTTCGTCACCGTGCCGTTCTTGGCCATTGCCAAACGCGAGGCGCCCACCGACCCGGCCGGCAGGATCGGTCGGGAGCTGCGCGGCTTCCTCGCGACGTGCCGGGCGTCCCTCGACGAGATCGAGAACAAGACCGTTGACCTGGCCTTTCTCGCCACGGCGCCGCAGGGCGCGGATACGGCCGCGCTGCGGGTCCGGATCGACCGGATCATGACCCGGCTCTCCCTCATCGTGGTGGACCTGGAGTCGATCGCCCATGACGAGTGAGGGACAAGGCCCGACAACGGGCCTGGAGTCGACGGCCCGGGCGGCGGACGAGCTGGACGCGGCGGTGCGGGCCGTGCTCGGCGCAGGCGTCCGCGTAGATGTTCGGGCGTACTCGTCGGGCACGGTCCTCGCCGACCTCCACGACGGCGGCAGGAGCGCGGCCGTTGACCGAATCAGAGGAATCAGGTCGGTAGCCGGGCTCACCGGCCCCGACCGCAACGGTTCAGCGGCTTCCACCAGGCATTCGGTTCGGGATCGAGAATGGGCGCCTGGATGACTGAGCCGGTGAACGGTGAGAGGTTCGCGCTGGTGACGGCGGGCCGGGACAGGCTGCTGGTCACGGTCGCCCGCGGGAGCGCGTGGGGATCCCGGCGAGGTGCGGGGGACCCCTTGGCCGGCGCTACCGGCCCACGGAGTGCCCCGTCGAGCGGCCGACCTAAGCCCGGGGCTGCCGATGACCGAGCCCGCGGGCCCCGCGGGTGGACGCGCGCAGCCGGTCGTCATCCTTCTCCCGGAAAGGCCCGGTGGCGGTGAACACGGTGGCGGTGAACACGGAAATCCGCCCGCCCGCTTGGGCAATACGGAACGGGTGCCGGCTGAGCCCGGCCGAGTTCGGGGCCGCGTTCGCAGAGCGTCTTCCCAGCACGTCCCGGATCGTCAAGTCGGAGAGCTGGCCGACCTACCAGGAGCCCGATACCCGCTCCTTGCGGGAGTACCTGGCCGGCAACCTCGACCAGGTCTGGCCCCTACTCGAAGCCGAAGCCGACCTCGATGAAGCCGCCTACACCCGCGTGCGCCGCCACGGGATGCAGTTCTTACGGTTACGTACGGTCAGGCTCCCGCTCAGCGGCTACCTCATCTTTGAGATGGAGAACTACCGCGTCCGCTCCCACCGTGGCGAGACCATCGAGATCGCCGACCAGACCGGCGACCCACAACCGCTGCCGAACCACAGCGTCTTCGACTTCCTTCTGTTCGATGAGACCGCCGCGCTCGTGCACGACTACGGCGAAATCGGCCTGCTGTCCGGCGGCTGGCTGACAACCGACCCGCTGGCCCTGGCCAGCCTCGCCTCCATCGCCTCCGCGATCAAACGGCGGTCGGTCCCACTCGAAGCGTTCCTCACCAGCCACGGCATTCGCTCGCCGCTGCCGGTATCGGCGTCGGCAGGGTCGCGCCCGCCTGGTCCCCCAGCACCGGGACGTATCGACCCGCCCCATCCGCCCTCGGAACCCCCCACCACCCGTCAGGCCGCTCTGCCCCGACAATCCAACACAGCAGGAAGCACCCTGATGAACGACACCCTCACTGGCCTGGCGTTCGCTCTGCTCGCCCTGGCGCTCGGCCTGTCGCTCGCTCTGGTCCCCCGCGGCCTCGACCCCGCCCACCGCGAACCCATCGCGCTCGTCGTGGCGACCGCCGTCGCCTTCCTGCTCGCCGGGACCTTGCAACTGGCCGTCGGCGGCGTAGCCCTAGCCGTCATCGACGGCACCGCCTTGATCGCCTGCGTTGCCACCAGAATCGGCCGACGCCCGCTCGTCCGCTGGGCAACCACGCACCCGATGGACCCGGGCGCCCAGCTGCTTCTCGCTCTGCGTGACGCCGCAAACGCCGATCCCTACAGGCGGCTCCTCGAACCGCTCGTGTCGCAGTCCCAGCAGACCAGCTGCCGTCCCGAGCTCACTATGACCGCCGGCGACTGGACGAGCGCCACGCTCCGCTGCCGCCACGGCACCTATCCCGGCCGCGACGCCGACGGCAGCGGCCTCGTCGCCGCGGCCGTCAGTGCCGTCGTCGCCTGGCAGCACGCCCACATTCACGTGCCCGACGCCCTCCAGAGTGCCAGCGAGGTCACGCAGCCATGAACGCCCCCGCCAATGGCAGCGGAAACCCGACCGCCGAAGACGCAGCCACGGCGGCGGTCTCCGACCTAGCCATGATCCCTGGGCACCCACCGGTACTGCTGTTCGACGGCACCGGCGCGCCCCTCCGTCAATTCCCCGGCATGTCCGTCGTGGCCGCCGCGGGCGCGGCCCTTCCCCTCATCAACGACCCGGCCACCGAATTACCGCTGACCGTCTTCGACCCGGCCTCTAACCTTACCGTCACGATCAACGGCGACGGAGTCAACGTCCGGTCCTGGGCGGCCGTCAAGTCAGACCGCGACGGCTCAGCGGACGATCCGGCCGCCTCCTGCCCAGCGGTCGTAGCCCCAGCAGACCAGACGGTCGAGACAGGGCCGATCGACCCAGTTCTCATCGACCTCGTCACCGGCCCGGGCGATGGGGACGGTCCCTTCGATCCACTCGAACGGCTGATGGAGTACCTCGCTCCCACCGGACCCGAGGGCGGCTGCATGCCCACGCTCGACTACATCACCGAGCAATGGACCACTGCCACGATCACCTGCGAGCACGGCCATCACAGCGGCTCGGGACTCCTCCGGGGCGCCTACCTTCTCGCCGCGCTCCGCGCCGCCGTTGCCTGGCGACGCGCCCACCCCGCCCTCGCGCTAGATACGGCGCCCGCGATGACCGGCACGAAGACCGGCAAAGCGGGCGGCACGACCAGCCGCAGCCTACGCCTGAACCTGCTCGTGCTCTACACCGACGATCTACTCGGATGCCAGAGGTTCTACGAGAGTCGCGGCCTGCATTTCAAACGCGGACAACACAACAACGGGCCCGAACATCTCGCCGCCGAGCTCGACGACGGATTCGTCCTCGAGCTCTACCCGTCGGATGAAACCCATCCCGCCGGGCTGGTCATGATCGGTTTTGCCGTTCCCCCTGAGACCGCGGAACGGCATCCTGCCGGGGCGGACCGCGAGGGGCGGAGCGACCCGGACGGCCGGTTCGTCATCGTCACCCTCGGGCCGAGGCCACCGCGCGATGACGTTCCCCGTCATGACCGATAGACCAATCCAATGTCACACATCGTGTTGGCGCGGCGTGGAGCGGACGGCGCGCAGCAGTCGGCCGGCGCAGGAAACCAGGAGCAAGCCAGCAGCGCCGCCAGCGCCCGCCCGGATCCACCACAGGCGCTCTCGGCATCGCTGTTCTACCGCCGATTTGCAGAAGAAGGGCCACTTCCTCGTGCTTGACAACCCCCTCGACACACAGTTCGTCCAGCTCCTTGTCGATGACGGGAGGAAGAGCTACACCGATCTCGGCCGCGACACCGGCCTGTCCGTCTCCGCGGCCCACCAACGCGTCCGACAACTCGAACGGCGCGGCGTCATCACCGGCTACTCCGCGACGATCAATTTCACGCTGATCGGCATGCCGCTCAGCGCCTTCATCACCCTCACCGACCACCGGGCCGACGGCGATGCCGCCATTGTTGCTCTGACCGATATCACGGAGATCGTCGCCTGCTATACGATCGCCGGCTCCGCGTCCTATCTCGTCCACGCCCGGCTCGCCGATCTTGCTGCGCTCGAGGGCCTGCTCCATCATCTCCGGACCAGGGTCGGCCTGTTCCCCCGAACCGAGGTCGTGCTCTCCACCTGCTTCGAGCGGCCGCCCAGGCTCCACGTGGTCGCTCCTGGGAACGTGGGGTGATGTTGTCCCCATCCATGACCACGGCACGTATCGAGGGAGTAATGGAGGAGCCGTGAGGCAGGACGGCGACCTACGACGTGCCTATTCTCGGATGCGTGACGCCCGTACGAGTCGCGGATGGTCATGTCACGTCGTGGTCGACCGGATGAAGGCCGCGGCCTGGGAGCGCGATTCTCGCGAAATTCGGCAGACAGGATCACGATAAGTAAGTGGGAGTTGGGCAACCCGGACCCCCAACCCAGGGCACGCGGCAATACTTTGTGGGCACTTCCAGGCCTCGCCTGACCAGGCTGGCCCTCGCCGGGCGCGACCCGGCCGGCTTCTGGCCGCCGCGACCCGCGTCCTCACCGACCCGGTACGCTACGCGGCAACGTGTGGCGCTGCGTAATGCCACTCGTGGGCCTCCCGGCCCACCACGGTCGCTGAGATCCCCCTGGAAGCGGTGTGGTGATGGTTCCTCTCCTGCTCGTCGACGGCCACAACCTTCTCTACCGCGCCGCGTTCGCGACCGCCGCCGAGGTCTACTCCCGTGACGTCTCTCGCCGCGACCTCACCACGCAGTTCATGTTCTTTGCCCTGCTTCGTAAGGCCGTGACCGCCAACCTGGACAGCTGGCCGGAGATCATAGTCGTGTTTGACGGCGAGTACGGCTCGGCGAGCCGCCAAGCGCTCGACACCGACTACAAGGCCACTCGGGACACCAGCGACAGCGCCCGCCGTCCGCTCGAAGCCCTCGCGGACATCATCGCCGGCCTGGAACTCTACGAGGTCCCCTGGATCGAGCAAGACGACGCGGAGGGGGACGACATCATCGCCTCGCTCACCGCCGCCCGCGGCGCCCAAGACGTCATCATCTTGTCCACCGACAGGGACTTTTGCCAACTGCTCGCGCCGTCGGATCCGCCGAGAGGCGCGGTGCGCATACTCAACACTGCCCGACGCGCCGACCGTCGCCTCATCGACTCGTCGGATGTCCTAGATCGCTACGGCGTCCTGCCTGACCGCTACGCCGACCTTCGGGCCCTCGCTGGTGATCCCAGCGACAACATCCCCGGGGTGGCCGGGGTCGGGATCATCACGGCTCAACGGCTGCTCGCCGATGGCTTGGGCCTCGAGGGCCTCCTCGCCTCCGGGCGGCTCACTGGTATGAGAGGCGAAGCCATCCGCGCTTGCTGGACGCAAGTCCTGACCTGGCGGTCAATGATCAGATTGCGGACCGACATGGTCCTTCCTCGCGTTCCCACCGGCCAGCCCGGCGCGCCCCTCCCCCGCGCCGCGGACATCATCGAGAAACTCGGCCTATGGGACCGTCCTCGTCGAGCGGAACGCGCCGGTCGGTGAGCGAGGCACGCTGCCAGCCAAGGCGGCCGTTTCCACGCCGGGGACCGCTGGGCCTGCCACCGTCGGCGAGAGGCCCACTGATCGCAGTCGTCCGCCCATCGAGGGCGGGTTGGCCACGAAGACGGCTCCCCAGGGCGCGGACGAGGGACGAGCACGGCCGCCGCGACCACTACAGGCCAGCGGGGACCGTCCGCAGTGTAACCATGACAACACTACGAACGGTCGACATGTAGCCAATCATCCAATAGGCATCGTGATCATATTGTTCCGTCGAAGGAGATGGTGAGCCCGCATTGATGAACCCGTAGTGGTCCCTGGAGCCCGGACCGGCGGTCGGGGAGACCCGGGGGTGGACGCTGTGTCGGAGCCGCGGAGATCACGGCATCGCATGCGACGGCGGATCGCGGGGCTGCCGGCACTGCCGGTCGCCGGCGTCGCGCTCGCCCTGGCCGCAACGGCCGGCGGCGTGGCCCTCGCCAGTGGAGCGCTAAGCGGCGGTTGCCGGGGCCTGGTCACGGTGACCGTGGCGGCGGACCCGGCACCGGCCGCCGCTGTAAACACGGTCGCCGCCGCCTACGACCGCTCCCGTCCCTCGATCAACGGCACGTGCGTCACCGTGCGGGTCACCCCGACCCCCTCGCCGTCGGTCCTCTCCGCGCTGAACGCCGGCTGGCCGGAAACCACCGCCGGCGTCGCGCCCGACGTGTGGATCCCGGACTCGACCGACTGGTGGGCCATGGCCCGCGGCAACCCGACCGCCGCCCGCCTGCTAACCGCCCAGCCGGTGACGATCGCCACCACCCGCGTCGTGCTGGCGCTGCCGACGCCGATGGCCACCGCGCTGGCCGCATCCCGGCTGCCGGTCAGCTGGAGCCTCATCCAGGACTCGGCGACCAACACCCGCTTCTGGTCACAGCTCGGTCATCCCGCTTGGGGCGGCCTGCGGGTCGAGTTCGCTGACCCGGCCGCCTCCAGCGCGAGCCTGCACGCCGTGCTCTCGATCGCCGCCGTCCGGGCCAACATCACCCCGCCGGCCTTCACACCCGCGAGCTTCCAGACCAACCGGGTCGTGCAGCTCGGCGTGCTGAGTATGGAACGGGACGCCGCCGCCGTGACCCGCGATAACCCCGGCCTCCTCGCGGACATGCGCGCCGCGGGAACCCAGCTCGCCCGGGCGCCCATCGTGCCGCTCCAAGAAGCCAGCCTGGTCTCCTACAACCACATGGCGGCCGGCACGGACCCGGCCGGCCAGCCCTACACCGCCCTCTACCCCACCGGCGGCGTCACCCCAGTCGACGTCCCCTTCATCCCGGTTGCCGCCGGCCGCGACCCCCTCCACCAGCGCGCCACCACGGCGTTCCTCACCCGGCTCCGCTCCCCCGCCGGGCAAACGGCGCTGGAGAACGCCGGCTACCGGAGCCTCACCGGCGCCGCCACCGCGCTCGGCCCGGCCACCGGCACCCGCCCCGACGCGACTACCACCCGACCCGGACCCACCGCCGGCCCCACCCTCACCGCCGCAGTCGACTTCTTCGGGCACATCCACCGCCGCGGTGCCAGCCTCGCCCTCGTCGATGTGTCCGGCTCCATGATGGAAACCGTTCCCGGGACCAACCCGCCCCAGTCGAAACTCGACATCGCGGCGAACGCCCTTGTCACAGCACTCCCGCTGTTCGCGCCCGACTCCGAAGCCGGGCTGTGGGAATTCGCGACCCACCTACCCGGAGACCAGGACTACCGGCAGCTGTTCCCCGTCGAACCCATGGGCGACCGAGGTCATCCCGGCCCCACCCACCGCGACGACCTGCGCAACCTCCGCGGAGATCTCCAGCCCGGCCAGGACACACCGCTCTACACCGCGACCCTCGCCGCCTTCCGCGAGCGCACCGCGCACTTCGTCACGGGAAAGGTCAACCAGGTCATCGTCCTCAGCGACGGCGACAACGACACACCCGACGACCCGCACGGCATGACCCTCGACCAGCTCCTCGCCGCGCTCCACGCCAGCTACAACCCGGCCCGCCCCGTCCGGATCATCACCATCGCCTACGGCGCGGACGCCGATCCCGGGCCCCTACGCGCCATCGCCGCCGCCACCGGCGCTCGCTCCTACCAGTCCACCAATCCCACCGACATCTTCAACGTCTTCGTCGACGCCCTGACCCAGGGAACCTGACCCGCATCACGCCGAAGGGCAGCCAGGCCACATCCCAGTGTCGGAGTCGCCTGAGACGGAAAACACCGCCGGACAAGTCTGCGGCGTACGGGGGGACGCCGCTCGTCGTCCGACGGCCTGGCAATCCTACCGCCCGCAGGCACCCCAGGTACCATCAACAGCAACCTTGATCCTCGCCACGCGCCTGGTCGGCGACGATGATCCGCCGCAGGCCGGCCAGGGTCTCCTCATCCAGGTCGACCAGGACGACGGTCCACCGGCCAGGCTCGCGGGCGACGACATCGGCCGCCACGGCCTCGCTGTCGCGGAGGGTGGGCCGGGACCGCGCGCCGCGCGGGACAGCAGCCCACAGCCGTCGCTCGTCGACCGTCATCCGGTAGGCCTCCCAGCGGGCGGCGGAACGGCCGGGACCGCGCACCGGCCGGGCGTGGAGAGGACCAACGCCGCGCCTCCGGCGACGAAGGTCAGGACGGCCCTGCCGTCCTCATCGGTCTCGACCGTGTCGACAACGCTTCCTGCGGGACGGCGAAGCTGATCGTGTTGGCGAGATGCAGCGCACTCGCCCCCCGGTCGGCCGTGCCGACGTGCGCCTCGTTCTCCGACCGCACGATGATCCCGGGAGCCTCGTAAGCCATCGGTGTTCGGTCTCCTTCGTGGAAATCGCAATAGCCCCTCCCCCCGGGTGCCGCGGCTGGACCGGGGGCGCGGGGCGCCCACCCGTCCCTCCACGGTCCCGGTGAGAACGGGTAGGCGGGCTGAGGGCCCTGGTCAGGAGATGTCGAGCTGCCGGTCGGCCAGGGCGGGCAGGCTCAGCCCCAGCTCCTCGGGATGGTCGTGGCCGGGGAGCGAGGCGCGGTGAGATACGGCCCCGGCTCAGCGGCGGGCGGGTGCAGGGTGGACTCCGTGTCGCTGATCCGCAACGCGGTGGCCTGATTTTTCGGCGTCCAGCGCGTCATCGCGCGGCCATGTTCATCATCATGATCCTATCGCCGGCCCGCGCCTCAGTGCTGGTTGGGCCCTCCGCCACCGGGCGGCGGCGTGTAGTGGTGGCCGCCGGGAAGGTGCCACATCACGAAGGCCACCAGGGCGATCAAGCCGAAGAAGGTCGCGATCCACAGGGTGATCCACAGCCAGGCCAGGACCGTATCGGACGAAGTCGGGGCGCCGAGGGGGAGCGTTCATGGCCGGCCCGCCAGCCGGCGCGGGTCCGGTCGGGAGAGCGCGCCACAGAGCAATGTGTGGAAAAACAGCAGCGCGCCGAGCGGTCCGGCTACTGCCGGGCCACGCCGAATGTGATCGACCAAAGCGCCAGCCCGGACAGAGCAAGCGCGGTACCGAGGGTGAACATCGGCTCCCCGATCGCGAACAGCCAGCTTCGCCGGGCGATCATCATGGCTACCTGCCCGTTGCCCACGTCCATCACCTCCTGTGGTCAGTAGGCCACGGGAGGTCGCTCCCGCCGGCCGCTACGTGGCCGGCGCCGTGCCGGCGGCGTTGACGCGGGCGCCGACTTCCTGGACGTCGAGCCGGCCGTGCCAGCGCCGGTTGAGGACGACGGTGGTGCGCTGGAGTTCGCGCCAGGCTTCCTGTGACGGAAGTTCGCGCATGCCGTCGAGCGCCGTCGTCGCGAGTTCGCAGGCGCGGGCCGGTTCCCCGACGTTCGCGTGGGCGCGGGCCATCCATGCGTTGCAGGCGAGAGTCGCCCGGGGGTAGGCCGTACTGACGCTGGCCAGCCGGGGCCGCAGGGCGTTGATCGTCGATTCGCCGGCGCCGAGAAGCACCGACGACGCCGAGCGCCGGACGGCGATCACTTCATCGCCGGCGAGCGCGGTCTGGTCAAGGGCCGGGTTGTCGGGGTCGTCAACCGGGGTGGTCACGAGGGGTAGCGCCGCGGCCATTGCCCGTTCGCTGGCGTCGCGTTGGCCCAGCAGCGCATAGCCCCGGCTGACCCTGTCGAGCAGGGAGCCCCGGACGTTCGGCAGGAGTCCGGGGATACGTAGTGCGTGGTTGGCCTGCTCGATGGCCTGCCGGCCGTCGTTGTTGTGATTGGAGGCGAGGATCGCCCGGCGGTAGTAGGTGAAGGCGGTCATGTTGCTCCAGCCGACAGACTGGGACCAGTCGGAACATCGGTCCAGCCAGTACAACGACGAGCGCGGGTCGAACGCCTCTTCGTACAGCCAGGAGACGGCCTCGGCGTGCCGGGCCATCAAACGTGTGATGTCGGTTCGGGTCTGGGGTTCCCGGGCGCCGCGGCGCAGGTAGTCCATCGCGACGATCCGCCCGACGATCGCGTCGCGCAGCTCGTTGGATGTGGAGAAGCGGCTCTCTAGCAAGAAGCCTCTGTACGCCCGTTCCAGCTCCCCCACGGTGTCCGCGGTGGGGACGACCGCGCCGAACGCACGATCGAGAGTGTCCAGCAGGGGGCCGCCGAGACTTCCAAGGCCGAATGTAATCAGAACATCACGTCGCGATACTGGCACCGCGATCCCTCCCTCTGACAGGCGAACAGTAAGCAGCTCGCCACCTGGCCATTGGGCCAGTTCTGCCCAGGAGTGGTGTTTGGGTTGTGTTTGGTGACTGCTAGTGGAGGCGACGAGTAGAGCCGAGATGGCGCCGCCCGTCCCATAGACCCGGTCGAGGTTGGCGGCCAGCCACGGTAGGAGCTTACGTCGCCCTGTCTCCACGTCCGCAAGTTGTGACGTAGAGCAACCAGCCCTACCCGCGACGTTGACGAGCGTCAACTCCTGAGCCGTACGTATTCCCCGCAGGACCTTCCCTAGCTCCCCGTTCGTCGCCACCGAAATCCTAACTCTCTGTAATTCCGCTGTTTTCCGCAGTCACTTCCATTCTGGTGACCGTGTTGCAACGCTGCGAATGGCACCCCTGGGTTGGGCAGCCGTGCGGGCGCGCGGGCCACAGCCCCCCGATCCGCGCAGGGTGAGCACGGCCGCCGGGGGTGCCACCCACACACGTTCGACACGGGAACCACGCGGGGATCTTCGATGGGAATCGGCAGTACAAATGCGCCGCTGAAAGCGTTCGGCTACCTGGGCGTCCCGCTCGCGGCCTGGGCTGACGACGAGGTTGCGCGGCTGAAAGACCGCACCGTCCAGCTCGCCCGGTGCCGCGGCCTGTTCGTGCTGGGCACGTGGGTGGACCGCGCGAACGCGAGCGTTCGCGCCCGGCCGCAATGGGAGGAGCTGGTGAAACAGGCGATCCTGGCGCGGCCATGCCTGGTCGTGGTGCTGAGCGGGGAGCTGCTGTCGGCGCAGCCCGCCGTCCGCGCGGGCATGGTCGCGAAGCTGGCACAGCTGGAGGTCGGATACCTGTCGCTCCACGACGACGTCCGGGTGCCGGCGTGAGGGGCACGGCGCTGCAATTCCGGTTCGCCGAGTCGGAGCTGCCCACCGTCGGCGGCCTGGTCGGGGTGACGGGGCTCGCGCGGGTGCGACTGCCCGGCCCGGTCGTGGTGCCCATGGACGGGCTGATGAGCCTGAACGAGATCATGGCCACGGCGTTGCGGATGTCGGCGGACCGCGACGGCGCCGCCTACGTGGCGCACTGGGCCGACGCGGCAGCGATCCGCGTCGCGCTGGCCACGGCGACCGCGGCGGCGCTGGCCGCCCGGCGTACCGCGATCGGCCAGACGAGGAACGTGGTGATCGCGACGCACCGGCCGGGCGGCCTACGCGGCTACCACGCGCTGGATCACGTGGTCACCGTGACAAACACTGCCGGGCCGACGTCGCTGCGCGTGTTCGAGCTGGTCCCGCTTCCGGGTCCGCGGCCGCGCGCGACCGCTGCCGCGGACCCGGAAGAGTCCCCGCTGGCCCGGCCGTACGTGCCCCGCATCCAGCCCAGCGTCATCCGCCCGGCCGGGGGGCGACCGTGACCCAGGACCCGCTGGCCCCGGCCGTCGGGCCCGAGCCGGCCGGCGGCGGGGCTTCCGAAGTCGCCGAGGGCATCGCCGCCGCGGTTCGCGCCGCGATCGGCGACCACGTCAAGATCGAGACCAAAGTGTTTCCGTCCGGGGCGATCGGCATGGACCTGCACAACGGCGACGGGTACGTCGGGATGAACTCGACCGCCGACGGCGGATTCGAGGTCTACACCTGGAAGCCGGACGGCGGGGAGCTGGACCAGCATGTGATCACCAGTGATGGCGACAAGGTGATCGAGGCCGCCATCTGCCTGTTGAGCGGCTTGGCATACGCGCCCGAACGGTCCGACGGGGCCGTACGGTGAGCGGGTCCGGCGGGCGGCCTGACCCGTACATATTCCTGATGGTCGACACCGCTGACCCGCGACCGCATTTCACCAGCCTCACCGGGATGTACGGCGAACCGCCGGTGTGGGTCAATCCCCGCGACAAGGACGGCCGTCATGTCCGTGGCCATTGGGCGATCGGCGACGGAGCCGGTATCGAGGTGCGGATCTACCGCGCTGATGCGCAGGGCTCGACCGATGCCTATCACGTTGCCACACGGTCCGACGACAGACGCGCGATGCGCTGGTTCGAGGTCCGCAATTGGTTCGTCGGGTCGGTCGGCAGGGTGCCGTACGCGAAGCCGCTGGCGCAGGCGCCCGCCCGGTACGCGGGGTCCATCGAGCCCACGGGAAGGCCAATATGATCGTTCGTTGCTATGTCGCGCTGCGCCGTACCCTCCCCGCCGTTCTCATGCAGAAAGGCGCGAACGGCCTCGAGCTGCCCTCCCGCCCAATTGTCGGCCCGATCAGTCCACGCAGGGTCGCGCACAACATCATCGTCTCCGATCTCGGCGTACCTGAGGTGCGGGAGACCGACATTAGTCTGGCCCAGTGCTGCTTTGAGGGATCGCGGACGAACGGCCGGCTGGCACTTCTATGGGCCACCACCTTCCTCCCAGCGATGTATCTCCCAGTCCCGCGAACAGACCGGACGTGGGTCCGGCCGGCCAGCGTGTCGCAGGTAACATCAGACATCATCATCCGACATCTGGTCGAGGCGGCGTTCGAGCGCGCCCCCATCAGCTACTCCGACTATTCGGCATCCGAGCTGACCGATGTCATCGACGGCTACACCTAGCAATGAAGGCAAACCAACAATGATTGTCGCTATACTCCTACCCGTCGCCCTGACGTTCGCGATCGGGTTTGTTATCGAGTTCCGCCAGAACGGCGCCCTGCGGCGCCTGATCGGGCAGATGAGCGAAAAGGCCGACCGGGACGAGCTGACGGGTCTGTGGCGCCCGGAGGCGTGGGAGCGGCGGGCCGTCGCGGCGCGGGACAACAATCCGAATCGCCATGTCGTCTGCTTCATCGATGTCGATCATTTCAAGCGGCTCAATACGGAGCTGACGCACCTGGGCGCGAACGTGGTGCTGGCGGAACTCGCGGACCGCCTACGAGCCATGTTCGGCGACAACGCCGCGCGGGCCGGTGGTGACGAGTCCGCGCTGCTGCACTGCACGGCGCTGGACCTTAAGTATGTCCGGGAGATGGTGGCCGCCGCGATGGGCGTGCCGGTCTCCGTGCCGGAGCCCTACCCGGGAGCGACGCGGATCGTGCCGGTGTCGGCGACGGTGGGCTGCGCGGCGTGGGAACCCGGCCAAGATCTCTCGGCGGCGCTGCGGGCGGCGGATGTGGACCTTCTGCGCCAGAAGGCCGACCGGGACGCGGCGTCGGGCTGGCGAGGGCTGGCGCGGCAGCTCGGCCCGGGACGGCTGCGCCGACCGTTGCCACCCCGGGCGCGGGCGCTCACCCCGCCGCCGGTAGGCGCGAGCGTGGACCGCCCGGCACCGCCTGGTGAGCGCCGCCATCCCGCCCGCCGCGCGACGAGCGGCGGCGGGCCACACAGCTCTTCCGTGCGCCGCCGGTACGTCCGGCACGACACCAGCTACCGACCGATCCAACGCAAGGGGGAGACGTGACCGAGCAGCCCACCGTCACAGCCGGAGTAGCATTAGACTGCTGGAGTGTCGTAGGTGAGCTGGGCATGGCCGTGACAGCTCTCGAAGGCGGCCACGATGATTGCTGCCGCCCTCGGGTCGCCGTGGAACCATGGGGCGCTCTCGCCGGGCTGCAGTATGAGGTGCCAGGGCTCGGAAGGACGCCCCACGATCACCCCCGAGGCCGTGACGCCACTGAGCGCGAGCGGGCACTCACCGGTGTTGGTCGGGTGTCCGATGCCAGCAGGTGTTGTCACCTCGTTGGTGAGGCGCACAAAGTTGGTCCGCGAGCCAGGTGCTGGAACATCCTGCCAAGTTTTGCCATCTGGGGTCTGGCCACTGCTCGGCGCAGCGTTGGGGGGCCCAGCGTCTGCGATCACGCGTGAATTGACTCGCAATGGATCGCCGCTCGCCTCGGGGGCCGGGCTGGGCTCCGGCGTCCACCCCGTACCGGCGACGCCCCCTCCCCTTTCTGACGCGGGCGACGTACTGCTCACGTTGATCACCATCGTTTCTGGCTCTACATACTCGTACACACCCTCTGGGTTGCGGTGGGCCCAGGCAACGACGCATCCAGTCTGCGCGTCGATAACGGGTATTCCCCCGCCCCCAGATTTTGGAGGGGTCACACCGTGATAGGTACCGAAGTTATGAAGAATGGCTAGGATGCCCGGCTCGGAGCCTGTTTCCATCTTTTTTACCTTCGCGGCATCGTCGTCATGGGGCATCAGAGAACGCCACCCTCCATTGCAGTCGGCAGGGACTCCATTGTAAGGCTTGTCAGGGCGATGCAGCCACAGGCGGGGGCTTGACTGACCGCTTCGTGAGAGAGCCGGATGCCGCGTGGCGCGTGTGCTGGACGAGGAAGCGGAGCGGCGGGCGAGGTATCACCGGATGCTCGGCAATGCGTATGGCTGGCTCGCCGCCCACCTCGTGGCTATGGCGGAGCGCTACAAAACCGCAACCTCGTCGAACGGTTCTTCAACCGGCTCAAGCAGTGGCGCGCGCTCGCGACCCGGTACACCAAACGCGGCCACTACTTCTACAACGAGATCATCATCGCGTCGATCTTTATCTGGCTAGCCGAAGATCCACGGGAAGCTGCCTAGTGCCCATCAGGGTGTCATCAAGTGCACCCGGCAGCCGGTCCCCACCGGGTCGGATCGGGTGATTGGCTGGCGCGTGCGTGCCGTTGCCCGCCTGTATTCGGCGCGCACGCGCGATAGCGGCTATCCGATGGGGCACTCGCCTGGAGCGCAGACGTAGTGCAGGGTCTGCCACCATTGGTTGGTTCCGCTGGTGGCGTCCCACACGCCGACCCAGGCACCGTTGCGGTTGTCGTGGTAGAGCAGGTCCATGTACTTGTAGTTGAACAGGCTTTGGATCTTGACGACTTGGTCGTAAGCGCCAGGGTAGCTCCATCGCTGGTTGGCGCCGCCCCAGCAGTCCCACATGCCGAGTTGGGCGCCGTTGTTGTTGTTGAAGCTCAGGATCTCCAGGCATTTGTGGTTCATGACGCTGCGGATTGCCTGTCGGGTGGGGTCCCAGTACCACAGCTGATTCGGGCCACCCCAACAGTCCCATGCGCCGACGCCGGCGCCGTTGTTGTTGTTCAGGCCCAAGATCTCTACGCATTTGCCGTTCCAGTAGCTGCGCAGTTCGAACTTGAGGGCAATCGTGTCATCTGCCTGGGCGGGACTTGCCACGCTCACTACTTGCAGTGCCCCGAGTGCGAGCGCGCTCACGAGCGTGACTACCAGTCGTTTGATCCGGATCATCGTGATCTCCAATCTGTGCGCGTGAGTTTGGGGTTTCCCGGTGACCTTGTCATCGGTCGCCACCCTGTCGATCATCAGCGCAAAAATGGTGATCGTCCGAACAGTGGCGCTGGCTTGATCGTTGCCTGTCCTCGCGACGTGGGTACGAGTAGTCGACTCTCGATTCGCCGCGACCACTTGACCGGGCGACGGTTCAAGGGACTTTCCGGGTAGGCATGGGCCGTAAGGCGGCGGTACAGGCGCGCGCTGCGCCTCCGACAACCGATCGGTTGACCGGTCACTTGTGTTCGAACAGGCTGGTGAGCTGGGCGCGGCTGGTGCGGCCAAGCTTGGCCGTAGCGCGGTACAAGTGACCTTCGACAGTGCGCACCGAGACCACGAGACGTTCCGCGATCATCCGGTTGCTCAGGCCCTGAGGGCGAGGGTGACCATCTCGCGTTCTCGTTCGGTGAGCGGCAGCGGCCGGGCGGCCGCAGCCAAGGCCCGGAGCTCGGATCGGTGTCACCAGCCGCCAAGTAGCTCTGAGTGACGTCGGAGAAACACCTACGTTTTGCGGCGGGGTGCCGGTTACCCCGTCGGTCTTTCCGTACACCCGGATCCAGGTCTTGGTCTCGCCGATGACACCGCTGCCGGCGTTGTTGATGCCTCATACCCCCTTAGGATCCGAAATTAAATATCCTATTCATTTTGGAGCTCCTGAGAAGATGTGACCTGCGAGGACGCGTGCCAGCCTGCGCTACTTACTCCATTACGGATCCTTAGCTTCCGTCTGGTTCTCGTGCGAGACTGGCTGCTCCTTCTCGTAGCCGCTCGGCTGCGTCGAGGAACTGCAGCCAGCCGCTGAACGGGGTGCGCGAGCCGTTCTGGTCGTTGATGGATCCGCGCACCGGCTCGACGCCGAGGACGATCTCGACCTGCAACCGCAGGGTCCCTCGGTCGGACGACATGACCATGACGATGGCGCGGCCGGCTGGCCCGCGCACTACGGTGGCCACCGAAGGGTTTTCGCAACAGAGCGCAGACAGAACCGTAGGCTGTGGTCCTACGGGATCACAGCCTGCCGGAGACTAGCCGTCTCCGGCCGTCGGCGTTCTGCCCTCGGCGCGTCAGGCGTTCACGGCAGGCCGGCTCGGGGGGAAGGCAAGGACGACGTGGGTGGTCTGATCGAACGTGACGGCGAGTTGAAACGTGTCGAGGAGGCCCTTGCTGCGGTGTTGGCAGGGCAAGGGGCGACGCTGCTCGTGGAGGGCGCAGCCGGAATCGGTAAGACCGTACTGCTGGCCGCTGCCCGGGACCATGCTGCCAGCCGCTGTGTACGCGTACTGTCGGCGACCGGCGCTGAACTGGAGCGGGAGTACGCCTTCGGCATGGCCCGCCAGCTTCTCGAACCAGTCCTGCGGCGGGCCGACCAGCACCAACGCGCGGAGCTGTTCGAAGGCGCCGCAGCGCTGGCCGAGCCAGTCCTCGTCGAACAGACGGGCGGCACCGGAGGTACGCTGGGCAGCATCCTGCATGGCCTGTTCTGGGTATGCGCCAACCTGGCCGACCAGGGTCCCCTCCTGCTGACCATCGACGATGTGCACTGGGCGGACGATGCCTCCCTGCGTTTCATCGCCTACCTGGCCCGGCGCATCGTCGACCTACCCGTGCTGCTGCTACTCGCAGCCCGCCCCATCAGTGGCACCGGTTCCGAGCTGGCTGGCAGCACGCTGGCCGGTCTGAGCCTCGAAACCCTCAGACTGCACGCACTCAGCACCGACGCTGTCGGCGAACTCGTCCGCGAACAGTTGTCGCCCGATGCCGAAGACGAATTCTGCCGGGCGTGCGCCCATGCCAGCGGAGGAAACCCGTTCCTTCTCGCCGAGGCGTTGACCGCCCTACGGGCCAACGGCATCCACCCGGTGGCAGCCGAAATCGGCCGGCTCGACACCTTGCGACCTGACAACATCTCGCGTGCCCTACTGGTCCGGCTAGCTCGGCTCGGCCCGGACGCGGTCCGGTTGGCACGCGCGGTTGCTGTGCTCGGACCGGATGCGATGCTCTGGCACGCCGCGAGCCTTGCCGACCTCGAGGAGACACGCGCGGCGAGCGCGGTCGACGCGCTTATCCACGAGGGGATACTCGTTCCCGGCCAGCCGCCGACCATCGCCCATCCCCTCATCCGGACCGCCATCTACTCGGATACGGACAGCGCCCAACGCGGCCTTGGTCACAAGCGGGCCGCGCGGCTACTCCAGGCCAGCAATGCCCCGGCTGAACGAATCGGCACGCACCTGCTGAACTGCGAACCCGCCAACGATCAATGGGTCGTGGCCGGGCTACGTGCGGCAGCGTCTGAGGCTCTGGCCCGCGGCGCTCCCGAACCGGCCGCCACCTTGCTGGAACGAGCGCTCGCCGAACCCCCTACGGCCGAGGCGCGTAGCGGTCTGCTGGTGGAAACCGGCTTGGCCCTGGGGATGGCAAATCGTCCCGACCTTGCGGCGACAGTGATGCGCGAGGCGCTCGATCTTACCGCCGACCCTTTCGCTCAGGCCGAGATCGCGCTCAGTCTCGGAGCGCTGATGACGGTGACTGGCTGGGGTGAGGAGGCCGTGGCGATCCATGCGCGGGTCGGCTCGGCTACTTTCCGTGACGATCCCGACCTGTCCCGTCGTCTGCTCGCCGGGATCGCACTCGCCGACCTGGTCTCGTTCCAGCCGGTCGATTCATGGCTGGACCGGCTCGACCGACTCACCCCCCGCAACGCCACCGGGAGCCCGGAGGAAAGATCAGCCCTGGCAACAGTTGCCTTCGCCGCGGCCGCTACCGCAGACCGCAGCGCGGCGGAAGTGGCGCAGCTCGCCGACATGGCCGCTGCCGGCCCGCTACCCCCTGGACGGCTGGATTCCCGCGACCGGTTCGTCATCGTCAACCTCGCTGGCGCCGCCCTAGCCATCGCCGATCAATTCCATCGGGCGTTGGCGCTGTTCGACGCCGGTATGGAGGCCGCGCAGCGGGACGGCGACGCAGCGGAGTTCGCCTACCTGTCAGTGATGCGGTCCCACACCGCGCTCTACGCGGGCCAGGTGCTCGATGCCGAGACCGACGCCCGCGTGGCCCTAGACATCTACGCCGGACACAACGGGGAGACTCCGCTCGCCGCTGCGGTCCTGATCGACGCGCTCGTCGACAAAGGCGCGATCGATGACGCACAAGCCCTTTTGACCGCCCGCCAGCTGGATGGTCCGGTCCCGATGACCATGCTCGCGGCCCACTTCTTCCACGTCGCCCGCGGGCGGCTACGTCTGCGCCAGCATCGCCCCCAGGACGCCCTGACCGACCTACGCACCTGCGGGGATGCACTAGGCGCCGCCGGATACACCAACCCCGCCTTCGCGTCTTGGCGGGCCGAAGCTGCCTGCGCGCACCATGCACTCGGCCACCACGACCATGCCCGCAGGCTCGCGGACGAAGAACTCGACCGTAGCCGGCAGTTCGGTGCCGGCCGCGCGCTCGGCATCGCCCTACGGGTCGCCGGCCTCGTCATCGACGATCGCCACCTCAGACTGGAACGGCTCCGCGAATCCGTGGCAGTGCTGGAAGGCTCACAAGCCCAATTGGAGCTGGCACGCTCCCAGATCGAATACGGCGCGGCGCTGCGGCGCACCGGCGCGCGGAGAGACGCCGAACAGCAGCTACGCCACGGACTGGACCTTGCCGCCCGCCGCTCCGCACAAGCACTGGCCACCCAAGCTCGCCAGGAGCTACAGGCCCTGGGAATCCGCACCCGCAGGACCGCCGTCAGTGGGCCCGCATCGCTGACCGGCGGCGAGCGCAGGGTCGCGCTCCTCGCCATCGACGGCTTGACCAATCGCAAGATCGCGCAGGCTCTCTTTGTCTCCATACGCGATGTGGAACAACACCTTACGCACACCTACCGCAAACTTCACATCAAATCCCGCCACGACCTCGCCGAAGCACTCGCAGCCGAGGAGCCTGCAACCGCACCCTTGCGTTTGGAAGACTGAGCATAAGGGCCAAGCTCGGGCGTCGACCGACACCGAGATCGCCGTAGGGCACGCCTCACCCGCACCTTCCCGTACCAGGCGATCTCGGCGAGCAGCAGCTCGACAGCGCACGACGGCATGTTCTCCGCGTTTATCTACGCACAGTGACAGCGTCTCAGTGTCTCAGTCGCCGACACGGTTCGGCCTCGTGGAAGTCTTCCTAACAGACTCGGTCGCCCTGACTGCCCCGGTGCCCGGGGTGGACGCGACGGAGGCGGTGCGCCGTGCGGAGCAGTTCCGGCGTCAGTTCGTGCCGGAGGGGATGCCGTTCGTGCTGGGCGAGGACCGCTCGTACGACTGGGTGCTCAACCGGTTTCTCCGGTCGCTGCCGACTTCGGGGGTCCGGTCGGCGCACAGCTGGCGTGCCTACGTGTTGGACATTGTGACCTGGGCGCGGTTCCTTGAGGAGAGTACCGCGGCCGGTCGGTGTTGGGGGCGCGGCGGGAGGATCTGGAGGCCTTCTACGCGGCCCGCCGGCTGTCGCCCGCGCCGTACCGGGTGTCGGCGGCCACCTGGGATCGGCTGGTGGCGGCCTTGGCGAAGTTCTACCGCTGGGCCCTGTCGGCCGGCTTGATCGAACGGCCGCTCTTTGGTTACGAGCGGCTGCAACGCTCCGGCGAGACTGCGGTGGTGGGGGCGCGGGAGAAGGTGTCGCGGCCCGGGGACGTTCGGTTCCTCTCGCTTCCCCGGTACGTGGCGTTCCGGGACGTCGGGCTGCGCGGATGGGCGCCCGGCGGAGGGGAGGACGCGGGGTTCGTCGGGCGCTGCGGCGGGCGCAACGCGGTTTTCGCGGTTCTGTGCGTCACGACGGGGCTGCGGTTGGAGGAGGCCAACAGCCTGCTCGCCTGCGAGCTACCGGCCGTGGATACCTCGGACGGTGCCCGTTCCGCCCGGTTCGAGCTTGCCCCGCTGACGACCAAGGGTGACCGTGGCCGGTTCATCCGCATCCCGCACCGGGTGTTGCGGCATATCCGCGATTACGTCGAGGCCGAACGCAGTATCGCCGTCCAGCGTGGAGTCCGGCGCGGCGCGTTCGCGGGTCCGCGCTGGATTCCGGTGCGGGCACCTGATCGCCGCGGTGGTCAGGTGCTGCGGCCGGGCGGGCGATGGTCCGCCGTCGTCTGGGCCGATCTCAACCCCGCCGAGCGGTCCCGGCTGGTCGAGGTCGACGAGGTGGGCGAGCCGGTGGGGCCGTTGGCCTTGTGGCTGAGTGAACGGGGCGTGCCCATGGCGGCGAGTTCGTGGGAGTCGGTGTTCGACCGGGCCGCGGACCTGGGCGCCGGGTGACAAGCTGGCGGATGAGCTGCGGCTTCGTGTGCGGGTCGGGCTGAGCGGGTGGCCTGCCCTGGCTACGCGACAAAATCGACGCGGGCGCATGGCCGCTGCTGGCGGCGGCTCGTCGACACCGCGCTGGGCGGGCAGGACGTGGTCGTCGAGCTGATGATCTGTCGGTTCCGCCGCGCCGAGCCGGGCTGTGTGGTGGTGACGTTCGTGGAGCGGGTCGTGGGGCTGAGCAGCCCGTACGCCCGGCTCACGCCGCCCGCGCGGCCGAGGCGTTGCGCCAGATCGGCCTGGCGCTCGCCGGCCGGGCCGGGGCGCGGCTGGCTGCCGCGCTGGGGGTCTGGAGGTCGGCCTGGACACGTCGCTGCGCCGGGTCCGAGTTCCTGGCGATCCGCCACTTGGCGGTCGTCGACGGCCCCGTCGCCGTCCGCGTCCCGACAAGTGTGGTCACCCGGCGGTGATCGGCAGCGTGTCCAGGAAGTCTTTCTGGGAGATTATGTGCACGAGATTGTCTGGGCCGACGACGACGTTGACGGGAGACCTGTCACCGAAATGCACACTCTCGCGCCCGATTGTCCGGCCGTGACGGTCGCAGACGATCAGGGAGCTGTCCGTGCCCTCGGTGACGTAGACACGGTCACCCGTGCCGTCGACCGCGACGGTACCCGCGAACCGGCTCGGACGAGTGAAGGCCATCACGCCTCGGCTGGCCGTGTTTATCACGGCGAGGGTTCCGTCGAGGCACACCACGTAGAGACGGGAGCCGTCCGGGCTGACCGCCAGCGACCGTGGTCGCGGCACGGATTCGACCACCGCGACCTGCGTCAGAGTGCGCGCTTCTACGAATGATATCGACTGGGACAGATCATTGGAGACGTACAGCAGGCGGCCATCGGGGCTGCGGACGACGTCGCACGGGCGCTTTCCGACCGTAGCGGACCCGGTGATCTCGTACGTCGTCGGGTCGAGCCGCCACAGCCGATTGTCCTTCATTCCCACTACGTAGATCGCGTCGCCGTCGAGGCTGGCGGCCAGGCCGCGCGGTAGTCCGATCTCTTTCACGGTGGTGACGACTCGACCAGCGCGTGGATTGACGACGACCAGCCTGCTGCGCCTGAAACTGAGTACCGAGACGAACACAAGCTCGTCGCTGACGACGAGCACATTGACTGCCCGCCTACCGACCCGCACGACGCTGGAGACGACTCGTCGGCGGAGGTCCACCACGGCAAGCGTGCCTTTTTCGGCCGCGACGTAGGCGGTCCTGCCGTCCCGGCTGAGGCCTATCTCCTCCGGGTATCGGCCTATTCCTCTGATCGACTTGGGCCGACTCGTGTCGTCGGCGGCCTCGCGCGCCTGGCCGCGTCTGCGCGCCTGCCAGAAGACGATCGCGGCGACGCCGAACAGCAGTTCGACGACGATCACGAGGATGTTGAACCACGGTCGATGGGCCACATATCGGCCCGCCAGGGCGCCTGCGGTAGCCAGCAAGAGGAAGGCCAGGACGCCGATGACGGTCGGCAACGCGGACGTGTCCTTCGTGCCCGGCTGAGCTGTCGGCGCCTCTAGCACTGCCAGCCGTGCTGGCGTGGTGCCAGCCACCGAGGCGAGCGCGGCTTCGGCCTGGCGCGGCTCGGTGAGAAACGCGCCAAGACGGCCCACCGTGTCCGGATGCCGGATCGCGGAAGACACCAGATCGCGCAGTTCCTCGTCGGGGATACTGCCAGCCGCCAGGCGGGCGGGCTGCGTCCAGCCAGGTCGCCAGCTGGCCTGCCCCTTGGCTACGAGGATCCGCCCCACCAGCGTATGGAGCGCGTCCTCCAGCCCGGCTGTGGCATCTTTGACAATGAGCGGGCGCTGCTCGACCTGAAGCGCCCCGAATCGTGCGGCGAGTTCGGCACCGCGGCCGGCCGCCAACATACCGAGAACGGTGTCGACGGTCGGTGCGCCGTCGTCGGTCAGATGGCCAGCGGCGGTAAGCAGCCGTTGTTCGGTCTCTTCGGTCTGAATATCGACAAGCCGGACCAGCCACTCCTCGTTCGGCAGGCGGGCGGGCGGTTGGCCCATCGGGAAGAGCAACGCCCACGTGAGCGCGATCGTCCACGCATCGGGGCTACGGGGAAGCTCGAGGCGCGACGTGCGCGGCGCCTCGCTCGCTGCCGGCCGCGGCTGCTCAAGCCGCTCAAGCCGGGTCTTCAGTGGCGGGTGCGAGTCGTAGGCCGATTCCCGCAACGGCGGGGGGAATCTTTTCAAATCCTCCCAGCGCGCCCGATAGACGCTGTCGTTCAGCATCGCCGCGAAGGCGCGGAACGGGTCCGCCGGCACCAGGCCAGCCATGAGTAGTGGCCGGAAACAGTTTTCCTGAAACTCGGCCCAGGCTGCTTCCGCGGCGTACACTGCGCGCAGCGCCGAGGAAAAGATGGTCGCGCCGGTCCGGCGGGCGGCTTCGGCATCGGCCTCCAGCTCCTGCTTTCGCCGAACCTGAAGGGTGACCCGGAAATAGAGATCTCTGTACGATGAAAGGACGTGCCAGACCAGGCGGGTGACGACGTCCGCCGACAGGTTGTCGATGCCCGCATCCCGCCTGAACAACCAGTTGACGTCATCCAGCTGAACGGCGCCTCGATAGACAAGAGGGCCAAGCCTGGTGTGGCCGCGCGCGTAGTGGCCGAACTCGTGGAACAGTATGGCCCGGATCTCGTTCGCGGAAAGTGCGGCGAGCAGTGGGAGCCCGATAGACATCGTGCGTTGGCCAGGAATCAGCCCGAGTAGACGGCCGTCTTCCCGGACGGAGGCGTTGGCCTGAGTCGTCAGCCGCAGCCTGGCCGGAGTTCGGGTACCGGCGTCGCGGGCGACCTGATCGACGAAATACCACAGCTCAGGCGCCTCTTCGCGCGACACCTCGATCCAGCCAGGCGTGTCGTCGACGCGGGGCCGCAGCACGAAGATAGCGAACCACAGGATGAACGGTGCGATCACGAACCCGGGAATGAGCCCTGGCGTGAGGTTGCGAGTCTCGTCGTGCGTGACGAGTTGAGGAAGAGTGTCCGCGAGCCCTGCCGCGCCGATCATCACCGCCAGGGCGCGGATAAGATAGACGCCGGCAAGCAGTGCGACCGCCACAGCGCGCGCAGCCGCATCATCGTTGCGCCCGTGTGTAGGCCCGGCCCCACCAGCGCCGCCGGCGGGAGGCGGATCCACCGGTAGCGACGCGTGCGCGCACCCGTCGCGCGCTCGCGGAATCGGCCGCGACGGCGTCGCGTAGCCATTCCTCGGCGGCGCGCAACGGGGCCGCTAACTGGTCGACGCGACTGGCGGCCGACACCAGGCCGTCCTCGCGGCCGATAAGGCCATCGTTGTCCGGGATGGTGGGCGGCGGGAGGAGTCCCAGCGCCTTCTCTAGCGCGCGCCGTGCTTTGAACAAATGCGCGGCGACGGTGCTTCGGCTGCGGATGCCGAGGATCCTTCTGATCTCGTCCTGGGAGTAGCCCTCGATGCACTGCATCACGAGCACGATGCGTTGCCGTGGGGGTAGCGCGGCCATCGCGGTCAGGATGGCTTGGGCCGAGGCCGTCTCCTCGGGGCCCGAAACGGCGGCCCCGCGCAGGGACCGGACGGTATCCAGATCGGTGGGTTGGACCGCCCGCCGATGTTCGGCGAGCCGCCAGTTTCGCCGTACGAGCACCCCATACACCCAACCTTCCGGCCTGTCGATACGGCTCCACGACTCGAACGCGCTGAGGTAGGCGTCGGCAAGCGCGTCCTCGGCATCCTGACGGTGACCGCAGAGTATGATCGCGCGAGCCAGCATGCGCGGGAATGTTGCTTCAAAGAAAGCGTCGAATGATTCCTCGGTCATGGCCGACCCCTGGTCCCCCGCATATTCTTGCTTATCGTCAGATCCTCGCCGTCCCGACGCAGTCGCACCTCAACCGCGTTCTCGGCCGCCACCTTCACCAGCGAAACCACGCCGCGGTCCCGCCGTTCTTCCCGCCATAGTTCCACAAGCGCTACGACAATCAGGCCCAGTTGCCGTGTCGCGGTCGCCAAGACCAGCAGGGCGACAGAGTCCCCCGTCATCGAGATCACCTACCCTCTCCCTAGACCGCCAGCGACCGCCTCGCTGGGCCAACACAGGAAAGTGCGCGGCGACGCGCGGATGTTTACCGGCGTGGGGCCTGCAGACGTTCGGCGGCCCGGCCGGGCAGGTCGCCGTCGTGCAGCGCCACCTCGTCGACGAAACCCGCTGGATCGGCCAGCGCCGGTTCCTGCACGCGCTGAACTCCGGATGCGCTACCCGGTCCCGAGGCCCAGCAACTCGCGATCTACATCGGCTGGCTCCTCAACGGCATCCGCGGCGGCCTCGTCGCCGGCGCCCTGTTCGCGCTGCCCGGCGCGGTCACGCTACTGGCCCTGTCGGGCGTCTACGCCGGATACGGCGGCTCCACACCGTAGTGACCTCGCTGTTCGCCGGCCTCGGACCGGCGGTCGTCGCGATCGTCGCCCAGGCCGTCTGGCGGGTCGGCTCCCGTGCCCTCACGAACAGAGTCCTGGTCGCGTTCGCCGTCGCCGTGTTCACGGCACTCGCCGTGTTCGCGGTGCCGTTTCCCCTCGTCATCACTGCCGCCGCTACCGCCGGCTGGGCGCTGCACCGCTGGCACCCCACCCTGATCGCTGCCCAGGAACGGCACGGGCCGGCCACGGACAAGCCCGTGCCGCTGATCCCCGACGATGTCCTGCACCACGACCACCCCAGCCGCCGGCGGCGCAGTGACCATCCTGACCGTCGGCCGACCGCTTGGTTCGTTCCCGTCGCGTTGGTCGCCGCGACCGCCGGCGTCCACAGCGTCTACACGCAGCAAGGACTATTCTTCTCCGGCAGCGCCGTCGTCACCTTCGGCGGCGCCTACGCCGTCCTCGTCTTCGTCGCCCAACGCGCCGTAGAGCACTACGCCTGGCTCTCAGACGGCGACATGGTCTGCGGCCTCGCCCTCGCCGAGACCACCCCCGGACTGCTGATCATGGTCGTGCAGCTCGCGCAGGTACGGGCACGGCTTGCGCGGTTCGACGGCGGCCGAGATCCGGCGGCGGTCCTCAAACCGGAGGCCCTGGCCGATTGAGAGGCTCTACGGCGTGCGGTCCCGGACCTCGCTGACTACATCGAGGTTTCTCGTGATGCCGGGTGGCTGTACTGGTCGCGTTACCTCCGTGGAGCGCTGACTGGGACGGCATCCCGGGACGCTGAGACAGGCATCTGCGCGGATAACCGCGTCGATGAACACCGCAAGCCGAGCCGAGGCGACGCAGCTGCCCCCAGCGGCCCGGCTGGCCAGCCGGGCCGCAGTGCGACGCTCGCCGTCTCCGCCAGCACGCTCGCCATATTGACATCGATCACCGGTGGCCGCCGGCCGGCGAAGGGAGTAGCTCGTCGAGGAGCCTTGGGTAGACGGGGGCCTTGTCGGCGGTGACCTCGACCGGCCGGCGCCCGTGGGACAGCGCCGCGGTGAAGAACCGGCGTGCCGCGGCCTGGTCGCGGCGGGTGCTGGCGAGGACGTCGATGACCTGTCCGTGCTGGTCAACCGCCCGGTACAGGTACGTCCACCGTCGGCGAGCTTGACATACGTCTCGTCGACGAACCACCTGTCCCCAGGACGGTGCCGACACGGCCGCGCGGCGTCGACCAGCGGGGGCGTGAAGCGTTGGACCCACCGGTACACAGTCACGTGATCAACATCGATGCCCCGTTCGGCGAGCAGCTCCTCGACGTCCCGGTACGACAGGGCGAACCGTAGGTACCAGCGGACCGCCAGCGTGATCATCTCTGGTGGGAACCGGAACCCGACGAACTCCGACGTCGGAACCGGTGGACGGACACGACGTCGACGCATCCTTCGATCATGACTGATCGGACGTTCCGCGATGGCCGACTTCGCCGATGCAACAGCGCCGCCCAGGCTGTAACGGCGTCGGCGTGCGTGGAGGTGAACCGCCGTCCGACGGCGGTCACAGGGGACGCGGCGGGGACGGTCCGGTTGTGGGACCTGACTACCCGGCTGCGTATGGGCGAGCCTATGACGGGCCACCACGGCGGGATCGTCGCGCTCGCAGCCGCAGTACTCAAGGCCCGGCCGGTCGCCGTGACAGCCGGCAGCGACGGCGCACTCCGCCTGTGGGACCTGCGCGCCGCGCAGGAACCCGGCCCCGCGTTCGCCGGGGACACAGCCGAGGTCACCGCGTTGGCGTGCAAGGACCTGGGCGGACGGCCGGTCGCGGTCACCGGTGGTGCGGACGGCGCCGTCCGGGTATGGGATCTGGTGACCCGCCAGCAGATCGGCGGGCTTCTGACCGGGCACGCGGGTCCTGTCGGGGATGTGGCGTGCATCCCGGTGGAGGAACATTCGGCGGCCGTGACTCGCGGCGAGGCCGACGGGACGATCCGCGTGTGGGACCTCGTCCACCGCCGTCAGATCGGCGAACCGCTCGGACGCCGGCCGGCTGACGGCACTAGCGGCTTGCGGGAGTCCGATCGGCAAAGCGTTGTCTATGCCGCGGTGGTGCCGGCGACGCGCTGGATGTCCATGACGGCGTCGTTGATGGTGGGCATGGTCGGGGTGTTGAAAAGCCCCGTCGGCGGGTGGCCGGCGGGGCTGTGTGCTCAGGCTGTCGCGGTGGTGCTCAGTCTGTTCTGATCCCCGGCTCCGCCGCCCAGCCCGGGGATGGCTACGCTCACCTCGTCGCGACTCCACGCACATAGGAGGTACCGGACGGGTGAGCACCGCCATGCGGGAAATCGAGGTCAAGTACCGCGTCCCGGACCCGGAAAGCCTGACACGCGTCCTGCTCGCCCGAGGGCTGGAGCTGTCCAGCCCCGTCCACCAGGACGACCAGGCGTACGCCGAAGCCGGCTGGGACTACGGCATGAGCAAGATCGGTGTGGCGTTCGTGCGGCTACGCACCGCGTCGGGCCGCCACCTGTTCACGCTCAAGCGACCGGTCGAGAACGAGCTCTCCTGCATCGAGTACGAGACCGAGGTGGACAACCGCGACCAGATGCACCAAGCCATCCTCGCCATGGGATTCACCCCCACCGTACGGATCGTCAAAACGCGGCAGACCACCCGCATCGGCGACATCTCCGTCTGCCTCGACCGGGTCGAACACGCGGGCACGTTCATAGAGTTCGAGCGCCTGATCCCCGTCGGCCAGCCATCGGAGGACGCCCAAGCGCGGCTCGACGCCTTCGCGCGTGGCCTGAACGTGGACCTCGAGCGGACCACCAGCACCTACGACACCATCATCCGCGCCGCGCTCGCGCCAAGCTGACCGGCACCAACCCACGATAAGAATCACTACGTTTCCCACGTGGGTCCCGCAGCCGCACCGGCCCCGCGACGGACGCGTGCTCGCCCGCCCACGATCACTACATGCCAGCGGGGACCGCATCCGGTGGAGGAGGCAGGAGCGCGTCGCGCAGGTCGGCGACGGGGCATCCCGTCAGAAATGACATCGGCGAGCCCTGGCCAGCCGGCGAGGTCCTGGCGCACGTCGCGGGCCGGGACGCCGGCGTCGGGGATGGCGCGGTGGACTTCGACAATGGAGGCGCCCGGAAAGGTGACTCCGGCCCTCGCATAGTCGACGGGGAACCGGCCCGCAGCGCAGTGTGCCGAGTGGGCTCGTGTCGATCCGCACGCCGGCCGTCTCGTCCTTCAGGAGGGCGCGGCGAGTCCAGCGCTCTGGCATGTTCACAGTTTCGACCATCTCTCGAAGGGCGGCGGGTCGGGCCCTCGACTGCCGGAGCCGCTGCCCAAGCCATCCTCCGTCGAACGGGGGAACGAACGAAGCAGGCATATCGCGTTCTTGCCGGAGCCCTGGGCGAGTCGCGGAACGCCGCCTGTCGGCGGGTTGGACCGGCGAGGCCGTCTGTGATCTTGCAGGATTGGCTGCGCTCCAACCGGTGACTCTCAGTGCGGGAGCGTCATCTTGATCGTTCTTTGTAGGGGTTGATCCATCCCCACCTTCATCGCTACGGTGTGTGTGTGGATGAGGACGATGCGGGGGATCGGTTCTCCAACGCGATGAGACTGCTGCTGCTGATCGCGGCGGTCGCGGACCCGCTGAGTGAGGCCGCGAGGGTGACAGCTCCGGCGAATAGTGTCGCGGTTCTGCACGCGGAAAGCCGACTTCAGAAGCTCGATTTTTGGCTTCGCAACCCGGACTATCTCGCCGACGAGTTGCTCAATGACTACGGAATTACTGGCGACCCGCTCGACCTGCGGCTGGCCGCCGAGATCCTCGACTCGGACGAGCCGGAGATCTGTGCGATTCCGATGGTCAGATATCTCTTCGGAGCGTTCGAGGAACTCGACCGTGCGTTGAGTGTGCTTGTGGCGCCTGGGTTGCTGGTGATCAAGCCGCAACGGACCCCGGATCGAGTTCTTCAGGAGAGCTACTTCCTCACCGTGAAGGGAGCTGAACTCGCCGCTCGGGCTTCGGATGAATATCCGGAGCTGCGTTGGTACACGGACCGGGCGCTTCTTGTGCGGGCATTGGCGGAGGCGACCGGGCATTCTGCTATCGCGTTGGCGCGGCGGCAGTATCTGCAACGTGACTACGCTGAGACGCCTTTGCGTGAGATAATCCCGTCGATCGCAGACAGATGTCGGGAACGACTTGCGCGTCTCCTGGCAGCCGCGGAGCAGGAGCGGGGGGATGCCGCATGAGCAGCACGCTGCCACCCGTACCCCCTGAAGACGAGCTGTTTGAGCGGATTGCAGCGAGCGTCGAGGGCGCGGACGCCGGACGCGTCCGAGATGTACTCGCCGCACACGGTGTCGACCTGTCCAGTCCTCTGCCCGTGCGGCGTGAGCTGGTCGTTCACCGGCTCTACTGTGATGGTGTCAAGACGGGCACCGAGGACAACGACGGTCCGTTCGAGGTCGACCTTGTGCTTGGTTCTGGTCCGTGGGCGATCGCGAGCACCGTCAACTCGGCGGGCAAGTCCAGTCTCCTGTGGGCGCTGAGCGTCGCGCTGCGTGGGGAGGGTTTTGAGGAGTTTCGCCGGGCCGAGACAGTTCCCTGGTTCTCTTATGTGCGAGCGGACATCGTCGTCGCGGGCGTGGCTGTATCCGTCCGCTTGACCTTCAGGGAACCTGATCGACCGTCAGCACGCCTGCTGACCGCGGACACGATCGATCAGTTGCTGGAGCTGAACGCCAGGGAAGAAACCGGTCCTCATATCCGGGTCGCCGCAAGCGCCGATTCGGGCGGCGTCAAAGACCTGATCGGTCGTTTCATGCTGGAGCGGCTCGGTCTACGACCGGTCTCCGTGTGGGTGGCAGAGCAGGGCGCCAAGAAGGACGGTGACGGACAAAGGGATAGCAAGGAGCAGATCCACGGCTGGGCCAGCTTCTTCTACGCCGTTGGGCTCAACTCGGCAAGTGACAAGATTCTCTTGGGGCCGACGGCCATCGGTCAGCTTCAGGTGAAGCTGATGCAGATCTTCCTTGATGTTCCCTACGCGGCGGAACTGACCCATCTCACCTCGGCGCGTAGCAAGGGTCTCCAGGAGGTCCGTCGTGCCCAGCGCCGAGCACGAGAGGATGACGAAGCGCGCAGCCGTAAGGCCGAACCGATACGTGCCGCCTTGGCCGACGCGCGCAGCCGTGTAGCGGTGCTGGAAGCCAAGCAGCCCGATCTCAGCGGCCTTCTCACAGCCCTTGACGCCGCCGCCCGCCGAGTCGCACGGGACCAAGACGCTCATCGCGATGCCACGGGACACCGCGAGGCCGCCCGCAAGGACAGGCTGCAGGACGAGCGCGCGGCTCGGCGGGCGCGCCAGAGCGACGCGGCCCGGTTGCTCTTGGGCGCGCTGGACCCGGAGACTTGCCCTCGCTGCGACAACACCATTGACGATGACCGCCGCGCGTCGGAGCACACAGATCACCGTTGCGCGGTGTGCGATCGCTCGCTCCCAGACGTTGCCGAGAACCCCGAGGTTCGCGAGCTGGCTCTTCGCCGTCTCGACGACCGCGTGGCGGCCTCTCGATCGAGAGAGGAGAGCGCGCGGACCGTCGAGCAACTCGCCGAGGCAACGCTCGCCGCGAGCCGTGCCGAACGCACCCGCGCCGAAGCGGCGCTCGCGGAGGCCCGGTCAGGGCAGTGGTACTCCGACCTTGAGGATGCTCGCCGCGAGGTCTACCAGCTTGAGGGCGCACTCGCCGTGGCGACCAACGCGACCAGCAAGACCAACGGCCTTCCAGCGGTGATCAGCGGGTATGGCGACGCGCATGGTGTGATGGCTGATGATCCAGACGAGCTGATCGAATCGATGATCGTGGATGCGGCGGTCGACGTCCTGAAGGGCGTGGTCGAGAAGCACAGCAAAGTGCTGTTCGCGGACATAAACACCGAGATAGTCAAAATCGCCAAGTCGCTCGGGGTCGCGAACCTCACAAGCGTCAACCTCGATCTGGCCAGCCGTGTCAATGCCAGAAAGTCCGGGGTAGCCGTTCCGTTCAAGGAACTCAGTCCCACGGAGCGGCTTCGTATGAGAATCGCCGCCGTTGTCGCAATGATCACCGTGGGGCGCAGGCATGGGATCATGTCGCACCCTGGTCTCCTGCTTATCGACGCCCCGACCGCGGAGGAGATGGAGTCGCAGACCACCTACCTCGCGTTGAAGACGCTCTACGACACGGCTGCGGAGGTCGCCGGGATGCAGATTGTCATCACGTCGATCGAGGGGGCGGTTTGGGAGATCTTCCCGGATGGCCGGATCTTGTCTGGTCCTGATGGGCGTCACCTGTTCTAGCTGGCGCCTGACCAGGGATGCAACAGTGGTGATCAGCCGGCGAGGGAGGGTGGCGGGTGCAGGGCGTTGAGGAGCGACTGAGCGCGTGGGCGCGTCGCTCTACCCTGGCCACCCGGCGGGCCGGACCTACGGTGGCTGACCTGGGGGGCCTGGAGGAGGTGCTGGCCAGCTCGGACCAGCTCGCGCGTGGTCCGCTGCTGCCTTACGTGGTCCAGGCGACCGCGCACTTCCTCCAGGACGTCGGCGTCGCCGACAGCCGCCCGCTGCTCGACATCGTCCTGACGGGTGTGCGCGAGCAGCGGAGCCATGCGGCCTTCTGTGGTGCCACGGACGCGCTGACCCACTATCCCGCCTTGGCTCGCGCTCTCGGTCCGCCGTTGGCCAAGGCGTTATACCTGCGTCTGCACGCGGCGGTGGACGCCGGAGACGATGTCACCGTCGCGCTTATCGGCGCGGAAGCCGCGGACTGTCTCGTGCAGCTCTCCCTCGCCGGTGTCACCCCGCCTGCGCGGCTCCTCGGCGCGATGTACGAGGTGGCCGAAGATCCGGCCGCTCTGCCTGAAGAATTCGCTGCTCGCCTGCCGCGGCTGCTCGGGGTCCTCGACGCCCACCACCCGACGGCCGGACTCCGGGACGTCCTTCAGCACTGCCTCGTGCTCGACCGCACCTGCCGGGACGCCGCGTTCGAGCTTGCCCTCGGCGATCTACGACAGGCACTGGGACGCGACAGCTACGACTCGATGGCCTCGGATCTGCGCGTCGCCTGCCACCGGTTCGCGGAACTTCTCGTCATGGACCCCGACCGTCTGGACGCGCGGCTATATCACTGCGCCATCGATGCTCTTCTGGGCCTTGCCGCCCCTGACGCGCCCGTCCGCGTTCCCGCCGCCGCCACGGCTCTCCACGAAACCCTCAGCCGATACCGCGCATGGCGTCGGCGCACTCGCACGCCTTCCTGGGCGGTATCGCGTCAGAGTGACATCACTGCCTGGGCGGAGATGACGCTCCTCCTCGAAGCCGCGGCCACCCATCTCGGGGACGATGACCCCTGGTATGGGGACGGCCACCACATCCTCGTCGCCCTCCTGCGTGCCTACACGGCCCACCAGACCGTCGCAGTGCTCACAGACACTCCCAGCGCCAGCGTCGTCGAGACGATGGTGGCGCCTGTTGTCGAGGACGTCTTCCTCCGTCACGAACACCGCGTCGATTTTCTCCGTTACGCCCTCGAACACGACGACGACTTCCGTGACGACCCGGCTGCTCAGAGACTGCATGCGGCACTTCGCCGGCCTGCGTCTGGCGGCGCCAGCACAAGCCCAGCAGACGGGCCGGTCGATCGGGGAAAAGCCCGACGGTGGCGCCTGCTGGCAGAGACAGTCCCAGCAGGCGACTTCAACGACTTCACGAACAGCATCAAGCCTGAGGCGCTCGACCGCCTCGAAATCAGACTCCGTGACAAGGACGACGTTATCGCAGGCGTAGAGGACCCGAAGTACAGTCGACTGCTGGAAAGGCTCCGCCGGGAACTTGAAACGTCCCGGGACTGGCTGCCCGACATAGCGGTACCGTTCCAGGTTCTGCTGGAAACAACGGTCAGGTTTGCCTATCGCTGCTACGAGGTCGGCAGAACGATGGGAGGGTCCTACACCGAGTACCTGCGAGGCCGCGACAGGGACGGGAAGAAGCAGAAGGTCGACGAGTCCCTCTTCCACCAGCACTACCGTCAGTACCTGGCCGACTCCTCACTGTATCGGATCGCGAATGCGGAGGTCATCGACCAGGCTGGTGGCCGTGCCGATATTCTGATATCTTTCTCCAAGACGCAATTCAATGTCGAATGTAAAATCGAGGAAGACGATGCCACCACGGACGGTCTTCGACGGTACGTTCATCAGGCGGCCGAATACCAGAAGGCGAAGGCTTCTTTCGCCATCCTCCTCGCGCTAGACAAGACCGTCGGAGCCGAGGGTGCGGTAAATCTGATGGACAGCATCTGGATCGAGCGGGTGCAGCGTGAAGGCGAGCAGGAACCATGTAATGTGGTCGTCATTCGCGTGCCGGGCGGGCGGGAAAATCCGAACCTTCTGCATCCACGGAACCCAAAATAGAGTCGATTGACGAGATCTCCACCGTTTATCCCTGGCAACAGTAGCCAGCCTTGACGGTGGCTGGGCGAAGCGTTCGGTCGAATTATTCGCTCGACGTCTGGTCTGGCTCGTGGATACGGACGAGGACGCCCTCGGCTGTGCGTTCGTAGGTGCGTCCAACGTTCTTGTCGAGTTTGTGTTCAACCTCGCTGTCGAGATCGATGCCGTTCATTTCGGCGAGCGCCATGAGGTAGATGGCGACGTCTGCCAGTTCTTCGCCGAAGTCGGGGAGTCGTTTACGCCAGGCGGTGAACGCTTCGCCGACCTCGGCGGTGAGCAGTCCAAATTCCAGTGCCGTGTCGGTGGTGTTGAATCCCTTGTCAATCTTGTTGGCCCAGGCGTGTTTCTGGGCCTCTCGGATCTCCAAGGTCTCCTCCGCGGGTCGGTGACGGACACGGGCAGGTTATCCGTCACCGAACGGGCTTGGGTCGTCGGCCGCGCCCGCCGACAGTGGTCCGCGTGTCGGTGTTGTCGTGTTGATGTCAAGATGGATGACCGGTGTGTGTTCGGCGAGTCGAGCGAAGACCTCTTGGTAGGCGTGGAGGATGGCTTCGATCGTCGCGGCCGGGGGTGCGACGGCGTCGCGGGCGAACAGCCGGCTGCGCACGGTGTCGGTCGAACCGGTGAGGTGGACGAAGACGCCGCCGCGGGCGGCGACGGCGGTGGCGAGTTCGAGGACGGTGGCCCAGCTGATCCGGGAACGGCCGCGGAACAGCGGGCCGTAGACGAGCTCGGACACGAAGCAGCGGTCCAGGGCGAGCCGGCCGTTCTGGGCCAGGACGTTCCGGTAGCGGTCCGCGAGATCGACACCGCTGGGTGTCGGTCCGAAGTGGACCACGGTGAAACCCCGAGCGGCCAGCCGGCCTGCCAGTGTGGTCTTGCCGGTGCCGTCGCAGCCGTCGATGACGACGGTCTGGTAGTGGGCGGGCAGCCGTTCTTGGATCATGGAACTAGCAGTTGGCGTAGGGTCGTGACGTCGGTGAACATGCCGTCGGCCGCATATTGGATCATCAGGTTGCGCCAGTTGGGTTCACGGCCGGACGCAAACGTCCACGTCGGGATGGGTTGGTAGACGAGGACGCGGCGTCCGAGAGCCCGGCACGCGCCGATCATCACAGCGGCGCCGGGTGGTGATTCGGGACCGGAGACGTCCACGACGAGAAGATCAGTCTGTAGAACGGCGGCCCAGTCGGCGTGTGCGTCGGCGGCGGTGCTGAACCGGTGCGGCGTGCGGAGCTCGAAGCCGCGGGCCCGCAGCTCGCCTGTGATCAACGGCCACGTTGGGTCGGTCCAGTAGGGCGAGGGTTCGCAGAAGGCGGTCCGTCCGTTCGTCCCCGCGGTCCTCGTCCGGCCGCGGTCGGCGTCCGTGAGCGAGACCAAGCGGGCGACCGCGCGCTCGACGGCCGCGGCGATGGTTCCTTTGTTGCGGGCGGCGAAGCGGGTGAACCGGTCATCGTCCTTACCGCTGGTCGGTGGGTCGGCGAGGCGGTCGACGCGGACGACGGCGCTGGCGACGGTGGACAGGATCGGGTCGGGGAACGGCGTCGCGGGGCCGTCGAGGCGAGCGGCGTAGGTGATGAAGTCGGTGGTAAGCAGAACGACGGGGACGCCGAGGGCGGCGGCGTAGCCGATCTCCATGCAGACTCCGTCGTCGAGGCTGGGTCCGTGCAGAATGGCGAGCATGCCGGTCAGTCCACTCAGGCGGTGCTGGTCGAGTTCGTAGAGCCGGCGGCCTTTCGTGTCGGCGACGAGGTTCTCCTCATCGGTGTCACAAAAGGGGAGGAAGACTCTGTGGGTGCCGACGCGCCGGGCGAGCTGGTGGGCAGCGGCGGCTGCGAGAGCACGGTCGTGGGCGGCGAAGAGCCGATGCGCAACATAGATCATCGTGACGAGGGCTCACACGGTTGGACGGTGCTACGCACGGTCAGCGGAGAAACGTCGCCGCGGACATACGTGGTCGCGGTTGTGACGGCGCGTTCCAACGCACGCTGGTCGGTGTCTCCGGTGGCCTGTGCGGCAAGGAAGGTGCCGGTGACGGTATCGCCTGCGCCGGTCGGGCAACGCACAGCAACCTGGGCGGGCACGACGCGGGCTGACCGACGGCCGTGGCGGAGTAGCAGCGCGGGACGGGGACCGTCCGTGACGAGGACCCCGGGTAGGGCGCGGGGCGCGATCGTAGAGGTCAAGATCTCATACTCGGCCTGGTTCACGAACACGTACCGGGTGTGGGGCAGGAACTCGGCGGCGGCTGCCATGCTTTCGGCCGCGCTCGGGAGGTAGAAGTCGACGCTGACCGCCGCGCCGTGCCGGGTGAGGGCCTCCAGGACCCGGTGGATGTCCAGCGGACGGCGGCAGCAGACGTGGTACGTGCCAGGACGGCTGCGGGCGATCCAGGACAGGGCGTGTGCGGTGAGGCCGGCGGCGACACCGGTGTCGCCGGTCACGCCAATCAGCTCACCCTCGTGGTTGTAGGTCATGGTGAATCTGGCCGACGGCCCGGCGGCGATCTTCACGGCGTCGGTGTTCAGGCCGGCGCGTGAAAGGTCGGCGAGGAGACCTGGCAGGTCCTCGCCGACGAGGCTGACGGGCGCGGCGGGTAGACCGGCGCCCGCGGCGGCCGTCGCCACCCGGAGCGCCGCGCCGCCGACGCCTACGGGTACGCGCCGGCTGTCGGGATGGACCTCGTGGTCGAGGGTGATGTTGCCGATGACCGCAAGGCCGATGGGCCGTGGGGTGGCGACGGCCATGTCACGGCTCGGTGTGGGGGCAGTCGACGAGCGTCGCGCAGCCGGGTCGCCGTGGGCAGAGCCGGGGGCCGGGGCGGTTGAGGTAGAGCCGTTTGAAGTAGATCAGGACCAGGTGGGTCCACCAGGTCGGCGCCGCGGCCTGCGGGATGGTGACGGCGTAGCCGAACTCAGCCGGTAGCCCCTGGTAGGCGTCACGGTGGGCGGCGACGTCGGCTTCGAGTGCCAGGCGCATACGTTCATGCGCGATCGCTCCGGTGGGCAGCGACAGCCCGAGCAGCGGCGCGAGTTTCGTGACCATGCCCGAGTCGACCGGGATGATGCCGCAGTGGTAGCCGCGGGCGTACAGGATCGCGCACTGAGCGACCTTGAACGACGCCTGACGGACGTCGCCGGCGAATCGGCCGATGAGGGCCGTGGGATCGGCGGTGAGCGGATCGACGCCCTGGACGGCGAGTCGGTCCAGGAAGACGCCAAGAGAGCGCAGATAGGCGAGCCGGGCCGCGGGCAGGCCGATCGGGCGGACCAGGTCAGTGACCGTCTGGTCGTCGGCGTCGAGCAGCTTCTCGAAGCCGGTCCGGTCCGCGGCGGTGATGACCTCGGCGTAGGTGGCGACCATCGAATAGGAGACACGGGTGGACCAGCCAGCAGCCAGCATCCGCATCCTCGGGTCGAGGATCGAGGTGGGCCACCAGCGGTTCTCGTCGTGGTTCGCCTCGACGGCCGCGCGCACGTCTGGCAGTTGCGCCATCCGGCGCACCCTGTCGTACAACGCTGAGTTTGCCCCCGTGCCGGTCCGTCCCGGGCTGGTGGTCACGGGCGGCTCGCCGAGTCGGCGAATCCGGCGGCACTGCGGGCAAGCGCCAGATTGGAGCTGATCACCGGCCGGTGGTGACGGCGGTACAGGTCCCCGAGCAGCCCAGCGGTGTGCCAGGCGGTGCACGACAGCACCACCGCGTCCGCTTCGGCGATGGCCGAGGGGTCCAACCGGTCGAGGAGATCGACGACGTCTGCGGCCGGGATGCTCCCGAGGTCGTCGACCCGGCCGAGGCTGATGTGGTCGAGGACGCCGACACCAGCCGCGGCGAACGCGGAGACTTCCCGCAGCGTCAGCAGTTCCGGGTACGGAGTAGCGAGCACGATCCGTCGCGCACGCTGGCGCCGCAGCTCGACCAGAAGCGCGTCGAAGGCGCTCACCACCGCGGGCAGGTCGTCAGCCAGGCCGGAAAACCCCACAGAAGTGCAGGCGAGCAGCACGCCGGCCAGCGGGAGCCGGTCGAGCTGACCGAGCGCGGCGGGGACCGCCGAGGCGAGTCCCCCCAGGAAACTGTCGTCCAACGCGGTCGTGCGCTCCGCCGGCACCAACCGCGCGTAGTGGTAGACGACGTCACCAGCCCACCCTGGCAGTTCCTGCTCGACTGCGGTGTTCGCCCACGGCACGAGAACACCCACCCGTAGCGACCCGGTCAGCCCCTGCCGGTCCGGCGGCTGCGCGACCGTGGGAGCCGCTGCCGGCTCAGGCGGCGACATGTCGTTGTCCGTACAGATGCCGGGGCGCGTGACCGGTCACCGTGACCGCGCCAGTGTCATAACGGACCCGCGCCGTATCCGGCTCAAGGATCTGGATCGCGTAGGAGCCGAGCCGACGATGCCAGGTACCGGCCGTCGAGACGAAGAACGCATGCAGGCCGGACACCCGCAGGCCCGTCGGATAGACCCGGGCCTTCATCGGCAGGTCCCACAGCTGGTCGATGTCGGACTTCCACGCCGCGAACCTGGTGCTCGACGACGACGACGTGCCGTCGTTCATGGCGGCCAGGGGCGTCCCCGGGTAGGCCCGCGCCGCGCGGACGTTGGTCCGGTGACAAAGGAACCCAGCCTCGAAAATGCGCGCCAGACCAACGAGATTCGCCGCATGGGTCCGGTCCGTCTCCCCGGGAAGACCGTAGATCAGGTTCAGTCCCGGAAGCAGCAGCGGGAGCCCACCGGGCCCTCGGCTGGCTCCGGCCTCGTTCACGTGGCCCACCGCCCGCGTTAGAATCTCGGGTGTGCAGGTCAGCGCGTTACGCTCGACCACGACCGGATCGAACGACTCGATTCCCATCGGTGCACAGTTTCCCTCCGAGCAGTAGGCCGCGACCAGCTTCGCGATCCGCGCACCAGCCGGCGACGCCACCGCCAGCGGGTCGGCGTTGTCGATATGCAGAACCTCCAGGTCCGGGCATGCCTCCCGCACGCCGCGTAGGAGCTGCTCAATGACGGCCGGGTTCCGGCCAGCGTAGGAAAAGAAACAGGTCTGCTGCCCCAACCGGAAATGGCGCACGCCGGCCGCTGCCAGCTGCCGTACCTCCTCGACCACGTCCTCAACGGCACGGAACTCCACGCGCGACGCCTTCACCGGCTCGTTGCAGAAACTGCAAAACCGCCGCCGCGTGCACCCCCGGTACAGCTCGATCTCGGCGACCGGCCGCCAACTCAACTGCTCGACCAGCCCGGCGTACGAGCTACGGTCGGCCCGGAGGCCGTCGTAGGACGCGGCCCGATCACTTCCAAGCAGAAGATCGCCGGCGGTGACCGTGTGCGTGTGGACCACGTCGAACAGCCTGGCACCCGCTGACGACTTTCCGCCCACCAACGAAGCCAACGGTCCGAGCAGCACCGTACGCCCGCGAACGTAGGTGAGCGCCCGGCCGATCTCCTCCAGGCTTCCGTTCTGGGCGTGTAGGTGCACCGACGGTACCGCGTCTCCAGCCACCACCACGACCAAAGCCGCGTCCGCGAGCAACCGGAGGGCCTCGTCGCGGTGGATCGTCGTGGAGTAGGTCAACGGGTCCGACAGCGGCTCTTCGACGAATGGCGCGCCGCCGTTCAGACACCATCGAACGTCATCAATCGTCAGGTAGCGAATCTGCGCGAGTGGCCGTGACGAGGTCACGGCCGCGTACGCCGTCCGGACGTACGTCGACAGGTAGGGAGGCACGCCCAATCCGCTGGGTTCTACGGTGTAACAATCCAAGATCACTGCGATCTCGTCAGACACCTACCCATCCTCCCGGACGTGCGACACACGACCGAACGCAATTACTGACAGTGGCGGCTCGGCTCGGGTATCTTGAGCATTCGTATCGTCGCATAACGATGACTCTTGGTGGGCGCGATCCGAAGTTGTGGCGACTCGCCTGCCTGCGCGTCTCGGAAGAGGCCCGAGCGGAGGCCGACGACGGAGCTGCAAGGATCGGGGACGCTGCGGGGTGGGACACGTGCCATCCAGCCGTCAGCCTTCTGGAGTCGCAGGTGTCCGGGTGGGAGGAACCAGTGTGATGGTCGGCGCCGCCTCGGCCCGGCTGGCGGTGCTCATCGACGCGGAGAACGTGCCGTTGTGGGCGGTGGAACCGCTGCTCGCCGAGATCGCCCGGTATGGGAAGGCGCGGGTGAAGCGTGCCTACGGCGACTGGTCGGCGCTGGCGAGCTGGAAGAGGACCCTGTTGGAGCTGTCCATCCGGCCCATGCAGGTGTTCGCGGCGGTCAAGGGGAAGAACGCGGCGGACTTGGCCTTGGCGATCGACGCGATGGATCTGCTGCACTCCGGGTCCGTGGACGGGTTCGTCCTGGCCTCCTCGGACAGCGACTTCACTCGCTTGGCCGAACGAATCCGCGAGGCCGGCCTGACCGTCCACGGGTTCGGCGAGCAGAAGAAGACGAACCCGGGCCTTCCCGCCGCCTGCGACACCTTCGTCTTCGTCGAGACCCTCGCGGCGGCAGCGCTGCCGACACCGGCGGAGAAGACCGACCAAGCGCTCGTTCCCACCCAGTCCGCCACCCCAACCCAGGCCCCGCTCGGCACGGCACGCGAGTCCGAGACGTCCGAGTCGAGCCCGGCTGCCCACACAGCACAGACCGCTGTCGCCGCCCCGCCGAAGAAGAAGAGGAAGGCGTCGACCGCCCCAGCAGCGCCTCCCATCCGGGCAACGACCGCCGAACTGCGCGCGAATACCGGGCTGGTCAGCCGCCTCCGTGAGGCGGTCACGACGAACCCCGGTCCCGATGGGTGGACTCATCTGTCGGCCGTTGGGTTGGCCATCCGCAAACATCCCGCGGTCATCCTGAAGACCTACGGCTACTCCCGCCTCAAGGACCTGATGGTCGCGACTGAGCTGTTCGAGCTTCAGCAGAGCGGCCGAGGCACGTCCGGCGCCGTCCATGTACGCATCAAGGTCAAATAGGCGTACCGCACCACGACAACGGCGACCGCCTGGCACACGGTCCGCCGCCCACTCCCGACGCTGCCTCCCGAGTGTCCCTGCTCGGAAACGGTTCGAGCCCGGCGGGTCCCTGTCGACGGCCCGGCCCGGGTTGGGCAGATCACCAGGGCAGTGGCCGGCCGTCGCGGAAGAAGCCGCCGGTCGGGCCGTCGTCGGGGAGCAGCGCGGCCCACACGACGCTGGCGGCGCCCTCGGCGACCGGGCGGCCGCCGCCACCTCCCATGTCCGTGGCGGTCCAGCCCGGACAGACCGCGTTGACCAGGACCCGCTGGTGACGCAACTCGCCGGCCAGCAGTCGGGTGAGCGCGTTCAGCGCCGCCTTGGACACCGAGTAGGCCGGGGTGCCGCCCGTCATCTCACCGATCGAGCCAGCCTCGCTGCTGACGTTCACGATCCGCGGGTGGGCGCCACGAACCAGGAGCGGCAACAGGGCCTGCGTGAGCCGCCAGGCGCCGAACAGGTTGGTCTCCAACGCGGCATGCACGCTGTCGAGGTCGGCGGTCACAGCGCGTGCCCCGCTGTCGTAGATGATCGCGGCGTTGTTGACGAGGATGTCCAGCCGCCCGTGACGCTCCGTGATGCGCGCCGCGGCGGCGGCGACGCTGGCCGGGTCCGCGATGTCGAGCTGGCAGGCGACGACCCGTGAACCGCCGGCGACAGGTGAACCGCCGGGATCCAGTTCCGCGGCCGCCCGTTCCCCCGCTTCCAGATCACGCGCGCCGGCCACGACGTCGCACCCGCGCGCGACCAACTGCCGGACCGTCTCCCGGCCGATGCCTCGGTTCGCTCCGGTCACCAGAGCGAGCGGACGCATCGACGTCATCTCCGCCTCCCACAGGAATGCGCCGGCCCCGGCGGGCCGCGCCGTCGACCGAGCGTCGGCCGACCGCCGTCAACGTACCCACGCGGCGCCTGACCGGGTCGAACTCAGCAATATCCGACCCTCCCGCCCGGGGCGCGCGATGCGAGCGTGGGTGGCGCGCCGAGCGCTCGCCGGCCGCGGCCCACGATCCGCCACGATCTGCGTAAACACGATCTCCGTCGAGGAGCCCGACGCCCCCGAGCACGACCCAGTCTCCCTATTTAATCTTCAGCGACGGCGCCCCGCTGGCTGCCCGCATCCATCGGGCCGAGCAGGACCTAACCGTGCGACAGCCCGCGGTCGGGTCGTCGTCATTGGCTCCTGGCTCACGGTGAAGGAGCAGATACCTGAGGGCGGCGCGGCAGGCCTCGCCACGTCTACGGGTTCGTACCAGCCGACGAGGCCGGGTCGTTCCCCGGTGCCGTACACCTCGCGGACCGCTTGGCGGGCCACCGCGATCGGAATCAGCTCGCGCCGGCGAACGTAGGTGGGTTGATTTCCCCAGCCCGAAGCCGGTCTCGTAGTCACCGGTCAGGTCGCCGAGGCTGCTCCAGCTCTGCCATTCGCTGAAGTCGTTGTACGTCAGGCCGACGTAGTCGGCGCCGAGGCCGACGGTCAGGTATCGGGTTCCGCCGAGGCCAGCGAGAGCGAGGACGGGCCGCTGGTCGGCGTGGGCTTCGGCGTCGACGCGGTCGTGGCCCGGCGCAGATCGACAGCGATCCGCACAATGGGCACGTATGACCAGACTTCGGCAAGTGCGGACAGAGCCGCGCAGTCGGGACCCCGGTGCTCGTTGCTGCGCGTTGACGCGCGTCGTCAGCAACGGTTGCACAGCGTGCCATCCCGCCTTCGCAGAGCACGCGAGAGGTAGGCGTGTCTGGCCCGATCCGCAACAGCGTATCGTCTGAGGCATGTGAGTCCGGCACACCGGACCCCGATTCGCCGGGAGAGGCATCCATGCGGATTCTTCCGCCTGTCGCACCCACAGCCGAGCAGTTGAAGATTCTTGGCGACAACAAGCCTGGCTCGCTGCTCATCCGCGGCGCGGCAGGAAGCGGAAAGACAACGACCGCACTTTTGCGTCTGCGCCAACTCTGCGCCTCATGGCTGTCCCGGCGCGATCGCCTCGGGCTGGTTCAGCCGGTTCGTGTTCTGGTGCTCACCTATAATCGCACCCTCGAAGGATATATAAAGGAACTTGCACGGCAGCAGGTAGTCGGGCATAGCGGGCTGCGGCTCGAAGTCCTTACGTTCGGCAAGTGGGCGGTCGACACGCTTGGCGACGTCGACATACTAGACCACGGAAACTCCGTCCGAATACTGCGTCCTTTGGTCATGCCGCTACACCCTGACGTCGACTTCCTCATCGACGAGGTTACATACGCTCTCGGCCGCTTCGATCCAGATGGTCTCGATGCCTATCTGACCGCACGGCGTGACGGACGAGGGATAGCCCCGAGGGTTGACCAGGCACTCCGACGCCGTTTGCTGAACGAGGTATTTCGACCCTATGAGGAAACAAAGCAGAAACAAGGGGTCCTCGACTGGAATGACATTGCCGTCGCCGCTGGACGCGTAGCCGATCTCACCCCGCTTGACATCGTGATTATTGATGAAGCGCAGGACTTCTCCGCGAATCAGGTGAGGGCAGTTCGGAAACACCTCGCCAGCCCCTCTTCGATGACTTTCGTGATGGACTCAGCACAGCGGATCTATCCACGCTATTTCGCGTGGAAAGAGGCTGGGGTTGACTCATTCACCCAGATCCATTCATTGAAGCGCAATTACCGAAACACCCGCCAGATTGCCGCCTTCGCCCGCCCGCTGGTGGAAGGACTCCCCTTGGAGGACGACGGGGCCCTACCGGACTTCGACTCATGCGAAAAGGACGGCCCGTTGCCGGTCCTGGTGGCTGCTAGGTACAGCGACCAAATCGACTACATTCTGGCGCGCCTCATACGAACGGTCAACTTCTCAAAAGAATCAGTCGTTTTTCTGCAGCCTCGCGGCGGAAGCTGGTTTTCGTACCTACGGTCCCGCCTCAAGAACGCCGGTATCTCATGGACAGAGCTGACTCGTGCGAGCAGCTGGCCTAGCGGTCCTGAAGCCGTGGCGTTGTGCACCCTACATTCAGCCAAAGGACTCGAGTTCGATCATGTGATAATTCCCGGCCTCAACCGGCAAGTTACACCACACGGCGACGAGGAAGGGGATGTCCAGTTGGATGCCCTAAGGAGGCTTGTCGCCATGGGCGTTGGTCGAGCTCGGCGATCCGTCGCTCTCGGATATAAGCCCAGCGACCGATCCACCGTCGTTGATCTTCTCAGACCCGGAACGTTCGAGTTGGTAGAGCTATGACACAGATAAGCTTCAACACTGAAATCTTGGATCAGGTTTCGACGCGGCAAATCAAGGAGGTGATGCACTTCACCACCAACCCAGGACTGTTGGGGATTTTCGCAACGGGCGCGGTCCTTTCTCGCGACCGGCTCAATACCGACAGGTATGTCGAACATATTTACACGCCCAATTGTAGCGATCGCCTCAAAGACGCCGACTGGACCGACTATGTGAACATGTCCATCAGCAGAGTAAACGGCAGAATGCTGGGTGTCTCCAAGAACTGGCATATAGATCATGAGCTATGGTGGTCGGTCCTCGCTTTCGATTCTGAGCTACTCGGCCACGATGGCGTGTACTTTACTACGACAAACAACACCTACCCGTGTGTAAAACGAAATCCCGGAGTGCTCGGATTTTCGGAGATGTTTGCACATTCAGTAGAATGGGGTTACTACGGTAGCCAGATACCACGACCGCCGACTAGGCACTCCAGCCTGACGACCGACCTACAGGCGGAGGTACTCTATCCGGGACAGGTATCCCTTAACCATCTAAGGAGCATCTATGTATACGAAGAAAACAATATTGATTACATAGAAAGTCTCTACAACATTTTTCCGACAGTCCCTAAGGTTCCGGTGGCCTGGAGACCCGAGGTATTCACATGAGCACGCTAACAGACGACGTGCGCGAAAGGCGCGTGGTCTCGTCAATGCTGTGGGCGGCGTGGGCGGATGCGCTCGGTTTTATAAGTGAGCTCGTCGATGAGGACGGTCTCCACCGCCGCCTCGGTGGTGAGCCACTTAACGAACCTGTCGCTTGGAGGCGCCGAGTCGGCGGACGATTCGGCGTTGATGCCCATCTTCCACCTGGCTGCTACTCGGATGACACGCAACTCCGTCTCGCGACCGCCCGCGCTATAGGTAGTCGCGGTTTTGACGTTGAGGCATTTGCGCGCGTTGAGCTTACGGTCTGGCCGTCGTATGCCCTGGGAGGGGGAAGAGCAACTAGGGCAGCGGCCGCGAGTTTGACCAGACCAAGTACACCTTGGTTCGGCAACTTTTTCGATGGCTGGCTACAGGCGGGCGGCAACGGCGTCGCAATGCGGGTCCAGCCCCACGTGTGGGCCGCTCCCAATCCCGCTAGTTTTGGGCCACATTTGGTGGAAGTCATCACAAACGGTGCTACGACTCATGGACATCCACGTTCCCTGGTCGGTGCAGTTCTCCATGCGGTAGCCCTAGGCAGAACCCTAGAGACAGGGAACATTCCAGCACCGGATGTGTGGCCGGACCTCCTTGCGATGGTTGAGCATTCGGTTAATCTCTTCGATGATTCTCCAGAGCTCGCCTCGGTTTGGATTCCCTCCTGGGAGAAAGCAACAGGGGAATCTTTTGCCTCCGCCTGGAGGAACGCCGTGAAAGAATGTCGCGACCTGCTTACTATAGCTGGTCGAGCAATAGACGGAAGATGCGATAGTGATGAGACCCGGCGGCGAAATGCCTACTCGCAGATAGTTACTGATCTCAACCTAACCAAGCCGAGCCTACGCGGAAGCGGTACTGCAACCGCGGTGGCTTCCCTGGCGTTGGCGACCGCGTCTGGCGCGGATGTTGCCGGGTGTGCCCGAGTTGCTGCTCAGGCCATCGGTACCGATACCGACACCATCGCGACCATGGCCGCTGCTCTTGCCGGGGCACGGGGCGATTCATCAGGGCCAAGTTCGGTACTCGACGCCGACTATCTGAAGCGAGAAGCGCAACGCCTCGCGGCTATCGGAAGCGGTAAGCCAGCCGAGACGTTCAGCTATCCCGATCTTCTCGGATGGACACCGCCGCGATCCCAACTTGACGCTGTCGGCATGGCGGCCGACAAACCAGCTCTCGCCGGCCTGGGGTGGTGGATGCCGGCGGTGCAGGACGGCGTCTTAGAAGCGAGAGGGACCCGATGGCTGTGGGCGCAAAGTGACTTTGGCGCGTCCTTTCTCCTCAAGCAAAGATCAGAACTGCGCACCCTGCCAGACGGAAACTGGCCGGTTCGGCGTAGGCCCGCTCAAGAGACTAGTAGCTCCCGTCGAGAACGAGAAATGCATCCGACTCTCTTTGAGCAAGAAGAGCCGGCCCAAAATTCCTCCAACGTATCCGCAAAATACATCGGATTGGGCGAGCGCGCGCTTGGTCCTCCGGACGCCATAGAGAGAGTTCGCCGGCCCTATAGGCGGAGACTCGACATCGATGAAATTCTCAGGTGGATAGGAAGCCGACCCCTAACCGATCGAGATCTTGGGTATGCGACGCGACGCGTAGCCGAGGAAGGCAGTGTCGAGCAACTTATCGCGTTCACGACGGCAATCCGCGAGATGATCAATCGGCGAGCTAGCCGACCGCCATCAGGCGGCGCGTCGTAGCCAGTCGCTCCGGGGCATCCCGGTCGTGGTCCTCACGACCTCCGACGCGACCATCGATCTTCGCGGCTGCACCTCGCACGCCGACGCCTACGTCACCGAGTCCGCCGGGCTCGACGAGTTCGCCGGCCGTGTCCGCGACATCGACGACCTCTATCTCGGTCTGCTCTGCCTCCCCAGGCCCGGTGAGGCACAGGTGACGGTCCGCAGTACGCGATACTGATCATCTACGCGCGGCGCCTCGCCTATGCTCGGACGACGGCAGAACCGCAGATCATCACCTTCGGGCCGAGCCGGGCCGACAGATCATGGTGAGCACTCCCGCCCTCAGCCGAGGTGCCCGACCCGTGAAAGCCAGCCGGAGCGATCATCGCCGCCGTGCCCAGCGAAGATCGCTGGGCGTGGTCATAACGGCACAGCGGACCTTCGCGATCAGCCTGTCCATTCGACAACCCGTCTCGTGCCAGCGGGCCCCGACCTGCGCAGCCCCGTGGATGCCAGCGATCCGCTGGCATCCACGGCGAATCCCCGGGAAGGCGGTAAAGGCGCCCGCCGACGAACCCGAGTTCCGCAGTTGGTGGACACACGAATCGCTGATCATGGCGTTGACCTGGGGGAACACGTGTAGGGCCGGGTGGGGCGTGTGTCCACGTACCGGCCGGCCCTGGCGGGGGTTGACCTGGGGTGATCAGGTGGGGTTGAAAGCGGTGACCCTGGCGGGTGGTGGGACGGAAACGGCCTGGTAGATAGCCTTCTGGGTCGGGTTGAGGGCGGTCGTCTGGGTGACTGTGCCAGCGGGTCCGGTGAGGGTGATCTGCATGATCCGGCCGGTCTGGCGGCGGATCGTGCGCCAGGTTTGCCCGGTTCGGCGTTCGGCGACCTGGATCAGCAGGAGGGCGAGCCAGCAGAGCAGGACGTGGGCGCGGATGCGGTGCTCAAGGCGGTGGAACACCGAGCACTCCAGGCGAACTCCCGAGACTGAAACGACGCCTCCACCAGCAGCGGGCGCACGGGAAACAGCGGGGCGCGCCCGCCCAGTCCGCGACGTGGGCCGCCAGAGATCGGGACCCTCGCACGCCCGGGGGCAGGACCGGCGTCATCCCGCCTCGGTCCTCACGGTCGCGTTCGGCCGCCGTCAACGGGCGGGCCGGACCGGAACAGATGCCGAGCCGTCGACTGTGGCGGCTCTCTGGGGTCAGTGTGGGGGCGTGCGCCGCGTCACCTTCGCCGCAACTGCCCCGTCCAGGATCCTAAGAAGTTTGATCGGTCTGTCGACCGGCGGTGGATCATTCATCGGTAGACCGGGATGTTGTCGACGATATCCAGCACCACAGGCAGCGCGGACAGGTCGAAGTACTCTCGACCGCGCGCTGGAGCATGTCCGGCCCGTAGCAGCGCACTTCGCACGCCGCGTTCCATACCCAAGGCCATGCCGTCCGGGAGGTTGATCAGAACGCGGACAGCTATCCGGAAACCTTCGCTGGCGTGGACGTTAAGCCGGGGTCGGGGCTTGCCAGATGTGATACCGAACTTCAGTGTGTTTTCGGTGGCATTGGTGACGACATAGAAGACATCCCAGATCAGCCCAACGCATTGGCGGCAGAGGCCGCTTCCGTACCGCACGTTGCTGGGGATGGGGTCACATAGGTGCCCAACCTTGCAACGCACCTGGTGAGGAATTCCGGCGCCCAGCCAGACCGGCTCCAGTACGGTGCCGCCCAACTCCTTGACCCTGACCCGAAACGCCCGTTCCGCAGTTGCTGGGTCGTTTCCCGCGCAGACCCGGCAGATGCCCTGTCCTTGCTGCACGCCCGCCGGGCGGGGGTTGACCTCGTGGCCGTGTGCGCAGCGCACCCAGTGAGGGGTCAGGGCACCGAGCCACTCGGACTCTAGGACGGCGCCACCAAGCTTCGTTACCTGCTCGCAGAAGTTCTTCCAGGCGGTCTCAGGATCCTTACCTGCGCAAATGCGGCAAATACCCTTCCCTTGCTGAACGCATGCCGGGCGCGGGCTGACCTCGTGCCCGCTAGAACATTTAACCCGGTGGGGGACACCGTTGCCGAGCCAGTCCAGTTCGAGGACGCTACCGCCCAATTCTTCGACTCGGACTTGGAACTGCCACCACGCGGTTGCGGGGTCATGCCCGACGCAGATAAGGCAGAGACCGCCGCCTTGTTGAACGTTGTTCGGGCGCGGGCTTGTGGGATGGCCTGCAGCGCACTCGGCTCTGTGTGGGGTCCTGGCGCCGAGCCAGTGCGGTTCCAGGACTCTGCCGCCAAGCGCCGTCACCCGAGCCTGGAACTCACACCACGCAATCTCCGGGTCCTTGCCCGCGCACGCCCGGCACAGCCCGTTCCCTCGTTGCACCGAGTTCGGTGAAGGTGTCGCTACATGTCCGGCAGGGCACAGAACTCGATGCGAAACCTTGCTGCCAAGCCAGGACGTTTCCAGCAACTGGCCGCCAAGGTGCTTCGCTCGGGCTTGGAACTCCCGCCATGCGCGCTCGGATCGAGCAAGCGGTCGCTTTCCCGCAGAAGCTGACCGGCTGCTGCCGCCAGGGCTAGAAGGCTCCGCTAGCTGCGTCCGGGGCGCTAGAATTTCATTGGATATAAGGTTGTCGATCACTGCTAGATCCTACTGGCCGTGATCGCGTAGACCCTACTGGCAGGGTCGCCGCCATTGGCACCCCGTCGGGGTCGGGGCCGCTGCGCGTCGCGTGGGCTCGGATCGAGCCGCTGTTGCCGAAGAACCCGCCTCGTGGTGGCCGATGGTCGGACCATCGGAAGATCCTCAACGGGATCCTGTTCCGGGAACGGACCGGCGTCCCCTGGGCGGACCTGCCGGAGCGGTACGGGCCGTGGCAAACGGTCTACAACCGGTTCCGGCTGTGGTCGCTGGATGGGACCTGGGAGAAGATCCTCGCCCAGGTTGTGGTCAAGGACGACTCTGTCGGCGCCGTCGAATGGGAGGTGTCGGTCGACTCGTCGATCGTGCGTGCCCACCAGCACGCCGCTGGCGCCCGTCACCTACCCCCGAAAGATAAAAAGGGGCCGGCAAGATCAACGGACACACCGCGGAGACCGCCGGGAAGGCGGAAGCGCTCGGCCGGTCCCGGGGTGGACTGAGCAGCAAGATCCACGCCGCGGTCGACGGAAAGGGACGGCCGTTGTCGGTCACGCTGACCGGCGGCCAGGGCTACAGCTCCAAGGCGATCCGCGCTGAGCTGCGCCGACGCAACATCAGCCACACGATCCCCGAACGCAAGGACCAGAAGAACAACCGCGCCCGGCGCGGCTCGGTCGGCGGCCGGCGGCCGAAGTTCGACAAGGAGCGATACAAGAACCGCAACGTCGTCGAGCGGTTCTTCAACCGGCTCAAGCAGTGGCGCGCTGGCGACCCGCTACACCAAACGCGGCCACTACTTCTACAACGAGATCATCATTGCGTCGATCTCCATCTGGCTAGCCGAAGATCCACGGGAAGCTGCCTAGGTCTGAGCGCTCCGCCGGGGTGACGCCGGCTGGGTGTCTGTGCTGCACAGTTGGCTGTCCTCGCTTGGCGGGTGCCGCGTTCGTCCGCCTGGCAGGCGGGACGCGCGAAGCGGGGCTGGCGTCGGCAGGGGGCCTACTCCGCAGGCACGTCGGACTTCTTCCCGGTGACCCTCGCGTCCCCGAAGACAACGTCGCTTTGTAGCCGGGCCATGTAGTTCCCTTCCTGGTCGTTGAGATTCGCTACCTGTAGGCGAAGGCGGAGAATTCCCGTGACATCGACGTCTATGGGGAAGACCTCACCGAGACCTACTTGTTGGCTCCCGAGTTTCCGGCCATCCCCATACACTTCGATCCGGTAGATAGCGTTGTCGGCCGCGTCGTCCGCCAGGCCAGCCGTCGCCTGAAATCGGCGGAAGTGTCTGCCCAGGTCGTAGCTGACGCTCCCGGTCTGCTCCGACGGGTCACACGCCCACTCACTAGGGTTACACAGGGTTAGCAAGACGCTACGTGGCAGGCTTTGCCCGTTGACCGAAGCAGGGCCGTGCAGCCAGTACTCAACGTCGGACCCCACCGCGTCCTCGTCCGCGAGGAAACGAACGGTATCTCCGTTCCGCGTGCCCGGGGCGGAGGGCGTTGGGCTGCCTGAATTGGCCGCGAGGCCGGTGCCGTTCGGATGTCCATCCCCGCGGTAGTGGTGAACCAGCCCCACCACCGTCCAGCACGCCATCAGCACGGCCATCACGATGGCAGCGACCAACCGTCCCGAGACCTTTCCGCGCCGGCGCGGCGGAACATGGCCCGGTGCGCGGTGACCAGACGGCCGCGCGCCAGCGTCGCGAGGCGCCCGAGCCGGTGCCTTCGGGGACGCGGCGACTGGCCAGGCCGCGGGCGGCGGTACCAGCTCGCCCGGCGCCGGGCCCGCCGGGGCTGACGCGGAAGACCATCTGCTCCCTCTGCTGTACGGCGGCGGCGGAGTAGCGAGCCCTGCCGCCGCTGGGATGGCCCTCATCTGGTAGGTGAGAGCCGCCAGCGCGTCAGCCGCCGCCGTGGCTGCCGGTCGTTGGCGGGGGTCTTTCGACAGCATGTCGGTCAGAACCCACCAGAGCTCATTCGGTACGCTCGCGGGCCGGCCCGGCTCCAGGTCGACGTGGGCTCGCAGGACTGCCAGCCCGGGACGATTCGCGTACGGCGTCACGCCACAGAGCAGCTCGTAGAGCAAGATGCCGCACGAGTACAGGTCCGTTGGTGGGCCGACCTCCCCAGACTCGATCATTTCGGGTGCCATGTAGTCCGGCGTGCCGAGCACGGCGGACGTCTCGGTCAGTCTGGTTGAACTATCGGTCAGACGGGCGATGCCGAAATCCGTGACGCGGGCCTGCGCGGTCCCGTCCGGGGCCACGGCCAGCAGCACGTTCTCGGGTTTCAGATCGCGGTGCACCACGCCCGCAGCATGCGCCACTGCCGCGGCCTGGAGGATCTCGGCGCCGAGCCGGACGACCTCGGCTGGCGGCAGGGTTCCCCGATCCCGCAGCTGGTGGCGCAGATCGGAGCCGTTCACCAGATCCATCACGATGCCCAGATCGCCGCCCTCGGCGACCAGATCGTGCACCTGAACGATGTACGCCGACTGAAGCCGGACCAGGATGGAGCGCTCAAGCAGGAGCCGAGCGACCAGGTCCTCCTGCTCGGCGAGGTCACGACGCAGTAGCTTGATCGCAAGAGACGGGCCGCGACCCTCGACGGTCCGACCCCGCCACACCTCGCCCATCCCGCCCCGGCCGATGACCTCGTCGAGGATGTAACCGCCCAACCGCCGTGGCACGCTGCCCCCATCCGCCAAAGCCATCGATTCGTCACGTAGTGTGGCAGAACGTCTTTCCGCCGCAAAGGCAGGCCCTGGCCTCGGCAAGGAACCGAGAACGCGCATATACGGAGAACGAGTCCAGCCTCCGAGGTCACGGCAGAGAAGCGGCTCGGAGACGGTTCCCCGAACACCGATCAGGACACGCGCCAGCACAGAGCGCCAGGCCAGACCACCCCTGGGAGCGCCCGGCGCCCAATAACGCGGGCCGCCGGTCGAGCTTCGCGGCCCGAGTACGGCGCCATGGCGCGCGGGCGACGGTCAGATGACCGATCGCCGGACGGCGCGGGCCAAGTCACGGTGCCGGCGGTCCAGCCACCCGGCCGCATTGTCGCGGTCCACGTAATCCGACCAGCGTCCCACCGTGCCGCGCATCAGGCGTCTTTTGTCCTTGATTCTCGCGTCTGCGATGATCTCCACGTCGCGCGAGTTCTTCCGGACGCTCAGCTCGTTCTCGAGAAAACGCTCGGCGAGCTGGAAGGCCTCTTTCTGCAGCCGTGGGTCCGCGCTGGCGCTCAGCATTTCGGCCGCCTTGGCGACCACCTGGCCACGGCCGGTGACGCTCGCGCCCGACGCCGGGCCGGCCAGCTCCTTGCAGGCGACGCGGATGGCGAAGTGGTCGCGCCGGGCACGCATCTGCTGAAGGTACTCGGCGAAGTAGCCCTGTTCTGCCCCGTCGGTCATCCGCCAGGCTAGTGTCCGGGCCGCTGCCCGAGCGCGGCGGCGGCGTTCGCGCCACGACACGGCGCGCCGCGTGACATGCTCGGCGACGAGGTCCGGGCCGGACCTGCCCTGGAACATCGGGTCGCGCTCCGTCCACGCCGGATCCGCGGCCGGCTCCTCGTTACTGACCGGCGGCTGCGCCTTGTATTCCTTCGAGACTGCGGCAAAGCCGTAGAACACGACCAGCGAGACGAAGAAAATAACCGCGACCGCGAGCGGAAAATGATCACGGGACACGGTGACCCACTTCTTCTCCACTAGGACCCCGGATCCGGCGAGCAGCGTAAGGAAGCCCAGGAAGACGAGCGCGGCCCGCCAGGCTGCTCGCGCGGCCCGGCTGGTCTTCACCTCGCGGTAGCTCAGCAGCGGCTCGCGCGCGTCATAGACGCGCCAGAACCATGGCAGGTGCCGGGCCAGCAGCGGGAGGGCCAGAAGCAGGGCGAAGCCACCGACCAGCGCGGCCACGCTGAGCCACGTGTTCATGCCGGCGGCCGCCAGGATCATCCCGAACACCGCGAACCCGAGCGCCGCCATGGCCACCGCCAGCCGCCCCCGCCGACCGCCTCCGTCTTTTCTGGGCAGCACCATCAGGGCGAGGCCGGGAAACGCGAAGACGACGAGGTTCAGTACGCCGCTGAAATGACTCAACGTCTCCCAGACCCATTCCATCTGGGTCTGCCACGGACGATGATAGAAATTCCCGACCGCGTAGAAGCCGGCGAACATGAGAAGACCGAGAACGCCGTTAAGGACAATGATCGGCCAGTAGAAGTCGTTCTTGGGGGGGTCATTCACCGTCAAGGCAGCGGACTGCAGCCCGCGATGGGTGAGATGCGTCCGGGCCAGCGCTGCGATCTCGAAGGTCAGCACCCGGGCGTAGACAAGGCCGGCGCCGATCGGCGACACGACGTAGGCCACCCGCACCAGAATTCCGAGCCATTCCTGGTGGATGATGTGCCGCAGCAGGGCGGCGTCCGGACCTGTCACCGACCGAGCAGCCGCATGGTGGTAGACGGTGTAGAGGCCCAGGTAGAGCGCCCAGGTCATCACGATCGTCGTGTAGACCGCCAGCCGAATCCGGTTCTTCTCGTTGATGATCACCCGTCCCCGCCAGAGCGAGTCCTTCTTTTTCACGTTCCCGGCGAAGTCGAGTGGCGCCTGAAAGCCGACGTACGCGTAGATCACACCGGCGCTGACCAGGGAGTGCAGACCGTTGGCGACCGGGGCCAGCCGAGGCAGGGAGAAGCTGACGTGCCCGCCGAGGTGTGGCAGGCAGGCTACGACGACGAGAAGGACTAGGAGCTTGAAGCCGGTCAGCGCGGCGTTCAGCCGGAGAAAGCACAGAACCGGCAGCGCCGAGACCGCTGCGATGAGCGCCATGGCCGCCACCGCAATGGGCAGCTGGGCTTCGCCCGGGAGCCGGCCGCAGGTCAGAATCACCATCGCGACGGCCTCGCTGACCATATTGATCAGATAGACGAGCCACAGTGCGGCCGCGACTACCAGCGCGACGAGCGGGCCGCTGCCCTCCAGTGGGATGAGGATGAGCGCGCCCGTCTGGCGGCGGTCGGCACCGAGCTCTACCATGGCGAAGGAAATCAGGATCATGGCAAGCCCGCCGAGGAGCCACGCCCACCCGTTGCCCTGCTGCCCGGCCTTTTGGAGGGGAATGGAAAGCAGCCAGCCCGAGCCGATGACACCGGCCGCCGAGAGACAGCAGAGATAAAACAACGAAAGCCGGCGCGGTTCGTCGTCATCCGGCCGGCCGCGCGGTGCCGCCGGGCCGCCGGGTCTGTCTCCTCGTGAATCCATTCGTGCTCCCCCGCGCCGAATGAGTACCGCTGCGGACAATAGAATCTGATGATCTCGATGTCAAGATACGGGAGCGTCGACAAGGCGGATTTTTAGTCCATTTCAGTGGGCCCCGCTGACGGCCGGCGTTTCTTCGCCCGCCACCCCGCAGCCGCGCTACGGTCACCTGTTCAGGCGCAGCGACGGCAACGGGCCCCACGTCTCCGCTGGGAGCCGCGTGAGGCGGTCGTGGGCCGGCGTCGGCCACCCGAGCCACCGCCACGCCCCGTCCGAAGCGCCCAGCAGCGTTCCGCCGGGAACGGACCAGACCGCGATCTCGCCCCGGGGAAGAGACTCCAGCCGCCAGTCGGTCTCCTGTCCCGACGCCGCATCCGAGATCCGCATCGTGCCGTCGGCGTAGGTCGTGAGGACTCTGCCGTCCGGGCTCCACCCGGCTCCGAGCGCGCCGCTGGCGGGGCCCTCGAGCGTCAGGACCAGCGTTCCCGACCCCACGTCCCAGATCTGCGCGGGGCCGTCGGCGCAGGTGATGACGACCTGACGGCCGTCGGGGCTCCACGCGGCGCCGTTCGCCGACCGGTTTCCATGGTCGAGCTCCCGCACCAGCTCGGCCGGGTCGGCCCGCCAGACGCGTGCCACGTCATAGTCGCCCGTGGTGACGAGGGACCGGCCGTCCGGGCTCCACGCCGCGCTGGTCACCCAGTTCTGGTGCCCCGACAGGACCCGCAGCTCCTGGCCGTCGGCCGCACGCCAGATCCGGCAGCTGCGGTCCTGGCTCGTGGTGACGAGGGACCGGCCGTCGGGGCTCCACGCCGCGGCGGTCACCACGCCGGCGTGGCCCTGAAGAGCCACGACCTCCAGCCCGGTGACGGAGTCCCACACCCGCGCCGCCTCACCCGCGGCGACGACGATCCGGCGGCCATCCGGACTCCACGCGCCGGCTGTCACAGCACCGACGGAGCCGCCGAAGGCCACGACCTCCAGGCCGCTCCCCGCATCCCACACCCGCGCACGCCCGTCATCACCCCTCGTGACAAGCGCCGCCCCATCCGGGCTCCACGCCAGGCCCGTCAGCACGGCACCGGCGCCGGCGAGCGTCACCATCACCCGCCCGGTCCTCGCCTCCCACACCCGCGCCGTCTCACCCGCGGCGACGGCGATCCGGCGGCCATCCGGACTCCATTCGGCGGCTGCCACGGCACCGACGGAGCCACCGAGCACCACGACCTCGCGACCGGTCCCCGCAGCCCACACGGCCGCATACCCATCATCACCAACCGTGACGACCGCGCCGCGGTGCGGACTCCATGCCACGCCCGCCAGCGCCACACCCGGGCCGGCGAGGGTCCGCTGGTAAGTGCCGTCCGCAGCCCAGAGGCGTGTGCTGCCGTTCTCGCTGACCGTGACGACTTGGCCGTCGGAACTCCAGGCGGCGCGCGACAGCCCGGTGTGCGTGAAGGTCCTGCGGGCGCCGCGGCGCGGCCGGCCGCCGTCGGGCAGATAGCCATTGACATCCCAGATCGCGGCGGTGCCGTCCGCCGTGGCGGTGAGGAAACGTGTCCCATCGGGGCTCCACGCGACGCTGGTCACCGCGCCGGTTCGGCCATCAAGGGGGACTCGCCGGCCGCGCGTGCCCGTCCACAGGCGGACGGTGCACTCGTTGCTCGCGGTCAGAAGGTGGCTGCCGTCGGGGCTCCACGCGACGCCAGTCAGCAGCTCGTCGTGCCGCAGGGACCGCAGGCATTCTCCGCTGTCCGGGTCCCAGACCTGCGCGGTCTCGTCGAAGCTGGCGGTGGCGATGGAGCTGCCGTCTGGGCTCCAGGCGCAGGCGGTCACGTCGCTAGTGTGGCCGCGGTACGGGGGGACCAGGGGCTGGCCCGTCTCGACGTCCCACACCCAGGCCGTGCCGTCGGCCCCGGCGGTGACGACACGCCGGCCGTCCGGGCTCCAGGCTGCGGCTCTCACCGTGCCGGTGTGGCCGGTGAGCGTCCGCACCGGCTGCCCGGTGACCACGTCCCAGATCCGAGCCCTCCCATCGGCACCCGCCGTGACGACGTGCCGGCTGTTGGAGCTCCACGCCGCCCAGGTCACCGTGCCGGAGTGGCCGGTGAACGAGGTCATCCGCGCCTCGGCCGCGGGTGTGCCGTCGAGCGGTGCCACCAGCCAGCCCGGCCGCGGCGGCGCCGCGACCGCATCGCACCACAGTGCCTGCGTGCCGTGCGCGGTCGACTCGTCCCAGCGGGCGTCGGTCAGATCGCAGCGCCGCAGAACCGCGCCGGCCAGGGCCGCCCGCCGCAGGTCGGCCGCGCTGAGGTCACAGCCGCGCAACTCGGCACGGGTGAGATCGGCGCCGGTCAGGTCGGCCGAGGACAGATCCACGTTCTGCAGGACTGCCCCGGTCAGGGTCGCGCCCGCCAGGGAGATCTCGTGCAGGTCGAGCGGGCCGTCGCCGCCGATGGACCAGCCGGCCAGGTCGGCGCTGGCCAGCGCGCAGCTCGCCGCGCTGTGGCTCGGGTAGTGCTGGCGGGACGCGGCCAGCAGGTAGGCGAAGGCGAGCACGGTCGCCTGGTCGGCGTGTCCGTCCGGGGCCGCACCGGCGAGGGTGGCCAGCGCGGCGGTGCCCCGGGCGCGGCCCTCGTCGTCCCGCTTCGCCAGGAGCTGGCCGAGGAACTCGAGTGTCTCCCGGCTGGGCACCGGCAGCTGCCACCTGACCCGCGCCTGCTCGGGCGGCAGCTCCAGTGCCCGGTACAGGTAGGACGCGAGGAAGTACTCGAACATCGATGTGTGCGCGAACTGGAAGTCGCGGTCGTCCATGCGGATCAGGAAGGTCGCCGCGCGCAGGTCGTTCTTCCAGAGCTCGGGGTCGTGGTCACGCCGGTAGTGCAGCTTCAGGTCGGGCTGGCTGTCGAAGAATCTCAGGAACCAGTTCTCAAGCTCCGACACCTCGCAGGCTTTCCGCCCGTCTCGCCAGAGGTACGCTGCCAGCTGTTCCATGAGTAGCGGCTTGTGCTGTGGGCGCAGCTCTTGCTTGCGGCTGTCCCGGTCCAGCCAGTCACCGACGATCGAGGTATACAGGTCGACCGGGTGCACCGGATGGTTGGCTCGCGCGGCGCGTTGGATGGTCTCCAGCCGCTGCGCGAGCATCCAGAGGGTGAGCGGCCGTTCGGCCAGCTCGCGCAGGTTGTGAATCGTCGCGATGACGTCCATGAGCCCGTCGACGTCCGGATTCTCGAGGTTTGCCTCCAGGTAAGCGCGCACCTGTTCGTCCGTGAACGGCAGCATCAGCAGGGTGAGCGGGCCCGGGCCATCCCGCCGGGACCCGGGCGACATCATAGCCTCGTCGCGGATGGTCGCGAAGAAATGGGTCCGACAGGTCAGGACGAGCTTGCTCGGCGGCCGCAGCCGCCGCTTCTCCGGAAGGGAGCGCCACGCGTCATCGGTCACGCGGCACAGGGTGTGCGCGAACCGGCGACATTCTTGCTGGGTCAGATGGATCCCAACCTCGTCGAGCCCGTCAAAGATGACCACGCACCCGCCCTCGGCGAGCCGGTCCCACAGCTGACCGGCGGTCGGAAGCGTTCCGCCGACCGCCTCCAACAGCGCGGTGAGAATGTCATGGATGTTCGCTCCCGCGAAGTCCCTGGCTGACGGCAGCTCACGCAGGTCGAACAGGATAGGCAGCGGGACCGAGCGGTCGTGCTCGCGTTTCGCCAGCAGCTCCTCAGTGAACATCTTGACCGCCGTGGACTTGCCCGTTCCGACGTCCCCCAGCAGCACGCAGTGCGTCCGGGCTGCCGGCGACGGGTCACACGCCCAGTCGACCAGGCGGTCCACCGCGAGCATCGGCGCGCTCAGCCGGCGGGGCGGCGACTCACCGGCGGCCGACGACGCCTCACTCACCTGCGGCGGCACCGTCTTCCCCTCCGGCCCCCGCCGATCGGACAGCGTCCTCGGCCACTGGTCCGGGAGACCCGAAGACGGCGACGGCGGCTCCGCCAGCCGATCCGCGACCGCCCACAGGACGTCCGCCACGAACCCCTGCCGAGCCAGGCGATGCGTGCACAGGCTGAACGGCCGGTCGGCGTGTAGCACGCCCTGGCTCTCCTCCGCCGGCACGTGGTCCAGCGCCACTATGACGGGCCGCCGGGCGGTCGGTCCCGGGTCGCGCTCCCGCCAGGACGCGTCGCTCGTCAGCACCACGACGACGTCCGCCTGCCCGCGCAGCCGCAGCCGGATCGCGTCATCGCGGTCCCAGGTCAGCAGGGTCTCGTGGGTGATCTGGTACAAGTTGAGCGCCTCCACCCGGGTGGTGAACGCGTCGACGAACCTCGCCTCGAGGTCGCGGACTGCCGCTGACGCTTCCCTGGCCATCTGAAGGTGCACCGTCGGCCGGACCACCTCGGGGACCACCTCGGTGACTTCGGGCTGCACCGGATCCTCGGAGAGCCGGGCCGCCTCGCGGGAATGCACCGTCAGCGCCTCGTCGGTGAGCTCGTCGCCCTCGAACCAGCAGAACCGTCCCCGCGGTGATGTTTTCTGAGAGTCGACCACCAGCCGGAAATCGCTGTGCGCTTCCTTCCCCGCGGCCTCAACCGTGGCCCGGAACTTGCGGAACGCTTCCTGTGCCTTCTGCTGATCGCCGCCGATGGTGGCTACCTCCAGTGCGGCCATCATCGGGATGTGGTTCGTGTCGTCGATGAGGTCGGCCAGGTGACGCAGCCGGTCCATCATGAGCGGTGAGAGATGGTCCCTCAGGCGGCCGAGGTGCGCCCGTACCGTCGCGGCCGGTAGCGGTCCCGATCCCATGTCATTCCCCCCGGAATCGACGCCGCAACGCCGTCTCGAGGTCACGCGCGAACCGCTCCCGCGCCGCGCCCCGGGTATCCAGAAAACTCACGCCGTCCGGCCCGGTGAAGACCTGGAGGTCTTCCAGCCCGTGCAGCGTGCGGCTGCCGTCGAGGGGAAGCGGCTTGAGTAGCAGGGGCAGTGCCCGGTCACCCGGGCGGCCCAGCAGCGTAGGAATTTCCGTCTCGGCGATGAACGTGCTCGCGACGTAGGCCGGGCTCAGCAGAAGGAGCGCGAAGTCGCAGCGGGCCATCTGTTCGAGGATGTTCGGCTTCCACCGTACCCCCACGCCCACCGAGAAGTCGCCGTGCACGGTGACGCGCAGCCCGGCGAGAGAGCCCAGGTAGAGCACGTCGAACAGCGCGTCCTTGGCTCGCCGGTCCTTGTGGGCCCACGAGACAAAGAGCGATACGCGCGCCCCCTCGGCGCCTGATTTCACGTTCATACTGATCAGTTCACGATAGGATCGCCGTGAAGTCAAGGCATTTGGCGGCCGCTCCAGGTTTTGATCCTAACTTTGCTACCGCCTGCGGCCCGACGCTCGGCGAACAGGCGGCGCAGCATCGACGGCGACACTTCCTCGAGCCTGGCGACCAGCGCATCGACGGCCAGCCTGCCCTGGGCCTCGAAGGCACGAGAACCGTGACGCACCTCGCCGCGATGCCGGCCTCTCGCCCCGGACCCGCTGTCCGCCAGCACCGAGCAGTCCGCCGCCGTCACTCCGAGCAGCGCCTCCGCGTGCAGGTACGGCTCCGGGTCCGGCTTGACCCGCTTGACCTCGTCATCGGCCACGGGCACCGGGAACCTGTGCCGGCCCACCGCGTCCACCAACTCCGGGTGCGAGGACGACCCGAGCGCCAGCAGAATCGCCGCCCGGGCCAACGCCGAGACGAACGCGAGTGCGCCCGGACGAGGGACAGTTGCCCGCGAGCTCTACGGTCGCTGCGGGGCCGCCGGCGACCGTCACGACGCTGCCCTGCGCCGCGTTGGCCACCGCTCGTCAGCTCGCTGTGGCACTGCCTCAACTGCGGAGGCCACGACGACGAGGACCGCGCCCGGCAGTCCTGACGTCGTCGAGTCGCGCCTGACCCGGCGCAGTGAGGGCCGTCGGCCCTCACTGCGCCGGGTCAGGCGCCATCCGGAGTGTTGACGTCGCTGGCGACGTCGAGGACCACATGCTCAACCGCAACCAGCGGCTGGCCGCAGACCCTGCTGGTCTGGCCCGGCACGTAGCGGTCCTGCTCGATCTGGACGCCGACACGGCAAGCCACGCCCCCGTCCGGGTCCGAGCCTGCTCCGACGGCCTGCCCCGCCGGAGCCGACCAGGCCGAGGACGGACCGGCCAGCGTCCCGGCTCGAACAGCCAGCACAGATCGCATGCGGACATCACCTAAACCGGGGCCGGCGGAGGATCCCCTACCGCCAGCCGATCAGAACCAGCGTCGTCGACGACGGCCGGGGCCATCACCGGCAGGGACGGCCCGTGAGACGCGCCTCGCGGGACGGCACCCGCCCGCAACTCCCGGACCAGCGCCCGAGCCGTCCCAGACGCCACCCCCAACTCCCCCCGCAACCGCTCCGCCGAGACCGGCCGACCCCGATCACGCCAATGCGCCCGATCCACCTCAACCGCCCGCGCCCGCAACGCCGCCCAGCGAGCCACCCCATCACCCGCATCCCGCGAACCGCCACGCCGGGCGCCAGGCAGCTGGCCGGGCTCCCTCAAACGGTTCCCGCGCACCACTCCAGCCGGTTCCCGCTCGACGTCGCCGGCCAACGCGCTCAGCAACTCCGGTCCCACATGCGACCAGCCAATCAGCAACAACGGACCAACCGCATCAAAGGCCGCCCTCCCCCACAGCCCGGCCAACACCGGCGCGGCCACGTTCAGCGCCAACGTCACCCCACTCGCGAACATCAACAGCGCCCGGGCGGATCTCACGGCCCGATCGGTACCACCGGCCGAGGCCAGCCTCCGCAGCGCCAGAAGCAGGGCCACCACCGATAGATCCACCGCCGGGGCGACCAGAGGCGCCACGTACGCGGGCACCCCCAACTTCAATCCCAAGATCCAGGCGTTGCCGAAGCCGAACAAGAACGTCAACCCGACCACGATCGCGCCGATCGCCATCACCAGGCGCAGTATGAGATCAGGACCACCGCGATCAACCTCGACCTTCCCGCCCGCGCTCACTGAACACCCCGGGCGAGCTCCAGAGACCGAATCGGGCCCTCCACCAGCAACCAGTGCGCGCGAAAGCCCGGGTCACGTCCGCGCGGTCCGCGACGTCGCCCGCCAGAGACCACGTCCCGCGCAGGCCCGGCAGGCACCAGCGGCGTGCTTCCGTCTCGTTTCTCGCGCTCGCGTTCGTCCGCCGTCAACGCGCGGGCCGGCCTAGAAGTAGTGGAGATCCGCCGCCGGAGGCTTCCCATGCGGATCGGATGCCCCGTGCCGGCTGCAGCAGTCCGGGCCCCAGTGATGATCGCGGACGGCGCGCTGAACGAATCAGTCGAGTCAGGCATCAAACCCGACCACCTAGGGTACCGAGAGGGAAACTACCCTCGATCACGAGCCGGCCAGACCTAAAACCCCTGGTCGGACCTGCACCATTTTGTAGCGATTCCCGTTGGGGGCACCGGAGAGTAGTTGCACGAAGACTTTGAGCCACATGGCCGGATTTTCCGACCGGATGATCGGGGCGAGGCGGTCGGAACTCGAGGGCGCAGTGGGGGGTGGCCGTAGGCGGCCAGGAAGACCCACAGGGCAGCCGCGTCGAGTGCCCAGTTGGCTACCGCCCACAGTGTCGTGCGCGCCAACTGGCGTCGGTTGACGGCGAGCGCGCGCAGGCGGCCCGCGAATGTCCGCACCAGACGTTCGACTCTGTCGGGAGAGACAGCGGGCAGACGTCGGGCGAGGGCGCGCAGCCTGCGCACGGTCGCCGTGCCGTCGTGAGTGACCAGCACGACCACGGTGAACACGGCGACGATCAGCGCCGTTCCGAGCACGGCGGCGGTGAGGTAGATGGCGTTTCCGCCGTGGACCCGCAGGGAGACGACCAGGGCGATCCAGAGCAGGACGTTGAGGACGACCTCGGAGCCGGCACCGTCGATCGCCTCGCCGGCGATCGTGTCGGACGGGCCCACTCCGGCTCCCGTCAGCGGCCGGTAGCGCAACGTCGAGGAAGTGGCGGCGCCGCCGGGTACGACATGGCTCACGCCGAGCGTGGTGAGGTCGATCCGGGCCAACGTCCACAGCGACGGTCGGCCGGCGGCCGACAGCACGCCGCGGGTGAGCATCGATTACGCCGCCAGCGACGCGACCTCCAGTGCCACGCCGACCGCGAGCGAAATCGGGCGCACACCGGACAACACGTGCAGCGCGTCGCGGGCACCCGCGAGCTGGGGCAGGACCACATACTCGAGGAGCAGGAGCACGATGACCAGCCCCGCGCCGCGGCGCAACCAGGTCGGGACGCGTAGGCGGCTCATCGCCGGAAAGAGTAGTTGCCACGCGGCGAGAACCTGGGCCAGCGGATCACCCGGCGGATCCCGGACGGGACGGTCGCGGAATCAGAGCCGAGACCGCCGAGGGGTTCCGCTCCGCCGTCGCTGGGTGCTGTTCGCGCCTCACTTCGGTTTTGTCACCGGACGGCCACGGCTGCGGCCGGCCGCGGTGCAGCAGTGCGATCCCCATACCGGCGAAGGCCGTAGCCGGGAACGCGGCGGCGATGGTCCGTTCCAGGTTGGGTAGCCCGGAGGCGCTGGCCACGAGTACGACCCCGACCATCAGGCAGACGCCGGTCCAGCGCGGCAGCGCCCCGGCCTTCACGGTCGCCAGTCCGAAGGCGAGACCGCCGACCAGCATGATCCCTCCGTGCACGGTCATCCACGCGCGGAAAACGTGGGTGAGCGCCGCGTAGTTCTGTGTGCGATCGATCAGCGCATACAGCACGGTGCCGGTGAAGAACACGTACGCGTAGGCATAGGCCGTCGCCCCGAAGAGGCCGAGCCAAAGGTGACTCCGACCGGAGGTCACCGGGCTACCCGGCCGTGAGCGGTGCTGCTCGCGGGCCGCGGCAATGGCGCGGCGGTCCCGACCAGGGTCGGCTGATCCTCAGCTTCTTGAGACTACGCCGGGCGCCCGTGGTGACGGAAGGGACGCCCCGGTGCCCGGCTCGCGCGGCTGGGCCTCGCTCCGTCGGCCGCCGCGGCGAGGCCATCTCGTCCACGGTTTGCCGGCCGACCAGGTCCCCGCTATGACCGCCTTTCTGAAGCCGTCCCGGTTCCTACGGGCTGGGTGGGTGGTGAGGATCTCGCTGGTGTCGCGGCGGGGGGTTGCGGGCAGCGGGGCGGCGCCGGGCTGGGGGTATCCGATGCGGATGAGCATCTGGACCCGGCCGAGGCCGCCGACGGTGTTGGCCAGCAGCGTGCGGGTCGAGGCCACGTCGATTGCCTGTCCGAGGGGTGAGGCGGCCAGGCCGCGGCTGGTGGCGTCCAGCAGGACCCGTTCGAGCGCTTGGCCGGCCATGAGTTGGGCGCGCGGGTTGTCGCTGTCAGTGCCGATGAGCAGGACGGTCGGGCGTTCGACGTCGGTAGGGGCGAGGGCACTGTCTGCTGGGTTTGTTCGGTTTGTCGCGTTGAAGTCGCGCATCACGACCTCGGTGGCGCGGGCTTCGCGGGACGCGGCGACGACGTCGCGGGGAATGCCGTCGACAGCGTCGTCGTCGCCGATACGGGTCCAGCGCTGGAGCTCGGCCTGATAGGCCGGGTCGCGGGTTTCCAGCCAGTCCGCGCGGGCGGTGAGTACGGCGGTGTCGATCCGCTGGTCGGGGGTGTCCAGCGCGACGAGCCAGGCGCCTTCGCGTTCCGCGTCGAGCCGCAGCGCGTCGATGACGGCTTCGGGTACGCGTAGCGAGCTGAAGGGTCGCCGGTCGGTGTGCCGCGCGGGGATGGCGTCGACCAGCCGCTGGTCGTCCCCGGCGAGCGGTTGTTCGCCGACGATCCGCAGCGTCGCGGCGGGCAGGTCGCCGGCGGCGACCTGCGCGTCGCCGGAGGGGCACAGTGTCACCTGGGCGGTCAGGCCAAGGCTGTGGATAGCCAGGCGTGCGTGCAGCAACGCGGCCCCGCAGCTGATGAGCAGTTGCTGCCCGGTGGGGTCGGCCACCGGCAGGTGGCGCGCCGGGTCGGCGTAGAGGTCGAGGCCGCCAGCCGCGTTGACCCACAGCCATGGCTGGGTGTTGTGGATCGAGGGAGCCGACGAGGCGGCCGACACCACCGACCGGGCCTGCGCGTCGGTCAGCGCCACCAGGGCGGCGGCGTTCACGGATTCGGCCATCGGTGTGTCAGTTCGCGGTGCAGTCATGGTGAGAGCCGATCCAGGCCGGTGACGGCCGGTTGCCGCTCGCCGAGAACGAGGCCGGCGTGGCAGCCGACCTCCGAAATACCCTCGGTAGTCCCATTGTACGCGCCGGCTACCCGTCCGCCGCCGTCCCGAACGCGGTTCGGCTCCGCGAGCGCGCGAACGGCGATAGGCTCGCGTCGGTTGGGTAGCAGCCAGTCCAGGCCAGATCCTCCCGCAGCCTCGCTCGGGACCTGTGAGCATTCGCTCGCCACTGGGCAGCCACCGCTGATCGTGATCCACGAATGGGATCACCATGCGAATCCTCGGTCCATCTTTCCTTGTCGCTTCCGCAGCCCGGATCCGTCCCGTGCGCGGTGCGGGCTTCGCCGTCGCTGTGGCCCGATCCCGTGGTCATCACCCGATCACCGGCCGAGTCCCAAACCACCAGCCACCATGGGTGACGCAATGAGCCATGCAATAACCGAGGCGACGACGACCGACACAGCGGACCACGCGGCTCTCGCGCCGGCGCGTCGGCGTGAGCTGGCGCTGCTCGACGCCTACTGGCGGGCCGCGAACTACCTGTCCGTCGGCCAGATCTACCTGATGGACAACCCGTTGCTGCGAGAACCGCTGCGCGCCGAGCACGTCAAGCCGCGGCTGCTCGGGCACTGGGGAACGACGCCCGGCCTGAACCTGCTGTACGCGCACCTGAACCGGGTGATCAGCGAGCGGGATCTCGACGTGCTGTTCGTGACCGGTCCCGGCCACGGCGGCCCGGGGCTGGTAGCCAACGCCTATCTCGACGGCACCTACAGCGACGTGTACCCGACGGTCAGCCGGGACGAGGACGGCCTGCGGGCCCTGTTCCGCCAGTTCTCCTTCCCTGGCGGCATTCCCAGCCACGTCGCGCCGGAGACCCCGGGCTCGATCCACGAGGGCGGCGAACTCGGCTACGCCCTCGTCCACGCTTATGGCGCTGTCTTCGACAACCCGGACCTGGTGGCCCTTTGTGTCGTCGGCGACGGCGAGGCGGAGACCGGTCCGCTCGCGGCCAGCTGGCACTCGAACAAGTTCCTGAACCCGGTGACGGACGGGGCGGTCCTGCCGGTCCTGCACCTCAACGGCTACAAGATCGCGAACCCGGCCGTACTGGCTCGCATCGATACCGCCGAGCTCGCCCAGCTGATGCGCGGCTACGGGTACGAGCCGCACTTCGTCAGCGGCGACGACCCGTTCGAGGTCCACGCCCAGCTCGCGACCACCCTCGACCGGGTGTTGGACAAGATCGCGACCATCCAGCGGGACGCCCGCGCGCACGGGAACCGGGACCGGTCGCGGTGGCCGATGATCGTTCTGCGCACTCCGAAGGGCTGGACCGGCCCGAAGGTCGTCGACGGCGTGGCGGTCGAGGGCACCTGGCGTGCCCATCAGGTACCGCTGGCCGAGACCCGCACCAACCCCATCCATCGCGGCCAGCTCGAGGAGTGGATGCGCGGTTACCGACCCGAGGAGCTCTTCGACGCCTCGGGCGCACTGATCCCCGAGCTCCAGGCGCTCGCCCCGAGTGGGGACCGCCGGATGAGCGCGAACCCGCACGCCAACGGCGGCCGGCTGCTGCGCGACCTCGCCCTGCCCGACTTCCGGGACTACGCCGTCCCGGTCACCCGCCCGGCCACGGAATCCAGCGAGGCCACCCGGGTGCTCAGCGTCTTTCTGCGCGACGTCATCACGAACAACCCGGACCGGTTCCGCCTCGTCGGACCAGACGAGACCGTCTCCAACCGGCTCACCGCCGTCTTCGAGACGACGGACCGGGCCTGGGACGCCGCCACGCTGCCCGGTGACGACCACCTCGCGCCGGACGGACGGGTCATGGAAATCCTGTCGGAGCACCTGTGCCAGGGCTGGCTGGAGGGCTACCTGCTCACCGGCCGCCACGGGCTGTTCAACTGCTACGAGGCGTTCGTCCACATCGTCGACTCGATGGTCAACCAGCACGCCAAATGGCTCAAGACCAGCCGCCGAATCCCCTGGCGCGCGCCCGTCGCCTCGCTGAACTACCTGTTGTCCTCGCACGTCTGGCGCCAGGACAACAACGGTTTCTCGCACCAGGACCCCGGATTCATCGACCATCTCATCACCAAGAAGTCGGAGATTGTCCGCGTCTACCTGCCGCCGGACGCCAACACTCTGCTGTCGGTGGCCGACCACTGCCTGCGCAGCCGGGACTACATCAACCTCATCATCGCCGGGAAACAGCCCGCGCTGACCTACCTGACCATGGATGAGGCGGTCGCGCACTGCACCCGTGGCCTCGGGATCTGGCCGTGGGCCAGCACCGGTCATCCACCAGCTCACCTACCGTCGCAACAACCACCGCCGCCTGCATGTGCGCGGCTACAAAGAAGAAGGCACCACGACCACGCCGTTCGACATGGTCATGCTCAACGAGCTCGACCGCTACCACCTGGTCATGGACGTCATCGACAGGGTCCCCTCGCTGGGCAGCCACGCCGCGACGCCACGGCAGGTGATGTCCGACGCCCGCCTCGCCGCGCGCGCCTACACCCGCGCACACGGCGAGGACGACCCGCGCATCTCCGGCTGGGCCTGGCCGGCGCGGGAGACAGCGGCACCCACCCACCGGCGTTCCGGTGAGCGCCCATGACCTTTACCGTTCCGGCCCGGCGGCCGAGCGTGGTCCCGGGCATCCGCGGCGCCGCCGAGGTCGGCGGCGGCGCCGTGCTGCGCCAACTCGACAGCACGGCGGCCTCGGGCCTGTCGACGCCCGAGGTCGTCCGGCGACGTGCCCGGTGGGGGCCCAACGCGGTGTCCTCGCACCGGGCGCGGTTGCTTCCGGTGCTGTGGCATCAGCTCCGGTCGCCGCTGCTGGCGTTGTTGCTGAGTGCGGCGCTGGCGTCCTACTTCGTGGGTGAATCCGGCGACCTTCGTGGGTGAATGCGGCGACACGGTCATCATCGGCGTGATCGTCGCGCTGTCCGTGACTTTGGGGTTCGTCAACCAGTTCCAGGCCGAAAAGGCCGCCGAGGCGCTCCATGACCAGATCCGGCACGAGACCGTGGTCATCCGCGATGGCACGCCAACCTCTGTCGACGTCACCGGCCTGGTACCGGGCGACGTCGTGCGGCTGCGCCTCGGCGACGTCGTTCCGGCCGACATTCGCCTGCTCGAAGCAACCGGGCTCGAATGCGACGAGTCGGTGCTGACCGGTGAAGCACTGCCGGTGGACAAAGATGCCGAGCCGGTGGCCGCTGGCACGCCGGTGGCCGCTGGCACGCCGGTGGCCGAGCTGACCGGCTGCGCGCTGATGGGCACGGTGGTCAACGCGGGAAGCGGCCGCGGTGTCGTGGTGGCCACCGGCGCGCGCACGGAGCTCGGCAAGATCGCCGCCGGGTTGAGCACCCGCCCGCTGGACACCGAGTTCCAGGTCGGGCCGCGGAAGTTCTCGATGCTGCTCGTCTACGTCGCAGGGGCGTTGACCACGTCGATCTTCGTACTCAACGTTGCGCTGCACCGGCCGATCATGGACGCGCTGCTGTTCTCGTTGGCGATCGCGGTGGGCATCTGCTCGCCACCGAGAACCCACCGGCGCGGACGCCTTGGATGACGACGCTCTGGCCACGGCGATCGGCGGGACGATCGTCTTCGCCCGGGTGAGTCCGGAGGACAAGGCCCGGATCGTCCGCGTGCAGCGCCGTAGCGGCGGCGGGGTCGCCTTCCTCGGCGACGGCGTCAACGACGCCCTCGTCCTGCACGCCGCCGACGTAGGGATCTCCGTCGACTCGGCCACCGACGTCGCCAAGGACGCCGCCGACGTGATCCTGCTGGAGAAGAACCTCGACGTGCTCGCCGACGGCGTCGCCGAAGGCCGGCGAATCTTCGCCAACACCATCAAATACGTCCTGATGGGAACCTCGAGCAACTTCGGGAACATGTTCTCCGCCGCCGGCGCGTCGCTGTTCCTTTCGTTCCTGCCGATGCTGCCGTGCCAGATCCTGCTGAACAACCTGCTCTACGACACCAGCCAACTCGCCATCCCGACCGACCACGTCGACGAAGCCCAGCTACGAGCACCCTCGCAGTGGGACATCGGCTTCATCCGCCGCTTCATGATGTTCTTCGGCCCGCTCAGCTCCGTGTTCGACTTCGCCACCTTCGGGGTCATGCTGTGGATCTTCCACGCGGGGGCGAGGGAGTTCCGGTCCGGCTGGTTCGTGGAATCCCTGGCCACCCAGACCCTGGTGATCTTCGCGATCCGGACCCGGCGCGTCCCGTTCTTCCGCAGCCGCCCGAGCCTGCCGCTGGCCCTCGCGGCCGTGACCGTCGTGATCATCGGGTCGGTCCTCCCCGCGAGCCCCCTCGCGCACCTCATCGGGCTGCGCCCGCTGCTCCTGGCGTTCTTCGCGGCGCTGGTCGGCCTTGCCATCGGCTACCTGGCGCTGATCGAGGCCGGCAAGCGCATCTTCTACCGCGGCGTCGGCCTCACCCCACCCAAGCGGCGGCGCGATTCCGAGCTCCAGGCGCTACACCGTCGAGTTCGCCGCTTCAGCGCCGGTGGACAAGACCACGACACCCCGAGGATCGCCGGATGACCCGACCGCCAGACCCGCCCGCGGGCGGTCGCCTGGGGCGTCGAGGTCACCCTGGTGGAGCTGAAGGACATCCAGCTTCCCGAGAGCATGAAACGCGCCATGTCCCGCCCGGCCGAGGCCGAGCGGGAGAAGCGAGCCAAGATCATCAATGCAGAGGGTGAATCCATGGCCGCGGCCGCGCTGGGCGACGCGTCGGACACAATGATGGCCCACCCGCTGGCGCTCCAGCTCCGCAACCTACAGAGCCTCGTCTGATGACCACCATCTCCGAGGTCGGTGCTTTCTTGGCCCGCGAGTCCGCGGCAGCACTCCCCACCGCCGCGACCTCGGCCACGACCCCGCCGGAATCGCACCGCGACGTGGCCGAGACCGCGCTGGCGGCAGCCGGACGAACCGATCGCGACGCGCGAACTCCCGACGCCGACGCCCAGCCCAGCAACGGAAGGCTGTGAACGCCGCCGGCTGCCGCATCGCCGCGGGCCCCGGTCGACACCCTTTCCATGTCACGCAGCATCGCGGACCCCCGCGTCCCCCTTCTGACGTCGCGGCGACCTGCGCCTGCTCGGCGATCACGAGCTTTGAGGAGATCCGGCACTGGTGCTGTGGTCGGTCAGTAACGTCGCGGGCGCATCCCCGAACGGACCCGCCGATGCCCGTCCTCGACGGCCTAAGAGGTGATCAACCGCCCGGGCCACTACGAGGTGCGCCAACGGCAACACCATGATCTTCACTTCTCCGCCCTCCGCGAGGCAAGGAAGGCAGCGGATCAAGGCCCCGAACATTGACTTCCGAGTAAACACTGCCGCAGGATTCTGTCGGGTTTTCACGCCAGTCGACAGTCAGATGCTCTCGGGGCTATGCTGAACTGGCTAGGACAAAGCCGGCTCGGGATCGGAAACGCCGCATAGCTGCCGCGAGACCGCGAGTGTGAGACTCCCGCTCGAGCGCCGCCAGTGATCGTCCACGGGACGTCGCCTGTGACATTGTCCGAAATATCTCCCCGGCGGCCTGCCCGCCGCCACGTTCCGGGCCGTCCTCGACCATGGGATGCGCGCAGGGGAACCGCTGCTGGTGATCGACCTCGACGCTGTGTCGTTCCTCGACGCGGCAGGTCTGGAGGTGCTGGCGGACGCCGCCTCCCTGGCAGATCGGCGAGGGAACCGGATCTCAATCCGCGGCGCGACCGCGGCCTTCGAGGACTTCGGCCGGGCGGCCCGATCCGCGTTCCGCGCGGCCCTGAGGATCGGCCTCGACCGGCCACTCCCTGGACGGGAGTCGCCATGACCGTCACCGCGGGCGCTTCGCCGGAACTCCGGCCGGCCTACATCAGACACCACCCGGCCCGCGCTTCACCGCGACCCACCGGCTGCCAACGGCGCGTCACGCGGGGTCTGCACCGGCATCCACATGGAGGCACCTCATGAGCCCCAACTTCCTCGTGGTCGCCCTGTTCGCCGCGTTCTTCACCCCGCGGACCCGAACCATGAGAAACGAAGGAACGTGAGCGCGATGGTCGACATCGCCCACAACCACACCCCGGTCGAGTCCGACGACCGGCCCGTCGCCACCATGACGCGTCCAGCCGTCGAGGGCACCCCAGCCGGATCGACGGGGATGGCGTCCCCGGTCCCCGCGAACCCGCCACCGGCGCCCGGACAGCCACCGATCTCCACTAACGCCCGTAATGGACACCCGGCTCCCGCCGTCCACTACCTGGTGGCAGCCATCCGGCTCGCCCTGGGCTGGGTGTTCCTGTGGGCGTTCCTGGACAAGGCGTTCGGCCTGGGCCATGACACGACCTCGGCGAAGGCCTGGATCCACGGCGGCAGCCCCACCAAGGGATTCCTCGGCTCCGCCGCCAAAGGCCCCTTCACGGGCTTCTACCACTCACTGGCCGGCACGACCGTCGCCGACGTGTTCTTCATGATCGCCCTGGCCGCGATCGGCACAGCACTGATCCTCGGCATCGGCATGTGGCTCGCCGGGATCGGCGGGGCGGTCCTGACCGTCATGATGTGGAGCGCCGTCCTCCCGCCGGCCAGCAATCCGTTCCTCGACGAACACATCATCTACGCCGCCGTCCTGGTCCTCCTGGCCTGCCTCGGCGCCGGCCGCACCCTCGGACTCGGAAGCCTCTGGGCAACCACCCCCCTGGTCCGACGCCTGCCCTGGCTCGCCTAACCAATCCGGACACCGTCCGGCAGCCTGCCCAAAACCCAGGGCAAGCCCGGCGGTTGGGTCTGCCGGCCTCCAGCTGCTCTGCTCGACGACAGCGCCGTCGTCGAGCAGAGCGTCGACGTGCGAGGCGCGCATTGCCAGCAGACAATCGCCACGCCCGCAGCCCTCACATCGAAGGCCACGCGGACTCGATCCCCGGACGCGGTGGCGTGAACAGCCGCGCGGCCGGAACCTGGCGGCCGTGGTCTGATGCCGTCGCCGCAGGGCACATGAAGACTGCAATATGCCATTGACATTTCGGTCAGGTCAAGACTGCACGCCGCTGGGCCCTATTCCGGCGACGGGTAAACGCCGTCCGGCGCCGGACAGTCGGGCCCGGGCGGTGTACGATAACGCCGCTGGGAAACAGCCAGCCCGGGCAGAGGCTGCCACGCGTCAGCGTCGCGGTCTCAGGAGCCTCACGCTCAGCGCCGGGCACACCGGTGATCTCTCCTCGAGAGGCACCACATGTCCGCCCATCACGATTCCGCCTCGGCTCCATCCACGCCCACGGCCGTGCTTGGCAGCCAATACGGCACATGCGACGGCAAATCCGCGTTCGCCAGGGAGACCAGCCCTGGTAGCTGGCAGGTCAAGGTGCACCATCCCAGCAACCCGGCCGCGGGCCACAACGGCTGGGTGCTGCTCGGCTCCGGCTGGCCCACCCTGGCCGCCGCGGCCGCCGCCACCGGCCTGACTTGCCCACGCCCGATGTCCACGATCGCGATGACACGGCAATGACACGCAGGGCTGGCAACCGGGACGGATCGCGCGCGGCACCAGGAAGCGGCGGCTCATGCGAGCGCGACCACGCGTAGACCCCGAAGACGACGCCGACCAACAGCTCGCGCACCCGTTGCCGACCGTACCGACCCAACTGCCCTGGGAGCCGCCGACGGTGGCCCCCGACGGGGCTCTCCCATTGGGCCGGCTCACCGCGCTGACGAGGATCGCGCTGTCCACACCGGTGGCGTTCGTCGCGCCAGCAGACGCGGCCAGCCCGTGGTCGCCGAACCTCACACGCGGACTCGCGGGAGCGTCGACCGTCCGGTCCGATGCCCTGCTTCAGGTCGCCCACGAGATCCCCGGAGTGCAGGTCGGCGCGCGCAGCCTCCCGGCGGCCGACGGCCTGGGGGCGCTCGGCGACTTCTACGACATGTTCCCGGTGCGGTTATCCGCCGGCACGGACGCCAGACCCCACGCGGACCGAGTCCAGGCGCGGCGTGCACCCATAGGGAAACGCTGGGATGCCGTGATCGGGGACGTCAGCGGCCACGGCCCGCAGGCAGCGATAGTCGCGGCACTGGCACGCCACACGATCCGCGCCGTCGCGACGGCCGAGAAGACCCCGTCGCAGATACTCGACCGGCTCAACACCGCGCTGCAGACCCAAGACCCTGGCAACGAGCGCTTCCTCACCGCCACCCACCTCACGCTGTTCCCCCGTCCAGGCGGGGTCCGCGTACTCCTCGCGTCGGCGGGACACATGCCCGCGCTGCTGCGCAGCTCCGCCGGCCCGGTACGCCCCATCGGAAACCACGGCCTCCCCCTGGGCCTCTTCGCCAATGCCGGTCTGACGAACACCCGGGTGACCCTGCGGCCGGGAGACACGATGCTGCTTTACACCGACGGCGTCACCGAAGCCCGACAAGGCCGCGAACAGTACGGCGAACAACGCCTCCGCGCCCTCCTCAGTGCGACCGGACAGCTCGGCGCGCAGGACCTCGTCGACGCCGTCGAAGAGGACGTGCTCACCTTCACCGGCGGATTCCACACCGACGACATCGCCATCCTCGCCCTACACGCCACTGGCCCAGCCGAGCAGATCCCCTAGGAGGATCCCGCACCGCCGTCGACACGGGCCTCCGTCTCAGCGTGTCCGCGTCTCGCGGTCTTTCTTACGGAGCTCGATGACCAGGTTCGTCGAGGCGATCTCGAACGCCATCGCCGCCGTCAACCGCGGCGGAATCACCCCGCCGCCACAGGCGACCTCGACGCTCGGGCAGGGCTGAGGATGACCGCCCTCAACAGGTTGATCACGAACCGACGGTCGCGGCGCGGAGGTGGCGGTAAGGGGATGTCAGACCGTCGCCTTACGCGGCATGGCCGCGAGGAGTTCATGCGCGCGAGCGGCGTGCGCGTGCTCCACGAGAACTTCGTACTTGGTGGCCACGATCTGGTTGACCGAGGCGAAGTCGCGGCTGCCGTGCCGGGTCGCCGTGCTGTAGCCGATCTGGCTCCAGGCCAGCCCGAACACGGCCCCGAGCAGCGGCGTGGTGAAGAAAAAGCCGAGTTGGTCGCGATCGCCGAACAGGCTGAACGCGATCGCGACGAACAGCCCGATCCAGAGCCCGGACAGCGCACCGGCCGCGGCGATCTTTCCGCGGGTCAGGCGTCCGGTGACCCGTTCGATGGAACGCAGCTCGGTGCCGACGATTTCCACGTTCTGTACGGGGAAGTCCTGGTCAGCGAGGTAGTCCACCACCTGCTGGGCGTCGGCGTACTGGTCGTACACACCCAGGGACATGGGGTATTCCAGGTCCAGACGGGCGGCGGTGAACATCTCGCTTCTCGTCATACAGGAGTCCTATTCGGTGCTGGATCGCGGTGCGGAGTTTGTTCCAACCAGTTCCACTGCACGGACGACGTGGGCATCTATCCCCGGGCTGAGCTGATGCGGGGGCTGGTGGCAGGGTCGACGGCTGGTAGCAGGGTCCGGGTGGTCGGGGCGGGGCGCACATCGAGCCGGTCGACCAGGCGGGTCAGGGCGAAGCGCCGGTAGACCTGGGGACGGGCCCCGATGATCATGATGGGGATGCCGGCGTGGGCCGCGCGGTTCGCGACGCCGAGCAGGACTGCCAGGCCCGAGACGCCCAGCGCGGACACGCCGGCGAGGTCGACGATCAGCAGCGAGGGTGGCCGCTGCAGGCCGGCCGTCAGCGCCGCACGGAACGCGGTCCGGGCGGCCCGGTCGATCTCACCGTGCGCACGCACGATGGTCCGGTCGGGCGGGGCGTAGATGTCGGTATGGAAGCGGGAGGCGAACCCGCGCGAGCGCCGCGTCCGCGGTGTGGAGACCGGGAGGAGAGTCTTCGTCATGGTCAGTGGCGCGACGTGGTGCGTCGACGTCCCCGTGGCGCCTGTCCGGTCGTGCCGG
>Ga0207710_10000044_pt1 | contig 211820 bp, 176 predicted proteins | sample KBSS24metaG_FD_184400 | JGI IMG/M metagenome (GOLD analysis project Ga0207710, IMG submission 184400) | Switchgrass rhizosphere microbial communities from Kellogg Biological Station, Michigan, USA - KBS S2-4 metaG (SPAdes) (version 2) | ecosystem: Host-associated > Plants > Roots >...
CGCCGGCGATGCTCGCCGGGTTCGGTCCGATCACCGCGCAGGCGGCGCGGGAACTCGCCCGGCACCCGGTCCTGCGCCGGCTGGTCACCGATCCGTTCAGCGGGGAGCTCCTCGGCTTGGACGGCCATACCTATGTGATCGGCCCGGACGGAACCCTGCACCGCAACAGCGGAACCACCAGCGGTGGCGGTCAGGCTGACCCCGGCGGGACAGCATCCCCCGACCCGGCCGATCCCGCCGACCCGGCCGACCCGGCCGATCCGGCCGATCCGGCTGGACCGGTGGAGAACGCCAACGGCGATCACGCCCACGGTGGAGATCCCTGGGGTGACCTGGGCGAACGGGCCGGTGGCGGGACGGCCCACCCGCGCACGGGCGCTGCTCCCTCCAGCCGACGCAAGCCCGGCGGGAAGCCGGTCGGGAAACCCGCGACCGCACGACCCGGCGGCGGCGGGAGCTGGCGCTACCGGCCATCCGCCGCGCTGGCCCGCCACATCCGCGCCCGGAACGTCAGATGCGTGTTCCCGGGCTGCGGGCGCCAAGCCCGCGCGTGCGACCTCGACCACACCATCCCCTACGACAGCAACGGTCCAACTACTCATAGTAATCTTGGTCCGGTGTGCCGCCGCCACCACCGTCTGAAAACCCACGGCGGATGGACCCTCACGCAGCCCCGACCCGGCGAGTTCCACTGGCTCAGCCCGGCCCGCCTACGCTACGTCACCCTCCCCGAGACCTACCCGCAACCAGCACCCCGCCCGACCCCACCAAAACCCACCTACCCTGGCGATCCCGACAACCCACCGTTCTGAGCTGGATCATCAGGGGTGATCATCAGGAGTAGGGTGTCGAGGAACTGGTCCTGCTCGATGAGCCCGCGATCGTGGCCGATCAGCCGGGTGCCGACGACCCGTTGCATGGCGTCGTTGACGACCATCGAGGCGATCACCCGGGTGTCCAGGTCGGCGCGTAGTTCGCCGGCCGCCTGGAATCCTGCCAGCATCGCGCCGAGACCGTCGATGCCCCGATGCGGCCCGTAGTCGTTCTCGATCATGTATGCGGCCAGCCGCTCCCGGAGCTCGGCGTCGGCCTGAGCCGCGATGAGAACGACCATGCTCGACGCTAGGAACTCCTGGATCCCGTCGGACACTGTGCGTAGCAAGGTGGGCAGATCGGCGCGATCCGTGGCCTGGGCCAGGTGCATCGGGCCCAGGGATGCCTCGAAGGCCGCCGTCAGCAGGCCGGCCCGGTCGGCGAAGTGGTAGAAGACGCTGCCTTCGGACACCCCGGCCCGGTCGGCCACCGCCCGCGTGGTCAGTTTCGCGATCCCCGTCTCCTGGAGCAGCTCGAGCGTCGCCCGCAGGATCTCCTCCCGCCCTCCGGACGGCGGGCGGCCGCGCCCTCGCCCTCGCCCACGGGTTGCTGTCACGACCTCAGGGTAGCGAGCGGTTTCTTTATTGAGTCTCTACTCAGGATGTGCCATCCTGTTTTCTGAGTACGTGCTCAGTAAACGACGTCCCGTGTGGAGACCTTCGTGACCGCGACCGTGACCGACCTCGCTCCACCGTCCGTGCTCGCCACCCGGCGGGGACGGCTCGTCCTGGCTCTGCTGTGCGCCATCGCCTTCCTCGACCTCATCGACGCCACCATCGTCAACATCGCGCTGCCGGACATCCGCGATGACCTGGGATTCAGCGTCCAGCAGCTGCAGTGGGTGCCCAGCGGATACCTGCTCACCTACGGCGGGCTGATGTTGCTGGGCGGCCGGGCCGCGGACCTGCTGGGGCGCCGCCGGGTGCTGCTGGCCGGACTGACCGTGTTCGCGCTGGCCGCCGCCATCGGCGGATTCGCCGGCGACCCGGCCGTGCTGGTCACCTCGCGTCTGGCCCAGGGCGTCGGCGCCGCGATGACCATGCCGACGGCGCTCTCGATCCTCACCACGACGTTCTCGTCTCCCGCCGAGCGGCACACCGCGATCGGCGTCTGGGGCAGCGTCGCCGGCCTGGCCTCGGCCGTCGGCGTGCTGCTCGGCGGCGTGCTGACCGAGGGGCCGGGCTGGCGCTGGGTCATGTTCATCAACCCGATCATCTGCGCGCTGCTGATCGGGCCCGTCCTGCGGCTCCTGCCCGACGACCTGCCCGACGACCTGCCCGACGACCGGCCCGATGCCGGGGCGAGCGGCCGTCGCGGTTTCGACCTGCCGGGCGCGGCGGCGGTGACGGCGGCGATGTTGCTGCTCGTCTACAGCCTGGTCGAGGCGCCCGACCGCGGCTGGGGTTCCGCGCGCACCGTCCTTGGCCTGAGCGGCGCGGCGGTCCTGTTCGTGATCTTCCTCCTGATCGAGGCCCGCAGCCGCCAGGCGCTCGTGCCGCTGTCGATCGGACGGGTCCCGGGCCTGCTCGCCGCGAACACCGTGCAGCTGGCCGCGATGGCCGGCTTCACCTCGATGTTCTTCTTCCTCACGCTCTACATGCAGAACATCCTCGGCTACTCGCCCATCACCACCGGTCTGGCCTACCTGCCGGTCTGCGTCGTGATCGGCGTCTCCGCCGGCGCCGGGTCCCAGCTGATCAGCCGCGTCGGAACCCGGCCGATCATCCTCGTGGGCTCGCTGCTCACCGCCGGCGGCGTGTTCTGGCTGTCCCGGGTACCCACGGCCGGCACCTACCCGGTCGACATCCTGCCCGGCATGATCGTCCTCTCCCTCGGTATCGGCGCCGTGTTCGTCACCGTCACCGCGGCCGCCAACGCCGGGGTCGAACCTGGCCAGGCCGGCCTCGCCGCGGCTCTGCTCAACGCGTCCCAGCAGGTCGGCGGCGCGCTCGGGCTGGCCGTGCTCTCCGCCGTCGCGACCGCCCACACCCAGCATCTCCGCCACGCCGGGCACGGACAGGCGGACGCGCTCACCCACGGTTTCGGCGCTGGGCTCGCGGTGGGCGCCGCGTTCCTCGTCGGCGCGGCGCTGCTCGGCCTGCGCACCGTCAACACCCACACCGCCGAGACCTGACGTTGCCCGGGCCGGTGTCGCCAGTTCGACCGGTATCGGCGGCCCCGTACGCGGAATGTTCTGATCAGCTAGAGAAATGGAACCGGTTACCCGACTTCTCGACGGGCCCGTCCGCGTCCCGGCCGTCGCCGGTCGGGCCGACAGTCCGCTGCTCGCCACTGGCCCGCCTGGCCCGCCCGGCCCGCCCGGCCCGCCCGGCCCGCCCGGCGCGGCCGCGCGGCGCGGCCGGCTGTCGGGCTCGACGGTGCTGGCCGTCGCCTCGTGCGGCGCGTTCCTCGCCTTCCTGGACGCGACGATCGTCAACGTCGCGTTCCCCAGCATCGGCGCGTCCTTCCCCGGGACGTCGATCGGCGACCTGTCGTGGGTGCTGAACGCCTACAACATCGTCTTCGCGGCCTTCCTGATCGTCTGCGGGCGCCTGGCCGACCTGCTCGGCCGGCGCCGCTCCTTCATCGCGGGCGTGGTGATCTTCACCGTCGCGTCCGGGCTGTGCGCGATCGCCACGTCCGTGGACCTGCTCGTGGCCGCCCGCATCGTGCAGGCGCTGGGGGCGGCGATGCTCGTGCCGGCCTCGCTCGCGCTGGTCGTCGAGGCGTTCCCGGCCGAGCGCCGGGTGCACGCGGTCGGCCTGTGGGGCGCGTCGGCGGCGCTCGCGGCCGGGCTCGGGCCGCCCGTCGGTGGCGCGCTGGTCGAGGTCGGTGGCTGGCGGTGGGCCTTTCTGGTCAACCTGCCGCTGGGCGCGGTGACGGTGTTCGCCGCGGGGCGGTGGCTGGTCGAAAGCCGGTCGCCGGGGCGGCGCCGGCTGCCGGACCTGGCCGGCGCGGCGCTGCTGGCCGGGAGCCTGGCCCTGCTGACGCTGGCCGTCATCAAGGGCGCCGAGTGGGGCTGGACGAGCGGCCGTTTCGTCGGTCTGGCGGCGGCATCGCTCGCGCTGGCCGTCGGTTTCGTGGCCAGCTCACGGCGCCACCGCTCGCCCCTGCTCGACCCGGTCCTGCTGCGGATCCGGCCGTTCGCGGTCTCGAACGTGGTGACCGTCGTGGCCGGCATGGGCTTCTACGCCTACCTGCTGACCAACATCCTCTGGCTGCAGCTCGTCTGGCGCTACAGCGTGTTGCGGGCCGGGCTGGCGCTGGTGCCGGGCGCGCTGGTGGCCGCCGTGGTCGCGGCGCTGCTGGGACCGGTCGCCGCCCGGCGCGGCTACCGGCTCGTCGTCGTTCCCGGCGCGATCGTCTGGGTCCTCGCCTACGTCTGGTACTACCAGCGGGCCGGCGTCCGCCCCGACTTCCTCGGCGCCTGGCTGCCGGGTCAGGTCCTCAGCGGTGTCGGGGCCGGGACGGTCCTGCCGCTGCTGGGCAGCGCGGCCCTGGCCGCGGTGCCGGGCGGCCGGTACGCGACGGCGTCGGCCGTCGTGTCCAGCGCACGGCAGCTCGGCGGGGTGCTGGGCATCGCGATCCTGGTCGTCATCGTCGGCTCCCCGTCGGGCCCGACTGTCGTGACGTCGCTCCGGCACGGCTGGGTCTTCTCGATCTGCTGCTTCGCGGCGTGCGCGGTGTTCGCCCTGGTCCTGACCGCGCCGAGACCGGTCGCGGAGGACGACCGGGAGACGTCGGCGGCATCGTGGTCCGGCCGGGTCGCGTTGCCCGACGCCCACCAGACGCCGGCCGTCCCGGCCGCGGCCAGCGCGGATTCGCTGTTCGCGTCCCTGCCGGCCCTGGTCCGGGAGCAGCTGCTCGCCGGCGCCGTGCGCGTGCGGGTCCCGGCGGGCAGCTGGCTGATGCGGGCCGGCGAGCCGGCCGACTCGATGTACGTGCTCGTGGCCGGGCGCCTGGAGGTCGTCGCCGGCGACACCGTGGTCCGGGAACTCGCCGCCGGCGCGGTCGTCGGCGAACTCGCGCTGCTCACCGGCGGGACGCGGTCGGCGTCGGTGCGGGCCCGCCGCGACAGCGTCGTCCTCCAGGTGTCGCGGCACCTGTTCGACCAGACGATCCACCTGAACCCGGCGTCCCTGATCGCGGTGGTGAAGACGCTGGCCGGGCAGCTGTCCGACGCGCTCCCCGCGCCGGCGGCGGCGCCGGCGTCGAGACCGGGGGTCGTCTCCGTGCTGGCCGCGCACGCGGGCGCGCCAGCCGCGCGGGTGGCCTACCTGCTGACCGAACAGCTCGCCGAGACGATGCGGGCGGTGCTGCCCGGCCATCTCGACGCCGAGGGGCTGGCCCGGGCCGAGCGCGACCACGACTGCGTGGTGCTGGTCGCGAACGGTCTCGACGCCGAGTGGGACGCGTTCTGCCGCCGCCAGGCCGACCTCACCGTCGTTGTCGCGGCGAGCGACACGACCGCCGTTCCCCTCGACGGTGTCCGCCGGCCCGAGCTGGTGCTCGTCGGGCGGCCGGCGCCGAGTGCGTCCCTCGCCGCCTGGAGCGCCGCCCTGGACCCGTGGCGGATCACCGCCGTCTCCGATCGGGACGATCCGGCCGCCGGCCTGCGCCCACTCGCGCGGCGCCTGTCCGGCCGTTCGCTCGGCGTCGTGCTGGCCGGAGGTGGCGCGCGCGGGTTCGCGCACGTCGGCGTCCTGCGGGAGCTGGAGGAAGCCGGGCTGAGCATCGACCGGATCGCCGGGACCAGCATCGGCGCCATCGTCGGCTCGCTGTACGCGACCGGCGTGGGTGGCGACGAGCTGGAGGCCGCGCTCTACGACGAGTTCGTCCGGGGCCGGCCGCAGGCCGACTACACCGTCCCCCGGGCCTCGCTGGCACGCGGGAACCGGGCGCTGGCGGCGCTGCGCCGTAGCCTCGGCGCCGACACGCTGATCGAGGCGCTGCCCCGCCAGTTCCGCTGCGTGAGCACCGACCTGCTCAGCCGGTCGCCGGTCGTGCACCAGCGCGGCAACCTCGTCGACGCGGTGGCCGCCTCGTCCCGGCTGCCGGTGCTGTTCCCGCCGATGAGCGCGCCCGGGCAGCTGCTCGTCGACGGCTCGGTCCTCGACAACCTGCCGGTCGGGACGCTGACCGAACGGGGCGAAGGGCCGATCATCGCGGTGAACATCGCGTTCGGTTCCGGGGGCTCGCGGTCGGCGGATCCCGCCCGGGCGCCGCGGGTTCCCGCGCTCGGCGAGACCTTGCTGCGGACCATGACGATCGGCGGTGCCCGATCCGAACGCCTCGCCCGCGAGCTGGGCGCGTACGTCGTGACGCCGTCGTCGACCGGGGTCGGCCTGCTGGAGTTCCACCAGTTCGACCGGACGGTCGCGGCCGGGCGCGCGGCCGCCCGTCAACTGCTCGAGCAGACCGGCGGGCAGTTCAACGTCCCCTCCGAGGGAGGGGCGCCGATCCGGCCGAGCTCAGCGACGAGCGGCTGTACGACCTGAGATGGGGCCAGGCCGTCCCGCCTCGACGGACCGACTACCGTTGTCTCGTGTGAGTGCTCGTGACCCGGCCGCTGACCTGCGGCGCATCGCCTACCTGCTGGAACGCGCGAACGAGGCGTCCTACCGGGTCCGCGCGTTCCGGTCCGCGGCCGACGCGATCGCCGGGCTGGCCCCGGCCGAGGTCCGCCGCCGGGCCGAGACCGGCACGCTGCGCTCGATCAAGGGGGTGGGGGAGAAGACCGCCCGGTGCATCACGGAGTCGGTGGCCGGCGAGGTGCCGGAATACCTGCGCCAGCTCGACCCCGCCGGCGCGGGCGACGAGAACGGGGGCTCCGGCGCCGGTCCCGCCGATCCGACGCCGCCGCCGGCGGCGGACGCCACGAGCCCGCACGCGGACGCCACGAGCCCGCACGCGGACGCCGCACTCGCCCTGCGCCGGGCGCTGCGGGGCGACTGCCACTCCCACTCCGACTGGTCGGACGGCGGCGGATCGATCGAGGAGATGGCGCTGGCCGCGGCCGAGCTGGGCCACCAGTACCTCGTGCTGACCGACCACTCGCCCCGCTTGCGGGTTGCGCGCGGGCTCAGCCCGGAGCGGCTACGGGAGCAGCTGGACCGGGTCGAGCAGATCAACGCCGAGCTGCCGGCCGGCTTCCGCATCCTGACCGGGATCGAGGTGGACATCCTCACCGACGGCACGCTCGACCAGGACGCCGACCTGCTTGCCCGTCTCGATCTGGTCGTCGCCTCGATCCACAGCCACCTGCGTGACCCGGCCGAGGCAATGACCGAGCGCATGCTCGCGGCCGTCGCCAGCCCACACGTCGACGTCCTCGGCCACTGCACCGGCCGGAAGATCGCGACCGGGGACGACGACTCGCGCGGGGGCGGCCGAGGATCGGACCGCGCACACCGCAACAGCCGCGGCCGCCCGGAGAGCGCCTTCGACGCGGAGGCCGTCTTCGCGGCCTGCGCCAAGCGGGGAACGGCGGTGGAGATCAACTGCCGTCCCGACCGGCTCGACCCGCCGCGGCGCCTGATCCGGCTGGCGGTCGAGGCCGGCTGCCTGTTCGCGATCGACACCGACGCCCACGCTCCCGGCCAGCTCGAGTGGCAGCCCCACGGCTGCGAACGCGCGGTGAGCAGCGGAGTCACTCCAGACCGGGTCGTCAACACCTGGTCTCAGGACGAACTGCTGGCCTGGAGCGAGGCCCGCTGACGAAGCGCGAGTGAGCCTCGATGAAGCGCCAGGGAAGCTCGGTGGCCCTGGTGATGCCGATGCGTGGGGTGGCCGCGACGTCGGTCCGAGCTGTGCCGCGGGGCAGCAGCTCGAACGGCGGCGAGTCAAGCCCGCGCCCGTCGTCGGCACCGGTCAGGCCGAGCGCCTGAGCCACCCGGCCCGGGCCCGCGCAGAGCTGGTACAGGTCGTCGCGGCCCCGGCGCGCGCGGATCTGTTCCAGTCCCCGCGTCGGCTCGAGCGCGCGGACGAGCACCGCCGCCGCGCGGCCCTCCTGGCCGCAGACCAGGTTGAGGCACCAGTGGAGCCCGTACGAGCGGTACACGTAGGCCCGCCCGGGCGGCCCGAACAGCGACGCCGTCCGCGTCGTCGGACCGCGGAACCCGTGGCTCGCGGGCTCGCTCTGGTCGTACGCCTCGACCTCGACGATCCGGCCGCCGACGCCGTCCACGAGGAGGGTCACGCCGATGAGGTCGGGCGCGACCACCTCGGCCGGGCGGGCGAAGAAGCTCGGCTGAAGGTGGCCGCTTCGGCCGAGCGGCAGGTCGCTCATATGCCCGCCTGGTGACCATTGTTGTTGCCGTCGAGGGGAAACCGGAGCGAGGTCACCGTAGGCCATTCAACACCGGGAGGTCCGCGCGATCGGAGCCGGCCGGCCCGGGCCGGCGGGGTCAGCCTGTCTCGGCGCGGCCAAATCGGCAAACATCTGGACGATTACCTCCGAGGGTGGAGTATTTGCCGGGTCGGCGGTCTGAGATAGTCCGACCTGTCCGGACTGATATGTAGGAACGCCGTATTCGAACACTGGACGAGGTGGCCACGTGCCGAGCCAGGACATCGCCGTCGGGCCGTCGGTGGCGCGCGGGTCTCTTTGCGGGCCGCGTCCCTGACTTTCCCTCTCTCCCCGTCGGTCACCAACACACGCCCACGACTAGACCAAGGTTCTACGAATATGCGCAACCGACCGGCACCTCGTGACTCGCGGGACGGTTTCTTCGTTGTCTACAGTGTCCTGGCAGTAGCAGCCCTGACCGCGTTGTGCGCGGTGGCCGCGATCCTTCTCGTCAACCCGCGCGCCTGGCCCGCCGTTGCCGTCTGCGGGCTCATCGCGGCGGTCGCGGTCGGCCTGGCCTGCGCCGCGGTCAGGCGTCGCGATCAGGACATCGCCCAGCTGCGTGACCGGCGGGCCGCCACCGAGCTCGAGCTCGTCCGGCGCCTGGAGCTGCAGGAGGCCGAGACCAGCCGCCTCGCGTTCGAGGTACTGCCCGCCGCCATCAGCCGGCTGCACCGGGGCGACTCGGTCGAGGAAGCGCTGTCCGGCTCGAGCCAGTCGCCCGCTCTCGGCGCCGCCTTCATCAAGGCACACGACGACCTCGTCCGCTCGGTCCTCGAAGCGGTCAAGGCGGAAGAGGACCTGCGCGACTCCTCGCAGCGGGCGTTCGTCAACGTCGCCCGCCGCGTCCAGGCCATTGTGCACCAGCAGTTTCAGGATCTCCGGGAGATGGAGGAGCGGCACGGCGGGAGCCCTGACGTCTTCGACGACCTGCTCCGCCTCGACCACGGCACCGCGCTGATCGGCCGGCTCGCCGACTCGCTCGCCGTGCTCGGCGGATCCCATCCGGGCCGCCAGTGGCAGCACCCGGTGCCGCTGTTCAACGTGCTGCGCGGCGCGATGTCCCGGATCACCGACTACCAGCGCGTCGACCTACATTCAGTGATCGAGGTCGCGATCTCGGGACCCACCGTCGAACCGCTTATCCACGCGCTCGCCGAGCTGCTGGACAACGCCACCCGGTACTCGCCGCCGCAGACCCGCGTGCACCTGACCGCCGTCGAGGTACAGGCCGGGATCGCGGTCGAGATCGAGGACGGCGGCGTCGGCCTCGGCGAGGAGGCCCGGCTGCGCGCGGAACGGCTGCTCGGCGAGGTCAGGTCGGGCCTCGACCTCGCCGACCTCGGCGACAACCCGCGCCTCGGCCTGTCCGTGGTCGGCCGGCTCGCGCAGGCCCACCGGTTCCAGGTCTCGCTGCGGCCCTCGGCGTACGGCGGTGTGCGCGCCATCCTGATCGTCCCACGCGACCTGGCCACCGCCGTGCCGCTGACCGCGGCCAACCCGGGCGTCGCCGTCAGGGCGAACCCGAGCACGCCGGCGCCCGCCATCGCCCCCACGCCCGCCCCCGCCCCCGCCGTCGCGCCCGCCCCCGGCGTCGCCCCCGCCCCCGCCTCCGCCTTCGCCGCGCGGCCGGCGGAGCCGCGGCCCGTCGAGATCAACAAGAACGGCCTGCCGCAGCGCAGGCGCGGCGCCACCGCGCCGCGCTCCACCGCCCCGTCCCGGCCTGGACCGAGTGACGCATTCCCTCCCGCCACGCCATCCCGGCCGCCCGGACTGTGGCTCGCCGCGTTCCAGAGCGCGATCTCCGGCGAGGACACGAGGACCGAGCACGCCGTTACCGATGAGACGTCGAGCAAGGAAGGCGAGTAGTCGATGGACCACCTGCGGCCCAGCATGGACTGGATGCTCAAGGATCTTGCGGAGAGCGTGCCGGGCACCCGGCATGTCATCGTCCTGACCGCGGACGGCCTGCGCATGGCCCAGTACAACGCGGACGCGGAGACCGCCGACCGCCTCGCGGCCGCGTGCGCCGGACTGCAGAGCCTGTCCTCGGCCATCGCCGCCGAGTTCCCGCGGGGGGACAGGCGGATGCGGCTCGTGGTGATCGAGGTAGGCGGGGGATTCTTCTACCTCATGGCGGCCGGCGCGCGCGCGTATCTCGCGGTGCTGGCCGACGAAGGGGTGGACGCGGGGTTGATGGGGCAGCAGATGCGCAATCTGGTCGCTCGCATCGGTGAGCACCTCACCAGCCCGGCACGGACGGGGGAGAGGACGGCCGGGTGACCCCTTCCCCGTTCGACGACGCGTCCCTCTCCTGGGATCAGGCCGGCCCCGAGCGTCTGTACGTGATCACCGGCGGCCGCGGCGCTTCGCGCCGCCGAGCCGACGTCGACCTGATCACCCTCGTGGTGGCGCGGACCGCGGCCCGGCCGGAGATGCAGCCGGAACACGCGTCGATCCTGCGCATGTGTCACTCACCCCTGTCCATGGCGGAGATCTCGGCGTACCTCAAGCTGCCGTTCAGCGCGGTCGCCGTCCTGGTCTCGGACCTGCTCAGGGATTCGTACGTCGAGGTGCGCAGCGCGGTGCGCACGGACCGAGTCCGCAACCCCGAACTACTCAAGGCGGTGATGTATGGACTTCAGAGGCTCTGAGTTCGCCAGTGGACCGGCGCGCGAGGACGCGCTGCCCGCCTCGGCCGCCACCGCGGTTAAGATCGTCATAGTGGGTGGGTTCGGTGTCGGCAAGACCACCCTGGTCGGCTCCGTCAGCGAGATCAGACCGCTGACGACCGAGGAGACGATGACCGAGGTCAGCGTCGGCGTGGACGACGTCCGCGGGATCGAGCAGAAGACAGCGACCACCGTGGCCATGGACTTCGGCCGGATCAGCATCAACAAGCACCTGGTGCTCTACCTGTTCGGCACACCCGGACAGCAGCGCTTCTGGTTCCTGTGGGCCGGCCTGTTCGAAGGAGCCCTGGGCGCGGTCGTGCTGGTCGACACCCGGCGGCTCGAGGCAAGCTTCGACGTCATCGGGCGGCTCGAGGACGGCGGCGTGCCGTTCATCGTGGCCGTCAACGTCTTCCCAAACGCCCCGACGTACCCGCTGGACGAGGTCCGTAGCGCGCTGGACCTGCCGGCCGCCATACCGATCGTCGCGTGCGATGCGCGCAGCCGGGCTTCGAGCCGGGACACCCTGCTGGCCCTCATGCGCTACCTGTACCGGTTATCGACCCAGTCCGCGGCCCCGGTGGCCGCCTCGGCCGCGACGGAGTAAACGTGTCAACACCGATATTCGAACCAGGCGCGGAATCAGGCGCGGAATCAGGCGCGGTCAGCCCGCCGCCAGGAAGCCCGCCGCCAGGACTGACCGCGCTCTCCGACCCGGACGCGCTGCACGATCCCAGGTCGGTCTACGAGAAGCTCCGCGCGGAACACGGCGGGATCGCCCCGGTGGAACTCGAGGGCGGAGTCCCGGCCTGGCTGGTTCTCGGCTACCGCGAGAACATGGAAGTCGCGCGCACCCCGAGCAGGTTCACCCGGGACGCCCGGCTCTGGCGGGACTGGAAAGAGGGCAGGATCCCCGCCGACGATCCGCTGCTCCAGCTCATCGGATGGCGTCCCGACCTCGTGTCCTACGACGGCGAGGAGCACCGGCGGCTGCGCGCCGCGGTCAACGAATGCCTGACCAGGTTCGACCTGCACGGCACCCGGCGGCACGTGCAGCGCTACGCGAACCAGCTGATTGACGGCTTCGTCGAGGACGGCGCCGCGGACCTGGTGACCCAGTTCGCCGCGCACCTTCCGATGCTCGTGTTGAGCCGGTTGGTCGGCCTGAGCGAGGGGCACGGCCCGAAGCTGGTCGAGGCCATCATCGGCATGCTCAGCGGCGGCGAGGAGGCGTATGGGCACAACCAGTACATCATCGGCGTCCTGCGGTCGCTGACCGAGGAGCGGCGCAGGGCTCCCGCGTATGACCTGGCGTCCTGGTTCACCCAGCACCCCTCGGGGCTGACCGACGACGAGGTGCTCAACCACCTGCGCGTGGTGATCGTGCTGGGCTACGAGGCCACGGCGAACCTGGTCTCGAACACGCTGCGGATGGTGCTGACCGACCCCCGCTTCCGCGCATCGCTCACCGGCGGGCTGATGACGCTGCCGGACGCGGTCGAGCAGATGCTGTGGGACGACCCGCCGCTGATGGTCTGCCCGGCGCGGTTCGCCACGCACGACATGCGTTTCGCCGGTAAGGAGATCCGCGAGGGCGACATGCTGCTGCTCGGTCTCGCGGCGGGCAACGCGGATCCGGAGATCCGCCCGGATCCCGGCACGCCGATGCGGGGCAACCGCTCGCACCTGGCGTTCAGCCGGGGCCCGCACGAGTGCTCGGGGCAGGAAATCGCCCGCGCCATCACCGACACCGGCGTCGACGTGTTGCTCAACCGGCTCCCCGACCTGCACCTCACGGTCCCGGAGGATCAGTTGACCTGGACCGCCTCGACCTGGTCCCGGCACCTTGACGCGCTCCCGGTCAGCTTCACCCGGCAGCGCCGCCCCGCCCCGCGCTCAGCCGCCCCTGCGGCCTACACCCCGGTAGAGCCCACCGCCGCGAAGGACGCGCTGGCGGCGGTGGCCGAGGCCGACGCGCGGGCTGAGGCGAACACTCGCGGTGGCTTCTGGGCCTCGCTGGTCGGTCTGTTCCGCCCTCGGCGCTGACCTCGTCAGGCCGCCCCGGGCGAGGTCAGCATGCGAGAGATCTCCTCGCGCGGCGGATCCGTGTCCATCAGCAACTCGTTGGCGGCGGCCCAGGCCTGGTAACCCCAGTTCCAGTCGTCGACGATCCTCGCGCCCATCCGGGCCTGGGCGCGTTCGGAGTCGGTGAACCGCAGTACGTCGCAAGCCGTGTCAAGACGCTGCTTCGCGACGTGTATCGACCGGGCGAGCGTCCGCATCTCCTGTTCGGATCGGGCTCTCGCCGCCGGCCAGTCACATTCGTCCTGACCGCGGATGATCGTGATCAGGTTACGCGGATCATCACGCTTCGCGTCGCGGACCGAGGAGTAGACGTCGTTGCAGTACACGATGATGTCGCTGGCCAGTCTCCGCAGCAGCCGCAACTGGGTGCAGTGGTGGATGTGCGGCGCCAGGTACGTGTGGTTCACTTTCTCGCCGAGCACCAGGCACAGGGGTACCGCGCCGTTTCCCTGGCGTAGCTCCAGGTACTCTTCGACCGTCGTATCCAGCCGCCGGTCCCGCATCGCCGCATACGCGGCCTGCGTATTGAAGTACCATTCCCAGTGCTCACTGACCCGCGCCACCCACTGGTCCGGCGAACTGGTGGTCTGCCGTGTCCAGAGATCTTTGAAGATGACGCCCATCTGGGATTTCGCGGGTCTCCCGTAGAGGATTCCTGTAAGTTCCGCGCTGATGCGGTTGATGCGCCTCATGTCCGCGCCGATGTCGTCGGTGAAGTCGTCGTAGACGCGGAAGAAGGCACTGATGTCGCACGCGAGTTCCAACTCCGGGAGCGGGGCCATGGGATACACCCAGGCCGAAAGTGTGGCGTACCTCTCGGCCCGGGGTGTGCGGATCTGGAAGCGGGTGAGCCATTCGGTGGTGTGCGCCAGGGCCGCGGCGGCGTTGTCGTTCGGCTGCCAGGAGCGCGCCGCTTCGTGCACCGTGAGGATCTGCTCGCCATTCATCGGATCTTGACCTGTCTCCTGCCTGAGGATGATGATCACGGCTCGCTCTTGTTGTCCTGAAGCGGGGCGACCCGGCAGGGTCGGGATCGTTGAAGGTTCTTCCCAACGCCGGGAAACTTCTTTCACAACACAGTCTGACTGACAGCACGCTCGCGGGACAACAGAATCCGCGGAGACGGGTCCCGTTGTGGCCGGTCTCGCGGGAACCCGGCCGCGCGACGACAGTGCGAAGACACTGCGACGACGGCGAGGAGACGGCGACGAGACGACAAGGACGGCGGATCCGCGAGGGGACTTGATCGGCATCGATGACGGTCCCGGATCTTGATTTCTGTTCGTTCGCCACCGGCAGATGTGGCCTCAGTATCAAGACCATTGGACAACGGGCTCTGGCGCAAATTCGACTCGGTCGCGCCGCTGTTTCGCGGCCCATGCTGGGCCAGCGCCCGCCGGCCGATGGCCCGCGCCCGACGGCGAGGCTCCGGACGGATCGCGGAGCGGCACCGACCGGCTGACCAGCGGTTTCGTCATGGCAGGTCGACCAGGGCGCCCCTGTCCGCTGGCCACGTAGCCATCCCGACCCCGGTCTCGCGGGACCAGTCGGGTACCGTGAGATGGTCGGCCGGCGTGGCGCAATTGGCAGCGCATCCGCCTTGTAAACCCATCACCGCGTGCCCCGGGATGCCGCCGCGTGCCGGCCAGTGTCTCAAAATCCCACGTCGGACCGTGATCCGTGTCCCGGCGTGCCCGCCCGTGTCCCGCCGTGTCGCGACGTCCGCGCACGCGTTGAGCACACAGGAACCGGCGGGCCGATTGATCGGTGACTACATCTCGTCGAGGCTGTGTCCGACGCCGTTGGCGCGCGTCTCGCTCGTCTTGCGGCCCGAGACGGGCCTGCGCAGGTATCCACACGAGCTCCTCCGCAGGGTGCTGTAGGTCGACTTTTCTGGTCGGGGATCGGGGCCCACTCGTCGCCGTTGGGAGTGTTTCAAGATCGGTTTTTCCCGACCCGACACGCCGGGTGTCGGTCCGGCCGGATGGACGCCATGTGTGATGACATCGGCGGATATGACTCCTCGCGGGGAAGATCGTGATCCGGGGCCGCAGCTGTCGCCGGAGCAGGCCGCCGCAGCGGCGATGATCGCGGACGCCAAGGCGCGTGGGCTGGCACCGACCGGCCCCGACGGCCCGCTGAAGCTCTACACGGAGAGTGTTCTGGAGACCGCCCCGGCGGAGGAGATGACGGAGCGTCTCGGCCAGGGCGCCACGAGACGAGACCATCGCCGGCGGCAAGACCGGCTGAACACCGGCGAGAGAGCCGGCGGGCCGCGCGCTGTTCGCGCCGCTTCGCTGGCGAGCACGTCGATGACCTGCCCCTGTGGTCAACGGCGCCGTACAAGCATCTACGCCAACCCGCGAGGCTGGAGGCGGGGTTCAGCGCCGCGCGGTGAGTTCCCGTCGGCCGCTGCAAGCCGTGGCCGCGTGCTGGTCCTGACCCCGATGGCTGTGGATCGGCCGGCCTCGGAAGCGTGGTCAGGGCTGCCCGGCCCGTACCACCTGGATCTGGGCAGTCGTTGGCCGGAGGGTTCTCGCGTCACCGAGCCTGGTCCGGGAACCGCCCGGTTGGGGATCGCCCGTGTCCGTAATTCCCCACGTTCAGTTCGGCGACATTGTGATAGAGACGGATGCGACGCGATGCGCGCCCGGTGGAACTCGCGTCCTGAGGCAGCCCACCGGGACGGCAAGGGGGGCCAGAGACCGGGTGCGGATCATCGACAACGTCAACGAGTTGCTAGGCGACGACCTGAAGGCGGAGATCACCTCAGGGTCGAAGCTGCGCATCGCGGCGTCGACGTTCTCGATCTTCGCGTTCGAGGCGCTGCGCAAGGAGCTCAAGAAGATCGACGAGCTTCAGTTCATCTTCACCTCGCCGTCCTTCGTGACCGCGAAGGCGACCGACCGCCTGCCCAAGGAACGGCGTGAGTTCTTCATCCCGAACGGGCGGAACGGCGTGTCGACGCTCTACGGCTCGGAGTTCGAAGTCCGGCTGCGCAACAAGCTGACCCAGCGCGCTATTGCGCGGGAGTGCGCCGAGTGGGTGCACCGTAAGGTTCACTTCCGCTCCAACCGCACGGGTGCCCCGATGCAGCAGTTTGCGATCGTCGACGATCGGGCGGCCTACCTCCCGCTGCACGGTTTCACCTCGGCCGATCTTGGCTACGAGCGGGGCGATGCCATCTCGAACATGGTGACGAAGGTCGACGAGGCGCCGATGACGACGCAGTACGTCCAGCTGTTCGAACAGATCTGGCACAACGCCGAGCAACTCGACGACGTGACCGAGGCCGTCTACGACCACATCGCGTCTGTCTACGCGGAGAACTCCCCGGCACGGATCTACTTCCTGATCCTCTACAACCTCTTCGCCGAGTTCCTCGAAGACGTCAGCGAGGACGTTCTACCCAACGACCTGACTGGCTACCAAGAGACAGCAGTCTGGAAGAGCCTGTACAACTTCCAGCGTGACGCCGCGACCGGCGTGATCAACAAGCTGGAGGCGTACAACGGCTGCATCCTCGCGGACAGCGTGGGCCTCGGGAAGACGTTCACCGCCCTGGCAGTGATCAAGTACTATGAGCTGCGGAACAAGTCCGTGCTCGTGCTCGCCCCGAAGAAGCTTGCCGAGAACTGGACGAACTACAACGCGAACCTCACGACGAACATGTTCGCAGCGGACCGGTTCAACTACGACGTGCTGGCCCACACCGACCTGTCGCGTACCCGGGGAACGTCACTCGGCATCCCGCTCGACCGGGTGAACTGGGGCAACTACGACCTCGTCGTGATCGACGAGAGCCATAACTTCCGCAACGCTGACTTCGTCGCCGAGAAAGAGACCCGCTACCAACGCCTGATGCGGCAGGTCATCCAGCAGGGCGTGAAGACCAAGGTGCTGATGCTGTCGGCGACCCCGGTTAACAACCACTTCACCGACCTGCGTAACCAACTCGCGCTCGCCTACGAGGGCGACTCCCAGAACCTCTCGGCCAAGCTCGACCTCTCGACGACCGTCGAGGAGGTTTTCCGACAGGCGCAGCGGAGCTTCAACGAGTGGTCCAGGCTGCCCGCCGAGGATCGTACGACTGACGCGATCCTCGGCCGTCTCGACTTCGACTTCTTCGAACTGCTCGACGCAGTAACGATCGCGCGCTCCCGCAAGCACATCCAAGCCTTCTACGACACCACCGACATCGGTGCCTTCCCAGAGCGGCTTCCCCCGGTCTCCGAGCGCCCGCCGCTGACGGACCTGCCCAGCGTACCGTCATTCAACGAGTTGTACGAACAACTCTCCTCGCTCACGCTCGCCGTCTACACGCCGATGGCATACGTCTTCGCGAGCCGGCGGGAAAAGTACGAGCGCCTGTACGGCAACGTCTTCGCGGGCACGAATACCTTCGGTGGCGCGGTGTCGAACCTCGGGCACGCCAGCCGTGAGCTCGGCATTCGCAAGCTGATGACGGTCAACTTGCTCAAACGGCTGGAAAGTTCCGTCGAGGCGTTCCGGCTGACGCTCGGCAAACTCCAGACGACCGTCGGCCGGGCTGTCCAGGCTGTCGACGGGCACGGGGGCTCGGTCGAGGACTTCGCTGGCGTCACCGGCGAGTTGGAGGCCGATGACGACGACTTCGACCTTGCGGCGGGCAGCACGGTCGGGGCAAAGACCCCGATCGCGCTCGCGGATATGGACGTCGAGTCCTGGCGGCGCGATCTTGCTCACGACGCGGCCGTCATTGCCGGCCTCCTCGCAGGGATCAGCGCTGTTACGCCCGAGCACGACTTCAAGCTCCAGACGCTCAAGAAGTGCATTGACGCCAAGCTCGCGGGTCCGCTCAATCCGGGTAATCGGAAGGTCCTGGTCTTCTCTGCGTTCAGCGACACCGCCGCCTATCTGTATCGCGAACTCGCGCCTGACCTGCTGACTCGCGATCTACAGGTTGGCGTGGTCAGCGGCGCGGACACCCCGAAGACGACCCTGGGCAAGGGTTTCGACTTCCAGGAGTTGCTCACCCTGTTCTCGCCTCGCTCGAAGTCCCGCGACGTGGTCATGCCTCGTGAGAAGCGCGAGATCGACGTGCTCATCGGCACCGACTGCATCAGCGAGGGCCAGAACCTGCAGGACTGCGACTACCTGATCAACTACGACATCCACTGGAACCCGGTGCGTATCATCCAGCGGTTCGGCCGCATCGACCGCATCGGCTCGATCAACACGCGGATCCAATTGGTCAACTTCTGGCCCGACATCTCGCTCGACGAGTACATCAACCTCAAGGAGCGTGTCGAGAACCGCATGGTAATCGCGGACCTGGCGGCGACCGCGGACGACAACGTGCTCACCCAGGAGGCCAGTGACGCCATCTTCCGCAAGGAGCAGCTGCGCAAGCTCCAGGACGAGGTCATCGAACTGGAGGACGTCCGCACGGGGGTGTCCATCACCGACCTGGGCCTCAATGATTTCCGCATGGATCTGCTCGGCTACGTCAAGGAGTACGGCGACCTCGCCGCGGCGCCCAAAGGGCTGCACGCCGTCGTACCCGCCCAGCCGGAGAAGGGCCTGCACCCAGGTGTCATCTTCGCGCTGCGTAACATCAAGGCCGACGAGCGGATCAACAGGGGCAACCGCCTGCACCCGCACTACCTGATCTACCTCGGCGACGACGGCAACGTGATCAACGACTACGCCGAGGTCAAGCATCTGCTCGACCTGATCCGCGCCGGCTGCCGGCCGTACGACGAGCCTGTGGCGCAAGTGTGCCGAATCTTCAACGAGGCCACCCGTGAAGGCGCCGAGATGGGGCACTACTCGGGCCTGCTGACCGCGGCGATCCGATCGATGATCGATATCTCCGAGGAGCGAGACCTCGACAGCCTGTTCACGGCGGGACGCACGACGGCGCTCGTTCAAACGATCAATGGATTGGACGATTTCGAGCTGATCGCCTTTCTGGCCGTTCTCGATCCTGCATCCGGCTCGGCGGGCTTGGCCGGCAGGTGAGCGCGTTCCTGTACCGGTGGCCGCCGGCCGCCAGGTTCGGTCGCGTCGTGCCGAAGAGTCGGTTCTATGCGCACGCCTCGATCTCGACCGCGCTCCGGCAGAAGTTCGTTTCGGAGATCGAACGGATCAGTTGGACCTACAAGCTGGCCGAGGAGACGATCCGGCTGCGTGGAGACGACGCGGTGCCCGAGATCCAGGTCTTCGGGATCGAGATCAAGGGCGACGATCTCAGCGAGGACGCCCTTACCGCCATCGACCGCTCCGTGCGGACACCGATCGTCTTTGAGATCACCCGACCTCTGGCCGCTGGCGGCCAGGTTCGGATGACCGCCGCCCAGAAGCAACTAGGCGGTGGGGCGCCCAGGCTGAGTACCTACCTCACGACTGACTGGCTGCCCGGCGACGCGTCGCGTGTGCCGCTGCCCCCGGCGCTCGACCTCGCCACCCTCTACGTGGCGCTGCTGACCCCGATCCTGCCGATCACCGCGCGCCGGGGCGAAAAGCTGTCGGACGCGATCGGCAGAATAGAGCAGGTCCGAAAGCTCGAACGCGAGATCGCAACGCTTGAACGGAAATTACGAACCGAGCCGCAGTTCAACCGCAAGGTCGACCTGCGCCGCGACCTCCTCACCCGCCAAGCCAAGCTGACCGAACTGACTGCCCCCGCCACCCCGACGACCGAGGACACCCCGTGGACAAGCTGAAGACGCACTCGCCCGACCTGACCCAGCGCAACTTCGAGGCGATCGCGGAGTTGTTCCCCACGGTCGTCACCGAGACCCTCGACGCCGACGGCAACCTCTCTCGTGCCGTCGACTTCGACGCGCTCCGTCAGGAACTCTCCGGCCACACCGTCGAGGGGCCGCAGGAGCGCTACCACCTCGATTGGCCCGGCAAGCGCGCCGCCGCCTTCGTCGCCAACGCGCCCATCGCCAAGACGCTACGCCCCGTACGGGAGGAGTCGGTCGACTTCGACACCACGAAGAACCTCTTCATCGAGGGCGACAACCTCGACGCCCTCAAGCTGCTCCAGGAGCCGTACCTCGGCAAGGTCAAGATGATCTACATCGACCCGCCCTACAACACAGGGAGCGACTTCGTCTACGAGGACGACTTCGCGGAGTCGGGCGCTGACTACCTTGCCCGCTCGGGCCAGAAGTCGGAGACGGGCGACCGCCTCGTCGCGAACACGGAGGCCAACGGCCGCTTCCACTCCGCCTGGCTCAGCATGATGTACCCGCGGCTGAAGTTGGCGCGCGGACTGCTCACCGACGACGGGGTCCTGATCGTCGCCATCGACGACCACGAACATGGGAATCTGCGGTCGCTGCTCGACATGGTCTTCGGTGCAGACAACTTCCTCGCCAACGTGGTGTGGCAGGGATCGGGCAAGAACGACGCGCGGTTCACCGCCGGTGGGCTCGACTACATGCTCATCTACGCGCGGAGCAGGACGACGCTCGTCGACCTTGATGTGCGCTTCAAAGGCCCCAAGCGGGGCTATGAAGACGTCATGGAGGCCGGTCGCCGAGTCTGGGAAGAATCCGGACACGACGCAGCGCGGGCCACCACACTCTTCCGTGACTGGTGGAAGACAAATCCTGATGTCGAGGCCGGCCTGAAGGCGTATAGCGAGATCGACGAGTTCGGTCAGATATTCCGGCGGGACAATCTTGCTAGCCCCAACCCGCGGGAGAACCTTCGGTATGAGGTCAACCATCCCGTCACCGGGAATCCGGTTGCGATGCATCCGAACGGCTGGCGGCTCTCACGCCAAGCCATGGCAGAACGCATCCAGCAGGGTCGGGTTCTCTTCGGAACCGATCACTCGAAGACGTTGAGCTTCAAGCGGCTCCTCAGCGAGATGGATACTCAGGCTATTCGGCCAGTCATCTCGCAAGATCGTGCTCCGGCGAGCGACGCGCTCATTCGGCTCCTGGACGGCAAGCTATTCGACTACCCGAAGGATGTCGACGTCCTACGCGTGTGGATCGACGCGGTCACGATTGGGGACCAAGACGCGATCATCCTTGACTTCTTCGCGGGCTCGGGGTCGACAGCGCACGCGGTCATGAACCTCAATGCCGCGGATCAAGGTGCGCGGCGGTTCATTCTCGTTCAGCTCGACGAGGCACTCGAACCCGGGTCACTGGCGGCTACGCGCGGCCACACGACCATCGCCGACGTCGCCCGTGAGCGCCTGCGCCGCGCCGGGACTCAGGTGAAGCAGAAGGCCAGACTCTTGGGTTCCGACCTGGACGTTGGCTTCCGCTCGCTGCACGTCGCCTCGGCCAACATGGCCGACACGCTCACAACCGCGGACGACTTAGTGCAGTTCGCGCTCTCCGAGGCTGTTGACAGCGTAAAGCCCGACCGCACCGACGAAGACTTACTCTTTCAAGTGCTGCTCGACTGGGGCATGGATCTTGCGGAGCCGATCACGGTCGAGGAGACCGCGGGTCTCCGCATACTGTCGGTGGCCGATGACGCCCTGATTGCGTGCTTCTCGGACAAAGTGACTGATGCTGTCGTCCAGGAGATCGCGGACCGGCACCCTCTCCGCGCCGTCTTCAAGGACTCCGGTTTCGCCAGCGACGCTGCGCGCATCAACGCCGAGCAGATCTTCCGCGAGGTGTCCCCCGAGACAGAGGTAAGGGCGATCTGACCCGATGAGGCTCCAGTTCAAGGTCCAGCAGTACCAGACCGAAGCCGTCGATGCTGTCGTCGACGTGTTCACCGGGCAGCCCTATGCCGACGGGGTGAAGTACCGCATCGACCCAGGCAAGGACGCAGCGCTGACTTTGCTGGAAGATGCGGGTCTGCGCAACGCCGAGATCGCGTTGACGGCGCGGCAGCTCCTGACGAACGTGCACGGCGTGCAGCAGGTTCGTGGATTGGAACTTTCGACGGACCTCAAAGACCCGGTCAAGAAGTCTGCGGCCCCTCTAAACCTCGACATCGAGATGGAGACCGGCACCGGCAAGACCTACGTCTACACGAAGACGATCATGGAGCTGTACAAGCGGTACGGGTGGTCGAAGTACATCGTGGTCGTGCCGTCGATCGCGATCCGCGAAGGCGTGAAGAAGTCGTTCGACATTACCGGTGACCACTTTCAGCAGCTCTACGGCGCTAAGCCGCGCACCTTCGTTTACAACTCGTCGCGGCTGCACGAGCTGGAGCGGTTCTCCTCGGACGCGGGCGTGCAGGTGATGATCATCAACATCCAGGCGTTCAACGCCACCGGCAAGGACGCCCGGCGCATCTATGAGGTGCTCGACGACTTCCAGTCCCGCAAGCCGATCGACGTGATCGCGGCGAACCGGCCGATCCTGATCATCGACGAGCCGCAGAAGATCGAGGGCGACGCGAAGAAGCCGTCGAAGTCGCTGGAGGCGCTGGGCCGGTTCAACGCCCTGTTTGCACTGCGTTACTCAGCGACACACAAGATCGAGCGTATCAAGGTGCACCGCCTCGACGCTGTCGACGCGTACAACCAGAAGCTGGTGAAGAAGATCGCGGTGCGCGGCATCACGGTCAAGCACCTAGCCGGCAGCACCGCCTACCTCTATGTGGACGGGCTGGAGGTCGGCAAGGGCGCGGACTTCCCGAAGGCACGGGTCGAGCTGGAGGTGCTGACCGGGCAAGGCATCAGACGGCAGGTGAAGCGTCTGGGCCAGGGTATGAACTTACACGACATTTCCGGCGGCATCGAGGCGTACAAGGGCCTGTTCATCCGGGATGTCGACGCCAACCGCGACATCATCGAGCTGAGCAACGGCGAGATCATCGGCGCCGGTGAGGTCACCCAGGACGTCACCGACGACGCGAGGCGGCGTATCCAGGTCAGAGAAGTCATCCGCGCCCACCTCGACAAGGAGCGCGAGCTGTTCGCGCAGGGCATCAAGACTCTCTCGCTGTTCTTCATCGACGAAGTCGCCAAGTACCGTGACTACGAGCGCGAAGACACCCTCGGTGAGTACGCGCGCGTGTTCGAGGAGGAGTACGAGGCGGTGCTGGGCGATTACCTCGGTCAGCTCGATCTCGATGAGGCCGCCGAGCGGTACCGAAAGCACGTCGAGGCCATTCCGGTGCGTTCGACGCACGAGGGCTACTTCTCGATCGACAAGAGGACCGGTCACTCGATCGACGGGAAGATCGCTGCGCGCGGGGACTTTGCCGGTCAGTCCGACGACGTGGACGCCTACGACCTGATCCTCAAGGACAAGGAGCGGCTGCTGTCGTTCGAGGAGCCGGTGCGGTTCATATGGTCGCACTCGGCGCTACGTGAGGGCTGGGACAACCCGAACGTGTTCGTGATGGGCATGCTCAAGAAGAGCGACAACACCACAACGAGGCGGCAGGAGATCGGCCGTGGCCTGCGCCTGTCGGTCGACCAGCACGGCGAGCGAATGGACAACCCGGTCACCGTGCACGACATCAACGAGCTGACGGTCGTCACGGACGAGTCGTACACCGAGTTCGTCACCGCCCTCCAGAAGGAGATCGTCGAGTCGTTGTCGGCCCGCCCGCGCAGGGCGAGCGTCGATTACTTCACCGGCAAGCAGTTCAAGACCGCGGACGGGTCGACGGGCGTGCTGGAGAAGGCGGTCGCGCAGGCGCTCTACTTCCACCTGATCAAGAACGACTACATCGACGAATCAGGGCTCGTCACGCAAGCGTACAAGGACGCCCGTGCCGACGGCACGCTCGCCGTGCCGACATCGGAGGTGCTCAAGCCTGTCATCGACTTCGTCTTGCCGCTCGTCGATGCGCTCTACCTCGACGTGCCCAAGCCGACCGACGGTCGCAAGCCGAAGAAAATCCCGTTCAACGAGGCAAACTTTAAGAAGCGCGAGTTCCAGGAACTGTGGGGCCGCATCAACCACAAGGCCGTCTACCAGGTCGAGTTCGACTCCGCCGAGTTGATCAATAAGTGCGTTCGCGCGCTCGACAAGTCGCTCAACGTGACGGTCATGCAGTACCTCGTGGAGGCTGGCAAGCAGGTTGTCGGTCTCGAAGTCGAGCAGCTCGAAGCGGGAACCGGCTTCAAGGTCTCCGAGACCAAGGTCGAGCACTCGGCCATATCCGCAGGCTCGACCGTCAAGTACGACTTGCTCGGCGAAATCGCGGAAAAGACCCAGCTCACCCGGCGCACCTGCGCGGCGATCCTCACCGGCATCCACCCGGGCACGTTCGCGAAGTTCAAGCAGAACCCCGAACAGTTCATCACCGAGGCTGTCCGGCTCATTAATGAGCAGAAGGCAACAGTGATCGTCGAGCACCTCACCTACGACCCGCTCGACAATCGATACGACTCCTCGATCTTCACGCAGAACCAGACCACCCAGGACATGTCGAAGGCGGGCGACAAGCTGAAGAAGAGCGTCTACGAGTACGTGGTGACCGACTCGAAGGTCGAGCGATCGTTCGTCGAGAAGCTCGATGTCAGCGACGAGGTCATCGTCTATTCAAAGCTCCCGCGTGGGTTCTTCATCCCGACTCCGGTGGGCGACTACAACCCAGACTGGGCCATCGCCTTCCGTGACGACACGACAAAGATCAAGCACGTCTACTTCGTCGCCGAGACCAAAGGCTCGATGTCGACCCTCCAACTCAAGGGGGTCGAGAACGCCAAGATTGAATGCGCGCGCAAATTCTTCGCCTCCCTCAATGACAAGGCCGATCACGACGGTGTGAAGTACGACGTCGTCGACAGCTACGACACGCTGCTCCAGCTTGTAGGGGCGTGATCATTGATGTCGCCCAAGAAGAGCGGCAAGGACCCGGGGTTTTGATGCCGTGAAGGAGCGGAAATCCGTGGCGCGGGTGTCGGTCCCGTCCGGTCCTTAGGGGGTGCGCTCTCTGGCCTGGGGCCGTCGGCGTCCGCGAGCAGGCCGTGCTTAGATCCGGTAGCTGCCGAACGTCTGCGCTGCTCTGGTCGCGGTCCGTGCCTGAGCCAGACCCGCCTGGTCGAGGAAAGTCCAAGCCGTCCGGTCCCTCGACGTAACTCGCAACGAGGTACGCGTCGGTGCGCTCGTTGATGCGGCCGGGGTGGCGCAGCGGCCTACCGATGCTCCGGCCCGGATGCACTTTCGCGATCACCGCTGACGCTTTCCACGGGCGCGAAGTTCGGTACAAAGGGCGTCGATCCGGCCGGCGACGCCGTTCGCGAGCTGCATCGCGTCCGCGAACCAGACCGGCGGCGTCCCGGTCGTGACCGACCTGGGCGACCGGCCTGGTTGACGCCCACCGGCCGTGCCCGCCGCCAGACATAGATCAGGCCCGAACCCGCTGGGGGTTCGGGCCTATGCCTATGTCTTGCGACATCACAGAGAGAGCCGGCGGGGGGACTCGAACCCCCAACCTCCCGCTTACAAGGCGGATGCGCTGCCAATTGCGCCACGCCGGCCGACCATCTCACGGTACCCGACCGCTCCCGCGAGACCAGGATCGGGATGGCTCCATGGCCGGCGGACAGGGGCGGCCCGGCCAGACTGGCGTGACGAAACCGCTGGTCGGCGGGTCACTGCTGGTCCGTGATCCGTCCGGAGCCTCGCCGCCGGGCCCGAGCCATCGACCGGCGGGCCCACGCGACGCTGACTTGCGGCCGGCACGAGTCGGCATGCGGGCCCAGCATGGAGCTGCGGAATTAGCACACGATGAGCACACATGCTCGCCGCGGGTTCCATGCCTCGTGAGCCCACAAACCGAAGGTGATGGCGACGTTTCTGCCCCCGCGCCTCGTCCTCGCCTGGCGGTTGCGGACTCACGTGGACATTTTCGTTGGTACTCTGAAGTTCTGTTACTGAGCGTGGCCATGTCTGGCCGTGTTGTGCGGGTGGCGGAGGTAGGTGGCCTTTGGCGGACGGCTCACCCTCGGTGCAGGTTGACTATGCGGCGCTGGCCGTCCTCGGCCGGCTGGTCGATCAGCAGGCTGCGTGGCGGCGGACCTGGCCGAGCAGGGCGTCGCGCCGGAGGTTGCGCACCACGCGCTGGTCGACACGGCTCTGGCTCGTTTTCAGGTGGCGTGGCGTCAGCAGGTTGGTCTGCTCGGTCAGGTGACCGCCGGGTTGGCCGAGGTCACCGCGTTCGGGCCCACGCAGTATCAGGCGTTGGACGAGGGCCAGGCTGGCGACGTGCCGTGAGCGTGCTTTCCGATGAGGATCCGCTTTCGGATCTCCCGCCGCCCCACGCTGATGCGGAGTCGCTGCGACGAACCGCCGCCCGCTACGGGCAGGCTGCCGCGAGCTTGGAACGCGCCGCGAGCATGATCCGGCAGGGTATGGCGGACACCGTCGGCCAGAGTTGGATCGGCCAGGCCGCGACGGCCACGGCCGCGACCGGCAACCAGTTCGCCGACGGCTTCCACTTCCAGGCCGGCGCGCGGTACGCGACCGAGGCGGCCGACGCGCTGCGCGCGTGCGCCACGGCGTGGGATACGGCGGCCGGAGCCTACCGGCAGGCGCGGGCCTTGGCGGACGAGGCGCTGGCGGACGAACAGCGCCGCCGGGCCCGTCAAACGGCGAATGTCGGGCTCAACCTGCTCTCTGGAAATCTGGGCGGGCTGCTCGGCGACAGCTTGGGAAGCGTTGGTCTCACGCACTGGCATAGCCCGCTGCGTCATCAGGCGCGGGCGGCGGCCCAGTCCGCGATCGACGACGTCAACGCGGCCGCCAGCCGGTGCGCGCAACGGCTGAACGAGAGCGCGGACCAGCTGGGAGCGCCACCGCCCGCCGCGCATCACCGACGAGCGTGGTGGGATCACGGCCCGGTCGGCTGGGCCGCTGATGAGACCGCTCACGCTGTCGGGGCGGTCGGCGACGGGCTGGAGGACGCCGCGGGCTTCGTGGCGGACCACGCCGCGCCTCTGGGCCGGACCGGCGTGGACCTGCTGGGCGTGGCCGCTGGTGGCGCGCTGATGCTGCTGGGCGGCGGCGCGGAGGCCGGCGGTCTCGCGCTGGACGCCTCCGGCGTCGGCGCCGTCGGTGGGGTGGTGCTCAACGGGCTGGGCGTGACGGCGATCGCGGCCGGTGCGACGACCGCCGGTGTCTTCACGGCCCGGACCGCCGGGGACGTGTCCGATCTGATCAGTGAGTCCCGGAGCAAGAAGGAGATTCAGCAGGACCCAGGCTACGGCGCGCGGCCGTCCAAACCCGGCCGGACGCCGCGCGGCGCCCAGCCCTACAAGCCGCGGATCGCCAGCCGGGTGCCGCCCTGGGGGCAGAACGGGCCGAAGACCACCGGCGTGTTCCACGCCGGCATGGGCCGGCCCGAGACGATCGTGAGCGGCTACGGCGGCCTGGCGGAGCTGCTGCCCAAGCCGCGAGCGGGCATGCCGAACAACCTGGTCTCGCACGTCGAGGCCAACGCCTCGGCCCGCATGCGCCTCGACGGCGTCACCGACGGCACCCTGTACATCAACCGGCTGCCCTGCGCGGGTCGCATGGCTGTGACAACCTGCTGCCCCGCATGATCCCCAAAGGGAGCCGTCTGACAATCTACGGGCCGGACGGCTTCGTACGCCTGGTCGAGGGACGAGGGTGAGCGGTGGAGACCGAGAACGACGACCTTGACGCCGACCTCGTCACCCCGCGCGGCTATGTCGAGTGGGGGGAGGGCCCCCAGTCCGGCCAGGTGGCCACGGTCGAGGAGCTGGACGCGCTTCTCGACCGCGTCGACGCCGAAGTCCACGCCGATCAGCGGCCCGTCCTCGCCTTGGTCGGCCTCGGCGGAACCCGATACTTGACCGTCGGCCTCGGCGCCGATCATGTCGGCCTGACCTACAACGACTCCAGCGACTGGCAGAGCTGGAGCAGCCTCGGCGACCTGACCGGCGACGATGAGGTCGGATTCTGGATGGGAAACCAGCCCACCTACGTTCGCCGACGGGAGCTGGTCCCGATCGCGGTGGCCCGTCAGGCGGTCCGCGAGCTGTACGACACCGGGGAACGACCCCGACTGGTGCGCTGGTACGAACCGTAGATGCCACGAGATCGACGGCGCCCGCCGGTCGATGATCGGCAAGATTGACGAGCCCCTGGGAGAGGACCGGCAACGCTGGCTGGCGCGCTGTCGAAGTTGGTTTCCGCCTGCGCGGGTATGTCGGTCCATGCGCCCGCGCGGACATCCCGGCCCCGGTCTGCCCGCGGCCTATCCCCTCTGGCGGCCTCCGGCACGGATACGCGGCCCTCGACGGGGATCCGGCGATCGCAACAGCGTCTCATCGGCGGTTCGCGGCGGGGTTCCGTCGCCTATCTGGAAGAGATAGGTCACCGCCCGTGCCGTACCCACACCATTTTTGATGAGGCAGTAATCGGATTCATGTCGGGGGCCGGTAGGCGGCGCCGGTTGCGTCGCTCAGGCGTACGACGGTGGGGGCGCTCTGAGGTGCTGGCCAGATTGTTAGAGAATGATACTCAAGGACATGCGGTTCAGTTCCCCCTTGGCCGCTGCTTGCGTATGCCCATGCCTCGTCGCGGCCGCGGACGGCGAAGCGGATGCGGTAGTCAACGACACCTGGGGTCGCGAAGTTCGGGGAGCTTGGTTTTGGACCTAGGTCTACGGTGCCGATACGCAGCTTACCGTTGCGAACGGCGAAGGAGACCTCGACGATATCGGTCCATTGCTGGCCTGGGGCGGATGGGGTGGTGTCTGTTTGTTCAACCGCAACACTGACCCAGTCGTACTGCGCGCCGGTGAAGACCGTGATGGCGCCTCTGCGCGCTTCCACGAGGCCGTTGCCTCTAACGGTAGGCTCTTCGGTATGGTCTGGCAAGCCGTCGCCGTATACGATAAATTGGGCAGGTTCTGCCATGATCAGCTCTTCGTGCATTTTTCGAAGATAGAGCCATACTGGCTCCGAAGCCAAGCGATCCGGCGGGAGTGGCGGCCTAAACATTCTTCACCCACGGATGACCGTCACTCCCACCTACGCGGGCTAGGGGGTCAGCTCGATATAGAATCCGTCGCCGTCGACTATCCTATTTCTCCCGTAGTAGGTCTTGAGGACCTGGCCGGCCGCGTTGTTTGCCGAGGCGGGCACATCATACACCTGGAATGTAACCCCGCGTACCCCCTGCCAGTTTCCGAGAATATCGTAGTCATCCTCACGGGTAGTGGAAGCGGGAGGGTACTCGTCGCACTGGTTACCGGGGCTCGTGGTGAATCCTCGACATTTGTTGTCGTGGTTCTTCTTCTTGAGGCTCTCATCACTGGTGTAGACGAGGAGGTTGCCGTCCGGCTTCCCCCGACCGTGACGTCCTGGGTTGCCTTGGAGGTTGTCCTGCGCGCCGACGTAGTTCCGGGCGGCCGGTCCGAAGCTCGAGTCAGACATGGACATCGGGATGATTGGCGTGGTGCCTACCACCACACAGCCCGGGTTGAAGTTGCCGCGCAAGTGATCGCAGCGTACGGCCTAGTTATCAGATATGTCCAGGGTGACGCCGGAGAACACATCGATATACCAAGGGACGTACGTCTCATTGTGCACGGCCGGTGTGCTCGTCCAGCCCACCGTGTTGTCGCCGGGGTCGTCGCAGTCGGGTGACCAGGTCTGCGAGTCGGTGGGGACAGCTTCCGAGAGCTCGAGGGTGCCGGGGCCGGGGTCTTCGTTCTCGCGGCAGGAGAGCCCGTTGTCGTAGCTGAGCGACTGGAACCGAACACCCGGAAAATTAAATTCGCCACGGTAGACGAAGGTTATTTGCGTCTTCCACGACAGAGACGAGGGCGGAACGATGTGCTGGGCCCAGAACACCGCGTAGTTGAGTGACGCTACGACCACGCCATTCTCAGTGTGTGCTGGTATACACGGTATTCGACATGACATGAGTCAAATCGTCCACTCGAGTATTCCTGAAACTTGTCCCCTGAGTTGTGTGCCGCCAGGTAGTCGCAGTCGGGTGAGCCATAGTTGACCGACGAAGCGGCGGGTGGGGCCGCCGGCGATCGGGGACTGCTGGCCGCCTCCTGGCTCGGACCGTCGCATATCTGCGTTGCGCCGGAAGTCGCGCATGTGGCGGGAGAACCAGCGCCGAGCCCCCGGACGACGCCCGGCGCCAGCGGAGTAATCGACCGCATTGTCGATCTCGCCACCGGGGGTGCCGGCTTGGACGGCGGACCTGCCGCCTGCGCCGCGGAGGTAACGAGTACCTGCGCGGCAAGTAGCACAGCCGTGATCACGAAGAATCTGAAGGATCGGGACGCGCTGTTGATTTTTGAACCGCCTCCGCCATGTCACCTTACGTAATTCCCTGTTGACCGTGGGCGGGAGGGAAGGCTAGGGATCGGCTCGTCGACGCTCAACCGAACGCGGTCACCCGGCATCGATGCCTCAGGTCGAAGTCGTGGCGGAGTTATCCTGGTCCCGAACTGATCGATACTTTAAGTATCTTTAATGATACTGAAAGTAATATTCAATTGTTTGCCTTGTGGTCGCAGGGTGGAAATCTGGCGTTTTGTCAGTGAGCCACTTCCGGCAACGATCCGTGATGCTTGGTGACGATCACGCTCTGTGGGTCCCTGTGACACTGTCTTCCGGCTGGCGGGGCTTCTCGTCGCGGAGCGTCAATGCCGCGGGCCCGCAAGGGCACCCGCGCGCTGTCCGCGCTGGAACAGGCCGTCATGGTTCTCTGCTGGTCTGTGACGGCACCCGGACCCGCCGACTGTCCAATGATCATGGAGTGTCCCGGTCCGTGGGCTACCACTATCTACACGAAGGCGTCGCCGTACTCGCCTGGCAGGCTCCTGACCTGCGCGAAGCGCTGATGCGCGCCCGGATCGCCGGCTACGGCCACCTGATCATCGACGGCACGGTCGTCGAGACCGACCGGCTGCGCGTCCCGGGCTCCACCGAGGGTCTTCGCCCCATCGCTCCGTATACCCGTGGAAGATCAAACTTGTAGCGAAAGCCGCCCTCGTCATCCGGATCATGCGTGGGTAGCAGCTGGTCCGGCAGACCAGCGCGCCGAGCGCCGACCGGCCGGCCCGATCGGCGATCAGATCGTCCTCCCAGCCTCCGACGCTGGTGAGCTCCTCGACGACCGCTGGGACGGCGGCCGATCGGCACGCCCGGCGCGATGAACCGGCCTCGCGTCGGTCCGCTTAGCGACGGCGCTTGCGCGGCGGCCGGTGGGTGAGTTCCCGGCTCAGGCTGTCTTTCCCGCCGAGCCGCGCCGCGAGGCGGGCGCGGGGCCGGTGTCGACGGCGGCGCGTCCTCGGCGTGGCAGCCGACGCCGTCCAGAGATGCCCGCACACGGCAGGGCCAGGTCAGCGGCGGGGCCGCTGACCTGGCCGAAGTGCTCCCGAGCTGGTGACGCGCCGCGGGCCAGCCTGACGGCTTTGCTGGCGGGCCCGTGCCGATGCCTATGCCGTCCGGCGGCCCGTCCGCCGTCGACGGCCACGACGGGACCTGCACGGCGTCCGGCAGCCCGACCTGTCCCAGCGGCGAACTGGGCCCGTCCGGGCTCTGCGATCAGAGCCCGTCACCCACCTGCGCGCGGGGCACCCCGGGGGCCGCCGCCCCGCCGGACTGCCTGGCCGACGCCGGGTGGGTCTGCCCAGGCGACGGGACGTCGACCCCGGGCGCCCACTGTGCCACCCCGGCCGCCTTCGTGCGCTGCGCGCCGGGATTTACCCCGGTCGGCGGGCAGTGCGAGGCGGCGGCCTGCCCGGTGGGCTTCGTGGCCACCGCGTCCCACGCCTGCGTCCCACCGGTCCGCGACTGCCCACGGGGGACCGTCCGGACGGCCTCCGGGCTCTGCCTCAAGGTTGGCGCGACCTGCCCGGCCGGGCTCGTCCCCGCGGGCGGGGGTGTGTGCGCGGCGCCGGTCTCCCGCTGCCCGGACGGGACCCGGCCCGGACCGGACGGCTTGTGTCGGCCCCAGCCCGTCCCGACCCCGACGCCGACATCCACAGCGACTTCTGGCCAGGGGTCGCCGACCGCCACCCCGGCTCCGCCTCCGCCCGGCTCCCCGCCCGGCTCCCCGATCGGGCTCCCGACGGGCGGTGGCGGCGGCGGGACCACGACCGTGCTGACGGTCGTGGGTGGGGTGCTCGCCGCGCTGGCCGCGGCCGCCGTCGCCCGCGGCCCGGGAGGGCCGCGCTGGCTCGCGGCGCTGTTGGGACCGCTTGTCCGGTCAGCGCGGCGCCGGCGTCCCGCGTCGGTGCCGGCGGTGCGGCTGGCGATCAGCCACAGCCATTCCGTCCGCTGGACCTCCCCGGGTGGCCGTCCGGCGTCCGCCGTGGCCGTGCGGGTGGGCCGCGCGGCCAGGCCGTCGCGGCCGGAGGTCGAAGCGCCGACCGTGCGCATGGCCGTCGTTGCGGCCGGGGCGCGACCCGGCCGCTCGCGCTCGGACGGCCCACGGCCGGTGGCCCGGGTCGTCCGGACGCGGGCCAGCCGGCCGGCGGCCCGTCGCCTGGACCCGCGCCAGGCCGGGAACGCGGGCGCCGGCGCCTCGCCCCCGGCGCCCGATTCCCCACCCGTTGTGCGCCTGGTCGTCCGGCCCGGCGCTGACCGTTGCGCGGCCCGGCCGGCCAGCCGGGCAGAAGGAGAGCCGAGATGAGTGTGGACGGATCAGCGCCCGCCCCCGAGGCAGCGGACGCCGACGGCGGCGAGTGGCTGGTCGGGAGCCTGGCCGACCCGTTGTTCGACGACACGGCGCTCGCCCAGATCCCGGAACGGGTCAAGGAGGCACTGCTCTAGGTCTCGCCGGGGCTGGCGGACAAGGGCGCCGACCCGGCGGTCATCACGCACGTGCTCGATGAGCTCGGCGAAGAGATCAAGTCCTGCGCCCAGATGAACGTCGGCGTCGCGCTGCTCCGCGCCCTGAAGGGCTGGCGGGCGGTGGCGCGGGTGCGGCGCCGCAGCGCCGGCCCGCCGGCCACCACCGAGACCCTGGTGGTCGGGCCGCACTCCCTGACGTCCGACCGCGACTGGGAGATCCGCCTGTACGTTCACGAGACGTACGTGGCCACCGTTCCGGTCTTCCTGAAGCTGACCTTCACCACGGACCACGCGAGCGTGCTGGTGTCAGCCGGTCGTATCGTGAGCCTCCGGCCCGGGCAGATCACCCTGGAGGGGCTGTTAAAGCTCAGCGAGGACGACCGGGACGTGCTGGCGAGGGTCAGCCGGGTCCTGACACTGCCGCGTTCGATCCGGTTCCCGTTCGCGGGCAGCGACGACCCCGCGGACGGGACGGAGCCGGACGAGGACGCGCCCGCGGGAACCGGGGCCGGCGGGACCGGGCCGGACGATGCCGCGGGCGAGGGTGGTCCGGGCTTCGGCGCCGGCGGGCCGCCGATCCCGCCAGCGCGGCGTGAGCCGGCTCCCGACCAGCCCGACGCCGCGCCTACTGGCGAGGGATGAAGCGCTCGTCGCGGACGCCGATCAGCGATGTCGTCGCCGTCGAGTTCCAGGCTCGGGCCGCGTTCCAGTGCGCCGCGCTGCCCTCGATCAGCGCGCCGATCAACAGGTTCCCGGCGAACACGCCGGCCGGGGCCAGCTCGTCTCCGAGTAGACGATCTCGTACCAGACGACGAGTTCCAGAGCGATCATCTCTCGGCGGCTTCGCCGCTCGTCTTGTCGCGCGACGCCGTCTCGTAGGCGGCGCGCAGCTGGTCGCTCGCACGTGGCGCGTCCGGGTCAGGGCGCGGAACACCGAGATGGAGCTCGCGCAGTTCGTCGATCATCGCCGCCACGAGCTCGGGACCCCCGTCGCGAAGCAACTCGGCACGGACGCGTAGGCGGCGCTCGCCCTGTCGGTGGGCGAGGCCCCAGTTGCCGAGCGCGACCATGACCGGGAGCACCTGGATGCCCGCCTCGGTGAGCGAGTACGCCGCGCGCTGCCCACGGCGAGCGTCGTCACGGGTGAGCAGTCCGGCGGCCACCAACTGCCTGAGACGGCTGGCGAGGATGTTGGTGGCGATGCCCTCCTCGGAGCCGGCGATCAGCTCGCGGAAGTGGCGGCGGTCGCCGAACATGATGTCGCGCAGCACAAGCATCGCCCATGGATCGCCGAGCACCTCGACGGCGGCGTTGATCGGGCATCCCGAGCGTGGGGCGGAGTCCATGTACTCCCTCCCAAAGTGCTTGCAATCTACCACTGCTCTCGTCTAGGTTAGCGGCAAGCAGTTGCATATCGCAAGCACTCTACCGCTCGGGAGCAGCCATGTCCCAGGTCCGTGTTCACAACTTCTCGATCTCCCTGGACGGGTTCGGCACTGGCGACGGCATCACGTTCGACGCCCCGTTCGGTCACGCTGGAGAACGTTTGCACGAGTGGATGTTCACCACCCGGTATTGGCACTCGATGGTCGGCGATCCCGGTGGCACCGCGGGTGTCGACCACTCGTTCGCCGAACGCCATGGCCTCGGCTTCGGCGCCGAGATCATGGGTCGGGGCAAGTTCGGCCCACAGACCGGCCCGTGGACCGATGTCGGTACCGACGACGAGTGGCGCGGCTGGTGGGGGCCGAACCCGCCGTTCCACACGCCGGTGTTTGTGCTCACGCACCACCCGCGCCCGTCGATCGAGATGGAGGGCGGCACCGTGTTCCACTTCGTTGAGGCCAACCCGCGGGAGGCGCTCGACATTGCCCGGGAGGCAGCTGGCGGCCTCGACGTGCGCATCGGCGGTGGTCCGACGGTCGTCCGCGACTTCCTCGCCGCCGACCTCATCGACACGCTGCACGTCGTGCAGGTACCGATCGTCCTCGGCCGCGGCGTTCGCCTGTGGGACGGCCTCGAGGGCATCGACGACCGCTACGACGTCGAGGCTGTCTCGTCACCGAGCGGCGTCACCCACCTGACCTTCACACGTCGCTAATCGATGAGCCTTTTCCATCAGCCCTCTGACCCGCACCGACCTTGGCAGCGCGCCGTAGTCACGGATGGTCAGCCGTCTTAGCCGTCTTAGCCGTCTGCGCCGTCTCAGCAGCCCGAGCTGCCGGGCCCGCGGGCGGCGGCGCCCTTCCAGCTGATCTCGATGCAGGCCTCGCCCTCCTCGATCTCCTCGACGAGTTCGGTCCACACCCGGGCAGCGGCCGCCGCCACGAGAGGGGACGTGGCGACCGGCGCGGGAAACGACAAGGACACGCTGCCACCGGTCGGGTCGCCGAGCACCGTCAACAGCGCTCGGCCTTCCTTCAGGCCGGCCAGCGCGGCGGTGACGGAATCCACTACCTCGTCGCGCGCCGGGCTGGCCAGGCCGTCGACCGGCCCGTCAGCCTGAACCTCGACCCGGACGCCCCGCCGTTCGGCGTCCGCCACGGCCGGCTCCAGCGCGCGCAGCAACGGTGCCGGACCTCTGAGCCGCAGGTTGAGTGAGCGTCGCAGGAGCGCGGCCGCCGCCGCGGCCCGCTCCCGGACGCTCGCGTCGCGCGGATCGAGCCGCCCGGCGCCGATCTCGGCCAGCAGATGCAGGGGGCCGTCGGCGAGCCGGCGCAGCCGCTCCCGCCGGTCCCTGCGGACGGCGAGCACGGCGAGCCGCTCGGCGGCCACGTCCGCTTCGGCCCGCGCGGCCCGGGCCGCGACCCGGGTGACCGCTCGCCGCGACCGCCACAGCACGGAGAGGACGGCGAGGAACGCCACCTCCGAGTACAGCAACGTGAGCACCCGCATGACCACGATCGGCTCAGGCCGCTCCCGGCTGAGCAGGATGGCCGCGACCGTGGCCATCGTGACCGCCGCGACGGGGACCCACTCGCGGGCGGGCCTGCTGGCCTGCAGGAAGATCATCGTTCCCAGCGCGACGAGCAGGCCCCAGTTCAGCGGGGCGGCCAGGTCGGTCCGCCCGGACAGTCCGGCGGCGAGCTCCGCCCCCGTGGTGGTCAGCGCCAGCAGGCCGACGGCCCGCGCGGTCAGCCGGGTCGGCCTGGTCAGCCGGGTCGGCCTGGTCGGCCGCGTCGGCCGGGTCAGCCGGGTCGGCCTGGTCAGCCGGGTCAGCGCCCTCCAGCGGGTGGCACCCGCTGGACGCGGCCCGCTTGCCCAGGACGGGAACGGGCCGAGCCGCCCGCCCCCCGCCGCGACGACGCACCAGCCGAGCGTCGCGACGACGAGCAGCCAGGCAGCCAGAACAGCGAACGGAGCGCGGTAGTCGGTGGACCGGGCCGCGAGCTGGGCGCCCAGCGCGGCCACCCAGGCCAGCGTGCCGAGGCCGGTCGCGGCGACGGCGGCGCGGGCGTTCGACCGCTCGAGCGCGGCGACCGACGGCGGCTCGCCGGCCGGCCCATCGCCGGCTGACTCGGGATCCGGCGACCAGCGGAGCGTGACCGTGGTCCCCCGGCCCGGCGCGGCGGCGATGTCGGCGCTTCCCCTGAGGTCCGCCATTCGATCCATGATCGAATACTGGACGCCAAGCCGATCGCCGGCGGGTGCCGCGAGCGGGTCGAAACCCCGTCCATGGTCGCGGACGGTGATGCGCACGCCGCCTCCCTCGGCCGACGCGGCCACCTCGGCCCGCCCGACCCCGGCGTGCCGCCGGACGTTGGACAGGGCTTCGGCCACGGTCGCGGCCAGGGTCGCGCCCACCTCCGCCGGCACGTCGGACAGCTCACCCGCCGCCGAGACGTCCACCGTCAGCCCGTCCCGGCGAGCCCTCGCCACGACCTCGTCCAGCCGGTCAGCCAGCGGCCTCGGCTCCGGTGGTTCGCCCCGGATGCCCAGCAGGTCCGCGCATCGGTCCACACTGTGCCGGCAGCGGGCCCGGAGGAGCTCGGCCGGGGCGTCGGACGCCCCCCAAGCCAGTCCGACCAGCGTGTTCAGGACCGTGTCATGCAGGACGCGCTCGGCTTCCCGCTGCCCGGCGGCTCGTGCCCCCTCGATGGTCTGGGCGCGCCGCCGAGCGTCGGCGAGCACGAGCGCGCCGTCCGCGCCGGCCGCGCCCCGGCGCAGGACGGAGGCTCCCAGAGTCAGCACCGCGGCGCCGACGACCTCCCCGGCTACGCCGATGACCACGGTCGAGGTGGCGGCCCCCGCCCTGAGGAAACCGGTGACACCCGCGGCGGCCAGCACCGCCAGGCAGGACAGCCAGGCCCCGGTCGGGACGCACCAGCCGATGGCCACGCCGGCGCCGCCGAGGCGCAGCATCACCCAGTTCGGTTGCCCGGCCGCCACGACCGGCGGCAGCGACCAGGAGGCCGCGGCGAGCAGCACGGTCGTCACCGCCAACTCGCCGCCGGCGCTCACCCGGTCGAGCCGGCCGCGCAGGCAGCGGGCGGCGAACACGGCTCCCCAGCCGGCGGCCAGCGCCGGGGCGGCCAGATGGAGCGGGGTCAGGTACCACCGGTGCCACAGGACGATCACGACGAGCTCGAGCAGAACCCCTGAGATCCGCATGATGGCAAACGCCCGGCAGACCGAGACATCAAGCGCTTCCCGCGCGGGCCGTATCACAGTGGGCCAATTTCAGCATGTCCCGGAGGCCACGTACATATAGCGGGCCAGCGCCCGGGCATCGGATGCGGCGACGTTCTCCTCCCGGACCCTGAACCCTGGTCGTCCAGCGTCGCTACCAGGGCATATGCTCAGTTCGACGCCGCCGTCCGAGATGACGTGACGGCCGAGAGACGAGATGGACCCGCGCGCGGAGGAGTTTGCCATGCCCTATGCCGTGGACTTCGACACCGTGTCGACCGTTGGCCTGGAGTCGTCGCCGGTCGCGGCCGCGCTCGCCGGCCTGCGGGCGAACGAGGCCCGCTACTTCCGGAACAAGTACGGCCACGTCTTCACAGTCGAGCCCGCGAGCGATGCCAAGCCGGTCATCGACTGGGTGAACCGGATTCTTGCGGACGAACGCGCCATCGTCATCTCCGCCCGCCCGCTGGAGGCGACCGCGTTTCAGGTCGAGAACATCCGGATGGCCTACGTCTTCTACGAGAACGGCCTGTCGGTCAATGTGATGTACACCGTCGACGACGGTGGGAAGCGGGCGGTCGGGTTCAAGCTCTCCGACGGAATGCCGGTGCCCGAGGAACTCGCCTCGTTCAAGTTCGCCCGGCAGAAGTCGAAGCTGGCCGGGACCATACGCGGCTCCTACTTCGTCATCAAGAAAGAGTACTGAGCTCGCTCAGGAGGATGGCCACCAGGGCGGCGCCGTCGGACGGCGGCGGCCCGCTGGCCGCCCGGCTCGGGCCCTGGCTGTCCCACGCGACTGACGTGCGCGGATAGCATGACAGCGCCGGAGAGGTGTGGGGTGGGTTAATTGTCGGGGGAAGTGCGTGATCCGGGCCCGCTGAGCTACGTGCGACCGGCTCCGCGCCGTGGGTCGGACCCGGAGTTCGCCGGCCGGCACCGCATCGTCGGGCGTCTCGGCGGCGGCGGGATGGGGCAGGTCTTCCTGGCTGACGGCCCGCTGGGGCCGGTCGCGGTCAAGGTCATCCGGTCCGACATCGCGGACGAGCCGGTGTTCCACAGCCGGTTCCGGCGCGAGGTCCAGGCCTGCTTCCGGGTCAGCGGGCCGGCCACCGCCCGGCTGCTGGACTTCGACCTGGACGCGGACCCGCCATGGCTCGCGACCGAGTTCTTCGACGCCCCGCACCTCGGCCGGATGGTGCAGCTCGGTGGCCCGCTGGGCGAGCCCGCGCAGTTGGGGCTGGCCGCCGGCCTCGCGGAGGCGCTGGTGTCCATACACGGCGCCGGCCTCGTCCACCGGGACCTGAAGCCGTCCAACGTGATGTGCGCGCTCGACGGGCCGCGCGTCATCGACTTCGGCGTCGCGACCGCGGACGACAACCGCTCGCTCACGGCGACCGGCGCGGTCGTCGGTACCCCCGGCTGGCTCGCGCCCGAGCAGGTCGCCGACGGCGACGCCACGACGGCGTCCGACGTGTTCGCCGTCGGCGGCCTCATCTCCTACGCGGCGACCGGCCGCCCGCCCTACGGCACCGGCCCCACGCCCGCGGTGCTGCTGCGTATCGCGACGGAAACGCCGCGCATCGACGACCCGCGGCTGAGCCCGGCGCTGCGCGGCATCGTGTCGGCGGCCTTCGCCCGCGCCGCGGCCGACCGGCCGAGCGCGCGCGAACTGCGGGACGCGATCCTCGAGGCGGCCGGTGCCGCGGGCGCGGGTGGAGGAACCATCCCAGGCGCGCCCGCGACCCTCGTCGGCCTGCTCGAGCGCGGCTGGCACGTCCCACCGATCCCGCCGGACCTCGGCCCCACGCCCGGCGCCGCCGGCGGGGCGGACGCGACCTCGCCTGGGCGGGGCGCCCAGATGCCGCCGCCGTCGCCACCACCCCCACCACCCCCACCACCGGCGATGGCGACGACCCTGCGCGCCACCCCGCCGTCGTACAGCACTCCCGCGCGACCGGACGGCACGCCGGGGGCGGCCGCGGCCGCCGCGAACCCGGGACCCGGCCCCGACGGCGGCGGGGACGAACGAGGCGACGGTGCGTCCGGCCGTCGGCGAGGCCGCCGCCGGCGACTAATCCCGACCGCCCTCGGGGCGACAGCGGTCATCGCGGCCGGGATTGTCGTCGCCGTCGTGCTGCTCGGGAAAGGCGGCGGCGACAAGAACACGTTCACGGCTGACGGGCCGTGGCGGCTACATATCGAGGACAACCAGACCGGCAACGACGTCGGCTGCACCATAAAGCTGACGAATACCGACACCGACACCCCGGTCACCCTGCCCGGCCCCATCTACGAGCGTTCCTCGGAGCTTCAGCTCGCGGTGACGGGCTCGTTCAGCTGGTCCGCCACCAATGACTGCCTGGTGCTGGCGGAAGACGGGCCGGGGGAGACCAGCCTTCCGTTCAGCCAGACCGTGAGTGGCGACACCCTGGCGTTCCACGCTCCGGCCAGCGGCCGGGTGACCTTCACCGTCCGGGACTTCAACGGCGGTTCGTCCTGCGATTTCGCCACCTTCGATCCGGACGGCGGGCAGCAGCTCGACACCGGCGAGGCGACCCCCGACGCCTCGACGGCCACGCTCAGCACGGGCGACCGCCCGACGGTCTACGCGAGCCTGACGAACAGCTGCAAGGTCACGCTGTCGGCCGCCTCCTGACCCTCCTGTTACCCGTTACCCGCTGAGAAGGGTGTGGCCCGGCCGGCGGGGCTGGTGGTGGTGGTGATCGTCGTACGCTTGTCGATGGCGGGCGCGGTGGGGCGCTGGTCGAAGATTACGAGGGTGCCGCTGTCGAGCTGGAGGCGGTCGAGGTAGCGGTCGAGCTGGGTGAGCCCCGTGCGCAGCGGATTGGCGCGCCCGGCCTTCCAGGTCTTGATTTCGACGGCCTCGCGCTGGACTTTTCGCTGGCCGTTCTCGGTGTAGCTCCAGCGGACGTGGAGGTCGACGCGGCCGGATCCGATGGCGTATTCCCGCGTGATGAGGCCACCGCCATTGACGACGCGCTGGAGGTAGCCCATGAAGATGAGCTGGGGAGCAGCCTCGTTGTAGTAGCCGGACGCGGTAAGGAACTCACCGTTCTCGATCCCGGACAGGACGCGGGCGACGACCTCGCGGTAGATCGGGTTGGCGATCCGGACCGGCGGCTCGGACGCGATCAGGCCAAGGTCGCGCACGTAGGCGAGGTCGTCGTCATAGGGATCCAGGGTGAGCGGTGTGCCCGCGAGGACGGGCTCGATGACCCGCTGGACGGGGGGCTCGGCCAGCTTTGCCGCGAGCGAGTCCAGGTGGGTCGCCCGGGCGAGGACAAGGCGCTCCTTGGCTTCTTCCAGGTGCTCGACCGTTATCGGTTCTTCGCGGGGAACCGCGAGTTTCTCGACGACTTCGCGGGCGAGCGCATTCACGAGCCAGGGCTGTCCGGCGGTGAGTGCGTAGGCGTGCTCGACGGTGCCGGGAACGAACCGCTGGCCGGTGTCGGCGGTGTGCTGGCCGTAGAGCTCGGCGACCTCGCCCAGCGTGAAGTCGCCCAGCCGGAGCGACTCCAGCTTGATGTTGAACGGGCTCGACGTGCCCAGCCGGGACGAGTCGCCGCCGGCCAGGGCTTTGTACTCGCGAAAGTCGTACTCGCGAACGTCACGTAGGCCGCAGAGCACGCCGACAGCGGAAAGTGCGCCGGACGGGTGTCATACCCTTCGCGTAGTTGCCTCAGCACGTTGACCAGGCTTTCCCCGCGCAGCGCGTCTATCTCGTCGAAGAAGAGCACCAGCGGGCGCGGGCAGGTCTCCGCCCAGGCCGTCAACGCCTCACCGAGCAACGCGATGGGGGCGGCGCTCGGCCATTCGGGCGGGCGGAGCTCCGCCGGGAACGACAGCCGGGCCCGGCGCTGGATGACCTGGAGAATGCCCTGCTGCGCGGCGGCGTAGTCATCTCCGGCGGACTCGGAGCCCAGCGGAGCCCAGCGGCCCGCGCCCGCGGCGCGTTGCCGGTCGTCACGTGAGGACCGGCAACGCGCGCGGCCGGGGTCTCCCGATTGCTTGGCTTTCCTGTTCCACTACTGCTCACGAGCCTGCCAGCAACGCGCCTACCGCCACCGCGCCGCCACTCGCGCCACCGACCCGCCGACCATCGCGGCACTGCTCGCCGCGATCCGCGAACTCGACGCCACCCTCACCGCCGGCCAGGCCCCCACCAACGCCCAGCTCACCGCCGTCGCCGAACGCACGAACGCGCTCCTCAACCGCGCCAGCCCCCACGCCGATCATCACGTGACTGCACCCGTCGCGGCGGCACAGCCGCCCACAGCGACCTCATGCGAATGACCAATCTATAGCTGTCACGCGCCCATGCCGGACCCCGGCAGGCAGCGGAAGTCGACGATCAGCCACCCATGATCCTGCCGCTATAGATTCATATCCGCAGGTCACAGCATCGATCCGAGCAATCCGAGCAAGATTGTTCTGTCACAGGACACGGGTAATCCGATGGGCGGGCGGACGGGCAACGAGGGCAGCCCGGCCGGCGTGGTCGGCTCCTACTTCGACCCGGACCCATATGCCGACAGCGACTGGTACGCGGATCTGATCTACCAGACCGAGTGGGGTACCTACGGTTACAGAGGATGTCACGCATCGGCCCTACCTGCGGCAATGTCAGAGATCAAAACACTCTCAGTGACCTCTGTGGATATCGCTAGACATGACGTGTCGCAAGGTGTACAAAAAGGGCGTCCGATGGTCCGATGGACTACCAATTGCGACACGACGCTTATGCGATGGACGAGGTGCGGCGGACCTAAAGGGTTTTCGTCTCCCGAAGCAGATCTTTTGCATTACGAGCAAGGGATGGTCCGGCATGGAGAGTTCAAGGCGCCGATTCCTCAAGAGTGTCGTAGCTGGCTTGACTGTAGCGTTTCCCGCCGCGAAGGTACTAGCCTCGGCATCGCCAGCGTCCGCAGCAGATGGGTGCTGCTGCAAGGTATACCCAGTTTATGATGGACACGACTGCGGCCGATATTCTACGTGCCCGGTAGGCAACACGGATAACTGTGTGGCAACGTATCTTCTGTATGACGCTAACACTGGCGACTTGTGTGGGTCCTTCGAGGATAACGAAGGTCGCTGTAGAGGGTCATAAGCACAAGCCAACACATAACCCGGGAAGGAGTTAAACAGTGAAATTTACCACGTTTGCCTATGTCACATCTCCCGACGATCCCCTTGGAGGCGTAGGTGGTTACCTTCTTAAGGATCTCATCGCGGACAACGACGGCCAGTACGTACACCGCTACATACTGCCAGACCGCACAAAAGAGCGGCTGAGAAAATTCGCTGAGGCGACGTCCAGTCCCGCGCTGGCGGAAATTGCTGACCGACCAGTTATATATATCTCGTTCGAACATCTCCGCGGGCTCGACCCTGAAACCACCCGAGTCAGGATTGGGTCTGAAGTCAGGCGTGAAAGTGGCGATCCATCAATAAATGGATTGGATCGCTGATGTATGTAATATCCATGGTCGCCGGCGTTTATTTGGTCGCCACGTTCACGGCCACCGGGCTTGCAAAACTCCGACGGCGCAAAGGGGTAGAGGCCGGAATTCTCGCCGAAGGGATTATCTCTCGGACCGTCGCACCTGCGGTCGTTGTCGGTCTATCGTTGATTGAATTGACGATTGCGTCTCTTGTGGCAACGGGAGTCAAGCCGTTTGCTGTCGGTATAATGACAGCGAGTATCTTCTCGGTCTTTTGTTTCTATCGATTGATTAGCGCTATAAAAACCGGTCGCATATCATGTAGTTGCGCAGGAAGCCCACGTAGCAGCAAAGCGAGCATTCTGGGCGCTTCTGGTGTGATTACGTCCTCGCTTATCCAAGCAGGGGTCGGAGTGCTGTGGGCGCTAGGATCAGGTTCACACAGCCCGCTTACACGGACTCTAATGATGCTTGTCGAGGTTGGGCTTGTCGCCACGTACCTTGCCGGGACGTTGGCGCAACGCCGGTACCTTCATGAGAATCTGGCTAGTTAGAACGGGTGTAGGCCGCGGAGAGGACTACCGCCAGTCTGACGCTCGGGTGGGTCGCCGCCGTGGTGGACGTTACCCCCAATGGGTTGAAAGGCGAGGACGCCGCGCACTTCGATTTCCATCCCGGAAGATCCTCGCCCAGTCGGGCCATCAGTCGACCGTGATCGGCTTCGATCTTGTTGTTCGCGGACCGGGTATCCCCGTGGCGGGCGGCGGGAGCTGATTGTCGAGGACGGCACCGGGTCGTCGTCTCGGCCGGTGACCACGTCACGGCCTTACCGGTTACGGCCCGAGTGCAGCGAGCGCGGTGGCTTTCTCACCAGGACGTTCCATCGCTATTCAGACATAAGCGACACCCCTGTTGTGTGATCTGTGCCACACATGCCTTTGATGGGTCCGACCCCGAACAGGTCGGGCGGCGCCTCGGGACGGTTAGCGGCTCGAGGCCCGGGGGGTCGAGAGCCCGGAAACCGGCGATTTCGCCCGTGGGTCGCAGGTGCTGCTAGCCCGCTAGTGTGCAGGTCAGAGGGCAGATGAGCCGCTAGCCGGGCCGCTAGGGTTAGCGGGTGGGGCCGCTAGGGTCTAGCGGGCTGCTCCGTGGTGTCGGGTCCCGTGAGGCAGCAGGTTCGCGGGGGACGTCTGGGCCGATGACCCCGTGATCCCCACTCCTCGAGCCGGGCGCGCAGCGCGCGAGCGCGCCGGGGGTCGCGGGAGAGATGAACCAGCGCGGGTGTGACTATCACAATGTGGGAAGAATAGAGAGTGAGCATCGGGAACATGCCCCGTAGGGCACTGGCGTCCCGGTCGGTGTCGGTAATCTCGTAGTGCACCGGGTAGCCTTCGGCGCGGGCGTAGGCGTGAAGCTGGCCGCGCAGCGGTTCCGGTATTCGGGTCGCGTCGCGTTCCGTGATTCTGCGCCGTCCGCGAGGATGGCCGCGTAGTGCTAGGGGCCGGTCCCGTGGCGCTCGGCCGTGAAGGTCAGGCCGAGAGCTTCGTAGAACGCGCGGGACGTCTCGAGGTCGCTCGTGTAGAGCACCAGCAAGGTCAGGCGCGGCCCGGCCGGCGTGGGGCCGTTCGCGGTGCACCGGTAGCAGTTGACAGGGTCCGCCGTGGGGATCAGCGGCCGTCGCAGGGTCACGCCGCACGCGGGGACGAGCTGGCGGCCGTCGTCCCGCGCGTAGTGGATCGCCGCGCCCAGACCGATGGACGCGCGCAGCGCGTTGGGCAGGCGCGGCGCGGGTTCCTCGCGCGTGTCCACTCTGATCCTCCCCTGTGGGTCGGTCTACGTCGCGGAGTGCTCGGGTGGGCGCCCGACCGTGCCTGACCGGCCCGGATGCCGGGGCGACCGCCCGCCCGTCTTGACGGGCGGCCCGGTGAGCGGGTGGTTGGGCGGCCCGGTGGGCGGGCGAGTGGGGTCCGGTCATTCGTCGTGGGCGAGTTGCTCGAGGGCCGACATCACGTGCGTGAGCCGGGTCATGATCCGGTCCACCCGCGTGCGGGTGGCCGCGGTCTCGGGCGTGTGCACGGTCATGGCCAGCCAGGCAAGATCCATCGTCTTGACCTCGATCTCCTCGAGCGCCGCGCGGCATGTCGTGAGGAACCCGCGCAGCTCGTCCGTGATCCTGGTCCGTGCCTCGGCCGGTGCCTCGCGTTCGGCCACGGCCAGGAACGGCACCGTGGGGAACGTGGACGCGCGGGCCGGGCGGTAGCGCTCGGCCGGGGTCGGGTCCCCGGGCCGACGGGGCGGCCGGGGTTGCGGGCAGACGTAGCCGGGAAGGCGCGCCCCGGTGACCGGATCGGGCCGGTAGCAGCCACTCGGCGCCATGAGCCAGACCGCGAGACTGCCCGTGTTCAGCACGCGAACGGGAAGGTCCACCGTCGTCAGTTCGGCGAACTCGTGCGCCAGGGCGTGCGCCTTGAGCCACCCGCGCACGTGGGCCAGGACCATCCCCGCGCCGTCCAGCACAAGGAACCGCGGCCCGACCCCGGTACTCAGCGTCGGGACGGCCGCGCCGTCCCCGCCGCGGACTCTGCTCGCGGGTGGGCCGACCGTCGGCGGCCGGCGGCCGTGGCCCCGCGGCACCTTCCCCGTCCGCCTGTGACTCTGTAGGCCGGTGATCGGTGTTCGGCCGTCAGCGTCGCTTCCAGGCCCGTTCCCGGGGGGTTGCGCCGCTTCGGTGAGGATTTGACCGGCGCGCGTGCGGATCAGGCAGATAGCCGACCATCCGCCCCGCATGTACGCGACCGCGGTCGCGTCGGACACGCGAACATCCGCCGCCAAGTCCTCGGGCTGCACTTCGAGCAGCGCGAGCAGCGCCGCGCGAAGCCGGTCACGCGGGATGATGTCCACGCCCGTCGGGTCCGCCTCAACTCGCGCGTCGTGGCTCAGGATCTCCCGGGCCCGACGCGCCCACGCCGCGGCCCGCGCGGCGGGCGTGTCCGGCCCGCTCACGGCCGGACTCCGGCCGGACGGCGGAACCACCAGCCGACCACCGCGGCCCGGATCAGCCATGGGCAACGGGCCGGACGGCGCCTCGGCCGAGTTCTTCCCGCCGGACAGTTCCAGCGTCCGGCCGGAGAAATACGCGTCGAAATCAATCAGCGCCGGACGGGCGCGATGGGCCACGCCGGTACGCAGCGCGTATCCCCACGCCGCCCGCGCGTTCTCGAAACCGATCGTCACCCGCAAACCCTGACGGCCGACCGTCACCAGCGCATAGACCTCCCCGTTTCCCCGGTCAGCCATTGTGGCGCCCCCGCTCAATCTCCCGCACCGTGGCCGCGCTTTCCGCCGCGAACGGACATTGCCACGCGGAACCCGCCCGTTCCAAACCCAGCTCCACACACGTCCGCGGGTCAACCATCCAGAACCGCAGAGCCGGAACATTCGCGATCACCAACGGTCGCGGATGGGAGGCCAACCTCACGGGGTCATGGGCGAAAGCGTGCGCCGCGCGGAGCGTCGGGAACTCAGCGACCCACTCACTCGCGCCGTTCAGGACCACGCACGGACCCGACTCCGAAACGGACCCCACGTCCGGCCCCCGCATTACCGATGCTCCGCGCGCATGATCAGCGAGTCGAGATCGTCGAGCATGCACTCGAGCCGGTACAGGTCGAGCTGGCGGAGCAGAGCAGGCCACGGAAAGTTATCCACATCCTCCACAAGATCGGAGAAACGGGAGATAGCATCTTGCGCGGTGCGGAGAAGGTCCGCGCCGTTCAGGACCGCGCACGGACCCGAGTCCGGCGGGCGTCCCGACGCTTGCCCCGAGGTCAGGGAGGCTTCATCGGCAGTGACCCGTGCGCGTCCTGTAGACATCACCTTTTCCTAACTGCTTCCTGGAGCTTTGGCGGTTACTTCGACCGTTCCCGAGCGACCAGCGCGGCGCGTACCCGCGCTCCCACTCGACCGCTTAGCGACTGAGCGGGTTGCCAGCGGTGCCCGTCTACCTCCGTTGTCTGGAGGGTCACCGATCCCGGTCGGACCTCGATCATGAACCGGCAATCAAAATGGACGTGCGCCGGTTCACCCTTGGCGGCGTTCTCGGGTATCGGGTGCGGGTCGATGTCGATCGGGGCGAACGGCTCATTCGGAAAGAGGTTTCCCGTGATCCCGGTCTCTTCTCTGAGTTCCCGAAGCGCGGCATCCACCAGCGATTCGTCTTCATTCTCCAGGTGGCCCCCCGGTAGCAGCCAGCGCTCAAGCTCTTTGTGCCTGATCTGAAGAACCCGCCCGGCCGCGTCGACCGCGATAGCTCCACAGGTAACGTGATAGGGGAAGGTTGAGCGCGCCGCTACCGGCGCCGTGCGGGCTGCCGCGGAGAGCAGGGGGGGGGAGATTTTCCGCTTCATCCGCGTGAGATTCGATATATTGTTTGAGTGCGGTCGCGATCTGTTCGTTTTCGACAGGCCCATAGTCACGCTCCCGAGGTGGTGGCGGTGGCTGCGCTGAGCGCATCCTGTCCACCCACCCGAGATTAACGATCATCACAGCCGGCACCATTCGGCTCGCGCGTCGCGGCTGCCTCAGCGTGGTTGCGCGGCGAGCGCGCGGCCGAGGAACGCGAGCTGTGCCGGGAGCGCGGCGCGCCAGAAGGCCGCGGTGTGCCCACCCGGGCCAAAGCCGCGCTCGCCGGCCGCCAGATCGCCGGACACCTCGCGGGAGACCTGGTAGAACGGGTCGCCGGTTCCACAGTCGATCCGGTAGACCACGCCAGGCACCGGCGGCGTCCCGAGCACCCCGTGGGCGCCGAAGTCTGCGGCCGAGTCGAACGCGCCGGGCGCGCTGGCGCCGTAGCTGTGCCACATCGCGGGGCTGCTCGCCGCGACGGCGACGGCCAGGCCGGGGTGGCGCCGGGCGAGCAGCAGCGCGCCGTAGCCGCCCATCGACCAGCCCAGTACCGCCAGCCGGGTCGTGCGCAGCCCCTGGGCGGCGAGCCGCGGCAGCACCTCGTCGAGGATCATCCGTTCCGGGTCGTCGCCGGACGCGCGCGGATGCCAGTAGGTCTCGCCGCCGTCGACCGTGACCGCGACGAACGGCCCGGCCCCGCCGCCCGCTCCGGCTCGCGCCGCGTCCGCCAGCGCGGCGTCCAGGCCGAGCAGGGCGACCGCGCCGCGCGCGTCGTCCCCGCGCCCATGCAGGACGAGGCACACCGGCAGGCCCACAGCGCTCGACAACGGCGGGCCCGAGACCGGCGAGACGACCGCCATCGACACGTCCCGGCCCCGGGCCGCGCTGTGGAACCTCACGGGCGTCACCCGCGCCGGGCCGCGCGGAATCACCATGGGACCGCTGCTCGTCGCCGGCGCGGCCCGCTGGCTCGTCGGGGCGGCCGGGCTGGTCCCGCCGACGGCCGGCGCGGTGTTGGCTGGCGCGGTGTCGGCTGCCGCTGGATGGTGGGAACCTCCGGCCCACACGGCGCCGCCGACCACACCGGCCGCCGCGACCGGCAGGCCCATCAGCAGGCTCCGCCGGCTCGGGCTCGGACGCGGACACATGCCCGCAATCCTCCCCCGTCCACCGGCGGCCGGCGCGTCCAGCGCCCGTCCGGGTGACGGAGAACGAACTGGTCGGCGGTGCTCACGCTCGTGGTTCGGCGGTAGCACGCGATCCCGGACGGGGCAAGCGCGCTACCGCGGATACCATGCGAAGCCACGTACCGGGGTGTCCGGTCCGGCTGCTACACCTGGAACCATGACTGATCGCGACGAGCCCGCGGGACTCGACCAGATATTCGGCGGCGGGGCCGAGCGGGTCCTGCACGCCGCGCGTGCCCGGGGGGACGCCCTGCCGCCCGGCCCGACCGCCACGACGCTGGGCCTGCTCGCGCTGCATCCCGACGTCCGCACGCGGGGCGGCCTGCCCGAGATCAACCCGGAGCTGGCCCGGGAAATCCTGACCGGCCACCTGCCATCACTCGCGGCCCCGGCCCGGGACGACCTCAGCGTCGCCCCTCGTGTCCTGAAGGCCCTGGCCGACGCGCGCGTCGACGCCCGCCTGCTCAGCGCGCGGAAACGGTCGAAGGTCCACGCGGCGATCGACGAGGCCATTCCGGCCTACGAGGCGGCGCTGTTCGATCCCGAGCGGGCGACCTGGGAGCGGACATACGCCCGGCTCATGCGGGACGACGGGGTCGACGTCACCGACGAGGCCGCCGTGCTGGCCTGGCTGGGGCGCTACCGCGAACGTCCGCTCGCGGACCGCCAGGCCGCGTTCCTGACGGCGGCCGGCGACACCGCGCAGGCGGCGGAGGAACGCGCGGCCGCGGCCGACGAACACGCGAGCACGGTCCGCTTGGCCATCGAGGACTCGCTGCGGCTCCATTACCTGGAGCGGCCCACGAACCCCGCCATCCCGGCCGAGCTGAGGAGACGGGCGTACGACGAGCGGGTCAGGGCCCACTCCGACCGCCTGATCGACGGCGTGACGGCGGTCGGGCTCAGAGCGGCCCTGCGTGGCGATTTCAGGGACCTCGAGCCAGCGCACGGCGTCCGGCTGCGACGGGTGGTCGAGGAGTTCCAGGAGTACGCCGAGGCCTACGGCGGGTGCCTGCCGCCGGTGTTCGGCCTGGCCGTGCCGGTACCGGGCGGGGAGGTGCCGGCCGAGGCCGTCCGTTCGGCGCCGGTGCTCGTGGCCGCGGCGGAGCTGGCTCGGTGGGTAGCCGAGCGGGGTGAGGTCAGCCGCGAGGCGTTCGAGCGCCACCGGCGGGCTACCGCCATGGAACTCGGTGTGCCGGCGGGCGTGATGGAGATGATCAACCACGTCGCGTCCGAGCTGTTGTTCCTGCGGAAGCACAAGGACACGGTGACCGCGGGGATCGGCTGGGCGACCTGGCTGGGCGGTGACGCGGACGATCTGCGGTACCTCGCGCTGGCCGCGTATGCGACGGTCCGCCTGACGATCGTCGACACCGCCATCGTCCTGAGAGCCCACGACGACGATGTCACGCCCGACGATCCGTGGGATCTCGACGACGGGGATGACGGGGATTTCCGCGACGAGCTCGACGACTGGGACCGCGACGAGGAGTTCGCCGAGTTCGAGTCGGACGACGTTCACCTGTTCCTCGAGCTGACGAGTCCGGAGCGGACAGTCTCGATCACCCGTTTCGCGGCCGGTCGCCTCGACTGGATGCTGCCGCGCGCCGAGACACCCAGCCCGCTCGCCCCGGCGGCGGAAGCCGAACCCCTGGGTCCCTGCCTGGCCCGAGTACTGCGCGAAGCAGACCGGGACGAGGACCCGACGGCGCTGGAGCGCTACGTGCTCCCGCCCGACGAGCAGCTCCAGCGGCTGGTCGGCGGGGATGAGCCGCTGGGCGACGACGAGCGGGCCACTCTCGCCCGCCAGGCGTCCCTGACCACCTTCATCGCCGACCGGATGGCCGCCGTCGGCCTGGCCGTCCGCGCCGGCGACACGGTTACGCTCCTGCCGCTCGGCGAATGGGTGTTCCGGCAGCTGGCCCGCCGGGCCGGGTGGGACGCCCCGGCCGCCGCGGAGGTGGCCACCGCCGAGCCGTCGCTCATGGCCGTGCGGCTCGGGTGGCCGCGGTGGGCCCAGCTCGCGGGCGTCGCGCAGTGGGCGGCCGCGAATCACGGCGAGGGCTGGCCTGAGCTCCTCCAGGCGGCTGTCGAGGCCGGCCCGGGCTCTTACCAGGCACTGTTCAGGCTGCTGGACGTCGACAACGACCAGTGGGCTGGGGATCGCCTGGGCCGGGCCGCCGGTCGGGGTGCTCCCGCCTCCTCCGGCGAGGAGCGGCTGGCCGTACCGCTGCCCGACGCGGTGGCCGAGCAGCGCCTGCTGGACGCGCTGCGCGACGCCGTCGCCGACCCCACGATCGGCGCCTATGCGCTGGCGGCCTGGCGGGCCCGGAGCGGTCCGGCGGCGGGCCTGTCGCCGGCCGCGCAGCCGAGCGTCCCGCCGCGAGCCCGCGCGATCCTGCTGCGCGACCGGTTCGCCAGCCTGCATCTCGCCGGCCTCGCCCTCGACTTCGCCAACTGGCGCGACGACCGCGACGACCGCGACGACAAGGAAACCGGTCTGGAGCCCGCGACGGGCGCCGTCGAGCCGGCCGGCGCACGGGACGACGCTCCGCTGGCACGCGTCCTGGTCGAGGCCTTCGACGAGGAGGCGGAGCACTGGCCCGGTGGGGCGTCGGAACTGCTCGGCGCGCTACGGGATGTTCCCGCCTGGCCGTACTTGCCGGTCATGAGCAGCCTAGCGATCATCGCCCGGGCCCGGCCGGCGGCGACCGCGCCGCCTGCTCGGACGGAGGCCGAGGTAACGAGTGCGCCCGGCCAGGACGACGGGGCCGAGAACGCGCCGGCCCGGCCGAGGACCCCGCCGCCGGCCCGGGTCCCGTCCCGACGGGATCTCGCCCGCCGCGAGCGGCCGAAGAAAACCGCCCGACGAAAGGGATGAAACGGCGGTCAGGGCGCGCCGTCATAGTTGCTGACCCGCGTTCCGCGTTCTGTGGAGAGCGGGGACGCGGGACGGCCCGGCGCACGGGATGGCCCGGCGCAGTGGCGGAGGCTCGGCGGAGGGAAAATCCATTCGCCGGTCACGGCGCGGCGCCGCTGTTATTCTGGCCAGGTCCGATGACATCGCGGATCGGGTGGGATGCCGCCATGCGGATCGCGGTCGTGGCTGATCTCCATGGCCGTGGTGACGTCTGGCCCTGGCTGCGTGACGATATCGCGGCCGCGGGCGTCGAGGACATCCTTTTCCTCGGTGACTACCTGGACTGCCTGGTTTCCGAGCGGCGGCCGATACCGGTCCGGCGCCGGAGCGCGGCGGAGGTCGTCGAGGTCAATCCGGGGCTGTGGGCGGACCTGGCGGGCCGGCTCCTCGTGCGGGGAAGCCAGGAGGACCGCGTCGCCGGGCTGCTGGAGCCGGCCGACCGTCCACCCGAACTCGCGGCACTGCTGGCGGCGCCAGCCGAAATCGTCCGCTTCGGTGGCCTGTTCGTGCACGGCCACCGCCTGCCCTGGGCGAGTTCGACCACGCCGCCCTGGCGGCCGGCGACATTGCCGGTGGCGCCGCCGGCAATGTCGCCGGTGGCGTCGCCGGCGGCGCCCGACGTCCCGCCCCGGCCGGCGCGGCTGGTGTTCGCCGGCCACAGCCACCGGACTCAGTTGCTGCGCCGCCCCACCAGCCGAGCCCCCTGGGAGGCATGCCCGGTCGAGGCGGGGCGGTGGGTCCCGGTGCCCGACGGGAGTGAGGTGTTCGTCAACGTCGGGCCGGCCCGCTCCCGGCCCGCGCAATGGCTTGGTCTGGACGTCTCCGGGCCAGAGCCGGACGCCCGCGTCGTTGCGCTCCACTTTACCGAAACAGCGGTTCCCGCCCGCTGACACGGCCGGCCGCCCGAACGGCCCCCGGAGCGCGACCGCCGGTTGCGCCGGTCGCCCGCGTAAATGCTGTGTTACCGCGGCCGGGCTCGTCCTTGTCCTGCCCGCGAGGTCTCGTCAATCTTGTTAGCATCGACCCATGACGCCACCGGAATGGCTGCTCATGGACCTTGGTGGAGTTATGTGCGAGTTCCAGGCAAAACGACGTCTAGACCGCTTTGCGAGCCTTTCCGGGCGGACTGCTGAAGAAGTGTCGGAAGTGATCTACGGTTCCGATCTCGGTATCCGAGCCGACCGCGGGCTGCTCGGCGCCGCGGAGTTACGAACGGCGTTGGCCGACGGCATTGGCCTCCCGGAAGACGACCCGGCGTTCCCGGAGACGTGGGCCAGCGCCTTCTCACCCGCTGCCGGCGTTCTCGACCTGGTCGGCCAGGTACGCCACTCGCCAGGCCCGCCGGGCTCGGTCGCGTTGTTCACCAACAATGACGCCTGGTTGCGGGACCTGCTGCCGACCGAGCTTCACCCGGTCGCCGAACTGCTGGACACCCTGCTGTTCTCCTGCGATCTCGGCTGGATGAAACCCGACCCGCGGGCGTTCGAACGCGCGCTGGAGATTCTCGGGGTGGCCGCCGGCCAGGCGGTCTTCGTCGACGACTCGGACCGCAACGTCACGGCGGCGGCCGCGCTGGGCATCGACAGCATCCTGTTCCAGGGCGTCGAGAGCCTGACCGCCGAGTTCCGCGACCGTGGCCTGCTGGCCGCGCCGTGACCCCACCCCGGGTCCTGCTGATCGGCGGCGCGGGGGAGGCGGTCGTGGCCGCGCCGGTGGCGCTGGGCGCCGAGGTCGTGCACGTCCAGCAGCGGGGACGCGTCGACCCCCGGCAGCGCGCGCTGGCCGCCGAGACGATCGAGCTCGACCTCGCCGGCGAGCCTGGTGATCCCGACGCGGTCGTGCGGACGGCGCTCGAGCACCACGCGCGGGCCCCGTTCGCGGCCGTCGTGTCCATGACCGAGCTCGGCTTGGTGCCGGCCGCCCGGATCGCCGCCGCCACCGGCCTTCCCGGCGCCTCGACCGAGGCGACCGCCCGGCTGCTGCGCGACAAGGTCGCGATGCGGGCGCACCTGGCCGGCTTCGACGGCCTGGCCGTCCGGGCTGCCGCCTGCCCCGACGCCCAGGCGGCGCGGGAGTTCGTCGACGCCGTCGGGCCGCCGGTAATCGTCAAGCCACGCTCGGGCAGCGCCAGCCTGGCGGTCCACCGGGTCGACGCCCCGTCCGGGGCGGACGGCCTGGTGGCCGCGGTCGAGGCCGTGCTGGCCGTGAGCCCGGACGGCGCGGTCATCGAGGAGTTCCTGACCGGCCGCGAGTTCAGCGTCGAGTCCTTCAGCTTCGCCGGCGACCACCGGGTCGTCGCCATCACGGAGAAGTTCACGATGGCCGGCTTCGTCGAGGTCGGCCACCTGGTGCCGGCCCGGCTGGAACCGGCCGCGATCGAGGCGGTCGGCCAGCGGGTCGCCGAGTTCCTGACCGCGGTCGGGGTCACCGACGGCCCCGCGCACACCGAGATCGTGCTGACCGACGCCGGTGTGCGGGTTATCGAGTCCCACGACCGGCTCGGCGGTGACCGGATCTTCCGGTTGGTCGAGCTGGCCACCGGCATCGACCTCGTCACCTGGTGTTTCGCCTGGCCGCTGGGCCTGATGGCGCCCCCGGCCCCGCTGCCGGCCGCGGCGCGCGCGGCGGCCATCCGTTTCCTGACCCCGCCGCCCGGCGTGGTGCGCGCGGTGAAGCCGTCCCCGGACCTGCTGGCCGGCGCGAGTGCCGCGGCCGGCAGCGGCTACCGGATCGACGAGCTCGTCGTGGCGGTCGGGCCGGGCGAGGAGATCCGCGACCCGCGCGACTCCTGGGACCGGTCCGGACACGTGATCGTCACCGGCCCCGACCCGGACCAGGCGCCCCGGCGGGCGCTCGCCGCGGCCCGGGCCGCCGCCGCCGGCCTGGCCATCGACCCGCCCTGACCAGGGAACGTCCCGACGGGAAACAGGGGGAGTTCCGTGCCGCGCCTACTTCTGATCAACTCCGACCGGCTGGACGTCCTCGGCGTGCTGGCCCGGGTAGGAGACGTCCAGCTCTCCGTCATCGCCAAGCACCGCCACGCTCCCCGCTACGCCGGGCTCGGCCGCATCGAGGCCGTCGAGGCCGTCCCGGACGTGGCCGATGTGAGCGCCGTCCTCGCGGCCGCCCTGCGCCTGCGCCGGGCCGGCGGCGCGTTCGACGGCATCCTCGCCCCGCTGGAGCGGGGCCTCATCGCCGCCGGCTACCTGCGGTCCTACCTCGGTGTGCCCGGCCCCGGCCTGGAGACCAGCCTCGCCTTCGCCCACAAGATCGTGATGAAGACCCGGCTCGCCGCGGCCGGCGTGGCGCTGGCGCCGTTCGCCGCCCCCGCGTCGCTGGCCGGCGTGCCGGCCGCGATGGCGGCGGCCGGCATCGACTGGCCGGTCGTGGTCAAACCGGCGGTCAGCGCCGGCACCCAGCACACCTACCGGCTGGCCGGCCCGGACGAGCTGGGCATCCTGGCCGGCAGCGACCGGGGCCGGGCCCTGGATGCCCTGACCGTGCCGCTCATGGTCGAGGCGGCCGTCCCGATGACGGCCGAGCTGCATTGTGACGGGGTGGTGCGGGAGGGCCGGACCGTCACGCTCTCGACGTCACGCTACTTCCGGCCGCTGCTGACCGACCTCGGCGGACTGATCGGCTCGCGCACCCTCGCCGCGGGCGACCCGCTGGCGAGCGCCCTGGCCGACCTGCACGAACGGACCATCGGCGCGCTCGGCCTCCGCGCCGGCGTGACCCATCTGGAGGCCTACGCGCTGGCCAGCGGCGAGCTGGTGTTCGGCGAGGTCACGATTCGGCCCGGCGGCGGCGGGGTGGCCCGGGTGGTCCGCGAGCGCCACGGGGTCGACCTCTGGGCCGAGCTGGTCCGGGCCAGCATCCCCGGGCTGGACGTGCCCGCCGCGCCCCCGCCCGCGTCGCCACCGGCCCCCGTCCACGGCTGGGTCGGCCTGCCGGCCCGCAACGGGCGGGTGCTCCGGATCACCCCGGCGGCCGACCTGCTGGCCGTCGACGGCGTCGCCGATGTCGACATGATCTACGGGGTGGGCGACCTGATCGCCGACAAGCCGAGCTCGGTCTTCAACGCCGGCGTGGCCTACCTGCGGGCGCCCACCCCGGCCGCGGCCGACGCCGCCGTCGACGAGCTGCGGTCCCGCTACGAGATCGACATCAGTCCGGCCGGACCCGTCTCCACCAGCCCCGCGGCCGGCAACCCCGCCCCGAACCGCGTCCCCTGGGAGGCATCCGGATGCGTGTCCTGATGGTCGGCTTCGGCCAGGCCCTGCTCGCCCGCCTCGGCGCGGACCTGCCACCGGGCAGCGTGACGATCCTGGAGGACCCCGATCTCATCGCCAAGCGCGCGGTCGCCGCCGCGGCGGCCACCCTGCCCTGCGTCGGCTCGGTCGTGGCCGCGCCCTACCACCAGAGCGACGCCTTCCTCGACGCACTCGACCGGCGGGACGGGCTCGACGGTCGGGACGGGCTCGACGGTCAGGACGGGCTCGACGGTCGGGACGGGTTCGACGCCGTGATCCCGGCGCTGGAGTACGCCGTGCCGGCGGCGGCCGCGGCCGCCGAGCGGCTCGGCCGGCCGGGCGCCGGGACCAAGGCCGCCGCCGCCCTGTCCGACAAGATCGTCCTGCGTGAGGTCACCGAGGCCGCCGGAATCGCCACCCCGCGCTGGCGGGAGGTCGGCGCGGCGGCGGACGTCGCCGCGTTCGCGGCCGGCGGCGCGGGCGGCCGGGAGATCGTCCTCAAGCCGGCCAACCGCCACGCCAGCCTCGGCGTGCGGATCCTCGCCCCCGGCGAGGACACCACCGGCGCCTGGGCCGACACGGTCGCCGCCCGTGACGACATCCTCCTGCCCGACCGGCCGCTGCGGTGGCGCTACCTGGTCGAGGAGCGCGTGCTCGGCGACGAGGTCAGCGTGGAGGCGATCGTCGCCCGGGGCGAGCCGCGGTTCCTCAACATCACCGCCAAGCGAGTGCTGCCCGGCCCGTACCCGATCGAGACGGGCCACCTCCTGCCGGCACCGCTGCCGCCCGGCCCGCAAGCGGCGCTGGCGGCGGCGATGCGCGAGCTGATCGGGGCGATCGGCTTCGGCCACGGCATCCTGCACGCCGAGTGGATGCTGCCCGCGGGCGCACCCGGGGTCCCGGTGCTGATCGAGTGCGCTGGGCGCATCCCCGGCGACTCGATCGTCGAGCTCATCGACCTGGCCTACGGCACGAACCTGGCCCGCGAGCTGCTGCGGACCCTGGGCGGCGAGGAGCCCGACCTGCCGGCACAGGCCACCGCCGGGGCGGCGATCCGCTTCCTGACCGCCGCGCCCGGCCGGGTGGCGGCGGTCCGGGGCGACGCGGCGGCCCGGGCCGTCCCCGGCGTGCGGCGCGTCGCCGTCGCCGTGGCGCCCGGCGGCCACGTCGTTCCCGTCCGCTCGTCCTGGGACCGGGTCGGGGAGGTACTGGCCACCGGGCCGGACGCCGGCGCCGCCTGGGCGGCGGCCAACGCGGCCGCCGGCCAGGTCACCGTGACGGTGACGGACCGGTGAGCCGGCGGGGACGCCTGCCGGCCGGCGGCCGCTGGGTGGCCGCGGCCGGCCTGGTCGACTCGCTCGGCACCGGGCTGTTCCTGGCCGGGGCGGCGATCTTCTTCACCCGTGCGGTCGGGCTGTCGGCCACCCAGGTCGGGATCGGGCTGACGGTGGCCGGTGCGCTCGGCCTGGCCGCGCTGACGCCGCTGGGCCTGCTCGGCGACCGGCTCGGGCCGCGCCGGGTCCTGCTCGGGCTCTACCTATGGCGGGCCGGCGCCTTCGCCGCCTACGCCCTCGTCGGCGACTTCTGGACGTTCCTGCTGGTGGCGGCGGCGCTGGGCATCCCGGAACAGGCGGTCCCGCCGACTTTCCAGGCGTTCGTGGCCACCGCGGCCGGACCGGACGACCGGGTCCGGATGATGGCCGTCGTACGGTCGCTGTACAACGCCGGCTACACCGGCGGCGCCCTGCTGGCCACCGTCGCGCTGGCCCTGGACAACGCGGCCGCCTACCGCTCGATCGTGCTCGGGGACGCGCTGTCCTGCCTGGCCGCCGCCGTCCTGCTGACCCGCGTCCGGGTACCCGTCCCGCCAGCCCCGCCAGCCCCGCCAGCCCCGCCCGCCCCGCCAGCCCGCTCAGCCCAGCCGACGGGACGGAGCGGGCGGGGCCCGCGGCTGGCGGCGGCCCGCGACCGCGGCTTCCTCGCGGTGACGGCGGTCAACGGGATCATGGCCATCCACATGTCGCTGCTGTCGGTCGGGATCCCGCTCTGGGTCGTGCTGCACACGTCGGCGCCCCGGGCGCTGGTCGGGCCGCTGCTGGCTGTCAACACGGCGCTGACCGTGCTGCTGCAGGTCCGGGCCAGCCAGGGCACCGAGGAACTGGCCGGCGGCGTGCGGGCGATGCGCCGCGCCGGGCTGGCCCTGGCCGCGTGCTGCGCGCTGTTCGCGCTGGCCGGGGCGCTGCCGGCGGCGGGCGCGGCGGCAGTCCTCGTGCTGGCCGTGATCGCGGAGACCGTCGGCGAGCTGTTCCAGCAGGCGGCCGGCTGGAGCCTGTCCTACCGGCTTGCCCCGGACGGGCGCCGGTCGGAGTACCTGGCGGTCTTCGGGCTCGGCACCAGCGGCCAGTTCCTGCTCGGCCCGGTGATCGTGACGGCCGGGGTGGTCGGCGGCGGGGTGCTCGGATGGGCGGTGCTGGGCGCGGTCCTGCTGGCGGCGGCGGCGCTGACCGGGCCGGCGGTGGACGCGGCGGCCCGGTCAACGCCGGCTCAGCCGTCGGCCGCGGCCGGCCACTCGCCCGAAGCGACCGGGAGAATGGGCGGAGCCCCCAGTCGCGGAGGGCGGCAGGTTGGCACCGGGGACGGGACGGCGGCCCCGGCCGGGAGCATCCGGCCGACCGCCGCGACGGCGTCGGCCAGCACGACCGCCGGCGGCGCCGACCCGTCCAGCGGTACGTGCGGGACGGTCCGCAGCACCTCCTCGTAGCGCTCGGCCAGGCCGGTGAGCTTGGCCCGCAGCCGGGCCCGGGAGTAGATGCGCGCCCACCGGTCGCCCCGCGCGACGAGGCGCTCCAGCGCGAGCTCGACCGGCACCCGGACGTAGAACAGCGGAGCCGGGTCGGGCAGGCCGGCCTCGATCCGCTCCAGCCAGTCGCGGTGCGCGCCGTACTCGCCGCAGTAGACCGCCGCCGTCTGCACCCAGCGGTCGAAGATCACGCAGGGGGCGGCGGCGAACTCGGCCGCCCGGTAGCGCAGATGCACCGCGAGCTCGACGAGCTGGGCGGCTCGCCGCAGGTCAGGCGGTATGACGTCCTGGTAGAGGAGGCTCTCGTCGGCCGGGTTCTCGGCCAGCCGGCGGAAGGTGGCCACCAGGTGCGGCGCGGGTTTCGTGACGATCGCCGCGGCGCGGGCCCCGTCGCCGGCCAGCGTGGCCGCCAGCCGGCGGGCCAGGGTCGACTTGCCCGCGCCGTCCAGGCCCTCCAGCGCGATGACCCGGCCGGCCCACGCGCCGGCCGGCCCGGCCCGGCCCGCCTCGCCGACCCGAGGGCGGCTCACCGTTCGACCCGGGGGACGCGCGTGCGGCTCTCGGCCGAGCCAGTGCGCCCCGGGGGCTTGCCGGGGCCGTTCGGGGTGGACCGGCGCGGCCGGGTCCCGGTCGGCGGGGCGGCCGGGCGGGTCACGGCTGGCCGGGGCGGCGGGTGGTCGAGCTCCGCCGTGAACATCTCGTTGACCGCCCGCGAACCGGCGCACGCGCCGGTCACGAAGAGGCCGGGCGTGTCGGTGCGGCAGCCGCGCTCGAGCCGGAGGTAGCCGTCCTCGTCGCGGGGCAGCGCGGCCAGGCCCGGCCCCGCCGGGTAGCGCGGCTCGACGCCGGTGGCCCAGATGACCGCCGTCTGGGCCAGGTCGCGCTCCTCCAGCCAGTGCCCGCCCGACTCCGGGCCGACGCGATGACCGCGGGCGTGCCCGCAGCGCGGCGGTAGCGAGGCCCGGCCCAGGACGTTGCCGTTGGCAGCGGCACGGTAGCGGAACACGACCCGGCCGGCGTCCGCCAGCCTTAGGTCGTCGTAGACGAGGTGGCGCACGCACGGCACGACGCCGAGCTCGCGCCGGCAGCGCTCCCGGCTCTTGGTGATCATCTCGCAGGTGAGCTGGGACAGCGACCGCCAGGCGAACCGGTCGTCGGTCTCCTGCGGGTAGAGGCCGTGGTAGCGGTTGGCCAGCACGACGGTGTCGGAAGCGACCCGACCGACCAGCGCCGCCGTCTGCATGGCCGAGTTCCCGGCCCCGACGACCAGGACGGACCGGCCGGCGTAGCGCCCGGTCGCCCCGGCGTGCATCTCGCGGTAGGCCACGTCGAAGGTCACCGCGCCGGCCGCCCGCCACGGGGCCGGCGGGCGGCGCGGCGTCGTGCCCGTCGCCAGCACCACGGCGTGCGCCCGCAGCGCGGTCACCGGGCCGGTCGCCCCGTCCCCGGGCACCGCTCGGACCAGCACCGCCAGGCCGCCGCTGTCCGGGCGCACGTCCAGGGCCTCGGCCCGCAGCACCGGGCCGCCGGCCGCCGTCAGCACGTCGGCCACGTAGTGGCTGTACTGCTCGCCCGTCGGCTGCAGGTCGACGGGGCCGAGGCGGTCGCGCAGCGACGCGGGGGGCGGGCCGAGCGCGGCGCGCCCCCCGGCCTCGTCCTCGCTCCCGTCCCGGCGGCCGAGCAGCAGCTCCTCGCCGTAGGACTGCAGCCGGCTCGGGCCGAGGTTGTCCATCCAGCCACCGAAACTGTCCGCGACGAGCAGGCAGTCGGCCCGGGGCAGCCGGGTTCCGGCGAGCTGCCGCCCGGCGGCCGGGCCGCCGCCCACGATGATCAGCGGCCAGCGGCGCCCGGTGAAGGCGGACGGCGGGCGAGCCTCAGGCACGGGTCTCCCCACGATCACTGGTACTCCCCACGACGGGTCACAACGCGGTGATGGATCACGACGAAGTGATGACGGCTGACAAAGGGATGATGGCGGGAGCCCGGCGGTCAACGGCGGGACGGGCCTTCGCCTGGGGAGACCATAAGTCTTTCCCGCGTTCGCCGCTTGGTTTCCCCGTGGCCGACCACGGATGCTACGGAATCGTTAAGTCCGGCCCAGGATGACGGTATGGATACTCTCGGTAGTCGACTCCGGCGGTACTATCTTCACTAGTTCAGTCGTCATTCGACGTCGGCCAAAAACGGTCGGAATCTCAGGCCTTGACTCATCGGTGCTCGGACACTCAGCGCTACGATTTCCCGGCGGGTGGAACGGGCTGGCGGGCGGCCATCGTAACGTCGGGGTAAATACCCTCGGAGTGCGTTGTGTGAACGCTGGGCGAATCCTATGCTGAGTTGGCTTCGCCGCTCACCTCGCTGGCGCCGTCCAGTGCGCCGGCCCGCGCTTTACCAACGATTTACCAGTCCACCCGGTATACCGGCTCGGTGCGAGAGCTCAGTGTGGGATTTCAGTGCCGAGCCAGGTCAGGCCGGACCAGCCGTGCCCGGCATCCTCCCGCCGTGGCGCGGATTTCAACCGTGGCCGCTCGCGGGATTTCCATACCTTCGCGCATTCTGTTGGCCTACCGCGGAGCTTGTGATCGACGCTGTGATCGATGATAGTTGGGACTTTCCCGTCATCGCCGTCGAAGGAATCGACGGCGCCGGTAAAAGCAGCCTCTGCGAACGCCTGGCCGCCGCGCTCGGCGGTCCGCCGGCGGCCCTCGTCACGCGGCTGTCCCCGCACGGCGGCGCGTTGGTGCGGGAGATGGTCGAGGGCCCCGGTGAACCCGGCTCCGGTCCCGTCCGCTACCAGGACGTGGTCCCGCCCGGGCTGCGCCGGGCCGTCTACACCGTCGACGCGCTCGCGCAGTTCCACTACCTGGGTGAGACCTACCGCGCCAGCCGGGCGGTGCTGTTCGACCGCTGGCTGCCCACCTACGAGGTGTACTGCGGCCCGTTCGACACCCACGCCGGCTGGTACGAGGCGATGGCAGCGCTGATCCCCCGCCCGGCCGCGCTGATCCACCTGCGGGTCGACCCGGAGGTCGCGCTGGAGCGGCTGACCGCCCGGGGCGACTGGACCGCGCGCCACTGGAGCGAGGGGGCGCTGCTGGCCGACCTGCGCCGCCTCGACGCCGCCTACGGGCGGGTCATGGCCGGACTGTCTCACGTCGCCCTCGACGGCAACGCACCGGCCGACGCGGTGACCGGCGCGGCGCTGGCGCTCGTCGAGCGGGCGCTCGGTGGCGCGTCGCGGGCCCGACCGGTTCGGGGCGCGCCCGCCGCCCCCGGGGGGACGCGGTGAGCCCGCCCGCGCCCGCGCGGCCAGGCCCGTGGCCGCCGGAGACGCTGGTCGTGGCCGACACCGGCGCCGCCCGCGGCCCCGTCTCCCACGCCGTGCTCGCCGCCCTGGCCGGCGCGGACCAGCCGGCCCGGGCGGACCAGCCGGCCCGGGCGGACCAGCCAGGCGCGGCGCCAGTCCGCTCCCACCTGACCTACGCCGACCTGCTGGCCGGGCGGCCGGCCCGCCGGCTGACGACGGCCGCCGCCGCCGAGCCCGGCCTGGACGGCGCCGCGCCGCCGGCACTGGTCGTCCTGTGCTTCCCCTACGCGCACTGGAACACCCGGATCGAGGGCGCTCTGGCCGGCCAGTACGGCGGCGCCGAGCACAGCCGGGCGCTGGCCGCCTACCTGGAGCGGGTCGACGCGGCGCTGCGCGCGCGCTTCGCGGCCGCGCCCGGTTACCTCAACCCGCCGGCGGCGATTGCCCGCACCCGGGACAAGGCGGCGGTCAAACAGGTCCTGCTGGCGGCCGGGGTGAGCACGCCCCCGGCGTTCCGGCCGGCCAGCGGGCGCGAGCTGGTTCGGCTCGCCGCCGCCGTCGGCCCGCTCTACCTCAAGGCCGTCGGCGGTTCGATGGGCAAGGGTATCGCTTGGGTCTCCCCGGACGGCTGGCGGACCAACTTCCGCCTCGACGGCTCCGCCCTGCGCGCGCCCGAAGGCCGCCCGGCCGGCGGCGGCTCCGGCGGCGGTTCCGGGGAGGGCTCCGGCGACGGCGGGCCCGGCGGGTTCGCGGCCGCCGAGCACTGGCCGTGGCGGCGGGGCACCTGGGCTGGCGACGACCCGGCCTCGAACCGTCTGCTCGACGCGCTGGCGGCCGCGGTCGCCCGCGGCGACCTGCTGTGCGAGCAGGCGGCCCTCCCACCGGTGCCGGGGGAGCCCTGCCCGGAGCTGCGGCTGACGATGCTGCGCGGCGAGCCGGTGGCCTGCCTGAGCGTCGAGACGGCCGGGACGGGCCCGGTCCCGGCCGGCCGCCGGCGCCCGGTCCGGCCCGACCCGGCGGTCGTCGCGGTGGGCCGGGCCGCGCTGGCCGCGCTGGGGCTCGACTACGCCGTGTTCGACGTCCTGTGCTCGGCCCGCGGCCCGGTCGTCGTCGACGTGCAGGCGTTCCCGGCCACCGACAGCGACCCCGCGACCCTCCGTCTGCTCGCCGCCCCGCCCCCACCCACCCACATCCAGATCCAGGACGCCGCAGTGAAGGACGCCGCAATGACGCCGAACAGCCCCTCGACGCCGAACAGCCCCTCGCCGACCGACCAGTTCTTCACGGCGCTGGACGCCGACATAGCCGCGAGCCGCGCGGTCGAGAACCCCTTCTTCACGGCCTTCCGGGAGGGCCGTCTCGGCGTCGACGATGTCCGTTTCTTCACCGACCAGTACTACCTGTACATCCGGACCTTCCCCCAGATCCTGGCCGGGCTGGCCCACCGGGTGGCCGACGAGAACATCCGCAAGGAGCTGGCGAAGACGATCGTCTCCGAACTGGGCGGCGCCGCCGGTGAGATCCATTTTCGCCTCTTCGAGAAGGCGATCGGTCCGCTCGGGATCACCGCAACCCCGATCGAGGAGGCCGAGCACATCGACGCCGCCGTCGCGCTCGTCGAGGGAATCAAGGATCTCTTCTACAACGACACGGTCGAGGCCGCGCTCGGCGGCCACTACACGATCGAGCAGTCCGGCCTGCCGATGATCAGCAGTTTCTATGAGGGATTCCGCCGCTTTCCCGAGTCGACCTACGAAAGCATGGAGTACTTCTACCTCCACCTGCTGGTCGAGCACGACCACGTCGTCTGGATCCGGAGCGCCGTCGAGCGCGCCCTCGGCGACGAGACGACCCGGGCCGACATCCGCCGCGGCGCGCTACGTATCGCCGACCTGCTCGGCGACTTCTGGGCCGCGCTGGCCAGCCGGACGTCCTCGGCGGCGACTTCGGCCTCGGCGGCGGCGTGAAAACCCCGAAAGCCCGCCGCCCCGAGGGCGACCGGCCGTCGTCGGGAGGCCGGTGATGAGGTCGGGTTTCCGGGTGATCGACGCGGACGGGCACGTCATGGAGCCGGACGCGATGTGGGTGGACTACATCGACCCCCGCCTCCGGGACCGGGCGCCGCGCCGGGTGACCGGCAACGGCCGGGCCTGGGGCCAGCTCCAGGTGGACGGGGTGCCGATCTACCGGTCCTACCCGGACGCGCTGGTCGAGGCGTTCCACGACCGAACGATCGCCGAGTACGCCGAGTACGCCCACGACGGCTTCGACCCGGCTTCCCAGGTCAAGGCGATGGACCGCCAGGGCATCGACCTGCAGTTCCTCTACCCGTCCCTCGGCCTGGGCGTCGTCGCCATCGACGGGCAGGACCCGGAGCTGGCGGCCGCGGTCGCCCGGGCCTACAACACCTGGCTGGCCGAGTTCTGCGCGTTCGACCCGGACCGGCTGCGCGGCGTCGCCCTCGTCAGCCTGCACGACGTCGACCGGGCGGTCACCGAGCTGACCCACGCCGTCGAGAACCTGGGCTACACGGCGGTGATGCTGCGGCCGAACCCGGTGAACGGGCGCGGGGTCGGCCACCCCGACACCGCGCCGTTCTGGCGCCGCTGCGCCGAGCTGGACGTCTCGGTCAGCTTCCACGAGGGCTGCCACACCAAGCTGCCGGCGGCCGGGGCCGACCGTTTCACCTCGCACTTCGCGATGCACGCGGCCTGCCATCCGATGGAGCAGATCATGGCCTTCGTCGGCCTGCTGGAGGGCGGCGTGCTCGAGCGCCACCCGACGCTGCGGGTGGCGTTCCTGGAGTCCGGCTGCGGCTGGGTGCCGTACTTCCTGTGGCGGCTGGACGAGCTGGAGTACCGGCACTGGCGCTTCCAGGTCCCGGAGCTGCGCCGGCCCCCGAGCGAGTACTTCCGCCGGCAGTGCTGGGTCTCGGCCGAGGGCTGCGAGCCCTACCTGGCCAGGATCGTGGCGGACATCGGCCCGAGCCGCCTGCTGTTCGCCAGCGACTACCCGCATCCCGACCACGCCTTCGGCGAGGAGGTCGAGGACGTCCTGTCCGCCCCGGTGCCCCAGGCCGTCAAGGAGGCGATGTTCTGGGACAACCCGGCCGCGTTCTACGGCGTGCGGCTGTGAGCGGGAGCGCGCGAGCGACGGAGCGAACAAGTGGCCTGAGCGGGAGCGCCCCGCCCCGTCAGGCCGGCGGTGCCCGGTCCGCGCTCTGGTCGCTGCCGGGCGACGTCTACGGCGAGATGACCGCGCTGGCCCGGGCCAGCGGAGCGGTCAACCTGGGGCAGGCGATGCCGGACTTCGACGGCCCGGCCGTGCTGCGCACAGCGGCGGCCGGCGCGATGGCCGCCGGGCGCAACCAGTACGGCCCGTCGGCCGGCGAACCCGAACTGCGCCGGGCAGTGGCGGAGCGGCCCGCGCTGGCCGGCCGCTACGACCCGGAGCGGGAGGTCACCATCACCGCCGGGGCGACCGAGGCCCTGGCGGCGGCGATGCTGGCCCTGCTGGACCCGGGCGACGAGGTGCTTCTGATCGAGCCGTTCTACGACAGCTACCCGGCGATGGTCGCGCTGGCCGGGGCGATCGCCGTCCCGGTGGCGATGGAGCGGGTGCCGCCGGCCGGCGCCGGGCTGTCCTGGCGCCTGCCGGTGGACGCTCTGGCCGCCGCCGCCGGGCCGCGCACCCGGATGATCGTGGTCAACACCCCGCACAACCCGACCGGCCGGGTCCTGGGCCCGGCCGAGCTGGGCGCCCTGGCCGACCTGGCCCGCCGGCACGACCTGTACGTGCTGACCGACGAGGTCTACGAGGAGCTCTGGTTCGATGCGCCGCACGTCAGCCCGGCCGCCGTCGACGGCCTGCGGGAGCGGACGGTCGTGTGCGGCTCGGTGTCGAAGTCGCTGTCGGTCTGCGGCTGGCGGGTGGGGTGGGCGCTGGCCCCGGCCGAGCTGACCGCCGCCATCCGGGTCGTGCACCGCTTCCTGAGCTTCTGCGCGCCGCCGCCGCTACAGCTCGCGGTGGCCGAGGCTCTGCGCGCCCGCGCGGCCGGCGGCTACTTCGATGAGTTGCGGGAGACCTACCGCCGCCGCCGTGACCTGCTGGCCGGCGCGCTTGCCGCGGCCGGCCTGCCGGCCGCGCCCGCGCAGGGCTCGACCTTCCTGGTCGCCGACACCAGCGGCTGGTGGGACGGCGAGCCGCTGGCGGTCGCCCGGGAACTCGTGCGCGCGGCCGGGGTCGCCGGCCTGCCGCTGACGTCGTTCTGTGCGCGCGGCGAGAACGCCCGCGGCGTGCTGCGGTTCGCCTTCTGTAAGGATCTGGAGACGCTGGCCGAAGCGGGCCGCCGGCTGCGGTCGGCCGCGCCGGCTGTGGCCGCGGTTCGCCTCGGGGGAGACCGGTGAGCGGAGGAGGCACGACGGTGGGTCGCCTGCGGTACGACGCGACGCTGCTGGAACGGGCGGACGGCGGCCCGGGCCGCTGGAGGGTGGCCGCGCCCGGGCATCCCACCGTCGTCTGGGCCGGGTTCGCGACCGGGCCGGAGGTGCTCAGCCCAGCCGAGCTGGACCGGCTGGCCCGGCTCCTGCTCGGGGTCGGGCTGCCGGACGTCGCCGCGGCGGCGGCCGAGGCGGTCGTCTCCTTCGTCGCCGGGGAGGGCCCGCCGCCGCCGGCGCTCCTGCTGCACTCGGCCACGTCGACCACCAAGGGCTTCGAGGGCGACCTGACCGACGTCCAGGCCGGGCGGCACGCCTACGACGTGCCCGGCTACCTGGAGGCCCGGGTGGTCGCGCTGGCGGCGCCGGGCGACCTGGCCGTCGGCCGGGCCGCGCCGTGGCGGGAGGCGGTCGAGCTCGGTGGGGTCGACCACGTCGACATCGGTGACCTGGACCGGTACTACCTGTCGCAGGCGATGCTGCTGGCCGCCGAGGCCTACCTGGCGGCGGGCGGCGCGGCCGAGCCGGCCGAGCCGGCCGAGCCGGGCGGCGCGGTCGGCCCGGCCGGCCCGGCCGACCCGCGGGTGGCGGGCACGGCCCGGATCGTGGCCTGGCTGCGCGCGCACCCCGACGCCGTCGTGCGCATCTACGCCCTGGACACCGAGCTGCAGATCCTGCTGACCTGGCTGCGCCGGGCGGCCGGCCTGCCCCGGATCCGGATCGACGCGAACAACCCGATCGTGTCCCACCGGTGGAACCAGAAGAACCACATCCACCCCGACACCGCCGTCGCGGCCGGGCTCACGGGCGCGGCCGGCCTGAGAGGGTATCCGGTGCTGGCGCTCGAGCAGGCGGCCGGCGACGGCGCCCGCCGGCTCGGCCTGCCCGGCCCGGCCCTGCCCGGCTACACGCTGCGCCGCGCCGGGGACCCGGCCGCGTTCGTCGCGACCGCACGCGCCGCGGCCGACCTGCTGCGCCGCCGCCACGGGATCACCCGGGGCTGCCTGAAGCCGTCCGAGGCCGGCGACGGCGCCCGGATCGTGGCCGGCCTCGACCTGCTCGACCTGGCCGAGCTGGACCGTGAGGTGGCCCGGGCCTGGCACCACGGCGACGACTACCTGCTGGAGGCGAACGTCGAGTTCGTGACGTTCGCCGCGGCCGGCCGGACCTTCCTGCTCAGCCCGTCCGGCCACATCCGGGGCGGGCATGTGGCGCCCGGCCTGACCGCGCAGCTCATGAACGGGCGGGCCTGGGAGGGCAACGCCTACGTGGACGCGGACACGGCCGGCGACGTCGGCCTCACCCCCGAGCTCTACGCCGGCATCCGGGCCTCGCTGGTCGGGATCCGGGACGCCTTCTACGGGCCGCGCGCCGTCGCCGAGGGCTGCCACGCCGGCCTGGTCACCGGGGGCATCGACTACGCGGTCGGGCGCGTCGGCGGCTTCTACGGCGACGAGGTGCTCGCCGCCGCGATCGACTTCAACCTGTCCTCCCACGGCGCCGAGTACCTGCGGGCCTTCCTCGACCAGGTCCGGCCGGAGGGTTACCGCTACGCCGCCACCCGGGTCTACCGGCCCACCGCCGCGGCGACGCTGGCCACGACCCGCGAGGCCGTGCTGGCGGCGGCGCCGCCCGGCCAGCGGGTGACGGCGGTGGCCGCCGTGCCCGGCAGCTGGGGGATGGTCGGCTGCACCGGGCCGGACACCCTCACCGCTGTGGGGAACGCGCTCGCGCTGGTGGCGGTGCTGGCCGAGCGCGGGCTGGCCCAGCCGCCGTCCGACTGAAACCGTCTGACTGGAACCGCCCGACTGGAACCGCCCGACTGGAACCGCGATTACCGACCGATCCGCGCCGCTCCGCGAAAATGCCCGCCGAAAGAGAGAGAAAAGGCGAGCGAAAGCGTCGCCAGGCTGTTACTGTTTCACCAGTGGCCCGGCCGCCCGGGCTCGATTCCGGCAGTATCGCCGCGCCAGCCGCGTACGTCCGGTCGCTGATTGGCTCAGGCCGGCGGAATCGCTGTTTTCGGAGGAGGTGATCACATATGCAGGCCGCTCAGGTCGCCGCTCGTATCAAGCGGCTCACCAGCCGTCTCGACATGGTCATCCCTGACTGAGTCGAGCCCGCTGGCCGGCCGGCCGCCCGGCGGGGAAATCGCCGTCCCGGCGGCCGGTCGGGTCGTTTCTGTTTCTGTGTTGTTTCTTCTGGTCTGGTCTCTTCTCACTCTGGTTCCTCGAAGGAGAGCATGATGGCGGCGAAGGAGATGCGGGACGTCTTCGACCGCACGATCCCGGCCGGGTCGATCTTCGACCCGGAGCTCTACCGCGGGCAGCTCGCGCCGCGGCGCCTCGGCGGCGGCCTCCTGCCGTTCGCGCTCTACAGTCTGTTCAGTGACCTGCCGGCCCAGGTGGACCTGCTCGACCGCATCGACGGCGAGGTGATCGTCCGCGGCGAGGCGAGCCTGCTCTGGCTGGCCGAGGACCCGGCCGACCGGGTCTTCCCGCTCCTGCCGCTGGCCTCCCACGGCCCGCTGCCGCACACGGCCGAACTGCGGGAGATCCTGCTGGCCGCGCTGGACCGGCTGGCCGCCTTCCCGCCCGGAATGGCGCTGTTCACCGAATTCGTGCGAGCGGTCGCGCTGGTCGAGCTGCGCCCGGACGCCCGCGGCCGGGACAGCCAGATAACGACGTCGTCGTTTCCGGTCCTGCCGTTCTGCGTCTTCCTGTCCGAGCGTTCCATGCGCCAGCTCCCGCCGCGCAGCGTGAACCCCGTCCGTTCGCCCCGTTTCTTCGCGGAGAACCTGTACCACGAGGCCATCCACCAGGCGCTGAACGTCCACCTGCTGCTCTACGACGTGCTCAGCCCGGACTACAACAGCGCGACCGCGCCGAAAGTCGACATCTACTGGCGGGAGGAGGAGGACTTCTCCGGGGACGTCCCGATACCCGCCGGTAATCAGCAGTGGGAGCTCGACCGCGTCCTGCACGCGGTCGTCGTCTACGGGCATCTCCTGGAATACCGGCTCGAGCAGCTCGCCGACCCCACGCTGGAACCGTTCGAACGGGCCCTGTTCACCGACGCCACCCGCACCGGCCTGGAGTCGGTGCGCTATCTGATGGCGGCGATGGCCGAGCACACGGACTGTTTCACCGACTACGGCCGGGACGTCGTCGCCTCCCTGGGGGCGGCGATCGACGCGGTCGCCGCCCGGGCGGCCGAGGTTCTCCCCGCGCCGTGAGATTCCGGCCCCGGCGCCCGGAGCCGTTGGGCCGGGCGTTCACCGCGCTGTGGTTCGGCGAGGGCGTCAGCCTGCTCGGCAGCCAGGTGACGGTCCTCGCGCTGCCCCTGATCGCGATCACGTCGCTCGGCGCGGGCACGATCGCCGTCGGAGCGCTCTACGCCTGCTCGTTCCTGCCCTACCTGCTGGTGGGGCTGCAGGCCGGCGCCGTCGTCGACCGGCTGGACCGGCGCTCGGTCATGATCGTTTGTGACGTGGTAAGCGCGGCCGCGCTGCTGTCGGTGCCGCTGCTGTGGTGGGCCGGGGTCCGCTCGGTCGGGCCACTGGTCGCCGTCGCCTTCCTGACCGGCTGTTGCGGCATCTTCTTCGAGGTCGCCAACACCGCGCGACTGCCGTCGCTGGTCCGGCCCGACCGGCTCATGGTCGCGAACGCGCGGATGGAGACGACCCGGGCCGCCGCGCTGGTGGTCGGGCCGGGACTGGGCGGCCTGCTGGTCCGGGCGCTCGGCGCGCCGGCGGCGGTGACCGTGGACGCGGTGACCTTCCTCGTCTCCGGTGCCGCGCTGCTCGCGGTGCCCGCGGCGCTGCCGCGGGCCCGGTCCGCTCCGGACGGTCCCGCTCCGGACGGTCCCGCGCCGGGCGGTCCCGCGCCGGGCGGTCCCGCGCCGCCTGGGCGCGCGCCCGCTCCGCCGCGACCGCCGCTGCGGCGGGACATCGCCGAGGGCCTGCGGTTCGTCCGCCGGCACGACCTGCTGCGCCCGACCGTGGCCAGTTACGCGGCCAGCGTGCTGTTCATCGGCATGTACCAGGCGATGGTCATCCTGTTCATGGTCCGTTCGGCCGGCCTGCGCGGCGCAGCCATCGGGCTCGTCCTCGGCCTGGGCAACCTCGGCTTCGTGGCCGGAGCCACGCTCGCCCGCCGCCTCGGCGCCCGCATCGGCGTCGGCTGGGCCATCGTCGCCTCGCTCGGGCTGATCGCGGCCGGCTTCCTCGTCAGCTCGGCGGCCACGTCCTGGTGGGCGGTCCCGTGCCTGGTCGCCGGGCAGTTCGTCAGCAGCCTGGGCACGCCGGTCTACAACGTCACCTTCATCAGCCTGCGCCAGACCGTCACGCCGCCGGAGCTGCTGGGCCGGGTCACGGCGGTGTGCCGGACCCTCGGGCGCGGGCTGGTGCCCCTGGGCGCGCTGGCCGGGGCCTGGATCGCCGCCACCGCCGGTTCTCGGACCGTGCTGGTCGTGGCCGGCCTCGGCGGCCTGGCCGCGCTGGTGCCGGTCGTGTTCTCCGCGGTGCCCGGGGTCCGGACCCTGGACCAGGTGCGGCCGGCCGCGCCCAGTCCGCCGGCCGGCGCCCGGCGGCCCTCGTCCGTCCCCGGCTGACCAGGGCACCGCCTGGTCAGGGCCCGGCCGGCCAGCCCCGGTCGGTCAGTCGCCGGCGCAGGCGCGGGCCAGGGCCGCGAACAGCGTCCGGCTGCTCTCGGCGTCCCACTCCTCGGGATGCCACTGGACGGCCAGCGCGAAGGGGCGGTCGACGAGCTCGACCGCCTCGACGACGCCGTCCGGCGCGTGCGCGGCGGCGCGCAGCCCCGCCCCGAGCTCGCGGACGGCCTGGTGGTGCCGGGAGTTCACAGTGATCCGCCGACCCAGCAGAGCGGCCAGGCGCGTCCCCGGGACCAGATCGACCGGATGGACGCTGGTCGCGTCCCCGCCCGGGCCCGAGTCGTCGCCCGGGCCCCGGTGGCCGCCGGCGCCGGCCTGGTGGGCGAGATCCTGCCACAGCGTCCCGCCCCGCGCCGTGTTCAGCACCTGCAGGCCCCGGCAGATCCCGAGCACCGGCAGCTCCCGGTCCAGCGCGGCCGCCGCGAGGTCCAGCTCGAGGTCGTCGGACGACGGCAGCGCGACGACCTCGCAGTCGGGGTCGACGGCCTGGCCGTAGCGGGCCGGTGAGACGTCCGGGCCGCCGGGCAGGCACAGCCCGTCGCACCGGGCCAGCAGGGCCCGCGCACCGGCCGGGCCGGCCGTCGGCGGGATCGGCAGCACGACGAGGCCGGCCCGCTCCAGCGCCCGCGCGTACGCGGCGCTCTGCATGATCCGCTCGGGCCGGTTCGCCCGCCGCCACAGCCGCAGGGGCAGCCCGACCACCCGCTCCGCCCGGGGTCGGCTGGCCGCCCTCCGCGACCGGGGGCTCCGCCCATTCTCCCGGTCGCTTCGGGCGGGTGGCCCGGTCACCGTGCCGGCCCGCCGCCGAGCGGCACCAGTGCCCACGGCCGGGGCAGCCGGCCGGCCAGCCGGGGCTTCGCGTCGGCCCACCAGGTCACCGACCGGGCCAGGACGGCGGCCGGGTCGCCCACCGGGCGGGTCGGCGCGAACGGTTCCCGCATGCTGGTGTAACTCTCGAACATGGCCAGCAGGTCGACGGCGTGGTTCTGGACCTCGGAGAGCTCCTGGCGGGCCAGCGGGAGAAAGAACCGTCGCCACCGGCTGGTCGGGACGATCGGCGGCGCGGCGATCGGCGGCAGGCCGCGCCCGTCCCGCCAGTCGTTCAGCGTTGAGCAGGCGATCGTGAGCAGGTCGGCCAGGCGCAGGCTTCCCGCGCCGGCGGCGACCACCTCGAGGCGGCGCCCGGCCGGGACGTCCTCGGTGAGCGCGGCCGCCGCGATCGCCGCCGCCACCTCGTCGACCGGCGCGATCTCGGCGTAGCCGGCCGGGTCGCCGACGACGACGGCGGCCAGCCCCGAGACCAGGGACTGCAGCAGCGTGTACGGCCCGGAGAAGCGCCCGATGGCCCCGTCGGCCCGCCGGCCGAGGATCAGCGGCGGCCGCACGACGGTCAGCCGCTCGCCGTGCCGCCGCGTCACCAGCTCCTCGCAGCGGGCCTTGGACCACTCGTAGCCGTTGCGGAACCCGTCGAACCCGTCGGCCCTGAACCCGGCGGTCTCGAAGCCGGCCACGCTGGTATCGCGGGACCCGCCGACATAGGCGGTCGAGACGTGGACGACGTGCGTGGCCGGGCCGGCCAGGTCCAGCACGGCCGCCGTCGGGCCGATGTTGGCCGCCCGGGCCTGCTCCCGGCTCATCGTCCAGCGGGTGGACGCGGCCGCGTGCACGATGACGTCCCAGCGGCGGCGCAGGGCGTCGGGCGGCGGCGTCCGGCCGATCTCCCAGCGGACCCGGCCCAGGCCGTCCTCGCCCCGGCGGCTGACGGCGACGACGTGGCGGCCCGAGTCGGCCAGCAGCCGTAGAACCTCGGAGCCGACCACCCCGTCCGCCCCGGTGAGCAGGATCGACGCCGTCACCGCGGGCCGCCGGGCCGGCCGGGGACGAGCACCAGGCAGGCGTTGTGGCCGCCGAAGCCGAACGAGTTCGACAGCACCGGGGCCGGCTCGAGCCGGCGCGGTTCGCCGGCCACGACGTCCAGGCCGTCCGCGTCGGGGCCGCCGCCGAAGTTCGCGACCGGCGGCACGACGCCGGCCCGGGCGCACAGCAGCGCGATCACCGCCTCGAAGGCGCCGGCGCCGCCGATCAGGTGGCCGACGACGCCCTTCGACGCGGTCAGCGGCGGGCTCTTCGGGCCGAAGCAGCGCGCGACGGCCACCGCTTCGGCCCGGTCGTTGAGGACGGTGCCGGTGCCGTGGGCGTTGATGTGGCCGATCTGCTCGGGCCCGAGGCCGGCGTCGGCCAGAGCGGCGCTCATGCAGGCGGCGGCGTGGGTGCCGGCCGGCTCCGGCGCGACGATGTGGTGGGCGTCGCAGTTGCTCGCGTAGCCGGCCAGCTCGCCGTAGATCCGCGCCCCGCGCGCCTCGGCCCGCTCCAAGCGCTCGAGGACGACGAAGGCGGCGCCCTCGCCCATCACGAAGCCGTCCCGGTCGCCGTCGAACGGCCGGGACGCCGCCTCGGGCGCCTCGTTGCGGCCGGACAGGGCGCGCAGCCGGTGGAACGAGGTCATGATCTCGGCCGTGACCGGCGCGTCCGTCCCGCCGGCCACGGCCACGTCCATCCGGCCCGCGCGGATCCGATCGGCCGCCTCGCCGATCGCCGTCGCGCCGCTGGCGCAGGCGGTCGAGTAGGTCAGGCTGGGGCCGTGGGCGCCCAGGCGCATCGAGATCCGCGCGGCGGCCGCGTTCGACATGATCCGGGGGACGAGGAACGCGGGCAGCGGCGCCCCGTCCCGCTCGAGCGACCGGGCCGCGTCGACCAGGGTGCGCAGGCCGGCCGTGCCGGTGCCGACGGCCACCGTGACCCGCTCCGGCGCGGCGCCGACGGCCGGGCCCAGGCCGGCGTCGGCGACGGCGTCGCTGGCAGCGGCCAGGGCGAGCAGCGCCGCCCGGTCCATCTTCTGCTGCTCCCGCCGGTCGGCGTAGGGCGCGGGGTCGAAGGGCGGGACGAGGCAGGCGAACGTCACCGGGCAGTTCTCGCCGACCAGCTCGGCCACCGTCGCCGCCGTGGGACGGCCGGCGAGGACGGTCGCCAGCGCCGCCTCGACGGTCGTCCCGGCCGGCGTCTTTACCCCGACGCCGGTGACGGCCACCCGGGGGCGGCTCACCCCCCGGTCCGGGGCCGGGCCGGGGCGCCCGACGGCCCGGCCAGCGAGGCCAGGTGGGCGCCGAGCAGTTCGACGGCATGCCCGACCGTCTCGGCCAGGACCAGGTCGTCGACCCGGATCCGGATGTTCAGGTCCTTTTCCACCCGGGCTCCGATCTCAAGCAGCTCCAGGCTGTCGATGCCGTACTCCTCGCCCAGGTGGGTCCCGTCGGTGATCTCCTCGACGGCCACGCCGAGCACCTCGGCCACCCGGGCGTGCACGATGGCCCGCAGCGCGTCCTCGGTCGGCATCAGGCACCACCCGCCCCGGCTTGACCCGCCCCGGCTTGACCCGCCCCGGCTTGACCGGCCCCGGCCTGACCGGCCCCGGCCTGGGGCAGCCACTCGGCCGGCAGCGCCAGCGGCAGGGCCGCCGCCTGGTTGACCGGGATGATCTCTCGGGCCAGCCGCAGCGCCGGGAAGAGTCCCTCGGCCCGGCGGACCGACGGCGGCTTCTCGGCGAAGCCGAGATCACGCTCGAAGTCGCGGACGTAGGCGAACACGCCGTCCGCCGCCGCCCGGGCCGCCGCCATGTCCTCGGCCTCGGCCAGCCGGCGGATCACGGTCAGAGCCGCGCCGGTCTCCGCGTCCGACAGCCCGGCGAAAAGGTCGGCCGTGGCGTCGCCGACGTCGGGCGGGAAACCGCCGGCCAGCAGGGCGCGCACACTCAGGCAGTACCGGACGACCGACAGCCCGGCGAACTTCGTCACCGGGAGCTGGCCGGCGTCCAGCGCGCCCTCCAGGTCCTCGACGAACGCCTGGACCTCCATGATCTGCCCGTAGATCCCGTAGCAGCGGAACGCGGCCCACCGTCGGGGCTCGGGCACGGCCCGGATCCTCACGCTGTTGCCTCCACCCCGTGCGGCGCCGTTTCGCCCGGTGCCGTTTCGCCCGGTTCGGCCGCGGTGACCGCCAGCCAGAGCAGCCCGGCCAGCAGCAGCTCTCGGGTCTCTTCGGGCAGCGCCGAGACCGGCCCGGACCAGGTCATCAGCCCGTCGGCCGCGGCGGCGGGGGCCGTCGGGCCACCGGGGGCGCCGGGCGCGTCGGGTGCGTTGGGAGTGAGTTCCAGCCCGGCCAGCCCGAGCCGCTGGACGAGGTAGGAGGAGCGGACCTTCCACACCTGCGTCCCGGGCGCCGGGGTGACATGGACGACCGGCTCGGCCGGACCGGCCCAGCCCGCGGTGAGCGCGTCCAGCGCGCCCCGCGCCCAGGCCATGTAGTCGGGCGCCTCGGCCGGGGAGCGGGGCAGGCTCAGGAACCGGGTGTAGTCGGCCAGCAGGTCGCCGCGACCCAGCCGGGTCAGCTTGAGCCCCAGCCACTTCGTGCCGACGTAGGCCTCGCCCGCCGCCGCGGCCACCGCGTCCAGCGCGGCCAGGCCGGCGTCACAGTAGCGCTGCGCGGCCAGTAGCGGCTTGGTCGGGGCGAGCAGCTCGGCCGCGACCCGGAAGCGCAGTGCCTCGGCCCGCCACCACCAGGCTGCGTGGGCCGCGAAGGCGCTGGCCGCGTCCAGCCGCCAGGCCAGCCAGTCGTCCCGGCCGGCCAGCGGCAGGCCCAGGGCGAACCGGCCGAGCTGGGTCAGCCGGCGCTGCTCGTCCTTCCACTCCGGCCGGGTGCGCGGCGGGACGAGGGGGCGCGCCGCCGCGTCCTTGATCCAGGTCTCCTCGACGTAGTTGACGTCGACCGAGAAACCGCGGTCGTGGAAGCTGACGTGGAAGTCGGTGACCCGTCCGTCGTCGACGACGGCGTGCAGGTCGACGTCGCTGGCCGAGTTCCCGAATCCCTGCAGCACCGAGCCGGCCGCCACCACCAGCCGGGGTTCGCCGAAACTGTCGTCGACCTCCCGCCGCAGATCCTCGTACTCCGTGCCGTGCGGGGCGAGAAAACGCTCCAGATGGTCTCGCATCATTGTCTCAGAAGCCAACCGGTACCTCCCGGAGAACCAGGTCGCCGCCGTCGGTCACAGCGTTGACTTTTCGGTGCCGAAATTCAGCATGCGCAGGGTTACGGCGGTCAGCAGCGCGGCCGTTGCGCCCATGACCCCGACCGCCTCCAGAGTCGGGCCCCAGGCGCCGGAACCGGTGGTGGCCGCGTCGAGGGCGGTCATGGCCCAGTGCTGCGGGGTGACCACGCCGACCAGCCGTGAGGCGCGCGGCAGCCGGTCCGGCGGGACGAGGGCGCCGCCCACGCAGCCGGTCGCGATGAGAATGACATAGGCCAGGCTCTGGAACACCGTGGTCGTGTTGGTCAGGCAGTGCAGGACACCGCCGAGCGCGCAGCCGACGGACACCAGCGCGGCCGCCACCAGACAGAGCTGGACAACGTTGCCGTGCAGGGGGGTCCGGTAGCCCAGAAACGCGATCGCGCCGAAGATCGTCAGCTGGATCAGGCCGGCGAGCGCCGTCGGGAGCAGTTTCCCGAGCAGATACGCGCTTTTGGCCGGCCGGCAGACGGCCTGCCGGATCCAGGTGTTGTTGTTGAACTCGCGGAACAGGGCCAGCCCGGCGTAGTTGACGGTGATGAAACTGAACATCACCGCGATTCCGATCAGCGAGCGGCCCCGGCCGCCGTCGGCGGGAGAGCTCCCGGAGACGGCCGGCCCGAGCGTGAATGCCAGCAGCGCCGGGACGGCGAGCATGAACGCGATCGGCGTCCGCAGGCGCCAGAGGATGAGGCTGTCGCTGCGCGCGTAGGCCGCGACCGTCGAGGCGAAGCCCGGGCGCGCGGACCGGTCTTCCCCGGGCCGGCTGGCGGACGGGGCGACCTCGGCGCCTGGCCCGGCGCCTGGCCCGGCGCCGAGGTCGGGGCCGGGCGCCGCTGCCGGGCCGGGGCGCGTGGGCGCCGGCGCCGGCGGCGGCGGCGCGCTAGGCCTCGTCATCGAGCAGGCCCTTCAGCCGCGGGTCGGCGGCCAGCACGTCGCGCAGCCGGTTGTCGGTGACGCGGACCGCCAGCAACCGGGCCGAGGCGAACTCCCCCGAGCGGGCCACCAGCGCCCCGAGGGCGGCGGCGAGGTCGGCCGGCGTGGCCGGCGCGTCCGCCCGGGCCGCGATCGCCCCGCTCTCGGCCACCGCCTCGATGACCAACTCCCGCCGACAGCGCCCGAGCAGGTCCGCCAGCGGGCCGTGGCGGGCCACGGCGCCGTCCGAGATGACCAGGGCGTGGGTGCAGATCTCGTCGATGTCCTCCGGGTAGTGGGACGTGACGATCATGGGGATGCCGGCCGCGCGCCAGGACTGGACGAGCTCCACCAGCCGCCGGCGGGCTTCGAAGTCGAGGGCGGCGGTCGGCTCGTCGAGCAACCGGACGCCGGGCCGGTGCACGAAGCTCGCGGCGATGTGGGCCAGGCGGCGCCACCCGCCGGACAGGCGGTAGGCCGGGGTCGACGCGACCGGTTCCAGGCCGTGCTCGGCGATGGCGTCGTCGACGGCGGCGGTCACCGCCCGCCGGCCCAGCAGCGTCCGCGCCACGTGCCGCAGGTTCTCCCGCACCGTGAGCAGGTCGTACAGGGCGACCTGCTGCGGGGCGTAGCCGACGTCCCGCGCCGCCGCGGCCCGGCGCGCCCGCGACGCGCCGGGCCCGTCGGGGCGGCCGCGCGCATCGGGGCGGCCGCCCTGGATCGCGACCGTCCCGCGCCGCTCGCCCGCCCGGACGTCCAGCAGCGCGTTCAGCAGCGTGCTCTTGCCCGACCCGTTGGCGCCCAGAACGCCGAGCACCTGGCCGGGAGCCACCTCGAAGCTGACGTCCCGCAGGGTCGGGCGCGCCGCGCTGGGATAGCGGAAGGAAAGCCCGGAGACGGAGATCCCCGGCCGCGGCCCGGCCGCCACGGCCACGCCCACTACGCGGCCCGCCGGATCTGCCGTTCGAACGCCTCGAGCATCCGGATCGCGTTGTCTCGCAACGAGCGCTGGGCGATCGGGTTCAACATGTCCGCCAGCAGCGGTATACCGATCTCGAAATCGACGTAGAAGGACACGTCGGCGCTGTCCGGTTGGCCGGCGACCGGATCGATCGACCAGTGGCCGGAGAAACGCTCGAGATCTCCGTCGGTCTGGTGGAAGTCGATCCGGCCGTTCGGCTCGTCGAACCGGTCGAGTTCGGTCCACTCGAGAATGGACCCGCGCAGGGAGACCGACCAGGAACTGCCGCGGACGGTTTCGGTGGGATCGCCGGTCACCACCACCGAGCGCACGTCTGTCATGTAGCCGGGATAGTCGTCGATGGCGCACACGAGTTTCCAGACCGCGGCCGGTGGCGCGACAATGCGCATCTTCACATCTACCACAGGCATGCGCCGACCGCCTTTCGAGCGCTGGAGGACCGATCTGACCGTGGTTGTCGAGCCGCCAGTCGGCACCGCGGTGGCGCTTGGCCTGGCGTTTTACTCCAGGTCTCCCCGTGCTTGCCCGATGACCACTCTAGATTCACCGAACGGGCGTGGACAGGAGGTTCCCGCATGTTTACGACAGTTTTACAGGAATTGGGTGACGGCGTTCGCCTGGATCATTGGACGACGGCGGCCCGTAGTTCTTTCCGGCGGTCAGAGGCGCTCGCGATTGGCAACGAAAGGCCCGGAGCTCCATTTTCGACAAGAATGATGAGGAAAGCTGAATGCGGCGGCGATGACACTGTGTAGTTCCGGCGAAGTCGGGTGACCGTAACGTCCGTGTGCGCCCGTGTTCACCCGCGGGCCGGGCCGGCTGGTACCCGGCCGGATCGGGCGCCCACCCGGCCCGCGCTCAGCGGCGCTCGCCACCGGGGAAGGGCGGCGGGTCGGACGGCCGGGTCCGGCCCTCGATCGAGCCTCGGATCGATGCCTTGAGCGTCTGCCTGGCCTGGGTCTCGTCGAGGCCGACGAGGTCGATGTAGCGGATGCCGCCGAGCAACCCCTCGGGCTCGCAGTCCTCGACACGGACCGGGATCAGCGTGCGCCCCAGGCCGAGTGGGTCCCGCCGCCAGGCGTGTAACCAGGCCGCCCGGACCTTGTCCGACCGCAGATAGGCGGACGAGAGCACGACGATCGTGCGTCTGGAGAGCCGGATGGCCCTGTCCAGCGCGTCCGGTTCGAAGGCGCCGGCCTGGACGTCGACGGTGTCGAGGCGGACCCGGTAGTCCTCCTCCTTCAGATACCAGGTGATCCAGGAACCCCAGTTCTCCTCGTCCTCGCGGGCCGCCGAGACGAAGAAGTCCCACTGGATCGCCTCCGCCCGGTCGTCGCCCCGGCCGCCGCCCAGCTCCCGGGCGGTACCGGAGCGCGTCCGGTCGGCCCCGCGGCGCCGGCCCGGGGCCAGGAGCCAGGCCGTGCCCTTGAACTTCGGCATCCGCACCTCGACTTTGTCGAACGCCTCCGGATCGAGCCCGCGCAGGCTTTCCCGTACCGTCGAATCGAACAGCTCCGATGAGACGATGAGCGCCAGCTCGGCGTCCGGGTGGCCGGCCAGCGCGTCCCGCAGCGGCGGAGCGTCGACCAGCCGGGCCCCGACGACCGCCGCGTCGCCCGCCCAGCCGCCGCCGGAGGTCCGGATCACCTCGCCCTGGTGCAACGCGAGCCGCAGGCGGATCTGGCCCAGTTCGCCGCGGGTGCGGTTGTAGTCGCGCAGCGCCACCGCCAGCTCCCGGGTGAAGTCGGCGACGACCATCGCTTTGGGGATGGCGGACGACACCGCGCCTAGATAGCCGTCGCCGTGATCCTGGGTTTCGGCGGCGGCCGTCGGGATCCCCGCCCGGGCCAGCGCCCGGTCGACGACCTCGCGGATGCCGTCCTGCACCGCGACCTGGACGAGCATCCCGCGCTGGCTGTAGCCGACCGCGTCCAGCGCCAGGACCGTCACGTGCTCCTGCTCGCCGTCGCGTGGGCGGAACCAGCCACCCGGCGGCGGCGTCTGGGGGCCGGGGGGCGCGTCCCGTTCCGAGCGGGATGCGCGCTCGACCGGCGAATTGGCGGGCGGCTCGGCCGGCTGGCCGCGCGGCGGCTCCCGGAACACGGGGTTGGCCGGGTACTGCTCGCGGGCCGCGCGGAGGATCTTGCGCCGCCCGTCGTCCAGCGCGCCGTCTCGCAACGCGGCGTCGACCTGATCCCAGTACCGTCTCGACGTCGAGGCCGACCGTGGGTGGTCGGACCGCTCGAAGCCGACGCGGTCGAGTAGTTGCGCGGCGCCCAGCGGGTCGTTGAAGACGCGCGCAAGCGCCAGCACCTCGTCGGCGGTGAATCCCTCGTGATAGCCGGTCGCGAAATCGTCTGCCACCATTCCCCCGGATGTGCGCGGCGCGTCACCGCGTCAGGAAAACAGCGGTCCTCGCCGCGGCCAGATCGATTCTATCCGCCGCGGCCGGCGAACCGGAGACAGCGCCGCGACCAGGGCCCTTCAGCCGGGATGGCGCCCGCGCTGTCGGCTTCGCTCGCGCCGTCCGCCGCGGCCGCGGCTACTGGCCGGCCTTCGCGGCCGCCGGCTCCGGGCGTCAACGCCAGGGGCTCCGCCCGTCCCGCGAAGGGCTGTCCGTCGCTCAGGCCGCCTGGCCGGCCCGTTGCCGGCGTCGGGCGAGCAGGGCGTCGGCGAGAGCATCCGCGCGCTCCATGTCGTCCAGCGTGGCCCGTGACCGCCCGTCAACCGCCAGTAGGGCGGCGAGTAGTTCGGCGGACAGCCTCGTCCGCGCCGCCACCCGGGCGACGCTCGGCGGCAGGGGGGTCGCCGCGGTCGCCGGCCGCGGCTGCGCGCCGGTCACGCCGGTGATGTCGGACTGACGCGGTAAGCGGCGGTAAGGTGCCGAGGCGACTTCATGGGCGAAGCGAGGGCGGGCCCGAGCGCCAAGGAAGTCGAACATGTATTCGATGATCCCCGACGGTGGGCCGTCCTGTCAAGGGGCCACGGCGGCCGGGGCTGACGGCGACCCACGATGGGGCTGGTGGCCCGGGACGGCCCACCGATGGTTCCGGCACCCGCGGGTGACCCTGGAAGTGGCGCCGCCCGCGGCTGTCGCGAGGCGCGGTCGAGGCATTACCGCGCGCCCTCATTGATGCACGGCCGAACAGATCCTGGCCATTATGTGTCAGCGACCCGTCGATAGCCCGGTTGTGGCTACAACGGGCTTTCCAGCCGATAAAAATCTGTTACCGTCGTCCGGTGTTTGATTTTGCCCATTCATATCTTTTGCTGAGGGTGGCGGGTTCGCCACCCACGTCATCCCTCGTGGGCGAGAAAGTGCCGCTCGTCCGGGCTAGCCACAAGGCGCCGCCGCGCGCGCCGGGGGAGCGAGCATGACCGGGCGGATACCCGAACCGGAGTCGGTTGGCCCGGACCGCGAGGGCATGTCCCGGCGCCGCCTGATGACCTGGGCCGCCGCCGGAGCGGTCGGCTTCACCGCGGTTGGCGCGATCGAGTCTGCCCAGCCGGCGCTGGCCGCCGGCACCCGCGCGGCCGCCCCACGCTCGGGCGGCCGGATCGCCACCGGCGCGGCCGTGCGCACCCGGCCCGTCTACACCGTCCACCAGATCCTGCCGCACGCCCCGGCCGACGCGATCGCCCTGACCATCGACGACGGTCCCGACCCCCACTGGACGCCCCAGGTGCTCGCTCTCCTGGCGCGTTACAAGGTGGCGGCCACCTTCTCCCTCATCGGCCTGGAGGCGCACGCCCACCGGGCGCTGGTCCGCGAGATCGTCGCCCAGGGGCACACGGTCTGCAACCACACGATGAGTCACCCGCAGCCGTTCACCCACCGGAGCGCGGCCGCCATCGAGGCCGAGCTCGACCGGGCCCAGTCGGCGATCGGGGACGCCGCGGGAACCGCGCCCACGCTGTTCCGCTCGCCGGGCGGCGACTGGTCACCCGCCGTGTTCAGCGCGGCCGCCCGCCGGAACCTGACCCCGATCGACTGGGACGTCGACCCCCGTGACTGGGCCCGGCCGGGAACCCAGCCGATCATCAGCCGTCTGCTCGCTGCCCGGCCGGGCGACATCCTGCTCTGCCACGACGGCGGCGGGAACCGGTCGGAGACGGTGACGGCGCTGCGGACGGTGCTGCCTCGCCTGAAGAGCAGGGGTTTCACTTTCGTCACCCTGTAACCGCCGGGTCGCTGACCAGCGGAAAGCCGGCGGCCGGGAGATGTCAAGGCGGTGCCGGGATTCGCCGGGATCCGCCTCGGTGCGCCCAGCGCCCCCGCCGTGGCAGAGTCGTATGCGGGCGCGCCAACGGGGCGCGCGGCCTTACGAGGAGCATCCGGCCGGCGGTCCCAGCGCGCCGGCGGTGACGGGAGCGGCGAGATGTCCGAGGCATCCAGGCCGGCGGCGTCGTCGTCGTATCACGGTCCCAGTGGTGCTTCCGGCGGCGGTTCCGACGGTGTTTCCCGGGGCGGTCCCGGCAGCGACCTCGGCGATCCCGAGGAGCGGCCCCGCATCTCCCGGCCGGAGACGTCGGCCGCCGGCGTCACCGGGGTGCGCCACGCGATGTCCCAGTCGCGGGAGCGGATGGGTGTGAAACGCAGCGTCACCACGCTCCGGCTGCTCAACCAGGACCACGGCTTCGACTGCCCCGGCTGCGCCTGGCCCGACCCGCCGGCCGGTGAGCGGTCGAAGGCGGAGTTCTGCGAGAACGGGGCCAAGGCCGTCGCCGAGGAGGCGACCCGGGCCCGGGTCACACCCGAGTTCTTCGCCGAGCACTCCCTGACCGACCTGGCCGGCCGCACCGGTCACTGGCTCGGCAGCCGCGGCCGCATCACCGAGCCGATGTACCGCGCGCCGGGCACCGATCACTACCAGTCGGTTGGCTGGGACGAGGCGTTCGGCATCATCGCGGCCGAGCTGGGCGCGCTCGAGAGCCCCGACGAGGCCGCGTTCTACACGTCCGGCCGGACCAGCAACGAGGCGGCCTTCCTCTACCAGCTGTTCGTCCGGCTGTTCGGGACGAACAACCTCCCGGACTGTTCGAACATGTGCCACGAGTCCTCCGGCGCGGCCCTGAACACGACCATCGGCATCGGTAAGGGCTCGGTGACGCTGGCCGATCTGGAAGAAGCCGACCTCGTCATCGTCGCCGGGCAGAATCCGGGGACGAACCATCCGCGGATGCTCTCGTCGCTGGAGCGGGTGAAACGGAACGGCGGCAGTATTGTCGCGGTCAACCCGCTGCCCGAGGCGTCGTTGATCCGGTTCCGGAACCCGCAGCGGCCGAACGGGGTCGTGGGGCGGGGGACCGCCCTGGCCGACCAGTTCCTCCAGATTCGGCTCAATGGTGACATGGCGCTGTTCCAGGCACTCTCCCGACGGTTGCTCGCGGCCGAGGACGCCGCGCCCGGAACGGTTCTCGACCGCGATTTCCTGAGCTCCTACACGTCTGGTTTCGACGAGTTCGCCCAGCACGTCCGGACCCACCTGTCCGACGAGGACGTCGCCGCGGCGACCGGCCTGCGAGCCGAGGAGATCGACGAGCTGGCCGGCCGGGTGCTGGCCGCGGACAAGGTCGTCGTGTGCTGGGCGATGGGCCTGACCCAGCACGCCAACGCGGTCGCGACGATCCAGGAGGTCGTGAACTTCCTGCTGCTGCGGGGGAACATCGGGCGCCCCGGCGCCGGTGTCTGCCCGGTGCGCGGACATTCCAACGTCCAGGGGGACCGGACGATGGGCATCTGGGAGAAGATGCCGCCCGCCTTCCTGGACGCGCTGGGCGCCGAGTTCGGCTTCGACCCGCCGCGCCACCACGGGTTCGACGTCGTCGACACGATCCGGGCCATGCGGGACGGCCGGGTGAAGGTCTTCATCGGGATGGGTGGCAACTTCGTCTCGGCCACCCCGGACAGCGCGGTCACCGAGCAGGCGATGCGGTCGTGCCGGCTGACCGTCCAGGTTTCGACGACGCTTAACCGCTCCCACGCCGTCACCGGGCAGGCCGCGCTGATCCTGCCGACGCTCGGCCGGACCGAGGTCGACGAGCAGGCCGCCGGGCCGCAGTTCGTCACGGTCGAGGACTCGATGGGAATGGTGCACGCCTCCCGGGGCTCGCTCGCGCCGGCCGGGCCCGCGCTGTTGTCGGAGGTTGCGATCATCAGTGGGATGGCCGAGGCGACGCTGGGCGCCGTCCCGCGTGTCGACTGGTCCGGGCTGGCCGGCGACTACCGCCGCATCCGCGCTCACATCGCGAACGTCGTCCCGGGTTTCACCGACTTCGAGGCCCGGGTGGCCGAGCCGGGCGGGTTCGCGCTGCCGCACCCGCCCCGGGACAGCCGGACCTTCGCCACCCCGACCGGCCGGGCCGCGCTCACCGTCAACGTCTGCGAGGTGCTCCGGGTGCCGCCCGGTCACCTGCTGCTCCAGACCGTCCGCTCCCATGATCAGTACAACACGACGGTCTACGGGATGGACGACCGTTACCGGGGCGTCCGCCAGGGCCGGCGGGTCGTGTTCGTCAACCCGGCCGACCTCGACGCGCTCGGCATCGCCGACGGCGACCACGTCGACCTGGTCAGCGTGTGGAGCGACGGCGCCGACCGGCGGGCGGAGAACTTCCGCGTCGTGGCCTACCCGACCGCCCCCGGCTGCGCCGCCGCCTACTTCCCGGAGACGAACGTCCTGGTCCCGCTGGACAGCACGGCCCGGCGCAGCAACACCCCGACGTCCAAGTCCCTGATCGTGCGGCTCGAGCCGCGAGCACTCGAGACACCGTCGGCGGCCCGTGAGCCGGTGGCGGCGCATGGCTAGGGCGAGCGCGCGCCGGCGGGTCACCCGGCTGACCGTCGGCGGCGAGCCGACAGCCCGCCCGGACACGCTCGCCGGCGAGGAGCCGCTGGAGATTCGCCTCGACGGCCGGCCGCTGGCCGTCACCATGCGCACTCCCGGCGCCGACATGGACCTGGCGCTCGGCTTCCTGCTCGGCGAGGGCATCGTTGGGACGTCCGCCGACGTCGCCTCGATGCGCTACTGCGTCGGCACCGACGGCGCTGGCCCCACCGGCGCGCTCGACGCCGAGGGGCGCCCGACCTACAACGTGCTGGACGTGGCGCTCGCGCCCGGCGTCCCGCTCCCGGACGTCGACCCGACCCGCAACTTCTTCACGTCGAGCTCGTGCGGGCTGTGCGGCAAGGCGAGCATCGACGCGGTCCGGCTGCGGTCCCGCTACCGGGTCGACGACGATCCGTTACGGCTCGGCCCCGAGATCGTGACCGGGCTGCCGGACGCCATGCGTCGGGCCCAGCGTCTGTTCGCGACGACCGGCGGCCTGCACGCGGCCGCGCTGGCCGACGCGGCCGGCCGCATCTTGGCCGTCCGCGAGGACGTCGGCCGGCACAACGCGGTCGACAAGGTCATCGGCTGGGCGCTGCGGGACGGCCAGGTCCCGCTGCGCGGCCGAGTGCTGATGGTCAGCGGCCGGGCGTCGTTCGAGCTGGTCCAGAAGGCGCTGATGGCCGGCCTGCCGATGCTGGCGGCGGTCTCGGCGCCGTCGACGCTGGCGGTCGACCTGGCGCTGGAAGCCGGGATGACCCTGGCCGGGTTCGTGCGCGGCCAGTCGATGAACGTCTACGCCGGCGACCACCGCCTGCTTGCGCCGACCTTGCGCTGACCTCGCGTTGAGCCGCCCTGTGAACGGGCTCAGCGAGAGTTCACTGGACGATCTGTGAACGCAATGAATGGCACCAACTCGGTAGCTAGGCCGCCCATTTGTTGCGCTGTTAACAGAGGTCGTGAAATAGCTGCCCCGGGGATCGCGACGCTCAATGAGTCGATAACGTGGCGCCGCGGGTGGATTTCGGCTACTGTACACTTCGGTTCCGCTGACGTCTGTGCCGGCCGTAGTGGGGCCGAACTGCACCGATGTGGCCCACGGTGGATCTCCGACGGCTTACTGGCACGTATCGCCGACCTTGTCCGGAGTTCACGATGGCACGTAGTGGGCTACCCAGCCAACCGGGGGAGATTGGCGTGGCGGCAATTGACACGGACGACGGCCGGGGTGGCCGGATGACCAGAAGTAACGAAACCCGTCGCATATTCGCCCGACAGGAGGCAGGTTCCCGGTCGCGCGTCGCCGATCTCCTCCGGGCGGAGCCCGCCGGCGGGGTTCTTCTTGTCGCCGCGACAGTCGTGGCCCTGAGCTGGGCAAATGCTTCGTCCCGGAGCTACGAGGGCTTCTGGGCCACGGCGGCCGGCGTCGGTCCGGGGTGGCTTCATCTCGACGATATGACCCTGGCTTCCTGGGTATCCAGCGGTGCCCTGACGCTGTTCTTCTTCGTCGTCGGAGTGGAGCTCAAACGGGAGCTGGTCGTCGGCGACCTGGCTGACCTGCGCGCGGCCGCGCTGCCCGTGGCAGCGGCGGCGGGCGGAATGCTGATCCCGGCCCTCGTCTGGCTGGCCGTCTCGGGCGGAGCGGCCGGGACGCGCAACGGCTGGGCGGTGCCTGTCGCCACCGACGTCGCGTTTGCGCTGGGAGTTCTGTCGCTTGCCCGCGGCCGCGTCAACCGGTCCCTTCGAGTGGTCCTGCTGAGCTTGGCGGTAGCCGACGATGTGGGCGGGATCGCCATCATCGCGATCGTGTTCACAGGCCGTTTTTCAGCGCCGTGGCTGCTGGCGTCGGTCGCGTTGCTCGTGCTGGCGGCGAGCGCACACAGGCGGCGATGGCGCTCGCCCTGGCTCCACGTCCCGGTCGCGGCGCTCGTCTGGCTGACCCTCCAGGCGGCCGGCGTCCAGCCCACGATCGCCGGGGTCGGCCTCGGCCTGTTGGTCCGGACGACAAAGAACCAGGACGAGGAGGCGGCCCCGGCCGAGCGGCTCGGGCACCTTCTGGCGCCGGTCTCGACCGGACTGATCGTGCCGCTGTTCGCGCTGTCCACGACCGGGGTGTCGCTGGCCCCGGCGGCGCTGGGCGCGGTGGCGACGGACCCGGCCGACCGAGGCATCGTCCTCGGGCTGGTGGTCGGCAAGTTCGTCGGCGTCATCGGCGGCGCGTGGCTCGCGGTGCGGTTGCGGGTCGCCCGGCTGCCGGACGGCTTCCGCTGGCGCAACCTGGTCCCGCTTGGCCTGCTGGCTGGCATCGGCTACACGGTCTGCCTGCTCGTGAGCGGACTGGCTCTGCCACCGGGCGAGCCCGCGCGGCGGGCCGCCACCGCCATCCTGATTGCGTCGGCCATCGCGAGCCTGCTGGCCCTGGTCGCCCTGCGAACCCCCCTCGCCGCGGGTCGTCGACCCGAATCGGGCAGATCGCCGCGGCCCGAGCCCGATCCCGAGTCCGGTCCGGTTGCCGGGCGCGCCTGGCCGGTGCCACCCAGCCAGCGGGAGGTCGTGGACCCGCCGGCCCTCCGGCTGCTCGCGAGGATGGTGAGGAACACCGGCTCTGAGTACAGCCCGGAATCGCCGACCGCCAAGCGGCACCCGGCCTGACCAGACCGTTTGTCTGCCATGATCCCTATCCACGCGCTACCGTTCCGCCACCGGGCCAGTAGTGGGCGGGGCGACTCCCCCGTCGCCTTTCGGCCGTTACGTCGACACTCGACGCCCGTATTGCTATCCTGCGGTCACTCTCAGCCCGAATCGATGCGGTTTCACCGCGTCGCCCGGGCCGGGCGGACTACGGGGGAGCAGTTGAAGGTATTTTTCCGACTGACGTCAGCGGCGGGCGAGGATCCGCAGGCGGTCAGTCTTTTTTATGACGACCTGGAACATGAGTTGCGAATGCTCGCCGGCGCGGGGGTCGGCGGTGAGGTGGACGATGGCCCAGGTCGACCCGTGGCCGACTCGGACGGGGACCCGCCAGTCGTCATCGCGCTGTGTTCGGATCGATATTTCGCGGATGCGCGATGCCGCGAGATCTGGCGGCCTCATGACCGACCGCTGGCCGGCCCCGGGGCGCCGGAACCACCGACCGCGATAGTCGACGGCTTCCTCCCGCTGCTGTGGCGGCCTGGGACGCGGTTTCCACCCCTGGCCGAAGAGCGGGCCCGCCGGGTCGCGCTGGGCCGGCCGTACCGGCGCAACGGTGTGTTCCAGCTCCTGCGAGACGCCGACTCGGAGTACTACCGGGTGGTCCGGGAGATCGCGCGGATGATTGTCCTGGCTCGAGACGATCGGCCCGGGCCGAGCGACCCGACCCGCCCGACGGACCCGACGGACCCGACCGACCCGACCGGCCCGACCGGCCCGACCGACCCGACCGACCCGACCGGCCCGACCGGCCCGACCGGCCCGACCGGCCCGACCGACCCGAAGGCCTCCACCCGCCCGGCACCCCCGAACGCTCCCGGCCCGAGGGACGCCCCGGCCGGCGAGAGCGGACCGTCACCGAATGCGGCGGAGAGCCGGCATCGGGCCCGCCCCGGGGCCGGGACCACGACACCGGCCGCGCTCATCCCGTCGCCCGCCCCCGCCAGCGTCCGCCGGATCGTCGTCGCCTACGTCGGGTCGGACCAGCAGTGGGCCGACTGGATCGCCCTCACCGCCACTCACGCCGACCTGACCGGCCGTCCGGGCCCCCGGCCGCGCGTCAGCCAGGTTCGCTGGGACCCGGCGCGGGACGAGAGCCTGCGCGGCCTCGTGACGGCGATCGAACGGCACGCCGCCGACGTTGTCGTCGCCCTGTTCTCCCGCCGGTTCCGGCCGGTCCGGCCAGAGGAAGAGGCACCCGACTGGAGCCTGCTCGGCGACGAGGGGCCGCTGGGCCCGGCGGTCGCGCGGGTCATGGTTGACAACGAGCCGCTGCCGGAGCCGCTGCGCGGCGGGCGTTTCATCGACCTCAGCGAGCTGGCCCCGACGGAAGTCGACGGCCTGTTCCGACGGCTGGCCCTGCCCAGCCCCGTCCTCGGCGCTCGGCCAGACGAGCCGCCGCCCATCCCCCGACCGCCGCACCTGCGTCCCGAGGTCTGGAACACCCCGGACGAGAACGGGTTCTTTGCCGGGCGTGACGCGGAGCTCGAGGAGCTGCACCAGCGGCTGGCCACCGTCGGCCGGGCGACCCTGGCCGCCCGGGACGGCCTGTCGGACCTGGGCGTCCTGGAGGTGGCGATCGAGTATGCCCACCGCCGTCAGCTCGGCTACGAGGCAGTGCGGTGGATCAGACCGCTGGACATCGCCGGGCCTCTCACCTCCTGGCCCGGCCCATCCGGCCCATCCGGCCCATCCGGCCCGCCGGGCCCAGCGCGGCTCCCGCGCCTCCTGGTGGTGGCGGACGCCGATGCCGCGACGGTCGCGGCCCTGGAGGGCTGGAGCGGCGGCACCGATGACCGGCTGCTCATCGTGACCAACCCGGCCGCCGGTCCGCCGTCCGGAGACGCGGTAACCCTCGACCGGCTGCGCCGGGCCGAGTCGCTCCAGTTCCTGCGGGAGATCGCGCCCATGGTCGACCTGAGCGCGGCGACGGAGATCGCGCGGGCCGCCGACGACCGGCCCGGCCTCCTGGCCCTCGCGGGCCAGTTCCTGCGCCGCTCCGAAGCGAGCGCCGACGCCTGCGCCGTCCTGCTCCAGGCAGGCCGCCGGGCCGGCAGTCCGCCCCGGCCCGGGCCCCCCACACCGCCAGCCGAACCGGGGTCGGCGGCGCCAGCCAGGCCGGGGCGGGAACCGAAGGCGCCGGTCGACCCGTCGCAAGCGTCCCCCGACCCGGCCCAGACGCCGCCCAACCGCCCGGTGCGGGCGCTCGACGGGCCGCTCCCGGGCGCCAGCCGGCCGCTTCAGGCCGTCAGCGACCGGGACGCCCTGAACCTGCTGGCCGCCCTGCACGAGGTCGACGCCCTGAACGACCCCGAGGTGTTCCCGCGGTGGCGGGCGGCGCTGGAGGAGCTGCTCGGCCGGCCGCTGGACCTCCAGGACGACGGCCCGTACCTGCTGTCCCGGCTCCAGACGGTGCTCGACGACGCCCTGCGCCAGCCCGGGCCGGGGATGCTGCACGCGGTCGGCCGCGCGCTGGAGACCGTCAACCGCGGCGACCGCCAAATCGACGTCTTCCAGCGGCTGGTCGACCAGGTCTCCGCGCGCTGGCGCCAGCCGCGGCCGGATGGGGCTGTGCCGTTGTCGGCGGACGTGCCGACCGAGCCACGGCCCCCGCTGGGCCAGCTACCGCCGTTCCGCTTCTTCACCAGCTACGCGAGGCATGAGAAGAACCACCTGGTCCGGCGCTTCCACCAGGACCTGGAGGAAGAGCTGAGCCTGCGGTTCACCCGCGCCGAGCCGACCACGGGCTTCCTGGACACCCTCACCGTCGAGGGCGGCGCCCACTGGCGGCTGGAGCTGCGCGAGGCCGCCCGCCGGACCCCCGTGCTGATCGCGCTCTGGTGCGACGACTACTTCGACAGCGACTGGTGCGGCCGGGAGTTCGCGGTGTTCGACGAGCGGGTCCGGCTCGCCACCGAGGCCGGCGCCGACCCGCCGACGGCGATTCTCCCGGTGCTGTGGTCGCCGTTGACGGTCCCGGTCGCGCCGCGGGCGATGCACCTCCAGCTCACCCCGCTCGGCCCCGAGGAAGCGGGGCCGGCGGCGGCGCACCTCATCGACCTGATCCGGCACGAGGAAGGCAGGTACCGCCGGTTCGTCTCTGACTTCGCCACCCGGGTCTGGAGGGTCAGCCATCCACCGCTGGCGCCACTCGGCCGGGCCGCGGCCGACGCGGTCGATCCGGGCTTCGGGCGGCTGCGATGAGCGCCGGCCGGCCTCGCGATCCGGCCTTCCGCCCGGTGCTCGGTGGCTGTGCCGTGGATGACTGGTCACTTTATGTAACCATCAACGGGGTCGGCTTCGACCCTCGCCGGTCGCGGATCGGAGGCGCATGACGATGAACGCTGCCGGGGCGCTCGCCGCGCGCCCTCCGGGTGCCGGCCTGGGCCGGGTCCGCGAAGGCGAGCCGCTGTTCCTGGTCCACTACGCCCGAGCGGACGACACGATCTATGTCCGCCGGTTCTTCGCGGACGTCCAGTCCGCCGTCTACCGGCGGCTGGGCCGCGGCGCCGCGAGCCTCGGCCGGCCGCGGCCGGCCGGCCTGGGCGCCGATCCGCCGCCGGGAACTGGAGAGACCGCGTCGGCCGTACTGGCCTGCGGTGTTTTCGTCGCCCTCTATACGACTTCTTACCTACGTGATGACGCTTGCTTCCGTGAATGGGCGTTGTTCAATGAAAGGGTGCGGTGGCACAACCGGTTGACCGGCCGGAGTACTCCGGCGCTGATCGGGGTCAGATGGTGCCTCGACGTGGGAACTGAGGAGCGGACGATCGTGGCACCGAGCGTTCTCCACGGAGATTTCGGCCCGGAATACGACGCTGGCGGAGCGCTGCGCCTGGCCCGGACGGTGGGAACCCCCTCGCCCGGGTGGACCCGTCTCCTCGACGACGTCGTCTCGCTGGTCGCCGCGGCGTCGGACGACCCGCCGCCGACGATGGCGCCCCGCGACCTGGACCGGCTCAGCTTCGTCATCTCTCCGGACGTCGCGGGCGACGGCCCGGACCCGGCCGCCGGACCATCACCGGCCAGCCGGCTGAGCCGGTCCTGGTACGTACACCGCCCGCCGCGGCCGCGTGGGTCGGGAGACGAGCTCGGTCGGCCCGGTCCGGCGCCCGCGCGTCGGCCCGGCCGGCCGCCACTGGCCGGCGCCGCGTCCGTCGGAGCCCCGGTGGCCCGCGGCCCGGCTGCCGGTGTCCGGGTCGTCGTGGCGGCGCCCACCACCCGCGCGGTGCCGCCCGGTCGGCACGACCGGCGGTTCTACGGGGACACGGCGCTGGACTGGCGGCCGTTCCTGCCCCAGGACACCCGGCCCGCGGTGGAGATCGTCTGTACCGAGCTGACCCGGGTTCTCGACCCGGGCGTCGATATCCGCGGTGAGGCTCTTGTCGGCGAACCCAGGCAGTTCGGCCAGTCCGAGTCCGAGTTCGCGACCACGGTCACGCTGCTGGTGGTCGACCCGTGGGCCGCGCGCGGCCCGTCGGCCGCCCAGTTGCGCGAGTGGCTGTCGCGCTGGCAGGCGGCCGGGTCCGCGGTGGCCGGACCGATCTTCGTCTTCCCCGGCGGCGACGGCGAGACGGCCGCGGTGGCGGAGGCGTTGCGCGACGAGTTCCGTGCCGTGATGCGCTACCAGCCGCCCCGGGAGAGCGGCGACCGGCTGTTCGACGAGACGCGCACCCCGGACGGGCTGGCTCTGCGGGCTGGGATCGTGGTCACGCGGGCCGTGAATGCCCTGACGCTGGGGGAGCCGCTGGAGCGCGGCGGCCCGGCGGCCTCGCGAGCTCGAACGTCCCGCGCCGAGGAGTCGAGGCGGCGATGACCGACTCGACTCCTGACGGCTCGTCGCGCGGCGGCGGGGCCGAGACCGTCAGCCCGGACGAGCTCACCGACTCGGCCGAGCCCGCCGAGCCCACGGCCGTCGAGCCCGAGCCCGAGCCCGAGCCCGAGCCTGAGCCCGAGCGGGCGCCAGCGCCCAGTGAGAGACGCGCCGGCAAGATTATTACATTCTACTCGTTCAAGGGCGGCGCTGGCCGGACAATGGCGCTGGCCAACGTCGCCTGGATTCTGGCCAGCGCGGGGAAGCGTGTTCTCGCGGTTGACTGGGACCTGGAGTCGCCGGGACTACACCGCTATTTCCGCCCCTTCCTCGCGGACCGCGACCTCACCAGCAGCAAAGGGATGGCCGACATTCTCCGGACCTATTCCCGGACTCCGGACGCCGACGAACGCGAGCCGGACGACCTGGTCGCCAGCTGGTGGGGCGACCTGGACGTCTCCCGGTACGTCCAGCGCATCGACTGGCCGCACTTCCCCGGCGGCGGGCTGATCGACCTGCTGGGTCCCGGCCAGCTGCGACCGCGCTACGGCCTCGACATGGCGACCTTGCGCCTGAACCGGCTCGTCTTCCAGGCCAGCGGCCAGCTGTTCGTGAACACGATCCGCCGCCGGATGACCGAGGGACCCTACGACTACGCCCTGATCGACAGCCGGACCGGCTTCCCGGACGTGGTCAGCATCTGCACCGAGCGGCTGCCGGACACGGTCGTGCTCTGCCTGACCCTGGACGGCCAGGCGATCGAGGGCAACGCGAAGATCGCCGCGCAGATCCGGTCGGAGAGCGCCCCCCGCGACATCCGGATCATCCCGACGCTGACCCGGGTCGACCCGACTGACCGGGCCCTGCGCCTGCGACGGCAGATAATCGTGCGCCGGACGTTCCAGGACTACCTGTCCGCCCTGGTCGGCGACGGGCCGGATGCACAGATCCGCTTCCTGGACCGGCTCGCGGTCGAGTACCGGCCGTACTACAGCTACGGCGAGGTCCTCGCCACCTTCGCCGACCAGGTCGCGGGTCCGCCCATCCTGCTCCGCGCCTACGAGCAGCTGACCGGAGTCATCACCGGCGGACAGGTCAGCGCCCTGCCCAACCTGCCGCTGGCCCTGAGCGAGCAGGTCGTGGCCCAGTTCGCGCGCCTGGCCACGGCCAGCCCCCGCCAGGTGGCCATCTGGGCCGATCCTCGGGACGTGGCCTGGCAGGAGTGGATCGAGGCCACCCTCCGCGACGCCGGGGTGGGCATCATCGATGCCGGCCTGGCTGAGGTGGATCCGGGGCTGGCCAAGACGGCCGACGCGTTCGTCGTCGTCCTGTCGCCCAACCTGGCCGACGCCGACGACTCGATCCCGGCGCGCTGGGCCGCGCACTACAAGTCCAGGCTGGACAGCGGTGACACGACACTGACCGGCGTCCGGGTCGCGGTCGGCCCCCTGCCCGACCGGTACGAGTCGATCTCGTCGATCACCCTTCTCGACGAGCCCAGCGCCCGGGCCACGCTGCTGGATCGCTTCGGCCTGCCCGACTCCGGGCCGGGTGGCCCGGCCGCCGGCGCGAGCGCCGTCAACTCACGCCGACGCCGCTTCCCGGGCACGCCGGCGCGGGTCTCGAACGCGCGGCCGCGCGACCCTCAGTTCGTGGGGCGCGAGGAGGAACTCGGCCGGCTGCGGGCCCGGCTGCGGGCGGGCGGTCCCTCGGCCGGCCGCGTGGCGGTGCTCGGCCTGGGCGGTACCGGGAAGAGCGCGCTGGCCCGCGAGTTCGCCCACCGCTTCGGTTCCGACTACGACGTGGTCTGGTGGATCGACGCCGCCGACACCGCGCAGGTTCGGGAGTCGCTGCTGGAACTGGCGGGCGAGATCGCGGTCGGGGAGCCACCGGCGCGGGGCAGGTCGGAACGCGCGGCCAGCCGGCTGGTCGCCGCGACGCTGGACGCGCTGCGCCGGGGTGAGCCCCACGGCCGTTGGCTGCTGGTGCTGGACGGCGCGGGCGACCCGGCCAGCTACGAGCGGGAGAACCTGATTCCCGGCGGGGGCGCCTACCAGCACGTCATCGTCACCTCCACCCACCGGGACTGGGACCGCTACTCCCCGGTCGTCCTTGGTGGGCTGCGCCGGGCTGACAGCGTGCGCTACCTGGAGCTGCGCCTGCCCGGGGCCGAGGCGGACGCCCTGGCCGGCCTGGCCGCGGACACGGACGACATCCCGCTGGCCCTGGTCAACGCGGCCGGCGCCATCCGGGCCGCCAGCGTGAGCCCCAACCCGGCTGGTCTGCCCGGGCCCGCGGCCACGACCAGCCTGCCGGCAGCGATCGCCCAGTTCCGGCGGGAGCTGGAAGGTGTCCGGCCGAGCCTGCCCGCCGGCGGCCCCGCTGCCTGGAGCGTCGCTTACAACCGGCTGCTCGACGCGCCGACCGCCGCCGGGCGGGCGACCGGCCGGATGGCGGCCCGGGCGCTGGAGATGCTCGCCTTCCTCGCCGGGCGCGGGGTCGCGCTGGACCTGCTCACCTCGCCGGCGATGCTGCGCGGCCTGGACCCGGCCGGGGAGGCGGGCCCGGCCGAGGAGCCGGCGCGGCCCGGCGCCGGGCGTGGCGACCCGGGCGACCCGGGCGACCCGGGCGGCCCCGGCGGCGCCGGCGGCGCCGCGGAAGCGACCGTGCCGGGTGAGATCCTCCCGCGGCCCCTGCGTGACCTGCGTGAGCGCTCGCTGATCGAGGTCGACCGGCGCAACGGCCTGGTCCGCGTGCACGACGCGGTCCAGCGCCAGGTCCGCGACCAGCTGGCCGCGCAGGGCCGCGCGGAGTCGGTGCGGGACGTGGTGCTGGCGGCCCTCGCGGCCTACGCTCCCGGGGCGTCCCAGCCCTACAAACCGGCGCACTATCCCCTGTACGAGGAGCTGCGCAAGCACATCGAGCCGTCGGGCGCGGTCGAAAGCCGGCGGGAGGACGTCCGGATGTGGCTGCTCTACGAGGTGTTCCACCTGAACTCCACCGGGCAGTGGCGCCAGGCGGAGGAGATCGGCGCCCGGTGCCTGCGGGTGTGGCGGGAGATGTGGGGGCGGGACGACCCGATGACCCTGCGGATGGCGACCAACCTCGCCCAGAGCTTCCGGTTCCAGACCCGGTTCGCCGAGGCGTCCGACCTGGACAACGACACCCTGGCCCGCCAGCGCCGCGAGCTCGGTCCCTTCCACATCCACACGCTCAGGACCGCGGTCAACGTGGGCGCGGACAAGCGGTCCGCCGGCTGGTACCGGGACGCCTGGGCCGAGGACCAGTCGACCTGGGACGGCCTGCGCCGCACCGTCGGCTCCGAGGACCCCACCTGCCTCGACGCGCTGCAGAACCTCAGCCTCTCGCTCGCGCTCACCGGCGAGGCGCGGGAGGCGCTGCGGGTGGCGCGGGAGGTGCACGAGCTGCGCGTCCGTGTGCAGGGACCGGACGATCCGCTGACGATCTGGGCGCAGGTCCGGGTGGCGATCTGCCAGCGCGACCTGGGCGAACTCGACGACGCGTTGCGGCTGCTCCAGGACGGCGCGGGCCGCCTGGAAACCGTGGCCGGTGCCGGCAACTACTTCGCGCTGCGGGCCCGCAAGCACCAGGCAACCACCCTGCGCTGGCTGAACGACCTGGCCGTCGCGGCCGCTCTGACCGACGCGACGCTCGAGGCGCTGCTGCGGTACTACGGTGACGACGACCCGGCCACGGTGGCCTGCCGGCTGGGCTCGGCGGCCGACCGGCACGCCGGTGGCGAGTCGGCCGAGGCCGTCCGGCTCGCCACCCGGTGCGTCGGCGACTACCAGCGGCTCTACGGTGACCCGCACCCGTTCACGTGCGTGTGCCGGTCCAATCTGAGCGTGTACCTGCTGGGCGCGGGCGAGGCCCAGGCAGCCGTCGAGGCGGCCGAGGGCGCGGCGGTCTGGCTGCGCGACCGGCTCTTTCCCTATCACCCCTTCGCGGTCGCGGCGGCGGTGAACCTCGCGAACGCGCTGGTCGGGGCGGACCGGCTCGAGGACGCCCTGGCCTGGGACAAGGCCACCGTGGCGGCCTGCCGCCTCTACGTGCCGCCGGACTACCCCGGGGTTCGGGCGGCGACCGCCAATCTCGCGGATACCGAGGCGCGGGCCGCCGGGGATCCCGGCGGGCAGCGTGCGTACGTCGAGACCGACATCAGCAGCATTTGAACGGACGCGGCGGAGGAATACGGCGATGGTGGCGGCGACGACTCCCGAGAACATGTATGCCGAGGTCGGCGACCATGTCGGGCCAGAATTTCAGGCGCGGATAGACCGGTGTGGCGCCGCGGTCGGCCTCGACGCGGTCGCGCACGTCGCGCACTACGAGTACGGAACGCTGGACTTCGCGCTGGACGTTCTCGCCGACGTCCGCTCTTTCCTGACCGGGACGGCCGGATTCCCGGCGGCCTGCCGGCGGGAGACCGTCCACCTCGGCCGCCAACTGCACTTCATGATGCGGGGAATCGGTGAGACGCTCGAGAACTGCGGCAGCGGGCGGATCATCCGGTCGCTGTTCGACTTCGGGTCGGGTGCCCTGCTGGTGTTCGAGATACGGCCGGGCGAATACCTGGTCGGCCTCGTGCTGAACGCCGAGAACGTCGACTCGGCCGACCGGGCGCTGTCGGCGGCGGTGACCGGCGTGCGCGGGACGCTGGGCCTGCCCGACCAGAGCCCGGGCGGCTGGACGGCCGCCCCCGGCGAGCCGCGCGAGTTACCGCCGGCCGCCCCGGGCGCGCTTGACTCCTGGGCCGCCGCCCGGTCCGGCATGGCCACGCAGCCCGGGGCCGCCAGCGGCCCCGGACCGGCCGACGAGGTGTTCGTGTCCCTGGCGGCCGCCGAGGTGACCACGCGAAGCCTCGACTACGCGGCGCGGTTCGAGCGCTCCACGCTCACCGCCCGGGTCGACGCGTTCGACGAGCCGGCGCTCGCGCCGCATTTCACCAACATCTCCCGGCGCCGGCGCCGGAGCGTCTACCAGGACATCGGCGGTCAGTTCCAGACCCTCATCGGCACCGTCGACCGGGCCCTGCACGGTGTGGTCGGCCGCCGGGTCACCCGCACGGTCCTCGACGTCGAGCAGGGCGCGCTGTACTTCCAGCGGGTCGACGGGGACGGTCTGCTGATCGCCAGTACGCTCGCGCAGGCCCGGGTGCGGGTGTCGCAGCAGCATTTCGACGGGCTGGTCGAGCGCTACGCGCGGGCATTGACAGCCATGCGGCCCTGACGGTCCGGCCGGGCCGCGTCGTAATAAGTATCGCCGGCCGGTTCAGGTTGCCTTCCGTCGCGTTTCGGTCGTCCGTTCCCGTCGGGGCGTTACATTGTTCCCAACGGGGCGCGAGGAAGGGGAACATATGCCGCACGCGACCGAAAGAATCGAGAGCGAACTGGTCGTTCAGGCTGGGCTCGACCTCGCCTGGAATGGTCGACCGGCCGCCGGGGACCGCCGCCGCGTGGAGCATCGGATGCGCTGTGAACCAGCGACGATGATGAGTAACGGGAGTAGTTCTCCGGTGGTCGACGCGGCTTGGTCCGGTACATTCCGTCAGGTGGCGGAATCCATGGGGGGGACAGCGGGGCAACTCCCTGCCGCCGGTGGAGCGCGGCCGTGGGATTCACGTGATCTGGACGTGGCGGCGGGTTCACAGGTTTCACCGGGCTCCTCGGATGAGGCCTGTTCACAGGGTTCGGCGCACACACCGGACCTCACCCCGCCCATCCCGCTCACCAGCGCTGTCTTCGACCGACTGGCCGCCGGCGGCGGCGGGCCGCGCGACATCGAGCCACTGCGGCGGGCGGTCGTGCGCGAGCGGTTGATCGCATGGCGGGAGCTGGCCGATCTCGTTGACGAGCACTGGCCCGCCTCGGCCGCCGCGGCGGCGCTGCGCGCGGCGACCGACTCCCTGGCCAGAGCCTGGGCCGCTGGTGGGTGGGCCCGGGCCACGCTGAGCTACCCGACGGTCGGCGGTTGGCTGTCCACCTGCCTGCGCGCGACGTACCGGGCCTGCTCGGCCGGGGCCGCGCTCCCGCCGGCGGAGACCGGCGCGGCCGGCGCGGTCGCGGTGGTCGCCGCGCTGCGCGCCGGCCACCGAGCCGAGCTGGCCGTCCACCCACGGGCCGGACGGCTCTGGCTGCCCGGGCTCGGGGTGGCCGCGGTCGCGTTGGAGGACTGGTGCCGCGTCGAGGTCACCGGCCCGGGCGAGGTCGTCGTCCGGGCACCCGGCCGGCGCTGGGAGCTTCCCGCCAACGGCCGGGACGATCCGTCGGACTGGCGTCCGGTCTGTCCGGTCCGCCCGCTCCGTCCCGACCCGGTCCTAGACGACGTCGATCCCTACCGCGGCGACGGCCTGCCGTTCGCCCCACGGCTCGACGCCGCTGCCCGCGCCCACTGGGCGGATCTGTGGGCGCGGGCGGGAGCCCTGCTGGAGCGGCTCGACCCCGAGCAGGCCGGGGCTATCGCCGCCGGGATCACCGCGGTGGTTCCGCTGCGTCCCGGCAACCGGGCCGGCGTGCGGGGGGCCACCATGTACGGCGCCAGCCGGTCCGACACGGTCGGCGCCGTCGCGATGGTCCGCCCGGCTGGCGGGCAGAACCTGGCCCTGACCCTGGCGCACGAGTTCCAGCACATGAAGCTGGAGGCGCTGAGCGCCCTCGTCGATCTGCACGACAGGTCGCCGGAGGCCGGCTTCCGGGTGCCCTGGCGGCCCGATCCCCGCCCGATCGGCGCGGCCCTGCACGGCGCCTACGCGTTCCTGGCCATGGCCGAGTTCTGGCGTCGACGCCGGGACGAGCTGTCGGGCCCGGCGGCGGCGCGGGCCGGGGCCGAGTCCGTCCGTCTCCGGGACGCCGTGCTGCGGGCGTTGGCCGGGATCGCGCCCTCGCCGCGGCTCACACCCCTCGGACGGCGCTTCGTGGCCGGGATGCTCACGGCTCTCGAGCGGACGTCGCCGGACGATCGGGGCCGGCCCGGTCCCGTGGCCGATCTCGGCGTGCGGGACCGGGCGCCGGCGCTGTTCTGACGGCGCTGGTCCAGCGGACGGGTGGAGCCCCGCCCGGTACGAGTACGAGTCAGTGGCCGCGTGCGATCCATTCGGGCAGGTGGGGAGCCTCGGCGCCAATCGTCGTGCTGTCACCGTGGCCGGTGTGGACGACGGTGCCCGGCGGCAGCGACAGGAGGCGCGCGCGGATCGAGTCGATGATCGTAGGGAAGTCGGAGAACGAGCGGCCGGTCGCGCCAGGCCCGCCGGCGAACAGTGTGTCGCCGCTGAAGAGGATCGGCGCCCCGGTCTGGTCAGTCGTGAGGAAGCAGACCGCGCCCGGTGCGTGCCCGGGCGTGTGGATGACCCGCAGGCCCGTCCCAGCCACCTCGACGACCTGCCCGTCGCGCAGCGCCCCATCCGGCCGGCGGTCCGGATGGGTCAGCGCCCAGACCGGCAGGTCGTCCGGGTGCAGCAGAACCGGCGCCCCGGTCGCGGCGGCCAGCTCCGGCGCGACCCGCACGTGGTCGTCGTGGGCGTGCGTGGCCAGGATCGCGACGATCTTCCGCCCAGCGACGACGTCCAGGATGGCCCGCGCGTCATGGGGAGCGTCTATGACGACGACCTCGTCGTCATCCCCGTACACCCACACGTTGTTGTCGACGTCGAACGTCTCCCCGTCCAGCGTGAACGTCCCCGACGTGACGGTGTGCTCGACGCGGGCGCGCGCCACGCTCACAGAACCACGACCGATCGCAGGACGTCGCCGGCGTGCATCTTGGTGAACGCGGCCTCGACCCCGTCCAGCGCGATCTCCTCGCTGACGAAGGCGTCCAGGTCGAGCCGGCCCTGCCGGTAGAGGTCGACCAGCATCGGGAAGTCCCGTGAGGGCAGGCAGTCGCCGTACCAGGACGACTTGAGCGCGCCGCCGCGCCCGAAGACGTCCAGCAGCGGCAGCTCGAGTTTCATCTCCGGCGTCGGCACCCCGACCAGGACGACGGTCCCGGCCAGGTCGCGGGCGTAGAAGGCCTGCTTGTACGTCTCGGGCCGCCCGACCGCCTCGATGACGACGTCCGCGCCGAAGCCGCCGGTCAGCTCCTGGATGGCGGCCACCGGGTCGGTCTCGGCCGCGTTTACGGTGTGGGTGGCGCCGAAGCCGCGGGCCCACTCCAGCTTGCGCGGGTCGGTGTCCACCGCGATGATCTTCGCCGCGCCGGCCAGCGCGGACCCGGCGACGGCCCCGTCCCCGACCCCGCCGCAGCCGATGATCGCCACCGAGTCGCCCCGCCCGACCTGCCCGGTGTTCACCGCCGCGCCGATGCCGGCCATCACCCCGCAGCCGAGCAGCCCGACCGCCGCCGCCCGCGCCTGTGGGTCCACCTTCGTGCACTGCCCGGCGTGGACCAGCGTCGCCTCGGCGAACGCGCCGATCCCGAGCGCGGGCGACAGCGGCGTCCCGTCGGTGAGCGTCATCGGCTGGGAGGCGTTGTGTGTCGCGAAGCAGTACCAGGGCCGTCCGCGCAGGCAGGCCCGGCAGTTCCCGCACACCGCCCGCCAGTTGAGGATCACAAAGTCCCCGGGCGCGACGTCGGTGACGCCCGCGCCGACGGCCGAGACGACACCGGCCGCCTCGTGCCCGAGTAGGAACGGGAAGACATGGCCAAGAGACTTACCCCCAACGCGCAGCCCAAGCCGTACGCTCTGTCTGTGTGGTTGGGCGCAATCTATGAGCGGATCAGCCTAGATCGTTCCGGGCAGGGTCGCGGAGTCGAGCGGCAAGAGGACCAGTGCCGGGCGCACATCGCGGCCCGGTTGGGCATGGACCCGGACCGCTTCCGCGTGTACCGCGACAACGACATCACGGCGAGTAAGGGTCTGGAGCGTGAGCAGTACGACCAGATGATGGCCGACGTCGCGGCCGGCGTGGTCCCCCCGTTGATCGTCACTGTTCACACCTCCCGGATCTGGCGTGACGACCTGGAGCGCGCCCAGGCCGCGAAGGTCCTGCGCAAGGTTCAGGGTCGGGTTGTGTGCGTCAACGGCCGGGAGTTCTCGTTCGCGAACGCGTCCGATCGGATCTTGAGCGGTGTTCTCGGCGTGTTCGACGCGGGAGAGAGCGACGTCAAGGGCGAGCGCATCCGGGACGAGGCGGTACAGCGCGCGCACGACGGCCGGTTTCATGGTGGCCCGATCCCGTACGGCTGGAAGCGGCACGCGGAGATCGTTGACGGCCAGGTCGTGACACGCCTTGTGATCGAGCCCGACGAGGCCGCGATCGTCCGGGAAATCTATGACCGACTCGTCGTCAAGGGTCACGGTCTGGCCGGGATCTGTACCGATCTCAACCGGCGTGGGGTCAAGCCCCGCCGCGCCGCACAGTGGCGTTCCGCGAACATCCGCGACATGTTGACCCGCCCTGGTGTGTGCGGCCTGCGCTCCTACAAGGGTGAGATCGTGGGTCAAGCCGTATGGGAACCGATCCTGACGGTGGAGGAATGGCGCGCGGCGTGCGCTGTCCTGGGCGACGCCAGCCGGCGGACGACGACCGGCAACACGGTCAAACGTCTCGCGGCAGGCTTTCTCTACTGCTACGCGTGCGGTAGCGGGATGCTCGGAGCAACCGCCCACGGTTCGCACGCAGAGCGCTATCACTGTCCGTCACCTACGGTGGGTGGTCGGCCGACCTGTCCGCGCCGGGTCGCGATCCCGCTCGCGACGGTCGACCGGGACCTTACCGACCTGGTCACTCGCCGTTTGGAGGGAGACGAGGCCGGTTATCCGACCACGCAGACCAGCTCTGATCTGTCCGCCCGCATGGAGACAGCCCGAGGGAAGATCAATCTTCTGGCGAAGCAGTGGGCGGCCGGCACCATGTCCGATGCCGCCTATGGTGCCGCGGTGCAGGCCATCGAGGACCAGCTTGCCCGAGCCAGCAAGCAGGCCGAGACGGAAGCACGCCGCCGGATCGTTGTTCCGCCGGACATCGCCGTATCTGAATGGTTGGAGGGCGACCTTGCCCGCCGCCGGACCATCCTCACTCTGTTGATCGACGGTGTGATCGTCTATCCGGGCCGGCGTGGCGTGCGCGGCGAGCAGACCGGCCGTCTGTTCGTCGTCTGGCGTGACCACCAGGCCGAGCAGGAACGAGGCCGCCGCCCCTGACCGAGGGACTTACTGTGACCGCGGAGCCAGGGTCGCGCCGATCCTGGCCCGCACACTGTCCGGCAGCGCCGGGGCACGCGCCAGGGTCGCGGTGATCCATGCTTCCCGCGCTTCTTCCCGCGCAGGCAATTCCCCCACCACAGGACGCTTACGCCGCCGCGCGGCTTTCCTTGTCCGAACATCACCCGAGACCGCCGAGGCCGCGGGGGCCCGCGACAGTTGAGGGCTCACCGCCGGACTGTCGTCCGTCTCGTAGAACGGGAGAACGCCTTGGCCCGGGGTAGGGCCGCCCACCCGCCCACCCGTACCGCCCGTACGGTCACCCTGCTCTGCCGGCATTCTCTGGTCTGTGCTCACGGGTCACCGCCCCCGCCGGGCGCTGTGCTCATCCCCGACCCTCCACCCGGGTCGGGCCATTCATCCGGCGGCAGCCCGGCCAGGACCGCGCCTATGAGCCGTTCGGCATCTCCGTGGAATCCCCGGCCCGCATAGCGCCAGTAGCCGATACGCACCGTCGCGCCGCCGTCGTCACTGTCCGGACTGTCCGGCCGTCCGAACGCGTCCACCGGGATGCCGTCCGGGAATGCTTCGGCCTGGCGGTGCGCCCGCCGCCGGCCGCGTAACGCGCCGAACGTCGTCGAATACGCCCGGCTCTTGCTCAGCGGGTGGCCGCCGTAGCCGGCCTGATGGGCCCAGCGCAGCAGACCGGCCCGTTTCCCCGACCGGCCCGCGATCTCATCCAACATCGGGCCGACCGTCGGATCTGCGCCCAGCCGCCACGCGGTGTGGATCAGCCGGGCCAGGTGCGGGCGGAGCCGGACCACGTCCAGTTCCCCGATGTCCCGCACCGGTGCATCCAGCGCGGCACCGGAGTCCGATCCCTTGGTGACGTACTTCGCCAGGTACGCCGCGACCATCCCCGCGGTGACCGTGCCGCCGACCAGGATCGTCCGGACGTCGAGTTGGGCCCCCCAGCGGACCGCCGGGTCGGGTGCCGGCCCGGCCGCCTCGTCCACCGTGAGTTGCCCGGCCACCCCGCCGAGCAGTTCCGGCAGCGGCACCGACGTGGTCCGCGCCGCCATCGTGACCGCCTCGACCAGCAGCGCCAGCCCGGCCCACTCCGGCAGCTCCCCGCCGACCTCGACCGGTCCGAGGCGAATCACGGCGTGCAGGTGCACCGCGCCCCGGTGCTGCATCTCCGCGACCTTGACGAAGTCGACCCGCACCGTCCGGCGCAGCGCGGCCAGCGACCCCGCCCGCCGGGCCAGCCCGCGCCGGAGGGCTTCCATGGTCCGTTTCCACAGCAGCGGGCACAGCGAGTTCCACACCACAAGATCGGTGTAGCGGTAGCAGTCCGGGCAGACCGGCTCCCCCAACCGGGGATCATCCCTGCCGTGCCGTTCGGCGCAGCCCACCGAACGGCCGTGCACACACGTCCCGGTCCGGGGCCGGCAGACCCGGCCGACGCCGTCGCGTTCCCGCCGGGAATGCACCGGCCCGAACGACGGCGCGGTCAGCGTGACGAACACCGCCGGCCCCACCCCACCCGCGCTGTCCTGCCCATCCTCACCGTCCGCGTCGGAGGTGAGCCCGCCGCGGACGATCAGCCGGGCGTCGCCCTTGTACAGCTTCGAGCACGACGGGCAGACCGTGCCCCGCCGGTTGTTGCACCGGACCCGCAGTACCCCGCCTGGCTCTTCGGCGGTGGAGAACGCCCGCCGGATCTCCCCGGTCGCCGTGTCCACATGGTCGACATGTCCGGTGAGCCGGACCGGCCGGGCGCACCCGTCGATCCCGACGAGTTGACGCGCCAGCCGGCTACCTCCGTCGGCCATGGCGATCACCGCCGCCCCGCCGTCCGGGCCCGTCCTCATCGTCGCTGCCGTCGTTGCTGTCGTTGTCGGTGTGGGGGCCGAGAGGGAGGGGTTGGCCGTCCTGGTCGAGGTGGTGACGGCGTCGGTAGTCCGCCGCCACCGCCTCCCAGTCGATCGGCCCCGGAGCGACCCCGGCCCGCTCCGCTAATCCCCACTCCGGGACCTGGACCCCGTCGTGCTCCCGCTCCTGGTCGTGCTCCTGGTCGTGGTCCTGGTCGTGGTCCTGGTCCTGGTCCTGGTCGTGGTCGGCCGCCGGGTGCAGGGGATCAGGCCGGGGCACGATCAGCCCGTCGGGCACCGTCGACGGGGTCCACCCGCCCGGCCCGAACAGCGCCCGCCGTATCGGGATCGTGTCCTCAGCCGGGTCCACCACGTGGGGCACCGGCCGCAGCCACCAGCCCTCTCCCGCCGGGGCCGGTGGCACCGGGGTCCGCTCCCGCCCCGGAGGCAGCGCCGCCACCGGAACAGCGGCGTCCGGGTAGCGGCGTGCTGTCGCGTGGATCGTCGGATCGTCCACATACGCCGCGCGGACCCGTCCCGGTTCCGGGTCGTCCTCCGACCGGGCGAACGCCACCCCGGGCGTGTCGATCGGGATCTGATCCGCCAGCGCGCCGGCCTCCCGCGCACCGGCGCCCAACACCATGTCGACCTCGGACGCGGTCGCGACCCGTAGGCAGACCTTCTCCGGGAACAGGTCCCGTACCGCCAGCACATCGCGGCGTGGGTCCTGGACCGCGCCCACGACCACGAACCCCGGCGCCCGGCCCTGTGTCAGCAGCTCCGCCAGCGCGGAGGTGATCCGCTTGCGTAGCGCGGTGTCCTGCACATACGCCGTGAGCGCGGCGATCTCATCGACGATCACGACCACCAGTGGTTCCGCGACTGTCGGCACGTGCAGCCGGGTCCGCCCCGCCAGCTGGCCCGTGCGTTCCCGCAGCCGCCCCACCGCCTCCTCCAGGAGCCGGGCGATCTCCTCAGCGTTCGTGCCGAACGCCCGATACAGCGGACGGCCGAACGCGAGTTCCATCCCACCTTTGGGATCACAGGCGATGATCTGCACCAGTCCGGCGTGGACCGCCGGCGCCAGCGCCCGGATCAGTGACCACAGCACCGACCCCTTACCGGCCCCCGTCGCCCCGGCCACCAGGATGTGCCGGCCCCGGACCCGCAGCCGCCACGGCCGCCCGTCCTCCCGACTCCCCACAATCACGCTGTCCAGGTCGTGCGGCGGGCCGGACAGCGGCGCCGGCCGGACGATCCGCCCCAACGTTTCCCGCCGGATCAGCAGCACCCGCAGCCGGTCCGCCCGAGGCCCGTCATGGCGGACCCGCGCCTGATGCGCGCCCATACTCGCCGTCATCCGCGGCAACTGGCGTTCCACATCCGCCCGCGACATCCCCGGCGCCAGCCGCAGCCGCAGCACCAGCCCGCCCGCCACCGGCACCACCCGCCGAATCCGCGGCCCCACACCCGACGCGTTCACCAGCCCGGCCGCCACACACGCCCGTCCCCACCGACGGCGCAGCGCCCCGCCCCGCAGCCAGCAGCGGACCCGCGGCCCGACCCCCGGCGCTGTGAGCGCCACCCCGACCAGCCCGGCCACCGTCCAGCCCGCCGCCGGGTCCGCGTGCACCTGCCGGAACCACCACCACAGCCCGCAGGCCACGAAGATCTCCCGCCGCCACGCCCACAACCAGCGCAGCACATACCGCACGACCAGTTCCAACACCGACGGCCGCATATACAGCCGATACCGATGCCCCCGCGCCCCACCCATACCCCGCACCCGGAAAACAGGCACAGCCATACCCCTTTCCGCAGAACGCGGACGCGTGGCATCACCCGCGCCCAGCAGACGTAAAATTCCGGGGAAACCCCGGGAACAAGAACCCGCGCCTATGCGCGGGAAACCGGCGCCGCGATCAGCCGCGCCCACCATTCACCAGGCCACGGCGGGCCGGAACGTCACTCCGAGTAACCCGAAGCGTCCGACGTCCGGCCCGCCGACAACCCGCTACCGATCCGCCGACAGCGTCGGACCCTCACCGGCCACCAGGCCGCTATCCGGCCCGGCCTGGTCGTTCTCATCCCGCGCCGCGAGCCGGACGCATTCCTCGTGGAACTCCCGCACGGCCGCGAGCAGGCCCGCCGAGAACTCCACATGACCCGACCCGACCGCGCTCAGCGGCGACAGCGAGAACGACACCATTCCCTGCCGCAACTCCAGAACCGGCAGCCCGTCCTCACCGGCCGTCAACCGGACCGACGGGACCACACCCCAGCCCCTGACCTGCATCGCGACCGTGATCACTCCGCCCGGCACCGACAGGCCCCGGCCACACACCCGACGCGGACGCCCACTCATGACGACCTCCCCGGGCTACCCGGCCCCGCACCCGCCGGACCCGTGGGACCCGAACGGGCCGGCCCCGACGGTCCAACCGCACCGCCGCCCGGCACCACCGCCCGCGCCCGATACGACAGCCCGTGCCGGCCGCCGATCTCCCACGGCGCCGCGACCAGGTCCACCAGCCGCACCGCCATCCCCGCCGTCACCGGCGGCACCTCCCCGGCGACCCGGACCCGGATCACGCTCGCGTTCCCGTCATCCACCGTCACCGCGACCGGCACCGAGAACAACAGTTGCTTGTCCTGGTTCTTCCGCTGCACCCCGTCCTGATCCGTCACCGGTTCCGCCGGTCCCATCGCGATCACCACCGGCACCCGCGTCATATCCACTGGAATCGAACGCATTTCGCCTCCCGCATGCTCGAAACCCTCACCGGCCGTTCTCCCGGCCAGCGACGAACATGCTTCCAGAAACCACCCCGCATAGGGTCCGCCCAACCATGCGGGTATCCCCGCAATAACCCCGCGAAAGCCCCGTGAATGCCCCGCGAACCCTTCGTTGAACACACGAAAAAGGCCCGCGCCGACCATCAGCGCGAGCCATATACGCACGTCAACCCGGCAACAGCCGTCTGGATAGACTGACCGCATTCACCTCACACACCCGCATGACCACAGGGGGCCGCGACGCTCACAGGCCAGGCAGTAGACGCACCCGACACCGACCTTTGGGCCGACGAAGACGACGACGAGCCCACCCGATCCGGAACCTGGCTCGACGCCTACCCGCGCATCCCCTGGACCGAGCCCGACGTCCGTTTCCGCGCCCGCCTACCCCGCCGGCCCGACCTCACCGACGACATCCCCCACGTCCACACCGTCCTACGCGCCGCCGTCCGCCACGGCGGACTCCCCAGCCAACTCGCCACCGCCCCCGCCGGCCGCACCCTCGTCAACCTCCTCACCCCCGGCACCACGGAAACCCTGTGGTCGCGCGCCTTCACCACCAGCGACCGCCTCACCGCCGGCATTGACCGCCTCATCCCGCCGATCGACGCCGTCATGCGCGCCCTGTGGTGCTTGGCCGACAACACCCGCCACCTCAGCCTCACCCGCCGCCGCGTCATCGCCGCCGACATCGTCCGCATGCGTCCCCGCACCTTCGAGGCCCCCAGCCACGAAGGCGCCTACTTCCTCGATCTCGCCGTCGAACTCGCCCGCCCCGGCCGCTGACACAGCCCGGGTCCTACCGTCAGCCGCCGCTACCCGTTCATCTCCAGACAGATCCGGCAGCTCACCGCCCGATCGATCTCGCGCAATGGCCGGGTAACCCTTCTCGCGCAGAGCGGGAACAGGCGGCCGTCCACCGGGACCGCCCAGTGGGCCGCCATCCTCGGGTCCGTCGCGGCCGGCACCCATCCCTCTCGCACCATCGCCGCGTCCGTGCTCGCTTTCGGGGCCGGACTCTCACCGTCTATGGATGCCGTCTCATCTACGGCCACGCCCAGCAGGCCCGCGGCGTCCCGCGCCGTCTCCTCTGCTGTGTCGCGCACCTTTCCGTGTCCGAACCGCTCGTCACACAGGTGGTAGTCCGCGCAGAACTGTCCCCGCAGGTGCTCGACCACGACGAGCTGTCCGCCGTGCCGGACGTCCACGAACGCCGCCCCGGACGCGAACACGTGTACCTCGATCCGCCCGCCCTCGCCCAGCAGCGCTCGCAACGCGACGACCAGGTCAGCCACCGGCCCGGCCGTCACGGCTCTTCCTCCGCGTGCCGCCACGTCGCCAGGTCCACGCCGACGGTGATCTCATCGGACGGCGCCGAGTCCGACCGGCACCGGGCGATCACATAGCCGAACGCCGACCCGGCCTCTTCATCCGCGACGATCAGCACCGAGCCGGGTACCACCGTCTCCAGACCGTGACCCAAGCTGACGTAGCCTGTCGCGACCGCGCCCACCGACGGATCTTCCCGGGGCGGGGCGAACTCCCGCGCGTCGACCAGCAGTACCGGCAGCCCCGTACCGCGATCCAACCCAGCGACGTCGATCCCCGCCGCCGCCGGCCAGTCATACGCCCGCTCTCCACCGTCGGCGCCCAGGACCCAACGGCCGAAGACCAGCGTCAAACAGCCCCGCCGCGTCGACGAGACAGCCCGCCCCCCGCCAACGGAGGAGGGGAGGGACCGACCAAGCCCAGGGTGCGATCTTCTCACCGGCCAGCCACCCACCAACCGGGACACCTGGCCGCGATCATCATTACCGCACCCTCGCCTGTCCTGATCTCCCCGTGCCGACGAACCGCCGCCCGCATCTCGTAGAACTGGCCACCGTCCCAGGCGGTGCCGCGCCACACCGGGACGATGGTCAGATGCCCACCCGCACCAGCCCGCATGGAGGCACGACCGGCACGGGTGGGCCGGTGCCCGACCCGAGGCCAAGCCCGCTCGGGGGATGCGGACCCGGTCACCATCCCCGGACGCTCGGACACCAGCTCAGAACGGCGGACGACCACAGCGCTTCATCGGCCGTCATCGGGCCGGCCTCCGCGTACTCGGCGCCGCCGGGACCGTGCACCGCCCGAGCGGACCGACCAGGTACGGCGCGCGCCTTGGCGTGAAGGTCAGCACCAGCCTGCCGGCCTCGTCCTTCTCGAACTTGTCCAGAGCGCATGTCGGCGGGACAGAAAAGGTGATCGTGTTGGCGACATGGAGCGCCCCCACGCCGCGGTCAGCCGTGACGACGATCGTCTCGCCCTCCAACCGAACGGTCATCCCGGGAGCCTGGTAAGTCATCGGTCTTCCGTCTCCTTCGCGCCTATCGCCCACGGGCGGACAGCCCCACGCGCCCGGCCGGGGTGCCGCGTCCCGACCGGGGCGAAGGTGGACACCCACCCGGGGCGGGCCTACCCGGCCCGGATGGGCTGTGCGGGTGCCCACCCGCACCGACCTGTGGAAAGCGGCGCGGGTGGGCGGTGGCGTCCGTGACCGGCCTTATGTCGCGGGAAGGACCCGGTCGGCCCACGGTGGGCGCGGCGGACGCCAGCCTGGGTGCCCCCGCCCCGTCCCCGACGATGGGGACGCGGGGGACAAGGGCGGGGGCGTCCCCCACCCCGACCGACCTTCCGGGTGTCCAGCCCGATGTCCGGCCGTGGACGGGTGGGGGTGGTGCCGGGAGCGCGTCCGCGCCCTGGTCCAACAGGGCGGCTAACTGGCCGGCACCGGCTTGTGGGGTCTACGACCCGAAAGCGCCGAGGTTGATCGGCGGATCTGTCCCGGCCGCCGCGTCGACCTGACGGGCCACCTGGGCGCGCAGGGCGTCCATCGCGGTGCGCTCCGGCCTCCGGACCTCGCAACCGAACTGGAAGCGACCCACGACCAGGTCACTACCGTCTTCGAGCTGGCGCATCCGCGCCTCATCCTCCGAGCCGTAGAACGCCCCGAGAACCAGCGGCATCCCGTCGTCCGTGGCCGGCACGATCAGCACATACAGCGCCGTCTCCGTCCCCGCGTCCGGCACCGACCCCAACCCCGGGATCGCGCCTTCCAGGGTGACGGTCACCCCTCGTAGCCCTCGAACACGTGGGCGGCAGCCGTGTCCGCCTCGTCGCCGTCGTCGCCGTCCGGTTCGCCCGGGACGGACTCGTCCGTGGTCGGCTCCTCCGTGGTCGGAGCCTCGCCGTCCACCTCATCGAGGCCGGCCCTGGCTTTTTCCTGGTACACCAGCGTCATCTGTCCTCCCCATCGTGCTTCCCGGACCGTGGCCGGTCCGCTACCGTCCTGACAAGCCCGATCGTCACTTAACTGACACGGGCAATAACAGGGGGAAATGTGATCTCGCGTGATTGCGCAATCAGGTAATTGCGCGATTGCGCCACATGCGGAGGACGCAGCATGGACGATCAGGAGCGAGGCCCGTTCGGCGCGGCGCTACGTCGCCTCAGGGAGCAAGCTGGAGTCTCACAGGAGAACCTGGCCCGCCCGATGCAGCGGACCCGCCAGGCCGTCAGCCAGTGGGAACGCGGGAAGGAGTTACCCGACAAGAACGATGTAGGCAAACTAGACACAGCGCTGAACACCGGAGGCGAGCTGCTGACGCTCTGGCAGCGGGCCCGCCTCGCCCAGCGCGCTAAGGACGACGGCACCGACCTTGAGGGGGTGATCGCAACGGACCGACGCCAGGCAATGACTGCCGCGCTCGGCGCGGCGGCAGCGGCCGAGCTGTCGCGGCGCATCGCCCGCGCGGACCCGGACCCGCTGTCACTGGACCGGTACGAAGCACACGTTCACCGCGTGGCCGCCGCCTACCGGACCACGTCCCATGAACAGATGGTCGCCCAGGTCGGGCCGAAGTGGCGGAACGTCGAGGACCTGCTAGACACCCGCATCTCGCCGAAGGTGCGCGCCCAGCTCACCGCCGTCGCCGGCTGGTACGCCTTCTATCTGGGAACACTCGGCTTCGACATGGGCGACGACGACGCCGCGATCGGCTATCTCCGCCTGGCCGATCAGCACGCGGCCGAAGCCGACGAGCTCCTACCCGCCAAGTCCCCACTGCGTTCCGACGTCCACCTGTTGAGCGGATCAACCGCCGCAATGCGATCCTCCGTCGCCTACTTCACCAGGGCGTATGCCCAGGCCGCCGACATCGCCCGGCAGGCTCGCGAAGGCGCGCACCCCTACACCCGGCCGCTACTCGCCGGATGCGAAGCACGCGCGGCGGCACTCGCCGGCCGTCCTGACGACGCCCGGGAAGCTCTCGCGGACATGCAAGACCACGTCTGGCAAGGCGACGTCATGCCCGGCCCGAACCCCGGAGATCCGGCCTTCATGCACAGCTTCATGGCCGTAACGCTCACGCACCTTGGCGACGGTGTAGCGGCCGAGCAACACGCACAGGTTGGTCTTGACCTTGAGATCGCGTCCGGCCCGGACCATTTCGTGCAGATCAGCGGCACGTACAACGCGCTCGGCCAGGCGCTACTACGCCGAGACGACCCGGACCCCGAACGGGCTGCTGACGCGGCGATGAGGGCGTTGGACGCCGTGGCCGACAGATCGCATCCCAGGACGGTCGAGCGCGCAGGGCAGATGTGGCGGACGCTGGACTCCCGATGGCCCGCCGTGCCCGCAGTCCGAGAGCTGGGCCAGCGGCTCCGAGAAACGCGGTCCTTGCCCGGAGGCACGTCGGTCTGAACCCTGCGACCGCCACTTGACCGAGCCCGGACCGTCGATCTGAGCACCGCCAACTTTCTGTACTCTTTCAAGCGCGGCCTTCGGCCGCGGGCCGGGTCGCGCCACGCCCCGGCCACGGGACGCCGCGCCGAACAGGCACCCGCCCGATCCGCCACGCGACGAGCGGGGCCCCGCCTTCGGCACCCCACTCGGCGTGTCGGCCGGGCCGCCCATTCGGCGCGTCGCCGTGTCGGCGCGTCGCCACCCGTCCCAGCCCGGGGAGCGTTGAGAACCGACAGGAATGAATGCTCATCCCCCAACGAGCACGCGGCCAGCGACGTTCGGCGTCGCCGACGGCGTGCCCGCTGTTGCTGGTGTTGCAGGGGGCTCTGCCCCCTGACCCCCGGCCCTTCCTCTGGAAGAGGGGGCAGCCACTTGGAGGCACGGGGCCGCGCTGGGAGCCGGCCTAGCGGTTGGGAGGGTGGCGTGGCAGGGTCGGGGCCCTCTCCCGCCTGTCGGGCCCCACAGGGCTACCTCGGAACCTCCCGACCGCGCAAGACCCGCACAGTTCCCGCCGTGGTGACGGACCGTCGGCGGGTCTTGCCCGGCCAGGAGAACCCGAGGTAGGTCTAACGACGCCCGCCCGACGGAAGAGAACCCCTCAGCCTCAGCCCTGGTGTCTACGACGACGAGACCAGGCACAACGGCCAGTGCCCGCCGCCGGCCCGTGAGGGACGCGACGACGGGCACAGGCCCAAGCTGGAGCATCACGCGGCTACCGCGACCGGCCGCCGGTCACCCGCGACGACGACCCGGACACCGGACCGGGCCGCCAGGTCGAGCGCCGCCCGCCGGCCCACCTCCGCACCGTGCAGCGCCTCCACCGTGTCCACCACGATCACGCCGTACCGGCCCGACGCCGCCAAGCGCACCGCCGCCGCCCAGCCCCGCGCGCCCGAACCAGCGTCCCGCACGACACCACCCGCGACCCAGCCCCGAGCCGTGCACACCGCGGCGAACGCCTCACGCTGACCGACGACCTCAGCACCCCGCGCGAAACGCAGCGCCCGCACCCGACCCGCCGGCCGGACCGGCACCGGCTCCCGGAAGACCACGTTCAGCGACGGCCGCTCATCTGCCATAATGGCCATGGGTTCCACTCTCCTGTTACTGGCAGGATTGGGATCAAGGCCCGGCTAGGTGTTCCTAGCACCTGACCGGGCCGCCTACTTCCCGGTGCATCCACTATTGAGTTAACGGTGTTCGACCGGGTTTCGCGCTTTCCCGGTACATTCTCAATTGTACGCGTCAACACGACCACCGTACACAGAATTCCTAACGATCAAGACTATTTCGGAGATCAACAAGAATGGTGTCCGCCGCCATTCCCAGCCGGGGGAAACGACGGCGGGCACCAGGCCGCCAGCTCCGACTACGCGGGTGGCGGTTGGCAGCAGGCCGCCGCGTACACCGACACGACCGCAAGCATCCGCCAGAACGCCGCCGCCGCGCTGTCCGGCGCCCCCGCGTCCACACTCACCCGCCCCCCGCCCGGCAACGTCACCGCCGGACCGCACAGCCCCGGCACCGGCGGTTCGAGCGTCGCCCACTCACCCGCCGACACCATCACCGAGACCGCCAGCCCACCGGCGCCAGCCCCGCTCACCGGTCACCACCCACCCAGCCCGGGAACCCGATACGCCGGATCTTCGCCTGTACCTCATGCCAGGCACCTACCCGCGTCGCGCCCGTGGCCAGCGCCTCCCACCACAGCCCCGCCGTCTCGTGATCGACGTTCGGCGCCATCACGATCCGCAGGCCACCCGGCAACTCGAGAGTTGGCCCGACCGGAGTCCACCCCCCGGCCGGAGGGTCGATCACCCGCGCGACCGTATCCACCGAGTCCGGATCAACCAGCACCGACACCAGCAACCGCGAACGGCCCGCACCGCTCCCAGCCCGATCGGCATCAGACGCGTCTGACATCATCACCTTTGGGTCCCTCCTGCTGTACCAGGTTGGATCAAGTGGTCGGGGTTCGGTGTTGGTAGCACCGGGCCCCGGCCCGCCGCTTTCCGGCTAGACCGAGAAAGCGGCTTTACAACGCCCATTTTACGCCATCCCGTGGCCCATGTCCCGAAGACACAGGCACACCCCGCGCGGCCCGATTTCTACACCGCTCCACCTTTGGATCAGCCCGGAGCGTTCAGGCTCGCAGCGGAATACACCGCCAGGCAGCAATAGCCGCAGTCATTTCAAGCCGAAGGACATGGGGCAGGGTTGATGGTAAGGTCAACTCGTCGGTGATCCCGCCCTCGCGGTAGTGCAGGTCGGTGTGGCAGACCCCGCAGGAGCGGATGTCGACGACCGCCTCCCCCGGCCCCGGGTCAGGAATCCTGATCGTCGCCAGCTCCACCGGCGCGCCCTTGGCTCGCGCGATCACACCCTGGACTTCCCGCACCCCGCCCACCTCCGGCACCGCCATCGCCTCCTCGCGATCCGGCCCGACAACCTATCCCTCGCCGGCGGCAGCCGGGCAGTTCTGGTGGGAGACGTCCGGACCGCGACTGCCCAGCCGCGACCAGGCAGCCGTCCGGAATGATGGCGAGGTGCTGAGCGTGCCGCGTTCGTGGGCCGAGCTGACCCCGTCCTGGCTCACCGAGGCGCTCGCCGGGGCCTTCCCGGGCGCCGTCGTCGAGGCGGTCGAGCCGCGCGACGTCGTCGACGGGACGAACGCCCGCGCCCGGATCGACCTGCGCTACTCCACCGGCGACGGGCCCGAGCGGGTGTTCGTCAAGCGGGAGGGACGCCTGCTCAACCGGCTTGCCCTCACCGCGCTGGGCGCGCGGGAGGCCGAGGCCCGGCTGGCCGGCGGCCCGGACGCCGCCCCGGCTCGCCTGCCGCTCGACCATCCCGCCTTCTACGCCTCCGCTCTCGACGCCCGCCGCCTGGCCGCCGTCACGGTCATGGAGGACGTGACCCTGCGCGGCGGCCGGCCCAACCAGGCGACCGTCCCGCTGAGCGTCGAGGAGGTCCGCTCGGGTCTGCGCGGCCTGGCCCGCCTGCACGCCGAGCACTGGGACCGGCCGCTGTCGCCGCCACTGGACTTCGCGCGCCCCTGGCGGTTGGGACGGGTCTGGGCGCCGGTGTCGTGGGGGAGCCTGGCCCGGGCGCTGCGCCTGCTCCGGGCCGGCGGCCACGGCAAGCTGATCCCGGCCGGCGTCAACGCCGGCGTCGTCGAGCGGGGCTTTCGCGGCTGGGCCCGCACGGCCGCCGCCCACCCGCGCACGCTGCTGCACGGCGACCCGCATCCCGGCAACACCTACGCGCTGCCGGGGCAGGAGACCGGCTTCTACGACTGGCAGCTGGTCCGGACCGGCAACTGGTCACACGACGTCGGCTACTTCGTCGTCTCCAGCCTGGCCGTCGACGACCGGCGGGCAGCCGAGCGGGACCTGCTGGCCGACTACCTGGCCGCGCTGGCCGCGGCCGGCGGCCCGGCGATCGGGTTCACTCCGGCCTGGGCGCTCTACCGGCGCACGCCGGTGTTCGGCCTCGGCACCTGGCTGCACACCCTGGCCGGCGGCGGCTTCCAGCCTCTCGACGTCTGCCTGGCCACCATCGAACGCTTCGCCGCCGCCTACGCCGAGTGACGGTCGAGCCCAACCGTCTCCCGGCCCCCGTCTCGGGCGATCGGCCGCGCCTCGGCGCCACCGACGATCTCGACGCTCATGTCGCCGGCTCCAGCAGCTCCCTGAGCAGGGTGTGGGCCACCCAGTCCTCGAACGCGGCCGGTGTCCAGCCCGATTCGGCGACCAGCTCGCCGTAGACGCCGGGCGCCGCCAGCGCCCGGTAGATCGCCTGGGCCCGGGGCGTCGGGACGCGTAGCGTTCCCTCGAGCGAGGCGATGATCGCGTCCATCGCCTGGTTGCGCCCGGCCAGCTTCGCGTTGAGCAGAGCCCGGGTCTCGGCGTCCTCGTCGGACGCGGCCGCGAACAGGGTCACCACGTCGAACCCGGCCTCGTACAGGGTGCGCAGCCAGTGCGCGGCCGCCCGCAGACGCCGGGCCGGATCTGGCTCGGCGATGGCCTGTCCGGCCAGCTCACGGGCGCGGGCCCGCTCCAGCCAGCGCTCGCAGATGGCCGAGAGGATCTCCCGCTTGGCGCCGAACGCCGAATAGACCGTGCGCGGCGCCACCCCGGCCTCGGTCGCGATCGCCTCCATGCTCGTCGAGCGGTAGCCGCGCTCGGCGAACAGGCGGCGGGCGGCCTCGGCGATGCGCTCCCGCGTCTGCTGGGCCTGCAGCTGCCGGTAGGTCGGTGTCTTCTGGCCGACGGGCGGCCGGTCGCCGGGCGCGTTGACAGAACGATCCACGGAGTTACAGTAACACTGCGTCCGATGCAGTTGTGCTGCACTAAAAGCATCGGTGGCGCACTCAAAGCAGAGAGACTGTCGGCAGCGGGTAGTGGCCGGCGAGAGGGGACGGATCATGAACACCGAAGCGAACAAGCGCACGGTCAGCCGAGTCTTCGAGGAGGCCTTCACCGGCGGCGACCTCGACGTCGTCGACGCCTGCCTGGCCCCCGACGCGGTCGACCGCCACCCGTTCGGACCGGACGAGCCCGACTTCCGGACCCACCTCAAGGGCACGATCCGGATGCTGCGCGCGGCCCTGCCCGACCTGCGGGCCGAGCTCCAGGACCTCGTCGCCGAGGGCGACCGGGTCGCCGCCCGCGTCCACCTGACCGGCACGCACACCGGCTCGCCGCTGTTCGGCGCGCCCGCGACCGGCAACCAGGTCAAGGTCGAGCAGTTCCACATCATCCAGTGCGACGAGCAGGCCCGCGGCATCCGGCACTGGGCCAACGTCGGCCTCGACGACATGCGCCGCCAGCTCACCGCGACGGGTGCCTGATCGCCATGGCCACCACCGACACCATCGCCATGGCCACCGCCGACACCGCTGTCCCGGGCGCCGACAAGGCCGATGACCGGGCGACGGCCGAGCGGCTCGTCCGGGAGCAGTTCCGCGTCATCGAGACCGGCGACGCCGCGCTCGCCGCCGCGAACATGACCGACGGTTACGTCAACCACCAGGCCGGCCACGAGCCGCTGGCCGCCCGCGGCCGTGGCCCGGAGGCGCTGCTGGCCACCGGCGCCTGGCTGCGCCGGGCGTTCAGCGAGGTGAGCTTCGAGGTCCACCGGGTCGAGCTCGTCGGCGACCGGGCGACGGCCTGGGTGACCATGCGCGGCCGGCACACCGGCCCGTTCGTCCGCCACGACTCGCCCGACGGTGCCGTCACCGACGTGTTCCCGCCGACCGGGCTGGCGTTCGCCTCCCGCCAGGTGCACTGGTTCACCATCGAGGGCGAAGCGGTCAGCGAGCACGACGCCGTCCGGGACGATCTCGGGATGGCCCGGCAGGCCGGGTGGATCCCGCCGAGCCCGTCCTACGTCGTCCAGATGAAGCTGGCCCGCCGCCGGGCCCAGCGCATCCAGCGGCGCGACGAGCGGCGCGCCGAGCAGCCCGGGGAGGGAGGAGCGCGGTGAAGGTCGCGATCCTGGACGACTGGTTCGACACGCTGCGCACGCTCGACTGCTTCGGCCGCCTGGCCGGCCACGAAGTGACGGTCTTCACCGACCACGTCGACGACGTCGACGTCCTGGCCGAGCGGCTGCGCGACACCGAGGCGCTGGTCCTCATCCGGGAACGGACCCCGGTCCGGGCCGCGCTGCTCGAGCGGCTGCCCCGGCTGCGGCTGATCAGTCAGCGCAGCGTCTACCCGCACATCGACGTTGACGCCTGCACCCGCCTCGGCGTCGTCGTGTCCTCGAACCTGCACACCGGTTCGCCCTCCTACGCGGCGGCCGAGCTGACCTGGGCCCTGATCCTGGCCGCGGCCCGCCGAATCCCGGCCCAGGCGGCGTCGCTGCGCGCCGGCACCTGGCAGTTCGGGGTCGGGCCGGGCGGCGTCGGCTCGACGCTGCGCGGCGGCACGCTCGGCGTCTACGGTTACGGCCGGATCGGGCGGGTGGTCGCCGGCTATGGGGACGCCTTCGGGCTGCGGGTGATGGTCTGGGGCCGGCCCGACTCCCGGGACCGGGCGGCGGCCGAGGGCAGGGCCGTCCCGGCCAGCCGGGAGGAGTTCTTCGCCGCCGCCGACGTCCTCACCCTGCACCTGCGGCTCGTCGAGGCGACCCGGGACATCATCACCGCCGCCGACCTGGCGGCGATGAAACCGACGTCGCTGCTGGTCAACACCAGCCGGGCCGGGCTGGTCGCGCCGGGCGCGCTGCTGGCCGCGCTGCGCGCCGGCCGTCCCGGCGGCGCCGCGCTCGACGTGTTCGAGACCGAGCCCCTGCTCGACCGCGCCGACCCGCTGGCGTCGCTGCCCAACGTCCTGGCCACCCCGCACATCGGCTACGTGACCCGACAGGAATGGGAGGAACAGTTCGCCGACGTCTTCGACCAGGTCAACGCCTACGCGGCCGGCGCCCCGACGAATGTCGTCAACCCGGCCGCCGTCGGCGGCTGACCGCCGTGGCTCAGGGCAGGGCGCGGGCGTCGGCGGGGACGGCCGCCGCCCGCAGGCGGGCCGCGTCCCGTCCCGGCGGCGCGCCGAACTCGCGGCGGTACTCCCGGCTGAACTGGGTCGCGCTGGAGTAGCCCACGAGATGCCCGACGCCGGCGACGTCACCCGCCCCGGCCAGCAGCAGCGACCGGGCCTCCTGCAGGCGGATGCGCTTCTGGAACCGCAGTGGGCTCATCGTGGTCACGTCACGGAAGTGCCGGTGGAACGCGGACGGGCTCATCCCGGCCAGCCGGGCCAGGTCCGCGATCCGCGGCTGCTCGGCGTAGTTGTCACGGATCCAGTGGATGGCTCGGCTGACGAGGGCCAGGTCGCTGTCGGGCTGGCCGATCTGGCGGACCTGGCCGGCGTGCGGGCCGGTCAGCAGCCGCCAGACGATCTCCCGCTCGAGGAGCGGGGCCAGGACGGGCGCGTCGCCGGGCCTATCGAGCAACCGCAGCAGGCGGGCGGCGGCGTCGAGCAGCTCCGGGCCGGCGTCGCCGACCGCGATGGCGGGCACAGCCGGGCGGGCCGCGGGCGCCGGCAGCGGGGCCGCCAGCAGGAGCGAGGCGATGACCGGCGGGCGCAGGGCCAGGCCCATCGCCAGCACGGGTGTGGTGGGACTGGCCCCGACCATGTGCCCGGTGACCGGCAGATCGGCCGTGATGACCAGGCACTGCCCGGCCCCGTAGTCGAAGACCTCGTCGCCGAGCAGCAGGCGCTTGCCACCCCTCGCCATGATCACTAGCAGGGGTTCTGTCAGGGAGTGGTCCGGCTCGGCGGTCGTGGCGGACGACAGGAGCAGGCCGTCCACCGGCGTGCGCTGGCCCGGCCGGGCGTGGCGGGCGATCAGATCCTGGATCTCGGCCAGCGAGTCGGGGACGGGGCGCACCCGGAAACCGAACCATGCGCGCGATGGGCGGGCAAGCCCGATCGAAGCGAAGATGAGTGTTTCAGGCAAGAGTCCGCGCGTATCGGCCTACCGGGTCGAGGCGGTCCGGAGTTTCGATGGACGGGTCAGAAACCGTCCCCGGACGCACGGGAGAACGCGCATGTCACTCGACCACTACGTCACCCTCGGCCGCTCGGGGCTACGGGTCAGCCCGTTCGCGCTGGGCGCGATGACCTTCGGGACCGACCCGGGTGTCCCCGGCTGCGACGTGGCCGAAGCCGAGAAGATCCTGGCCACCTACCTGGATCGCGGCGGAAACTTCATCGACACGGCCAACGTCTACACCAACGGACACTCCGAGAAGATCCTCGGCGACTACTTCGCCGCCCGCCCCGGTTCGCGCGACCACGTGGTGCTGGCCTCGAAGTTCTTCGTCAACATGCACCCCGGCGACCCCAACGGCGGCGGCGCCGGCCGGTCGTCGATCATCGCCCAGCTCACCCAGACCCTCCGTCGCCTGCGGACGGACTACCTGGACGTCTACTGGTTGCACAACTGGGACCGCAACACGCCGATCGAGGAAACCATGCGGACCCTGGACGACCTGGTCCGCGCGGGCACCGTCCGCTACATCGGGTTCTCCAACATCCCGGCCTGGGTCACCGCCCAGGCCCAGACGACGGCGCTGCTGCGGGGCTGGACGCCGCTGGCCGCGCTCCAGGTCGAGTACTCGCTGCTGGCCCGGACCGTCGAGGGCGAGGTGGCCCCGCTGGCCCGGGACGCCGGGCTCGCGCTCCTGCCGTGGAGCCCACTGCGCAATGGTTTCCTGTCCGGCAAGTACCGGCGCGGCGACGCCGGGCCATCCCCCTCGGCCCGCACCGCGTTCGTCGGGGCGCCGAGCGAGGCCGAGTTCGACGTCATCGAGGCGGTCGCCGCCGTCGCCGACGAGTTGGGGACGACCTCGGCCGCCGTGGCCCTGGCCTGGCTGCGGGGCCGGCCGGGGACCGTCGTCCCGATCGTCGGCGCCCGCCGGCTCGAGCATCTCGAGGCCAACCTGGCCGGCCTGGAGGTGACGCTCGGGCCGGACCACCTGCGCGCGCTCGACGAGGTCTTGGCGCCCGTCCTGGACTACCCGGCACCGGTGAACGGCGAACTGCGGGCGATGCTCCAGTTCGCCGGGACCACCGTCGACGGCGAGACCTCGACCGTCTACCCGCCGCTGGTCCAGAGCGCCGTCCGCTACTGACCTGGCCTTTCGGACGGCGCCAGCCGGACTGGGTCGGCGGTCCCGGGGCGGACGCCGGGGCGGCAGCGGCGCAGGCGCAGGGCGGCCGCCCGGGCGCCGGTGGCCAGGCCGCCGCGGGCGATCGCCTCGGCCGCGTAGGCGCTGCAGGTCGGCGTGTAGCGGCAGCGCGGGGACAGCCGCGGCGAGATCCAGCGCTGGTAGCGGCCGATGGCCCACAGGACGGCGCGGGACGGGCCGCGGCGCCCGGGCCCGCGCCCGGGCCCGGGCCCGGCGCCGGGAACCGCCCGGCGCAGCCGGTCCGCCGCCCCGGCCAGGGCGGACAGCGCCAGGAAGTACGTCGACAGCGCCAGGAACAGGTCGCAGCCGTCGCAGCCGTCGCACCCGTCACAGCCGTCACAGCCGTCACACACCTCGACCACGTCGCAGGCGTCCCCGGGGTCGCAGCCGTCGCACCCGTCGCTGACGCGCTGGCGGAGGCGGGCGAACCGGCCTGGGGGCGACTCCGGCTCGGGGAGCGCGGCGAACGTCTCGCCGGCGCCGTCGTCGCTCACCGGGCGTCCCACCGGTCCCGGGCGGTTGCTGGGAGCACGGTCGAGGCGCGGCGCATGACGGGAGGCCTCCGGGAAGGGAGCGGGCGGTGCCGGCGCCGGGTGTCGGTGTCGGGTGTCGGGACACCGGCGGCGTTCGGGGTGAACCGGAACGTACCGGCGGGCCGGGCGCGCGGTCACTGTCGCGCTGGCGTCACCGCCCGCCTGGCGTCACCGCCCGCTCAGCGCGGGCGCGGGCGCCCGCTCAGCGGAGGTTGAGCGGCTGAGCCCGGACGGCGGCCGCCTGCGCCTTGGTCAGCCGGCCGGTGGAGACGAGGCGGTCGATCACGTGGCTCTCGCGGGCCCTGGCCGCGCCGAGGTGGACAAACGGGTCGAAGGCGGTCGGCGCCTGGACGAGCCCGGCCAGCATCGCCGCCTGCGTCCAGCTCAGCCCGGCCGGAGTCACGCCGAAGTAGCCGGCGGCGGCCCGGTTGATCCCGTAGAAACCGTGGCCGAAGTAGACCGTGTCCAGGTACATGCGCAGGATGTCGTTCTTGCTGTAGCGGTGGTCCAGCTTGACGGCGAGCGCGGTCTGCTTGATCTGGTCGGACGTCCGCCGCCGGCCGCCGGTGTACAGGAGCTTCACGAGTTGCTGGTCCAGGGTGGCGCCGCCCTGGTCGCCGCCGAGCAGCGGTTCGGTGATGCCGCGCACCGCGCCGAGCGGATCAATGCCGTGGTGCGAGTAGAAGCGGCTGTCCTCGGTCGCCACCAGCGCGGAGACGACCTTGGCCGGCAGCGCCCCGGTCAGCGGTACTCCGCCGTGCGCCGCCTCGGACGCGGCGACGCGTTTCCGCGCGTCCGCTGTCGAGGGGGTGATCAGCAGGAGGGAACCGAAGGCGAGGGCGAAGACCAACACCAGTCCGATGGCGGTGAACAGGAGACGCACGGTGTAGCGCCGCAGGCGGCTGCGGCGGGGGCGGACCCCGGTGCCGGGCAGGCCCCGGCGGGGCGGCGGGCCGTCCCAGTCCCCGCCCCGGCCGCCGAAGCGCTCCTCGCCGCCTCGGCCGCCGTCCCACCCGTCGTCCCCACCGTCGTCGGGTAGGCGCCGGTCGGTCCAGTAACGGCCGTCGCCGGCACCGCCGGTCGCGCCGGCACCGACGATTCCGCCGGCCCCGTCGGGCCAGGTCTCTAGCTCACTCCAGTCGTCGCCGGAGCGGTGGCGGAAGGTCGCGTCCCAGCGGCCGTCGGGCAGGGTCGGGGCGACTCGCTCCTCGCCCCACCCGGGGTATTCGGCCGTCATCGGCCGGTCGGTCCGGCGGTCACGATGGACCACTCCCTTCCGTCCGTCCCCCACAGCATTGCCTGGCCGAGGGGCATCCGGCGCGCGCTCGCGGCCGACGCGCCGGGAGATCCGTCCGCCCGGGGGCCGGCCCGGGCGGACGGCGCTCGGACGAGTCAACGCGCGGGTCGGCGGCAACGTCCCCGACCCTGACCAGACGGGCCACTCCGGCCGCCGGGCCGCTGGCCGCTGGCCGCCGGCCGCCGGCCAGACCGGTGACGCGGCGCGGTCGGACCCGAGTAGATTGATCCAGAAACAGGTGGCGCTTTTCGGCCGGCGAAGGGGAACCTCTGTGGCCTCGGATTTCCGATCGGCGAGTATTCAGGGCGGGGTTGCCGACCCCCGGCTGGACACGTCCGTACCGCACTCGGCCCGGGTCTGGAACTACTGGCTCGGCGGCAAGGACAACTTCGCGGTCGACCGGGAGGTCGGCGAGCAGGTCCGAGCGGCGGACCCGCAGATCATCGAGATTGCCCGAGCCTGCCGCGCCTTCCACGGGCGGGCCATCCGCTTCCTTGCCGGCGAGATCGGCATCCGGCAGTTCCTGGACGTCGGCACCGGGCTGCCCACCGCAAACAACACCCACGAGGTCGCCCAGCGGGTCGACCCCCGCTCGCGGATCGTCTACGTCGACAACGACCCGCTCGTGCTCGTCCACGCCCGCGCGTTGCTCACCAGTACCCGCGAGGGTGCCACCGACTACGTCGAGGCCGACGCCCGGGAGCCGGAGACGATCCTGGCGAAGGCCGAGCAGACCCTCGACTTCAGTCAGCCGGTCGGGCTGATCCTGCTCGGGCTCATGGGCAACATCGCGGATCTCGAACAGGCGTACGAGATCCGTCGGCGGCTGGTCGGCGCGCTGGCCGTCGGCAGCTATCTTGTGCTTCAGGACGGGGTGAGCGGCCGGGAGGACGCCGACGAGGGCGCCCGCCGCCGGGCAGAGGCCGGCGATCCCTACTACATCCGGACGCCGGCCGAGCTCTCCGCCTTCTTCGACGGCCTCGACCTGGTTGAGCCGGGGGTGGTCTCGACGCCGCTGTGGCGCCCCGAGCCCGGGACGAAGCCGACGGCGCTGGGCACCTACTGCGGAGTGGCGCGCAAGAGCCGCTGACCGGCCGGGTTCCCGCTTCGGCGCGCCCGCTGGTGCCGACACTGCCTATCGTGCCGGTGTGTCGTTGGCCCCAGGCCTCTCCGTGGTGGGGGTGATCCTCGCGGCGGGCAGCGGGCGGCGGATGGGCCGCCCGAAGGCCGATCTCGTTCTTGACGGGGTTCGGTTGCTGGATCGGGCGGTCGCGGTCGCTCTCGACGCCGGCTGCGCCCAGGTCGTCGCTGTCGTCCGGCCGGGGACGACTGGTCCGAGTCGGCCCGCGCGGGTGGTGACCAATTCCGATCCAGACGCGGGCCAGCGAGCTTCGCTCGCGCTGGGGGTCCTCGCCGCCGCCCCGGCTCTCACGGCTGCCGCTGATGTCTGGCCCCCTCCCGCCAGCGTCCCGCCAGCCGCGATCGCCGTCCCGCCCGCTATCGCCGTCCCGCCCGCGATCGCCGTCCCGCCCGCTGGCGGCGCCGGGCCGCCGGCCGCGATCGCGGTGCTGCCGGTTGATGCGCCCGGGATCGGCGCGGAGGCCGTCCGGGCGGTCGTCGCCGCCTGGCGACCGGGGCGAATCGCCGTCGCCCGCTACAGCGCGGCGGCGGACTGGGCTCACCCGGTCGTGATGGCCCCGGCGATGTGGCGCGCCGCGATCGACGCCGCCGGGCCGGACGAGGGAGCGCGCCGGTTCCTGCGCGCCCATCCCGACCTGATCGACCTCGTCGCGGTGCCTGGCGATCCGTCTGACCTCGACACCCCGGGCGACCTGCGGCGCTGGGCCGAAAGCCAACGCTGAGTCCCGCGGGTGGACGGAACCTCGCTCACCACCGGCCCCGAACGTGGCCCTCCGCCTGTTCCTGCGGCACCCGCGGCGGCCCGAGGAGGTCCCAGCGGTTCCCGCTGACGTCCAGGAAGATCGCCACCGTGCCGTAGGGCTCCTCCCGCGGTTCGCTGACGAACGTCACGCCGTGGGCGAGCATCCGTGACCGAGCCGCGTCGAAGTCGTCTACCCGCAGAAAGAAGGCCACCCGCCCGGCGGCCGCCCTCCCGACCGCCGCGATCTGGTCCGGGCCGTCGGCCCGAGCGAGCAGGATCCCGGTCTGAGCACCCGGCGGCCGGACGACGACCCACCGCTTGGGCCGGCCGTCGTTAGTCGATGCCGCCGAGTCCTCAACCAGCTCGAAACCCAGCGCGTCGACGAAGAACGCGATCGCGGGATCGTAGTCGGCGACGACAAGGGCGACCTGGCCAAGGTGCACCCGCACACCGTACGGCCGGCCGCCCAAGCGTCCGGTCCGGGCTCTGGCGAACCCGGACCGGGCGGCACCGGCTCAGCCCTTGACGCAGAGAACCGCGTGTAACTCCGCCGCCACCTCGACCAGGTCCCGCTGGTAGGCGATGACCTGCTCGACGTCCTTGTACGCCGCCGGTATCTCGTCCACGATCCCACCGTCCTTGCGGCATTCGACGCCTGCCGTCTGCACGGCCAGGTCGTCGGCGGTGAACCGGCGCCGGGCCGCGTTCCGGCTCATCCGCCGACCGGCGCCGTGCGCCGCCGACTGGAACGACTCCGGGTTGCCCAGCCCGCGCACGATGTAGGACCGGGTCCCCATCGAGCCGGGGATGATCCCGTACCGTCCGGTCGCCGCGGCGATCGCTCCCTTCCTGGTTACGAGCACGTCGGCTCCGTAGTGGTGCTCCTCCGAAACGTAGTTGTGGTGGCAGTTGACGTTGGCGAACGCCGAGTCACCTGTGTGTGGCCCGTCAGCCGGGGCGAACGGTGCCCGCAGAGCCGGGAAGAAACGGGTCAGTGTCCGCCGGTACAGGCCGAGCATCGTCTCCCGGTTGAGCCGGGCGTACCGCTGGGCCCAGTCGAGGTCGTGCCGGTAGCGCGCCATCTCCGGCGTCCCGGCCAGGAACACCGCGAGATCCCGGTCGGGCAGCCCCACGTTGTGCGGCAGCTTCTTGGCTATTCCGATATGCGCCTCCGCAAGCTCCTTTCCGATATTGCGGGAACCGGAATGCAGCATCAGCCAGACGGCATCGTCGGTGTCCAGGCACAGCTCGACGAAATGATTCCCGGACCCGAGCGTCCCCATCTGGTGCATGGCCCGGTCGAGCCGGGAGGAGACCGCCGGGTGCAGGTCGCCGAAGGAGTCCCACAGGTCGCGCAGCCCCCGGACCCGGGTCGATAACTCCGGGTGGCCTCGATGGCCGACCGGGATCGCGGCCTCCAGCGCCGAGCGGACCGGTGCCAGGTCGTCTGGCAGGTCGGAGGCCGTGAGGTTGGTGCGCAGCGCGGCCATCCCGCAACCGATGTCGACCCCGACCGCCGCCGGCGAGACCGCGTCCCGCATCGCGACGACCGAACCGACCGTGGCGCCCTTCCCCAGATGGACGTCGGGCATCACCGCTACGTGGTGGTGGATGTAGGGCAGGTCGGCGATCGTGCGCAGCTGGTCGAGCGCGGCGCTTTCCACCTCCTCCGGGCGCGTCCACAGCCAGATCGGCGAACGCGCCCCGCCGAGCTCGCTCAGGGGCGCCATCGGAATCTCCTTTCCGCGCACCCGGGCGGGCGCGACCGAATCAACACTGCCGGACGCGGGCCCGGATAGCGAATTGTTTTCCCCCTCCTGTGGACAGCGGGAGCGGCGTCGAGAGGCCACCTGGGCTTTTCCCGCGTCCGGCCATTCCAGCCGGCCGGTTGTCCACAAGCCGACGGATACCCAGGCGACGCCGCCCCCGGCGCGGAGCAGAATCGTGCCCGTGCTCCTGACCATCACCACCACCCACGAACCGGCGACGGACCTGGGGTTCCTGCTCCACAAGCACCCCGAGCGGGTCCAGTCGTTCCGCGAGCCCGCGGGGCACGCCCACGTCTTCTACCCGGAGGCGTCCCCGGCGCGGTGCACGGCGGCGCTGCTGCTGGAGGTCGACCCGGTCGCCTTGGTCCGCGGCCCCGCAACCGGGGGCGGCGGACGGGGTCGCGGCCCGGGCGCTGACGGCTTCACGCTCGGCCAGTACGTCAACGACCGGCCCTACGCGGCCTCCAGCCTGCTGGCGATGGCGCTCAAGGACGTCTTCCGCACGGCGCTGACCGGCCGGTGCGACGCCCGCCCCGAGCTGGCCGACCGTCCCATCCCGTTGGAGATCCATGTGCCGGCCGTCTCCACCCGCGGCGGGGCCGAGCTGGTCGAGCGCCTGTTCGGGCCGCTCGGCTGGCGGGTCGAGGCGCGGGTCGCGCCGCTCGACGAGACCATCCCGGAGTGGGGCGAGTCGCGTTGCGTCGACACCCGGCTGACCGGTGAGCTCCGGCTGGCCGACGCGCTCAACCACCTGTACGTCCTGCTCCCCGTCCTCGACGACGCCAAGCACTACTGGGTGACCGACGACGAGGTCGACAAGCTGATCCGCGCGGGCACCGGGTGGCTGGCCGCCCACCCGGACCGCGCCCTCATCACCGCCCGTTACCTCGCCCACCGCCGGACGCTGACCGCCACCGCTCTGGCCCGCCTGGCCGAGGTCGACGACACCGATGCCGAGGAGATCGACAACGCCGTGCCCGACAACGCCGTGCCCGACAGCGTCGTGCCCGACAGCGTCGTGTCCGGCGCGGCGGCGGACACACCGGACGACACCGACCCGGCGCCGCCCGTCGCGTCCGAGCCGATGATTGACACCGGGGCGGAACCCGGCCCCGTAGCCGAGCCGGCCATCCCGTTGGGTCGGGCCAGGCTGGAGGCGGTCTTGGCCGCCGTCCGGGCGGCCGCCGCCCGGACGGTAGGCGACTTCGGCTGCGGCGAGGGGACGCTGGTGCGCGCGCTGCTGGCCGACCCGGCGCTCGAGCGGGTCGTCGCCGTCGACGTCTCCGCCCGTGCGGTGGGCATCACGGGCCGCCGGGCCCGCATCGACCGGATGACCGACGCGGCCCGCGCCCGGCTGTCGCTGTTCCAGTCGTCACTGACCTACCGCGACGACCGCCTGGCCGGCCTGGACGCGGCCGTGCTGATGGAGGTGATCGAGCACGTCGATCCGTGGCGGCTCCCGGCCCTGGAACAGGCGGTGTTCGGCCACGCCGCTCCACGTACCGTGATCGTGACAACACCGAACGTCGAGTACAACGCGCGGTATCCCACCCTCCCCGTCGGCGCCACCCGGCATCGCGACCACCGTTTCGAGTGGAGCCGGACCGAGTTCCGCGACTGGGCCGCCGCCACCGGCGCCGCCCACGGCTACACCGTCCGCCATCTTCCGGTCGGCGCCGAGGACGCCGAGGTCGGCCCGCCCACGCAGATGGCGGTCTTCGAGAAGGGTAGATCGTGATGACGACGGCGACCCCGACCACGGTGCCCGGGGCCGACTCCTCGGAGCTGCGCGTCCCGAGGCTGAGCCTCGTGGTTCTGATCGGCGTCAGCGGCTCCGGCAAGTCGACGTTCGCGAGCACGCACTTCCGGCCGACGGAGGTCGTCTCGTCGGACTTCTGCCGGGGTCTGGTCGCCGACGACGAGAACGACCAGGCAGCCACGCCGGACGCGTTCGACCTGCTGCACTACATCGTGGGCAAGCGGCTGGCGGCCGGCCGGCTCACGGTCGTCGACGCCACCAACGTCCAGCCCGACGGCCGCCGCGCGCTCGTCGCCCTGGCCCGCGACCACGACGTCCTGCCGGTCGCGATCGTGCTCGACGTCCCGGAACGGGTGTGCGTCGCCCGCAACGCGCGGCGGCCCGACCGGGCTTTCGGCCCCCAGGTCGTGCACCGCCAGGCCGGCCAGCTCCGGCGGTCCCTGCGCGGACTGCGCCGGGAAGGCTTCCGCGAGGTCCACGTCCTGACCGGTGCGGAACAGGTCGCCGCCGCGACGATCACCCGGACCCGGCTGTTCAACGACCTCCGGCACGAGACCGGCCCGTTCGACGTCGTCGGTGACGTGCACGGCTGCCGGGAGGAGCTCGAGACGCTGCTCGGCCGGCTTGGCTACGCGATCGAGCGCGACCCGGCCGGCCGGGCCGTCGGCGCCCACCACCCCGACCGGCGGATGATCTTCGTCGGTGACCTGGTCGACCGGGGGCCGGACGTCTCCGGCGTCCTGCGCCTGGCCATGGGGATGGTCGCGGCCGGCGACGCCCTGTGCGTGCAGGGCAACCACGAGAACAAGCTGCTGCGGGCGCTGCGCGGCCGCAACGTCCGGATCGGGCACGGGCTGGCCCAGTCGCTGGAGCAGCTCGAAGCCGAACCGGACGAGTTCCGGGCCGGCGTCGAGTGTTTCCTCGACGGCCTGATCTCGCACTACGTCCTGGACGGCGGGCAGCTGGTCGTCGCGCACGCCGGGCTGATCGAGCGCTACCACGGGCGGGCCTCCGGGCGGGTCCGGGAGTTCTGCCTGTATGGGCAGACGACCGGTGAGACCGACGAGTACGGTCTGCCGGTCCGCCAGGACTGGGCCCGCGACTACCGGGGCCGGGCTCTTGTCCTCTACGGCCACACGCCGGTGCCGGCCGCGGAGTGGGTCAACGGCACGCTCTGCCTCGACACCGGCTGCGTGTTCGGCGGGCGGCTGACGGCGCTGCGCTATCCCGAGCGGGAGCTCGTGTCGGTGCCGGCCGGGCGGGTGTACTACGAGCCGTCCCGGCCGTTCCCCCCGGCGGCCGAGGCGCCCGCCGGCGCGGGCGGCGAGCCGGTCGCGCCGGCTCAGGACGACCGGCGCGCCCCAGACCTGCTCGATATCAGCGACGTGGCCGTCGCGGACGGGGCGATCACCCGGGTCGTCGAGACCCGTCACGGCGGCCGGATCGGCGTGCGGGCGGGTAACGCGGCCGCCGCGCTGGAGGTGATGAGCCGCTTCGCTGTCGACCCTCGCTGGCTGCTCTACCTGCCGCCGACCATGTGTCCGGTCGCGACCTCCGCCCGGCCGGGGCTGCTCGAGCATCCCGACGAGGCGTTCGCCGCCTACCGGGCCGACGGCGTGCGGCAGGTGGTGTGCGAGGAGAAGCACATGGGCTCGCGGGCGGTCGCGCTGGTCTGCCGCTCGCTGGACGTGGCCCGGGACCGCTTCGGCGCGCCCGGCGACGCGGCGGGAGCGCTGTGGACGCGCACCGGCCGGCCATTCTTCGGGCCCGCGCTGACCGCCACCCTGCTCGACCGGCTGCGGGACGCCGTCGAGCGGGCGGGCCTGTTCGACGAGCTGGCCAGCCCGTGGCTGCTGTTCGACGCGGAGCTCATGCCCTGGAGCGCGAAGGCCGCCGGGCTGATCCGGGACCGGTACGCGTCCGTCGCCGCGGCCGCCCGGACCGCTTTGCCGGTGGCGGTCGGCGCGCTGGAGCGGGCGGCGGCCGCCGGCCGGGACGTCGCCGCGCTGCTTGAGCGCTCCCGCGCCCGCGCGGGCAACGCGGAGGCGTTCACCGCGGCCTACCGGCGCTACCACTGGCCGACCGAGGCCGAGCGCGGGTTGCGGCTGGCGCCGTTCCAGGTTCTGGCGAGCCAGGCCGCGACCTACCACGACCGGCCGCACCGGTGGCATCTCGACGTCGTGGACCGCCTGGTCGCGGCCGATCCGGAGATGATGGCCGCGACCCGGCGGGTGTTCGCCGACACCGACGACCCTGACTCGACCGACGCCGCGACCAGCTGGTGGGACGAGCTGACCACCGCCGGAGGGGAGGGCATGGTCGTCAAGCCGGCGGGAAACCTCACCGTCGGGCCCCGCGGCCCGGTCCAGCCGGGCATCAAGGTCCGTGGCCGCGAGTACCTGCGGATCGTCTACGGCCCGGACTACACCGAGCCCGGGAACCTCCGTCGGTTACGGCAGCGGGGTCTGGCCCACAAGCGGTCGCTGGCGGGCCGTGAGTACGCGCTCGGGCTGGAGGCACTGGAGCGGGCGACGGCCGGCGAGCCGCTGTACCGGGTGCACGAGTGCGTGTTCGCGGTGCTGGCCCTGGAGTCCGAGCCGGTCGACCCGCGCCTGTAGCGCCTGTAGCGCCTGTAGCGCCTGGCGGCGCGAGCCGGGCAGTCGGGCTCGCGCCGCGCGGTTCTGACGACGTCAGCCGGTCAGGCTGGCCGTCGGCTTGGTCAGGTCGTAGACGTTCTCGCCGCCGACGGTCGTCGCGGCGAAGTGCGACGACACCCAGGAGCTGATCGCGCTGCCGGTCCGGCCCCGCCCGCCGGGACCGAAGCCGCCACCGCCCGCTCCGCCACCGCCCGCTCCGCCACCGCCCGCTCCGCCACCGGCGCCTCCGCCGATGAAGTAGTGGATCTTCCCGGCGCGGACGTAGGACTCGAACTGGCCGACGGTCGGCGCCGGATCCGATCCGGTGAAGCCGCCGATGGCCATGACCGGGACGCCGCCGGCGGCCAGCTCGAGACCGGCCGCGGTGGACGAGCCCTGCACGGCCGCCGCCCACCGGTAGGCGCTGCTGGCTTTCAGCAGCGCGCTGACCTGCGAGTTCGCGTTGCCGAACCCGCCAAAACCCGCCAGGCCGCCGAATCCTCCCAGCCCGCCGGCACCGCCCTGACGTTGAAGCCCCTGACCTTGAAGCTCCTGACCTTGAACACCCTGACCCTGGAGACCGCGTTGCGCCTGCCCGTTCAGTGCCTGGCCCAGGTCGCGACGGCGGCCGGTGCCCGTTCCGGCGCTCTGGCCCGCGCCATCCTGGCCGGCGCCGCCCTGGCTGTTCGAGGGCTGGCCGGCCGCCGTCAGGCGCAACCCGCCGAACTGGGCCCGCCCGCCGCGCGGGCCGGCGGTCGGTTGGCCGCCGCTCCGCGGGGCGGTGACAGTGCTCGCCGCGTACGCCGCCGGGCCGCCCAGCACCGCGACCACGGCGGCCAGCCCGGCCGCGAGCGCGACCCGGCCGCCGCGCCGGCGCGGGATCATCAGCCCGGCCGCCGCGACCAGCGCCACCGCCAGCAGCAGAAAGCGCAGCCACAGGTACCAGTACGACGTCCGGTCGAGCAGTACGTAGGCCCAGATGCCGGTCATACCGACGGCGACCGCGAGCAGGACGCGGCTGGCGAAGGCCGTGCGGTCCCGCCACAGCGTCGCCATCCCGACGCCCACCAGACCGGCGATGCCGGGCGCGACCGAGGCCGTGTAGTACGGGTGGAACGTTCCCTGCGCGAAGCTCAGCACCAGGCCAGCGACGATCATCCAGCCGCCCCAGAGGAGCAGCGCGGCCCGCGTCCGGTCCGTCCGCGCTCCGCGGCGGCTCACCCACAACCCGCCGAGCAGCAGCACGAAGGCCCCGGGGATCAGCCAGGACACCTGGGACCCGATCTGGGCGCCGAACAGCCGGCCCCAGCCGGCACCGCCGCCGAACGCGAACCTCCCGCCCCGGGCGCCCCCGGCGCCGAGGCGTTCGGCCAGGCCTGGGCTGGCCTCCGCCAGCTGGGTGGCCATGCTCCGCCCCCCGCCGCGGCCGCCTCCGCCGTTGCCGTCCCCACCGAAGATCCGCCCGACGCCGTTGTAGCCGAACGCCAGCCCGAGCACGCTGTTATCGGTCGAACCGCCGATGTAGGGCCGCGACCCCTTGGGCCAGAGCTCCGCGGTCGCCACCCACCACCCGGCCGACACGACGATCGCCACCGCGCCGACCAGCAGCCGGCCGATCCGCCGGCCGATCCCGCCGGGCGCGGCGATCAGGAAGACCAGCGCCAGCGCCGGCAGGATGAGGAAGGCCTGGAGCGTCTTGGCCAGGAACGCGAAGCCCAGCGCGGCGCCGGTCGCCGCCATCCAGCGAGCCGAACCCGCCTCCAGCGCCCGGACGAGGCAGTAGCCGGCCAGCATCATGAAGAAGGTCAGGACACCGTCCGGATTGTCGTAGCGGAACATCAGCTCGGCCACCGGCGTGAGCGCCAGCGCCGCCCCGGCCAGCAGTCCCGCGCCGGGCCCGAACCAGCGCCGGACGGCGGCGACCATCAGCCAGACCGCGGCCACCCCGGCCAGCGCCACCGGTACCAGCATGCTCCAGCTGGAGAAACCGAAGATCCGTCCCGACAGCGCCATCAGCCACAGGGAGGCCGGCGGCTTGTCGACGGTGATGAAGTTCGACGAGTCCAGTGAGCCGAACAGGAACGCCTTCCAGCTCTTCGTCCCGGCCTGGACGGCGGCCGCGTAGAAGCTGTTGCCGTACCCGTTGGCCGACAGGTCCCACAGGTAGAGCACGGTCGTCGCGGCCAGCAGGCCGACCAGGGCCGGCCGAGCCCAGGCCGGCTCGCCCGGCCGGCCGCGCAGGAATGCCCGCGGCGGCCAGAGCGTGCGCGGAGGCCATCGCCGGACGCCGACCGGTGCCGTCGGTGGGAGCGGCGTCGCCCGGCCGGCCGGCTCGAAACGGTCCGTCTGGCTTGGGACGGCGGTCGACGACGCCACCCCGGCCCGGTCAGCGAATGGACGGGTCACGGTACGCATGTTCGCGACGCAGGCTGAGCAAATGCTGAGTCGGGGCTGAGGTGTGTCCGAGGCCCGTCGGGGCGGCGCCCGGAGCCGTCACCAAAACACGGCCGAACCTGGTACTTGACTTACTCGTTAATTAACGAGTACGTTAATCGCGTGGCGACGGACGATCTCAGCCGGGTGTTCGCCGCGTTGGCCGATCCGACGCGGCGGGAGATCCTGGTCCGGTTGGGGCAGGGCGAGGCGACGGTCGGTGAGCTGGCCGAGCCGTTCTCGATCAGCCTGCCGGCGATCTCGCGGCACCTGAAGGTGCTCGAGGAGGCCGGCCTGATCGCCCGGAGCCGGCGCGCCCAGTGGCGCACCAACACGCTGCGGCCCGAGCGGCTGCGCGAGGCGACGAACTGGATGGAGCACGTGAACCAGCTGTGGGACGGCCGCTTCGACCGGCTCGACGCCTACCTGCGCTCGATCCAGAACGCGGCGAACGATCAGGACCAGGCCGTGGGGGAACCATCCCGGCGGGAAGTCCACGACCAGCGACCAGAATCAGAGGAAGGGCGCAATCATGACTGACCAGAGCCAGGAGATCACCATCTCGCGGTACTTCGACGCCCCGGTGTCGCTGGTGTACCGGGCCTTCGTCGACCCGGACATGCTCGCTCAGTGGTTCGCGCCGCTGACCTTCCACGTTCCGCGCGACACCATCTCCGTGGACGCGCGGCCGGGTGGCCAGTGGTCAATGACCATGGTGAACAACGACAACGCGGAATGGAAGTCGCCGATCAACTCGACACTGGTCGAGGTGGTCGAGAACCAGCTTCTCGTCGGTTACGAGATCACGAAGGACTTCCCCGGCATCGAGGACGGAACGAAGATCACGCTGAGCCTCGAGTTCGCCCCCGAGGGCAACGGAACCCGGCTCACCCTCCGTCAGGGGCCGTTCCCCGCCGAGCTGGGCGAGATGAGCCAGACCGGCTGGGGCCAGTCGTTCCACAAGCTGGACGGCTTGCTGGCTACCCCGGAGAAGTTCCGGACGCCGATGACGCCGCCGACGGAGTGACGATCGCGGGCCTGGGCTCGGCCGGCTGGCTGGCCAGCCGGCCGAGCCCAGGGATCCCGGCCAGCTCGGCCGGCAGCGGGGCGGCGTGGAGGACGGTGAGTGACGTGACGGCCCGGGTGAGGGCGACGTAGAGCGTGCGCAGGCCCAACGTCCGCGTGGGCGCGGCGGCGACGACGGCCGCCGGCTCGGTCACCACGACGTGGTCGAACTCCAGGCCCTTGACCCGGGACGCCGGCACCAGGTTGGCCCGGCCGGGGCTCGCTTCGCCGGTCAGCTCGACCAGCGGCGGTTGGCCGGCGTCCGCGGCCAGGGCCGTCCGCAGGGCTGGGACCAGCTCGTCCGGGGCGATCACCGCCATCGAACCGGGCTCGGCCCGGGTCCGCCGAACCGCCCGGGCCGCGGCGGCCAGCAGCCCAGCGGGGTCGGTCCGGACCAGTCGCGGCTGGTCGGGCACGCTCCGGTCGGAGTAGGCCGCCGGGACGTCCGGGGCGATCACCGGCAGCAGGCGGCCCGCGAAGGCCAGGATCTCGGCCGGGACCCGGTGACTGCGCGTGAGCAGCTCCCGGTGGGCGCCGGGCGTACCGAGATGGGCGAGGACCGGGTCCCACGACTGCGCGGCCCACGGGGTGCTGCCCTGGGCCAGGTCGCCCAGGACCGTCAGCGAGCCGTCGGCCGCGCGCCGCCCGACCGCCCGGCACTGGAGCGCCGAGAGGTCCTGGGCCTCGTCGACGATGACGTGCCCGAAGCTCACCATCGCCTCGATCTGGTCACGGGCCTCGTCGACGAGGTAGGTGTCGGCCACCGTCCAGCGCCCGCCCCGGGCCGGGCGCCCGGACCACCGGCGGGCACCGGCCGCGGGCCGCGAGCCGCCGCCGCTGGTCAGCAGCCGCTGCTCGGCGCCGGTCAGGACGCCGTCGGCGGCCTCGGCGAGCAGCTCCGGGTCGGTCAGCAGGCGGTGGACGAGCTCGGTCGCGTCGATCTTCGGCCAGACGTCGGCCAGCGCGTCCCGGATGGCCCGGCCGCGCGCCATCGACTCGACCGCCCCGTCGGTGAAATGGCGCCCGGACTGCTCGGCTCGCTGGCGCACGACCCCGGCGACGCGCCGGGCCAGCATGTCACGGCCCGTACCGTACCGAGCGGGACCGGCACGGACGGCGGCCAGCAGCTCAGCGAGCTCGTCCGGCCCGATCGTCCAGCGCCCGACGGTCGTCGCCACCGTGACGGGCGCGCGTGGTTCCCGGATGGCGCCGGCCAGTACCCGGGCGATCAGCGCGGCCATCCGGCCGTCGCCCTTGAGCGTGGCCAGCTCGGGCGGGTCGTCCCGGACGACGGTGACGCCGTCGACCAGCGTGCCGATGTCGCGCTCGACCACCGTCAGTTCGCCCAGCGTGGGCAGAACGGCCGCGATGTAGGCCAGGAACGCCCGGCTCGGCCCGACGACCAGCACGCCCATCCGCCGCAGCCGCTCCCGGTAGGTATAGAGGAGATAGGCCGCCCGGTGCAGACCGACCGCCGTCTTGCCGGTGCCGGGCGCGCCCTGGACGCACACGCTGAGCCCGAGATCGGCCCGCACGATCTCGTCCTGCTCGGGCTGGATGGTCGCGACGATGTCCCGCATCGGCCCGGAGCGGGGCCGGCTGATCTCCGCGTCGAGCAGCGCTCCGTCCGTCCCGGCCGCCGGCCCCGGGTCGCCGTAGCCGATCACCTCGTCCTCGTAGGCGGTCAGCGCGCGCCCGTCGAAGCCGAAGCGACGCCGCCGGTGGACGCCCAGCGGCGCACCCGGCCGAGCCGGTAGAACGGCCGGGCCACCGGCGAGCGCCAGTCGACCACGAGCGGATCGTCGCCGGCCGCCTCCCGGACCAGGCGCCGCCCCAGGTAGATCCGCCCGCCGGGGATGATCGGGGCGTCGGGGGAGAGGTCCAGCCGGCCGAAGAACGGCGGCGCCGTCTCGTCCGCCTCGGTGAAGGTGGCCATCCGCCGCTGCTTCGCCGCCGCCAGGTAGGCGTTGATCACCTTGTCGGCGACGGGGTCGCCGAGCGCGACGGCGGTGTCCCGGGCCTCGTCCCGCATCCCGCGCAGGGCCTGGCGGGCCCGATCCAGGCGCTCCCGCTCCGCGTCCAGCTCCGCCTCCGGGCCCGCCGCGCTGTCCTCACCCATCAACCCTCCCGAAAAAACTTAACTCGGTAAGAGTTTAGTCAGGTCGGGGTCCAGGCTGGTCAGGCGTAGTCGGCCAGCCCGCGCCGCATCCCGGCGAACGCGTCCCGGGCGGCGGCGAGGGCGTCCGGGAGAACGGCGTCCGCGCTCTCCCCGGCGCTCAGTCGCCGCCAGTTCTCCCGGGCCAGCACCCGGCGGACCGTGACGATCTGCCCCGCGGCCAGCGCCGGCCGCGGAGCCGGCACGCCCGGAACCGCCGCGGTCAGCGCGTCCGCCAGCAGTTCCTCGTCCCGGGCCGTGTAGCGGGCGAGCCGGCCGGCCAGGCTCGGCGTCGCGAACACCATGCCGTGAAACGCGAGTACCGTCGGATGATCGTTGAGCCCGGTCACCGGGTCACGGGCCTCGAGCCCGGCCACCGCGGACGCCTCCAGCGCGTCGAGCGGCGAGGTCCCGGCCGGCCGCCCGGCCACGACACGCGCCTGCTCGCCCTCGTGGTCGGCGATCCGGTGCAGGACGAGGTCCTCCTTGCTGGCGAAGTAGCTGAACAGCGTCGGCTTCGACACTCCGGCCGCCGCCGCGATCTCCGCCACCGACACCGCGTCGAAGCCCCGCTCCCGGAACAGCTCGATGGCCGCCGCCGACAGGGCGTCGCGGGTCAGCCGCTTCTTGCGCTCCCGACGCCCTCCCGCACTCACCGAGCGTGCAGGTCCTGGTGAGATCGCCACGGCGGCTGCCCGTGACGTCAGAGGATGGTGGCCGGGACGTAGGCGGCGGCGTCCGGCCAGGCCTTGGTGATCTCCTCGGCGCGGGCCAGGAAGTGTGCCACCTGGTCGTCGGCGGCGCCGGTGAACGACAGCGGCTCAGCCAGGATGGCGTCCAGGTCGGCCGCCGACAGCCCCAGCCGGGAGTCGGCCGCCAGCCGCGCCATCAGGTCGTTCCCCTCGGCGCCGGCCGTCCGCAGCGACAGGGCCACCGCGACCGCGTGCTCCTTGATCGCCTCGTGGGCCGTCTCCCGGCCCACCCCGGCCCGCACCGCGGCCATCAGCACCTTCGTCGTGGCCAGGAACGGCAGGTAGCGCTCCAGCTCCCGGCCGATCACGGCCGGGTAGGCACCGAAGTCGTCCAGCACGGTGAGGAACGTCTGGTACAGCCCGTCGATCGCGAAGAACGCCCCCGGCAGCGCCACCCGCCGCACCACCGAGCAGGACACGTCCCCCTCGTTCCACTGGGCGCCCGAGAGCTCCCCGGTCATCGAGACGAACCCGCGCAGGACCACGGCCAGCCCGTTGACCCGCTCGCACGAGCGGGTGTTCATCTTGTGCGGCATGGCCGACGACCCGACCTGGCCGGCCGCGAACCCCTCGGTGGCCAGGTCGTGCCCGGCCATCAGCCGGATCGTGGTGGCCAGGCTGGACGGCGCGGCCGCCGCCTGCGAGACGGCCGTGACGACGTCGAAGTCCAGCGAGCGCGGGTAGACCTGCCCGACGCTGTTCAGCGTCTCCGGGAAACCGGCCTCGGCCAGCACCCGGGCCTCCAGCGCCCGCAGCGCCTCGGCGTCCCCGCCGAGCAGGTCGAGCATGTCCTGCCCGGTGCCGACCGGCCCCTTGATCCCCCGGGCCGGGTAGCGGGCGATCAGCTCGTCCACCCGGCGCAGCGCGATCAGCAGCTCGTCGCCGGCGCTGGCGAACCGCTTGCCCAACGTGGTCGTCTGAGCCGGGACGTTGTGGGTGCGCCCGGTCAGGGCCAGCGCGCGGTACTCGCCGGCCCGGCGGGCCAGCCGGGCCACCATCGCGACCATCCGCTCCCGCAGCAGCCGCAGCGAGGCGAGGATCTGCATCTGCTCGACGTTCTCGGTCAGGTCCCGCGAGGTCATCCCGGCGTGGATGCGCTCGTGCCCGGCCAAGGCGTTGAACTCCTCGATCCGGGCCTTGACGTCGTGGCGGGTGACCCGCTCACGCTGGGCGATCGAGGGCAGGTCGACCTCGTCGACGACCCGGGCGTAGTCCTCGATCACCCCGTCGGGTACCGGGATGCCGGCCTCGCGCTGGGCCCGCAGCACGGCCAGCCACAGCAGCCGCTCCCGGCGGACCCGGAAGGCCGGCGCCCAGATCGTGGCCATCTCCGGGGACGCGTAGCGGCCGGCCAGCACGTCCGGGATGTCCGGCTTCACGCCGGTGGTCGGGACGTTCAGGGCCGGGCCGTCGCCATCCGCCGTCACGAGCAGGACCTTCCTCGAGTGGTTCGAGCCGGATTCAGCCGAGAACCGGGTTGGCTCAGCCGACGGCGCCGCCCTCGAGCATCTCGGCCAGCCCGGTCGCGGCCGCCTTCTCGAAGTCGTCCTTGTAGGCGGCCAGCTTGGCCCGCAGCTCCGGGTCGGAAAGGGCCAGGATCTGGGTGGCCAGGACGGCCGCGTTCGTCGCGTTGTTCAGCCCGACCGTAGCCACCGGCACCCCCGGCGGGAGCTGCGCGATCGCGAACATCGAGTCCAGCCCGTCCAGCGCCCCGCCCTTGATCGGGACGCCGATGACCGGCAGCGTCGTCATCGCGGCCACCGAGCCCGGCAGCGCGGCGGCGAGCCCGGCACCGGCGATGACCACGCTGACGCCCCGGCTGGGCAGGTCGGCGACGTACTCGGCCAGCGTCCGCGGCGCCCGGTGGGCCGAGATCGCCACCTGCTCGTAGCTGATCCCGAAACGCTCGAGGATGGCGCCGGCCTTGCTCATCGTGTCGGCGTCGGACGGCGAGCCGTACACGATCGCCACCTGGATTCCGGCGCTCGGGCCGTTGCTGGTCACAGTGCTGGCTCCCGGTCGAACACCACAGCATCGGCTGCGGTGAGTGCTGGCAGTGGGCAGTGCGGGTGACGCTGGGTGAGTGGAACTCCGCGCGGCTCCTTCCGTATCACGGACGCCCGGGCTCCCGCCGGGCAGCCCTCGGCGGCCCGAGGCGCGCACCGGCCGCCAGCGCGATGCGGGTCGGGTCGCCGATGTCGGTGCGATAGTGCGTCCCGGCCAGGGAAATCCGGCTGACCGCCTCGTAGGCGGAGCCGCGGGCGGCTTCCAGGTTCGACCCGATCGCGGTGACGCACAGCACACGTCCACCGGCTGAGACGATCGTCCCGTCAGGTGCCCGGCGGGTCCCGGCGTGCAGGACGTCCACCCCGGTCAGCGCGCCGGCCGCGGCCAGCCCGCCAATCGGGTCACCGACCGTCGGCGTGCCCGGGTACCCCCGCGCCGCCATCACCACAGTGATCGCCGCGCCCGAGCGCCAGGCGGGCGTCACCCCGTCCACCAGCACCTTCGTCAGCGGCGTGGTCATCAGAGCCAGGACGGCCTGGGTCTCCGGGTCGCCGAAGCGGGCGTTGAACTCGACCACCCGGACACCCTGGGCGGTCAGGGCCAGACCGGCGTAGAGCAGGCCGGTGTACGGGGTGCCGCGCCGGGCCATCTCGGCCACGGTCGGGGCGATCACGTCCCGCACGACCTCGTCGGCCAGATCCGGCGGCGCCCACGGCAGCGGAGCGTAGGCGCCCATCCCGCCGGTGTTCGGCCCGGTGTCGCCGTCGCCTACCCGCTTGTGGTCCTGGGCCGGCAGCAGCGGGACGATCTTCCCGCTCTCCGTGACCACGGCGAACAGGGACACCTCCGGCCCGGCCAGGTACTCCTCCAGCACGACCCGGTCGCCCGGCCTGCTCAGGCAGGCCCGCACGGCGGCCACGGCCGCGTCCCGGTCGGCGGTGACGGTGACGCCCTTGCCGGCGGCCAGGCCGTCGTACTTGACGACGTAGGGCGGCCCGAACGTGTCCAGGTCGGCCAGGGCCGGCTCGACCTCGTCGTGGTCGCGGCTGGCCGCGGTGGGCACGCCGGCCGCGGCCATGACCTCCTTGGCGAAGGCCTTGCTGCCCTCGATGCGGGCGGCGGCGGCCGTCGGGCCGAAGCAGGGCAGCTCCCGGGCCCGCAGCTCGTCGACGGCCCCGGGGATCAGCGCCGACTCCGGGCCGATCACGGTGAGGGACGCGCCGACCGCCTCGGCCAGGTCGGCCACCGCGTCGGGGTCGGTGACCTCCAGCGCGCGCGGCTGGGCGATGGCCGCCGTCCCGGCGTTGCCGGGGGCGCAGACGATCGAGTCCACGGCCGGATCGCGGGCGAACGCGCGGCACAGGGCGTGCTCGCGGCCGCCCGAGCCGACAACAAGAATCTTCATCCGGTCATCCGGGGGTGCTGGCCGGTCACCAGCCCAGACTACGATGCCTTCTCCGGGGTTCGCTGCCGGATGCGCCGCCGGGTCCAGATCGCGGCGGCCCCGCCCACCCGCCCGGAGCGACCGGGACGATGGGCGGAGCCTCCGGTCGCGGCGGGCGGCGCACTGGCGCCGCGTCACAAGCTGACGCCGGCCCGCCACAGCAGGTGCGCCATCGCGTGGACGATCTGGTGGGCGCAGCGCCGGGCGTCGATCTCCGCCATCGTGCGCACGACGGCCGGCGTGTCGACCGGCCAGGCCCGGATCTCCCGCCCCAGCGCCGTGGCCGGGCCGGGGTCGTCCGGCCCCTCGAACGTCTGCCCCCGCGCGTCGATGAACAGGTGCAGCGACCGGCCGGCGGTCAGAAAGCCCTGGTTACGCCAGTAGAGGATGGGCCAGGCCGCCACTCGTCCGCGCCGGACCTTCGGCTGGCCCGGCACCCGGGCCGGGCGATCGTCGCGCCGCTCGCGGCGTTCCCGCCGTTCCCGCCGGGACTGGCCCGGCCCCCGTCCCCGCCCCTGCCCCTGAGCCGGGGCGAGCGGCGGGTGCGGGGCGGTGTCCTCGTCGGCCGCCTCGGGGCGGGGCGGGCTCGGCCAGGAGGCCCGAGCACCGGCCGCCGCGAGCGGGTCCGGCGGGCCGGCGCCGACGCCCGGCCGCTCGGCCGCGCCGAACCGGGAGCGGGACCCGGCCGCGCCGCTCCAGCTTCCCGGCGTCCAGATGCCGTCCTCTGGCGGTCCGGCCGGCGTGAACACACCGTTGGGGGCGGCCACGAGCCGGGCGACGACCGGCGGAGCCTGGCCGATCGCCGCGCAGATGGCCAGGAACTCCTCGATCTGGTTCTCGACGTGGGCCGCGATGGCCGCCGCGCGTTCCCGGCGCCGCTCCTCGACCAGCCGCGCTCCCACCACGGCGTGGCTGCCGCGGGCCAGGACCTGGGCCAACGAGTCCGGCATCGCGTCACCGGCGGGGGAGAAGCCGACCGTCCACGGGTCGAGGGGGGCCCGGCTGGCCGGGGTCGGGATCATCGCGTTCGACGTGGCCGCGGACCGCCCCGCCCCGCCCGGGTCGGGATCGGCCGGTCGGGCTCTGACGGCCATCGGACCACCCCCACCAGCGCTCACGCTCAGCGACGTACGTGACTGAACAAGCCTCGTCCGTTGCTCTCCGTTACGCAACCAGGGAGCGGGCGATGCCGGGCGGGCGATGCCGGGCAGGAGTGGGCGGCGGCTACAGGGCGCCGACGAGGTCTTGGATCACGATCGTCTCGTCGCGGCCCGGTCCGACGCCGACCGCGCAGATCGGCGCGCCCGAGAGGTCCTCGACGGCCTTGACGTAGTCGCGGGCCTCGGGCGGTAGCTCGTCCAGCGAGCGGGCGTGACCGATGTCCTCACCCCAGCCCGGCAGGTACTCGTATACCGGGGTCGAGTGGTGGAAGGCCGTCTGGGTCATCGGCATCTCGTCATAGCGGACGCCGTCGGACTCGTAGGCCACGCAGACCGGGACGGTGTCGAAGCCGGACAGGACGTCCAGCTTGGTGAGGAAGAGGTCGGTCAGCCCGTTGACCCGCACCGCGTAGCGGGCGATCACCGCGTCGAACCAGCCGGTGCGCCGGGCCCGGCCGGTGGTCACGCCGAACTCGCCGCCGGTGGCCCGCAGCTCGTCGCCCACCTTGTCCAGCAGTTCGGTCGGGAACGGCCCCGAGCCGACTCGCGTTGTGTACGCCTTGAGGATGCCGATGACCCGGTCGATCTTCGTCGGGCCGATGCCGGCGCCGGTGGCCGCGCCGCCCGCCGTCGGGTTGGACGAGGTCACGAACGGGTACGTGCCGTGGTCGACGTCGAGCAGGGTGCCCTGTGAGCCCTCCAGCAGGACGACCTTGCCCTCGCGCAGCGCCGTGTCGAGCAGCAGGCCGGTGTCGGCGATGTGCGGCTGGAGGCGCTCGGCGTAGGCGGCGTACTCGTCGACCACGGTGTCGACCTCGATCGCCCGCCGGTTGTACACCTTGGTCAGGATCTGGTTCTTCTCCCGCAGGATCAGTTCCAGCTTCGCCCGGAAGATGCCCGGGTCGAGCAGGTCCTGGACCCGGATGCCAGTGCGGGCGACCTTGTCGCCGTAGGTCGGGCCGATGCCGCGCCCGGTCGTGCCGATACGGGCCTTGCCCAGGTAGCGCTCGGCCACCCGGTCCAGGGCCCGGTGATGGGGCATGATCAGATGGGCGTCCGCGCTGATGAGCAGCTTGCTGGTGTCGATGTCCCGGGCAGCCAGACCGTCCATCTCGGCCAGCAGTACCCCGGGGTCGATCACCACTCCGTTGCCGATCACCGGGACGCAGTCCGGCCGCAGCACACCGCTGGGAATCAGGTGCAGAGCGTAGCTCTCGTCCCCGATGACCACCGTGTGGCCGGCGTTGTTGCCGCCCTGGTAGCGAACGACGTAGTCGACGGCGCCGCCGAGCAGGTCGGTCGCCTTGCCTTTACCTTCATCGCCCCACTGGGCGCCGATCAGTACGAGCGCTGGCACTCGGCGAGGGTACTAACTCGAACGAGCGGCGGCGGAAGGTATCCGCTGGTCCCGCCTTCGGCCGGTGCCGCCGGACGGCCTCCGGCGGCGCGGAAGGGCATGGTCGCGCCGCCTTCGGCCGGTGCCGCCGGACGGCCTCCGGCGGCGCGGAAGGGCATGGTCGCGCCGCCTTCGGCCGGTGCTCAGGCCAGGCCGAGCTCGGCGGCGGCGGCCGGGTCGCTGTCGGCCAGGAAGGCCCGGCAGCGGTCCCGCTCCTCGTCCTCGCCGATGGCGCCGGCGGCCCGGGACAGCGCGGCCAGCGCGCGCAGGAAGCCTCGGTTGGGCTCGTGCGACCACGGAACCGGCCCGTGGCCCTTCCAGCCGGACCGGCGCAGCTGGTCCAAGCCCCGGTGGTAGCCGGTGCGGGCGTAGGCGTAGCTGGTCACCGGGGCGTCGTCCAGGCTCTGCTCGGCCAGTACGGCCCAGGCCAGGCTGCTGGTCGGGGCGGCGGCCGCGACCGACGACGGATCCTCACCACGCTCGATGGCGCGGATCGCCGCGGCGTCGGCGTCGCTGGGGCGCAGCAGGGTGGGCGGCGGTCCGCCCAGCAGGTCGGGGTGGCCGGTCGGCGTGCTCATGCCGCCATCCTGCCCTACCGGCCGGCTCCGGCGGCTTGCGGCCGGGGCGCGTCGGTGGCTCAGTAGGTCGGTGGCTCAGTAGACGGTGACGGACCAGAGGTTGCGGCCGACGACTCCGCTCTGGCCGTCGCTGGCGCCGGTCAGGTACGAGTAGAACGCGGCGAGCCGCTGCGACTGCGGGCCGAACTTGCCGTCGACGGTGAGGACGAACTTGCGCTGGCGCATCGCGTTCTGCCACAGGTAGGCGTCGGCCCGGACGGTGTCGGCGAAGGCGGCGGACAGCGCGGTCCCGGAGTACCCGGTACCGCCGAGCTCCTGCCGCGCGGTGGCCAGCGTCATCGGAGCCGGGGCCTCGACGGTCGGGCTCGCGGTGGAGGCGTCCGAGCCGGCGGGGGCCGGCCCGTTGCGGGTGAGGCCCAGCTTGGCCGAGCAGGACGGCCAGGGCGACCAGCCGCGGGCGTTGTAGAGCTTGTGGGCCGCCTCGTCCTGCAGGGCCGGCGGGGCGTCGCTCGGCTTGCCCGAGTAGCCCAGGCCGTGCCAGGTCTGGAGGTCGAACTGGTAGGCGCCGTAGAAGCCGTTGCCGGTGTTGATCGAGTAGTTGCCACCGGACTCGCACTGGCGGAGCTTGGCGAAGTCGTCCGCCGTGGCCGCGCCGGCGGGCATCGCGCTGACCGCGGTGGCCGTACCGGCGATCGCGACGATCGCGCCGGTCGTGCGCAGGGCCCGGCCCGCGCTCGACGGCTGCGTCGGCGCCCGGTGCCGGCCGCCGGGGCGGGCTCGGCCCGCGTCGCTACCGCGCTGGTCCTGCGACGGCATATCCGTCCTCCCCATCGCCTGCGGGGTGAGCTGTCGGGTTCGGGCAGGGATGTCGCCCGGTCGGTGGCGTCAGCGCCGCGGCGCCCACATCGGCCGCGATGCCGTCTCGGCCGCGTTGCCGGCCACCGGCTTAACCCCTAGGACGCTTGCCGCGCCCGGTTGGTTGGGTCCCCCACTCCTGTTCGCGTGGCTCTCTGCTCGAGCGAACCGACCACGGGCGCGAACAGGACTCGGCGTACACCCAGGGCGGTCTCACCAGCTTGGCGAGTGCGACGCACTCTAGCGGGATCACTTATGACTGGGCAAACCGGGTCTGGCCTGGCCTGATCCGAGTGGAACCTTCCTGGTCCGGACGGACTAGGGCGGCTGCTAGCGAGCGGCCTATTGCGACCTGGGCGGGGACGGTCCGACTGCCCTCTACCGCACCGGGATCGCCAGTGGAGCAGAGGGTCGCGCCATCAGTCCGGATTGTGCGTTCGTTGAGGCGACTGGCCGGTCCGAGGGGTGTCGGCGGCATGTCGGGACGGTGAACCAGAGACCGCGACTCTGCTCGGGCTCGGGCTCGGTTCAGGGGTGTGGGGGTGGGGCTGGGCTCGAGGCCCGGCGGGGGGAAGTGCCGCCGGGCGGAACGTCGCGACCGGCGAGGGAGCCCGTGACCCAGCTGGGCCGTCTCGATCAGGCGAAGGTGGCCGCCCAGGTCGCGTCGCCGACCAGGCCGTCGACGGCGAGGCCCTTCGCCGCCTGCAGGTGGCGGCACGCCGCGGCTGACTGTGCCCCGTACCGGCCGTCCACCGTCACCGGGTAGCCGATCTTGTTCATCTGGGTCTGCCAGGCGCGAACGTCGGGACGGTCGGTCCCGGCCAGCGCCGTGCTGAAGACAGTACCCGGTGAGCGGCCGCCGTTCGCTGGGTTCGTGGCGGTGAGCGCGATCCGCGTGTTGGCGCGGCTGGCCGCCGGTGGCGTGGCGTCACCGGGCGAGACCTGGGCCAGGCTGGCCGGCATACCCCGGCCGCACACCGGCCACGGGGAAAAGCCGCGTTGGGAGGCGAGTTTCTGGGCGGCGGCATCCTGGACGGCGGGCGGGGCGTGGCTCGGCTTTCCGGAGTAGCCGAGGCCGTGCCAGGTCCGGAGGTCGAACTGGTAGGCGCCGTAGAAGCCGTTGCCGGTGTCGATGGAGTAGTTGCCACCGGATTCACACTGGCGTAGCTGCGCCCAGGACGAGGAGGCGTTCGCCGCTGTGGCGGAGAAGGCGATGCTACCGCCCACCGCGGCTACCAGGACCGTTCCGTAGACGGTCCGGCGATTTCGAAACTGCTGGTGTTTAAGAGCACGATGCCGAGCGCTTTCAGGTGCGTTGGACATGTAGGTGGTGTGCCCTTCCCCACGCCTGCGAGGTGAGCTGTCGGGTTCGGGCTGGGAATGCCCGGCCGCTGGTACTTGAATCGCAGTACTGGGCGGCTTCACCCCGAGAGTAATGCCCGTGACCGGCGATCCGCTTCGGTCGCGCGCAAACTCGAATGCCCTTCATGGGTGCTGGCGCCGACCCCGCGCATCAATTGCGCGCGTTCGGCGGCGCCGGGCATCCCGGGGAGCCTTGGTGGGTCCCCCACTCCCGCCACTGACGTTAGTCCGTCGCCGGACGGGGGCGGGATTCGGCGTGCCGCCCGGCGTGTGTCTCGCCATGGTGCGAGGCACGGCGAAGACACTAGCCGCCTTCCTGACGCCGATGGCAAGCATTGACACGCCGGTGTGAAAGACAGCACACTGGCGCGTCGTGCTTGTCGCCCGCCAGGACGGCTGGTAACGCGCGGGCGCGCGCGCCTTCATTTCTATATGGCGCCTTCGGGGCGGGGGGTGGGCGGAATCGCTGAGCAGGCTGCCGTGATTGCCCGGAAACAGGTACCGATATCAGGCTGAAGTGGCCTACGACACGAAATCACGGGTCTCGGTCGAGCCTCGTCGACGGCACACGGAGACAACAGAACTCGCCCGCCGCGGGCTGGTCGCGTCGATCCGAGCGGTCGGGCCCCGGGGCTCGGCGTCCGACCATCCGTGACGTTGAGTGATCGAGATGCTAGATTCAGTTGCTCAGAGTGTCTGAAGTGAGGGACGGAGAGTTCGGCGCTCGAGCCGGCTCGGCGCGCGGCCCGACTCCGGCCGACTCCGGCCGGCCCCGTCGGGCCCCGTCGGCTCCGTTCGGCCGACCGGGTTCACTAGGCGGACCACGCCGACCGGGTGCCATGGGGCATCGGGACGGTGTACCCGCCGCCGGCCGGCATGTCGGGTTGGCATGTCGACCTGGTCTGGCTTGATCGGGCGTGGCCCGATGTGCCCACATGTGGATCTCGCTCGGCAGCTGCCCCGCGCAGCCCACAGGCGGCGGCGGACGGATCACATCGCGGACCACGTTTTGCCAGCTCAGAGATGCGCAGACCACACGGGCCGATCATGCTCGGCTTGGCCGGCCCCAGCGTCGGCCCCGGCCCGGCGGCGGGTGGGCCCGGTCGGACCCGTGCCCGCGCCGGGAGGCGGCAGGGGCGGCGACGACAACGGCCCCCGTCCGGTCAACCGAACGGGGGCCGTATGCCGTGTATCCGAGGCCGGCCAGGACAGGTTGTCCTGACTGTCCTGACCGGGGGCCGGTCAGGAGGCCGGCCCTCAGGCCGAGATCGCGGTACCGGCCGAGCGCAGGTCCTCGCACGCCTGCTTCACTCGCTCGGCCATTCCCACTTCGGCCATCTTGCCGTAGGTCCGCGGGTCATAGGCTTTCTTCACGCCGACCTCGCCATCCACCTTCAACACGCCGTCGTAGTTCTTGAACATGTGCTCGACAATGGGTCGGGTGAAGGCGTACTGCGTGTCGGTGTCGACGTTCATCTTGACCACGCCGTAGTCCAGGGTCTCGCGGATCTCGCTCAGATCGGAACCGCTGCCGCCGTGGAAGACGAGGTCGAAGGGCTTCGACCCGGCGGGAAGGCCGAGCGCCTCGGCGACGTGGACCTGACCGTCCTTGAGAATGCTCGGGCGCAGCTTCACGTTCCCCGGCTTATATACCCCGTGGACGTTTCCGAACGTCGCCGCGAGGAGGTAGCGGCCTTTTTCTCCGGTGCCCAGGACCTCCGCCGTCCGCAGCATGTCGCCGGGCGTCGTGTACAGCTTCTCGTCAATCGCTCCGACGACGCCGTCCTCTTCGCCGCCGACGACGCCGATCTCGACCTCCATGACGATTTTTGCCGCTTTGCACTCGGCCAGGAGTTCCTCGGCGATCTTGAGGTTCTCCTCGAGTTCGACCGCCGATCCGTCCCACATGTGCGATTGGAACAGAGGTTCTAGGCCATTCTTTACCCGCTCCTTGGAAAGGGCCACGAGCGGTCGCATGTAAGCGTCCAGCTTGTCGGCTGGACAATGGTCGGTGTGCAGTGCGATGTTCACCGGGAAGGCGGCGGCCACATGGTGGGCGAACTCGGCGAGGGCAGTCGCGCCCAGCACCATGTTCTTCACGCTGGCGCCGGAGAGGAACTCGGCGCCGCCGGTCGACACCTGGATGATGCCGTCGCTGCCGGCCTCGGCGAACCCGCGCAGGGCGGCGTTGAGGGTCTGCGACGACGTGACGTTGATCGCGGGATACGCGAAGGCGCCGGCTTTCGCCCGGTCAAGCATCTCCGCGTAGACCTCGGGGGTGGCGATGGGCATCGGTGATGGCTCCTGTGGCAGTCGGGGCGCGGGCGAGCCGCTGTCCGGCCTGGCGTTCGCGCGGTTTGTCGCGTCAAGGCTCTGACCGTGGGCGACCGTTGCGCGAAAGGGTATGACGAGCCGCCCCCGCGGGGCCGGCGGTTGCGGCCAACCCGAGCGTTTCGGTTCCGCCGCGCGCTCCCGCCAGCCCAGGCGCGGACCACTCGGGGACAAGATCGCCAGTTCCGCCCGGCGGGTGGCGGCCGACTCGGACTAGTCAGCCGTCAGCTGACCGTGGCGTGACCCATCTATCCCGGTGAGCAACCCCTTGGAGTGTTCGGCGGTAGTCTCGCGGCGCGGTCGAGCACCATAGGCCACAAGGACCGTATAGTCAGGATTGATGGGGACCCCTCTAGCTCCTGGGGGCTAGGGGTGGATTAAGTTTATTTCACTACGCGAGTCGGGGGGGCCGACCCCGCGGAAGGACGAATGAGCACCGCTACCAGGCACCGGCACGCGCGGTCGCGTCGGTCGACCTCATCCGACCGCTCGGCCGACCGGCTCGCGGACCCGCCCGCGGGTCATTCGGGGGGCCATCGCCGCCGGTCCGGCCGCCGCCGCGCGTGGCGCGCCCTGGCCAGTGCCACGGTGGCCGTGCTGGCCGGACTCAGCGCGTTCCTCGGCGCGGCCGTGGTCACCGGTCGGCTCGGCTCCGGTAGCGAGGCGCCGATCGCCACGATCGCGGGCGAGGCGGTCTCGTCCACCACCCAGACGGCGAACGACTCCCGGACCGTGGCCGACGACCGCGGCCCGGTGAGGGGGACCCTGCGCCTGGTCACTCCGGTCAGCGGGCCGGACGCCCGGGTGACCTACGTCGTCGAAGGCCCCCGCACGGTGGTCCAGGTCGCCGACGCGGCCCCTTACGAGCTCGTGCTGGACACGCGGACGCTGCCCAACGGCGGTTACATCGTGAAGCAGGTCGTGTTCGTCGGTCAGCAGTCGCCCCGTCTCATCACCACGCGGGTGCAGATCAGCAACCCGGACGCCGGCTTCCCGGCCGCCCCGGTCACCGGCCAGCCGACCAGCCCGGGGGCACTCGCCTCCGGCGGGTTCAGCCCGGCCGCGGCCACCGCCGTGCTCCCGGCCGCGGGCCCGACGGCGGCTGCCATCCGCGAGCAGGTCCTGGCGCTGACCAACGCCGAGCGAGCCAAGGTGGGCTGCCCGGCGCTCACCGTCGACACGCGCCTGGCCGTCGCCGCCCAGGCCCACGGCGAGGACATGGCCGCGCACAACTACTTCGACCACAACAGCCTGGACGGCGAGACCGCCTTCGAGCGGATCACCGACGCCGGCTACGCGTACTCGGCCGCCGCCGAGAACATCGCGGCCGGCCAGACGACTCCCGCGCTGGTGCTGGCCGGCTGGATGGCCAGCCCCGGCCACCGCGCGAACATCCTCAACTGCTCCCTCGCCCAGATCGGCATCGGCTACGCCACCGGCGGCAGCTACGGCTTCTACTGGGTCCAGGACTTCGGCACCCCGTTCTGACGGGACCTACCGGCTCGCCGTAGGGCAGGCCCGGTCAGGACCCGGTTCCGGCCCGGCATCCCGTCCTGGTTCGCCCCGCCGCCCCGTCCCGCCGCCCCGTCCCGCGACCCACCCGCCGGTGGGACGGGCGCACAGGCGGCGAGCCGGTCCGACTCCGCTGGCACAATGACGCGGTGGTACTTCGCGGGGCGCGGACCCGATCCGGCCTGGCCGATCCGGCCAGGCCGATCGCGCGGAGTCCGATGTGTCGCCGGCGCGGCCGGCGCGGGATCCTGGAGGGCTGGCAGTGGCTCGGGCGGTGATCACGGGGGCGAGCGGCTCCGTCGGCGCCGCGGTCGCCCACGCCCTGGCGCGACAGGGCGATGACGTCGTGCGGCTCGACACCCAACCCGGCCCCGGCGTCATCGTGGCCGACGTGAGCCGGCCCGGCGAGTGGGCCAAGCAACTGGTCGGGGCCGACCTGGTCGTCCACGCCGTCGCGGTGGCCACCGGCGGGGTCGGCGAGCTCGGGCCGGTGCGCGGCGGGGTGCCGGCGCGGACGCCGCGGGTCAGCGACGAGGAGTTCCGCCGGGTCGTGCTCGGCGGGACCACCACCGTCCTGGACGCGGCCGAGTCGGCGCAGGTCGGACGGGTCGTCCAGGTGTCCGGAGTGGGCGCGCTCGGCCCGGCGCCCGGGCACTTCGACGAGTCGGTCGCGCCGGCGGTCAGCGCGCTGCCCCGAGCGGACGTGCTGGCGGCGGCCGAACTGCTTGGCCTGGACGCCACGCGGCGCGGCACACCGGTGACGATCGCGCGCCTCGGTGACGTGTACGGGCCCCGCTCGGGCCGGTGGACGATCTGGCCGGTGCTGCTCATGCGGGCGGGCCGTTTCGCGCTCCCGGACGACCGGGCCGGCCTGCTCGCCCCGGTGCACGTCGACGACGCGGCGGCCGCGGTGGTCGCGCTGGCCGGGGCGCCGCCGGCCGCCGGGGAGATCGTCCAGGTCACCGGGGGGGAGGTCGTGCCGGTGCCCGACTACTTCGCCCACTACTCGCGGATGCTCAACCTGGCCCGCCCGCGGTTCGTGCCGGCGGCGGTGCTGCGCGCGCTCGGCGAGGCCAACTTGCCGCCCTCCGCGACCGGAGGCTCCGCGCATTCTCCCGGTCGCTTCGGGCGGGTGGCCGACCGGCTGCTGCCCGCGCCCGACCGGGAGCCGGCCGCCGGCGCCCGGGGGCTGCTCGCGCTGCCCCGCGCGATCACTGCCCGAGCGCTGGCCGCGGTGGACCCGCGGGAACGCATCGATCTTGGCCCACTGACCGTGACCGACCTGACCCGTCGGGGCACCTTCGCCACCGAGAAGATCCATCGGCTGGCCGGCTGGCGACCCGCGCTCGGCCTCGACGAGGGGATGGCCCGAACCGAGGCCGCGTTACGCGAACGGGGCCTGCTCGGCGTGCCCGAACCCAGCCGTCGTGGGTGACGGTCCGACCCTGCGCACCGCCCGGCTGTCCGCGCTACCGGTCACGATATGGAACGCCGGCTACGTGGCCGTCGAGCTCGGCCTGGTCGTCGGCCTCGGCGCGGCCCGGGGCACCCGAGACGGCGGGTCCGGGGGTCCCCTCGGCGGTGACGCAACCGACCTGTTGCGCCGTGACCTGCGCCGGCGGGCGGCGATGGACGCCCAGACGATGACCTGGGTCGTGCGCGACGGCGGGTCGCGGGCGATCGGGCTGCTCACCGCCGACACCCGGGGCCAGCGGGTCCTCATCGCCGCCTCCATCGGCAAGCCCTACCGTCGGCGGGGCTATGCGACCGAGTCGATCCGGGCCCTGGCCAGCTGGTTGGAGTCGCGGCCGCGCACCATCGTCGAGGCGCGGATCCGCTCCAGCGACCTGGTTGCCGCCCGGCTGGCCATCGCGACCGCGTTCGTTCCGACCAGCGTGGTACTCGGCGAGGTGTGGCGCGTCTGGTACCGGCCTCCGTTGACCTAACAGTTACGCTGACTCGACACGCCGTTTCCCCAACGCCGACCCCTCTACACACCCTGGCGTTGACCGCGGCACCATATTGGCGATGTCCTGTATCGAACACGGTGGGGGCGTACGGGCTCGGCTGGGAGGTCGGGGTGGCCGACTGGACGAGTAGCGATGTCGTGGTGAGGCTGGGGGCCGAGCAGCGGCGCGTCATGCGCCTGGGAGGTGCCCGACTATGAGTATCGAGACGAGGCGGGGCGAGCCGTCGCGCGACGCCGCCGGCGCCCCGTCCGCGCCGGGCCCGGGCGCGCGCGGTCCCGGCGTTCAGGGATCCGGCGTTCAAGGGTCCGGCGGTCAGGGGTCCGGCGGTCGCGGTTCCGATGGTCGCGGTTCCGATGGTCGCGGTTCGGCCGCCTCCGGCCGCCAGGGCCCCGGACCCTCCCCGGGTGAGGTCACCTACGATCACCTGATCATCCCGCCGCACTGGCGCCGCTCTGAGGAGCTGAGCGACGGAGCGGTCAACCCGCTGTTCGACGACGGCGGCTCGTCCCGGGACGCCGGGGTGAGCCCGGCACCGACCGGAACGGACAGCCCGTCCGGGCCGTCGCCGGCCGCGACCGGCCCGCTGCTGGTCGGCACGACGGCGCGGGCGTTCGCCAAGCTGGACGACCTGATCCGGCTGGACGGCCGCGATCGGGAGATCATCGAGGCCCGTCGGGCCGAGGCAGACCGGGTCCTGCGCGGGAAGTTCCCGGCCCGCAGCGCCCTGCCGCTGGTCGGCGTGGCCGCGATCGGCTCGGCCGGGCGCGACACGATGATCAAGCCGCTGGACGAGGTGGACATCTTCGCGGTCTTCAGCGCGGCCAACTCGGCCTGGAAGCGGTTCCGCTGGGACTCGCGTGACCTGCTGCTCTGCGTCCGGGACGCCATCGGCGGGGAGCGCATCCAGACGATCGGCACCCGCGGCCAGGCGCTGCGGGTCGTCTACGACGCCCCGCCGGACGTCCACCTGGTGCCGGGCTTCGACCATCCCCGGGCCGGCTACGTCATGCCCGACCGGGTCGGCGGCTGGCTGCCGACCCGGCCAGAGCAGCATGCGAGCTGGATGGCCAACGCCGGTCCCCGGGTGATGTCCGCCGTGCGGCTGCTCAAGGCCTGGAACCGGGTGTACGGAAGCCATCTGCGTTCGTTCCACGTCGAGGCGCTGGCCGGCGAGGTGCTGATCGGGCGTGGTCTGAACACTCGCCAGGGGCTGGCCGAGGTCTTCGGCCGGATCACCGAGGTCGGCTTCGTCGCCCACGACCCGTCTGACCTTGAGGTCGATCTGTCGACCTACCTGCGTCCGGCTGACCGGGCCGAGCTGGTCGAGCCGATCAGTTTCGCCCGGGACCGCTCGGCCCGGGCCGTCGTGGCCGAGCAGGCCGGCCGGCACGAGGAGGCCGTCAACCTGTGGCGGGAGGTCTTCGGACCGGAGTTCCCGACGTTCGGCTGACGCCGGGGCCGCCGGGGCCGCGGCGGCGGCGCGGCGGCGGCGGCGCGGCGGCGCGAGCGTCAGCTGGCGGCCGCCGTGAGGTCGCCGTCGGCGCTGGTGCCGTCCTCCTCGCCAGCCCGGGCGAGGGTCCGCTCGCCCCGACCGAGCCGGCTCGGCCACCAGATCGCGGCGCCGACGTCGACGGCCAGGGCCGGCACCAGGATCGAGCGGACGATCAGCGTGTCGAGCAGGACGCCGAAGGCGACCAGGAAGCCGATCTCGGCCAGCTGGACGATCGGCGCGATCAGCAGGGCCGAGAACGTCGCCGCCAGAACGACGCCGGCCGAGGTGATCACACCACCGGTGACGGCCAGCCCGTGCAGGACTCCGGGCCGGGCGCCGCGGTGGCGCACCTCCTCGCGCACCCGGGTCATGAGGAAGATGTTGTAGTCGATTCCCAGGGCGACCAGGAAGATGAAGCCGAAGAGCGGCAGGGACGGGTCGCTCCCGGGGAAGCCGAGGATGTGCCGGAAGATCAGCGCGCTGGCGCCGAGCGCGCTCAGGAACGACACGACGACCGTGGCAATGAGCAGCAGCGGCGCCACGATCGCCCGCAGCAGCGCGCACAGGATGAGCAGGACGACGGCGAGCACCGTCGGGATGACGATCCACCGGTCCCGGATCGAGGCGTCGGCCACGTCCCGGTTCACCGCTATGTTGCCGCCGACGATGGCGTCCGCCCCTCGGATCGCGTGGACGGCCTCCCGTAGCGCGCCCACCGCCGCGTAGGAGTCGGCGCTGTCCGGGGTGGCCGAGAGCACGACGGTGAACTCGGTCCGGCCGTCGCCGCGCGCCGTCGGTCCGGCCGCCACCACGGTCGGGGCCCGGCGGACGGCCGCGAGCACCTCGTCGGCCCGGGCGTCGCGGCTGATCACGAATAGGGGGGCGGTCGCTCCGGCCGGGAAACCGGCCCGGACCAGGGCGATCCCGCGGGTCGAGTCGACGGGGGAGCGGAAGGCCTGGTCCTGGCGCAGGTTCGGGCCGAGGACGGCGATCCCGGCGGCGCAGGCGGCCAGGAGCAGCGCGGTCACGATCCAGCTCCGGCGCGGTCGGCGGGCGATGACCGCGCCCACCCGCGACCACGCGTTGCCCGCGGTCGTCAGCTTGCCGTCGTAGACGGGGATGAACGGCCAGAACAGCCGCCGTCCGAACAGCACCAGCCCGGCCGGCAGCAACGTCATCATCACCACGAACGCCGAGCCGATCCCGATCGCGCCGACCGGGCCCAACCCGCGGTCGGAGTTGAGCACGCCCAGCAGCAGGCAGAGCAGGCTGATGATGACGGTGGCGGCGGACGCGACGATCGCCGGGCCGGCGCGGTTGATCGCGACCCGCATCGCCACGCGGGGATCGAGGTGGCGGGTCAGCTCCTCGCGGTAGCGGGCGATGAGCAGGAGCGCGTAGTCCGTGCCGGCGCCGAAGACGAGGACGCGCAGGATGCCGGCGCTCTGGCCGTTGACGACGAGGCCGAGGTGCCGGGCGGCCAGGTAGATCAACCCAACGGCGAGCTGGTCGGCGATGGCGACGCAGGCCAGCGGGACGATCCACAGGAACGGGCCGCGGTAGACGGCGAGCAGTGTGATCGCCACGACCAGGCCGGTGACGAGGAGCAGCGTGCGCTCCAGCTTGAGGAAGGCGTTGTACAGGTCTGTGATCAGGCCGCCGGGGCCGGTGACCGACACCTCCAGCCCGTCCCGGGCCGCCCGGCGCACCTGGTCGCGGATCGCCCTGACGTTGTCGGTGAACGACTGGGCGTTGTCGTTCTGGGGCAGCGCGACGGCCAGCACGGCCGTCGCGCCGTCGGCGGAGACCACCGCCGCCGGCACCGGCGCGGCGGCGCGGGCCGACAGCGGCCGGCGCAGGCCGTCGATCGCGGACCGGTCAGCGCCGGTCAGCCCGCCGGCGCGGTGGAACACGACAACGGTCGGCACGGCGTCGCCGCCGGGGAGCCGGGTCTGAGCGTTGATGACCTTGGTCGACTCGGCTCCGGCGGGCAGGAACGAGGCCGCGTTGTTGGTCTGGGCCGAGTCCAGCCGGCCGGCCAGCGGTGTGACGATCACGGCGACGATCAGCCAGATCAGGATGAGGATCCGCGCGGCCCAGCGGCCGGTCGGAATCGCCACCACCGCGCGGACCCAGTCCGCCGGCACCCGCCCGCCGCGGCCCGTCCTCGGCGGCGGCCCAGGCCGCTGGTCGGGTCGTTTTGACCCCGAACCCGCCGTTAAGTCCCACATAGCCGTCTATCGTCTCAAATCGGGCTGGCCAGGGCGCGGCTCGCGCGCACCAACCGCCGGCCCAGCCGCGACGGGACCGGGGCCCGTGAGCGCCCCAGTCCCGTTTCGGTCCGGCGCTTTCGGTCCGGCGCCGCCCGGGTCCGCCGCCGGTCAGACGGCCGCGACGGCCGGCCGGATGCTCAGCGCATGCCGGTCCGGCTCGACGTCGACGACGATCTCGTCGCCGTCGCGGGCCCGGCCCGAGAGCAGTTCGCGAGCCAGGCTGTCGCCGATGCTGGTCTGCACCAGCCGCCGCAGCGGCCGGGCCCCGTAGACGGGGTCGTAGCCGGTCTCGGCCAGCCAGCCCTTGGCGTCCTCGCTGACGCTGAGGGTGATCCGCCGCTCCGCCAGCCGGCGGCGCAGCCGGTCGATCTGGATGTCGACGATCCGGGTCAGGTTCTTCAGGTCGAGCTGGTCGAAAACGAGCACGTCGTCGAGCCGGTTGAGGAACTCCGGCTTGAACGCCTCCCGTACCGCCGCCATCACCGAGTCCCGCCGCACCTCCGGCGACTGGGTCGGGTCCGCGATGAACTGCGAGCCCAGGTTGGAGGTCAGGATCAGGATCGTGTTGCGGAAGTCGACCGTCCGTCCCTGGCCGTCGGTGAGCCGCCCGTCGTCGAGCACCTGGAGCAGGATGTCGAAGACGTCGGGGTGGGCCTTCTCGACCTCGTCCAGCAGGACGACGCTGTAGGGCCGGCGCCGGATCGCCTCGGTCAGCTGGCCGCCGGACTCGAAGCCGATGTAGCCGGGCGGTGCCCCGATCAGGCGGGCCACCGAGTGCTTCTCGGCGTACTCGCTCATGTCGATGCGCACGACCGCCCGCTGGTCGTCGAACAGGAAGTCGGCCAGCGCCTTGGCCAGCTCGGTCTTGCCGACACCGGTCGGGCCGAGGAACAGGAACGACCCGGTCGGCCGGTCGGGGTCGGCCACGCCGGCCCGGGCCCGGCGCACCGCGTCGGACACGGCCCGCACCGCGTCGTCCTGGCCGACGACCCGCGCGTGCAGCTCGTCCTCCATCCGCAGCAGCTTGGCCGTCTCGCCCTCGAGCAGGCGCCCGGCCGGGATGCCCGTCCAGGAGGAGACGACGTCGGCCACGTCGTCCGGCCCGACCTCCTCCTTGAGCATCGCCGACGCGCCGTCGGCGCCGGCCAGCGCGCCGGTCGCCTCGGCCAGCCGCTTCTCCAGCGCTGGGATCGTGCCGTAGCGCAGCTCGCCCGCCTTGGCCAGGTCGAGGTCACGCTCGGCGACCTCGACGGCCCGCTTGGCCACCTCGAGCTCCTCCTTGACCTTCTGGACCTCGGTGATCGAGTTCTTCTCCCGCTGCCAGCGGGCGGTGAGCGCGGAGAGCTCCTCGCGCTTCTCGCCCAGCTCGCGCTGGAGCCGGCCGCGCCGCTCCTTGGAGGCGTCGTCGCTCTCCTTGGACAGGGCCATGTCCTCGATCTCGAGGCGGCGGACGCTCCGCTCGAGCTCGTCGATCGCGACCGGCCGGCTGTCGATCTCCATGCGCAGCCGGGAGGCGGCCTCGTCGACCAGGTCGATCGCCTTGTCCGGCAGAAAGCGGGCGGTGACGTAACGGTCGGACATCGTCGCCGCCGCCACCAGGGCGGAGTCCGTGATCCGCACCCCGTGGTGGACCTCGTAGCGTTCCTTGAGGCCGCGCAGGATGCCGATCGTGTCCTCGACGGACGGCTCACCCACCATGACCGGCTGGAAGCGGCGCTCCAGCGCCGGGTCCTTCTCGATCCGGGTGCGGTACTCGTCCAGGGTGGTGGCGCCGATCATCCGCAGCTCGCCCCGGGCGAGCATCGGCTTGAGCATGTTGCCGGCGTCCATCGCGCCCTCGGCCGCGCCGGCGCCGACGACCGTGTGCAGCTCGTCGATGAACGTGATCACCTGGCCCTCGGCCTCGCGGATCTCGTTCAGGACCGACTTGAGCCGTTCCTCGAACTCGCCGCGCAGCTTGGAGCCGGCGACCATCGAGCCGAGGTCGAGCGAGACGATCCGCCGCTCGCGCAGCGACTCCGGTACGTCGCCGGCGACGACCCGCAGGGCCAGCCCCTCGACGATCGCCGTCTTGCCCACGCCGGGCTCGCCGATCAGCACCGGGTTGTTCTTGGTGCGGCGGGACAGGACCTGGATGACCCGGCGGATCTCCGCGTCCCGGCCGACGACCGGGTCGAGCTTGCCCGACCGGGCTCGTTCGGTCAGGTCGATGGAGTACTTCTCCAGCGCCCGGTAGCTGCCCTCCGGGTCCCGGCTGGTGACACGGCGGGCACCGCCGCGCACCCGGTCGAACGCGGCCCGCAGGGTGTCGCCGGTCGCGCCCGCCTCGACGAGGATGCGCCCGGCCTCCCCGCCGCCGTCGGCCAGCGCCACCAGCAGGTGCTCGACCGAGGTGAACTCGTCGCCGAGGCGCCCGGCCTGCCGTTCGGCGGCGTCCAGGACGGTGACGAGCTGCCGGGACAGCTGCGGCGGCGACACGCTGGCCCCGGTTGCGTGGGGAAGCCGGCCGACGGCCGCCTCAGCCCTGGACCGGACGGCGTCGGCCGGGGTGCCCACGGCGTCCAGCAGAGAGGTCGCGACGCCGTCGGTCTGCTCCAGAAGGGCGACCAGCAGATGCAGGGGGTCGACCAGTGGCGAGCCGTCGCCGGTGGCCCGGCCGATGGCGGAGGACAGCGCCTCCTGGGAACGTGCGGTCAGTCGGTCAGCGTTCATCTGATCCAGATCCATCCAGATCGCGCAAGGGTTGGTCCTCTATAGCAACGCTCAGCTTAGTTGAGTCCTTCCCGCTCAACTTAAGCTTTTCTGGTGGGAGGCCCGTTCGGGCGGCCTGGCGCGCGCGTCGTCACCGTCCCCGCCGGGGTTTCCAGACCACGACGGCGGACCGGTCCACGGGGACCAGATCCCGCCGGTGGCTGGCGTGGGCCTCGGCCACCCGCCGGTCGGCCGCGGCGCGGGCCGCCGCCAGCTCCTCGGTCAGCGCCCGCACCTGGGTCCGCAGCGCCGCCACCTCGGCGCCCAGCTGAAGGATCCGCCGGATGCCCTCGAGGTTGATGCCCTCCTCCTGCGACAGGCGTTGCACCTCGCGCAGGAGCCGGACGTCCCGGACCGAGTAGCGGCGCCCGCGCCCGCTGGCTCGGCCTGGGGTGACCAGGCCGAGCCGGTCGTAGGAGCGGAGGGTCTGTGGATGCATGCCGGCCAGCTGCGCGGCGATCGAGATGACGTAGACCGGCGTGGTGTCGTCGTGCGCCGGCCCCACGGACTCGGGCCCCAGCCTGTCGTCAGACGGCCTCACCCTAATCACTCCCTGTTACAGCCTGACTCACTGGTTCATACGGTCCGTGAGGCCCGCCCGAGGGTCGGTGGGGTAGGCGGCGGCGAACTCCTGCAACGCGGCGCGGGCTCGGGGGGACAGCTCGCTCGCCCGCGGCACCCGGACGTCGACCGACACGATCAGGTCGCCCGATCCGCCGCCCGAACGCGGCACCCCGCGCCCGCGCACCCGCAGCCGGCGGCCCGGACTGGTGCCCGGCGGGACCTTGACCGTTAACGGCGCGCCGTCGAGCGTCGGTACCTTGACCGAGGCGCCCAGCGCGGCCTCCGAGATCGTGACCGGGAGGTTGATCGTCAGGTTCGCCCCGTCCCGCCCGAAGACGGGATGGGACAGGACGTGGACGGTGACCTCCAGGTCGCCGGCCGGCCCACCCCGCTCGCCGGGCGTGCCGCGCCCGCGTACCCGAAGGCGCTGCCCGTCCGAGACCCCGGCCGGGATGCGGATGCGCTGCTCACGCTCGCGCCGCCCGCTGCCCTGGCAGTCCGGACAGGGCGAGTCGACGATCTTCCCTTTGCCCAGGCAGTCCCGGCACGGCTCGGACAGGGCGAAACCGCCCTGGGAGCGGGAGACCACGCCGAGCCCGCGGCAGGTGGGGCAGGTCCGGGGGGACGTCCCGATCCGGGCGCCGCTGCCGGCGCAGCTGGCGCAGGTCGCCGCGCCGGGCAGCCGGACGGAGGTCTCCAGGCCGCTCAGTGACTTCTCGAATGGGATGGTGACCTCGGCCGCGAGGTCGGTGCCCCGCTTCGGCCCGCGCCCGCCACCCGGCGAGCGCTGGAAGAAGCTGTCGAAGAACCCGCCCGCGCCCAGCAGGTCGTCGAGGTTGATGCCGGCGGCACCCGCGCCCGGCTGCGGGCCGGGGCCGCCCCGACCCCCGTACGGCGGCTGGCCGAAGCCGCCGCCGCCGGGGTACCCGCCGGCGGCGAACATCGCCCGGGCCTCGTCGTACTCCCGCCGGCGGTTCGGGTCGGACAGGACGTCGTAGGCCTCGGAGACCTCCTTGAACCGAGCCTCCGCCTTGGCGTCCCCGGGATTCTTGTCCGGGTGCAGCTCCCGGGCCAGCCGCCGGTAGGACTTCTTGATGTCGGCGGCCGAGGCGTCCTTGGGAACGCCGAGAGCGGCGTAGTAGTCCTTCTCGACCATGTCACGAACACTCACGGCGCCCCTCCTTCCGTATTCATGTCAGGCGCCTCCCGGCGCGTCGTCCCCCGAGCCGGCGCCGGCGGCTCAGGCGCCACCGAGTGGGCCCTGATCGGCCCCACCCACCGTGATGTCGGACGAGGCCGCCCCGGCGCCGCCGGGTGTGTCCGGGATCTCGTCCGGCGGCTCGGCCACCGACACCTGGGCGGGCCGCAGGACCCGCTCGCCCAGCCGGTAGCCCGACCGGAAGATCTGGACGCAGCTGGGTTCGCTGACCTCGGCCGAGTAGGCGTGCATCAGCGCGTCGTGCAGCCGGGGGTCGAACGGGTCGCCCTGGGCGGCGAACCGCTCCAGGCCGGCGGCCTCGAGGCTGGTCTCCAGCGCCTCGGCCACCGCCTTGAACGGACCCTCCAGGTCGCCGTGGTCACGAGCCCGGGCGATGTCGTCCAGCACCGGCAGCAGCGCCGTGAGGAGCCGGGCCGAGGCCTGCTCGGCCACCAGCTGCCGGTCCCGCTCGACCCGCCGCCGGTAGTTGTCGAACTCGGCCTTGAGCCGCTGGAGGTCGGCCGTACGCTCCGACACCTGGAGGCGCAGCGAGTCGACGAGCTCCGAGGACGCCTCGGCCGCGGGTGGCGCGCCGGCCGGCGCGCCACCCCCCGCCTCCGGGCCGCCCGCCGCCGGTTCGGACCGCACCTGGCCGCTGTCCGGGTCGATCCGGCGACGGTCGCGCACTATGACCCGTGCCTCCTCGCCGGGGGTCTCCTCCGTCCAGCGCTCGCCGGAAGAGGGGGAAGTCACTTCTTGTCCTCCTCGTCCACGATCTCGGCGTCGACCACGTCGTCGTCCTGAGCGTCGGCCGGGCCGCCCGCCGCGCCGCCCTCGGCGGCGTTCTGGGTGTACAGCGCCTGGCCCATGGCCGAGCTCGCCTTGGCCAGCTCGGCGGTGGCCTCGCTGATGGCGTTGTTGTCGGTCCCACCGACCGCGGCGCGCAGGGTGGCCAGCTTCTCCTCCACGTCAGCCTTCACCGACGCCTCGACCTTGTCGCCGTTCTCGGCCAGGAACTTCTCGGTCGTGTAGACGAGGCTTTCGGCCTGGTTGCGGGTCTCGGCCTCGGCCCGGCGGGCCCGGTCCTCCTCCGCGTACTGCTCGGCCTCGCGGATCATCTTGTCGATGTCGTCCTTCGGCAGGGCGGACCCGCCGGTGATGGTCATCGACTGCTCCTTACCGGTGCCAAGGTCCTTGGCGCCGACGTGCACGATCCCGTTGGCGTCGATGTCGAAGGTGACCTCGATCTGCGGGACGTTGCGCGGCGCCGGCGGCAGCCCGGTCAGCTCGAACATGCCGAGCTTCTTGTTGTAGATCGCCATCTCGCGCTCGCCCTGGAAGACCTGGATCTGCACCGATGGCTGGTTGTCCTCGGCCGTGGTGAAGATCTCCGAGCGCTTGGTCGGGATCGTGGTGTTCCGCTCGATGAGCTTGGTCATGATCCCGCCCTTGGTCTCGATGCCGAGGGAGAGCGGGGTGACGTCGAGCAGGAGGACGTCCTTGACCTCACCCTTGAGCACACCGGCCTGCAGGGAGGCGCCGACGGCCACGACCTCGTCCGGGTTGACGCCCTTGTTCGGCTCCTTGCCCCCGGTGAGCTCACGGACCAGGTCGACGACGGCCGGCATACGGGTCGAGCCGCCGACGAGCACGACGTGGTCAATGTCGGAGATCTTGATGCCGGCGTCCTTGATCGCCTGCTGGAACGGGTTCTTGCAGCGGTCGATCAGGTCGGCCGTCATCCGCTGGAACTCGGCCCGGGTGAGGGTGATGTCCAGGTGGAGCGGGCCGTCGGCCGAGGCGGTGATGTAGGGCAGGTTGATCGTGGTCTGGCTGGACTGCGACAGCTCGATCTTGGCCTTCTCCGCCGCCTCACGCAGGCGCTGCAGGGCCATCTTGTCCTTGCCCAGGTCGACGCCGTGCTGGCCCTGGAAGGTCTTGATCAGGTGGTCGGTGACCCGCTGGTCCCAGTCGTCACCGCCGAGGTGGGTGTCACCGGAGGTCGACTTGACCTCGACCACGCCGTCGCCGATCTCCAGCAGGGACACGTCGAACGTGCCGCCGCCGAGGTCGAAGACGAGGATCGTCTGCTCCTTCTCGCCCTTGTCCAGCCCGTAGGCCAGCGCGGCGGCGGTCGGCTCGTTGACGATCCGCAGGACGTTCAGGCCCGCGATCTTGCCGGCCTCCGTGGTCGCCTGCCGCTGGGCGTCGTCGAAGTAGGCCGGGACGGTGATGACCGCGTCGGAGACGGGCTCACCCAGGTAGGACTCCGCGTCCCGCTTCAGCTTCTGCAGGATGAACGCGCTGATCTGCTGCGGGGTGAAGGACTTGCTGTCGACCTTCATCTTCCAGTCGGAGCCCATGTGGCGCTTGACCGACCGGATGGTCCGTTCGACGTTGGTCACCGCCTGGCGCTTCGCGACCTCGCCGACCAGAATCTCGTCGTTCTTGGCGAAGGCGACGACCGAGGGCGTCGTCCGCGAACCCTCGGCATTCGCGATCACCGTGGGCTCGCCGCCCTCCAGCACGCTCACGACGGAGTTCGTGGTGCCGAGGTCGATGCCGACCGCTCGTGCCATGTCTGTGTGCCTCTCGAATCCGTGGGTGGTCCGCCTGACGGGCGAACCGCTCTGTCGTGTTGAGTCGCCCGCACTCATGATCCTGCCCGGCGGGCCGTCGAGTCAAAGCCCTAGTTTGGTCGCGCCATGAGTTTGAGTCTGATGGGCTCAACGTTGTTGCCAGGATACCTGTTCCCGCGGGTCGCGACACAGTGGCGTGCGCATGGTTCATCGGATCGCGGCAACCGAGGCGCTTCGGCTGTCCTGACGGGGATCTGGCCGGTCGCCAAGACCAGGACGACGGGCGTCCCGCGCTGGGCAGGAAGGTCGACCGGGCGCCAACCGCGCCTGCCGCGGCCGCGCTGGGAGGGTGGCCCGACCCCACACCCCTGAGGGATCGCTGCTCGCGCGGGCTAGGTCGCGGGCGCTAAGCCGGCGCGGGCCGACGCCGCCGGCGCCCATGGCCGGAGTGGGAACGTCGGCCGTGAGCCGACGTCCCGTCGCCGTATCTCGCTCATGTGTTCAGTGTAGATGTCGGTCAGGACGCCGCAAATGAAGATCAAAAATCTGTGGATAACTCATGGAAGCGCTGGTCAGAGCGACGGGCTGTCCCGATCGTCGTCCTCGCGCACGATGCTCAGCGCCCGCCGCTGCCCGCCCCGGCGCGTCCCGCGCCGCGAGCGCCGCCCCGGCTGGGCGTCGCCCTCGGCGCCCCGGGCGCCCTCGTCCGGCCGGGAGCCCGTCAGCGTCGCCGTCGGCGACGAGCCGCCGTAGTCCGCGCCCCGCGTCCACCGTGCGCCACCGCCCGGGCCAGAGCCGGCACCGCCGGCGCCCCCGGAGCCCGGCCGGTTGCCCGATCGTCCGGCCAGATAGCCGAGCCCGCGCCGCCCGGCCGGCTCGGCCGCGCGGGCCAACTCGTCCTCCATCTGCGCGATCCGCTCCAGCAGGCCGGTCGCGTCGCCGCCGCTCTCCCGGATGGTGCGCAGCACGTGCATCAGGCCGATCCACTGGTCGCGGCTGAGCGACACCTCGCGCGACAGCGTCCCGGGACTGAAGGCCGGGAACGTCCGGTCGATCACCGCGGTGACCTTCTTGCAGGCCGACGGGTCCATCCGGTGCGGCTTGGAGCGGACGAACCGGACCGCGTCCTTCAGCGCGACGATCGTCACGCCCTCGACCGCGCCGTCAGCCCAGAACACCCCGGCCTCGACCATGACCAGCATCGACATGATCGGAATCTTGACCATCGGCAGTTCCGGGCGGACCCGGGCCTTGAGCTGATCGCCGTAGAACTTCGCCCGCCCCACCGATCCCTTCAGGGACTGTCCGTCCACGACCGCGCCATCCTTGGTGTAGCGGACCTGGCCCGGCGTCGGGTCGCTGGCCAGGACGAACACCCCGCCCGGGCCGATCAGGATGTGGCCGATCACCGCGTCCAGGGGGGAGATCTCCGGCCCGCCGCCCGTGCCGTGGAACGCCTCGACCGCCTCGTCCGGGATCAGCCGGTCATGCATGATCACGTAGCCGTAGCGGCGCAGCCGGGCGATCGCGTCGGCGGTCTTGCGCTCGACCAGGGCGCCCTTGCGCAGATCCTCGATCTCGGGCACCGGGTCGAAGGCCCGGGCCACGATGAACAGCGGCCAGCCGACGACGATCAGCAGAAACGCGAGGAACGCCAGCCCTGTGCCGAGCCGGAGACCGAGCCCGACGAGCAGGCTGAAGCCCAGCGCGAACGGGAAGGCCCGCAGGGCCGCGATCGGCACCGCCCGGGCCAGCCGCTCCCGGCGGTGCTGAGCGTGCTGGGCCATCGCGCTCTTGTACTCGTAGCGCAGTGACTGGCCGGGGCGGCCGTTCCTCGACCGCGCCGTCGTCGTCGCCATGGGTCCACCCTGATCGTCGGGTCAGCAACATCGTCAGGTTAGCCACCGGGTCGCAACGCTGTCCCAAGACCCGTGAGGCCTGGAGTGTGAGCGTCCGGACCGGGATGGCCCCGGCCCGCCCGGGCCGGCCTCCGGTCCCCGTCCGGTCCCCGTTCACCCGTCCGGCCGCCGACCCACCGGCGTCTATCGTGCCGGGGCGCCCGAAGTGGCGTCATCCGAACCCGCATTTTGGGCGCGATTTGCGGCAACGTGCGAGGCTGGGTCGCTCCACGGTGCGTGGACGAGGGAGACGAGGGATTTGTCGCCCGGGCCGAAGGGTGCGCGATCACGGCGAAGCCGCGCGCCCAGCGGCCGTCGGACAGCTGATCCGCTCCGGAGACGCGGGCTCGGCCGCGTGCGTATCCGCTCACTGGCCCGGGCAAGTTACCAACCGGTAGCGGTAGGGTCGGGCGCGTTGGTGGCTTGTACTGGGAGGACCGAGTGAGACTCGCTATCGGCTGGGCAATCACCGCGATTGCGCTCGCGGTCGCCGGGCAGCGCGTGTTCTGGCTGTTCCGGCTGATCAGGTCCGGTCAGCCCGCGCCGGGCCGCACCGACGACCTCGGCCGGCGGCTGTGGACCGAGATCAGCGAGGTCGGCGGCCAGCGCAAGCTGCTGAAGTGGTCCGTCCCGGGGCTTGCGCACGCCTTCACATTCTGGGGCTTCACGATCCTGCTGCTGACGATCATCGAGGCCTACGGGGCGCTGTTCGACGACAAGTTCAGCATCTGGGGCTTCGGCCACTGGTTCTGGATCGGCTTCCTCGAGGACTTCTTCGCCGTCGCCGTCCTGGCCGGGCTGATCGTCTTCACCATCATCCGGCTGCGCAACGCCCCGGCCCGGCTGGCCCGGAGCTCCCGCTTCTACGGCTCGCACACCGGCCCGGCCTGGGTCATCCTCGGGCTGATCTCCAGTGTCATCATCACGCTGCTGCTCTACCGCGGCCTCCAGTACGACACCGACCACCACCCGCAGGGCCAGACGAAGTGGGCCTTCGCCTCCTTCGCCGTCGGGAAGATCTTCTCCGGGCTGTCCTACGACACGAACAACAACCTCGAGACGACCTTCCTGCTGCTCAACATCGCGATCATCATGGGCTTCTCGGTCCTGGTCGTGTACTCGAAGCACCTGCACATCGGGCTGGCGCCGATCAACGTCGCCCTCAAGCGGGAGCCCAAGGCGCTCGGCGCGCTGGGCACGACGCCCGACATCGAGACGCTGATGGAGGCCGACGACCCGATCATCGGCGCGGGCAAGGTCGAGGACTTCTCCTGGAAGGCGATGCTGGACTTCGCCACCTGCACCGAGTGCGGGCGGTGCCAGAGCCAGTGCCCGGCCTGGAACACCGGAAAGCCGCTGTCGCCCAAGCTGGTCATCATGGACCTGCGCGACCACCTGTTCGCCAAGGCGCCCTACCTGCTGGCGGGCAATGGTGAGGAGGCCGAGGGCGCGGAGGCGTCGAAGGCCAAGACGGGCGTCGAGGAGGATGCCAAGGACCACAGCGTCCACCACGTGCCCGAGTCCGGCTTCGGCCGGGTGCCCGAGCCGGGTGCCGCCCAGGCCGAGCGGCCGCTGGTCGGGACCCTGGAGGAGGGCGGGGTCATCGACCCCGACGTCCTGTGGTCCTGCACGAACTGCGGCGCCTGCGTCGAGCAGTGCCCGGTCGACATCGAGCACGTCGACCACATCGTCGACATGCGCCGCTACCAGGTCATGATCGAGTCGTCGTTCCCCAGCGAGGCCGGCGTCATGCTGCGCAACCTGGAGAACAACGGCAACCCATGGGGCGTCTCGCCCCGCTCGCGCACCGAGTGGACCGAGGGTCTGCCGTTCGAGGTGAAGATCCTCGACGACGGCGAGGAGATCCCGGCCGACGTCGAGTACCTGTACTGGGTCGGCTGCGCCGGCGCGATCGAGGACCGGGCCAAGAAGGTCACCCGGGCCTTCGCCGAGCTGCTGCACACCGCCGGGGTGAACTTCGCCGTCCTGGGCTCGAACGAGTCCTGCACCGGCGACCCGGCCCGCCGGCTGGGCAACGAGTACCTGTACCAGGAGATGGCCAAGGCCAACATCGAGATCCTGGACGGGGTCAAGGCCAAGAAGATCGTCGTGACCTGCCCGCACTGCTTCAACAGCCTCAACAAGGAGTACCCGGCGCTCGGGGGGACCTACGAGGTCGTCCACCACACCCAGCTGCTGGGCACGCTGGTGGAGACCGGGCGGCTGGTGCCGATCACCCCGGTCGAGTCGTCGGTCACCTACCACGACCCGTGCTTCCTCGGCCGGCACAACCAGGTCTACACCCCGCCCCGGGAGATCCTGGCGTCCATCCCGGGCCTGCGCGGCCAGGAGATGCACCGGTGCAAGGACCGCGGCTTCTGCTGCGGAGCCGGCGGCGCCCGGATGTGGATGGAAGAGAAGATCGGCAAGCGGGTCAACGTCGAGCGGGTCGACGAGGCGCTCGAGCTCGACCCGGACGTCGTCTCGACTGCCTGCCCGTTCTGCATCGTGATGCTGTCCGACGCCATCACCGAGAAGAAGCAGTCCGGCGCGGCCAAGGAGAGCCTCGAGGTGCTGGACGTCTCCCAGCTGCTCGCTCGCTCGCTCGTCGCGCCGTCCGTGGCCGCCGCGGCCGCCGCGGCCACGGACGGGACCGGCACGACGGCCTGAGCCGAGCCGAGCGGTGAGACGCCGGGACCCCGGGCGCGTCCCGGCGCGTCCCGGCACCTCCGGGCGCGGACGGGTGAGTGAAACGGTTACTTTGCGTCAGAGGTAATCGGGGTTTCGACTTGACGCCCGGCGGAGTGATCGACCTACTATCACTCTCGGTAACGCAATCTCGTGATCCAGCCGTGGTGCCCGGAGTATGCCTCCGGCTGCCGTCTGGCCCCGGGAGGTCCGCCATGACAGTCACCCGTTCCCCTCGCGGCCCAGTCACGGGCGCTCGCCAGTGACGCCGTCCGTCAGTTCCCTCGCCGCTGCGCGGCGGCTGTTCGACGGCGCCTTCGAGCACCGCGCCGCCCGGGCGCCGCACGCCCTGCGCCGCGTCGCGCCGGCCGCGCGATCACGGTGACCTCGGACGGCCCGCCCGAACCAGCCGTCGGTCCCGCCCACCCCGATCTTGGCCCGGCCACGCCGGCGCAGGCCGAGCCGGAGCCGGAGCCGGAGCCGGGGCTGGAGCGGGTGCTGGAGCCCGGACCGGTCGTCAGCCTGCTCAGCGTCATCCAGGACGACGTCGACGGCGTCCGCGACCAGGTCATGGCCATGGTCAGGTCGAACTACCCGGCCCTCGAGGTGATCGTGGTGGACGACGCCTCGGGCGACGGCAGCGCGGACGTGCTGTTCGAGCTGGCCCTGGAGCTGGGCATCACGGTGGTCCTGCACGAGGTGCGGCGGGGCCGGGCCCGGTGCCTGCGGGCGGCGGCCGACCGGGCCAGCGGCGAGGTGCTGGCTGTGGCCGACCCGGGGATGGTGCTGCCCGACGACGCGGTCGACTCGGCGGTCGGGCCCCTGCTGGCCGGCCGCGCGCGGGGGACCGTCCGCTGGCGCTCGCACGGCGTCACCGCCCACCTGGCTGTCCCGGGCCGGGCCGCGCTGCGCCGCGCCGCCGGCGGCTGACCCGGCTGACCCGGCTGACCGGCGCCTGGCGGCCTGACGCCGGGCACGGTGGGTTTCGCTCCGCGCGGAAGTGATCGGGACGCCTCCCCGGACCGACCCCGGAAGACGTAAGAATGAGTCAGGAACGACTCGGGCCGCTTGGAGGCATCCGAGCCGCCGACCCGCCGGAGGACGCCAGTGTCGAGTTTCATCCGCGATACCCGCGGCGAGAGCGCGCCCGCCGGCCGGTACGTCCTGCCGTCGGTGGTGGAGAAGACGACCCGGGGCGAGTACGGCATGGACCCGTACTCCAAGCTCCTCAAGGAGCGGATCATCTTCCTGGGTGCGCCGGTCGACGACACCTCGGCCAACGACGTCATGGCCCAGCTGCTGTTCCTGGAGGGCGACGACCCCGACCGGGACATCAGCATGTACATCAACTCGCCCGGCGGCTCGCTGACCGCGATGACCGCCATCTACGACACGATGCGCTTCGTCCGGCCCGACATCGCCACCACCTGCCTGGGCCAGGCCTCCTCGGCCGCCGCGCTGCTGCTGGCGGCGGGAACGGCCGGCAAGCGCTCGGCGCTGCCGCACTGCCGCATCCTGCTCCACCAGCCGTACAGCGAGGGCCAGGGCCAGTCCAGCGACCTGGAGATCCACGCCAAGGAGATCATCCGGCTGCGGGAGCTGATGGAGACGATCCTGTCCCGCCACACCGGCAAGGACGCGACCGAAATCCGCCGCGACATCGAGCGCGACAAGTTCTTCAACGCCGACGAGGCGCTGGCCTACGGGCTGATCGACGAGATCATCCCGAGCCGGAAGATGTCGCTGCTGGCCCGTAAGGCGAAGGCCTCGGCCTGACGGCCGTCCTGGCCTGACGGTCACCTCGTCACCTCGATACCGCCGCGTCACCTCGATACCGCCGCCGAGCGCCGGCCCGGACGCCTGACGTCCCGGCCGGCGCTCGCGGGTCCGCCGCTGCGCGGGGTCCGGCGCTGCGCGGGTCCGGCGGCCTCAGAACCGGCGGCTCTCGGCGTGGCCGCCGTCGTGGATGGCGCGCCACAGCTCACCCAGGTTGCCCACGGTCATCGTCGCGGGCAGGCTCTCCACGGCGGTGACGAACCGGTCGGGCGCGTTGCGCTCGCGCAGGTCGCGCGCGATCGCGGGCGGGTGACCGGGGAAGACCGACCGGTCGAGCCGGCGGGCGAGCTCGGACCGTTCGGCCACGTCCCGAGGACTCATGGCCGCCGGCCCCGGGTGGGCCGTCTCCGACTGGGCCGTACCGGCACCCCGAGCGGCGCCGGGCCCGGCGGCCGCGAGGGGATCCATCGGCGGTGCCAGCGAACCGGCCAGGTCGTCGTCCAGGGGCGGCTCGGCCAAGCGCCACTCCTCGGCCCGAGTGTCGTGCCCCGATCGGATGAGCCCCTCCACCTCGCCGGCCAGCAGGTCGTCCGACCAGGCTCCGTGCTTCGAGCTGCCGCGGTCGAGCACCATGGGCGTCCTCCCTCGAGCTCCGCGTACCGATTTGGCCCTCCTTCCCGCCCGGGCCGGGCCCGGAACATCTGGCCCACCGCCGACCGGCCGAAGGGTGCGCGATCATGGCGAAGCCGCGCGCCCGGAGGCCCTGGGAGTGTCACGGCCGAAGGGTGCGCGATCATGGCGAAGCCGCGCGCCCGGAGGCCCTGGGAGTGTCACGGCCGAAGGGTGCGCGACCATGGCGAAGCCGCGCGCCTGTGCGCCCCGAGGCCCGGGGATATCTGTTGCCCGAGGTTTGGCCGGGGCGGGCGGCGGAACGGTTCCCGGGGTGAGGACCGATCCCGAAGCACGGACGGGCTGGCCGCCGGGCGGCGGCCAGCCGCCGGCGCGCAGCGCGCTGGGGCTGCGTCTGGCGCTGGCCCTGTTCGGCCTGGTGTTCTGCGCCGCGGCCGCGGTCGTGGCCGCCGTCTACGGCCCGTGGCCGCTCGCCGCCGTCCTGGCGTTCATTGCGCTGACCGCGGCCGTTGACATCCGCGTGATCAGTCGGCACCGGCGGCGGCGGCGCGAGGCGGAGCGGGTCATGGGGGCCGCCGCCGGCCGGTCGCAACGGCTACCGTGAACCCACACTGTTAACCCACAAAAAGCAACAGATGCCGGATCTGGGCACGCCTGGCGCAAACCGTCCAGGGATGAACTGTTATAACCGTGGGCGATGGACGTGCACCTACGGGACCTCCGTTACTTCGTCGTCGTCGCCGAAGACCTGAGCTTCGCGCGCGCGGCGCAGCGGTTGCAGTTGACCGAGCCGGCGCTGACCAAACAGGTCCGGGCCCTGGAGAAGAGCCTCAACGCCGACCTGTTCGAGGACGCGGGTGCCGATTTCCGGCTGACCGAGGCCGGCCGCACACTGCTCACCGACGCCTACACGCTCCTGGCGACCTGGGAGGACTCCGCGGTCCGCCTGGCCGAGGCGATGGACGCCCAGGAACGCCTGGTCCGGCTGGGCGCGCTGACCAGCGTGACCCGCGGCCTCTACCCCGAGGCGCTGAAGATCTTCCACGACACGGTCGAGGGCGGCCGGGTCGAGCTGCGCCCGGTCGGCTGGGGCGACCCGACCGCCGGGCTGACCGACTCGACGACCGATGTGGCCCTGCTGTGGCTGCCGGTCGCGCCGGCCGGCATTGGCTTCCGCAAGCTGCTCAGCGAGCCGCGCTGGGTGGCGCTGTCCGCGACCCACCCGCTGGCCGACCGGACCGTGATCGACTTCTCCGAGCTCCAGGACGAGCCGTTCGTCGCGATGCCGGCCGACGCCGGGGTGAGCCGGGACTTCTGGCTGGCCGAGCGGGAACGGGCCGGCCGCCGGATCGTCATCGCCGGGGAGGCCCGCACGGCCGACGAGGCGTTCGAGACGGTCGGCTCGGGCCGGGGCGTCGTCCTGCTGGCCGCGAGCAACGCCGAGCTCTACGCCCACCCGGAGATCGTCTGCCGTCCGGTGCACGGCATCGCCCCGGCGGTGCTGGCCGTCGCCTGGCGCCGGGTCGACAAGCGGCCGGCCGTCCGCGCGTTCGTCAACGCCAGCATCGAGGCCGCCGCGGCCCCGCCCCAGATCTGACGCGGGCCCAGATCTGACGCGGGCCCAGATCTGACGCGGGCCCAGATCTGACGCGGGCCCAGATCTGACGCGGGCCCAGATCTGACGCGGGCCCAGATCTGACGCGGGCCCAGATCTGACGCGCGCCCGACGAGCCCGCTCTGACCTGGCGGCCCGGGCAGGCGGCCTGGCCGCCGGCCGGTCAGGGCAGCTCGACGACCTGCGCCGCGTAGACCAGTCCGGCCCCGAACCCGATGAGCAGCACCAGCGCGCCCGACGCGGCCCGGCCGGAGCCGAGCAGCGCCTCCATCGCCAGCGGGATGGACGCGGCCGAGGTGTTGCCGGTTGTCTCGATGTCGCGGGCGACGGCCACGTGTTCGGGCAGTCGCAGCCGGCTGGCCAGCAGGTCGATGATCCGGGCGTTGGCCTGGTGCGGGATGAAGGCGCCCAGGTCGTCGGCGACGACCCCGGCCAGCTCGAGGGCCCGCCGAGCGATCGGGGCCATCTCGTAGGACGCCCAGCGGTAGACCTTCTGGCCGGCCATCCGCATCGCCGGCCAGCCGCCCGCCGGGTCGTCCCGCCAGTCAAGGTAGGAGCGGTCGTGCCCGATGGCGTCGCGGGCCGCCGCGTCCGAGCCCCAGGCGACCGGACCGATCCCCGGGTGCTCGGACGGCCCGATGACCACCGCGCCTGCCCCGTCGCCGAACAGGAACGCCGTCCCCCGGTCGGTGGGGTCGACGATGTCGCTCATCCGCTCGGCCCCGATGACCAGAACGTGCCGGGCCGAACCGGCGAGGATCATGTCCCGGCCGGCGGCCAGGGCGTAGCAGAAGCCGGCGCAGGCGGCGCCCAGATCGACGGCGGCGGCGCGGCCGGCGCCGAGGCGGCGGGCCACGTCGGTGGCCAGCGACGGGGTCTGGGTGACGTGCGACATCGAGGCGACCAGGACGGCGTCCAGGTCGGCCGGCTCGATGCCGGCGTGGGCCAGGGCCTTGCCGGCGGCCGTGGTGGCCATCGCGGCCAGCGTCTCGTCCGGCCCGGCGAAGCGGCGGGTCCGGATGCCCGAGCGTGACTCGATCCACTCGGGCGAGGAGTCGAGGACGGAACAGATCTCCTCGTTGGTGACCACCCGCATCGGCCGGTAGGCGCCCAGGCCGATCAGCCGGGCGGCGGCGGCGCGGCGGCCAGCCGCGATCGCTGGGCTCATGCTCGTTCCCAGGCCCTCGGGCCGGAGCCGGCGGCCCGCTGACGGGCCCGCGGCGCCCGGCGCGGGACCGGCCGCGCGACCATCAGGCTCACGGCGACGGAACTAACGGCCAAGGAACTCACGGCCAAAAGACTCACGGCCACGGAACTCAGGACCACGGAACTCAGGACCACGGGCTCACGACCATGGGAAGGGATTCCTCCGGCTGACGGACGTGGACGAACACCTCGACCATGCTGGATCGATTACTTTCATATCCTACTAATCGGCCTACTCGGCCGGCGGCTGCCGGCTACGACTACTGAATGTGACGGCTCTCGGGCCTGCCTGGCAACCCGCCCCGCCGCCGCGAGGGCCGGGAGCAGGTGGACCACATCGAGGGTGGTCGCGGGCATCCGATACCTCGTGGAGGCTCGGCCTGCTCCCCGTCCGGACGATCGGTGATAACTCTCCGGTATTGTCGCACCCCCGGTCACAGTCACCGACGACCGCGCGAGCCTGCTCACCGAGCCGACCGCGCGGCGCGACAGCGAGACCATGTTCCGGGCGGGACCGCTCGGCCGGGTGTGGGCCCGGGTACGGACGCCAGGACAGGAGGATTCCGCGCCGATGGGTGGACGGCCGATGGGCGACGGGATGGGCGACCCGCGGGACTCGCGAGATCGCGCGCGACAGGAGCGCCACCGCTGAACGGCTCCGACGTGCCGGTCGCGAGCGAGGACCGGCCGCTGCGCCTGCTCCTGGTCGAGGACGACGACGGCGACGCATTCCTGGTAACCGAACTGCTGGCCGACTCCGGACTGGACACCGACGTCCGCCGGGCGGTGACGGTGGCCGAGGCGGTCGCCGCGCTGGACCAGCCCCGCCTGAGCGGCGCCGAGGGCGTCGAGATCCTCGGCGGCATCGACACGACCGCCCGCGCCGGCGGCATCGACTGCGTGCTGCTCGACCTCGGGTTACCCGACGCGCACGGCCTGTCCGGCCTGCAGCGGCTGCTGGCCACCGACTCGCACGCCGCCGTGCTCGTCCTGACCGGGCTGCACGACGAGAGCCGCGGCAGCCTGGCCGTCGCCGCCGGCGCGCAGGACTACCTGGTCAAGGACCAGGTCGACGGCGCCTCCCTGGCCCGGGCCGTCCGCTACGCCGTCACCCGTCGCCGGGCCGAGGAGTCCCAGCGGGCGCTGCTGGCCTCCCGGCTCCAGCAGGAGGAGAACACCCGGCTCGAGCGCGGACTGTTGCCTGTCCCGGTGCTGCGCGACGACGCGCTGTCCTGCGTCCCGCGCTACCGGCCGGGCCGGTCGCAGGCCCTGCTCGGCGGCGACTTCTATGACGTCGTGCAGACCGAGGACGGGTCGCTGATCGTCATCATCGGCGACGTCGCCGGGCACGGGCCGGACTCGGCCGCGCTCGGCGTCCACCTGCGGGTGGCCTGGCGGACGCTGGTGCTGGCCGGCCACCAGCCGCCGGAGCTGCTGCCCATCCTCAGCCGCGTCCTCGAGCACGACCGGGCCTCGGAGGAGACCTTCGCGACGGCCTGCCAGCTGGTGATCAGCCCGGACGGGGGTTCGGTGACGGTCTTCTGCGCCGGCCACCCCAGCCCGCTGCTGCTCGCCTCGCCGACGCGCGCGCTGCTCGAGGTCACGCCCGGCCCGGCGCTGGGCATCGTGTCGGACTGGGTATGGGATGCGGCATCGGTCACCCTGCCAGACGAGTGGACGCTGATGCTTTTCACCGACGGTCTCATCGAAGGTCATGTCCCGGGCGGCGCCGAACGCCTCGGGGAGGACGGCTTGGCCGAGCTGACCACCAAACTCGCCCACGAGCACGCGAGCTGGGGTGAGCTGGCCGACGCGCTGCTGGAGGCCGTCCAACGGCTCAACGGCGGCCCGCTGGCCGACGACATCGCGTTGCTGCTCCTCTCGGGCCGGCGGAGGACCGATGCCCGGCCCGGCTGACCCCGAGCCGGCCGGCGGAGAACCGACACCCGGACCGGCTGGCCCCGGCCGGCCCGATCCGGCGGTGACCGGCCCGGCCGTCGAACCGGGCGGCCGCCCGCTGCGGCTGCGGCTGCGGCTGGCGTTCGCGCTGTTCGCGGTGCTGATCGTGGCGGTCGGCACGATCGGCCTGCTGGCGCTGCTCAACGTCCGGGACGCGCAGCACACGCAGGTCGACAGGCTGGAGCCGGCCAACTCGGCCGCTCACGACCTGACCGTGGCCTGCCTCGACCAGGAGGACGGCGCGCGCGGCTACCTGCTCGCCGGTGACCCGGCGTTCCTCATCCCCTACACCCAGGGCCTGAACCGGCAGCACACGGCGGTGGACCGGATGCGCGCGCTGCTGGCCGACCGGCCGGCGCTGCTGGCCGACGTCGCGAGGGTCGAGGCGGGCGTCGAGGCCTGGCGCCGCGACTTCGCGACGCCGGCCTTCGCCCAGCTGCGCGCGGGCGGCGGCTCCCGAGCCGGGTTCGCCCAGGAGGACGTCGGCAAGAAGCGCTTCGACGAGCTGCGGGTCTCCCTCGACCGGCTGCAGGCCGACGTCTCGGCCCAGCGAGCCTCCTCCCGAGCCGACCTCAGCGACTCGACCGCGATCCTGATCGTCCTGTTCGGCGTGACGCTGGGCATCGTCGTCCTTATCGGCGTCCTGCTGTGGATCGCGCTGCGCCGGTGGATTACGGATCCGCTGGCCAGGCTGGGCGCCGAGGTGCGCCGCGTGGCCCGGGTCGACATGAGCCACGGCATCGGCTCGTCCGGCCCGGGGGAGATCGCCCGCCTGGCCGTCGACGTCGAGGAGATGCGCCGGCGCATCGTCGCCGAGTACGAGGTCTCCCAGCAGTCCCAGCGACAGGCGGCCGAGGCGGCGGCGCTCATCGAGGAGCAGGCCGCGGACCTGCGCCGTTCCAACTCCGAGCTGGAGCAGTTCGCCTACGTCGCCTCCCACGACCTGCAGGAGCCGCTGCGCAAGGTGGCCAGTTTCTGCCAGCTGCTGCAGAAGCGCTACGGCGGGCAGCTCGACGACCGGGCGGACCAGTACATCGCGTTCGCGGTCGACGGGGCCAAGCGGATGCAGCGGCTGATCAACGATCTGCTGGCCTTCTCCCGGGTCGGGCGTTCCAGCGCGTCGTTCGGGGCCGTGGACCTGGCCGAGTGCTTCGACGCGGCGCGGATGATCTTCTCGGAGACGATCGAGAGCACCGGGGCGACGGTCGACGCGACCGGGCTGCCCACGGTCGACGGCGACGCCGGCCTGCTGACCCAGCTGTTCCAGAACCTGATCGGCAACGGTCTGAAGTTCCGGGGCGACGAGCCGCCCCGGATCATCGTCACCGCGGTCCAAAACGGCGCCGAATGGGAGCTGGCGTGCGCGGACAACGGTATCGGGATAGAACCGGAGTATGCGGACCGCGTCTTTGTGATCTTCCAGCGGCTGCACGGCCGGGACGCGTACGACGGTACCGGCATCGGCCTGGCCCTCTGCAAGAAGATCGTCGAGTTCCACGGCGGGCGGATCTGGCTGGACCCGAACGCCCAGGGTGGCACGACCATCCGGTGGACGCTGCCCGTACGCGCCGAGGCCGCGAAGGAACCCGAGGCCGCGAAGGAACCCGAGGTCGCGAAGGGACAAGGAGTCGACTAGACATGGTCAGTGGGGCGATGGGCGGCCCGGTCGAGGTGCTGCTCGTCGAGGACGACCCGGGCGACGTGCTCATGACCCGGGAGGCCTTCGACGACTACAAGATCAACAACACCCTGCACGTGGTCGACAACGGGGTGGACGCCGTCTCGTTCCTGCGCCGCGAGGGGGAGTACACGGACGCGCCGATCCCCGACCTGATCCTGCTCGACCTGAACCTGCCCCGGATGGACGGCCGGGAGGTCCTGGCCGAGGTCAAGAACGACCCACGCCTGTGCAGCATCCCGGTGGTCGTCCTGACCACCAGCCAGGCCGAGGAGGACGTGCTGCGCAGCTACCAGCTGCACGCGAACGCCTACGTGTCCAAGCCGGTCGACTTCGAACAGTTCATCAACGTCGTCCGCCAGATCGACGACTTCTTCGTCACGGTCGTCAGGCTTCCCGGCCGGGACTGAGATTGGGCCGCTCCGCCTGGGCGCTTCGCTCCTGGCCCGGGATCGCCCGGCGCGGCGAGCGGGCTAGCACGACCCCCGTCCGGTCGTCGGTAGCCCGCCCGGGCGCGAAGGCGGCCACCGCCGTGAACAGCGAGTCCAGCAGGCGGATCGGCCCCTCGTGGGCGTGGGCGCGGGCGGCTGCGCGCAGCCGGTTCGGCCCGAACTGGGTCCCGGCGCCGTCCCGTGCCTCGGTCAGCCCGTCGGTGTAGCAGACGAGCAGGTCGTCCGGGCCGAGGCGCAGGGTCGCGGTCTCCCACATGTGACCGCCCTCGAACAGGCTGGCGACCAGCGGGCCGGTCGGCGGCAGCGAGGTCGCCTCGATCCCGTCCCGGGTCTCGTGGCCGCCCCGCTGGCCGGCACGCGCCGGTCGGCTGGGCCGGTCCTGTCGGCTCGCGTTGTTCTCTCGGCTCGCGTTGTTCTGTCGGCTCGCGTTGTTCTGTCGGCTGTCATGGTCCTGTTGGCCGGTATCTTCGCGCTGGCCGGCGTCTTCGCGCGCTCCGGCCGGGTCGGCGCCCACCGACCGGTGGTACGGCCGGGATGACGGGCGCAGGTGCAGCGGCCCGGGATGGCCGGCGTTGGTGTAGCGGACCAGGCCGTCGGCCGGGTCGAGGATCGCGATGAACACCGTGGCGAACATCTCGCCCACGTCGCCCAGCGCGTTGACCGACTCACGGATGGCCTCGGCCGGGTCGGCCCCGCAGGCCAACGCGGCGCGCATCAGGTATTTCAGGCGCAGCGCGTGGACACCGGCCGGCGAGCCGTGCCCGGAGACGTCGCCGACCACCAGGCCGAGCCGGCCGCCCTCCAGCGTGAACGCGTCGAACCAGTCACCGGCCAGCAGGCCTTCGGCCGGGATGAGGCGCCCGGCGATCTCCCAGCCCGACCCGAGCGGGTCGGTGGTGTGCACGGGGGCGGGCGCCAGTGCCGCCCGCAGGGCGACGACCGACGGACCCTGCTGGCCGAGCGCCTCGACCAGGCGCAGCCGCATCGCCTCGACGCCGCGGGCGAGGTCGGCCACCTCGGCCGGCCCGGTGGTCGGCACCTGGTGGGTGTAGTTGCCGGACGCGACCGTGCGGACCGAGCCGAGGACGCGGCGGACCGGGGTGAGGACGAGACGCCGGCCGGCGACCGTGACCACGGCACCGACCAGCAACGTGGTGACGACGGCCGCGATGAGCGCGCCCATCAGCATGTTCAGGGCCCGGTTGTTCTCCTGGATCGCGTCGGCGCGCAGGGTGGCGATCTCGGCCCGGATCGCGCTGTTGAGGTTCTCGTTGGCGCCGAACTCCCGGGCGCCGGGTGAGCTCTCGATGACCTGGGCCTTGGCCCGGTCGCCGGCGGACATCGCGGCGAGCTCGGGCTGGGCCACCGTAGTGGTCCACCGCTGGTGGGTGGCGATCTGTTCGTCGATCATCGCGGGCAGCCGGCCCAGGCCCTGGGCCTCGGCGACCGCCTTGGCCTGGGCGTCCGGGATGACGGCGCTGGCCGTCCGGTAGGCGCCCAGGTAGCCGGGGTCGGCGGTGAGCAGGTAGCCGCGCAGGCTGCTCTGCTGCTCGGCGTAGGCGGCGGAGAGCAGTGCCTCGCTGGCGTAGACCGGCTCGACCCCGTGGTTCCAGGTGTCGATGGCGGACCGTGACCGGGCGCCCCCGTAGAGCGCCAGACCGAGGGACGCCAAGGCCAGGGCGACCGCGACCACCACCAGCCAGGTCATCCTCCGCCGCACAGCCCGCCCCCTTGCCGAGGCGACTGCCCGGCCCGGCCGCGAGCCGGCCGGCGCCGTCACCGGCAGTCCCGCTGTGATGGTCGGGTCAGCCGGCGGCGGGCGCCAGACGGACGGTTACTCGGCGTGACACCGGGCCCCGTTCCGCCGTCGGTCGGGCGGTTCGTCCTACAGGCAGGGCAGGCCGAGCACCGAGGAGAGGTCGGCCCGGACGACCGGAGTCACGCCCGAGCAGCCGACCTGGGCCGTGCCCAGCTCGACCAGGGTCCAGTGGCCGTTTGTGCGGCGCAGGAGGGCGGCGGCGGTGTCGGTGGTGTCGGCCGGCGGCACGATGTGGGCGGCGGCGTAGTTCGGGTCGGTCCGGGAGACCTGGACGTCGGTGATGCGCAGCTGGCTGGCCGGGAGGGCGGCGGTGAGCGGGCTGGTCCGGACGGCCTGGGCGATCTCGTTGGTCAGGGCCGCGTTGTTCGCCGCCTGGGCCGGGTCGGCCTGGGCCGGGTGGTCCTGGTCCTGGGCCGGGCCGTTGATCGTCATCGTCAGCTCGTCGCCGCCGGCCTCGGGGGCCCAGTCGCGGGCCGAGGTCGCGCTGATCGACGGCGCGGCGACCGAGAGGGCGATCAGGGCCGCGGCCGGCAGCATCCGGCTGGCTCCGAAGCGTGATTGGGCCCAGACCGGGCTGGGGTACGCCGTGGCCGGCCGCGCGCGGTCAGCCCGGGCCGGGCGTCCGGGGGTGGTTCCCATGCGGTGTCGAGCCATGTATCCGGTGTACCCACATATCGCGTCCGAGCACGTCAGACAGGCGGCATTTCCGATGTCGGCCGCGCGACGGGCGCCGTTTTTGCGGCCTGACCGGGCGTTTCGCCGCGACGGTTAGCCGACAGCACGCCTGCCGGCAGCCTGTCAAGGCCTCCGCGCCCGGCGTGGCCACCGCCGGGCCTGGCCCGTCTCGCCCCGATCGTCGGCGGGACAGACCAGACTGGAACGCGGGCAAACGGTGGGTTTCGTGGCGGCCGCGCGGGAGGGGACATGACGGAGATCCTGACGTCGATGTGTGCCCGGCTGTACGGCCGCCGGGCCGAGGCGAACCGTGCCCGCCGCGCGGTCGCCGCCGCCACGGAGGACGCCGGGTGAGGACGCTGCAGGCGTATCGGTTCGCGCTCGACCCGAACAACGCCCAGGCCGCGAACCTGCGGCGCCACGCCGGGGCGGCTCGGTTCGCCTACAACTGGGGCCTCGCCCGGGTGAGAGCCGGCCTTGCTCAGCGGGATGCCGAGCGTTCCTACGGGACTCCAGATGCTGATCTGACTTCGGTTCCGTGGACGCTGGCCGCGCTTCGGCTGGAGTGGAACCGAGCCAAGGGTGAGGTTGCCCCGTGGTGGTCGGAGTGCTCGAAAGAAGCGTATTCGGCCGGGCTGGATCAGCTCGCCCGCGGGTTGAAGAACTTCTCCGACTCCCGGAAAGGGAAGCGTAAGGGCCGGAAAGTCGGTTTCCCGAGGTTCAAGAAGCGTGGGAAGTGCCGCGAGTCGTTCCGCTACACGACCGGTTCCTACGGCCCGGACGGAGTTCGGTATGTGAAGCTGCCGCTGATCGGCCGGGTTAAGGTTCATGAGCCGATGGGAGCGCTCACCGCGAAGTTGGCCGACGGGTCGGCCCGGTTGATGGGCGCGACCGTGTCCCGGACGGCGGGTCGCTGGTGTGCCTCGTTCACCGTCGAAGTCCAGCGGGGCATGCCGTCCCGGACCGTGGTCCGTCACCAGAAGGCCGGCGGGACGGTCGGTGTTGACCTTGGCGTGAAGCATCTTGCCGTACTGTCTACCGGCGAGATGGTCGAGAATCCGAAGCGCCTCGCCGGGTCGCTGTGTCGCCTGTGCACAGCGTCCCGGGCCTATGCCCGCTCCCAGCCGGGAAGTGTCGGTCGGCGGAAACGGTCCGCAAGGCTTGCCCGGATTCACGCGAAGGTCACGAACGAGCGCCGCGACGGTCTGCGCAAGCTGACGACCCGGCTGTCCAGGTCCCACGGTGTGATCGTGGTCGAAGACCTCCACGTTGAAGGGATGAAGCGGAACCGTTGGCTGGCCCGCGCCGTCTCCGATACCGGGATGGCCGAGGTGCGCCGGCAGCTCGCCTACAAAACCCAGTGGTACGGCTCCCGTCTGGTCGTGGCGGACCGCTGGTTCCCGTCGAGCAAAACCTGTTCCGGCTGTGGCTGGCGAAACCCAAGCCTGAAACTGTCGGATCGTACGTTCACCTGCGCGGAATGCGGCCTGGTCCTCGACCGGGACCTGAACGCCGCGGTCAACCTGCGTAATCTCGTCGCCGCCAGTGCGGTGGAGACGGAAAACGCTCGTGGAGCCGACCGTAAGGCCCCGCTCGCGGGGCCGGTGGCTGTGAAACGGGAACCCGGCACCGCGCGAGCGGGTCAGACCGGGAGCGCCGTCCCATCGAGGACGACTGCGAGACAGAGGCTTACTCATGCTTCATGACTCGCAACGGAGGACGGAGTGATGACCATCGTTGGGCGGCCGCGTGTCCTCCGGTCGCGCCCGGCCGGCGCGCCGGGCGATGGTGTGCCGGGCGATGGTGTGCCGGGCGATGGTGTGCCGGCCGCCCGGCGGTGGGCGAGCGGGCGGGTGCGGCTGCTGGCCGTGGTGGTCGTGGCGGCCGTGTGCTGGCCGCTGGCCACGGCGCTGCTGACGGTACGGCTCACCGTCCAGCGGCCGGGGTTCTACGAGAGCGCTCTGGACCGGTCCGACGCCTACGAGCGGGTGTACACCGAGATCCTCACCGATCCCCGGGTCACCGACGTGACCAACCAGTTGCTGGCCGGCCTCTCGGTCGACGAGAGCGTGGTGAGCGACAACCTGCGGGTCGTCGTGCCGCCGTCGGCCCTGCGCGGGGTGGCCACGAGCCTGGCCGGCCAGGTCTCCGGCTATCTGGCCGGTGAGAACATCCCGCCCCGGGCGACGATCGACCTGCGGCCGGTCCTGGCGAACGTCTCCGAGCTGGCCGACAGCTACCTGGCCGGCGCGGTCGCCCGGGCCGGCCACTACCAGGTGGACGACGTCAGCGCGGTGATCGTCGGGGTGCTGGACGCGCTGAGCGCCGTCGCTCGCGGCCAGCCGCCCCGGAGCCTGCCCGCCGTGTCGCTGACGCCCGACCAGGCTGACGCGGTCGCCCGCGCGGTCGAGGGCGCGCTCCCGGCCGCCGAACGCGGCCGCTTGGACGCGCCGTTACGGGCCGCGCTCGTCGCCGGTGACCTCACGGCCGCGGTGGCGATCGCCGGGCCGCCGCTGTTCCGGGGCGACGAGCGCTCGATTGCCGGGCTGCGCGCCCGCCTGGGCGGCGGCACCCAGCTCGATCTGGGCGGGACGGTAGCGCCTCGCCTGAGCCCCGAGCTGCGCGGCGGGGTCGGCGGGCTGCACCAGGTGGGCTCGTTCGGCGTCGTCGCGCTGGCCGGCGGACTGATAGCGCTGATGATGGCGACGATCGTGGCCGCGGCCCGGCCAGCGGGGCCGACTCGCTCCGGGGAAGCCGACGGCGCCCGATCGGGCAACGCTGGGTCTGGTGGCGATGGGTCTGGTGGCGGCGGGTCGGGTAACGCCCGGTCGGGTAACGCCCGGTGGGGTGGCGCCGCGGCCGGGTCGGCCGGGGCTGAGCCGGCTGGGGCCGGGTCGGCCGGGGCCGACCCGGTGCCGCCGAGCCCGCCGTCGCCTCGGCGGGCGCGGCTGGTCGTGGCCGCGCTGGCGGCCGCCGGAGCGTCGGCGTTCGCGGTCGGCCTCGCGCTCACCCTGGTCATCGGCAACCCGTTGGCCGGGCTGAGCGGGCCGGGTTCGCCGCTGCCGCCGTCCGCCGCCCGGCTGATCGGTGACATCGGCGGCAACCTGATCGGCGAGACGCGGCGGACCTGGCTGTGGCTGGCCGCCGCCCCGCCGCTCGTGGCGCTGGCGCTGGTCGCGACCGGAGCGGTGCTCACCGGGTTCGTGCGCTCCAGCCAGCGCCGCCGGCGGCTCCTGGTAACGGCCGGAACATCGCTGGCCGGCCTGAGCGCGCTGTGGATCGTCGTGCCGACGCCGGTAGCGTCCACCGTGACCACCTGCAACGGCGCGTCGGCGCTGTGCCGCCGGGCCTACCCGGACGTCACCTACGCGGCCGCCCACAACGCGATGGCCTCGACCGACGCCCGCTTCTTCGGAGCCACCCAGGATCTCGACATGATCGGCCAGTTGGACGCGGGGGTACGAGCACTGCTGATCGACGTCCACCTCTGGACGCCACCGGCTGAGCTGGCGAGCTTCCTGGCCGGGCTGCCGCCCGCCCAGCGGGACGCGCTCCGGCCCTGGATCTCCGCCGCCGCGAGTCACCGGGACGGGCTGTGGCTCTGCCACGACGCCTGCCAGCTCGGCGCCTTACCCCTGGTCGGGCAGCTGGAGAAGATCCGGGCCTGGCTGGCGGAGAACCCCAGTGAGGTCGTCACGCTGATCATTCAGGACGGCGCGCCCGCTCCCGAGGTGATGTCGGCGTTCCAGGCGGCCGGGTTGGGCCGCTACCTGGCTACCCCCCCGGCAAAGCGGGCGGGGTCGTGGCCGACGCTCGGCCAGATGATCGAGAGCGGGCATCGCCTGGTGGTGTTCGCGGAGTCGGCCGACGTTCCGGGGACCTGGTACCGCAACGTCTTCCGGTACACGCTCGACACCCCGTTCGACGTCTCCTCGCCCTCGTTCGGATGCGCACTGGGCCGGGTCGCCGGGGAGAAGGGCGCAGGCAGCGCGCCGATGATGATCCTGGCCAACCACTGGGTGACCCGAACCGCCGGCAGCCGGGCCGCCGCGGTGACGACCAACCAGGCCGGGTCGCTGCTGGCCCAGGTCCAGGCGTGTGAACGGGACCAGGGTCGCCGCCCGACCTTCATCGCGGTCAACTTCACCTCGATCGGCGATCTCGTTCCCACGGTCGAGCAGATCAACCTGGCGCCGCCGCTGCCGTCGCCGAGGTCCGCCCCGCCCGAGCCGTCCCCGACCGCCCAGCCCACCCGGCCGTAAGGCAACATTCCTGTACTGGTCACCGCCGTCGAGAGGCGCCGGAATACAGTTGCTCGGGCAACCGTTGGCTCGGATACAGTTGAACACGCAAGAACCGATCTGCCCGACCCGAGGAGACGCAATGAGCACCGCCGCTACCGAGACGATCCCCGGCTACCTGGCCGGAACGTGGACGATCGACCCGGTCCATTCCGAGGTCGGCTTCAGCATCCGTCACATGATGGTGAGCAAGGTCCGGGGCCGGTTCGCCACCTTCAGCGGCACCATCACCACCGCCGAGGACCCGACGGCGTCCTCGGCCCGTGCCGAGATCGCGCTCGCCTCGATCGACACCAACAACGAGCAGCGTGATGGCCACCTGCGCAGCAACGACTTCTTCAACACCGAGTCGAACGAGACCATGACCTGGGTCTCGACCGGCGTGAAGATCGACGGCGGCGACATCATCGTCGACGGTGAGCTGACCCTGCTCGGCGTCACCCGCTCGGTCCCGCTGGCGGTCGAGTTCAACGGCATCGGTCCGGACGCCTGGGGCGGCACCCGCGCCGGCTTCTCCGCCACCACCGAGATCAACCGGTCCGACTTCGGCCTCTCCTTCAACATGCCCCTCGACGGCGGCGGCGTGGTCATCGGCGACAAGGTGACCATCCACCTCGAGATCGAGGCCGTTCTGGACACGCCGGCCGCCTAGGCCGAAGGGCGCGCGATCATGGCGAAGCCGCGCGCCCGGCGGCTCCGGGAGTGTCACAGGCCGAAGGACGCGCGATCATGGCGAAGCCGCGCGCCCGGCGGCCCCGGGAGTGTCACAGGCCGAAGGGCGCGCGATCATGGCGAAGCCGCGCGCCCGGCGGCCCCGGGATCCCTCGGCAGTGCTCCGGGGGCGATGCGGCGTGCAGGTCGCGCCGCCCCCGGCACGCGGCCAGCGCCACTCCCACCTGGCCTAACTGGATCGTGGCCGAGCCCGGCTCCTCCGCCGCGGAGATCAGTCGGTCGACGGCCCAGGCCGCCCGCCGCGGCGGCGCAGGAAACCGGTGATCGCGGCGGCGAAGGCCGGCCCGTCGGCGCTGCGCCCGACCGTGGCCAGGCGGGCGGCCGCGAGCCACGCCTGCTGGCCCGCCGCGACCGCAGCCTTCGCCCCGCGCACGGCCGGCGGCGGCGCGGCGGCGACGGTGGCGGCCAGCTCGGCCAGCGCGCCGTCCAGCTCACTGTCCGGGACGGTTCGGGTGACCAGCCCGAGCGCGGCCGCCTCCGGCGCGCCGACCAGCCGTCCCGTGTAGAGCAGCTCCTTGGCCCGGGCCGGTCCGACGGCCATGGTCATCCGGCCGGCGAACGACGGGCTGACGATGATCCCCAGCCGGGCCACCGGCATGCCGATCCGAGCCGAGGCGGCGGCGATCCGCAGGTCGGCGGCCAGCGCGAGCTGGCAGCCGGCGCCGGCCGCGTCACCCTCGAGCACAGCGACGGTCGGGGCCGGGACGGATTCCAGCGCCCGCAGCGCCGCCTCCATCTCGGCGAAGCTGGCGTCGACGTCGGCCAGCGCCACGGCCGAGCCGTCGCCGCCCACCCAGTCGGTCATATCCGAGCCGGCGCAGAACGCGCCGTCCCGGCCGCGCACGACCAGCAGGCGCAGGCCGTCCTCGGCGGCGAGGCCGGCCAGCGTCGCCCGCAGTGCTCGCCAGTCGGCCCGGCGCAGCGCGTTGCGCCGCGCGCCCGACCCGATCAGAACCGTCAGTACGCCGTCTGATCGATCACGACCTGTGACGGTGACGGCGGCCGGCGCCACCTCGCTCGCCGGCTCGATGCGGTCGGCGCCCGACCCGGACGGTCGCATTTTGCGCAGCTCAGGGGCATTGGCCGCATCCTGGGTCCTGTCGCGATCATCGGTGGCCAGTTCTGTCGACATCGCTGCCTCCTCCGCCGGCGGCTACGCGCCGCGACCGGTACGACGGTCTCCTACCCACAACCGTCCGCGAAGGTGGGATCAGACGCGCGGAGTGCGCGACTACGTCACATGCGCGGTAGCCGGGCCTGGTCACAAGTTCGGACCGGGGGTGGACCGCCTGGCTTACCCCCACCCGTTCCCTTGGCAGCCGCATGCGACGAAACTAGCCGGATGGGCGAACAGCCGAAGCCGGCGAGCATCGCCGCCGCCGGGCTACTGCTGGCGGCGGCGGTCGGGTTGGACCTTCTTCCGACGAAGCTGCTGCTGGCCGGATACTTCGGGCTGCCGGTCTTCGTCGTCGCGGCGGCCGGGACCATCCCGATGACCCTGGGTTTCGGCGCGCTGTCCGTTGGGGTCACCATCGCCTCCGGCACCTGGGACCATCGTTTCGGCAGCCATCAGCACATCGCCGTGATCTTCCTGGTCCTGGCCGAGGTGTGCGTGGCCGCCTACGTCGCCCAGGCCCGGCTGCGCCGGGAGGCGGAGATGGTCCGGGTCCGGGCGGTGGCGGACGTCGCGCAGCGCGCGCTCCTGCCGGCCGTGCCCGAACGCCTAGGCGAGGTCGGCTTCGCCACCCGCTACGTCTCGGCCGCCCGGGAGGCGCTCGTGGGCGGCGACCTCTACGAGGTGGTGTCGACCCAGCGCACCGTCCGGCTGATCATCGGGGACGTCAGGGGCAAGGGGCTGCCGGCGGTGCGGTTGGCGACCGTGGTCCTCGGCGCGTTCCGGGAGGCTGCCGTGACCTGGCTGGATATCGAACAGGTCGCTTCGGCCTGCACCCGGGCGGTCGCCCGGGAGTCCGGCCAGGAGGACTTCGTCACCGCGATGATGATCGACATCCATGGCGACGGGCACCTCACGCTGCTCTCGGCCGGCCATCCGCCGGCGATGCTCATCTCGGCGTCGGGCTGGCGGTCGCTGGCCGCCGACGTGCCCAGCCCGCCGCTGGGCATCGCCGAGTCGTTCCGCTCCACCACGGTGACCTGGGACCCGGGCGACCGGTTGCTGATATACACCGACGGCCTCATCGAGGCCAGGGACCGGCGCGGTGAGTTCTTCCCGCTCGACCGCCATCTGTCGGCGCTGGCCGGCGGCGGCCTGGACGACGCGCTCGACCGGCTCACCGACGCGGTCCACGCCCATGTCGGCGGCGAGATGCGCGACGACCTGGCCGTGCTGCTCGCCCAGCGCCTCACCGTCCCGGACCAGGCCGGGCCGGCGGACGCGCCGGCGCCGGCGAACGCGTCGATCCGGGCGGTACAGAGCTCGCGCTCCAGACCGCCCGGACGGGTCGGGTAGGTCAGCCGGCCCAGACGGCTGGCTCGGCCGCTGGCTCAGACGGCGAGCAGCCGGTCGAACAGGCCGCGGTAGCGCTGGAGGGCCAGCCGCAGGTCCTCGGTCGAGGGCTCACCCACGCCGTCGGCCCCCTCACCGCGGTGGGCGCCGATGCTCGAGGTCTCGGCGGTGAGCGCGTCGGTCAGCCGGCGGACGGTCTCCTCCAGCAGCTCACCGGCGTCGGCGACGGCGCGGCCCGGGTCGTCGACGAAGTCGGCCTGAATGGCCGACCACCGGGTGCGCGGGCCGTTGTCGCGGAGGAGGTCCTCCAGCGGCGAGCTCCCCGCGCCCGCGCCCGCGGTCCCGGTGCCGACGGCCGGGGAGCTGACACCCGCGGCGGTCGCCGGGTTGCCGGTGACCTGGGGCGTCGGCGCAATCGGAGCGGAGTCCGTGACCGCGTCGCCCGCGACCCTGGAATCACCGGCTCGACCGGCGTTCGTCTCCCGGTCACTGTCGTATTCCGAGCCGGTTTCCGGAGCGGTGCCGAATTTGTCGCCGCGCTCGTAGCCGACAGCCCGCTCTCGGGTCCGGTCGTCAGCGGTCCGGTCGTCAGCGGTCCGGTCGTCAGCCACCTGGTCGTCAACGGACCGGTCGGCGGTGACGCCGGCGTCGGCGACACGGTCATCGGTCGCGCGGTCGTCGGTCAGGCGTTCGTCGGTCGCGGTACGTCCGAGGTGCATTTCTCTCACTCTCCACTTCCGCGTGGTCTGGCGGGTGCTGTGCGCTTATCGGCGAGTGGTGACGGTCTCGCCATCGTCGCGAACCTTGGCCTCGTCGCGGGCGTCGTCGCGGGCCTCGTCGCGGGCGCGCTCCGGGGCGCGTCGGCCGTCCGCGTCGGTCGGGCCGGCGACCTTCTCGAAGATGTCCCGGTAGGCGATCAGGCTGGCCCGCAGGCGCTCGGTCGTCTCCGCCGGGAGGGGTTGCCCCGCCTCGGCCGGGGCGGCGTTCGACGTCGTGGCCCGGGCCGACCGGAAGCCATCGGCCTGCTCGGGGTAGTCGGCGACGAGGGAGCGAAGCTGGGCGTCGGCGTCGGCCGCCGGGTACCCACGGGTCCGCAGGACCGCGCCGACGAGCGACTCGGCGTCCCGGGTCGCCTCGAGCGGCGACTCGACGAAGGCGGCCTGGATGCCGTCCCAGCGCTCGGTGAAGGACGCGCGCTCGGCGCTGGTCAACGGCCGGACCTTGGCGTTCGACCGTTCGCGGACGACGTCGGCCAGCTCGGCCTCGGCGGCGTCCCGGTCGTTGCCGTGCCGGCGCAGCGCCCGGTCGTATTCGGGGCCGAAACGGGTTTGCAGCGCCCGGCGCCGCCCCTGCGCCACCAACCGCCGAGCGATGAAGAATATCGCCACGACGACCACGATGGCGACGACAATCCAAAGAACGGCTGACATGGGGGATTCTCCAATTTCTCGCGGCCCTGTGGGCGTTTCGCCGCCGAGGCCCGCCGAGTGGGTGAACGGCCGTTATCTCCCCGCCGCCGCCGGACCGTAAACGTCGGAATTCGGGACGGTTTCGGCGATTGGCGCTGCCAGCGCGACTACCGGCGGGTTGGCCGGTACGCGGACCGGCGGTTCCGGCACGGTGACCGGCCCGACTACTGGCGACCGGCCTCGCTCGCGTCACGTTCGAGCGCCTGGGCCGTGGCGAAGATCTCATACGGGTTGCGCGGGAAGCCCGCCAGCTCCCGGCGCAGGCCCTGGCCGTCCGTCGCGCCGAAGGCGGCGGGCAGCAGGTCGCCGAGGTCGAACCGGAACACCGCCGCCCCGGTGACCTGCCGCGCCATCGCCCGCGTCGGTTCGTCGGGGTAGCTGGCCGGCGCGACCGCCCGGTTGGGACTGAGGAAGCCGCCGAGCCTCGCCCAGATCGTGGCCGACGACGGGTCGGCCAGGTAGGTGACCAGCGCCCGGGCGCCGGGGGTGTCGCGCATGACGACCGCCGCGTCGCCGTGGCCGACGACGGCCGCCGGGGCGTGGTTGACCATGGGGAACGGGAACGTTCGGGCCTCGATGCCGGGCCGCGCGGGTGTGTCGGCCGTCACGATCGGGCCGACGGCGTCCCCGCCGGCGACGATCGCGGCCCGGCCGGCGCCCCCCGGGTCCGAGCCCCCCGGGCCCGAGCCCCCCGGGCCCGAGCCCCGCGCGCCCGAGCCGAACACCGCCTGGACCGACTCGACCCGGGACATCGCCGCCGGGTCGCCGGCCAGACGTCCGCCCGGGCCCCACAGATCGCTGAGCATGGTGAGAGTGGTGACGACGCTCGGGTCGGTCCACGGGATCTGGTGGCGGACGAGCAGGTCGTAGTCGCTCGCGCCGGCCCGCTGGAGGTAGGCGTTCTCGAACCACTCGACGACCGTCGCCGGGTCTCGCCCGCCGACGGCCAGTGGGGTGATCGAGGCTCCCTGCAACGCGACGACGTCATCGGTGAACGAGTCCCAGTCGGTCGGGGGCCGGACGCCCGCGGCGGCGAGCGCGTCCGGGCGGTACCACATCGTCGACGAGTCGCTGACCCGGAACCACACCGCCGAGGGCCGGCCGGCCACGCTGGACAGGGACGTCCAGACCGGCGGGTAGTAGCGCCGAATGGCCGCCGCGGCGGCCGCCGGCAGCGGTCTGACCGCGCCCGCCCGGGCCAGCTCGGCCACGTCCGACGGCCCGTCGAGGACGGCGACGTCGGGCGGCGTCCCGTCGGCGGCCAGCGATCGCGCGCGGGCGTTCCCTCCGGGGGAGTAGCCGACGACGGCGCCCGTCGCGGCCTCGAAGGCCGCGAGGACCCGCCCGAACGCGTCCCGCTCGGGACCGCCCGCCCAGGGGCCGACGACCTCGACCCGCTGGCCCCGCAGCGACGGCAGGTCGAGTGGCGCGGCGGTGACGCCGAACGTCGCGGGGTCGGCCGACGGCGTGGAGGGCAACGAAGATTCGCTACAATGAGTGAGTGCCAGGGCCGTCAGCAGTGCCACTCCGGCCAGGACGCGCCCGCGCCGCATGTGACCTCCCGCGCCCGTCGCCGGCCGGTGCGGCCGTCGTGTCGCACCGGTGGCGGGCGCCGGCCGGAGCCCGTCGCGCCACCCCCGAAAGTCCCAGTGGGAAGGGTCTATCGGTGGCCGCGGTGCGCGCTGACCGTACGGCTTTCCCGGCCGTGGGACGAGTGCTCGGCCCGGGACGCGCCCAGCGCGGGAACGCGGTCGGGCGGCAAGTCGGCCCGATCCGTCATTAACTACTGTGAGTGACTTTCGGTGGTCCGGATCGGCGCGATCCGGACCACCGACTCGCCGGGTGGATCAGCTCCGGATCACGCATCGGATCCGGAGGCGTCCTCCTCCTCGGCCAGGATCCGGTAGAGCGCCCGCCGAGCCTCGGAGAGGATCTTCTTCGCGGCCTCGACCTGCTCCTCGGTGCCGGCCTGGGCGACCTGCATGACCGCCGTGCCGACCTGGAACACGATCTGGCGGAGGTCGCCGGACCCGTCCGCCTCGGCGGCGGCGGCCACGGCCTCCCACGGCTTGGGCTGGCCCTCGCGGCTGGCCACGTCGGCCTGCCCGGCCTCGGTCAGGTGGAACACCCGCCGGCCGTCGGTCTCCTCGGCCCGGACCAGGCCCTCGTCGGTGAGCAGCTGGAGCACCGGGTACACCGACCCGGGGCTCGGCCGCCACGCGCCGCCGGTCCGCTCGGCCAGCTCTGTGATCATCTGGTAGCCGTGCATCGGCTGCTCGGCGAGCAGCGCGAGCACGGCGGCCCGGACGTCCCCACGGCCGACCCGCGCGCCGCGGCGGAAGTGCTTGCCGCGGCCACCGCGGCCGCCGCCGAACCCGCGCGGGCCGAAGCCCGGCCCGAATCCGGGGCCGAATCCGGGGCTGAATCCGGGGAAGCCGGGACCGAACGGGAAGCCGGGGCCGAACCCGGGCCGCGGTGGCGGCGCGTCGCCCTCGGCCGGGCCTGTCCGGGCCTCGGCCCAGGCCCCCCGCGGGCCGAACCCGTACTCGAAGCGGCCGCCGCCCGACCCGTGGTCGTGGCGGTGGTGATGGTGGTGCTGGCGACGGGCCCCGCTGGCCCATCCGCGCGCCCACGGGCCGTAGCCCCAGGCGCCAAACGTCGCGTCAGACATTTGTGGATCTCCTTTCATCGTCTGGCGTAAGCTCACGATATATCGCGAGCGCTCGTTTTGCAACACCCTCTGACCTGGCCGTTGCCTTGCGAACCCGTCGTCGCGGGCGGACGATTGACGCCGGAAGGTTGGGGCTCGCCGGCTCGCGGGGCTTGCGGGGGCTGATCGGTGGGCGCGGCCCCGGGTTCGGGGCCACGAGACCCGCGAGGGTCACTTCGCGCCGCTGGCGGCGGCCGCGTCGGCCGCGTCGGATCGGCCGCGGAGGATCGGCCGCGGCCGCGGATCGGAGGGATCTCTATGGACGTCTCCCGCGTGGCGGGGTCACCGGCGGCGCCGGGCGCCGACGCTCCGGCCAGCTGGGATCTGGGCCCGGCCACCGGTGCGGACATCCGCTCGGGCGCGGCCACTGACCTGGTCAACGGCGCCACGGGCCCGGCCCGTCCGGACGCCGCCGGTCCCGCCGTGGCCCCGTCGGCGGATTCCGCCGCGGCCCCGCCGCCCGCGTCCGCCCCCTTCGCGGCGAAGATGGCCTACTACCGCTCGCAACACACGACCCGGGGCATTCGCCTGACCCACCTGGTCGGCATTCCCGGGGTCGCCTTCTCGCTGCCCGTGCTGGCCACCCGGCCGCGCGTCGGCCTACCGGTGTTCGCGGCCAGCTGGGTGCTCCAGGTGCTCGGGCACGTCGTGTTCGAGCACAACCGGCCCGCGCTGACCAAGGGGTTCCTGACCTACCAGATGTGCGGGCTGGCCTTCTGGTGCGAGGAGGTAGCCGACCTGGCCGCCGGTCGCGGCCTGTTCGGGGGCGCGTCGGACGGGTAGGGATCCGGCCCGGCGTCGGGGCCGCCGCCAGGGCCGCCCAGCTCAGGCGAACCGGCCTGGCCGGCCGCCGCGGGGGCCCCGGGCGTCCGACCGGTCCCGTCCACCCGGCCTGGCTCCGATCGCTCGGGCTCCGTTCCCTCGGGCTCCGTCCCGTCCGCCCGGTCAGGCTCCGTCCCGCCAGGCTCCGTCCCGTCCGCCCGGTCAGGCTCCGTCCCGCCAGGCTCCGGGCCAGCCTCCTCCGGCGGTCGGTCGAAGGTCACGGTGACCTCCTGGAAGCTCTTGAACTGGCTGATCTTCGCGTACGACGTGTAAGCCCGCCGGTCGTGCTCGGTCAGTCGGACGGAGTCGGTGAACGGCGTCAGCAACGCCCGGGGATACAGCCGGCGGCGGCGCACGGCGTCGGCCTCGGCCGCCAGCACGACGATCAGCGCCTCCAGGTAGATCCAGGCCAGCAGGCCCAGGACCAGGCCGAACGTGCCGTAGACCTGGCTGGCCCCGCGCAGCTTGTGGTTCAGGTACCAGGCTCCCACCGTCTGGAGCCCCTGGAAGCCCACCGCGGCCGCGACCGAGCCGACCCAGACGTCCCGGATCGACGGGCGTTTCGCGGTCAGCACCGTGAACGCGACCAGGAACAGCCCCGTGTTGCCGACGATGGAGAGCAGGCCCGCGAGCACCCGGGACCACTGGCCGATGTCGGTGCCGAAGATGTTCGCGCCCGACGTGATCCCGGTCAGCCCGGCCGTGACCAGGACGCCCAGCCCGAGCAGCCCGAGCAGGCCCAGGCTGCGCAGCCGGGAGAGGAACGGGTTGGGCCGGGCCCGGCGCGGGATGGCCCAGACGGCGTCCAGCGCGTTCTGGAGCGCCTGGGCCACCCCCAGCCCGCCGTACAGGCTGACCAGGATCCCGACGACCAGCGCCGTCGTGTTGCCCTGGAGGTGGCCGACGTCGCCGCGCAGCTCGTTGCCGATCACCGGGAACTGGCTGAGCGCCGAGTCGACCACGTCGCGCTGAAGGTTCGGATGGCCGTGCAGGACGAAACCCAGGATCGTCGTGAGCAGCAGTAACAGCGGGAAGAGTGATAGGAATCCGTAGTAGGTGATCAGTGCGGCCAGGTAGCCGCCCTGGTCGTCGAAGAACTTGTAGGCGACCGCTATCGGGTAGCCGAGGGCGGGGACGCGCCGCTGCGTCCGGTCGAGCCGCGCCGTGAGCGACATCCGTTCTCCCCACCGCCGCGGGCGCCGCGCGTGCCGGCGGGCCCGATGCCCGGGGTATGCCCGGAAGCCGGGCTGTTGTCCCCGCTCCCCGCGGTGGTATCCGTCGCCCTCAGGGGCTGGCCGGGTGGCTCAGAGAGACAATGCGTTCGCTATTTTGACTGCGTAGCCTCTATGGGTACCCTAGGCGGGCTTGTTTGTCCGTCGTTCACTCAGGCGGACGGGCCGGCGACTCCCCTTCGGTGCCGGATTGCGACCGGTCGGGTACCCAATTCCGGCATATCGCCTCCTCGTCCCCCGGGTACAGGTCTTATCCTCTGCGGTAATGACAAGCAAACGGGTGCTGGTAACGGGCAGTGCGGGCCTGGTAGGCACCGGTGTCTGCGCCGCGCTCACGGCCGCCGGCGACCGGGTGGAGCCGTTCGACATCGTCGACGGCAAGGATGTCCTCAATGGTGGGATGCTGCTCGACGCCGCGCGCGGCGTCGACGTGATCGTGCACCTCGCCGCGGTCGATGACCCGCTCGGCGACCCTGACCCCCAGGTCGTCTCACCGAACACTCCGGGTCGCCCGGAGGACATCATGACGACGACGATCGTTGGTACATCCAACGTCCTGACGGCGGCCCGCATGGCCGGCCACCGGATGGTCGTCGTCATGAGCAGCATCGACGCGCTTGGCGTCTTCCTCGGCCATGGGGAGCCGGACTACCTGCCCATCGACGACCGCCACGAGGCCCACCCGAAGACGCCCTCGGCGCTGGCCAAGCGGATCGCCGAGCGGCAGTGCCGCGAGTTCACCCAGACGAGCGGCATCTCGACCATCTGCCTGCGACCGGCCGGCGTGTGGACCGAGGACACCATCGCCATGCTGCGCTCCCGCTGGGCCCGCGACCCCGACCTCGACCACCAGCCCTTCTGGGAATACGGCGCCTACGTCGCCCTGGAGGACCTGGCCGAGCTGGTCCGCCTTGTCATCCACCGGCCTATCCCCGGCCACGGCGTGTTCAACGTGGCGGCCGACGACGCCGCGCTCAGCTGGGGGAGCAGCCGGCAGGCCGCCTCGCGCCTGCTGCCCGACGTGCCCTGGCGCGGCGGCCCCGAGTTCGACGAAGACCCCGAGCGGACGCTGCTGGACAACACCCGGGTCAAGTCGGTCTTCGGCTGGAAGCCCCGGATCCGGTTCCGCTCGTCGCTCACCGACCCGCCGGTTTCGCTGGCCAGCACGCGACGGCCCGGCGCCCGGGCGGGCTGGCCGGGCGGGGTTCCGACCTCGCGCCCCACCCGCGCGGCCGACTTCGGGGCGACCGGCTACTCCTCGGCCGGGCCGAGCGCCGCGGTCGGCCCGGTCGCCCCCGGCAGCCCGATCGGCCCCGGCAGCCCGATCCCGCCGGGCGGACCAACCGGCCCGGGCGGACCGATCGGTTCGACGGCACCGAACGGACAAAGCGGTCCCGTCGGACCCGTGCCGCCGGCCAGCCCGCACCCGACCGGCCCGACCCAGGGCCGTCCGTCCCCCCCGCGCCGGCACGCCCCCCGCCAGACCGTGCCGTCACTCGTCCGCTTCCCGCCCAACCCGCCCAACCCGCCCAACCCGCCGGACACGACTGGCCCACTCCACCGGCCAGGACCGCTCGACGGTCCGGCCCCGGCCGGCCCGGTGCCGCCGTTGGCTTCCTCGTCGCCGCTGGACGGGCCATCCCTCGCCGGCGCCCCGGACGACCCTGGGATGAACGGCCACGGCGTCGGCCCGCTCTACGGCGGCGAGCGCCCGGGCCCGCCGCGCACCGAGGGACCACGCATCGAGGGACCACGCATCGAGGGACCACGCATCGAGGGACCACGCATCGAGGGACCACGCATCGAGGGACCACGCACCGAGGGACCACGCATCGAAGGCCATCGCATCGTCGGCCCGGGAGGGATCGGACTGGGCCCGACGCGGCGGGCGGGGGTTCCGGACGGGCCGAACTCCTACTCCCAGCCGGACCGCATGACGCCGCTTGACCGTCTGCCCCCGCTGGCGGCCTCTGACGCGCTCGTCGGCACGCAGTCGTTCGATCCGCGTTCCCCGCTGGGTGGAACGGGCCCGCTCGACCTACCCGGCGAACCGGTCCACTTCACCGGCCACCCGCTCGACGTAACGCCCCGCTTCCCGCCGCTGCCGCCACTGTCCTCCCGCGAGTCGGTTCCTCCGCTCCCGCCGCCCCGGCTGGACGACAACCCCTGGTACAGCGGCCCCTGGCCGGACTGACCCGTCGCACCGCGGCGGCCGATCCGCCGGCCGGGGCTGGGGACCGACCCGGCTCCACCGCGGGAGGGGGCCCAATGCCCCGCCGGCCGCGCCGGCCCTGTAGGATGCTCTTGCACCATGCGGGCGTAGTTCAGAGGCAGAACACGAGCTTCCCAAGCTTGCAACGCGGGTTCGATTCCCGTCGCCCGCTCTTCTCGATCGAGGTTCCGGCCAGGCACAACAGGTCAGGAAATCTGAGGTGAGCGGAGCATTCCCCGCAGGTAGCCAACGGCGCCCTGCGCGCCACCGATGTTGATCAGCCGTTCGACGTAGGAAAGTTTTGCGTAGCCGGAGAGGATCACGAGTCCGACGTCCGGATAGCTGCGCCGGGCCGCCTCGGCGATCCTCAGTCCTTCGTCGGTGTAGTCCGGGGGCAGGCTGACGTCGAGGAGTGCCACGTCGCAGGCGCTTTCGTTGATGACCTGAAGGGCTTCGTCGAACGTGGTCGCGCGTCCAGCCACCTCGATGGATCTGGTTTTCAGGGCCTCGGCGACGGCGTCGAGATAGAGCCGCTGGTCCTCAACGATGACGACTTTCATGAAGACGGGTTCTCCGTAGGTAGTAATGCCGTGATGACTGTGCCCGTTCCGAGCGGGCTGTTCAGGGACAGGGAACCGCCGATGACGCTGGCCCGGTCGGCCAGGCCGGGTCGTTTGTCGTCGTCGAGCCGAGCGCCGCCGGTGCCGTCGTCGCTGATCTCGATCCGCATCTGTAGGGCCGACTCGCTGACCCGGACGCTGATCTGGTTGGCCCGCGCGTGCCGGCAGGCGTTGGCGATCGCCTTCGCGATCAGGAAGTAGGCGGTGATCTTCAGCTCGCTGTACCAACGGGTCTCGGGAATGTCCACCTCGACTGGGACGGGTGAGGTGTCGGCCAGCTCGTCGACCGCCGCGCGCAGGCCCTCCGAGGTCAACGCCGAGGGGTACATGCCCCGGACGAGGCCGCGCAGGTCGTTGATCGCGGCGAGGAGCTGCTGATGAGCCCGGCGGACGAGGTCCCGGGCCTGGACGGTGGCTTCGGGGAGGGCACCGGCCGAGACGGAGGCGGTGGCAGCGGGCCGGGCGGCGGTCGTGGTCGGGGTTGCGGCCGCGTCGTCCAGGAGGTCCCGGGCCAGGCCCAGCAGGGCGTGCACGGCGAAGAAGGCATGTTGCGCGCCGTCGTGGAGGTCGCGTTGAAGCAGGCGGCGTTCCTCCATCGCCGCGGCCGCGACCCGCTGCCGGGACTCCTCCACATCCCGCAGACGCTGCCGCGGGAGATTCTCGATCGGCAGCTGGGACACCAGAACCAGCGGCAGCAGCAGCACGCCGACCTCGAGCGCGGCCACCATGAGTTCCTGGTCCAACCCGGACGGGCGCGGCGCCACGCACGCCACGCCCGCCGCCACGCTGGCCAGCGCGACCAGCAGCAGCGCGCACCAGACGGGACAGCGCCGAACCCGTGGAACGGCCCGTCCACGGCGAGGCCGGCATGCACGGACACCCGCCAGGACACGCTCGCCGACGTGCGGCTTTCCGGTTTTCCGCCGACGCCCCCCGGGGTTTCCGCGCCTCCGCGACAAGGTTTCTGGATGGTGGGTGTTATCCGGCCTGCTGAAACTCGCTGGTGACAGCGCTTTTCGTCGCGAATCTCTTGTTGGTATACGGGCAGTCTGTCCGTTTTTGTGCTGACTTCAACCGACGAAAGGCGACGGGACGGCGCGGATTCGTCTGTTGCTATTCAGTAAGGCGGGAAAAATGATAAATTTGTTCGGTCCGAACGCGCCCGAGTCTCGTCCGGCGGCGCCGCTGTCGCCCGCGGCGGCCGGCCACCGCCGGCGCTGGCCCCGACGTCAGCCGGCCGCGACGTCGAGGTCGACGGCGTCTACGGTACGCAGACCGAGAAGGTCGTACGCCGTTTTCAGGCTACTCGGGACCTGACCATCGACGGGATCGCGGGAACGAGCACGCTGAAGGCGCTGGAGGACGCTCAGCCCGCGGACAGGACGATCATCACCGCGCATGGCGCGTTCACCCGCGGTAACCCGTTCAGGACTTGCACGTACTACTTTGGCCGGGCCACGACGCGGCAGATCTACGTGGCCAGCGGCCAGGCAGACGGTCTGAGGGCACTGTGCCTCCGGCTGGAGGAGATCCGGACGCGGGTGGTCTGCGAGGTTCTCCTGACGCTCGCCACGCTCGTCGTCCGGGAGGAAGCCGGTCGCGTGGTGGCCGCGCACGGCTGCCTGGCAGCGGCCCTCGGAAACGTCAGACTCCGAACCGACACCGGCCCGCACTGCCGCCCTGACCAGCCTAGGTTAACCCGCGATCTGCCCGTCGCGCGGAACCCACCGCGCGGCGGCGGTCACCAGCGGACGGGGCCGTCGTCGTCGAAGAAGCCGCCGGTGGGGCCATCGGCGTCGATCGTGGCCAGTCGGACGGCGATCTCGGCGCCCTGGGCGGCCGTTCTCGGCGCGGGGAACGGCAGGTTCCGGGTGAAGTCGGTGGCGCACGCGCCGGGCGCCACCGCGTTGACCAAAATGCCGTCGCCGGCCAGCGCCTTCGCGTACTGGACGGTCAACGAGTTCAGCGCCGTCTTGCTGGTCGGGTAGGCCAGGGCGGCTGGCAGCCGTGACATGTAGTGGTCGGGGTCCGTCATGTTGGCCAGGGAGCCGACGCCGCTGGATACATTGACGATCCGCGCGGCGGGGGAGCGGCGCAGCAGCGGGAGAAATGCCTCGGTGACCCGGATGACGCCGAAGAAGTTCGTCTCGAAGACCGATCGGACCACGTCGAGGTCAACGGCACCGGGCGACTGAGCCGCGCGGCTGCCGGAAATGCCGGCGTTGTTGACGAGCACGTCGAGCCGGCCGAACCGTTCGCCGACCCATTCCGCCGCCGATTCGACCGTCGCCGGCCGGGTCACGTCCAGCTCGAGCGACCAGGCGTCCCCGCCGTTCGTCCGAACGGGCTCAGCCGCCGCCGCGCCCAACCGCGGATCCCGCGCGGTGAGAAGAACCGTCATTCCCAGGCCGGCGAAGCGTTCCGTGACGGCCTGGCCTATGCCCTTGTTGGCCCCGGTCACCAGGGCGATTGTCGTTGAGTCCGCCATACGCTCATCCGACCAGGGGTTGGGCGCCGCGAACAGAACCGGCTGGGTTGCCAGTCGATACCCTGCTGGTATGGACGGATCGGAGCGGATCAGTTCCCGGGAGGTCGGCTACTTCGTCGCGCTCGCGGAGGAACTGCACTTCGGCCGGGCCGCCGAGCGGTTGGGCATCGCGCAGCCACCGCTGTCCCGGGCGATCCGCCAGCTTGAGCGCCGCCTGGGCGTCGCCCTGGTCGAACGGGTAGGCCGGACGATCCGGCTGACCGCCGCCGGCGAGGTGCTGTACCGCGACGGCGGCTCCGCGCTGGAGGCGTTGGACGCGGCGGGCCGCCGGGCCCAGCGGGCCGCCGACCCCCGGCTGGTCCTGGCCATGAAGCCCGGCGGCGACGCCGGCCTGCTGACGGCGATCCTGGCCGAGTACGAGACCCAGGCCGACGCCGTCCCGGTGGAGATCGTCTTCGACGTCCGGGAGCGAGCCGCGCGCCTGCGCGACGGCCGGGCCGACGTCGGCCTGCTCCATCGTCCCCAGAACGACCTGACCGGCCTGGACGCCGAGCCGCTACGGACCGAACGCCAGGTCGCGCTGCTGCCGGGACGGCACCCGCTGGCCCGGCGGGACAGCGTCCAGCTGGCCGATCTCGAGCGCGACCCGACCCCGCGCTGGGCCGGCCCGACCCGGCCGGGGGCGGGGAACTCGGGCGAGATCATGCAGCTGATCGCCCTGGGCCGGCTCACGGCGGTCGTCCCGGAGTCGGTGCGCGACCGGCTGGGCGCCGGGGTGGTCGCCCGCCCGGTGCTCGACGCCCCCACGGCCACCCTGGTCGTGGCCTGGTCGGCGCGCAGCACGTCCGTGCGGGTGGCCGACTTCGTCCGCGCGGCCACCCGCGTCGCCCAAGCGGGAACGCTCAGGCCAGGATTCGGGACTTCTCCCGCTGGTACTCCTCGTCGCTGATCTCGCCGTTTCGACGCAGGTCGGCGAGTTTCGCCAGCTCGTCGGCGACGGCCCGCGGCTGCACCGCCCCGGCCCGGAAACCCTGGTACAGGGCGTCGCGCCGCCGAGCCTCCTCGAACGCGCGCTCACTCATTCCGTCGCCGCGCAGGACCGAGTAGAGGAGTACACCGAGCAGCGGAAGGACAATAACGCCGATGAGCCATCCGGCCTTGGCCCAACCAGACAGGTCACTACTGCGGAAGATGTCGGTTATCACCACGAACAGGAGATAGATCCAGAGGGCAAACAGGAAGAAGTAGAGCATCGTGAGGAAGGCGTCGAGAAGCGGATAGTCCATAGCTGCCAGCACCTCCTAGGACCGGGCCGCCCCGGCCCGTTACCGGGATATGTACCCGGGGCAGACCAGGACACGTACGCGCGGGTGGCCGTGTCCCGTTTCGGCCCGGGCGCAAAGAACGCGGAAAGAGCGAAATGAAAGGAACGGACCAATGTCGACGTTAACCCCGGAGCGGACCCTCGGCGCGATCGCGCACGGCGAGATGCCCGTGCTGGAACAGCTGGCCCGGATGCATCTCGACACCCTGACCAACTCCGGGCTCGACGAACGGACCTACCACCTCGTACGGCTGGCCGCGCTCGTCGCGATGGACTCGGCGCCCGTGTCGTACCTGGCCAACCTGGACGCGGCCCGCGAGGCGGGGATCACCGCGACCGACGCCCAGGGCGTGTGCACGGCGATCGCGCCGATCGTCGGAAGCGCGCGCGTCGCCTCGGGCGCCGGAAACGTCCTGCGGGCCCTCGGCCTGGCCGAGGCTCTGGACGAACCCACGTAGACGTCCGAGGACTCCTCAGGCGGGTCGGTCGTCGGCGCCGGCGACCGGCGCCGCCGCCGGGTCGCTGGGGTGCGGCGCGAGCGGGACGATCTCGGTCGTGAGCCAGCGGGCCATCGGCAGCGCGCTCAGGATCTCCCGGAGGGACCGGGCATCGTCCGCCCGCCACAGGCCGAGGTTGCGGCCGGGGCCCAGCGACCACAACCGGACCAGCTGGCCCCGGCCAGCCAGCGCGCGGGTGCGCTCGGCCTCCTGGGTGCCCAGGTCGTCGACGAGGTCCGGGCTCGTCCCGGCCGGGACGTCCACGACGAACGTGACCAGGAACTCCGGGCGGCCGCCAGTGAACGGCACGGTGCCCGGCCCGGGATCGTTGGGGTGCGGGGTGAGCGCGGTGACCTCGTCCGTCCGCCAGACGCGCAGCGGCATCGACGCGAGCGTCCGCTCCAGGTCATCGGGGTCGTCGGCGGCGAACAGGCCGATAGTGCGCCACTCGCCTGGCCCGAGCGGCGGACGCCACAGGCGCAGGACCCGTCCCTGGCCCGCCAGCACGCGCGTGTTCGCCGCCTCGCGGGCCCGGACGTCGTCCACCTCCGCCGCCGACGTTCCCGCCGGCACGTGCGTGGTCATCGTGACCCGGTACTCGGAGACCTGGTGTTCAGTTCTCCGGTGTTCGACGTTCAGGTCTGTCACGCCCCGCCTCCAGGGATTTGCGCGGACCCGTATCCGACCGCGGCGGTCTCATGATGGCGGCGGACTTGGTGAACGCGAAAGGACGCGGAACGCGGGGGCGGACGGGAGTCGGGATCGGGTGGCGACGGCGGTTCGCTGGACGGGCCGTCGGCGGCCGCCTGGCCCCCAGACAGCGGGTCACCAGACGACTGATCACCAGACGACTGATCACCAGGCGGCAGGTTCGGGCTGGGTGGGCGCGGCGGCGGGGCGGGTGGCCGGCCGGCCAGACGGCGCTGGATCGTGTCGAGGAACAGCCGGCTGCCCTCGGGCGGCCGGACCGGCAGGTCGAGGAAGAACCGTACGCCGGTCACGGCGTAATGGACCCAGCCCTGGCCGCGGGCGTAGGAGTCGGCCGACTCCGGCGACTCAAACATGATGATCGTGTCGATGATCCGCCGGCCGTCGGCGTCCGCGAACCGGACGATCCCGAACACCAGCGGCGCGGATCCGCTCGCGATGTCCCCGCGCGCGATGTCCCCGCCCGCGATGTCCCGGCCCACCGTGTCCTGGCCCACCGTGTCCTGGCCCGCGGCGTCCCCGGCCGCTGCGTCCCCAGTCACATAGTCCCTCCGTTCCCGCCCCGTCCTGCCCCGTGTGACCCCGGCTGGGCACCGGCCCGGCCCCGCGGAGGGACATTCGACGCGGAGGCGGGCCGGCGTGAATCCAGCTTCACCCACCGGCACCGCATATCCCACGCCGAAGCGTCATGGCTGCACGGCATGTAGCCAATGCCGCCCAGACCCGCCGCCGACTGCCTCACGTCACCCGCACCGGTATTCACGTCTCTCGCACCGGTATTCCACATAGGCATACCGCCGTGGCCAGTGGGAGTTAGGCTGCTTTTGGTACCTGTTGTTCCACCCATAGCGAGGTTGGGCCTGGCATGGCTGAGGGACGACCGGCGCGGAATCCCAGCGGCCGCTACACGGTGTCGGACCGCCTGCTGGCCCGCGGTGACATGCGGGCGGCACTGCACGCCCACGACTTCGCGGCCGCCTTCAAGCTGATGCGCCAGTACGACCAGGCCACCCAGGACCGGATCGCCGGCGCGGTCGAGGGCTTCGGCCAGCCGCGGGTCAGCCGCATCATGCGGGGCGACGAGCACGTCCAGTCCCTCGAGGTCGTCGAGCGGATCGCCGACGGCCTGCGAATTCCGGGCGCCTTCCTCCGCATCGCCCGACGCCCCTGGGAGTCGGACCCGGCCACGCCACCCGGCGTCGGTCATCCCGGTCATCTCGGTCATCCCGGTCATCCAGGCCATCCCGGTCATCCCGGCCAGCCGGGCCCGCTCGCCGAGCCCGGCGCGCCCTCGCCGGGCTCCGCGCTGGGCGATCCCGCCGCCCTCGGCGCGGCGACCCCTGGCTCGACGGCCGCGGCCGCGGGCGCGACGCCCCCCAGCGCCGGGGGCCTCGTCGTCGACGACGAGGCGGCCGTCCTGCGCTATGACAACGGGACGTACTACGCGCACCAGCGGCGCCGGCTTACCAACGTCGGCTCCGAGCCCGTCACCCGCTACCTGATCCGCATCTCGGTCGACCGGTTCCCGGGCGACCCCGAACGGTCCGCCCGCCTCTATCGGTCGAACCCGCTGCGCTGGGACGAGCTGAAACTCACCGCCCGCTGCGGGCCGGACGAGATGGCCTGGCAGGTCAAGACGGACTGGGACGCGCTCAAGGAGGTCTGGCTGCTGTTCGAGAACGCGCGCGGCCGCTTTCCGCTCTACCCGGGCGACGTGGCGACCATCGAGTACTCCTACCAGGTGCCGGACGACCGGTGGGGGCTGTGGTTCCAGCGGGCCGTCCGCGTCCCGACCCGGCGCCTGTCCGTGCGCATCGACATGCCGGCCCGGCTCGACCCCGTCGTGTGGGGGATGGAGACCACCATCAGCGCCGACGCCCTCCCGTTCCGGACCGCGATCACCCGCGAGGACCGTGGCGGCCGCCGGGTGTTCTCCTGGGCCACCGACAATCCGCCGCTACACGCCCGCTACCGGCTGGAATGGAACTTCCGCGCGGCCGTGCCGGATACCCAGCCGGCCGCCAGCCCGTCCGAGCAGATGGCCGCGGTCGGCGTCATCCAGGCGGGCGCCGACATCCTCGGCCAGCTCGCCCGGCCGTTCGACCTGCCGGCCGAGGCTGAGGACGCGCGCCGGGTCGTCGCCCAGCTCTACTCGGCGGCCGAGCGGATCGCGTCCCTGCACACCTTCGGCAAGGGAATGGGAATCGCCGCCCCGCAGATCGGGATAAGCCGGGCCGCCGCGATTATCCGCGACGTCGACGGAGCGATGATTACCCTGCTGAACCCGGAGATAATCGAACAGTCGCCGGATATCGACGAGCAGTTCGAGGGCTGTCTGTCGTTCTTCGACGTCCGGGGCCTCGTGCCGCGCCCGCTCGCCATCCGCGTCGCCCACACGGCCATCGACGGCGTCCGCCACATCACCGAGTTCACCCGCGGTTCGGCCCGCCTGGTCGCCCACGAGATCGACCATCTCAACGGTCATCTCTACACCGACCGGATGCGCCCGGGGGTGCAGCCGATCCCGGTCGAGCAGTACCGGGGCGTCGGCACCCGCTGGACCTACCCGCAATGACCACCCGGCCCGACCGGGCCCGCGGAGCGGATCGTCCTCATGCGGGGACGCCGGCCCCGCGGACGAACGCCGCCACCAGGGCGGCGTCCTTAGCCCCGCCCCGCTCAACGCCGCTGTTGACGTTGACGGCCCAGGGCCGGACGGCCCGGACGGCCGCGGCGACGTTGCTGGGACGTAGGCCCCCGGCCAGGATCACCGGGACCGGGCTGGCCCGGGCGATCCGGGCCGAGACCGTCCAGTCGTGCGTCCGCCCGGTCCCGCCGATGCGGTCCTCGGCCGGGTTGACCGAGTCGAGTACGAGGCCGTCGACCAGCCGGGCCCAGGCGGCGACGGCCGCCGTCTCGAGCCAACCTGCCGCCCTCCGCGACCGGGGGCTCCCCCCGTTCTCCCGGTCGCTTCGGGCGAGTGGCGTCCCGGCCACGGCCAGCGCCTTGAGCAGCCGAAGGCCCGGCGCCCGCTCCCGGAACCGGGCCGCGGTCGCCGGGGGCACCTCGGCGTGCAGCTGGACGGTGTCGACCGGCAGCTCGGCCAGCGCCAGCAGCTCGTCCAGCTCAGTGGCGTGGGTGACGGCGTACCGGCCGACGTAGGGCGGGACGCCGGCCAGCAGCCGGGCGGCGGTGGCCAGGTCGACCGCGTCCTCGGCCCGGTGCCGCACCTGGACCAGCACCCCGACCGCATCCACACCGCCGGCGACGCAGGCCGCGACGTCCGCCGCCGACTGGTTCGCGCACACCGACACCCGAACCCGGCTCACCGCCGTCATCGGGGCGACCCGCCGGACTCCCACAGGGCGCTCATCGGGACGGCGGCCAGCCGTTCGCCCAGGCGGATGGTCCGCGGCCCGGCGTGCAGGATGACGCCGGCCGCGAACCGGTCGCCGACCTTGTCGCGGAAGGCGACGAGACGCCGGACGTCCTGGGCGGACACCTCCGTGGCCGCCTTCACCTCGATCGCGGCGATCGCGCCAGACCGGTCCTCGGCGATGAGATCGATCTCCGCGCCGCCCCGGTCCCGGTAGTGGAGCAGCGCCGGCCGCGACCGCGACCAGCCCCACTGCCGCAGCAGCTCGCAGTAGACGAAGCCCTCCAGGACCGGGCCGTCCATCCCCCGGGCGATCTCCGGCCGCCGCAGACCGGCCAGGTCGAGCCCGCGCAGGTGCGCCGCCAGCCCGGCATCGGTGACGAAGATCTTCGCGGCGCTGGACTCCCGCTGACTGAGGTTGCCCGACCAGGCCGGTACCCGGCGCACCAGGAACACCGCCTCCAGCGTCTCCAGGTAGCGACGGGCCGACGACTCGGGGATCGCGGCGTCCCGGGCCAGGTTGGCCACGTTGAGGAGGCCGGCGTGCCGGGCCCCGACCAGCCGGAGCAGTCGCGGCAGCCCGGCCGTGCGCGGGGACGCGGAGATACCCGGCGCCTCCCGCTCGACGACCGTCTCCACGTACGAGTCGAACCAGGCGCCGCGCCGCGCCTGGGCCCGGCGCAGCGCCTCCGGGTACCCACCCGCGACCGCCAACCTCAGGTAGTCGGCCTTGGCCAGGCTCGTGGCCGGCTCGGGGACCTCGCCGGCCAGCAGCCGGTCGATGAACGTGCCCGGCGCGCCGGTGATCTCGGACTGGGCCAGCGGCCACAGTTCGAAGCGCTCGATGCGCCCGGCCAGCGTCTCGGAGACGCCCCGGTTCGCGCTGAGCTGGGACGAGCCGGTGATGACGAAGCGGCCCGGCCGCTGGTCGGCGTCGACCTCCGCCTTGAGCGCGACCAGCAGCTCCGGGACCCGCTGCACCTCGTCGATCGCGAGCATCCCGGGGCGTCCGGTGAGGAAGCCGCGTGGGTCGGCTTCGGCGGCAGCGCGGACGTCCCGGTCGTCGAGTGAGACGTAGGCCGCGCCGGGCGTCCGCTCGGCCAGATGCTTCACCAGCGTGGACTTGCCGGCCTGCCGGGGACCGAGGACCCCGACGACCCTCGTGTCGGTCAACGCCAGCTCGATCGCCGGCCGGATACGGCGCGGGACTTCGCGGCCTCGGGCCACCCCGTCCTGTTCCACCGCCATCACGTGCACATCATCGCATGAGATGGTGGATCCGCGAGATGATCCTGGCGGATTCGCACGGCGGATCGTGGTGGATCCGCATCCCATCACGTGGCGGATTCGCAAAGATCGAATGGCGGGACCGCCCGCCTGGGCGGGATCACCGTGGTGCTCCTAGGCTGGCTCGGCCCGGCCGGTCGGGCCGGTCGGGCCGGTCGGGACGGTCGGGACGGTCGGGACGGTCGGGCGGGTCGGCTGAGCCGGGTGCTGGCTGAGGCTGCCGAGCAGGCGCAGCGCGTCGGCCGACGGCGAGCCCGGCTCGGCCGTCTGCGTGACCAGGATCTGGTCGCCGTCCTCCCGCAGCCACAGCGTCTCCTGGGTGAGGGTGAGCCGGCCGACCCAGGGATGGCGGAAGTCACGGGCGATGGGCTCGCAGGTCCGCACCGAATGCGCCGACCACATGGTCGCGAACTCCGGGCTGGACACGGTCAGCTCGCCGATCAGCTCCCGCAGCCGTCGGTCACCCGGGAACTGCCCGGCGACCAGCCGCAGATGGGAGACGGACGAGCACGCCTTGGCGTGCCAGTCCACGTAGAACTCACGCGCGGCCGGGTCGAGAAACACCGTCCGGGCCATGTTCGGCCGCCGCTCCGGGTCGCGCACCGAGTCCCGTTCGACGCCGAAGCCGAACAGGGCGTGGGCCAGGGTGTTCCAGGCCAGGACGTCGGTCGAGGGGGCTAGGACGGCCGCCGGCACGTCGGTCATCGCGTCCAGCAGCCGGACCACGCCCGGCCGGGCCTGCCACACCGGCTCCCGGCGCTCGCCCGGCGCTCCGGTGGCGCGGGCGACGTCCAGCAGGTAGCCCCGCTCCTGCTCGTCGAGCCGCAGTGCCCGAGCCAGCGCCTCGAGCACCTCTGGGGAGGCGTTGTGGCTCTGCCCCTGCTCAAGCCGGGTGTAGTACGAGACGCTCAGCCCGGCCAGCTGGGCGAGCTCCTCCCGCCGCAGCCCGGCCACCCGCCGCCGGTCGCCGTAGGAGCGCAGCCCGACGTCGGCCGGCCGCAGCCGGGCCCGCCGCGTGCGCAGGAAGTCACCGAGCTCGCCACGGTTGCCCATGACCCGAGTATCGCCGGAGGCTCCCCGGCCCAGCCTGACCCCGCCAGGGATAGGCATCGCGGGGATCTGGGCCCGCCGCCGGCCCGGGCCCGACGCTCGTCGTCGTAGCGACACGCGATGAGTGCGAAAGGTGTTGCCTTGATCGACAACGAGTCGATGTACGAGGCGGGCCCGGCTCCGGCCGGCCGCTGGGACCGCCGGTCGCGGGCCCTGCTGTTCGTCCTGCTCGGCGCCCAGTTCCTGGTGGCGGTCGACTTCTCCATCCTCAATGTGGCCCTGCCCTCGCTCGGGCGGAGCCTTGGCATCTCGCTGGGCTCGCTCCAGTGGGTGGCGACGGCGTTCGCCCTCCCGGCGGCCGGGTTCACGCTGCTGTTCGGCCGGGTCGGCGACCTGTTCGGCCGGCGGCGGGTGCTCCTCGGCGGCCTCGGGCTGCTGGTCGCGTCCTCGATGGTCGGCGGACTGGCGACCGGCGAGGCGATGCTGCTCGTCGGCCGGGCGCTGCAGGGGTTCGCGACCGCGATGACGATCCCGTCCGCGATGGCCCTGCTGACGACCTCGTTTCCGGAGGGCCCGGTGCGCAACCGGGCACTCGGCCTGTCCGGAGCTCTGATCTCCGGCGGGTTCACCGCCGGCGCGCTGGTCGGCGGGGTGGTCACCGAGGCGCTGAACTGGCGGTGGGCGTTCCTGCTCAACGTGCCGGTGGCGGCGCTCATCGTGGCCGTCGCCCCGGCCCTGATCCGGGAGAGCCGGAGCGAGACCCGGCCGCCGATGGACGTCCCCGGTGCCGTCACGGTCACGGCCGGCCTGCTGGCGTTCGTGCTTGGGGTGAGCGAGGCCGGCCACCGGGGCTGGTCCGATCCGCTCGCGCTCGGCGCGATGGCTCTCGGGCTGGTCCTGCTGGGCATCTTCGCCGTGATCGAGTGGCGGGCCGCTGTCCCGCTGGCCCCGCTGCACATCCTCCGCCTGCCCGCCGTCACCTGGGGGAACCTGGGCGGCCTGCTGGTTTTCGCCCTGGAGAGCGCGGTCGTCTACCTGATGACGGTGTACCTGCAGGACGTCCTGGGATTCTCCCCGCTGGTCACCGGGGCGGTGTTCGGGGTGCCCGGGATCACGGCGGTCGTCGCCGGGATCGTGGCCCACCGGGTGATCGGGCGGACCGGGGCGCGCCGGGCGCTGGTCGGCGGCCTGACCGTGCAGGCGCTGGCAAACCTGGCCCTGCTGGCCACCGGCCAGGACCGGGGCACCGGTCTGACGATCATCATCCTGGCGCTTGGGGTCGGGTTCTTCGGCCACGTGACCGGGATCGTCGCCTACGTGGTGACGGCCACCTCCGGCCTGTCCGACCACGACCAGGGCCTGGCCACGGCTCTGAGCACGCTCACCCAGCAGGTGGCGATCACCGTGGGCATCCCCGTGCTCAGCTCGATCGCGGCCGCCCGGACCTCGGCCCTGCGCTCCTCGGGGTCGTCCTCGGAATCGAGTGCCGTGATCGGCGGGGTGCACCTGGCCCTGGCGGTGGACGCCGGGATCACCCTGCTCGGCGCGGCGGCGATCGCCGTGCTCGCGCGAGGGGTCGCCACCCGGGCTCCGGTCGCGCTGCCGGCCCAGCGGGATGGTCGGCCGGGCGCGGAGCGGGTCAGCGATCCTCACCGCCGGGCGGCGGCGGGCGGTTGACCGCGATCGCGGCCACCGGCGGGATCAGCATCGCGATCAGCATCATCCCGATGGCCGCCGGCGTCGACACCAGCCGGACGATCGCCCCGGCGACGACGAACAGCAGCACGCAGATGCCCATCGCGATGAAGTAGGCCCGGCGGGCCCGGGCGTCCGGCTGGGGGACGGAGCTGGCCGGCGCCGGGCCCGGGCCCGGCGCCGGGGTCGGGGGAGCGGCGCGCCCGGCGGCCAGCCGCTCGTCGTAGCGGTGGCGCCGGTCGGGATCGCCCAGCACCCGGTAGGCGGCGGTGACCTGGCGAAACGCGCCCTCGGACCCGCCGGCGTCGGGATGGGTGGCCCGGGCCGCCCGCCGGTAGCCGGCCCGGATGTCGTCCGCCGACGCGCTCGAAGCAACCCCGAGCAGGTCGTACAGCGAACGCCGCTTCCCAGCGGTCGCGCTCGCGCTCGTTCGGTCCGGCACCGGCCTCACCTCTCCCCGAGCGCCTCCGCGGGGCTGGCTAGCGCGGCCAGTGCCGGGCCGTCCAGCCGGTAGCGGACCCACTCGTCCATCGCCACCGCGCCGATCGAGCGGTAGAAGCCGATCGACGGCGTGTTCCAGTCGAGCACCGACCACTCGAACCGCTCGTAGCCGCGGTCCAGGCAGATCGCGGCCAGCGCCCGCATGAGCGCGACTCCGTGGCCCCGGCCGCGGGCCTCCGGCCGGACGAACAAGTCCTCCAGGTAGAGCCCGGCGGTCCCGGTCCAGGTCGAAAACGTCGGGAACCACAGCGCGAACCCGACGATAGGCCCGTCCGGCCCGTCCGGCCCGCCGTCCGTCGTCACCAGGCCGGACACGGACGGCGCCGGGCCGAACAGCGCCTGGGCCAACTGCTCGGCGGTCATCCTCACCGCGTCCGACTCGCGTTCGTAGTCCGCCAGCGCCTGGACCAGCTCCAGGATCACCCCGACGTCCCCCGGCTCGGCCGGGCGAACGCTCACCGCGGCCCGCTCACCGCGGCCCGCCTCACTGTGGGCCGCCGGAGCCGGGCTCCGACTGCTCGGCCAGGAAGCGCTCGAAGACGTCCCCCAGCTCGTCCGCCGTGGGCAGCCCGTCGCCGTCGACCTCGACCTCGCCCGGCTCGCCCCGCTCGCCCCGCTCCCGGGTGGCCTCGTCGTACTGCTCCTCCAGGGCGTGGACGACCGCCGCCGCCTCGCCGCCGCTCTCGAGCTGGCTGTCGACGTTCTCCCGGACGGCGGCGGCGGCCGCCGCGAGCCCCGCCAACGGCAGCATCAGCCCGGTCGCCTTCGACACCGACGTCATCAGGACCTCGGTCGCCGCCGGGTAGTCGGACTGGGCCAGGTAGTGCGGGACGTGGGCGGCGAAGCCCAGCGCGTCCCGCCCGGCCCGGCCCAGCTCGTACTCGAGCAGATGGCTGGCGCTGCTGGGCACCTGGACCCGGCGCAACCACGGCTCGTGCCCGGCGATCAGCTCGGGCCGGGTCGCGTGCGCCGTCACCCCGGCCGGCCGGGTGTGCGGGACGGCCATCGGGATGGAGGCCAGACCGACCGTCATCTTGACGTTCAGCGCGGCGACCAGGTTCATCGTCGCGGCCAGGAACCGCTTCCACTGGTAGTCGGGCTCGGGCCCGGTGAGCAACAGGAACGGCGTGTCGGCCCCGTCGCGCATCAGGTGGATGGCGAGCGAGGGCTCCTCGTAGTGCTCCCAGCGATTGACGTTGAACAGCAGCGGCGGCCGCCGGGCCCGGTAGTCGATGAGCTGGTCGACGTCGTAGGTGGCGACGGTCGTGCTCTCCAGCGTGGTCAGCAGGTGCTCACCGGTCAGCCGGACGGCGCCGCCGGCGTCCACCATGCCGGGCAGCGCCACGATCAGTACCGGACTGCCGACGTCCGGCCGGTCCTCGGCGAGCTCGTAGAGTCCGTTCGGATCAAGCATCTCGGCCGAACCTCCTCGCAGCGGCCCTCAGCCCTGTCTCAAGGAAAAGCATCTTCGACGGTAGTGCATTCCGGGGTCCGTTCGGGTCGAGCTGCCCCGGGACGCGTCGGTGGGCCGGGCCCGTTGCCGGAACCCGACCCACCATCGGGGGACGTGTGATCAGTTCATGAGACCGGTCGGCGAATCAGTCTCCCGCCACCGCGGGGACGGCCGCCGGCTGGGCCGGGGCGTCGGCCCCCGCCGCGGCACCCCGTGCTGAGGCTGACGCGGGGGCCTGAGCCGGCCGTGGCAACGCCAGCGTCCCGATCATGGCCAGGGCGATGAAGGCCAGGTCGCAGATCAGCGCGGCCAGCATCCCGTCGGCCGGCCCGTGGCTGGACAGCTCGCTGAAGAACAGCGTGCCGACGCCGGCCACGCCCAGAGACGCGGAGAACTGCTGGGTGGTGGTCAGCACGCCGCTGACCGCCCCGGCGATGTCACCCGGTACCCCGGACAGGACGGTGGCCACCAGCGACGGGATCGTCAGGCCGTTGCCGACGCCGGCAACCATCAGCAGCGGCACCATCCCCGCCGTCGAGGTACCGATGCCCTGCTGGGCCAGCAGGAGCGTCAGGCCGCCGACGCCGAGGAAGCTGATCGTGGTGCCGACGGTCAGGACCCGGGCGCCGTAGCGGGCGACCAGGCGTCGGGCCAGCACCGAGGAGACCGCGAACGTCACCCCGAGCGGGGCGAACACCAGGCCGGCGTTCAGCGGCGAGCGGTGCTGGCCCTGCTGCAGGAACAGCGTGAAGGCCAGCAGGAAGCTGCCGAAGAAGAGGAAGAACCCGGCGCTGGTCAGCAGCCCGGCAAATACCCGCCGGGTGGCCAGCACCGCCGGCGGGACGATCGGCGCGCCGCCGGCCCGGGCCAGCCTGGCCTCCCAGGCCCCGAACAGCCCGAGGGCGACCACGCCGCCGGCCAGGGCCAGCCAGGTCCACAACGGCCAGCCCTCGTCCCGGCCCAGGGTGAGCGGCACCAGGATCAGGCCGATCGCGACGGTCAGGCCCCCCAGGCCGACCGGGTCGAGGCGCTCGTACCGGCTCGCCCTCGACTCGCTGAGCAGTCGGCTGGCCAGGGCGATCGTGACCAGGCCGATCGGGACGTTCACCAGGAAGATCGGCCGCCAGTCCAGGCCGAACAGGTCCGCGTTGAGCAGGACGCCGCCGATGACCTGCCCGGACACCGCGCCCAGCCCGATCGTGACGCCGAACATCGCGAACGCGCGCGGCCGCTCGGCCGGCGGGAAGATAACGCTGATCAGGGCCAGGACCTGCGGCACCATGGCCGCGGCGCCGATACCCTGGAGCAGCCGCCCGACGATCAGCGTGGTCTCGTCCGGCGCCAGCCCGCACAGCGCGGACGAGACGGTGAACAGGCTCATGCCGAGGATGAACAGGGACCGGCGCCCGAAGCGGTCGCCGAGGCGCCCGCCGGTGACCAGGCCGGCGGCGTAGGTGAACGAGTACCCGGCGACCACGAGCTCCAGCGCCGCGTTCGACGCGTGCAGGTCGGTACGGATGCTGGGCGCGGCGACGTTCACCACGAAGACGTCGAACAGGGACATGAAGGTGGCGACCAGGATCACCGGCAGCGCTCGCCAGCGGCGGGGGTCGGGGCCGGCGACGGCGCCGTCGTTCGGTCCGCCGGGAGCGGGGGCGGGGCCGGGGCCGGGGCCGGGTGTCGCGGGAGCGTGCGACCCTCGCGCCGCGGCGGCGCGGCTCTGGTCTCCTTGGATGGCAGCCATCCGGATCCTCTCGGGTCTTAGTTCTATCGATGTCGAACTAGGCCAAGTCCCGGCGGCGCCCGAGCATTCCCGGGGACGCTTCTTGCGGCGGCAACGGTTATGGGAGGTACCGGCCGGGTGGCCGGTCGGGTCCGGGGCGGCCGACCCGGCGCGCACGGCGGCCGGCTCCGGCCGCGGGAGGTGACAGTAGGTGGGTGTTCTGCCTGGTCCGGCGGTCGAGGAGCTCGACGTGCTGGCCGTGCTTTCCGCGCTGAGCGACCCGGTGCGGCTGGACATCGCGGCCGAGCTGGCGAAGGTCGACGAGCTGCCCTGCATGCGGCTCGGACCGGGTGTCGCGAAGTCGACACGGACCCATCATCTGAAGGTCCTGCGCGAGGCGGGCGTGATCTCCACCCGGGCCGAGGGCACCTACAAGTACTCCCGGCTGCGCCGTGACGATCTCAACGACCGCTTCCCCGGCCTGATCGACTCGATCCTGGCCGCCGCCCCGCCCCGCCCGCCGGGCGCCCCCAGCCCCCTCGACGATGCGTACTGGGAG